>Ga0268264_10000032_pt1 | contig 408337 bp, 405 predicted proteins | sample KBSSwiS32_FD_190357 | JGI IMG/M metagenome (GOLD analysis project Ga0268264, IMG submission 190357) | Switchgrass rhizosphere microbial communities from Kellogg Biological Station, Michigan, USA - KBS Switchgrass S3-2 (SPAdes) (version 2) | ecosystem: Host-associated > Plants > Roots >...
CGAAGTGATCGACGGTGAGGTCGGTGTTGGTGACCAGGATACCCTTGCCGTTGGGGATGTTCCCGCTGGCCACCATCTTCACCATGCCGCCCACGCCCTGCAGCGTGATCTTGGTGTTGATGGTCGCGAAATCGTTCGTGTAGGTGCCGGCCTGCACCTGGACGATGTCGCCATCGTGGGACGCGGCGACCGCCGCTGCGATGGTTACAAACTGCTGGCCGGCTCCGACGGTGAGTATCGCCACCCGCCTCTCCTATGACTACGCCCAAGCTCCCCGGCCGCGGAGATAGACGCCGGCATGCGTCCGAATTGGGGCGAGCAAGTAAACGAGAGGTTGTGGGGCTATCTAAACGTCGCGTATATGTCGCCCGACAGGGGAACTATCGCGCCTTTTCGCCATTTTTCCTGGCCGTGCGCCAAAAGGCCGCGCGTCAGCTTGGGTTGCGTCGCGCCCAGCCTCGACGACGACCTTTGCTCGCCTCCAGGCGCGCGCTCGCGGCGGCGAACTCCTCGGCGTCGATGAGGCCGCGCCCGCGGAGATTCATCAGGTGCGCCATCTCGCCTGGCGAGCCGGGGTCTGAGACCGCCGGACGCCGGTGCAGGTCGCGCATCGCCCGCTGCAGCGCTTTGGCCAGATCCTGGAACTGCGGCTGCTCGGCTGCGGCGAACAGGATGCTGTTGACGTCGGCCGGCCCGCCGCGCCCGGCGCGGCCGTGGCTGAGGATGAACTGCAGGTAGCCGTGCGTCCCGCGGCGGGCCGGCACGAGCCTGATCTTGACGATTTCCGCAAGCTGGATTGAGCGCTGCCCCCCAGCTCCATGCAGGACAAAGCTGGCCGATTGGGTCCGGTCGACGAGTACACGAGCCCCATCGAAGCCGACACGCCCGCCGACTCCGCGAGCGGTGACGAGCGGATAGTCGCTGGCCTGCGGCGATTGGCGAACGGCCTGGCGCGCCGGCAGCTCCGGTTTCGCGGGCGCAAGCTCCGCCAGTTGGGGTGCGGCTTGCGCCATCGGCGGCGCCTCGGCCGTCGCCGCGCGCGGCGTGCGAGGATCCTGCAGTGCTGCGCCGGCGCTTTGGGCGCCGTGGCTCATATTAAGCACCGATCGGCCGAGCTGCCGCACATGGTCCTGCAGCTTCGCCGCATGCGCGGCCGCGGCGGCGACAAAGCCCTCGCGCTCGCTGCGCACCGATCGGGAAAGCGCCAGCAAGCGCGGCTGAACCTCTTCGCGCAACTGGGGGGCGCGGTTGGGGGCCGGGTCGAGCATGGCCGATGCGGTCTCGCGTGCAGCCACGGCCGCCGGCCCGAGCGCCGAGGCCAGCGTCTCGGCGCCGGACCTCATAGCGGAATCCGCGTCGGCGAACTGCGCCGCAGCCTGGCGCGAGGCCGCCTCCACCTGGCTCACCCTGGCGCCGATGAGCTCGGCGGCCGCGGCCAATTGAGCGTCGAGCGCCCGCGACAGAACGCCGAGATCGCGCCGGCCGGCGCCGAAGTGGTCGGCCAAAGCATTTTGGGCCAGGGTCGCGGAAGCCGCGCCTATGGCTTCGTGCTCTCCCGACAGGGCCTCGCGCAGAGCCGAAAGATCGGCGCGGGCCAGGTCCACGGCGGCGGCGGCGGCGGTGAATTCCGCGCGCACCACATTCGTCGCCTGACTCGCCACCGCCACGGCGCGTAGAGCCGGCCAGACCGGAGCATGGGGATCTGCGGCGGGCCGCGACTCCACCGCCATCTTGTCGCCGAGCCGCACGAAGTAGGCGACGCCGAACGCAAGCGCGGCCGGCCCCAGCGCCAACAGCAGGAGTACGCCCACGACCAACGCCGTCTTTTCCAGCGGCTCGGCCAGGAACCACAGCGCCAGCGTCCAGGCCGTGGTGATGGCGAGCGCCGCGGCGTAGGCCGACAGTCCGCGCTTCGAGGAAACCGAAGGAAGGGCGGCCGACGCGGGCGGCTCAGCACGCAGCGCGGGAGACGCCGAGGTCGCGGTGCGCCGCGCCGCGGAGGCCGGACGACGCGCCCGGGCCGAGGCTGGCGGTCTTGGCTGTGCGCCCCTCATCGCGGCGGGCCCGATGCGGCGCACGCGACCTCGAGGCTCGCCGGACGGCGGGCTTGCGCAAGGTTCGTAACGATCTGCCGCGGCAACTTCGCCCCCACATCCGAATCACCGCGTCTCGCGATGAAAAGGCGTCCCAAGACGAGACGCCTGCGCGCAAGAGACTCCAAGAACGGCGCCAGACCGCCCAGCGCCCGCTCCGGCGCCTGCGTTTGGAATCGATGTCGAATCGTTGACGTTCGATGCACGGATGCTTGCCTGCGACGGGACGTCGCGGCCGCCGAATCCCGAATTGAATCCAGCGACTCAGCGATTCGGGGCCATTTTTTGGCGAGCGTAAAGCCCAGGTTTAGGACTCTACGGGATCATCCCACAAAAATGCCGTGCTTCGTCGGATTGCCGCGCGACGGGCGCCGAGCGGTGGAATACGGTTTGCAGGCTAAGGCAGAGGATGTGCTCGTTCGGCACACCAATGTCAGGTTGGAGGGGTTCGATGTTTTCGGTTCGCGCCTTGCGGATTGCCGGTTGTCTGCTCGCCCTTGCGCCCGCTGTCGCGCACGCGCAGGGCGACGCCGCGTCCACGCCCGCCCCTCAGGCCATTGCTTCGGATTACCGGATCAATCCGGGCGACGTGCTGCAGATCTCCGTCTGGAAGAACCCGGACCTCTCGACGGAGGCGCCCGTGCGCCCCGACGGCAAGATCAGTGCGCCGCTCGTTCAGGAGTTGCAGGCCCAGGGCAAGACTCCGGCCGAGCTCACCGCGGAAATTCGTAAGGCGCTGTCGCAATACATTCAGGATCCGGTGGTGAGCATCGTGGTCAAGACCAGCGCGACGCAGAGCAGCGCGGCCGCGATCCGAGTGATCGGCGCTGCGGCCACGCCCAAGAGCGTGCCCTACCGCAAGGGCCTTACCGCGCTCGACGTCATGGTCGAGGTCGGCGGCTTGAACACCTTCGCCGCGGGCAACCGCGCGCGTCTTATCCGGCGCAAGGAGGATGGTGGCTACACCACCTACCCCCTGCGGCTCTCCGAACTGATGAAGGGCGGAAATTTGAAGGCCAACGTCGATCTGATGCCAGGCGATGTCATTCAAATTCCACAACGCGGATTCTAGGCGCCAGGCGACAATGAGATCGCCGCTTCAACGTCAGCTCTCAGGCACACCGTCAGGAAACTAAATGTTCGGTCCTCTTTTTAACCTGGTTTACGACGAGGTGCGGCGCGTCTGGTGCTTCCGCTGGCTGCTTTTGGCCACGAGCGCCGCCCTGTTCATCGCCGGCGCGATCGTGATCTTCGCGCTCCCCGACGTCTACCAGGCCTCGGGCCAGATCTATGTCCGCAAGGGCACGCCGCTGACTGCGGCGGCTGACGGCGTGCTGCTGTCGGAGGACAACTTCGGCAGCCCGGCGCTGATTCAGAAGACGATGCTGAACGATGCGACCCTCAAGAAGGTCGTGGCGCGCGCCTATCCCGGTCAGATCGATGACCACGAGCGGAACGCCGCGATGGCCAGCCTGCGTGGCGCCCAGATCAAGACCGAAGGCGACGAAGGGTTCGTCGACTTTGAGCTGAAGGACGCCGACCCCGTTCGCGTCCAGAAGCTCACCCAGGCCCTGATGCGTCAGTTCATTTCTGAGAACGTCACGCGCAGCTCGCAGGACATTGAGAAGGCGAGCAGCTTCCTCGACGCGCAAATTGCCGAGCACGAGAAGCAGCTCGTCCAATCCCAAGCGGAAATGGACTCGTTCCGACGCGCCCATCCGCGCGCCGCGGTGATGACTCCGCTCGCGCCCGTGGCCGACAGCGGCGCCGGCGGCTCGGCCGCTGACGTGGCCGGCGCCCGCGCCGAGCTGGCGGCTGCGCTCGGCCGCAACCGCGGCGCCGCCGTCGCGACGCCGCAGGACGGCGCCATCGCCCAGGCCGAGGGCCGTCTCGCCGGCATGCTCACGCAGTACACCGAGCAGCATCCCGACGTGATCGCCGCGCGCCGCGAGATTGCTTCCCTGAAGGCGCAGCGCGCACAATACCTGACCGCCGCCGCCGCTCAGCCTGCAGCCGTCGACCCCAGCGTCGCGGTCGCCCAGGCGCGGCTCGCCGCGGCGCAGGCCCGCGCCCGCCGCGGTGGTGGCGTCGCCGCCTCCGCGGCCGCGCCCGACCTGTCCGGCCAGTGGGGTGAACTGCGCCGCCGCCATGACACCTTGACGCAAAACTACCAACGGTTGATCGACCGTCGCGAAGGCGCCAAGGTATCGCAAGCCGTCTACGGATCGGAGGATTCCGGCAAGTACACGATCACCCGCGACGCCGTCGTCCCCGGCTCGCCGAGCGGCCCAGACCGTAAGATGTTCCTCGCCGCCGTCGCCGTACTGGCACTCGGCGCAGGCGTGGCCGCCGCCTACCTCCGCGCCACCATCGCCAGCATCTTCGTCTCGCCGCGCGAGCTCGAGGACGCCTTCCAACTGCCTGTCATCGGCACGGTTTCCTGGGAACCGGCCTGGCACGTAGCCAAAACCAAGCGCAGCACGCCTGCCCTCCCCGCCCGCTGAGGAGTGATCGGTGAACGTAATGATGAAATCGACTCCCGCCGTGGTCGCCGCTGACATGGACGACCATGACGCCCATCAACCGCTTACGGTCGAGGGGGCCGGTGGCGAGCTGAAGCGCGTCGGTGCAGTTCGCACGCCGCACTTCGACGAATCGCGCACCCGGGAGGAGTTCCGGGCGGTGAAGCGGCACATGATGTCTCGCATCGCGCTAGGCGCGACCAACGACGGGCTCGATCCGCGCACCATCTTGATCACCAGCGCCAGCCCGCAGGAAGGCAAGACCACGGTCACGCTGGGCCTCGCGATGAGCTTCATGTTCGAGCGCAACAGCCGCGTGCTGTTGATCGACGCCGACATGCGCAGCCCGGAGCTGTCGCGGCGAATGAACCTGGCCGACGAGCTTGGCCTGCTGGACTACTTGGAGAACGACGAGCTCGCCATCAGCGACATCGTCTACCCGACCAGCGTCAAGGGGGTCTACGCCATCCCGTCTGGCCGCCCGCGCATCACCGCGCCGGAACTCATCGCCAGCGAGCGGATGCGCACCCTGCTGAATGCCCTGAGCGGCGATCTCGGCGAATGCCTCGTGATCATGGACTCGGGTTCGGTGCTGGCCTGTAGCGAAACTATCTCGCTGGCCACCCACGCTGGACAGATCTTGTTCGTCACCGCCAAGGGCCAGACGAAGCGAACCGACATCGACGACGCCCTGGGCATCCTGCATCGCCAAGCCGGCCCGATCGATGAATCGCGCGTGGCCCTGGTGTTCAACAAGACCGACGCCAGGCAATCACCCGTCCGCTACTCTAAACAAGGTTCTCGTACCCGTTAGGTTGCGCTAAGCCCGCGCGGGCTACGTTCTGGAATTGGTGCCGGGGGGCGAATATGTCGATCCACAAACTTTCGATCGCCCGGCTTGCGGGTGCGGCGGCTCCGCTCGCCTGCGTCTTGTTGGGCGCAACGACTGCCCAAGCTCAAACGGCTCGCGATCCGCTGCAGCTGGAGCCAAGCCCGACCGACCACGTCGGTGAGGCACGCGCCAATGCAGCGCCCAATGCGCAACAGCGCGCGCCCGAACAGCTCGTCCGGCTGCAGCCGCTGGTCGGCGTTCGGACGCTGGTGACCGACAACGTCTATCTGACTCCGTCGAACAAGATCGCCGACGTCATCGTCAATCCGTTCGTCGGGGTCTCCGGCTACGCCGTCGGGCCGCGCTCGGCGGCGAACCTGGACTTCGCCGTCGGCTACGACTCCTACTCCCGCGCCCATCAGTTCAACGGCTTTTCGTTCACCGGGATGGGCTCGGGCGAATACGACATCGTTCCGCGCTTTCTGACCTTCGAAGCGTTCGGCTCGGTCGACAACGGGAACGTCTCGGTCGCCGACAAGGCGGCGCTGGACCGCTCCGGCATCCAAGGCCGGACCCGGGTCATCGATCTCGCCGCCGGTCCCCGCCTGACCACGACCATCGGAGACCTTGCCGATTTGCAAGCGGTCGCGCGCGTGGGTTTTGTCAATTACCACACCGCTGACGGTAGCGTGCCGGTCGGCTCCTTGCCCGAGGACTCCACCACGCGCGAAGTGAACATCGGCGCGACTACCGGCGATCGTTTCGCCTCGCACGAGCTGCGCCTCAGCGCCATCTACCAAGCCGACGATAATGACTTCACCCGCTACACGGGGCTGGCGTCGGTCTTCGTGCCGATCGCGACGGACCTTCGCGTGCTCGCCCGCGGCGGCGGCGACGACATCGAACAGAAGGGCGTCATCCACATCCAGAGCCCGATCTGGACGGTGGGCCTCGAGTATGACCTGAACCCGTCCTCCTACATCCGCGTCGAGGGCGGCCGGCGCTATCACGACACCAATTTCGCCGCGGAATCCCTGATCACCCTGACCGACAGCTTCTATCTATTCGGCAGCTACGTCGAACGCATCCTGCCGCCGCAACTCGCCATGCAGGACAGCTTCCTGGGCTTTGTCGCCAACTCCCAGACCTTCCCCCAGCCGCTGGCGGGCGGCGATTTCCGGATCGAGGGGCCGCTGGTCAACGACATCTCGAAGGACAAGGTCGGCCGTGTGGATGCAGTCTACACCTGGATCGATCAATCCTTCAGCGTGTCGGCCTCCTGGCGGCGCCAGCATTTCCTGACGAGCCTCACCGCCGACGAGTCGCTCTACGCCAGCGTCTCCTACGGTCGGCGCATGCGGCCGGACCTCCGGGGCGAGGTGTCCCTGAGCTACGATCGCCAGCTGAACGACGACGTGTTCGGGCACGTCGACAACGTCGGCGCTCGCGCGACGCTGGTGTACGACCTCAATCCGTCGGTCGAGTTCACCGGCGGCTACGCCTATTCGAGCGGTGGCGGCAGCAACGGAACCGGAACGGGCATCCGCGGCCAGGGCGGCGCCGAGAACATCGTCTTCGCGACGATGGTCAAACGGTTCTGAGATGTCGCAGGCCTGACATGGCAGAGGCGTCCACTTCGCCCGTGATCAACGGGATGTCCATCGACGTGGAAGACTACTACCAGGTCCAGGCGCTTTCGTCCGTGTACGGCCGGAGCGACTGGGAGGGGTGCGAGTCCCGCGTCGAGCGAAACACCGACAAGATCCTGGAGATCTTCGATTCCGAGGGGGTGAAGGGCACCTTCTTCACCCTCGGCTGGATCGCCGAGCGCCACCCGGCCTTGATCCAGCGGATCGTCGCGGGCGGCCACGAGCTGGCGAGCCATGGCTATTGCCACGCCCGGGTCGACGGCCAGACCAAGGACGATTTCCGCGAGGACGTGCGCAAGACGCGGCGGATCCTCGAGGACATCGGCGGCGCGCCAGTGCGCGGCTACCGCGCGGCGACCTTCAGCGTGGGCGCCCACACGCCCTGGGCCTGGCCGGTGCTGGAAGAAGAAGGCTACGCCTACTCCTCCAGCGTCTATCCGGTGAAGCGCGACAACTACGGCATGCCGGATGCGCCGCGCAGCCCCTATCGCCCCGACGGGGCTCAGGCGCTGATCGAGATTCCGATCTCGACGGCGCGAGTCGGCGGCCGCAACTGGCCGGTCGGCGGCGGCGGCTATTTCCGCTTCCTGCCCTACGCCCTGTCGCGCGCTGGGATCGCCCGAGTGAACGAGGCCGATCGTAGCGCGGCGGTGTTCTACCTGCACCCTTGGGAAGTCGATCCAGAGCAGCCGCGCCCGCAGGGCCTCTCGTTCAAGTCGCGGTTTCGGCACTACATCAATCTCTCCCGCACCGAGGCGCGGCTGCGTCAGCTGGCGCGTGACTTTCGATGGGATCGCATGGACCGCGCGTTTGGGCTCGCCGGCGCGGCGACGCAGGCGGCCCGATGAGCGCCGTCTCGGAGGCGCAGTGGGACGCGTTCGTCGATGCTCATCCCGATGCGACCTTCTTTCACAAGTCGGCCTGGCGCCATGTCGCGCCGGAGGTCTTCGGCCATCGCGCCCACTACCTGACCGATACCGACGCCGCCGGCGAGATCCGCGCGGTGCTCCCGCTGATCGAGGTGAAGAGCGCCCTGTTCGGCCACTCGCTGATCTCCACCGCCTTCACCGTGGGCGGCGGCCCGCTTGCGACCAGCGAGGCCGCGCGGGCGGCGGTCGTCGAGCAGGCCGCAGCGCTCGGGCGCGATCTGGGCGTCGACTATGTCGAGCTGCGCGACACACCGCACGAGCTCAGCGGCTGGGCGGCGCGCGACGACCTCTACGCCACCTTCGAGGGACCGATAGCGGCCGGCGAGGAAGACAACCTCACCCAGATCCCGCGCAAGCAGCGGGCCGTGGTGCGCAAGTCGTTCGCCAACGGCTTCACCACCACAATCGACTCCGGCGCCGAGAACTTCTTCGGCCTCTACGCCGGAACCATGCTGAAGCACGGCACGCCCGCCCTGCCGCGCAAGTATTTCGATGCGCTGAAACGGACGTTCGGCGACGCATGCGAGGTGCTTACGGTGCATCACGAGGGCCGGCCCATCAGCAGCGTGCTGAGCTTCTATTTCCGCGGCCGGGTGATGCCCTACTACACCGGCAGCCACGTGAAGGCGCGGGTGAACGGCTCGAACGACATGATGTACTGGTCGGTGATGCGGCGCGCCGTCGAGCTGGGCTGCACGCACTTCGACTTCGGCCGCAGCAAGGTCGGCACCGGACCCTACAACTTCAAGCGCAATTGGGGTTTCGAGCCTCGGCCGATCACCCACCAGTACCACCTGGTGAAGGCGGCCAGCCTGCCCAACCTCAACCCGACGAATCCGAAGTACGAGCTCTTCATCAAGGCTTGGCGCAACCTGCCCCAGCCGGTCGCCAACGCGGTTTCACCCTTCATCAGCCGGAGCCTCGCCTGAGGCGGCTGAGTCAGCGTCTGTATGACTTCGCGGCGCGCGGCCACGCTCGCGGATCACTGATGGACCTCGACGAGATCCAGGAACTTCCCAGATGTGCGGCATAGCGGGCCTGTTCGACACCACCGGAGAACGCGGCTTCGATCCCGGCCTGATCAAGCGGATGACCGACGTGATCGCCCACCGCGGTCCCGACGGCGACGGCGTGCACCTGGCGCCCGGGCTGGCGCTCGGCCACCGCCGGCTGGCCATCATCGACTTGTCCGGGGGCGCCCAGCCGATGCACACCCAGGAAGGCGACCTGACCATCGTCTTCAACGGCGAGATCTACAATTTCCTCGAGCTTCGCGCCGAGCTGGAAGCCAAAGGCGCGCGCTTCGTTTCGCGCAGCGACACCGAGGTGCTGCTGCATGGCTGGCGGGCCTGGCGGGAAGACATGTTCGCCCGCCTCAACGGCATGTTCGCCTTCGCCCTGTGGGACGCGCGCGCTCAGGAGCTGATCCTCGCCCGCGACCGCTTCGGCAAGAAACCGCTGCACTACGCGCTGACGGGGGACGGCGCGCTGGTGTTCGGCTCGGAAATTAAATCGCTGCTCTGCGCGCCGGGTCTCGACCGCAGCATCTCCAACGAAGCGGTCGAGGACTTCTTCACCTACGGCTACGTGCCCGACCCGAAGACCATCTACCGCAAGGTCCACAAGCTCGCGCCGGCGCACTTCATGGTGGTCAAGCGCGGCGCCGCGCTGACGCCCAGGTCCTACTGGTCGGTGCTGTCCGATTTCGGCGGCGAGCGGGCCTCGCGCGAAGAGGCGCTGGTCGAGCACCTGACCGCTGCGGTCAAGCGCCGGCTGATCTCCGATGTTCCGCTGGGCGCGCTGCTGTCCGGCGGCGTCGACTCCAGCGCGATCGTCGCTCTGATGGCGGGCCTCTCGCCCGACGCCATCAACACCTTCTCGATCGCCTTCGGCGAGAAGGAGTACGACGAGTCCGCGTACGCCCGAGCCGTGGCCGAGCGCTACGGCACGCGCCACGACGTCCGCCAGGTCGACGCTCAGGATTTCAGCCTGATCCCGCGCCTGCCCAAGATCTACGACGAGCCGTTCGGCGACCTGTCCGCCATCCCGACCTTCGCCGTCTGCGCCCAGGCGCGGCGATCGGTGACGGTGGCCCTCTCCGGTGACGGCGGCGACGAGGCGTTGGCGGGCTATCGCCGCTACGCCTTCCATCAGGCGGAGGAGAACCTCCGCGCGCGCATCCCGGCGCCGATCCGCAAATCGGTGCTGGGCGCGGCCGCCGCGATCTATCCGCATGGCTCCTGGCTGCCCAAGCCGTTGCGCGCCAAGACCACGCTGCGCGAGCTTTCGCTGGACCCCGCAACCGCCTATGCGCGGATCGTCGGCCACCTGCCCGACGACGTGCGCCGGCCGCTGCTCAGCCGAGAGTTCCACCAGAGCCTCGGCGGCTATGACTCCGCCGACGTTGTCCGCCAGCATTTCAACGTCGACGCGCCGCTCGATCCGCTGCAGCGCGCCCAGTACGTCGACGTCATGACCTACCTGCCGGGCGACATCCTCACCAAGGTCGACCGCGCCAGCATGGCCAATTCGCTGGAGCTGCGCTCGCCGCTGCTCGATCCCGAGTTCTTCGCCTGGGCCTTCGCCCTTCCGGCCGAGCAGAAGCTGTCCGGTAAGACCGGCGGAAAGCGAATTCTCAAGCAGGCGATGGAGGCCTTCCTTCCCAACGACCTCCTCTATCGCCGCAAGCAGGGCTTCACGGTGCCGCTCGCCGAATGGCTGCGCGGGCCGCTGCGCGAGCAGATGATGGACCTGGCGAACCGGCCGCGCCTGCGCGACAGCGGCGTCGTGGACATGGGGGTGCTCGGCGCGATGGCCGCGGCGCACGCGTCAGGCCGCCGCGATTTCTCGAAGCCGCTGTGGCTGGTCTGGGTGTTCGACGCTTTCCTGGAACACGCTTGAGAGCGCGCGCCGGCGCTCATGCTGCGCGGGATTGCGGAAGAAGCCTTCGGTTCAGAAGAACCGGGCGCCAATAGCGATCACCACACCCCAGCTGGCGACAGCCAAGCCGCCCCACGCCAGAAGGCAGGTCCGCCAGCCGAGCGGCGAGTGCGCACCGCCTCCGACGTCGAGGTGAACGACGACGTCATGCGCCTGAGCAGCAGTCGGAAGAACGATCGCCCGCATGTGCTGACCCACGGAACCCGAGACAACCGGCGGAGGCGCCGGACGGTTCCAAGTGAGCGCCCGGAGGCGTTAAGGCGAAGTTACATTCTGAGCGGGCGAAGCAAATGCACCCGATTCGGTTGAAAGGTGAAGCGCTCTTTGCGCCGCCGCGACGGGTTCGCCTGAGCCGCACCCTTCTCGCCCGCCCGCCGCGACGGCGGTCAACAACGCCTTGTTCGCCCGCGCGATCGGCAGCCAGCCAAATTTCTCGGCGTAGCGGCGGGTCGCGGCGCGGTCGGGCATGTGCTGGCGAAGCTCGCCGAGCGTCGCCGCCAGGCAGTCGGCGGAGCGCTCTGGGATCAGGCGCCCGGCCTCGGCGGACTGAACGACTTCGCTGGCGCCGTTTACGTCGGTCGCCAGCACCGGCGTTCCGCAGGCCATCGACTCCAGCAGCACGTTGGCCCAGCCTTCGCGGGACGAGGCCAGAACCGACACGTCGGCGGCGCTGTAGAGTCGCGACAGCTCTGCGTGAGGGGTCTCGCCCAGGAATCTCACCCGATCGCCAAGCCCCAGATCCCTCACGAGCTGTTCCAGTTCGGCCCGGCTCGGCCCCTGGCCAGCGATGATCAGGTTGCAATCGGGCGCTTTCAGCAGCGCGCGTATCGTCAGGTCGTGGGCCTTCCGCGGAATCAGGCTCCCGACGGATACCAGCGTGAAGCCGCTCACGCCGAGAGCACGGCGCGACTCCTCGCGATCGACCGGCCTGAACTGGTTGAGGTCGACGCCGTTGCGCAGGGTGATGGTCCGCGCAGCCTCCGCGCCCAGCCCGACCATGCGCACGCGGAGGTCCTCGCACACGCCGACCATGGCGCTGGCCTCCGCGGCGGCCTGCTGAATCTTCGCCCGCGCCGCCGGCGCGTCGGGAATCAGGGTGAGGTCGGTTCCGCGACCGGTGATGACCACGGGCAGGCCAAGCTTGCGCCCCAGCCGGATCGCCGCCACGCCGTCCGGATAAAAGTAATGGGCGTCGATCACGTCGAAGCGTTTGCCCGCGGCCTGCAATCGCCTCACGGCGGCGAGTGCGGCCCGATACAGCATCGCCGGCGCGAGCCCCTCGCCAATCTTCGGAATGACGGGGTAGCGGGGGTGCCACACATCGAGGCCGTGCCGAGTCTCGAATCGGGGCGCCGTGGCGAAGACTGCATAACGGCCGAATTTCGGGTTCGAGGACGGAAACCACGGGACCGGCGCCAGCACCGTCGCCTCGAGCCCACCCAACGCTAGGGTGTGTCGCAGTCGATTTTCCACGAAAATTCCGTGATTCGGCTGCGCCGCATTCGGAAACAGGGTCGAGAACACCAGAACTCGGGTCAAGGCTCGCCCCTCCTCGCGCCGCGCCATCGCAGGGGCGGCCTTCCAGGCGGGCGCAGAATGGTCGCTGACCCTGAGGAAATGGCTAACCGCCGCACTGCCGCACGTTGTTCCAGACTGGGTTCACGCGATCGCGGACGCATATCGCCGACCTCCGCCGGACTGCGGCGTTTTTCAGCCCGCAGGGCGCCCGAGCCGAGGCCGCCAGGAAAAGCTCTGCCGCAGTTCGAGGCGCCGCCGTGACGCCCATGTGAAAACATCAACATTTATCTGAAGATAGGGACTTGATTAGGACGCTTATTTCCAGGCGAATCCCGGATTGACACACACTTAGGGCAGTTAGAATTCGAGGCTTGGTCGCGGAAGGGAGAGTCGAGCGGCCAGGACTCTGCGGTCAGGGCCGACTGCGTGGCGCCCTAATTGCTTTGGGGCTGTCGGGTACGCGGCGGAAACGTCGCCACCAGAGGTAGATTGGCACGTCGGTGGGATCCGCCGGGGGGTATGAGCGTGAAACTGTTCGGTCACTACGTAGCACGGCCGGCCGCTGTCCTTGCGGCGCTCGAGGGCGGACTGTTTCTTGTGGTCCTCCATGTGTTCGAGCTCGTCCAGCATTGCCGCGGCTGCTACATCGGCTCGGTCCTGAACCTGCAGCTCCACGAGGAGCTGCTGCTCACTTCGGCGTTCCTGCTGATCACCACCTCGGTCGGCCTGTACAACCGGGACGCGCTGCTGGACTTCAGGACCTTCCTGAAGCGGTTCATTCTGGGCTGGCAGCTGATCTTCATCCCCGCCGTCGCCTTCATGGCCATCACCAAGGCCGCCGTCGGCGCGCCCTTCGGCTGGTACATCGGCATCCTGTCGGTCGCTATCAGCATGTTCATGCTGATGCTGTTCGCCATCCGCCTGATGCTGGGCTGGTGGTCGCCGACCGCGCTCGCCAAGAAGCGCGTGCTGGTGCTGGGCGACGACCGCGTCGGCCAAGCCGTGGTGGATTTCGTGAACGGCTCGGGCCGCAGCCACATGGTTCATGTGCTGACGATCCCGTCGCGGGGCGGCAAGAGCGCGAAGATCACGCCGCTCGGCAACCTCGCCCTGCACATCGAACGCTCGCAACCGCAGCATCTGCCGACCATCGCCCAGGCGGCTCGGATCGACATGATCGTCGTGGCCGTCGAGGACAAGCGCGGACTGCCGGTCTCGGAACTTCTGGAATGCAAGCTGCGCGGCATCGACGTCGTCGACTCGCTCACCTTCTGGGAGCGCGAGGCCGGCGAGATCGACATCGCCCACACCGGCGCCGGCTGGCTGGCGTTCACGCCCGGCTTCCTGCTGGACGCGCGCAGCCGCCTGATCAAGCGGGTCGCCGACTTCATCGTCAGCCTGTCCTTCGTGATCCTGGTGGCGCCGCTCTGCATGTTCGTCGCCGCCGCCATCAAGCTGGAGAGCCGCGGCCCGGTGTTCTACCGCCAGGAGCGCGTGGGCCTGGGCGGCAAGGTGTTCCGCGTCTGGAAGTTCCGCAGCATGCGCACCGACGCAGAGCGCGACGGCGTCCCGCAGTGGGCCAACAAGCAGGACAATCGCGTGACCCGCGTCGGTCAGGTGATCCGGATGCTCCGTATTGACGAGATCCCGCAGATCATCAACGTGCTGTCGGGCGACATGAGCTTCGTCGGCCCGCGGCCGGAGCGCCCGTTCTTCGTCGAGCAGCTGCGCCGCGATATCCCGCACTACGACCTGCGCCATGCGGTCAAGCCGGGCATCACCGGCTGGGCCCAGGTGAACTACCCCTACGGAGCCTCAGTCGAGGACGCCAAGCGCAAGCTCGCCTACGATCTGTACTATCTTAAGAACCACGACCTTATCCTGGATTTCGCAATCCTGATGCAGACCGTGCGCGTGGTTCTGTTCCCCGGCGGCGCGCGCTAGGCGCCCGCCACCTCCTCCCTCGCGTAACGCTCCCATTCCGCAAGGTGTCTCTGTGCAACAGTCTCTAAAGGACGTTCTCCCGGTCGACGTGGCGAACGCCCGCCGGATCTCGCCGCCTGGCGCCGTGCGCCGCGTCGCGCTCGCCGGCGCCGGCAACATCGCCGCCGTCCACGCCGAAGCGCTGACGGCGCTGGCCGGTACCCGGGTGGCCGGCGTGATCGACCCGCAGGTCTCTCGCGCCGAAACGATGGCCCGGAAGTATGGCGCGCCGACCGCGGAATCGCTTTCGGCCCTGGTGCGCGCGCATGAGATCGATGCGGTGCACATCCTGACTCCGCCTAACCTGCACCAGGACCTCATCCTGGAGGCGATGGCGCTGGGCGTGCCCACGCTGGTCGAGAAGCCGATGGTCAGCGACGAGGCCGGGGCCGCAGTGATCGCCGCGGCGGCGGGCCGCGAGGGCGCGCCGGACCTCTACGTCAATCACAACTTCATCTTCAATCCGACCTTCCAGAAGATGCTGAAGGTGATCGAGTCCGGCCAGCTCGGCCAGGCGACCGCCTTCACCTGCACCTACGCCATGCCGCTTCGGCAGCTGGCCGCCGGGCAGTTCGGCCACTGGATGTTCCGCCGGCCCGCCAACCTGCTGCTGGAGCAGGCCGTCCACCCGCTCTCGCAGCTGCTGACCCTGATCGGCGAGGTCTCGTCGCACCAGGTGCTGGCCGGCCCGCCGCATCAGGCGCCCGTCAGCATGCCGATCCCGCAGACGCTGTCGGCGCAGCTCAAGGGCTCGAAGGCCGACGCCCAGCTCTTCATCCATTTCGGCGCGGCCTACCCGGTCTGGCGCATCACCGCCCTGTGCAGCGACGGCGTGATCACTGCCGACATGCTGCGCAACTGCGTGACCACCGAGGAGCAGACCGCCCACCTCGAAGTGCTCGACAACGTCATCGCCGCGCGCCGCCTGGGCGCCGACGCCCAGCGTCAGGCGATCGGCGGCCTGCGCGACTACGGCATGTCGATGCTCGGCCTGAAGGGACGCTCCGACCCCTTCTATCAAAGCATGAAGGGCAGCCTGGACGCCTTCCACAGCGGCGACGCGACCCGGATTCCCCACGCCAACACCGCGGCAGGCGCGCGGGACATCATCCAGCTCTGCGAAAGCCTGGCGCGGGACGCTTTCCCGGAGCCGGCGCGGCCGCCCGCTCCGGCTGCGCGCCCGCGCAAGCCGGCGTTCCAGGCGCAGGCCGTAGTTACCGGCGGCACCGGCTTCATTGGCCGCTGCATCGTCCGTTCGTTCGCCGAGCGCGGGATCAACGTCGCCGTGGTCGCCCGCAGCACTGCCGTGGCCAACGACCTGTTCGACAGCGTGCACGTGCGCGCGGTCGACGGCGACGTGCGCTCCAAGGCAGACATGCTGCGGGTGATGCAGGGGGCCGAATACGTGATCGACGCGGCCATGCCGCAGGTCGGCGAGGACTGGGGCGACTGCGAGCGGACCATCCGCTCCACCGTGACCAGCATGGCCGAAGCCTGCGAAGAGGCGAGGGTCCGAAAGCTCGTGCACCTGAGCTCCATCGCCGCCCTCTACCTCGGCGACGCCTCGGAGACGATCACCGGCGCCACGCCGGTCGACCCGCAACCGCTCGTGCGGCCCAACTACTCCCGCGCCAAGGCGCTTGGCGAAGCCCTGCTGCTGCAGCTTCACAAGGAGCGCGGCCTGCCGGTCAGCGTGCTGCGCCCCGGCGTCGTGGTCGGCGCCAACGGCATCGCCCTGCACACCGGCGTCGGCCTGTTTTCCAACGACCGCCATTGCGTCGGCTGGGCGCCCGGGACCAACGAAATCCCCTTCGTGCTGTCGGAAGACGTGGCCGCCGCCTGTGTCGCGGCGGCCCTGACCGAGGGCTCCGAAGGCCGGGTCTTCAACCTGGTGGGGGACGTGCGGCTCACCGCGCAGGAATATGTCCGCGAACTCAGCGCGGCGCTGAATCGCCCGCTGGTCTTCCACGGCCAGCCCACCGAGGCGCTCTACGCGGCCGAGATGGGCAAGTGGCTGGTGAAGAAGGCCGGCGGCCGCAAGGTCCCCGCGCCAAGCCTGCGCGACCTGCGCTCGCGGGCGATGTTCGCGGCCTTCGACTGCTCGGACATCAAGTCGGCGCTGGGCTGGGCCCCGGTCGCCGATCGCCAGACCTTCATCGACAAGGCCATCGGGGTGCATGCGCCCGGCCGCTGACATAGGACGGGCGGCGCCCCGTCGGATTCTCCACGTCTTCTCGACGTTCAAGGTCGGGGGTCCGCAAGTGCGGTTCGCCGCCCTCGCCGCCGGCTTGGGGCGGGACTTCGAGCACGTGGTGATCGCCATGGATGGCCAGTACGCCGCCCGCGATCACCTCGTGCCTGACGCGCCGGTGGCGTTTGCGGACGCGCCGGAGGCTTCCGGCCTGCTGGGACGACTGTCGGCCTACCGTCGGGAGATCGCCCGGCGCGCCCCGACGCTGCTGGTGACCTACAACTGGGGCGCCATCGAATGGTCGCTGGCCAACATCGGTTCCGGCACGCCGCACGTCCACATCGCCGATGGCTTCGGGCCGGAGGAGGCCGAGCGCCAATTGCCGCGCCGGGTCTGGTTCAGGCGCATCGCCCTGCAGGGCTCGCGCGTCATCGCGCCGTCGCTGAAGCTGCGCGACCTCGCGGTGAAGACCTGGAGCGTGGCGCCGGACAGGGTGCTCTACGTCCCCAACGGCATCGCGCCGTGCGATGATTTCAGCACCCAGTTGCAGGACCTGCTGCCGGACCTGGCGGCCGGCCGGCCGCGTATCGTCTGGGCAGGCGCCATGCGCGGCGAGAAGAATCTTCCCCGGCTGATACGGGCGTTCGCCCCGCTGCGGGACGAGGCCACTCTCGTGCTGATCGGCGACGGGCCCGAACGTGAGGCGGTCGAGCGGGAAATTGGGGTTCAGGGCCTTGCGCCCCACGTCCGACTGGTCGGCCAGCGTCAGGACGTGCGTGACTTGGTCATGCAGTGCGACCTGATGGCGGTCTCGAGCGACACCGAACAGATGCCACTCGCCGTGCTCGAAGCCATGGACGCCGGACTGCCGGTCGCCTCCACCGACGTCGGCGACGTTCGCAGCATGGTGGCGCCGGAGAACCGCGCCTTCGTCATCGACGCCGACGACGCCAAGCTCACCGCCGCCATGCGCGAGCTCGTGGCCGACAAAGCGCTCCGCGCTCGATTGGGCGAGGCGAACCGCCGCCGCGCGCGTACCGAATACAGCCTCGAAGGGATGTGCGGGAGCTATCGCGCGATTTTCACTGAATGCCAGACGAGATGACCGCCGCCGCGGGGCGCCGGGCCGCACAGCTGACGGTGATCGCGCCCACCTTCAACGAGGTCGCGAACGTCGCGCCGCTCGTCGCGAGCATCGCGGCGGCGTTGACCGGCGTGGACTGGGAACTGGTGTTCGTGGACGACGATTCCACGGACGGCACCCGCGACGCCGTTCAGGCCATCGCCGAACAAGACCCGCGGATCCGCCTGCTGCACCGCATCGGCCGGCGCGGGCTCGCCTCGGCGGTTATCGAGGGCATGCTGTCGTCGTGCGCGCCCTACCTCGCGGTGATCGACGCCGATCTGCAACATGACGAGCAGGTCCTGCCGCAGATGCTGGCGGCGCTCCAGGCCGGCGACAAGGATCTTGCGGTCGGCTCGCGCTACGTGGAGGGCGGCGGATTTGGGGACTGGTCGGGCGGTCGCCAGCAGATCTCCAAGTTTGCGACCCGTCTCGCCGAGATGGTGCTGCGCGCCAATTTGTCCGATCCGATGAGCGGCTTCTTCATGATCACCCGCGACGCCTTCAACGGCGCGGTCCGGAAGACATCCAACACCGGCTACAAGGTTCTGCTGGACTTGGTCGCGTCTTCGGAGCGGCCGCTGCGCGTGGTGGAGTTGCCCTACGACTTCCGCTCCCGCGTTCACGGCGAGAGCAAGCTCGACGCCCTGGTCGCCCTCGAGTTCCTGGAGCTGCTGCTGGACAAGTCGGTCGGCCGCTTTGTCCCGACCCGCTTCGTCATGTTCGGCGCGGTCGGCGGCCTCGGCATCGTCGTTCACCTGGCGACGCTGACCCCGCTCTTCAGGCTCGCCCACCTGTCGTTCACCGCATCGCAGGCCATCGCGACCGTGACGGCGATGACCTTCAATTTTTTCCTGAACAACTGGCTGACCTATCGCGACAAGCGCCTAAAGGGCCTGGGGCCGCTGCTGGGCGGCCTGATCAGCTTCTACGCGGTCTGCTCCGTCGGCGCGGCGGCGAACGTCGGGGTCTCGAGCGTGCTGTTCGCCAGCCACACCCGCTGGTGGCTCGCCGCCATCGCCGGCATTCTGATGGGCGTCGCGTGGAATTACGCCGCGAGTTCCATCTTCACGTGGCGCTCGAAACGCTAAGAGGCCACAACTGCTGCGCGCCTTCGAAGGGCTCGCATCGACGGTAGGAGGTCCCAGGAAGGTGATCTGCGCCGAAACGAAACACCACCTAAGATGGGATGTCCCGCCACAACGGCGGGCTGCCGCGGCGGGGCGCCTCGGCGCATCCGAGTGCGACGATGGCATAGCGATTGCTAGGTCCGGCACGTCGGCGAAGAAGTGCTTCATAGCTGGGCGGAAGCAGAATTTAACTCGCCGGTGGGATACGCAACGTAAGCTTGCTGTCCCAACAAGATAGAAACTGTCGTCGGTGCTAGGGGCTCACATGATCAACGTCGGAATTATTGGCTACGGATATTGGGGTCCGAACCTCGTCCGTAACTTCGCCGAGCTGACGCGGTGCAAGGTGGTCGCGGTGGCCGACCTGGACAGCGCCAAGCTCGAGATCGCCCAGCGTCGTTTCCCGTCGGTTCGCATGACCACGGACGTCGACGAGGTGATCAACGACCCGAAGATCGACGCCATCGTCGTCGCCACCCCGGTGCGCACCCACTTCAAGCTGGGCATGGCGGCGCTGAAGGCCGGCAAGCACGTTTGGCTCGAAAAGCCGATGACCGAGACCGGCGAGCAGGCCCGCCTGCTGGTCGAGGAGGCCGAGCGCCGCGGCCTGGTGCTGCACGTCGACCACACCTTCGTCTACACCGGCGCGGTGCGGAAGATGGGCGAGCTGATCGCCAAGGGCGAGATCGGCGACCTGCTCTATTACGACTCGCAGCGCGTCAACCTGGGCCTGTTCCAGCACGACGTGAACGTGATTTCCGACCTGGCCGTGCACGACTTCTCGATCATCGAGTTCCTGCATTCCGAGCATCCCGTCGCCGTCTCCGCTTCGGGCATGAGCCACTTCCCGGGCCAACCGGAAAACCTCGCCTACATCACCCTCTTCTATGACTCCTCGTTCATCGCCCACGTCGGCGTGAACTGGCTCGCGCCCGTGAAGGTGCGCCAAGTGCTGCTCGGCGGCAGCAAGAAGATGATGATCTACGACGACCTGCAGAACAGCGAGAAACTGAAGGTCTACGACAAGGGCGTCAGCTTCACCGACGACCCGGCCCGTATCCAAGAGATGCGGGTCGGCTACCGAACCGGCGACATGCTGGCCCCGACCACCGACGGCGCCGAAGCCCTGCGCATCGGCGGCGACCACTTCCTCGACTGCATCGTAGAAAAGAAGACCTCGATGACCGACGGCCGGCTCGGCATGAAGGTCGTCGAAATCATCGAAGCCGCCACGGCTTCGATGCATGATCGCGGTAAGACCGTGCAGATCAAGAACCTGGAGATGGCCTGATGATTCCGTTCGTCGATCTGCGCGCGCAGTATCTGAGCATCAAGGACGAGGTCGACGCCGCCATCCAGGGCGTGCTGGACAGCTGCCAGTTCACCCTCGGGTCCGAGGTCGTCAAGTTCGAGGAAGAGTTCGCCGCCTATAGCGGCGCCGACATCGGCATCGGCGTCAACACCGGCACCAGCGCGCTGCATCTGGCGCTGCTCGCCGCCGGCGTCGGCCCGGGCGACGAAGTGATCACTGTGCCCTTCACCTTCGTGGCGAGCGTGGCGGCGATCCACTACACCGGAGCCACGCCGGTGCTCGTGGACATCGACCCGGTCACCTACACGATGGACCCGGCGAAGATCGAAGCGGCGATCACGCCGAAAACCAAGGCCATCGTGCCGGTGCACCTCTATGGTCAGCCGGCCGACATGGCGCCGATCATGGCGGTCGCCCGCGAGCACGGCCTGGTGGTCATCGAGGACGCCTGTCAGGCGCACGGCGCCGAGTACGACGGCAAGCGCGCCGGCAGCCTCGCCGACATGGGTTGCTTCAGCTTCTACCCGGGCAAGAACCTCGGCGCCTACGGCGAAGGCGGCATGGTCACCACCAACAATCCGGAGTTCGCCCGCACCATCCGCATGCTGCGCGACTGGGGCGCGGAGAAGAAGTACCACCACGTCCTCAAGGGCTACAACATGCGTCTGGAAGGGATGCAGGGCGCCATCCTGCGGGTGAAGCTCAAGTATCTCGATCAGTGGACGGAGGCGCGCCGTACGGCGGCCGACCGTTACGGAAAGCTCTTAGGCCAGGCGGGGATCGCCGCGCCGGTCGCCAAGGCGAACGTGCGCCACGTCTACCACATCTACGCCATCCGCACGGCCAACCGCGCCCAGCTGATGGAAGCGCTGCAGGCGAAGGGCGTCTCCACCGGAATCCACTATCCGTTTCCGGTGCACACGCTCGAGGCCTACGCCGACCTCGGCTACAAGCAGGGCGACTTCCCGCACTCGGAGAAGGCGGCGGCCGAGGAACTCTCGCTGCCGATGTATCCGGAGCTGCAGGCCGACGCCCAGGAACAGGTCGTCGCCACCCTCGCCGAGCTCTACCCGCAGGCGAACGGCGCGGCCAAGCCCGCGCTCGCGCCGGCCCAGTAATCAGGAAGCCCGTACGTGCAAATTCCCGGCTCCAAGATCCTCGTCACCGGCGGGTGCGGCCTGATCGGCTCGACGACCATCGACCTGCTGCTGCGCGAGTACGATCCCGCGCAGATCGTCATCCTCGACAACCTGGTGCGCGGCTCGCTGCACAATGTGCAGGAGATGCTGGACGATCCGCGGGTGACCCTCGTCGAGGGCGACATTCGCGACGTCCCGACCGTGCACAAGGTCACCGAGGGAATGGACGCGGTGATTCACATGGCGACCCTGCGCATCACCGCCTGCGCCGCCGAGCCCCGCGAGGCGCTCGAGGTGATGTGCGACGGCAGCTACAACGTGCTTGAGGCCGCCAAGGACTGCGGGGTGAAGAAGTTCGTCACCGCTTCCTCGGCTTCGGTCTACGGCCTGGCGGACACCTTCCCGACAAAGGAAGACCACCACCCCTACAACAACCGCACTTGGTACGGCGCGAGCAAGGTGATGCTCGAGGGCCTGCTGCGGTCGTTCAATGACATGTACGGGCTGGACTACGTCGCCTTCCGCTACTTCAACGTCTACGGGCCACGCATGGACGTGCACGGCAAGTACACCGAGGTGCTGATCCGCTGGATGGAGCGGATCGAGAACGGCATCCCGCCGCTGATCCTGGGCGACGGCAAGACGACGATGGACTTCATCAACGTCGGCGACATCGCCCGCGCCAACGTACTCGGCCTGGCCTCCGACGTTTCCGACGAGATCTTCAACGTCGGCTCGGGCGAAGAGACCAGCTTGCAGGATCTGGCCGCCGCCCTGCTCAAGGTGATGGGCCGTCCGGACCTCTCGCCCGAGTACGGCCCGGAGAACAAGGTCAACCCGGTGTCGCGCCGGCTGGCCGACGTGTCCAAGGCCGCGCAGATGCTCGACTTCCGCGCGAAGATCAGCCTCGAGCAGGGCCTCGACGAGCTGGTCCAGTGGTGGCGCGCGAACAAGGATCGCGTGAAATGATACCGATCATGAAGCCGTTGATGGACGAGCGCGAGGCTGACGCCGCGCGCCGCGCCATCCTGAGCGGCTGGACCACGCAAGGTCCCGAGGTGAAGGCCTTCGAGGAAGAGTTCGCGGCCTATGTCGGCGCGGCGCACGCGACGGCGGTCTCGAACTGCACCACCGCGCTGCATCTGGCCCTGCTCGCCGCCGGCGTCGGGCCGGGCGACGAGGTGATCACCGTCAGCCACTCCTACATCGCCACCGCCAACTCCGTCCGCTACTGCGGCGCGACGCCCGTGTTCATCGACGTCGATCCGGTCACCTTCAACATGGACCCGGATCAACTGGAGAAGGCGCTGTCGCCGGCGACCAAGGCAATCCTCTGCGTGCACCAGATGGGCATGCCATGCGACCTGACCGCGATCGTCGGCTTCGGCCGCCGGCACGGCCTTCCGGTGATCGAGGACGCCGCCTGCGGCGTCGGCAGCGAGATCCTGTGGGACGGCGAATGGCAGCGCATCGGCCGCCCGCACGGCGACGTCGCCTGCTTCTCGTTCCACCCGCGCAAGATCATGAACACCGGCGACGGCGGCATGATCACAACCAACAATCCCGAGTGGGACGCCCGCTTCCGGCTGCTGCGGCAGCACGGCATGAGCGTGCCCGACACGGTGCGTCACTCGTCCAACCAGGTGATCTTCGAAGAGCACAACGTGCTCGGCTACAACTACCGCATGACCGACATCCAGGCGGCGGTGGGACGCGAGCAGCTGAAGCGACTGGATGAGGTCGTGCCGGCCCGCCGCAAGGTCGCCGCGCGCTATCGCGAGCTGCTGTCGGGCAATGCGCTGCCCACCCCGCCGGTAGAACCGTCGTGGGCGCGCAGCAACTTCCAGAGCTACTGCGTGCGGCTGCCCGAGGGCTGCGAGCAGCGTAGCGTCATGCAGGCGATGCTGGAGAAGGGCATCGCCACCCGGCGCGGGATCATGAATGCGCATCGCGAGCGCGTGTACGCCGGCGCCCCGCTGCGCTCGGCCCTGCCCAATTCGGAAGCGGCGCAGGACGGCTGTATATTACTGCCGCTCTACGTGCAGATGACCGAGGCCGAGCAGGAAGAAGTGGTGGCGGCGTTGAAGGAAGCTTGCGCGCGCTGAGGAAGCCCGCGCCCGCAGTCCCCGGCTTCAGGTTGAGGAGAACGGCCATGAGCACGGTCGACATCGTTGTGCCCTGCTACAACTACGCGCGTTTCCTCCCGGATTGCGTGGCGAGCATCCTCGAGCAGCAGGGCGTGGACGTCCGCGTACTGATCATCGACGACTGTTCGCCGGACGACACGGCCGAGGTCGCCGAGCGGCTCGTCGCCGCAGACCCACGCGTCACCTACCTGCGCAACGAAGCCAATATGCGCCTGATCAAGACCGCGAACCGCGGTCTGTTCGAGTGGGCGACCGCCGACTATTCGCTGCTGCTTTCGGCGGATGACGCGCTGAGCCCAGGCGCCTTGGCCCGAGCCGTCGACGTGATGAATAAGAACCCGCAGGTCGGCATGGTCTACGGGCTCGTGACCATGCTCCGCGGCGAAGAGCCGCCGCGCGGCGCGCCCGAGGTCACCGACGCCGACGTTGTGATCATCCCAGGCCGCCGCTTCTTCCAGATGTCGTGCGACAAGGGCAATCACGTGCCGACGCCCACCGCGGTCGTCCGCACTCGGATGCAGCACCAGGTCGGGCCGTACGACGTCGAGTTCCCGTACACCAGCGACTACCACATGTGGATGCGCTTCGCCTTGCGGGGCGACGTGGCCTTCATCAATGCGGTGCAGGGCTACTACCGCGAGCACACCTCGCAAATGAGCGGCACCTTCCTCGGCGCGGACCTCATTCGCGAACATCTGCGCATGGTAACCAAGCTGGTGACGACGCAGTCGTCCGACTTCGAAGATCCCGAAAAGGTGCTGGACGGATATCGCCGGTTCTGCGCCTCCGCGGCGCTCTACGAGGCGCACAAGCACTTCGAGGACGGCAACGCCGCCGGCGTCGACGAGTACGTCGACTTTGCCGCCGACCATGGCGTTCCGCTCCACGAGCTGCCGGCCTGGAAGAGCTTGCGGATGAAAAAGGTCATCGGGCTGGGCGGCTACAAGGCGGTCAGACCGGTCATCGAGTTCGTGAGGTCGAAGACACGCCCGTCGGTCTACCGCGGCGGCCTCTGAAGCCAGTTCGCGACGATATTTTCCCAGCACTCCACGGAGTTCCGAATGCCCATCGCCGACAGCGTCAAGCTTGGCGCCAATGTGATGATCTATCATCCCGACCAGGTGAACCTGTACGGCTGCACCGTCGGCGACGACAGCCGCATCGGTTCGTTCGTGGAAATTCAGAAGAACGCCTTCATCGGCGCGCGCTGCAAGATCTCGTCGCACACCTTCATCTGCGAAGGGGTGCACATCGAGGATGAAGTCTTCATCGGCCACGGCGTGATGTTCATCAACGACCGGCGCCCGCGCGCGGCTAACGAAGACGGCAGCCCGCAAAGCGAGGCCGACTGGTCTGTCGAGAAGACCTGGATCAAGCGTGGCGCATCTGTGGGCTCGAACGCGACCATCATGTCCGGCGTGACGATCGGCGAGCGCGCGCTCGTCGGCGCGGGCGCCGTCGTGACGAAGGATGTGCCCCCAGGGGCCGTCGTCGCGGGCGTGCCCGCCCGGATCGTCGAGACCTGACCCAGGCGTTGGAGGCCCCGTGAAGCAGTCGATAATGCGGACCGTTTCGGCGCCTCTGCGACAGCTGGTGCGTGACCCGCGCCGCCGCGCGAAACTGGCCGACGCCCGACTGTATCTGGAGCGCCACTCGCTTGCGTCGGTCGGCCGGCGTCGAGAACGGCGGACGGGCCGGATCCTCTGCTACCACTCCGTCGGCCAGAACGAGCACGACGTGAACGACGTGAGCCCGGCGCGTTTCCGCCGGCAGATCGAGCTGGCGCTGGCAGCCGGCTATCGGTTCGTCCCTCCCTCCGAGATTGCTCGCCGCGGCGGCGGCCCCAAGGATCTGGCCATCAGTTTTGACGACGGCCTCAAGACGGTCCTGACGGCCGCGGCCCCGATCCTCGCCGAGTACCGAATTCCCTATGTCGTCTTCGCGGTGTCCGCCTGGAGCGAGCTGAATGACCCCTGGTCGCAAGCCAATGTCCTGGGGTGGCCCGAACTCGAGGCGCTGTTGAAGCAGGGGGCGGAGATCGGGAGCCATTCCGTGACCCATCCGGACTTCGCCAGGATTAGCCTCCAGCAGGCGGTCGACGAACTCGGCCGCTCGCGCCAGGCGATCCACGATCGGCTGGGGTTAGCGCCGGACAGTTTTGCGATTCCGTTCGGCCAGTCCGGCAATTGGCCTCATGAATGCCACCAGGCCGCTCGCGACGCAGGCTACGACATCATCTATGCCCAGGCCGAGGAAACGCGGCCCGATGGCACCGTCGCACGCACCTTCGTCACCAAGCACGACGGCGACCGCATCTTCCGCGCCGTCCTGCGTGGAAACTACGATCGCTGGGAAGAGTGGTTCTGAAGCGCGCTGACGCCAGCGCCGCCGGCGGCCCGCACTTGGATCGGAAAGGCTGAGATGTCGAACATCAGTGAAAGCCGGTGCGCCGGCATCGCCTTTGCTATGCGCTATCCCGATGACGTCGGCTACGTCTGGAACACCGTCGGCAAAACCTTCGACATGGCGGCCGGAGACCTGCAGTCGCGCGTCCGATGCTTCTCGACCTACCCCGAGCTCACCGGATCACCCGCTTTCCGACCGACCTTTCTGAGCCCTCGCCAGGTCGATTTCTACAGCAACGCTCCGGCGGATCGTGAGGCCATCGAGGCGTTCGTGCACGCCGAGCAGATCAAGACCGTCGTCTACATGAGCTGTGACCCCGCCTCGATCGACCTTCCCTGGCTGCGCGGCCTGGGCGTGCGCACCGTTTGCTGCGAACAGGACAGCTTTCCCGTCAATGCGACGCAGCCCTGGTGGAAGAGCCTGGCCAAGCAGGTGGTCCGGCGACACCTGCAGCACAATCTGCACGACCTGTACGTGGCGGTTGCGGAACATCAGCGGGACTTCTTGCTGGACTTCGCCGGAATGCCCCCGCGCCGGGTCATAACGATCGTCAACGGGGTCGACACCGAGCGCTTCACACCTGCGAAGAGCGACGCGACGGCGCTGGGACTGCCGACCACGGACTATTACTCGCTCTCCGTCGGTCAATCGCGGCCCGAGAAGCGGGTGCACTTCCTTATCGACGCCGCCGCGGAGATCTTCCGCCGCGACCCCGACCTGTCCCTGACCTTCGTCCACGTCGGCGAAGGCCCTACCTTCGAGGCCGACGTCGCCAAGGCGGCCGCGTTGGGCCTCAGCGGCCGCTTCATCTTCGTCGGCCGGCAGAACGACACCCTGCCCTACCATCGGCTGGCCTCGTTCCTCACGCATGCGGCAGAGCGCGAGAGCTTCGGCCTGGTGCTGGCGGAAGCCATGTCGTGCGGCAAGCCGGTAATCGCCACGGTCTCACCGGGGCCGGCGGAGATCATCGACCCCGACGTCACCGGCGTGCTGGTTGCGCCCGACGACCTCTCGGGGTTTGCCGATGCGATCCAACGTTTCGTCGCGGATCGCGATCGCCAGCAGCGAATGGGAGCGGCGGCGCGCGAGCGTGCGGAAAGCCGCTTCTCGCTACGGCGCGCCGCAGACGACTTCACGCGCGCCTTCATCGAGCATGGATTTGCATAGCGCTGACGTCGCAAGTCGCGCCGCCTCCACCGCTCGAGGCGGCGGGAGCTATTCGGTGATGATTTGCCGTCCCGACGGCATTCGCTTCCAGGCGCGATCGGGCGAAATGCGTCCCTGACGCTGAGCCTCCCTGACCTCCCGCATCCAGGTGAGGCGCTTGAGCAGCAGCAGCTCGCGCACCCTGTAGTACCAGTGGGACTTCTTCATGAAGCGTAGGCTGACCCGAACACCACTGTGCCGCTCGAACGTGCTCGACTGAATGCCCAGTTCACCCAGCCATGCGAGCTTCGGCCGGATGACGGCCAAAAAGCTGATCGGATAGGGAAGGTGGTCGTACATGTCGATCGGCCAGTGGATCGGAAAGCCGTGGTCCAATCGCTTCTGCGCGGCCGCGCCGGAGATCAGGAAGGCGTGGGTGGTCAGCGGCCCGTGCGACAGGGGATGAGCCTCGAAGGCGCCGCCCAGCGGGTAGGTCTTTGACGAGTCGTAGAAAATCGGTCCCTTGTCGTTGAAGTTCTCGGAATCGAGGAAGCAGTAGTCAAAGGGCGGGCTCTCTCCCAGATCGGAGCGCAGAAGTTTGAGGGCGCTCACGCTGAGGCGGGCGTCGTCCTCGAGAATGAGCGAGACCGGAATCTTCCGTTCGACGATCCGACGGTAGGTCTCCAGGTGGGAGAGATAGCAGCCAACCTGCCCGGGGGTCATGGAGGCGCCCGGCGCGAGCATGCCCTCGATTTCCCCCGCCGGCAGCGCCTTGCCTTCGACGGCGTCGACGAACTCGAACTCCACGCCGAACTTGTTCAGGTGCGCGCTGATCGTCGCCCGGCGATCCGCGTCGCGGACCAGGCTGATGACGAAAACGGGAATCTTCTGAGCGGACTGCATCTCAAATCTTTTCGGTCGAGGTTGGCTTGGTTCGGTGCTTAGCCAAGCCGGTTCAAACGTATTTCCGGTGTAGCGCCGCCCAGTTTGTCGGCGCCGCGCTCCCCTCGCGCGTTCGCGGCCCCAAGCGGCCGACCGGCGGGATCACGGACCAGTTGGCGCGCGACTTCCAGCGCTTCCTGCGGCGTGTCCGCCCAGTGGACGCTGCTGTAGTTGCGGCTCGAATATTCGAACACAGCGCGGTTCTTGCCATATCGATCGGGAAGCAGAACGCATGGCTGCGAGCGGAGCGCCGCGAGAACGTGCGGATGCATGCGATCGGTGACCAGCACTTTGCCGGTGTCGAGCTTGCGATTGCCGCGATGCAGCAGGTAGCGCGACATCTCCGTATAACAGCCGCCGATCAGCGCATTGGCGATCGGCGAGAGCACGGGCGCAGTTCTGCGGAGGCGCGAGTAGACCCGATCGGCGACGAAATGGTCGGCGCGCCGGACATCGACCCAATCGAAGACATGGACGTCGGAAGGAGCCCTCACGCCCGTGGCCTCCTTGTCGTCGCGCGCAAGCCAGATGATGTCGTGGATGTGAGACCCGCGGAGCGGCTGCGGCGACAAGCGGAAAGCGGAATCGTGAACCGCCGCCACGGTGACGGCTGCGGGAAACACCTCGCGCGCGAACTGTGCGCTGAGCGGGTCGCGCGCCATCATGACGACGTCTCGATGGTCGCCGAACATTTCGCCCGCCTCGCGCCGGTCATCCTCGTCGACGAAGATCATGGTCGACGGAAGCGAGATCAGTCGATTGCCCGGGCAGGCGGCGGCGACCGAGCGCTTGACCTGGGAATGACTTGGCCAAAGCCGAGAGACGGTGACGCCGCCGAGGAACAGGATCGGCCCATCGCCGACCGCACGCATCAGATCGTTCAGACGGAAGTTGTACTGATGAGCGGCGTAGGCGATTTGCACGCCTCGTCGATGCAGATGCTCGCTGATCGCCAGCCACATCATGTGATTGCCGACGTTGGCGTCCCAGGGAAACTGCAGCACCGCGACAGGTCGATCCGTGGGGATGTGCTGGTCGAAGAACGCGTCGATCGCGCTGTGCTGCTGCGCGAGCAGGGCGGCGTCCTCAGCCGTCAGCCGTGCATCAACGCGTTGAGCAGAGTTCATGTTCGCGCAAGTCTCACTACCATGTCGGCGGGTTCAATCTTAGCAAACCCCATGCCATCGCAAGCGATGGCCCGCTTTGTTCCTTCGCCGCTCGGCCAAGTGGTCACGGGCTCCGCAACCTAGCCAACTGTAAGTTGAAAACATATGCCGAGTTTGACAGCCCGCGCGGAACTTGCGCTCTGCCTGAAGACAGAGCGCAAGCTGGCTCGGCCGAAATGCGTTGCTGCTACGCCACCAGAGCCAAGCGCGCCGCAGCGTCTGCGAGATGCTGCAGAACCTCGATCTGGTGCGGCGAGACCTGCGCCTCTTGCCAGATGGCGCCCAGCGCTCCGATCGGGTCCGCGCGGGACGCCGTCGCCGCCGCCGGACGACTGCTCGCCGCCAGCTCCCGGGCCAGCCCGAGCGCCTGCCGCGGCGTGTCGGCCCAGTGAATGCTGCTGTAGTTGCGGCTGGAATATTCGTAGACGGCCCTGTTCTTGCCGTACCGGTCCGGGAGCAGGACGCAGGGTTGCGAGCGCAGGGCCGCGAGGACGTGAGGGTGCACGCGATCGGTGACCAGCACCTTCGCCGCATCCAGCGTTCGATTGCCGCGCGCTAGCACGTACCGCGAAATCCAGTCGTAGCTGGTGTTGACCTGTGCGTTGACGAGCGGAGAGAGCATCGGGGCCGATATGCGCAGCCGCGACAGCACGCGATCGACACCGAGATGGCCGACATGGCGGACGTCGGCCCAGTCGAAGACCTGCACGTCGCTTGGCGCCGTGGCGCCGGTGCTCTCGTGATCGTCCCGCGCCAGCCAGATGATGTCCTGTGTCGGGGCGCTGAGCCGGGGCTGCTGCGGCAGTCGGAACGCCGAGTCGTGGATGGCCGCCACCGTGACGTTATCGGGGAACGCCTCGCGCGCAGACTTCGCACTCACCGGATCGCGCGCCATCATGACGACGTTGCGGTGGTCGCCGAACATCGAACTCGCCTCGCGCCGATCCTCGTCGTCGACGAACAGCATGGTGGACGGGAGAGAGATCAGCCGGTTGTCCGGACACGCCGCCGCGACGGTGCGTTTCATTTTGGCGTGGCTGGGCCAAAGCCGCGAAACCGTCACGCCGCCTAGGAACAGAATGGGGCCGTCGCCGACCGCCTCCTGCAGGTTCCTCAGCCGGAAATTGTATTCATGGGCGGCATAGGCGACGCGCACGCCGCGTCGCTTCAGATAATCGCTGATCGCCAACCACATCATGTAGTTGCCGACGTTCGGGTCGAACGGAAACTGCAGCAGCGCAATGGGGCGATTGGCTGGAATATATTGGTTGAAGAACGCGTCGATCTCGCTGCGCTGCTGAGCGAATAGCGTGGCGTCGCGTATCGATGAAACCCTATCGACGATGCAGGGGGCGTTCATTTTGGCTCAAGTCTCTCGCAGCCGCACCTATGGCCTCTACCCAAGCAAATTCCGCACCACCCCTGGCGGTCGCTTGCTCGCGCACCTACCGTAGGCGGAGGTCCGACGACCGGCACTGTAAGTTGAATCGCTATCGTGAATCTCGGCCCAAACATAGTGCGGCCGAAATACGCATTCGCCCGGGATGATCAACTCAGGGGAGCGGCGTCGCCTCACGGATCGATGGCGTGAACCGCCCTGCGATCGACCGCACCGGGGCCTCGAAAAAGCGCCATGAAAGCCCTGCGAGAATGACGGTCGCCACGAGGTCGAGGAGCACGCCCGAGGCCTGTGCAGCTGGACCCGCATAGCCGAGCGCCTCCAGAACCGCGCCGCAATGGATCACGGGGTGGAACAGGTACGCCCCGTAGCTGACCACGCCGAGCGACCGAAGCGGCGCCCAGTTGAGCAACGCGACGGCGCTACCGGTCTGGCGCTGATACACCTGCACCAGGACGAGCGCGGCGAATAGGCCCGCGAGGCGTCCGACTTGCACCCACTGATGCTTCGGCATCAACGCCGGCGCGACGAGGTAGACGAGCAACGCCAGGCCGATGGCGACGTCGGACCGCAGTAGCCGCGGCAGAGGTCGCTCCGCCGCCAGGCCCGCGAGGCCGCCGAGGCCGAGCAGGCCGAAGTTCACCAGTGAATTGGCGTCGAAATGATTGTCGCCGGCGTCGGCGTATCGCAGCGCGATGTGCGCCGCGACGCTGACGAGGATCAGGCTGATGCAGGTCAGCGGGAGGAGCTTGCGCGGCAGCATCAACGCGATCGGAGCGAAGAGAAGGTAGAACTGCTCTTCGACGGCGAGGCTCCAGAGATGCCCGACCGGCCCCCAGTCGTTGAACTCGATGTAGATGTTGCCGAGATAGAGCCAGTACGAGAGCTGGCGCAGGCCGCTGCCCAGATCCAAGGCGCCATAGCTGGCCAACACCGTGATCACCGCCAGGAACAGGTAGTAGACCGGGAATATTCGAAGGGTGCGGCGAACGTAGAAGGATTTCATCGAAGCCCATACAGTCGAAATTCCGGCTTCGATGTCGGCGCGATGGTTGGCGAGGATCCGCGTGATGAGGAACCCGCTCAGTACGAAGAACAGCCACACCCCCGCCGTTCCATAGCGCTCGCTGGCGGCCGAGGTGGCCTTGTGGCTGATGAAGACGAGGAGGAAGGCGAGCGCGCGCAACCCGTCGAAGCCGAGGATCCGTTGCTTAGAATCGATCATCGCGTCGCGAGTCCGCATCCCCAATTCGACAACCGCCGATCCTACAGGCGCCGCGCGGCCGTGGCCGTGGCCGTGGCCGCCTAAGGAAGCATCCAATCGTTTCCGGCGAATTGCATGGGGCGGCGTCGTGACGCCAAGCCATTGCCGACGAAGGCCTCACAGGCCATCACAATAGTCGAGAAACTGCCGCACGCGCAGCGGCCAATCGCTTGCCCGCGCGACCTTGGCGGCGCCAGCCGAAAGTTCGCGGTACAGGTCCGGCTCGAGCAAGATGCGGCAGATTGCGTCCGCCACCTCGACGGCGGAATCGCCGTTGACGGTCAGTCCGTTCACACCGTTCGTCACCGCGTCCACAGCGCCCCCGGCGCAGCCCGCGACCACTGGCTTGCCGAAGGCGTTGGCCTCCAGAAAAACAAGGCCGAAACCCTCGGTATCGCCGTCGGGCATTTCGCGGTTGGGCAGGGCGAACACCTCGGCGGCCTCATAGAGCCGGTTGAGCTCGTCGTCGGACACGCGGCCCAGGAAGGTAAGGTGGTCGGTAAGCTGAAGGTCAGCGGCAAGTTGTTCGAGCTCTCCCCGCTGGGGGCCGTCGCCCGCCACCAGCAGGTGCGCGTCCGGACAGCGCTCCAGCACACGGGGCATCGCCTGGATCAGTCGATCGAAGCCCTTGCGCGGGATGAGACGCCCGACCGTCAGCAGCCGCCGCTTCCCTGGCGGGCCGACCGCCGCCGGCGCCGACGCGGATGAACGCTTGGCCGCGACGAACTTTTGTAGGTCGACGCCATTGCTGATCAGTTCGATCTTCGCCGGGTCGACGTGCATGCGCCGAACGATCTCGTCGCGGGTGAAGCGGCTCACTGCGACGATCCCATGGGCGTGGGCGAGAAACCGGCCGCGCTGCCGGTCGAAGAAGCCGCCCGCGGACTCCGTGGTGATCTCCTCCCCGTGCACGTAGACGACCACCTTGCGGCCGAACATGTACCTGAGAGGGAAGGCCAGCCATCCGCCGTAGACGAGGTCGCCGAGGCAGACCACGCGGACCTTTTCCTTGAGGCAGATGTCGATGATGCGACGAAGGACCGTGGCCATGAGCCGCAGATCGCGCCACTTCGATCCGCCGCCAGCGGTCGCCTCGGGCGTCAGCGGGCGCAGCAGGTCGACACGCTGCACCATGGCGCCGGCGGCGGCGTCATAAGCCGCGTAATCGAGCGTCTGACCGGTGATGTAATCGCGCCGCGCGGCGAGTGCGATCACACGGCCGCCTCCCTTGAGGCACAGGTTTTCATAGACCGTCGCGGAGCCGCCCGTCACGGGCGGGAAGTTGCTCGATACGAGCAAAATCTTCCCGCGCTCCGACATCGCACTGCGCAAAGCAACCTCCACTCGGGCCGGCGGCGCCCGCTGCGTCGGCTCCAGGGCGCGCAGCCCGATCATCTAGCGCAGCTGCTCATCGTTGAACAAAGCTTAACTGCAGCAATCTAGACGTGTGCGATACCTGTGGACGGCCTACGACGGACGGGGCGCGGCGGCGGCGGCATGGTTCTGCGGGCGCCGGGTGGCGCCGTTCTTGAACGTTGGGGCGGACGCGGCGTCTGCAGGCGCCCCGTATTGACCGCTCCCCGGTCGCGCGATGGAATAGCCGAGAGAACGCATCGATGCTGTCGTACCTGCCCCACCGCGTGCGCATGCCGATCCTCAACGCGAGGCAAAATCGGGCCGCCCGCGGCATCCTGGAAACCCCGCCGATCCAGCCGGCCGACGATGGCGTCGTCCTATTCTCGATGATCGGGACGGCGGTGCTGCTTCCCTACCTGGTGTCGGTGAAGTCGCTTTGGGGAAGCCTGCGCCGCGGCCGCGTGGTGATCATGGACGACGGCACTCTGACCGACGCTGATCGGGAGATCCTCAAGGGGCACTGCGGAAACCCCGAGATCTTCTCCATCCGCGAGGTCGACACACAGGGGTTTCCGAGGGGCGGAACCTGGGAGCGGCTGCTGACCATCGTCGACCGCCGCAAGGACGCCTACTGGATCCAGGTGGACAGCGACACCGTCACGCTGGGACCTGTACCCGAACTGGCCGAGGCGATCGCCGCCAATCGCAGCTTCACTTTGCTTGGCGACGAACGCTCGCCGACCGAGCTGCTGACCGGCCGAGCGTTCGCCGCCCGTTGCCAACCCCAAGGCCCCAAGGAAGGGCACGTCCAGTTGCGCATCGAATCGCGGCTGGATCAGCCGCCGACGGCCGACATCCTCTACCTTCGCGGCTGCTCCGGCTTCGCAGGGTTCAGGCGATGCGATGAGGGCCGCCAGGTGGCCAGTCGCATCACCCGGGCCCTGACCGAATTGATCGGCGCCGAGGCCATGGAGATTTGGGGAACTGAACAGGTGGCGTCCAACTACATCGTGGCCAACGACCCAGACCCGGTTTGCCTGCCCTATGGGCGCTATATGAACTACTGGGGCGTCGCCTACGACCCTGGGGTCAGCTTCGTTCACTTCATCGGCCCCCACCGCCACCACGGCGGCGCCTATGCAAAGGCCACCCGCCAGGCCATCGCGTCGCTCGCCGCCGCCTAGCCCGCGCCGAGATCGGCATGCGGTCGCTCGGCGAGACCCTGTCGGCCGCACCTACCGGCCGCCCCGGATCCGCGCTAAGGCAAAGCCACCATAGGTAGCCGCGGCGCCGGTCGCGACGCGTGGGGCGAGCCGAGCAGGGATGGACTGCATGAAGTTTTTGTCGGCGCTTTTCATTCTCGCCCTGGTCGGGTGTTCGGCCCCTGCCTCGCAAGGCAATACGGCGCAGCCGCCGGCCACCACCCCAGCGCCCATCAGTTCCGGCAAACAGGGCCCTGTCGGCGAAGTCTCGCTGACGAATGACTCGCGCAGCGACCTGCCCGCCCGGACCTTCAGCTTCGGTCAGGTGTTTCGACGCGGCGAGGTCGCGGTCGGCGACTCGGTGCAGGCGACGGTCTCGGGCCAGCCGCTCCCGACCCAGATCGACGCCAAGGCCCTGAACCCGGACGGCTCGGTGCGCCACGCCATCGTCACCGTGGCGCTGCCGGAAATGCACGGTCGCCAGACGCTCAAGGCGACGCTCGTGAACAACCTCAAGAAGGCGGCCGCGACCACGGCGCCAGGGGACACGGTTGCGCCTCCCGCCCTCAAGGTTGCGATCACCCTCGACCAGGGCGCGGGCCAGAAGCGGGTCGTAGAGCTCGATCTGCGCAGCATCGTCGGCGCCGACGCGAACAAGAAGCCGGACTTTTGGCTCCAAGGACCGCTGACGCAGGAGCGACGCTACGTTGTGGACGTGGACCGTCGACTGCAGGTCCTGTTCGACGTCTACACGCCGCGCACGGGGCCGACCCGGGTCGACGTCATCTTCTGCAACGACTGGAACGACCTGAAGGGCGGCGAGGATTACGTCGTCTATGGCGTGGCCATCTCAGACGGGGGCAAGCCGCTCTTCGCCGATCAGAACATCCGCCAGCACCCGTTCTCGACTTGGCACTATCTCGCATGGTCCGACGGAGCGGCCGCACCGCGCACTTCGCCCAGCCTCGCCGACCTGATCGCGGCCGGCGCGGTGCCACGCTACGACGCGAAGTTCCACGTCGGCGTCAAGGAACGCGAAAAGGTCGATGACGATGCCCGGGCGTTGACCGGCAAGCCGCTGAGCCCCGGCTCGGTGACGCCGTACATGCCAATGACAGGTGGACGCTTCGACATCGGCCCGCTGCCCACTTGGGCGGTCATCGACCTGCTCGAGGGCGACGCCGCATCACGGCGCCTGCTTCTGGGCAACGCCGACGCTGCAGGCGCCGTGCCGTGGCACATCCGCGAGCGAACGACGAGGCTCCCGCTCACGACCGACCGATATCCGCGTCTGTGGCTCGACACCCGCGGTCATGAATACGCGCCTCTCGCAGAGCCATTCGATGGCGAGAAGAGCACCGACTGGGACATGGACGATGCCCACCAGCCGTCCCTGACCTACCTGCCCTACCTGATCACCGGCCTGCGCTACTACAAGGATGAGCTGGCGCAGCAGGCCGCCTACGTCTTGCTGGCCTACAACGACGGCTATCGCGACGGCGCGGCGGGGCTTGTCGACGGATCGTTGCCGGAGACCTGGTTCGAGCAACGCCGCGGCATCTCGTGGTCGCTGCGCACTCTCGCCACCGCCGCCTACGCGATTCCCAACGATGACCCGTTGCACGGGTACTTCGATGCGAAGCTGCGCGGCAATCTCGCCAGCCTAGTCAACAAGTATATCGTCGCGCGACGCTTCAAGGGCGCCGGACCTGTGGAAGGCTATGTTCCTCCGATCCCGACCGTGGCGACCTGGCAGCAGGGCTTCTTCACCATCACGCTCGGCTGGGTCAGCGCGATGGGCTACTCCGACGCCGACCGCATGCTCAACTGGACATCGAACTTCCTCTCGGGCCTGTTCACCAGCAAGGCCGCCGGCTTCGACCCGATCTATGGAACCTCGTACGTCACCGTCACGTCCGGGCCTGAGAACAAGCCGGTCCCGCTGACCAGTTGGCAGGCGGTGTTCGACGCCAGCGACCTCCGCAATCAGAAGCAGTCCACCCGTGACGAGTACTGGGACTACTACGGAATGATCATGCGCGCGGCGCTGGCTTCGGTCCAAGTCGCCGACCACGGCCCGAAGGCGAAGGAAGCCTATGCCTATGTGAACAAGGCCGTCGGGGGCACGGAGGGTGATCCGACCTTCGCCATTGTGCCGCCATGAGACAGCAGCCGCGGCGCAACCTGTCGCCGGACGAATCCAGTCGCCTTGAACCAGGCTCAGCCCAGGCGCCGCTTCCAGGCCGGCGCCGGACGCCCGGCTCGCGGTCCGCCTCGCCGCTCGGGTTTGGCTTTGCCGGGCTTGCCACGGTGATCCTTGCGCCACTGCGGCGCCCGCTTGCTCGGGGTCGCGGCTTGTTCGAGCTGCGCCTCAAGCATTCTGAGCAGCCCCTTGGAGCCGCCCTTCACGCCCGGCTGGTCGTTGACATAGGCCCAGTAAGCGACCAGGGCGAAGACCGACAACTCGAACATGAAGAACAGGCTGGACATCTGAACCTCTAAAGTCGGGCGCTGCGTTACCGCCCGTACTTCCTACCATTCAAAAGGCGTGCCGAGGAAATAGGGCGTTAAGCCGCTTTGAGTTCTCTGCCGCTGGCATGGAATATGCCGCCCGGCAGCGGCTCTCAATCAATTCGGGGCAATCAGCTTGCGCGATCTCCTCCTTCTCGCGGTCCTGCTCGGCGTCTGCCCCATGATCATCCGCGCGCCGGTTCTGGGCGTGCTGACATGGATCTGGATCGCCCTGATGAACCCGCAGCGGGAGGTCTACGGCGTCCTCGCCGGGGCGGGTCTCAATTTCATCGTCGCCGCCCTGACCATCTTCGCCTGGGCGGTGTCGAAGGAGCGCAAGACCGCTCCGACCAACCTGACGCTCATGATCCTCGGGCTGTTCGTCATCTGGATGTGCATCACGACCCATTTCGCGCTCGTGCCCGTCCGCGCCAACGAGCTGTTCACCCGGACCATGAAGACGGTCGTGCTGCTCGCGGCGGTGGCCTGCATCGCCAACAACAAGACGCGTCTGCAGGCTATCGTCTGGGGCGTGGTCGTCTCGCTCGGCTACTACGGCGTCAAAGGGGGCGCTTTCGTCATTGCAAGCGGTGGCAACCACCGGGTCCTCGGGCCGGCGGATTCCATGATCGCCGACAACAATCACCTCGGGCTGGCGCTCGTCATGCTGCTGCCGCTCATGAACTACCTCCGCGCGACATCGCAGGTGCGTACGGTTCGGCTGGCGCTGATCGGCGCCATGGTTTTGACCGTCGGCGCCATCCTGGGCACCTATTCCCGCGGCGCCTTGCTGGCCCTCGCCTGCATGGGCGGGCTCCTGGCGCTTCGCTCCCGCGCGGGCATCCTTTTTTTCATCGGCGGCATAGGGGCTGCGGCGGTGGCTCCTCGCTTCATGCCCCACGCTTGGCTGGAGCGGATGAACTCGATCGGTGCGGCCGACGAAGACTCCTCGTTCATGGGCCGCGTCAGTTCCTGGCACACCAACTTCCACATCGCGACCGAGCGGGTCACCGGTGGCGGCTTCGCGTCGAGCGAGAGCACCTGGGTGGTTCAATCTTTCCCCACGCCGGGCGGGCTGACCGAAGGCCTGGCCGCTCACAGCATCTATTTCCAGGTGATCGGCGACCACGGCTTCATCGGTATTGCGCTGTTCCTAGGCCTGCTGGGCAGCGCCTTGCTGAACACGGTTATGGTTCTCAACATGACGCGTGGACGGCCGGACCTGCGCTGGGCCAATCAGCTCGCCCGCATGCTGCAGGTCAGCATCATCGCCTACATGGTCGGCGGCGCGGCTCTGTCTATGGCCTACTACGATGGTTCGCTCATATTGATCGTGCTAACCGCTGCGCTTCACTACACGGTAAAGCGCGGCGCTCCAGAGGCCGCGGCCCTGCAAGCCGGACCGAAATGGAAGACGCTGGAATCCGACGCTCCGGCGCTGCCGCGCCCCACGCGACCCGAGCTGACGTGAAGTCGTCGCTTAATTCAGCCAAAGGCACAGGCTCATGTCCGTTCTGATCACCGGCGGCGCCGGCTACATCGGCAGCCACATGGCTCACGCCCTTGTCGATAAGGGCGAGGCGGTCGTCGTACTCGACAACCTATCGACCGGGGTCAGAGGCCAGGCGCCCGCGGGCGCGCGTTTCGTCGAGGGTGAAGTCGCCGACCGCGAACTCGTCGGTCAGGTGCTGAAGGAGAACGGCGTCGAGGCCGTGCTGCATTTCGCGGCGGCGACGGTCGTGCCGGATTCGGTCGCCGACCCGCTCCGCTACTACGCCAACAACACCGCCTCATCGCGCAACCTTTTGGAAGCCTGCGTGGCGCACGGCATCCAGCACTTCATCTTCTCCTCGACCGCCGCGGTGTACGGCGCGACCGATGCGCCGACGGTGGACGAGCAGGCGCCGACGGAGCCCGCCAACCCCTACGGCCGCTCCAAGCTGATGACCGAATGGATGCTCCACGACGTGGCCGAGGCCAGCGCCTTTCGCTACGTGGCGCTGCGCTACTTCAACGTCGCCGGCGCCGATCCAGACGGCCGCACGGGCCAGTCCACGCCCCGGGCCACGCACCTCATCAAACGCGCCTGCCAGGCCGCCCTCGGCCGTGTGCCGGCGCTTGGCATCTTCGGCACCGACTTCCCGACACCTGACGGTACGGGCGTGCGCGACTACATCCACGTCAGCGACTTGGTGGCCGCGCATGGACTGGCGCTGGAGCATCTGCGGTCCGGAGGCGCCTCGGGCAAGTTCAACTGCGGCTACGGACGCGGGTTCTCGGTTCGGGAAGTGGTCCAGTCGGTAGAGCGCGTCACGGGCCGGCCGCTGCCAGTCGAAGAGCTGCCGCGCCGCCCGGGCGACCCGCCCGCGGTCGTCGCTGATCCCTCTCGCATCAAAACCGAGCTGGCCTGGGCGCCGAAGCACGATGCGCTCGACGAGATCGTGCGGACGGCCTACGCCTGGGAAAGCCAGCTTCCGCACGCTTAGGCGGTGTGGCCGGTTTTGCTGGACCAGGGTTTGCATTCGCAGGCAGTAAGCGCAGGCGCCGGCCCAAATAGGGATCGGCCAGCTTCGTGCTTTCCCGGGCCGTGTGCGGCTCAGCTGAACTTTAATTTCGCCGGAGTGGGCTAGCTATGCGCGTTGCGATGATCGGCACAGGCTACGTCGGCCTGGTGAGCGGAGCCTGCTTCGCCGACTTCGGCCATGTAGTCACGTGCATCGACAAGGACGCCGGCAAGATCGAGCGTCTGCAGTCCGGCGGCATTCCGATCTTCGAGCCCGGCCTGGACAAGCTGGTGGCCGACAACGCCAAGGCCGGCCGGCTGTTCTTCACCACCGAGGCGGCCGAAGCGGTGCGCACGGCGGACGCGGTGTTCATCGCCGTCGGCACGCCCTCGCGTCGCGGCGACGGCCACGCGGACCTTTCCTACGTCTACGCCGCCGCCGAGGAGATCGCCGGCCTGGTCGACGGCTTCACCGTGGTGGTGACCAAGTCCACCGTGCCGGTCGGCACCGGCGACGAGATCGAGACCATCATCAAACGCGTGCGCCCGAGCGCCGACGTCGCGGTCGTCTCCAACCCGGAATTCCTGCGCGAAGGCGCGGCGATCGAGGACTTCAAGCGCCCCGACCGCGTGGTGGTCGGCACCGACGACATCCGCGCCCAGGCGGTGATGCGCGAGCTCTACCGCCCGCTGTTCCTCAACGAGACGCCAATCCAGTTCACCGGCCGGCGCACCTCGGAGCTGATCAAATACGCGGCCAACGCCTTCCTGGCGATGAAGATCACCTTCATCAACGAGGTGGCCGACCTCTGCGAAGCCGTCGGCGCCGACGTGCAGCAGGTGGCCCGCGGCATCGGCCTCGACAAGCGCATCGGCGGCAAGTTCCTGAACGCCGGCCCCGGCTACGGCGGCTCCTGCTTCCCCAAGGACACTCTGGCGCTGGTGAAGACGGCGCGCGACTACGACTCGCCCGTCAAGCTGATCGAGACCACCGTCGAGGTGAACGAGGCGCGCAAGAAGGCGATGAGCCAGAAAGTCGTCAAGGCGGTGCCCGGCCAGGATCTCGCCGGCAAGACCGTGGGCGTGCTGGGGCTGACCTTCAAGCCGAACACCGACGACATGCGCGACGCGCCCAGCCTCGACATCGTGCCCGCCCTGCAGGCGGCGGGCGCCAGGGTGCAGGCCTTCGATCCGGAAGGCCACGAGGCGCGTCAGATGCTGAAGGACGTCGACTTCAAGGACGACCCCTACGATGCGGCCTTCGGAGCGGACGCGCTGGTGATCATCACCGAGTGGGACCAGTTCCGAGCGCTCGACCTGGACCGCATCAAGCTCATTATGAAGACGCCGGTGATGATCGACCTGCGCAACATCTACAACGCCGACGACGTCCGCTCGCTCGGGTTTGCTTACTCCAGCGTCGGCCGGGCCTAAGACGTAGGAGCCCTGGGCTGATCAGCCGCCAGCTCCGCCTGACGCAGATCGCAGCCGTCCAGCCTGGCGTCGCCGATATCGCATTCCAAAAATCGCGCGCGCATGGCGGCGGCGCCGCGCAGGTCCGCGCCGCGTAGGCTGGCGCCGGTGAAGTCGGTGCGCACCTGCCGGCCGGGTGCGATCAGCAGCGGACCAAGCTGCGCGCAGCGAAGATCCGCGCGGCCCAGATCGGCGTCGACCAGCTTGGCCCCGCGCAAGTCCGCCCCCCGCAGGTCCGCACGCCGAAAATCGCCGCCCGACAGGTCGGCGCCCTGCAGCTGCACGCAGCGCAGGTCGAGACCGAAGAAGATGCCGCGCGGCGCGACCAGCGCCGTCAAGCGGCGCCCCTCGAGGCTCTGCAGCGCCCGGAAATCCACCGCTGGCGTCGCCGTCACCACGCCTTCGCGGCCGTCGGAGTCGCAATAGGCTTCGTACTCGGCGAGCACCGTCTCCAGCGTCCGATCGCCGATGCGCACGAGAGCGGGCGGCTCGCGCAGCGCCTGGGTGAGGTCGGCGTCGTCAAGCCGGGCATGCTCCAGGCTGGCGCCGGCAAGCACGGCGCGCCGCAGCGAGGCGCCGGTGAGGTCCGCGCCCCCGAGGTCGGCGCCGGAGAGATCGGCGCCGTCGAGCACCGCACGCATCAACCGCGCGCCGGTAAGATGCGCGCCGGCGAGAATAGCGTCCGTGAAATCGCTGGCCGTGGCGTTCGTACCGTCCAGCTGAGCGCCGGTCAGATTGGCGCCGGCGAGATTGGCGTAGGCGAGCTCGCCGGCCCGCTGCACATGCCGGATCACGCTGTAGCCGTTGAGCTTGTCTTGCAGCGCGATGCGGCCTTCGCGCAGGTCGCAGCCGGCCATGTGAGCGAGCGCCAGATTGGCGCCGCGCAGGCTGGCGCCGCGCAGGTCGCAGCGCTTCAGATTGGCGCGCCGCAGATCCGCGCCCGCGAGATCCGCGCCGAATAGGATCGCCCGCGACAGGTTCGCCCGCGAAAGTTTCGCCCCAGCGAAAGACACGCCCGCGAGATCGGCCTCACGAAGGTCGGCGCCTTCGAGATCGCAATTCGCCAGGTCGACGTAGTTGAGCCGCAGCCGCTGACCGCCGGAGCGCCCGGTCAGATAGCGTCGATGAGCTTCCACAGCTTCGCTCAGGGCGAGCAGATCTGGAGAGCCTCGATCCTGCGCGGGCAAACTCGTCATGCCGCAGCGAGACTGCAGACACTCGCCTTAAGGAAGAGTTCTCGGCGCGAGGTTGCGTAAGTCTCAACTATGAAGCGAGCCTGCGACAGGTTGACGCTAGGTTGAGCGGCGCCAAGCCTCGGCTATTGGGCCGGCTTGGATTCGCCGCGGGTTGCCGCTGCGATCAGGGCGCCGATCTGATCGCTGGAGTCCACGACCTGGCTCAACACGTGCAGCGGGCCGGCGCCAGGGCGGACGGCGGTGGCCATCTGGTTGGCCGCGGTCTGCGCCATGGCGAGGGCGGTGTTCTCCGCCTTGTTGAAGCCCGAGGCCGCAAGGGTGCGCGCCTGAGCGTCGGGATAAATGAAGCCATAGGTCGGATAGGTCGAGCCGCCGAGGTCGCGGCTCGGGTCATACCAGACCTTCACCTGGCTCCAGTCGCCGCGCGGCGAGACGTCGACGAGGGTGACGTCTCGCTCGATCTTGCCGCGCGAGCCCTCGATGGGCGACCAGTTGGCGTGGGTGATCTGGACGATGCGGTCGGTGAGCACCTGGCTGACCACGGCGACGTGGCCGAGCTTCATGCGGTCGGTTGGCTTGAAGCAGAGCACTGCACCGGTGCGCGGGGTGAAGCCGGTTTCGTAGCGCCCGACGGCCTGGTTCCACCAGGTGCGGGCGTCGCCGAAGATCTGAATGCCGGAGATCAGGCGCGCGAACGGAACGCACTGCCAATAGGTCTCGGCCATCGCCCCGGCGCTGGGGGTGAAGGCGATCGCAGCCGCGATGGCAAGGGACCCGAGGAGGGTTCTCGTCCGCTGAACCATGTTTGGGGCGCTCCCCCGACGCTACCGTAAGAAGAGAAGAACCTATCTCACTTGCAATGAAAAGAGGGTTTACGCAGGCGCGAAAAAGCGCCGCAAACGTTAACGCGGCATTATGCGAACGTTATGCTTAGGAACGTCTATCGACTTGGAGGCAGTAGGTAGATTTACGGCCTTTTCGAGCTGCGACAAGTTGCCCTCTGCGTCCGAAATTCGCGCATTCAATTGGCAACGATGCTGAAGTTCTCCACCTCGTATACACATAGGCCTGCAATCACGGCGAGCCAAAATCTTAATCACGCGCCGCCGTAACGATCCGAAACAAGAGCTTCGCCGGTCGCGCCAAATGATGGTGGTGCGGGAAAACCCTAGCTTCACAAAAGCGCGAACACCCGAGACGGCTGTGGATAAAACCCCACTCCGCGATTCGGGCGCCGCGACCGGAGCCGCGGCGAGAGCACGTTCCATTCACACTTGTCGCCCTAAGTTCGGCCCCGCAGACTTGGCGCGCCGAGACGCCGCCTTGTCCTCATCGAGCATCCAATATCGACGTTCCCGGCCCGAGTTCGAACGCCGCTCCCGCTACCGCAACCTTAGAGAGAACGAGTGTGAATACCGCCGCTCCGCAGAGCCTTGGTGAGCCGCCGCCTCGCGACAACGACTCGATCGATGTCCGTAGCCGGCTGACGAGGGGCAGCGCCTGGATCGCCGGCGGCCGGTTGGCGGTGAACTTGCTCGGCCTCATCAGCACCTTGCTGCTGGCCAGGTGGCTCACTCCGGGCGATTTCGGCCTGGTCGCCATCGCAGCTTCGATCCTGGCGATCATCGCCGCGGCGACGGAGTTGTCGTTGGGCCAGGCGCTGGTGCAGCACCGAAACCCGACCGCGGATCACTTCCACGCCACCTGGACGCTGCAGGCCGGCCGCAACCTGCTCCTGGCGGCAGGCATCGCCATCGCGGCGGTTCCGACCGCCGCTGCGTTTCATGAGCCGCGGCTCACGCCGCTCATGCTGGTCATGGCCGTCGGCATCTTCCTGCAGGGCCTGAGCAATCCGCGCTCGATCATGATGATGCGCGACCTGATCTTCTGGCAGCAGTTCATGCTGCAGGTCGGCGCGAAGGTCGCCGGGCTGATCGTCTCGCTGATCATCGCCTTTGTGTTCCGCAGCTATTGGGCGCTCGTCTGGGGCACCGTGGCCTCGCAGTTCGCCGCTGTGGTGCTGTCCTATTGCGTGCTGCCGTTCTTTCCGCGCCCGCGCCTCAAGGGTGCACGCGAACTCTTCCGATTTTCGATCTGGCTGACGCTCGGTCAGCTCATCAACACGGTCAACTGGCGCATCGACCAGCTGTTCATAGGCGGTTACCTCGGGCCCGCCGCGTTGGGCTACTACTCGCAGGGCGATGGCCTGGCGAATATGCCGACCCGCGAGGTCTCGTCTCCGCTGACGCAGACGCTGTTCCCGGCCTTCTCCCGATACGCCGACGCGAAGGACCAACTGCGCTGGATCTATCAGAAGGCTCAGGCGTTGGTGACCGCCGTCGCCCTGCCCGCGGGGATCGGCACCGCGATGATCGCGCATCCCATGGTGCTGCTGGTCCTCGGCCCCAAATGGGAGCCCGCGGTCGTCGTGATCCAGGTTCTTGCATTCGCCTATGCGGTCCAGGTGCTGGGCGCCCTGGGCGAACCGCTGGCGATGGCGACCGGAGACACCAAGTTGCTGTTTCGGCGCGACCTGCAGTATTTCTTCGTCCGGATACCCATCATCACCATCGGCATGCTGGCCGGCGGCCTGGTCGGCGTCCTGTACGCCCGCGCCCTGGCCGGGTCGTTGTCGATCGCGCTGCATATGAGCGTGGTGCGCCGGGTCAGCGGTCTCAGCTTTGCGGAGCAATTGCGCGTCAATTTCCGGGCGCTCACCAGCGCGGCCGTCATGGTGGGCGTGCTGGCGATCATCAACTGGCTCCATGGTCCACCGGCGATGGATAATGTCGCGTTGGCCAAACAGCTGGCGGTGCTGATCGTGTCGGGCGCCGCCGCCTACATCGGGACGATGGCGTGCCTCTGGCAGCTGGCGGGCCGGCCGGAAGGCCCTGAGACCGAATTGCTGGAGATGGCGCGCAAGGTGCTGGCGAAGGTCGGGATCGGCCGCCGCCGATAGCGTCCACGACCAATGCATCCGACGGGAAGCGATATCACCATCCTCCCCGATTGCCCCGGTGTCGCCGCGCCCCCATCTGCTGTCCGCAGAAAGCGCCGCAGTAGGAGATCCGCTGGATGGAATCGATCGCGACCCTGGCCACGAGCCCCGCAGCCTGGGCCGCCCTCGTCACCCTCATCGTCATGGAGGTGGTGCTGGGCATCGACAATCTGGTGTTCATCTCGATCCTGTCGAACAAGCTGCCGGAGGAGAGCCGCCGCAAGGCCCGTTTCATCGGCATCTCGCTCGCGCTCGGCATGCGCATCGCGCTTTTGTCGACGCTCGCTTTCATCGTCGGCCTGACCGCGACGGTCTTCAGCCTGCCGTTCACAGCCCCGATCGGCCAGGACGGCCACGCGGTGATGGATTTCGCTTTCTCCTGGCGCGACCTCATCCTGATCGCTGGGGGTCTTTTCCTGGTCTGGAAGGCCACCACCGAGATTCATCACTCGGTCGATCCGCCGGGCAATGACTTGCTCGACAAGCGCAAGGGGGGGTCGATCGGCTTCGGCTCGGCGATCGTCCAGATCCTGGCGCTGGACATCGTGTTCTCGATCGATTCGATCCTGACGGCGGTCGGCATGACCGATCACCTGGCGATCATGGTCATCGCCGTCGTGGTCGCCGTGGGCGTGATGCTGCTCGCCGCCAACCCCCTGGGCGAGTTCATCAACAACAACCCGAGCATCGTCATGCTGGCGCTGGGCTTCCTGCTGATGATCGGCGCGGTATTGATCGCCGACGGCTTCGGCGTGCACGTCCCCAAGGGCTACATCTACGCAGCGATGGCTTTCTCGGCTCTGGTGGAGGGTCTCAACATGGCCGCCCGGCGCGGGCGGGCGAAGAAGGGCTCGGCCGACCACTAGAGGTCGCGTTGAACCGCGGCGCGACGCACCCTAGGCTTCGCCATAGGGAGTCGCGCCGACGGGCGCCGCTCAGGGAGCCGGTCGCCGGACGCGCATGCCGATCAGCTATCTTTCGGCCGCCCAGATCACCGCGCTCGACCTGACGATCTTCCAGCAGCTCTCGTCCACCAAGATCGGCCAGCTCACCCAGACCCAGGTGGGCGCGCTCAATCTGAGCGCGGTCGAGTCGCTCTCGACCGCCCAGGCCGCAGCTCTGTCAGCTAGCCAGGTCAAGGGCCTGACCACCACCCAGATCCCGCACGTCCCCGACGCCGTGGTGTTCGATTCCAACCAGCTGCTGGCGCTGAACGGGGCCCAGCTCAGCGCCATGAACGAGACCCAGTTCGGGCGGATCGACAACACCCAGCTCGGTCAGGTGACGACCTCTTCGCTCGCCGGCCTGTCGACCACGCGGCTATCGTCGCTGAGCGTCACTCAAGTGGCCGCCCTTTCGACCGCGCAGGTCCGGGCGCTGACCAGCGCCCAGCTCGCCGGACTCACCACCACCGACATCGGCGAGCTGACTCCCACGCAGTTCGGTGCGATGAGCGCCACGCAGATCGGATGGCTGAGCCCGACCCAGGCCGCTCAGCTCAGCAGCGACCAGGTACAGGCGCTGACGCCCGCCCAGATCGGCGGCTTCACGACGTCCGGCCTGTCGGCGCTGACCTCCAGCCATATCGCCCAGCTCACCCAGACCCAGCTTGCCGGACTCACCGCCACCCAGGCCGGCAGCCTGAGCGCAACGGACTTCGCCGAGCTTTCGACGACCCAACTGCTCGGCCTCGAGCCCGCAGACTTCGGCGCGATCTCGGCCACCAACCTCTGGAGCCTGGACTCCACCCTGATCCGCGATCTGACGCGCACCCAGTTCGCCGCCATCACCACCACCCAGATCGCCGGCCTCGACGCCACCGGCTTCGCCAAGCTGAGCCCGATCCAGGCCACCGGCATGTCGCCCTCGCAGTTGGGCGCGCTCTCTGTGGCCAATCTGACGTCGCTCAACGACGCCCAGCTCACTTCGCTGACGCTGAGTCAGATCGAGGGGTTGACGCCGACGCAGCTGAGCGGCCTTACGCCACCTGACCTCGTCCGCTTTACCTCTACCCAGGTCCTGTCGCTCAGCCCGACGCAGATCGGCTCGCTGGCCGGCGAGACCTTCGCCTCCTTGAGCAGCACCCTGGTCGGCAACCTCACGACCACCCAGATCGGCGGCCTCACCCCCTATCAGGCGCACCGGCTCGACACCGCCGACGTCACCGAGTTCAGCGTCGCTCAGGTCCGCGCGCTCGGCGCCGCTCAGATCGGCGCGCTGACGCCTGGCGCCTTCGCATCGCTCAACACGGCGCAGTTCCAGGCGCTCGTATCGGGCCAGATGTCGGCGGTGGGGACAGCGGCCCTGGAGGCGCTCAGCACGACCCAGATCGGCGCCATCACCACCACCCAGATGCAGGGACTGGGCGCGCCGATGCTGGGCAGCCTGACGCCCGTTGAGTTCGGCCAGTTCAGCAGCACCCAGGTGCTGGCGCTGACCGGCCTGCAGTTCGCGGCGCTGTCGACCACCAATCTGAACGGGCTCGGGTCGGTCCAGCTGAACGCCTTGACCGCCACTCAGTTCGTTGCGCTGACCTCGACCCAGATCGGCGCCCTCCCGACCGGTCTTCTGAGCCAGCTCGGGATCACCCAGATCGGCGTCCTGACCAAGGCGCAGGCCGGCGCGCTCACCGCGGGCGAGGCTGCGGCGCTCAGACCGGACCAGTTGGCGGCGCTGGGCGCGGTGCAGATCGGCGCGCTGTCGACTGCCGCGCTGGCCGCCCTCAGTTCGACCCAGGTCGCGGCGCTTTCGGTCACCCAGGTGCGGGGCTTCAGCGCGGTTCAGCTGAAGGCGATGAGCGACGTCGACCTCGAACGCCTGAACACGGCCCAGTTCTCGGCGTTGAGCGCCGTGCAAGTTGCGGCGCTGACGAGCACGGCCTTTGGCGCGCTGGCGAGCACCGAGATCGCCGCGCTGACCCCCACACAGATGACCGGAGTGACGCCCTCGCAATTGGCGGCGCTCGCGACGGCAGGCTTCGGCGTGGTGAGCTCGACCCAGATCTCTGCGCTCACCCCCACGCAAGTGCGTGCAATGCCGACGAGCGTGCTCGCCGCCTTCACCGCCGGGCAGATCCTCGGCCTGACTGCGGCGCAGATCCCGGCCTTCACCGCCACCCAGATCGGCGCCCTGACGACAACCCAGATCGCGGCGCTGACGCCGCTGCAGCTCAATGCGCTCACGGTGATGCAGATTCCCTGGCTGGCGAGCTGACGTCCGCCGCCGAGGGCCTAGCAGATTCTCTCAGCCGCCATCTGAAACGCGTCAGCGCTCCGATGGCCGAACGAGAGCGGGCGCGGCCCTAACAGGCAACGCGCAAAAATTAGCACCGCAACTTAACTTGATTGCGTTCTATAAGCTTGAGTATCGACTTCTCGCTAAACTCGCCCGGCCTCTCTGACGGGGAACTACATTGGAATTACGCCGCGTCCGCGAATTATTGTCTGTCTCGCCGGTCGTTCGGCGGGTCGCACGTGATCGGCTGACCATGATCCCTGTCCAACGCCTTCGCCGGTTGCTGAAGGCGACGGAAGCTGCGCTGCGGAGCCAGAGGGGCGACGTCCTCGAGTTTGGCGTCGCCTCTGGCGGATCGGCCGTGCTGCTGGCGCGAACGGCCCGCCGGTATCGCAGTCGCTTCGCGGGCTTCGACGTCTTCGGTATGCCGCCCGCGCCCACCGAGAAGGACGGCAGCACGGCTGCGGACCGTCATGAAGTGATCCTCGCCGGAAAGGCCGAGGGCGTCGGGGGCGACGTTTACTACGGTTACAAGACCGATCTCCTGCAAACCGTCAGCGAGACATTCGATCGCTACGGCCTCCCGGTCGACGGCCAGAACGTCACGCTGCTGAAGGGCCTGTTCGAGGAAACCTGGCCCAGCTTCGCCAGCAAGCCCGTCGCCATGGCGCACATAGACATCAGCTGGCATGACCCGGTGAAGTACAGCCTCGACGTCGTCGCCCCGCTTCTCACCAGATCCGGCCGCATCGTCGTGAACACCTACAGGGATGCCGGCGGCAGCCGTGACGCTGTCGATCAATTCCTGGCGGCTCACCGCGACTTCGTGATGGAGGACGGCGACACCCCGATTCTTCGCCGTCGCACTTGAGACGCCCCTACAGCGACTGGAACATTTCCGGCCGAGCTGCCGTGCCGGCCGCGGCCTTGATCTGCGTCAAAGCCATGCCGCCGCAATCGCCATCTCCTGCACCGGGAGGTGGCGCCATGTCGACGTCCGTTATCGAAGTGGCCGAAGCCGAATGCGGCTGGAGCGTGCGCTGGAAGCAGCGGGTGGAGTCAAATTTCCCCGACGCCGCGGCCGCGGTCAGATACGCGCAGCGGCTGTCCAGTGAGGAACGCCAGGCGCCGCGCGTGCGGGTCTACTTCGCCGCCGCGACCGGCGCGGCGGGCTGACGCCGCCCGCTCGTACAGGTGCTTGAGCAGCGGTTTCCTCTCCTCGCGCGTCCAGCCTTCGAAGGCAGGGTGAAACCCCGGTTCACGTAGACGCCTTGCGGCCGATTTCCCCCCTCAGAGGAAGCTGTAGGGGTCGATGTCGATGGATAGACGGATCGCGCTGGGGGGGCGCACGCGGGCGCGCCAGGCCGCCATGTAGGCCGACAGGTCGACGCCGCGATCGGCGCGCACCAGGAACCGCCTGCGGCGGCGCCCGCGCACAAGGCCCAGCGGCGCGTCCGCCGGGCCGAAGACGTCCACGCCTTCGGCATTCGGCGCGACCCGGGCCATCTCCCGCGTAAAGTCCTCAAGCTGCGCCGCGTCGGGTCCAGACGCGATCACCGCCGCCAACCGGCCGAACGGCGGCAGGCCGGCCAACTGCCGCTCTTCCATCTCGGCGGCGACGAAGGCGTCGCGGTCCTGCGCCTTCAACGCCTGCATCACCGGATGCTCCGGGGCGTAGGTCTGCAGCAGCGCGCGGCCCGGCCGGTCGCGCCGTCCCGCTCGGCCGGTCGCCTGGGCGAGCAGCTGGAAGGTGCGCTCGGCCGCGCGAAGGTCCCCGCCGCGCAGGCCCAGGTCCGCGTCGACCACGCCGACCAGTGTGAGCTTCGGGAAATTGTGCCCCTTCGCGGCGGCCTGGGTGGCGACCAGGATGTCGATCTCGCCCTGCGCCATCGCCTCGACCAACCGCCGCGCCTCACGCGCATCGAACACCGTGTCGGAAGAAAAGACCGCGATCCGCGCCTCCGGGAAGATCGACCGCGCTTCCTCCTCGACCCGCTCCACGCCCGGCCCGATCGAAACCAGGCTGTCCTTGGCGCCGCAATGCGGGCAGCGATCCGGCTTGGGCATCGAGAAGCCGGTCAGGTGGCAGACCAGCCGCCCGGAGTAGCGATGCTCGACCAGCCAGGACTCGGTGTCGGGCGCGCAGAGCCGCTCGCCACATGCCTTGCACAGCACTAGCGGCGCGTAGCCTCGGCGATTGAGGAACAGAAGGGTCTGCTCGCCCCGCTCCAGGGTTTCGCGCATCGCCGCCACCAGCGGCGGAGAGAGCCAGGTGTTGGACGGCGGGGGCGTCTCCCGAAGATTGACGAGGTCGATCGTGGGCAGTTGCGCCGTTCCATGGCGGGCCGACAGCCGCAGCCAGCGATAGCGGCCGGTCTCGGCGTTGCGCAGCGTCTCCAGCGAGGGCGTCGCCGACGCCAGCACCACCGCCGCCTGCTCGATCTTGCCGCGCGCCACCGCCAGATCGCGGGCGTGGTAGATGAAGCCCTCTTCCTGCTTGAAGGAGCCGTCGTGCTCCTCGTCGACCACGACCAGCTTGAGATTGGCGAAGGGCAGGAACAGCGCCGAGCGCGCGCCCACCACGATGCGGCAAGACCCGGCGGCGACCGCCTCCCAGACCCGCCGGCGCGCGGGCGGGGCCACATCGGAGTGCCATTCGCCCGGCGCCGCGCCGAAGCGGGCGGCGACGCGCCCGATCACCGCCTGGGTGAGCGCGATCTCCGGCAGCAGGATCAGCACCTGCGCGGTGGAATCGGCGGCCAGCGCGTGCGCCGCCGCCTCCAGGTACACCTCGGTCTTGCCCGAGCCGGTGACGCCGTCCAGCAGGCCGACCTGGAAGCCGCGCTGGTCGATCAGCTGATTGAGCTGGGCGGCGGCGGCGGCCTGGCTGGCGTTCAGCGTCGGGCCGGGCTGCGTGAGATCCGGTTCGGGCCAGCGCGCATCGGCGACGACCTCGCGGATCTCCAACACACCCTCGTCGATGAGGCCCTTCACCACGCCGGCCGAGACGCCGGCCGCGCGGGCCAGCTCCGCCGGTGTCAGCGCCTGGCCTGTCGCGGCTTCCATGACCCGCGCGCGGGCGGGCGTGACGCGAGCGGGTTGCGCTGCGGTCAGGCTGGCGACTCGGACAGGGCGAGGCTTCGGCGCACGCGCACCCCGCAGCGCGATCGCCAGCGGCAGGCCGGGCGCGTCGACCGAATACCGGGCCGCCCACTGCACGAACTCCAGCGTGTTCGCCGGCAGCGGGGGTTCGTCGAGGCGTCGGTCGACCGGTTTGAGCGGTCGGTTTCCGCCGGCGCCTTCGCGCAAGCCCACGACCACGCCGCGCAGCAGCCGCGGCCCGAGCGGTGCGGCCACTTGGTCGCCGATCGCAAGCTCGAGCCCCTCCGGCTCGGCGTAGTCGAACGCCTCCGGCAGGGGCATGGGCAAGAGGACCGAGGCGATGCGGCTCATCACGCCCATCTACAGGCTTTTGCGGTTTCCCGGCGAGCCGCTACAAGCGCCTTTAGCAACCCCGGAGCCAACCCGATGCAGCTTTTCCTCGACACCACCGACGTCACGCTGCTGAAGGACCTGGCGGCCACCGGACTGGTCGACGGCGTGACCACCAATCCGACCCTGATCGCCAAGTCCGGCCGCCCGATGCTCGATGTGATCGCCGAAATCTGCGCGATCGTCGAAGGCCCGGTGAGCGCCGAAGTCGCCGCCATGGACACGGTTGGCATGCTGGACGAGGGCCGCAAGCTGGCCAGCGTCGCCCCCAATGTCGTCGTCAAGGCGCCGCTGACCCGCGACGGCCTGATCGCCACCCGCGAGTTCGCCCAGGAGGGCATCGCGGTGAACGTCACCCTGTGCTTCTCGGCGGTGCAGGCGCTGCTCGCGGCGAAGGCGGGCGCGGCCTATATCAGCCCCTTCATCGGCCGCCTCGACGACCACGGCGCCAACGGCATGGACCTGATCACCGAGATCCGGACCATCTACGACAACTACGATTTCGACACCGAAATTCTCGCCGCCTCGATCCGCACGCCGGGCCATGTGCGCGAGGCCGCACTGGCCGGCGCCGACTGCGCGACCATTCCGCCAAACGTCTTCCAGGACCTCTTCAAGCATCCGTTAACCGACAAGGGTCTTGAACTGTTCATGAGCGACTGGGCCAAAACGGGACAGTCGATTCTCTGAGCAAGGGCCGGGGGGCGCGATGGACGGATCGTACGGCGGGATGGCGGATGCGCCAGTGGAGCCGACCGCGGTTCGGCGCTTCCTGGCGGACAATCCGGATTTCCTTCGCGAAGACGACGGCTTGCTCGCCGAGCTCGGCCTCAGGGTCGACGGCGGCAACGTTGTGGAGTTCGGGCCGGCCGCGCTGGCCCGCGTCCACGCCGCCCATCAGCGCGAGGCGATGCAGCGCCAGCAGTTGGAAGAGATCGCCCGGGCGAACTTCTCGGCCCAGGCGCAGATCCATGGCGCCGTGGTCGACCTGCTGGACGCCCGCAATCATTCGGACTTGGCCGCGCGGCTGGATCATCTCGCGCAACACCGGTTCGGCCTGGCCGCGGCGGTGATTGCGGTGGAAGGCGAGCGCGCGCCAGCCGGCTGGCGCCACCTCGTCGAAGGCCAGATCGACCTGATCCTCGGCGGTCACGCACTGGCGCGGATGGGCTTGCTCCCCACGGCCCTCGGCCTGTTCGATGAGCGCCAGGGCGAGATCCATTCCATCGCATTGGTGCGTACGGCGATCTGGGAGCCCTCCCACCAAGGCCTGCTCGCCTTCGGCTCGGCTGACCCGGAAGGCTTCACGGCCGATATGGGCTCGGAGCTGGTGGCCTTCCTGGCTCGCGTCGTCGAACGCACGGCGGAGCGATGGCCGCTGATCTGAATGCGTCAGACGCTCGGGCGCTCTGGCTGGAGCACCTGGAGCGGGAGCGGCGCGCCTCGCCGCGCACACTGGAGGCCTATGGCTTCGCCGCAGCCCGCTACATCGCCTTCCTGCAGCAGCACCGGGGCGGGCCCTTAGGCGTGCGCGACATGGGCGAAGTCACGGCCGCGGAGATCCGCGCCTGGCTGGCGCACCTGCGCGGCGGCGACCATCCGCTTTCGCCGCGTTCGCTGTCCCAGTCGCTCTCGGCGATCCGCACCTTTCACCGCTTTCTCGACCTGCGGCTGGACACGCCGAATCCGGCGCTGGCGCTGGTGCGCGGCCCGCGCGTGAAGCCGGGCGCGCCTCGACCGGTCAGCGAGGACCAGGCCCGGGGCCTGCTCGCCGAGCCGGCGCTGGATCCCGACCGCGAAGACTGGGAGGCGGCGCGCGACCAGGCGGTGCTGACCCTGCTCTACGGCTGCGGCCTGCGGATCTCCGAGGCGCTGTCGCTGAAGCGCAAGGACGCGCCGCTGGGCGCGGAGCTGCGCATCGTCGGCAAGGGCTCGAAGATGCGCATCGTGCCGGTGTTGCCGGCGGTGCGCGCGGCGGTCGACGCCTACCTCGCCGACCAGCCGTTCCTTCTGGAGCCGGACGAGGCGCTGTTTCGCGCCAAGCGCGGCGGGCCGCTCTCGCCGCGCCACGTGCAGGCCACGGTGCAGACCCTGCGCGGCCGCCTGGGCTTGCCCGCCAGCGCCACGCCGCACGCCCTGCGCCACTCCTTCGCCACCCACCTGTTGGGCGCCGGCGCCGACCTGCGTTCGATCCAGGAGTTGCTCGGCCACGCCTCGCTGTCGACCACCCAACGCTACACTGGCGTCGACGCCGAACGGCTGCTCAGCGCCTACAACCAGGCGCACCCGCGGGCCTAACCTCCCCCGCGAAGCGGCGGGAGGGGGACCAGCCGCCGACCCCGGCGATGAGCCGGCGGAAAAGCGGCTGGTGGAGGGGGGCAGGCCGCCGCAGAGAATTGCCGGGTATGGCAAGCGTCGCGAGGCGGATTGCGCGGCGGGCCTCGGTCGCCCCTCCACCACGCGCTCTTCGCACCGCTCGGCGCGCGGCCCCCTCCCGCCATTGCTGCCGCAAGGGGGGAGGTGAGGCGCGATTTCACCGCTCCCGCACCATGCGGATCCAGTCGATGTCGGAGCCAGGGTCGCGGCCGTGCTCCGTCGCGACGAAGCCCTCGCGAGCGTAGAAGGCCTGCGCGCGGACGTTCGCGGTCTGCACTTTCAGCGACAGCGGTCGATCAGCGGCGGCTTGCAGATGATCGAGCAGCGCCTGGCCGATCCGTTCGCCACGCTCCGTCACATAGAGCGAATGGATGAAGCTCATCGGCCGATAGAAGCCGGCGACACCGACGAGACGGTCGTCTCGCAAGGCGACGTAGATCTCTTCGTCGCGCGCGGCGCGCAGGAACTCGCCGCGGTCGTGGCGATCGGCCGGCATCCAGGTGAAGGTGTCGGTGAGCACCTTCACGTAGAGATCGGCGCAGGCCTGGATCTCCTCAGGCTTTGCCCGACGGATCTCCAGTCCCGCGCCCATCGGGGGGGGGGTCAGGCCTGCATGGTCCAGCCTTCCACACCCATGGCCGCCTGGCGGAGCGCCTCGGAGCGGGTCGGGTGCGGGTGGCAGGTGCGCGCGACGTCCTCGGACGCGGCCTTGAACTCCATGGCCACGCAATACTCGCCAACCATCTCGCTGACGGACGGGCCCATCATGTGGACGCCCAGCACTTCATCGGTCGTGGCGTCGGCCAGCACCTTCACGAAGCCCTCCGTCTCGTGGTTGATCTTGGCCCGGCTGTTGGCCAGGAACGGGAACTTGCCCGACTTGTAGGCGCGCCCCTCGGCCTTCAGCTCTTCCTCGGTCTTGCCGACCCAGGCGACTTCCGGGGCGGTGTAGACCACGCTCGGGATGATCCCGTAGTTCACGTGGCCCGCCTTGCCCGCGATGCTTTCGATGCAGGCCACCGCCTCTTCCTCCGCCTTGTGCGCCAGCATCGGCCCCAGCGTCACGTCGCCGATCGCCCAGACCCCCGGCGCCGAGGTCTTCCAGTGGTCGGTGGCGATGAAGCCGCGCTTGTCGGGCGTGATCCCGACACTCTCCAAACCAAGGCCCTCGGTCCAGGGCCGACGGCCGATGGCCAGCAGCACATAGTCGGCCTGCAGCGTTTCGGGCTCGCCGCCGGCGACCGGCTCCATGGTCAGGGCCACGCCGGTCTTGGACGCCTTCGCGCCCGTCACCTTCGTACCAAGCTTGAAGGTCATGCCCTGCTTGGTCAGCTCGCGCTGGAAGGCCTTGGCGACCTCGGCATCCATCCCGGGCGAGATGCGATCGAGGAATTCGACGACCGTGACCTGCGCGCCCAGGCGACGCCAGACCGAACCCAGCTCCAGGCCGATGATGCCGGCGCCGATCACGACCAGGCTCTTCGGGACTTCCGGCAGCGACAGCGCGCCGGTGGAATCGACGATGCGCTTCTGGTCGACAGTGACGCCGGGCAGGCCCGCGGGCTCGGAGCCGGTGGCGATGACAACGTTCTTGGCGGCGAGCGTGGTCTTGCCGCCGTCCTCGGCGGTGACCTCGACCTGCCCCGATCCGGCGATGCGGCCCGCGCCCTTCACCCAGTCGACCTTGTTCTTCTTGAACAGGAACTCGATGCCCTTGGTGAGCGCGGTCACCGACTCGCCCTTCTGCTTCATCATCTGCACGAGATTGAGCTTGGGCGTCACCTCGATGCCGAGATGGGCAAACTCCTTGCCCGCCGCGTCGTAAAGCTCGGAGGCGTGCAGCAGCGCCTTCGACGGCATGCATCCGACGTTGAGGCAAGTGCCACCCAGCGTGGCGCGCTTCTCGACGACGGCCGCCTTCAGGCCAAGCTGGCCGGCGCGGATCGCGGCGTTATACCCGCCTGGCCCGCCACCGATGATGACGACGTCGTAGGAAGTGGGTTCGGACATGGTCGGTCCTGCTCGGTTGGCCGGCGCACGGTAGGCGCCGAAGGCGTAAGGTCAATGTCGGCGCGGATGCTCCCCTCAGGGGAGCTCCCGCGCAGCGGGTGAGGGGGCTTCCGCTCAGCAGCGGGCCGCGGGCTCCAGAGCGATCTGAGTGGAAGCCCCCTCCGGCCCTTACGGGCCACCTCCCCACAGGGGGAGGACGTGGGTCGTCAGATATCCAGCAGCAGGCGCTGCGGGTCTTCGATCGCTTCCTTGACGCGGACCAGGAAGGTCACCGCGCCCTGGCCGTCCACGATGCGGTGGTCGTAGCTGAGCGCCAGGTACATCATCGGCCGGATCACCACCTGGCCGTTCACGGCCATCGGCCGCTCCTGGATCTTATGCATGCCGAGGATGCCGGACTGCGGTGCGTTCAGGATCGGCGTCGACATCAGCGAGCCGTAGACCCCGCCGTTGGAGATGGTGAAGGTGCCCCCCTGCAGGTCTTCGAGCGCCAGCTGGCCGTCACGCGCCTTCTTGCCGAGCGCGCCGATGCCCTTCTCGATCTCTGCCAGGCTCAGCGCCTCTGCGTCGCGCAGGACCGGTGTGACCAGGCCCTTCTCGGTGCCGACCGCGACGCTGATGTCGTAATGGTTCTTGTAGACGATGTCGGTACCATCGATTTCGGCGTTGACGTCGGGCACCTGCTTCAGCGCGTGGACGCAGGCCTTCACGAAGAAGCTCATGAAGCCGAGCTTCACGCCGTGGCGCTTCTCGAAGGCGTCCTTGTGCTCGTTCCGCAGCGCCATGACCGCGCTCATGTCCACCTCGTTGAAGGTGGTGAGCATGGCCGCGGCGTTCTGCGCTTCCTTCAACCGGCGAGCGATGGTCTGGCGCAGGCGCGTCATGCGCACCCGCTCTTCACGCTCGTGCAGCGGGCGCGGAGCCTGCGAAGCCGCCGGCGCGGCGGGCGTGCTGGCGCGGGCTTCGAGGGCGGCGAGCGCGTCGCCCTTGGTGATGCGGCCGTCCTTGCCGGTGCCGGGGATGGAGGCCGGGTCCAGGCGGTTCTCGGCGGCGACGCGCTGGGCCGAGGGGGCCAGCACCGGGGCGGCGACTGGCGCCGGCGCGGGGGCCGCGGGCGCGGGAGCGGCCTTGGCCGCCGGGGCCTTGGCCGGCGCAGCAGCGGCCGCTCCGCCTTCGCTGACGCGGCCGAGCACGGCGCCCGGCGTCACCGTCGCGCCTTCCTCGGCGGCGATTTCCGAGAGCACGCCATCGGCAGGCGCGGCCACTTCGAGGCTGACCTTGTCCGTCTCCAGCTCGACCAGAACCTCGTCCTTCTTGACCGCATCGCCGGCCTTCTTCGTCCACCGGGCGACGGTCGCCTCGGTGACGGACTCGCCCAAGGCGGGAGTCATGATGTCGGCCATGTGGATGCGGGCTCCCTCGGTATCTCTCAGTATCGGTTCAGGCGGATTGCGGCTTTATGCGAAGGCTTCGGTCAGGAAGGCGTCGAGTTCCTTCATGTGCCGGGTCATCAGGCCCGCGGCGGTCGATGCCGAGGCTGGGCGGCCGACGTAGCGCGCGCGCTTTGCGGCGACGGTCATCCGCTCCAGGGTCAGCTCGAGCCACGGATCGACGAAGGTCCAGCCGCCCATGTTCTTCGGCTCTTCCTGCACCCAGATCAGCTCGGCGTTCTTGAAGCGCTTCAGCTCCTTGGACACCGACTTCAGCGGCCAGGGATAGAATTGCTCCAGGCGCAGGATGTAGACGTCGTCGCGACCGCGCTCGGCGCGGCGCTCGACGAGGTCGAAGTAGACCTTACCCGAGCACATGATGACGCGCTTGATCTCGGCGTCGGGCTTCAGCTTGACGCCGCCGACGTCGCAGCCGGCTTCCGCGCCGTCCAGCATCACGCGGTGGAAGCTGGAGCCCTCGGCCATGTCGCTGAGGTTGGAGACCGCCCGCTTGTGGCGCAGCAGGCTCTTCGGCGTCATAACGATCAGCGGCTTGCGGAACTCGCGCAGCATCTGCCGCCGCAGAGCGTGGAAGTAGTTGGCCGGCGTGGTCGGATAGACGACCTGCAGGTTGTCCTCGGCGCAGAGCTGCAGATAGCGCTCCAGGCGGGCGGAGGAGTGCTCCGGCCCCTGGCCTTCGTAACCGTGCGGCAACAGCATGACGAGGCCGCTCATCCGCAACCACTTGCGCTCGCCCGATGAGATGAACTGGTCGACCACCACTTGGGCGCCGTTGGCGAAGTCGCCGAACTGGGCTTCCCACATGGTCAGCGTGTTCGGATCAGTCAGCGAGAAGCCGTACTCAAAGCCGAGCACCGCCTCCTCCGACAGCGCCGAATCCAGCACCTCGAAGTGCGCCTGGTTCGGGCTCAGGTTGCGGAGCGGGAAATAGACTTCCTCGCTGCCCTGGTCGACCAGGCCCGAATGGCGCTGGGTGAAGGTGCCGCGCACGCTGTCCTGGCCGGACAGGCGCACCGGATAGCCCTGGTCGAGCAGGGTGGCGAAGGCGAGATGCTCGCCTGTCGCCCAGTCGAGCCCGCTCCCCGCCTCGATCGCCTCGCGGCGGGCCTGGACGACGCGCTCTACCGTCTTGTGGGCAGTGACGCGCTCGGGGATCGTGGTGATCTTGCGGCCGAGGTCGAGCAGCTTGGCCTTGGGGACGCCGGTGACCCGGCGCTCGTCGCCCTCGGGCAGCTTGAGGCCCGACCACTTGCCGTCCAGCCAGTCCGCCTTGTTGGCCTTGTAGGCCTTGGCGGCGTCGAATTCCTGGTCGAGGAAGGTCGAGAACTCGCTGAGCCAGGCGTCGGCTTCGGCTTGCGTGACGACGCCCTCGCCAACCAGACGGGTGGCGTACAGCTCACGCACCGACGGGTGGCCCTTGATCTTCTGGTACATCAAGGGCTGCGTCATCGTCGGATCGTCGCCCTCGTTGTGGCCGAACCGGCGGTAGCAGAACATGTCGATGACCACGTCCTTGCCGAACAGCTGCCGGTACTCGGTGGCCACCTTCGCGGCGAAGACCACGGCTTCCGGGTCGTCGCCGTTCACGTGGAAGATCGGGGCTTCCACCATCAGGGCGACGTCGGAGGGGTAGGGCGAAGAGCGCGAGTTCTTCGGGCTGGTGGTGAAGCCGATCTGATTGTTCACCACGAAATGCATGGTGCCGCCGACGCCGTAGCCCTTGAGGCCGCTCAGCGCGAAGCACTCGGCCACCACGCCCTGACCGGCGAAGGCCGCGTCGCCGTGCAGCAGCAGCGGCATCACGTGGCTGCGGCCGGCGGTCGGCGTCTCGCGAAGCGTGAACGCCTGCTTCGCCCGCGCCTTGCCGATCACCACCGGGTTGACGATCTCGAGGTGCGAGGGATTGGCGGTCAGCGACAGGTGGACGCTGTTGCCGTCGAACTCGCGGTCAGACGAGGCGCCCAGGTGGTACTTCACGTCGCCGGAGCCTTCCACGTCCGACGGCAGCGAGGAGCCGCCCTGGAACTCGTGGAAGATCACCTGGTAGGGCTTGCCCATCACGGCGGCCAGCACGTTCAGGCGGCCGCGGTGCGGCATGCCGATGACGATGTCCTGCATCCCCATCGCGCCGCCGCGCTTGATGATCTGCTCGAGCGCGGGGACCATGGATTCGCCGCCGTCGAGCCCAAAGCGCTTGGTGCCTGGGAAGCGACGGTGCAGGAAGCGCTCGAAGCCCTCGGCCTCGATCAGCTTCTTGAGGATGGCGACCTTGCCATCCTTGGTGAAGGCGATTTCCTTGTCGCGGCCCTCGATCCGCTCCTGTAGCCAGGCCTTCTCCTTGGGATCGGAGATGTGCATGTACTGCACGCCGATGTTGCCGCAGTAGGTGCGGCGCAGGATTTCGAGGATCTCGCGAACCGTCGAGGTCTCCAGCCCGAGCACGAAGTCGAGGAAGATCGGCCGGTCGTAGTCGGCCTCGGCGAAGCCGTAGGTCGCGGGATCGAGCTCGGAGGCGTCGCCCGGAGTGGTGGCCAGGCCCAGCGGGTCGAGGTTGGCCTTCAGGTGACCGCGCATCCGATAGGCGCGAATCATCATGATGGCGCGCAGCGAATCCAGGGTGGCGGCGCGGACTGCGTCGGCGGACGCTTCAGGCTTCTGCTCGGCGATCTTGCTGCCGACCTTGGCCTGCACGGCAGGCCATAGGCCGTCGAGCGCCGGCAACCATTCGGGGCGGGGGATCGGCGCGCCGGGACGCGCCCAGGCCGGATCGGCGGCGGCCCGCTTCACTTCCTCGGTGCGATCACCGAGCGTCGCGAAGAAGGCCCGCCAGGACGGCTCGACCGAATTGGGATCGGCCGCCCACTGCGCGTAGAGGTCCTCCACGAAGGCCGCATTGCCGCCGTAGAGGAATGAGGTCTCGGCGAGCACCTCGTTGATCACGCCTGCGTCGTCCGCCATCTCGTCCGCCTTCCGGTCCGGCCGCGGAGCTTCTGATGAGAGGAGCCGAGGCGCGGACCGCCTTACGCTAAATTGCCGTCTCAGGCGCCTTTCAGCACCTCGAGCAGGGTCTCGCCAAGCCGAGCGGGAGAGGGGGAGATGCGGATGCCCGCAGCTTCCATCGCCGCAATCTTGTCTTCAGCCCCGCCCTTGCCGCCGGAAATGATCGCCCCAGCGTGGCCCATGCGGCGGCCCGGAGGCGCCGTACGACCCGCAATAAATCCAACCATAGGCTTCTTAACCGCTGAATTTTTGATGAATTCAGCCGCGTCCTCTTCGGCCGAACCGCCGATCTCGCCAATCATGATGATCGACTCAGTCTCCGGATCGTCCAGGAACATCTGCAGGACATCGATGAACTCGGTGCCCTTGACCGGGTCGCCGCCGATGCCGACTGCGGTGGTCTGGCCGAGGCCGACATTCGAAGTCTGGAACACAGCTTCATAGGTAAGCGTGCCGGAGCGCGAAACAACGCCCACCGAGCCGCGCCGGAAGATGTTCCCCGGCATGATGCCGATCTTGCACTCGCCCGGCGTCAGCACGCCCGGGCAGTTCGGGCCGATCAGGCGCGACTTGGAGCCCGACAGCGAGCGCTTCACCTTGATCATGTCTTCCACCGGGATGCCCTCGGTGATGCAGACGATCAGGGGGATTTCGGCGTCGATCGCTTCCAGGATGGCGTCGGCCGCGAAGGGCGGCGGGACGTAGATCACCGAGGCGTCCGCGCCGGTCTCGCGGGCCGCCTCGCCGACCGTGTCGAACACCGGCAGGCCGAGGTGCTTGGCGCCGCCTTTGCCCGGCGATGTGCCGCCGACCATCTTGGTCCCGTAGGCGATCGCCTGCTCGGAGTGGAAGGTGCCCTGGTTGCCGGTGAAGCCCTGGCAGATGACTCGGGTGTCTTTACCGATGAGAACTGACATCAGGCGGCCCCCTGCACTGCCTTGACGATCTTCTCCGCGCCGTCGGAGAGGTCGTTCGCGGCGATGACGTTCAGGCCGCTCTCGTTGATGATCTTCTTGCCAAGCTCGGCGTTGGTGCCTTCCAAGCGAACCACGAGCGGGACGCTCAGGCCCGTCTCCTTGACCGCCTCGACCACGCCCTGAGCGAGGATGTCGCAGCGGGCGATGCCACCGAAGATGTTCACCAGGATGCCCTTCACGTTGGGGTCCGCAGTGATGATCTTGAAGGCGGCCGTCACCTTCTCCTTCGAGGCGGAGCCGCCCACGTCGAGGAAGTTGGCCGGCTCGGCGCCGTAGAGCTTGATGATGTCCATGGTGGCCATCGCCAGGCCCGCGCCGTTGACCATGCAGCCGATGGTGCCGTCGAGCGCGATATAGGACAGGTCGTACTTCGAAGCCTCGATCTCCTTCGGGTCCTCCTCCGACTCGTCGCGCAGCTCGCGCACGTCCGGGTGGCGGTAGAGCGCGTTGGAGTCGAACGAGACCTTGGCGTCGAGCACCCGCAGCTGTTCGTCGGCGGTGACGATCAGCGGGTTAATCTCGAGCATGCTCATGTCTTTGGCGACGAACGCCGCGTAGAGCTGGCCGAGCAGTTTGGAAGCTTGCTTCTGCAGGTCGCCCTTCAGGCCGAGCGCCTTGGCGAGCGTCAGGCCGTGGTGCGGCCACACGCCGGTGGCGGGGTCGATCGAGAAGGTGATGATCTTCTCGGGCGTAGATTGCGCGACGTCCTCGATGTCCATGCCGCCTTCGGTGGAAGCCACGACCGAGACCCGGCTCGTTTCGCGGTCGACCAGCAGGGACAGGTAGAATTCCTTGGCGATCGCGGCGCCTTCTTCGATGTAGAGGCGGTTCACCTGCTTGCCGCGGGGACCGGTCTGGTGGGTCACCAGCACTCGGCCGAGCATTTCGGCGGCGTTGGCCTTGACCTCGTCGACCGACTTGACCACCCGCACCCCACCCTTGGCGTCGGCGCCAAGGCCTTCAAAGCGGCCCTTGCCGCGCCCGCCGGCGTGGATCTGAGACTTGACGACGAACACCGGCCCGCCGAGCTGCTCGGCGGCCTTGACGGCGTCTGCGACGGAAAACGCGGCGAAGCCACGCGGGACGGCGACGCCGAACTCTTTGAGGACGGCTTTAGCTTGGTGTTCGTGTATGTTCATGAGGTCGTGGGCGCTTGCCTAATGACGGTCGCCGGCTCGGCGAGTGGCGCGGTTTATAGGCGCCACACCTGAGGCTGGCAACCGCGCGCGGCGCGCTTTTTCGGACGTTTTGACGAGGCGCGACAGAGCGTTGCGTCCTTGGGCGGACGGTCCTGCCGCGCGGGCGCCGCCCCAGCAGGCGCCAGGCTGATCCATGGATCTTATTGCCTAGTTTTGCGGCGCCGGGATCGAGTTGCTCAGTGAACTCGCTCGACCGCGGCGGTCGCGCGACGCTCCAGCTTGTTCCAGCCGACCCGGCGGCCGTGCAGCGCCGCCCGGATGGATTTGACCACCACATAGTACATCAGCTGGCGGTAGCCGAACCGCTGGACCGGCATCCACACCAGGTCCGGCCAGGGCGCGCGGCGCTCCAGGGCCATGCCGAGCGCGCCGGCCGACAGGTCGAGGAAGATGAAGGCCGCCCAGTAGAACACCGGCCTCGCCAAGTCGTCCGGCGACCACTCCATTGGGTGGAAGGCCCAGCCATAGATCCCCCAGACCGCGCTCCAGACGATCGCCAGGTCGACCAGCGGCGCCAGCGCCGTGAGGAAGATCTGGAACAGCCAGATCTGCGGCAGGGCGACGAAGCCCAGCACCGGTCTCTTGACGTCGAACAGCGCCGCGCGATGCTTCCAAAGGCATTGCAGCGTGCCGAACGACCAGCGGAAGCGCTGCTTGAGCAGGCCCGCAACGGTCTCCGGCGCCTCGGTGTAGGCGCGCGCCTCCGGATCGAACTCTACCCGCCAACCGGCCCGCTGCACCGCGATCGTCAGATCCTGGTCTTCCGCCAGGGTGTCGGACGGGTAGCCGCCCAGCGTCTCCAGCGCGCTGCGCCGCCAGGCGCCGACCGCGCCCGGCACGACAGTGACCGCGCCCAGCGCCGCCAATGCGCGCCGCTCCAGGTTCTGGGCGGTCACGTATTCCAGCGCCTGCCAGCGGGTGATCAGGTTGCGGCGGTTGCCGACCACCGCCGCGCCGGCGACCGCACCGACCGCGGGGTCGGCGAACCAGCGCACCAAGCGCGGGATGGTGTCGGGCGGAAACAGGGTGTCGGCGTCCAGCGCCACCACGACCTCGCCACGCGCCTCGGCCAGACCGCGGTTCAGCGCCCGCGCCTTGCCGCCGTTCTCATAGCGACGCAGCCGCACGCGCGGCTCCCCGGCGAAGGCGTCGCGGACCACCCGCGAGGTGCCGTCGGACGAGCCGTCGTCGAGCACCATTACCTCGAGCTTGGCCCAGTCCGACGCCAGGATCCGGCGAACGGATTCGACGATCACCTTCTCCTCGTTGAAGGAGGGGATCAGCACGGTGACGGTCGGCCCCGCTTGCGGAGCGAGCATCGGCGGCGTGCGCCCCTCGCTTCGTGCGCGATGCACCAGCGCCAGCACCGCCAGGAACAGCAGCCGCAACACGCCAAGGGCTATGGCGGTGATGAACAGCGCGCGAAGCACGATCTCGGCGCCGTGGAAGAAGCCGAAGCCGATGCGGTCGAGCATCAGGTCGGCCGAGCTGCGCGAGGTCGGCGGCATCGCCTGCTGGGCGGTCATGCCTGCCAGCTGAGCGACCGTCACCAATTGGAAGCCGTGCACGCGGATGGCGTCGATCAGGGCCGGCAGCGCCTGCACGGTGCGGCTGCGGTCGCCGCCGGAATCGTGCAGCAGAACGATCTGGCCAGGACGGTTGGTGTCCAGCAGGCGGGCGATGGTGGTGTCGACGATGTGCTGCGGGTCGGGCTTCTTCCAGTCGTCGGGGTCGATGCGCAGGCCGACGCTGAGGTAGCCCTCTTTCTGCGCGGCCAGAAGCGGCGCCACCTCGCGCGGAGTCGAGGGCTCGGCGTCGCCGAAGTAGGGTGGCCGGAACAGCCGCATCGAGCGGCCGGTGATCGTCTCGAACAGCCGCTGAGTGGCGTTCAGCTCGACAACCGTCTGCGCCGCCGGGATCTCGGCGATGTTCGGGTGCGTCCAGGTGTGGCCGCCCACGTCGTGGCCTTCGCGCACCTCGCGCGCCACCAGGCCGGGTTCGCGCGACATGTTCTGGCCAATCACGAAGAAGGTGGCGGGCGCGTGCTTGGCCTTCAGGATGTCGAGGATCTTCGGCGTCCAGCGCGGGTCGGGCCCATCGTCGAAAGTCAGCGCCACCCAACCCGGCCGCCAGCCGTAGCGCTGGACGACGTAGGAGGTCGGCAGGGTGTCGTAGAGCTCGCCCGAGATCAGGCCGGTGTCGTGGTCGAATTGCAGGGTGCGGTGACCCAAAGTCGGCGTCTGCTCGACCCGCAACACCTCGCCCGATCCGTCGAAGTCGACGTCCGTACCGGGCCGCAGCACCTCGAGGCCTTGCGCGCTCGCCTGGCCGTACTGGTGGCGCAGCACCTTCCAGACCTGCGGGTCCTCGCCGCCCATCCGCCAGAGCGCGAAGCCCATCGGCGCGTAATTGTCGGCGACCCGGACTTGGTTGAAGGCCGTGGAGGCGTCCAGGTACCAGACCGAATGGCGCCGCCCCGTTTCGTCGGCGTAGCCGTAATTGGGGTTGAGGCCGGTGTCGTCCATCTGCGGCTTGGCGTCGGAATCGTAGGCGGTCTGGGTGGCTTCCGCGTAGGTCATCGCTTCCGCGGAGTTGGGACGGCCTTTGGACGGCAGGGTCCAGTCATAGCCGTAGGCGCCCAGCGCCATGATGGTTCGCGCCGGGTCGAGCTGAGCCATGTCCTTGGCGAGCCAGGTCTCGTACCAGTCCTGGCCGGCGGGCGGGCCGGCGTCGCCGGTCCCGTAGTGCTCGTCGTAGGCCATCAGCACCACCGCATCGACCGCGGCCTGGAGCTTGCGCAACGGCCACGCCTCGTCGAACGGCGCGGTGACCCAGACCTGGCGTCCGCTCGGCTTCAGCGACGCCCGCGCCTGGGCCAAGAAGGCCGGATATCGCGCGACAGATGCGGCCGATAGATTCTCCAGGTCGAAGACGTAGCCGGCGAAGCCGTGCTTCTGCGCCTGATCGACGAGCGTCCGGATCAGCGTCTGCTGGGCGGCGGGATTGGCCAGCAGCGCATCGGCCGCCGCCCCGTCCCAGACGCCGTCGCGGGCGTTGAACACGCTCGGTACGATCGACGGCGGATGCTTGGCGGCGGCGATGATGGCGCGCGCCTGCGGGTCGGAGGTGACGGTGACCTTGCCGTCCGAGCCGTCGAGTTGGATCCATTGCGGCGAGACCACATCGAGCTCGTTCACGTGGTCGGACAGCGACTCCCGAGAGCTCTCGTCCCACGACACGTAAAAGCCGACGGACAAGGGCTGACGCGTGCCGCCCGGCGCCGCGGCGTGGGGGGCGGCGAGCCGCGTCCATCGCTTCTTCGCGTGCGTCTTGTGCGGAGTCTCGACGTGCAGCGCCTGCAGGCCGCGCGGATCGCGCAGCGACAGGTGCGGCAGTCTGGGCGCCGTCGCCAGGGTGGCGAAGAAGGCCGCCACCAGCAGAGCGGCGAGCGAGACCAGCAGCCCGCCCAGGAAACGCATCCGTCGCGCCCGGCGTCCGGTCGGGTCGTGGAAGACCAGTTCTTGCATCGGGGAGTTCAGATCCTGGGCCTACGGGAGGCCGCATGCGCGCGGATGATGTCGGAATCTAGGAGACGCGACGCCACGCTGCGCCTGAGACGATCTGCCTAAAGGCCAAGCTATGGCGTTAACGGCCGGATTGTGCCTGAATCGTGGCGGGAGAGCGAGAGTCGGGGGTGGAGGATTCGGTGCGGGCGTCGCCGGACCAGCCGCCGTCGCGCGTCGAGGGAGCCCTGTGTGATCGGGATCCGCCATGCCGTTCGACCCTTCTGAAGATCCACTGGTCAGTAAGCCCCGCCGGGTTTCGCCCGGGGTGATGCTGGCCGGCGTAACCAGCGCCTGCCTGCTGGGCGCCGGACTGGGACTCTGGGCCCGGCCCTCGAATGACGCCGCCGGCCCGGCGCGTCCTCATGCGACGGCGCCCAGCTTGGCGACGGGACCGCGGCAGATCGAGATCCGCGTCGACGATCCACCCGCGAGCGCTGCCGCACAGGTCGCTCGCAGGGCGCCGGAAGCGGTCGCCCCGCCGGGGGAGCCGCCTGCCGAAGGGACCGAGCCGGTGGCCCCCCAGCGCGCGCCGGAAGGACTGGTGAAGGTGCATGCGGTAGCGCCTCCGCGACTGGTCGACACCGACGACGCCGCGCTTCGGCGGGTACGTGAGGCCGCCGAGCGAAGGGCCGAAGCGGACGCAGCGGCCGAGCGAAAGGCGCAAGCCGCACGGGCTGAGCGCGAAGCCGAGAAACGGGAGGTGCGCGCCGAGGCTAAGGCGGCGGCGCTGCGCAAGGCCCGCAAGGAAGAAGCGCGTATCGCCGAAGCCGAGGCGAGAGCCGAAGCTCAGGCCAAAGCCAAGGCGGAACACCGCCTGGCCGAGCGCCAAGCGGCCGAGCAGATCACGGCGAAAAAGGCGGACGCCGAGCGGCGCCAGGCGAAGCTGCTGGCGCAGAAGCGCGCGAACGAAAAGCTCGCCACCCAGGCCCGCAAGCCTACGCCCAAGGCGGTCGCCGTCGCGACGGTCACCAAAGCCAAGCTCGCCAAGGCCCCGGCGCGTTGCGTCTCGGAGGACCCCGGCGCGGCGCTGACCTGCTCCGACCCGACCCTAAGCGCGGCGGATCGGCAACTCGCCCGCGCCTACCGCCAGGCGGAGGCCGCCGGCGTGCCGACCGAGCGGCTCGAACGCCAGCAACGCCGCTGGCTCGCCGCCCGCGCCAACGCCGCGCGCCAGGCCCCCTGGGCCGTGCACGACATCTATCTCGCCCGCATCGCCGAACTGCAGGACCAGACGCTGCAGGCCTCTCGCCGCGACTGATTTTTAACCGCGGAGGCGGCTGAGCCTTTGCAACCCCGCGGGACGGCCGCGGTTTAGGTCGCCGAGGGATGCGTCGCGCGAGGCCCCGCCCCATGACCATCGATCCCAAGGGCGAACCCCTGTCGGGGACTACGTACGGAGGCTTCTCCGGCCGCCGCTCGGCCGAGCGGCCGGTTGCGCACCGGGCTCCAGGCCGTTCGCGAGCCATGCTGATCGGCGGCGTGGCCGGGGCGCTGGTTCTGGGCGTCGGCTTCGGCTTGTTGATGCGGCCCCAGCTCATCGGGTCGAAGCCGCCCGCGGCGGCGGTCCCGTCAGCAGCGACGGCGCCTGCGATCGAGCCCGCCTCACCGGGCGCCGGCCAGGTCCCGATCGCGGTGAACGCCCCGCCGGCGCCCGCCCCCATTCCGCGCGCGCCGGGCAAGTTGCAGACCCTGCCTCCGGAGATGGCGGCCGCCGCGCGGGCGCAGGTGCAGCCGCAGACGGTGACGGTGCAGCAGCCGGCGGCTGTCGCAGACGCCGATGCCTCGGCCGCCTCGGCGGCTGCAGCGCCCGAGACGGCCACACGGGCTCCCGCGCCGCGCTTGCAGGCAAGCTTCGATTGCGCCACCGCTCGGCCCGGCGCAGAAGAGATGATCTGTTCGGATGCGTCGCTGGCCACGGAGGACCGGCGGATGGCGCGGGCCTATCGCCGCGCGTTGGGGTCGGGGGTCGATCCGCAGGATCTGCGGCAGGAGCAGCGCGACTGGGTCGCGATTCGCGAGGACGCCGCGCGCCATTCGCAGCAGGCGCTGGCCGATGTCTACGACCAGCGCATCCGCGAGCTCAACGCGATCGGCGACTCTGCGCCGGAAGAATAGCCCCCGCCCTTGCCGTAGAGGGCCGCAGGCTTGCTCAGCCCAGCATGTCCTTCACGGTGTCGCGCTCGCCGACCAGCTCCTCGTTGGTGATGGCGATCTTCGACTTGGCGAAGTCGTCCATCGCGTAGCTGGTGATGACTTCGTACTGGCCAGGGGCCGTGGTCTTCACCGGCATGCCCGCCCAGACGCCTTCGGCAAAGCCGTAGCGGCCTTCGCTGTTGATGGCGACGGAGTGCACCGCGCCAGGCGTAGAGAGGTCGCGAACGTGGTCGATCAGGGCGTTGGCCGCCGAGGCCGCCGAGCTCTGGCCACGGGCCTCGATGATCGCCGCGCCGCGCTTGCCGACCGTCGGCAGGTATTCGTTCTTCAGCCACGCTTCGTCGCCGATAACCTCGGCCGCGGACTTGCCGCCGATCTTGGCGTGGGTGAAGTCGGCGAACATGGTCGGCGAGTGGTTGCCGTAGATGAACAGATCGCTGACGTCGTTGATCGAGACGCCGGCCTTCTTCGCCAGCTGGGCGCGTCCGCGGTTCTCGTCGAGGCGGACCATGGCGGTGAAGCGATCCGGCGTCAGGCGCTTGGCCTGGCTGGCGGCGATCATCACATTGGTGTTGCAGGGGTTGCCGACCACCGCCACGCGGGCGTCGTCAGCGGCGACGGCGTCGATCGCCTTTCCCTGGGCGATGAAGATCTTGCCGTTATCCTTCAGAAGGTCGGCGCGTTCCATACCCGGGCCGCGCGGCTTGGAGCCGACCAGGAGGGCCCAGTTTACATCTTTGAAGGCGACGTTGGCGTCGTCGGTCAGCACCATGTCCTGCAGCAGCGGGAAGGCGCAGTCGTCGAGTTCCATGGCCACGCCCTTCAGCGCCTTCTGAGCGCCTTCGGTCGGGATCTCGAGCAGTTGCAGGATGACCGGCTGGTCCGGTCCCAGCATGGCGCCTGATGCGATGCGGAAGAGGAGGGCGTAGCCGATGTTGCCGGCCGCGCCGGTGACCGCTACGCGGATCGGCTTCTTGGTCGCCATGGTGCTGCTCCATAAGCTTGGATTGGTATGGCCGCCGAGTGCGGTTCGGCGGTCCCCGTAACGCAGGCGGGGCCATGCTGCAATGCCACAAGAGGCAAGTGCTTGGCCTGACTCGACAACCGTGCTGAGACCCGGACATGTTCCAGCTCGATCCCGCCTTATCCGCGACCGCCGAGGCCCTTGGCGAACTCACCCTCTGCCACGCCCGGCTGCAGGCCGACGCGCGCTACGCCTGGCTCGTGCTGATCCCGCGGGTGGCGGACGCGCGCGAGCTGGAGGATCTCGACGCGGCGCAGCGCGCGCAGCTCATCGAGGATGTGGTCGCAGCTGGCGCGGCGGTGCGCGCAATCGGCGAAGCACTGGGCCGCCCGATCGCCAAGCTCAACGTTGGGCAGCTCGGCAACCTGACGCCGCAGTTGCACGTCCATGTCGTCGGGCGATGCGTGGACGACGCCGCGTGGCCCGGGCCGGTTTGGGGGCATGGCGCCGGGGAAGCCTATGAGCCAGAGGCGCTGGTCGTGGCGTTCGCGGCGGCGCGCAGGGCGCTGAAGCTTTAGGGCCTTAGGGCGTGGACGCCTTGCGCATGGCCACGGCGGTGACCTTGCCGGCCTGGCTGAGTTCGCCCTTCAGGTTCGGGCGCAGGCTCACCGTCACCGGCTGCTGGCCGCTCGGCGTGAAGCGCACCACCAAGCCGGTCGACGTCCGCAGCACCTGGTCCAGCACGCCCGACGCCGCGGGATTGCCTTTCCGGCGTAGATCGCGCCAAGCGCCCTCCACCACGTTACGCTTGTCGACGAGTTGCAGGGCGTAGAGGTCGCCAGCGCCCGTGCCCACCACCCATCCGCCGTTCAGCGGCCCCTGGAACTGCTCGGCCGAGGCGGCGGAGGATAGCACCCGCGAGTCGTAGGTGAGATCGGTCACGCTCGGCGGAGGCTCCGGCAGCTTGCGCGGATCCTCGACATGCGGCCCCGCCGGCGCAGGGTGGGTGGGCTGCGCGGCCGACGCCGCGCCTGCGGCTGCAAAGACTGCGAGGATCGTCGTCAAACGGGTCAGCAGCAACATACGCAACAACTCATCCTTCCAGTGTGGCGATCGCCTCGGAGATCGCGATCAACCGCTCGGCTTCGGCCAAGTGGAGCCGCTCCACCATCTTGCCATCCACCTTAAGAACGCCCCTCGCCGCATTTTCAGGGGCCGCGAAAGCCTCGACCACCACGCGCGACCAGGCGACCGCCTCCGGCGGAGGCGTGAAGGCGCGATTGGCCGCCTCTATCTGCGTCGGGTGGATCAGGGTCTTGCCATCCATGCCCAGCGTGATCCCCTGCTCGCACTCTCGCGCCAGGCCTACGAGGTCCGCGATATCGTTATAGACGCCGTCGAGCACCTCCACCCCGGCGCCGTGGGCCGCCAAAACCGTCATCGACAGGGCCGGCAGGAGAGGCCCGCGGTCGGCGCCCGGCCGGCAGCGCATCTCCTTCACGAGGTCGTTGGCGCCGAGAATCCACACGTCGGTGCGGTTCGCCGCCGAAGCCCGACCGAGCGCCTCGAGATGAAAAATCGCCGCGCCGGTCTCGATCATCGCCCACAGGCGTGTCCCGCCCGCCAGTCGAGCCGCACTCTCGATGAGGTCTTCGGGGGTGTTCACTTTGGGGATCAGCACGGCATCCGCACCGGACGCCGCCGTCGCGCCCAGATCGGCCGCGCCCCACGGGGTATCGCGCCCGTTAACCCGGATGACGACCTCGCGCTCACCGAAGCCGCCCTCGCGCACCGCTTCCACGGCCAGACTCCGGGCCTCGGCCTTCGCTTCGGGCGCCACGGAGTCCTCCAGGTCAAGGATGACCACGTCACAGGGCAGGGACCTGGCCTTTTCGATCGCGCGCGCGTTCGAGGCCGGCATGTAGAGGGCGCTGCGGCGGGGCCGAGAGGTCGTCACCGAACGAAACTCCTTCGAAACATGGCGGAAGGCACCTCTTAGCGTCTAAACTGCGAACATGAACGCCCGATATGACGCCCTGGCGCGGAACGTCCTCGGCGGCGAGCTCAAGCCCTGCTCGACCTCGCCGATGACCGGCTTTTTCCGCAACGGCTGCTGCGAGACCAGTCACGAGGACGTCGGCATGCACACCGTCTGCGCGGTCATGACGGCGGAGTTCCTGGCCTACTCCAGGTCCGTCGGCAACGACCTCTCCACGCCGATGCCCGAGTACGGCTTCGCTGGACTGAAGCCCGGCGACCGCTGGTGCCTGTGCGCGCCGCGCTGGAAGGAAGCGCTGGACGCCGGCGCCGCGCCGCAGCTGGTGCTCGAAGCGACCCACGAAGAGACGCTCGCCATCGTTCCGCTCGGCGTCCTCAAGGATCACGCGGTCGAAGCTTAGAGGGCGTACTCCGCCTCCAGGCGGTACTGCGCGCCTTCGCTGGCCAGGAAGCTGGAGTAGAGCCCGAAGCGGTCGACGCGGATCGGCGGGGATTTCAGCAGGTTGTTGGCCTGGATCCAGGCCGCGACCTTGTCCGGATCCGGCCGCCGAAGATAGGCCAGCGTCACGTGCGGCCGATACTGGCGCCGCTCGGGCTTGATCCCCGCGCGGCGGGCGGCGCTCTCGCAGGCCTTCGCCAGGCGCCGCAGCGGTTCGCTGTCGGCGACGCCGGCCCAGACGGCCTCGAGGTCGTGACCTTCGCCGAAAACGCCTGCGCCCTGCAGCATGATGTCGAACGGCTCGCCGCCGACGGCGGACAGCTCCGCGTCGAGGTCGCGGGCGACGTCCTCGCGAACCTCGCCGAAGAAGCGCAACGTCAGATGCAGCTGCTCCGCCGTGCGCCAGCGCGCGCCCGCCAATCCGGTCTGTCGCCGGGCGAGCGCGGTGGCGATGTCTTCGGGGACGGGAACGGCGGCGAACAGACGGATCATGTCCCCTTCCTGCGCCGCCTCGCGAGGGTGCTCGACCCCTTGGCGATGCTTAATCCCCCTTCACGCATAGGGTCTTGCGTCGACCCGACGGCCACACGATATTTCATGCGCGTCCAACAAGGGCGTTTTGACAAGGGCTTCGCCTCAAATGAGCGACTCCAACCGCGCCTACACGCGCACGATCCCCGCCGATCGCGCCGACATGTCGGTGGACGCGGGTCTTCGCAGCTTCATGATCGGCGTCTACAACAAGGTGGCGCTGGGTCTGGTGCTTTCCGCGGCCCTCGCCTACCTCACCGGCCAGTTCCCGCCGGTGCGCGACATTCTCTACGTTCAGACGGCGCGCGGCTGGGGGATGACCCTGCCGGGCATGATCGTGGCCTTCGCCCCGCTGGCGGTGATGCTGTTCGGCATGTTCGCCGTGCGCAACGCCACGCCGCGTAGCTCGGGGATTTTCTACTGGACGATTGTAGCGCTGATCGGAGCGGGCCTGGGCGGATTGACGCTGGTCTACACCGGCGGCTCAATCGCCTCGACCTTCCTGATCACGGCGACCGCCTTCGGCGCGCTCAGCCTGTTCGGCTACACCACCAAGAAGGACCTCACCGGTTTCGGCAGCTTCCTGATCGTCGGCCTGATCGGTCTGGTGGTCGCCTCGCTGGTGAACCTGTTCCTGCACAACTCGATGCTGCAGTTCATCATCAGCGTCGCCGGCGTGCTGATCTTCGCGGGCCTGATCGCCTACGATACCCAGCGCCTGAAGATGACCTACTACGACCTCGGCGGCGACCAAGCCGCGATGGGCGTGGCGACCAACTATGGCGCGCTGAGCCTCTACATCAACTTCATCAACCTTTTCCAATTCCTGCTGCAGTTCTTCGGCCAGCGCCGCTAACCGCACCAGGATCGCCAGATCGAACGCCCCGGCGGGAGACCGCCGGGGTTTTTGTTTGTCTAAATCCCCTCCCAAGGGGGAGGTGGCGCGCAGCGTCGTAGGGAGCTTCCACTCAGAAATTCCCTCTTGCACCCAATTCCCTGCGTCTGAGTGGAAGCCCCCTGAGTCAGCTTCGCTGACAGCTCCGACCCAGGGGGAGCAGCTCTAGTCCACCACCTTGAACTTGCCCTTGTCGAACACCCGCAGCACCTGCTCCAGTTCGTGACCGCGGCGCAGGACGATGCCGCCCTGGCCGATCACAGCCCAGGCGCCTTGGCGCTTGGCCAGCGCCGGCCGCTTCTCGATGCGGTAGAGCGGCGCTTCGGAGCTGCGGCGGTATACCGAGAAGATCGCCGTCTCGACGAGGCCGTCGATGGCGTAGTCGCGCCATTCGCCCGCCGCCACCATCCGTCCGTAAAGCCTGAGGAGCCGCTCAAGTTCGCGGCGCTCGAAGAAGGTGCGCGCCCCGCTAGGCGCGGCATAAGACGGGTCGAAAGCCATCGACGATCAGCCTAAACCGAAATCGTCCGATATGGCGAGAGCACGCAAGCGGGGCGTGCGGAAGCGGAAACAAGCTCGGCCTGCGCCTCGAAATGACCTTATTTCGGACCCGTGCGCGCCCGATGCGGCCTCCTATATTGGGGGTGTCGGTTGGCCAGGCCCGCTGGGTCCCGGATCCTGAACAGCCCCCCCAGCCCCCCTGGACCTGCGAGCGGGTCAACCGACACACGGATCCCCCTCCAATGCTGAGCCCGCGCGGACCTCTCCAGTCGCGCGGGTTCTTCGCATTCTGGAGGGGAAGCGTCAGTCCGGACTGGCGGCGACGAGCAGGCGCCCGCCGCGCTGCCCCTGAACCAGAACCACGGTTTCGAGACCCTCTTCGCCGACCTTCGGCAGGCGATAGGCGGTAGGGCGCCCACGCCAGGCGCCCAGGCGCGTCATCTCGCGCACGACGTTCTTCTGCACCACCGAGCGGCCGCGGTTGTCGCCGCTTTTGACCATGACTTCCTGAGCGCGCGGGTCATAGCGAACCAGCCAGACGTCGGCGCCGCCGCGCGGGACGCGCCCGGAGCCCACGTCCACGCGGCGCGGGCCGATGAACCTCACCTCCGGCGGATCGGTGGGCGCCCGCAGTGCGTCGCGCACCAGCTTGTCCACCTGCTGGGTCTTCAGGCCCGGCGCTTGGGCGCGGCCGTCGACGATCACCTGCGGGGTGTAGGGCTCGCGCAGCGAGAGGCGGGTGACGTAGGCCTTCTGGCGCTCGGCGTATTCTGGCTTGGCGAAGGTGTCGGCCCAGCCGAGGTAGTCCCAATAGTCGACCGGGAAGGTGAGCAGCAGCACGCCCTTGCGATCGGCGAGCTTCGCCGCATAGACGTTCGCGTCGCCGCAGGAGCCGCAGCCCTGCGCCGTATAGAGCTCCACCACAACGGGGGGCTTCGCCCCGGCCCCCGCCGGCAGGGCGAGCAGGATCAAACTGAAGAGCGCGCCCTTCCGCATCGGGGCGAGGCTTAAGCGGAGTTCCCGGCGCTGTAAATCACAAGAAGGCGTGAGCGCCGGCCGCCCCCCCAGACCCAGCACGATCGCCGGGGAAAACCGAGAAGATGGATCGCGCCGCGAGGCGCGGGAGGAGAGGGCGTGGGTCACGCCCCCTCCCCATGACCTCAGCCCTGGCGGGCCAGGTTGCGCAGCACGTAGTTCAGCACGCCGCCGTTCTTGAAGTACTCGAGCTCAGTCGGCGTATCGATCCGGCAGCGAACCGGAAAACGGGCGATGCGGCCGTCGGTCGGACGGTACATCTCGACGATCAGCTGCTTGCGCGGGGCCAGATCGGTGAGACCGCGGATGGTGACGATCTCCTCGCCGTTCAGGCCGAGCTTGTGCCAGCCTTCCTGGGTGAACTGCAGCGGCAGCACGCCCATGCCGACCAGGTTCGAGCGGTGAATGCGCTCGAAGCTTTCGGCCACCACGGCGCGGACGCCCAAGAGCTTGGTGCCCTTGGCCGCCCAGTCGCGCGAGGAGCCGGTGCCGTATTCCTTGCCCGCGAACACCACCAGCGGACGGCCCTCCGTCTGGTAGCGCATGGCCGCGTCGTAGATCGACATGGTCTCGCCGGAGGGGTAGTGCTTGGTCACGCCGCCTTCGATGTCGGGGGTGATCTTGTTGCGGATGCGGATGTTGGCGAACGTGCCCCGCATCATCACCTCGTGGTTGCCGCGGCGCGCGCCGTAGGAGTTGAACTCCGAGGTCGGCACCTGGTGGTCACGCAGGTAAACGCCCGCCGGCGAGGTGGCCTTGATCGAGCCGGCCGGCGAGATGTGGTCGGTGGTGATCGAGTCGCCGAAGACGCCCAGGATGCGCGCCTCGACGATGTCCGTCACCGCCGACGGCTCCATCTGCATGTCTTGGAAGTAGGGCGGGTTCTGCACATAGGTGGAGCCCATGTCCCAGGCGTAGGTCTGGCCGCCGGCGACCTTGATGCCCTGCCAGTTCTTGTCGCCCTTGAAGACGTCGCCGTAGCGGTTAGCGAACATCTTGCTGGTCACGTGCTTTCGCTGCAGCGCGGTGACTTCCTCGCTCGTCGGCCAGATGTCCTTGAGGTAGACCGGCTGGCCGTCCTTGCCCGTGCCGAGCGGCTCGGTGGCGAGGTCGATCTGCATCGAGCCGGCGAGCGCGTAGGCCACCACCAGCGGCGGCGAAGCCAGGTAGTTGGCCCGCACGTCGGGGTTCACGCGGCCTTCGAAGTTGCGATTCCCGGAGAGGACGCTGACGGCGACCAGGTCGTTCTTCTGCACCGTGTCGGAGATCGCCTCGGGTAGCGGGCCCGAGTTACCGATGCAGGTGGTGCAGCCGTAGCCGACCAGGTTGAAGCCGAGCGCGTCGAGCGACTTGGTCAGGCCGGCGGCCTTCAGATAGTCGGTGACGACCTGGCTTCCGGGCGCGAGCGAGGGCTTCACCCACGGCTTCACGGTCAGGCCTTTCTCGACCGCTTTCTTGGCGACCAGGCCAGCGGCGATCAGCACGCCCGGGTTGGAGGTGTTGGTGCAGGAGGTGATGGCCGCGATGACCACGTCGCCGTTGCCGACGTCGAAGCTTTCACCCTCGACCGGATAGCGTTGGGACGCGGTGTCGGCCTTGCCGAAGTCGCCGGCGAGTGCGGTCTTGAACTCGGCCGCGGCGCTGGACAGCAGCACGCGGTCCTGCGGGCGCTTCGGGCCGGCCAGCGAGGGCTGCACCGTGCCGATGTCCAGCTCAAGCGTGTCGGTGAACACCGGCTCCGGATCGGTCGGCTCGCGCCACAGGCCCTGCTCCTTGGCGTAGGCCTCGACCAGGGCGGCGTCGCGGCCGGTGGCGGTCAGGAAGTCGATGGTCGCGCGGGTGACCGGGAAGAAGCCGCAGGTGGCGCCGTATTCCGGAGCCATGTTGGCGATGGTAGCCTGGTCTTCCAGGGTGAGGTTGGCCAGGCCCGAGCCGTAGAACTCGACGAACTTGCCGACCACGCCCTTCTTGCGCAGCATCTGGGTGACGGTGAGCACTAGGTCGGTGGCGGTCGCGCCTTCCGGCAGCGCGCCGTCGAGGCGGAAGCCGATGACTTCCGGGATCAGCATCGGGATCGGCTGGCCGAGCATGACGGCTTCGGCCTCGATGCCGCCGACGCCCCAGCCCAGCACCGCCAGGCCGTTGATCATGGTGGTGTGGCTGTCGGTGCCGACCACGGTGTCCGGATAGGCGACGGTCTGGCCGTCCTCGTCGTTCGTCCAGACGGTCTTGGCGAGGTACTCAAGGTTGACCTGGTGGCAGATCCCGGTGCCGGGCGGCACCACGCGGAAATTGTTGAAGGCCGAGGAGCCCCAGCGCAGGAAGCGGTAGCGCTCCATGTTGCGCTCGTACTCGCGCTCGACGTTGTCGCCGAAGGCCTTGGACGTGCCGAAGTAGTCGACCATCACCGAGTGGTCGATCACCAGGTCGACGGGATTCAGCGGGTTGATCTTCTCGGGGTTGGCGCTCAGCGCCACCATGGCGTCGCGCATGGCGGCCAGGTCGACGACGGCCGGCACGCCGGTGAAGTCCTGCATCAGCACCCGCGCCGGGCGGAAGCTGATCTCGTGCTCGACCGCGCCCTTGTTGTCGAGCCAGGCGGCGACCGCTTTCAGGTCGTCGCCGCTGACGGTGTCGCCGTCCTCGTTGCGCAGCAGGTTCTCCAGCAGGACCTTCATCGAGATCGGCAGGCGCGAGACCCCCGAAAGTCCAGCTTCCTCCGCGGCGCGAAGGCTGTAGTAAGCGTACGTCTTGTCGCCCACCGTGAGCTCACGGCGGGTCTTCAGGCTGTCGTTAGACGCCATAACCGGGGATCCTCTCTCTGTTCCCAGCCGCCCAAAGACGCCTTCGGGGATCGCGCGCTGTTGAAGGCGGACACACAGCTTCCGCTTCTGCGCGGCGTACGTCCCCCGGAGCGACGACGGCCGGGCGGGTCATATACCTGACTCTGTTACCCGTCCATGCACCGGCGTCACGACAGCGCCGTTGGCTCGCTTAGTGGCGATGATCGTGCAGCTCAGCTTGCGCGGGCTGGCGCTCAGCCGCGGCGGCAGGCGCCTGTTCGACGGACTGTCGCTGGAGCTGCGCGCCGGCGAGGCCTGCGCGCTGACCGGGCCAAACGGCGTCGGCAAGACCAGCCTGCTGCGTGCGGTCGCCGGCCTCGCCGCCATCGAGGCTGGAGAGATCGCCTTCGGCGAGGCCGATCCACACCAGGCCCGAAGCGAAGGCCTGCACTTCCAGGGCTGGCAGGACGGCCTGAAACCCGCCCGCACCGCGCGGGAGGAGCTCGGCTTCTGGAGCCGCTGGCACCGGGCCGGCGAGGGTGCGCTTCCGCACGCTGTCGAAGCGTTGGCGCTCGGCCCCCTGCTCGATCTGGAGATCCGCAAGCTGTCGGCCGGCCAGCGCCGCCGCGTGGCGCTGGCCCGGCTGTTCGCCGCGCCCAGGCCGCTATGGCTGCTCGACGAACCGCTCAGCCCGCTCGACGCCGCCTGGCGGGCGCGGTTCGGCGAGCTGATGGCCTCCCACCTCGCCAGCGGCGGCCTGGTGCTCGCCGCCGTCCACGATCCCCTGCCCGTCGCGGCGAAGGCGCTGGAGCTCGGATGAGCCGGCTGGCCGCTCTCCTCGCCCGCGAGACGGCCCTGGCCTGGGGCCGTGGCGGCGGGCCGCTGGTCAGCGTCGGCTTCTACGCCGGCGTCACCACCTTGATGCCGCTGGCGATCGGGCCCGAGGCGCAGCGGCTGGCCGCGGTGGCGGCCGGCGTGGCCTGGGTGGCGCTGGCGCTGGCGTCGCTGCTGTCGCTTGATCGTCTGTTCGAGCGCGACTACGAGGACGGAGCGCTGGACCTGCTGTCGCTGTCCTCCACGCCGCTGGAGCTGACCTGCGCGGCCAAGTGCCTGGGCCAGTGGCTGGCGACCGGCGCCCCGCTGGCGCTCGCCGCGCCGGTTGCCGCCGCGGCGCTGGGCGCGAGGCTGGAGCTCGCGCCGCTGGTCTTCGCCTGCGCCTTGCTGGGCGGCCTGGCCTTCGCCTTCACCGGGGGGATCGGCGCGGCGCTCAGCCTCGGCGCTCGGCGTGGCGGCCTGCTAACGGCGGTGATCGTGCTGCCTCTGTTCGTATCCCCGGTGATCTTCGGGGGCGGCGCGCTCGAGGCGGCGGCGAGCGGCATTCCCTGGCAGGCCGGCTTCGCCCTGCTCGCGGCCTATGCCACCGCCGCACTGGCGCTCGGGCCGTTCGCCATGGCCGCCGCCTGCCGCAACGCGTTGTCCTGATCCGCCGCGACGGAACTCCAACGATCCGGCGTGAAAGCTCTCGAGGGATCGAGAACAAGGATCGTCGAGATGAAATTCACCCCCCTCGCACTGGCCGGCGCGATCGCGCTTTCGGCCGCGGGTGCGAGCTTGGCGCAGCCGGCGCCGTCGACTGGCGGGGCTCCCACCGAAGGCCGCGGCTGGCAACGGCCCGATCCGGCGCAGATGGCCGAACGGCTACGCACGGTGCTGCAGCTACGGCCGGAGCAGGAACCGGCGCTCCGCGCCCTGATCGCCGCCTCGCAGCCGGACCCGGCGAAGATGGAGCGCCGTCGCCAGGACCGCGCCGAAGCGCGCAACCTGACGACGCCGCAGCGGCTCGACCGCGCCCAGGCCCGCATGGCCGAGCGTCAGGCGGCGTTCGCCAAGCGCGCCGATGCGGTTCGCCGCTTCTACGCCCAGCTGTCGCCCACCCAACAGAAGGCTTTCGACGCCCTGCACGAGGGCCATGGCGGCAAGCGCGGCGGCGGGATGCACGGCGGCCGGCACGGCGGCTTCGGCCATGGCGACGGCCCCGGCCGCGGTTGAAACTGATAAGACAAGGTGACGGCGCTCCCCCCGGGGGCGCCTGATCGCCAGAACGTCAGGGAGGACGTGATGCGGCAAACGGTTCAGGCGCTGGCCGCCAGCGCGGCATTCTTCACCTATGCGGCGATGGGCGTCGCCGCCTTCGCCCAACCCACGGGGTCGCCCAGCGCGGCGGTCTCGCCGCCGACCACGGGCCGTCACGCGCCGACGATGGAGAGCCAGGCCGAGCGCGCTGACCGGTTGCGCGCCATCCTGCAGCTGAAACCCGCGCAGGAGCCGGCGCTGCAGGCCTACGTGGGGGCGCTGGACACCGCGCGCCGCGGGATGATGGATCGCGACGCCGGGCCGCGGCTGGCGACCACGCCCGAGCGGCTGGCGCGCATGGAACAGAACATGGCGCAGCATCAGACCGCTGGAGCGGCGATGATCCAGGCGACACGCACGTTCTACGACCAGTTGGACGCCAGCCAGAAGCGCGCCTTCGACGCGTTGCCGATGATGGGCATGCACGGCGATATGGGCGGCAAGATGCGCCCCGGCGACCGCCGCGGCGATCACCGCATGAGAATGGATGGCCCGCCTCCGGCTGCCCGTTAGAGCACACCAAGCGAAAGTGGAGCCCGGTTTCGCCGCCCGAAGTGCTCTAAACTTTCGAATCGACCCTTCTTATCCGGATCGGGTTGATCCCACCCGATCCGGGAAGGGTCTAGCCGGCTTGCCGCCGCAGGGCGGGGGCGCTAAGCCCGCCCGCATGATCCCGGCGCCCGCCTTCCTGGCCAATCCCGAGCGCTTCATGGCGTTCTCGCGGTGGGCGGCGCCCCTGCTGGGCGCGCTGGCCGCCGTCTTGGCGTTGGCGGGCCTTTGGTTCGGTTTCACCGCGCCGGAGGACTACCAGCAGGGCGCGACGGTGCGGATCATGTTCATCCACGTTCCCGCGGCGATCATGGCGATGTTCGCCTACGTCTGCCTAGGTGTCTCCAGCTTCCTGGCGCTGGTGTTCCGCCATGCGCTGGCCGATGCGGCGGCGCAGGCCGCTGCCCCGCTGGGCGCAGCGCTCACTTTCCTGGCGCTGGCGACCGGGTCGCTCTGGGGCCGCCCGATGTGGGGCGCCTGGTGGGTGTGGGACGCGCGGCTGACCTCGGTGCTGGTGCTCTTCCTGTTCTTCGTCGCCTATCTCGCGCTTAGAGCCTCCATCGACGACGAGACCAAGGGCGCGCGGGCCGCCGCCATCCTCGCGCTGGTGGGGCTGGTCAACCTGCCGGTCGTCCACTTCAGCGTCTACTGGTGGAACACCCTGCACCAAGGCTCTTCGATCTTGACCAAGGGCGCGCTGCCACCGGTCTACGCCACGCCGCTGATGCTGATGAACCTCGCCTACCTGACCGGTTTCGGCGCGCTCTGGCTGGTGCGGATCCGCGGCGAGGTCTGGCGCCGCCGCGCCGAGGCCGCCGCCCTGCGCGCGGCGAGGGCCTGAGACCATGCCCGAGCTCGGCAAGTACGCCGCCTACATCTGGCCGGCCTACGGCCTCACCGCCGTGGTCTTCGCGGCCCTGATCGTGGGCGCGCTCGGCCATGCGCGCAAGTGGAAGCGGCGCGCCGAGGAGCTTGGCCGCAAGTGAAGCGCCTGCTGACGCTCGCCCCCTTGGCGGTGCTGGCCGCGCTGGCTGCACTGTTCGCAGTCTACGCCCTGCGCCACAACCCGCGGGTCGAGCCCAAGGCTCTCGTCGGCAAGACGATGCCGGACCTGGCGCTTGGCCCCCTGGAAGGCGGGCCGCCGCTCCGGCTGCGCGGTCTCGCCAGCGGGAAACCCATGGTGGTGAATTTCTTCGCCTCGTGGTGCGGGCCGTGCGAGGTGGAGGCGCCGCAACTGAATGCTCTGGCCGCGGCCGGCGTGCGCATCGTCGGCGTCGCCTACAAGGACAAGCCGGCGAACTCGCAGGCCTTCCTCGCGCGGCTCGGCGACCCTTACGTTACGCGCCTGGTCGACGCCGACGGCCGCGCCGGCATCGAGTTCGGCGTCACCGGCGTCCCGGAGACCTATCTGATCGCGCCGGACGGCAAGATTCTCGACAAGCACACCGGCCCGCTCGACGTGGCCGACGTGGCCGATCTGGTGAAGCGCGCGCGCTGAACCGGGGACGCTGGCAGGTCGCACCTCGCCCATCGCATCCGTAACTGAGCTTAAGGTGTTCAGGTCAACTCCGCTCAGGAGGGGTGGGTTTTCCCGGACAGTGATCTCAGCAAGCAAAGCTACGATCGAAGCCTCCAGCGAGCAGCTCCGGGCTGGGCCGCAAGGCGGGCGGAGCCGGCGCTGATCACAGCCAAGATGAACTGCGAGAGGCGGCGATCATGCATGCCGAGGATTCTTGCGGCCTTGCGACGGGCGCAACCCTGGCGGCCCGCACCCGGGCGCTACGCCGCCTCCTGGCCGTCGGACTGTCCGGGCTCTGCCTCTTGGCGGCGACGTCAGAACGCGCGCACGCGCAGGCCGCCCCGCCTCCCGCTCAACGCCCGAAGGTGGGGCTCGTCCTCTCGGGCGGCGGGGCCATGGGCATCGCCCACATCGGCGCGATCCAGGAACTCGAGCGGCTCGGCATCCGGCCGGATCTCGTCGTCGGCACCTCTATGGGCTCGATCGTCGGCGGCCTCTACGCCTCTGGCATGAACGGGAAGGAGCTCGAGCGCGCCGTCGTGACGATGGACTGGGACGCCATCTTCGACACCGCCACCCCGCGCCAGGGCCTGACCTACCGACAGAAGCAGCAGGAGGCGGAGTTCCCAGTGAAGCCGACTTTCGGCGTCGAGAATGGCAGCCCGCAGGCGCCTGCAGGTCTCGTCTCCGACGCCAACCTGCTGCTGCAACTGCGCCGGCTACTGGGCGCGAGAGCGGCCGTCCCGACGTTCGACGACCTGCCGATCCCGTTCCGCGCCGTCGCCACAGACATCGAGACCGGCGAGAAGGTGGTGCTGGATCGCGGCGAGCTGGCCGGCGCGATGCGCGCCTCGATGTCGGTCCCCGGCGCCTTCGCGCCTTACAAGCTGAACGGCAAGCTGCTGATCGACGGCGGCATGGCCGACAACGTGCCGATCGACGTCGCGCGCGAGATGGGCGCGGACATCGTCATCGTCGTCGCCACCCAGGCCGAGTTGGCCAAGGCCGTCGACATTCGCTCCGTTCCGCAGGTGCTGGGCCAGACCGTGACGCTGTTGATCCTCGCCAACGAGCGCCAGCAATTGGCGACGGTAAAGCCGACCGACGTGCTGATCAACGTTGACACGGAAGGGCTGGGCTCGGCCGACTTCAAGAAGGGGCGGCAGTTCATCGAGATCGGGCGCAAATCGGCGCTCCGGAAGGAAGCCGATCTGCGCCGAGTCGCTTCTCTTAGGGGCGCCTCTCAGCCCCCGATCTCAGTGTCGCCGCCTCCGCCGCGGATCGACTACGTCAAGGTGGAGAACGGCTCACGGCTCTCCGACAAAACCTTGTCCAGCTACGTCGAGCCCTTCGTCGGCAAGCCGCTGGACACCGAGGCGGTCGTGCAGGCGCTGCAGCGCATCCGCGCGCTCGGCGGCTTCACCCGCGTCGATTTCCGCATCGAGAAGACGGACGGCCGCACCGGCATCATCGTCTCAGCCGAACAACGCCCGGGCGACATACGCCGGCTGAAACCTGGCCTGACGATCGCCGCTGGCGCGGAAAACCACGCCAGCTTCGACGTGTCGCTCGAGTATCGGATGATGCAGCTCGACGCGAACGGCTCGGAGGCGCGCTTCGTAGGCTCGCTTGGCGAACGCAACGAGTTCACGGCCGAGTACTTCAAGCTGCTGGACCGGCATCAGAGGTGGTTTGTCGAGCCGAGCGTGCAGCTGCGCAAACGGCCCGTCCTGGTCTACAACAGCACCGGGTTCCGGCTTGGTGAGTACGACGCAGCGACCTGGCAGGTCAGCATCGCGGCGGGGCGTCAGATCGGGACGTTCGGCGAGCTGCGGGCGGGCGTCGTCTATGGCGGCGGCGACGCCAGCCTGCAGGAAGGCGCTGTCCTGCCGCGCGATCTGCATTTCGAGACCGGCCAACTGTTCGCCAAGGGCGGCGTGGACACGCTCGACAGCCCCTACTTCCCCACAAAGGGCTTTCGAGCGCACGTGCAGTACACGGCGGGCCTTACCGGGCTCGGTCAGGAAGATAATTTCCAGGAAGTGCACGGTGCGGCGTTCTACTCCTATAGTTTCGGCGCCAACGCACTGAACTTCCAGGTGGAAGGGGGCGAGACGGTGCAGGGCGACCTGCCACTGCCCTCGCTCTACACGCTAGGCGGACCGTTCAGCTTCCCCGGCTACTCGGTCGACGAACTGACCGGGGACGCTTTCGTGGCCGCGCGGATCATGTACCGGCGCAAGCTGGTCGATCACAGCGACAGCCTGTTCGGCCTGCCGCTTTACGCCGGCGCGACGCTGGTGACGGGAAACACCTGGACCCGTCACGGCATCGATTTCTCGAACCTTCGGGTCGGCGGGAACCTGTTCGTCGCCGCAGACACCTTCTTCGGGCCGGTGTTCATCGCCGTCGGCGCCGCGGAACACGGGCGCACAGCCGCCTATCTGTTCGTCGGCAAGCCGTTCTGAGCCGCGTTTGCAGGGACTACTTGAGCGTCTTCAGGTGCTTGATCAGCACCGCGCGGGTCTCCGCCGCGGGCACGGCGGCGAACATGCGCGTACCCGGCGCGAAGGTGGCCGGCGCCTTCAGGAAGGCGTCGAGGTTGGCGTCGGTCCAGGCCTGCCCGGCCTTCTTCTTCAGGCCCGCTGAGTAGGTGAAATCGCCGCGCGCTGCGATCTTTCCGCCGGCGGCGCCCGCGAGGCTGGGCGCCATGGGCGTGCTCTTGGCCTGATGGCAGGCCGCGCATTGCTGGGCGTAGGCCTTCGCCGCGTCCTGGGCGGCGGCCGGCGCCGCGCCGACGAGAGCAAGGCCGGCGATGAGAACTGCAACTGATCGGCTCACGTGGCCAAAACCTCGGATCAATGGGCGAGCGGAGGATCATGGGCTTTGGGCCGGCGCGTGTGAAGCTGCGACTTGGCTTTGCGGGGGCGCTCCGCGAGCGCTTCGTGCGATCGGCGAGCGGGCGCGTTAACCGGTCGCTAACCATAATCGCCGGAACGGTAAGGCCTGCCTCACCCGCATCGGGCGCCCGCCGTGAACCCCATCCGCCCCGGACTGCCGACGCTTGTCACGCCGACCCCGACCGCAAAGACGTCGGAGGCGACGCGCGCCGCCGCCCAACGGGCGTTCTTCGAGATCGCGCTCGGTGGTAAAGCCCGTGCGCCGCAAGCCGCAGCACCAGTGGCCCCAGCGCAGGCTGCAGTCGCGTCAACCGTCGCCGCCACAAGCGCAACTGTTCGCGAGCCGGGGGCGAGCGGTAGCGCTGCTCCAACCCGGCTTCCACGGCCCGGATCTCTGCTCGACATCAAGGTGTGAGCCGACGCTAAGCCGAATGTGGCGCCGCCAAGGCATTGCCTTTAACGCTCTTTTATTTGGAACGCGTTGTAATCGGCGCGAGTTTGCCACTCCACTAACAATAGGTGGTTCATGCGCGCCCGGGACAAGGCGATCAAGGCAGAGGCCGTCGCCTTATGGCGGGAGATCTATCATGAGGATCCCCCCGCGCGCATCGACGGCGCCCAGCTCCTCGAGTTGATGCTGAGCCGGCTCCCGCCGACGGCCTACGATCGGCTGAATACGCCGCACCTGCGCCGCGGCGCGATGAGCTGGCCAAAGCGAACCGCTTAGCGGCTTCAGGCGGCTTTTTTCTTCGCCTTCCTCTTGGCCTTGATCAGGCTCTCGACCGAGACGATGCGCGTCGCCTTTCGGGCCTTAGTGGCCGCCTTCTCGCGCTTGCGCTCGGCGGTCTCGGCGCCGTCGATCAGGTCGCGCAGCAGGCCGACGAACGCCTGGCGCCGACTGCCGCCGGAAATCAGTTTCAGGAGCCGGGCGTCGGCGGCGGCCATCTTCGGCCGCGCCTCCTCCAGCACAGCGCGACCGGCCTCGGTCAGGCTGACCGCGTTGGCGCGGGCGTCGGATGGCGAACGCCGGCGCTGCAGCAGGTCCTTCGAGATCAGTCGCGCCGCCATCTCCGCCATGGTGGAGCGGTCGATGCCGGTCAGGCGGACCAGGTCGGTCTGGGTCGCGCCATCGTGCTCGGCCACCGCGGCCAAGACGGCGTACTGCCGCTGGGTGACCGCACCGGCGCCGAACTCCTCGGCATAGATGTCCAGCGCCTGCTGGACGGCCCGGTGCAGGAGGTGACTGGGAGATCTGTCGAGCGCGGCCGCGCCCTTCGTCGCCTTGGTCTTGGCCATGCGAGGCTCGTCGCTTGCTGAGGACGAAGCCCAACATAGAACGACTGTGCGTCTGTTTGACGACAGACGATCCAACGGCGCGCCGAAAAGTGATCGGGCGCCTATTCGACGGGCGGCGGCGGCGGCTCTCCGCCCTTGACGTATTTCATCAGGAGCGGCGCCTGGCTCAGGCTGAACAGCAGGGTCAGCACCATCAGGCCGGGGAAGCGGAACAGCACCCAGGTTTCCTCCCTCTGAGTGCGCCAGACGAACTCGTTGGCGATCGCCAGAGCGACGAAAAAGACGCCGTAGCGCACGGTGAGCTTGCGCCACGCCCCCTCGGGCATCTCGAAGGCCTCGCCCAGCAGCAGCTTGAGAGGGTGTTTGCGCAACGCGAGCCCGCCGAACATCAGGGCGGCGAAAACCAGATTCATGATCGTCGGCTTAATCTTCAGGAAGCGGACATCGTGGAAGACAAGGGTGAGCCCGCCGAACAGCAGCGCCGCGCCGCCCGCAACCGCCGGGAAGGGCGCCAACCGCCGCTCGACGGCGAAACCCACAACGAGCGCCACGGCCGAGCCCGCCACCAGAGCCCAGGTCGCCTGCTGCAGATCGCGGCCGGTGACGAAGTAGCCGATCAGGAAGGCGCCGAGCGCGAAATAGTCGACGAACCAAGTGACCCAGCGACGGTCTTGCTCCGTCATCGAACCGGCTCCTCCAGCCCGACCAGCGAGCGGGCGAAGGCGCGGGCGTCGAACGGCTGCAGGTCGTCGATCCCCTCGCCGACGCCGACTAGCTTGATCGGCGAGTCCGAGGCCTGCGCAACCGGCACCAGTACGCCGCCACGCGCGGTGCCGTCGAGCTTGGTCATGACGATGCCGGAAACGCCGATCTGGTTGCCGAAGATGTTCTCCTGGGCGAGCGCGTTGCGCCCGACCGTGGCGTCGAGCACCAAGAGCGTCTCGTGCGGCGCCTCGGGATCGAGCTTCTTCACCACCCGGATGATCTTCAGGAGCTCGTCCATCAGCCCCTGCTTGTTCTGCAGCCGGCCAGCCGTGTCGACCAGCACCACGTCGTAGCTCTCGGCTTGCGCGCGCGCGACCGCGTCGTAGACCAAGCCCGCCGCATCGGAACCGGTCGGCCGCGACATGAAGTCGGCCCCGGCCCGCTCGGCCCAGACCTTCAGCTGCTCGACGGCGGCGGCGCGAAAGGTGTCGCCGGCGGCGATCAGCACCTTGGCGCCGCGCCCTTTCAGGTCGGCGGCGATCTTGCCCAGCGTCGTCGTCTTGCCCGAGCCGTTCACCCCGATGAACATCACGACGTAGGGCTTGGGACCCGCCAGCGGATCGAACTCGCCCTGGCGCAACGACAGCTCGTCGCCGATCGCCTCCGCCAGGGACTCCTTGATCTCCTGCTCGTCGACGTTCTTACCGAACTTCTCGGCGGCGAAGCGTTCGGTGATGCGCTGGGCGGAGTGCGGGCCGAGGTCGGCCTCGATCAGCATCTCCTCCAGCTCGTCGAGCTTGGCCTGGTCGAGCGGCGCCTTCTGGGTGAAGACGCCGGTGATCTGCTCGCCCATCTGCCGCGACGAGCGCGACAGCCCTTGCGTGAGGCGCTGAAACCAGCCGCGTTTGGGTTCGGTCATGGGCGGGGTTCTAGCGGGCGCGCGCGCCCGCGTCACCCGCGGGCTGCAGCGGCCTCCGAAGCGCCTTAGGCGTCCTCGTCGCTGGAGCGTTCGCGCCGCCGTTCGCTGCGTGCGCTCTGGCGGCGCGCCTCGCGGTCCTTCTGCTCCTGCCAATAGGCGGCGCCTTCGTCCGGCTTGAACATGGTGCGCGGCGCGCCGGCCTTGTCGGCGACGGCGAAGACGTTGGCCTTGGCGTCGTAGAACAGGGTGTCGCCGTTCTGCCGCGTCAGCGTCTCGACGCCCTTCGGCGGGTGCTCGACGAAGGCGTGGGCCTTGCGCACGTAGTCGTCGAAGTCGCGGGCGGCGAAGGCCTGGCCGTTGCGATCGAAGGCGCTGCGGGCGCTCTCCTCGGCCGAGCGGCTGCGGCTTGCGGCCCAGATCGGCTTGCCGTCGAGCTTACGCACCGGCTCTTGCCGATGATCCACGCCATCGCCGCGTTGCGCCCGCGAGTCCGCGCTGCGCGCCGGCGCGTCGGCAAAGGCCATCTGCGATCCCGCCGCCTGCGGCGCCACCGCGGACGGGCCATTGTCGCAACCTGCGATCATCGCGACCGCGCACCACGCCGCCAGCCAGAGCGGCGCCTTCGTTCTCCCAGCCATCGTCGTCTCCAATGCTCTGCCGGAACAAAGAAAGAACATGGAAATATCGGCGAGTCGAGTCCCTATCGCAGCGGTTGTCTGCAGGGCTTGAGCGGCCCTGGAGCATGAATTGTTCAGCGCCGCCGCTTACCTTAAAGGGAGCAGCGTACGTCCCAGGGGCAGGTATTGGCCGAGCAGCGCATTCTCCTGATCGTCGGCGGCGGCATCGCCGCCTACAAGGCGCTCGAACTGACGCGCCTGGCGCGCAGGGCGGGGCTGGCGGTGCGGCCGATCCTCACCGCCGCCGGCGCGCAGTTCGTGACGCCGCTGTCGCTAGCCGCGCTCTGCGAGGACAAGGTCTATTCCGAGCTCTTCTCGCTGACCGACGAGGCGGAGATGGGCCATATCGAGCTGTCGCGCTCGGTCGACCTGGTGGTGGTGGCGCCGGCCACCGCCGACCTGATGGCCAAGGCCGCGAACGGCCACGCCTCGGACCTTGCCTCCACCACCCTGCTCGCCACCGACAAGCCGGTGCTGATGGCCCCGGCGATGAACGTGCGCATGTGGGAGCACGCCGCCACCCGCCGCAATCTCGCGACGCTCAAAGCCGACGGCGTTCGCTTCGTCGGCCCCGACGAAGGCCCGATGGCCTGCGGCGAGTTCGGCGAAGGCCGCATGGCGGAACCGCCGGCGATCCTGGAGGCGATCCTGGCGGCGCTCGCCGGCGCATCCGCCCGTCCACTGGCCGGCAAGCACGCCATCGTCACCGCCGGCCCGACCGCCGAGCCGATCGACCCGGTGCGGGTGATCACCAATCGCTCCTCCGGCAAGCAAGGCTTCGCCATCGCCGGCGCGCTGGCCGAGCTGGGCGCCGAGGTGACGCTGGTGGCCGGCCCTGTCGCCCAGCCGACGCCGCCTGGCGTGAGACGCGTCGACGTCGAGACTGCGCAGGAGATGTTGGCCGCCTGCGAGGCGGCGCTGCCGGCCAACATCGCCGTCTGCGTCGCGGCCGTCGCCGATTGGCGCCCCGCCACGCTCGGCGCGCGCAAGATCAAGAAGGGCGAGGGCGGCCCCCAACCGATCGCGCTGGTCGAGAACCCCGACATCCTGGCCACGCTGGCGAAGGACCCGCGGCGGCCGAAGCTGGTGGTCGGCTTCGCCGCGGAGACCAACGACGTCGAGGACCACGCCCGCGCCAAGCTTGCCAGGAAGGGCTGCGACTGGATCGTCGCCAACGACGTCAGCCAGCCCGGCGTGATGGGCGGCGATGAGAACGCCGTGGCCATCGTCAGCGCCAAGGGCGTCGAGCGCTGGGAGCGTCTCGCCAAGGGCGCCGTCGCCCGCCGCATCGCCGAACGGATCGCCAAGGAGCTTTCGTGACCCCCATCATCCCGATCCGCCGCCTGCCGCATGGCGAAGGCCTGCCGCTGCCCGCCTACGAGACCAGCCACGCCGCCGGCATGGACCTTCGCGCCGCGCTTCCCGACGACGAGCCGTTCGTGCTGAAGCCTGGCGCGCGACATGCCGTGCCGACGGGCCTGGCCTTCGCACTTCCCGACGGCTTCGAGGGCCAGGTGCGGCCGCGCTCCGGCCTGGCGCTCAAGGCCGGCGTCACCTGCCTGAATACGCCCGGCACCATCGACGCCGACTACCGCGGCGAGGTGAAGGTCATTCTGATCAACCTGGGGGAGGACGACTTCGCCATCCGTCGCGGCGACCGCATCGCCCAGCTGGTCATCGCCCCCTTCGTGCAAGGGCGCTGGACCGAGGTCAAGAGCCTCGACGAAACGGCCCGTGGGGAAGGCGGGTTCGGGTCGACCGGGCCGGGCTGACTACTTCCCGAACCCCAACACGTCCTGCATGTCGTAGGCGCCGACGGAGCGGCCGGCGAGCCAGCAGGCGGCGGTGACCGCGCCCTTGGCGAAGAGGCCGCGGTCGCGGGCCGAGTGCGAGAGGGTCAGCAGCTCCTCGTCGGCGCCGAAGATCACGCTGTGCTCGCCGATGATGCCGCCGGCGCGCACCACCGAGAAGCCGATCTCGCCCGCAGGCCGGGCGCCGGTGATGCCGTCGCGGGTGCGGCGCGCCACCTCCCCCAGCGCGACGCCGCGGCCCTCGGCCGCCGCCTCGCCCAGCATCAGGGCGGTGCCGGAGGGCGCGTCGATCTTGCGCCGATGATGCGCCTCGGTGACCTCGATGTCGTAGTCGGCCGGCAGCGCCCGGGCCGCCTGGCGCACCAGCCCCATCAACACGTTGACGCCCAGCGAGAAGTTGCCGGCGCGCACGATCGGAATGCGCTTGGCCGACGCCGCCAGGCTGGCGATCTGGGCGTCGTCGAAACCGGTCGAGCCGATCACCAGCGCCGGTCCCCCGCGCGCCGCGCAGATCTGCGCCAACGCCGTCGAGGCCGCCGCGGTGGTGAAGTCGATCACCACGTCGGCGGCGGCCAGCGCCTCGTCCTGGCCGACGAGTAGGGGATCGCTGATCCCCGGCCGATCGAAACGGGCGGCGAGCGCGAGCTGCGGATCCGCCTGCACGGCGGCAGCAACGGTCTGGCCCATACGGCCGAGCGCTCCGGCGACGGCGATCTTCAGCGGTTCGGGCACGCGCAAGTTCCTCGCTAATCCGCGCCGTTACTCTCGCGACGGTAGGCGTGGGTCAACGAAATTGGTCGGGCCGGGGCAAGATCCGCCCTTGGTCCCTTGAAGTGAAGGTTGTTCCGCGGTGGCCGGCTCTGTAGGTTCGCGGCTCTCTTGCCGACCGACGTCCAAGGAACGCCGCCAAAATGAGCGACGCCGAAAAGCGTACTTTCACCGACGAGGAAGCGCTGAGCTTCCACAAGCACCCGATCCCCGGGAAGCTCGCCATCGCCCCGACCAAGCCGATGGCCACCCAGCGGGACCTGAGCCTCGCCTATTCGCCCGGCGTTGCTGTACCGGTGCTGAAGATCGCCGAGGATCCGGAGACCGCCTACGACTACACGTCGAAGGGCAACATGGTGGCGGTGATCTCCAACGGCACCGCGATCCTGGGCCTGGGCGACCTGGGCGCACTGGCCTCGAAGCCGGTGATGGAAGGTAAGAGCGTGCTCTTCAAGCGCTTCGCCGACGTCGATTCCATCGACGTGGAGCTGACCGCCAAGGACCCCGATGAGATCATCACCGTGGTCAAGAACATCGGCATCACCTGGGGCGGCATTAACCTCGAGGACATCAAGAGCCCCGAGTGCTTCCGCATCGAGACCGAGCTGCAGGAGCTGCTCGACATCCCGGTGTTCCACGACGACCAGCACGGCACCGCGATCATCTCCGCGGCGGGCCTGATCAACGCCTGCGAGATCACCGGCCGCGACATCTCCAAGATCAAGGTGGTGCTGAACGGCGCCGGCGCGGCGGGCATCGCCACGCTGGACCTGATCAAGGCGATGGGCGTGTCCCACGCGAACGTCATCGCCGTGGACTCCAAGGGCGTCATCTGGCGCGGCCGCCCCAATGACATGAACCAGTGGAAGAGCGCGCATGCCGTCGACACCGACGCGCGCACGCTCGCCGAGGCGTTGGCCGGCGCCGACGTCTTCCTGGGCCTGTCCGTGAAGGGCGCGCTGACCGCGGAGATGGTGAAGTCGATGGCGCCGAAGCCGATCGTCTTCGCCATGGCCAACCCGGATCCGGAGATCCTGCCGGAAGAGGTCTACGCCGTGCGGCCCGACGCCATCGTCGCCACCGGCCGCAGCGACTATCCCAACCAGGTCAACAACGTCCTGGGCTTCCCCTACATCTTCCGCGGCGCGCTCGACGTGCGGGCCCGGCGCGTGAACATGGAGATGAAGATCGCCTGCGCCAACGCGCTGGCCCAGCTCGCCCGCGAGGACGTGCCCGACGAGGTGGCCGCCGCCTACCACGGCGCGCAGCTGAGGTTCGGGCCCGAATACATCATTCCGAGCCCCTTCGATCCGCGCCTGATCTCCTATATCCCGCCGTTCGTCGCCCAGGCGGCGATGGACACCGGAGTGGCGCGGCGCCCGATCGAGGACATGGACGCCTACCGCGCCTCGCTGGCGCAACGGCTCGATCCGTCCGCCGCCTTCCTGCAGAAGCTGCAGGGCGCGGTGGCTGCCGGGCCGAAGAAGAAGATCGTCTTCGCCGAGGGCGAGGAGCCCAGCGTCATCCGCGCGGCCTATGCCTTCCAGTCCAGCGGCCTGGGTGATGCGGTGCTGGTCGGCCGCGAGGAGCTGGTCCACAGCAACATGAAGCTGGTCGGGCTCGATCCGGCCGACGCCAAGCTGGAGATCATCAACGCCCGCGTGTCGCACTGGAACGAGGCCTTCGTGGACTCGCTCTACGCGCGCCTGCAGCGCGAGGGCTTCCTGCGTCGCGACGTGCAGCGGCTGATCAACCAGGACCGCAATTCCTTCGCCGCCTCGATGGTCGCGGCCGGCCACGCCGACGGCATGGTCACCGGCGTCACCCGCTCCTTCGACCAGGTGCTGGACGAAGTGCTGCAGGTGATTGACCCGGCGCCGGGCGGCCGGGTGATGGGCATGAGCGTAGTGCTGGCCAAGGGCCGGACCCTGTTCATCGCCGACACCAACGTCACCGAGATGCCGGACGCCGAGGATCTGGTGGAGATCGCGCGCGAGGCGGCCAGCGCCGTGCGCAACCTCGGCTACACGCCGCGGGTGGCCTTCATGAGCTACTCGGCCTTCGGCAATCCGATGGGCGAACGCTCGGAGAAGGTGCGCGAGGCCGTCGCCATGCTCGACGAGATGGACGTCGACTTCGAGTACGAGGGCGAGATGCCGCCGGATCTGGCGCTGATCCCCGAGGCGCGGGTGAACTACCCCTTCATGCGCCTGTCGGGCCCGGCAAACGTGCTGATCATGCCGGCCATCCATTCGGCCACCATCTCCACCCAGCTGATCCAGGCGCTGGGCGGAGCGACCGTGATCGGCCCGATCCTCCTCGGCCTTTCGAAGTCGGTGCAGATCTGCCCGCTGTCGGCCTCGGTCTCCAAGATTCTGCAGATGGCCACGGTCGCCGCCCACGACGGCGAGCTGGCGGTCATCGAGGGGTAGGAACCTAAAGCCCCCTCCGTCAGCTTCGCTGAAAGCTCCCCCGCGCGCGGGGGAGCATCTTGGGTCCCGGATCCTCCACCGCGCGACGGAGGGGCGTTTTCCGCGTTGAGGGAGCCTATGTCCTCCGACCTCAGTTTCGGCGTCGACTTCGGCACGACCAACACCGTCGTGGCGCTGGCCGGGACGAGCGGGCCGGCGGCGGTGCTGGAGATCGCGGCGCCGGCCGGGACCGTCACCGCCTTTCGTTCCGCCCTCGGCTTCCAGCATCCGCCGGAAAAACCGAGCGAGCGCCTGGTCACCGCAGGGCCCTGGGCGCTGGAAAGCTATGCCGAGGATCCGCACGACGTTCGCTTCATCCAGTCGTTCAAGACCTTCGCCGCCTCCGAAAGCTTCAGCGAGACCCAGATCCTGGGCCGCCGCTACCGCTTCGAGGACCTGCTCTCGACCTTCCTGGTCAAGCTGCGTGAGCACGCCGGCGGCGCCTTGCCGCCGCTGGAGCGGATCGTCGTCGGCCGCCCGGTCGTGTTCGCCGGCGCCTCGGCGCGCGAGGACTTGGCGATCGAGCGCTACGAGACGGCGTTCCGCAGGCTGGGCTTCAGCGACATCCGCTACGCCTACGAGCCGGTCGGCGCGGCCTTCTTCTTCGCCCGCGAGCTGAAACAGGACGCCACCGTGCTGGTGGGCGACTTCGGCGGCGGCACCTCGGACTTCTCGATCGTCCGCTTCGAGCGCGAGGCTGGTGAAATTCGCGCGCATGCGTTGGGCCGCTCCGGCGTGGGCGTCGCCGGCGACGCCTTCGACTACCGGATCATCGACAATCTGGTCTCGCCCGCGCTCGGCAAGGGCTCGAGCTACGAGAGCTTCGGCAAGAGCCTGCCGGTGCCCAACCGCTACTACGCGGCATTCGCACGCTGGGACCAGCTGGCTCTGATGCGGGCGAGCCGCGACATGCGCGAGATCCGCAACCTGCAGCGCGAGGCGGTCGAACCGGAGAAGATCGACCGCTTCGTCGAGGTGCTCGACGACAACCTGGGCTACCAGCTCTACCGCGCGGTCTCCGCCCTGAAGATCGCGCTGTCGTCGCAAGACGCCGCCAAGTTCTGCTTCGAGGCGGGGGGGATCTCGATCGGTCGCGACGTGGCGCGCGCCGAGTTCGAGGCTTGGATCTCCCCCGAACTGAACCTGATGGATCAGGCGATCGACGCCGCGCTGGCCGACGCCGAGGTCGGCGCGGAGGGGATCGACCGGGTCTTCCTGACTGGCGGATCCTCCTTGACGCCGGCGGTCCGCGCTCTTTTCCACCGTCGCTTCCCCGCCGAGCGGATCGAGACCGGGGCGGAGCTGGAATCCATCGCTTCGGGCCTGGCCCTGATCGGCCGCGAGCGTAGCCTCGAGCGCTGGACGAGCCAGGCCTGAGCGCCTGCGCCTTGCCGACCGGGCGTCGCCGATCCAAGCTTCGCGTCAGAAAAAGCGAGGACGAACGCAATGGGCCTGGTGACCGTGGAGCGGCGGGGCGGGATCGCGATCCTGACCTATACGAATCCGCCGCTGGGCGTAATCGGGAGCGCGGGCGCGCAGGAGATGCTGGACGCATTCCGACCCCTGGCGGCCGACCCGGCCGTGCGCTCGCTGATTGTCGCCGGCGGCCTGCCGGACGTCTTCATCCGGCACTACGACCTCGATGAGCTCTCCGACATGAGCGACGCGACCGAGGGCGTCCCGCCCCCGCCGCCCCGGCCCTCGGAGCGGCCGGGCGGGCGGCCGCGCAAGGGCTTCCACGCCCTGGTGGACGAGATCTTCGAGGCGCCGAAGCCGGTGGTGGCCGCCATCAACGGCTACTGCATGGGCGGCGGTCTGGAGCTGTCGCTGGCCTGCGACCTGCGCATCGCCTCGCCGAAGGTGAAGGCCATTGGCCTGCCCGAGGTGCGCGCCGGCATCTTCCCTGGCGCCGGCGGCTCGACGAGGCTGCCGCGGGTGGTCGGCGAAGCTAAGGCGCTGGAGATGATCCTGCGCGGCCTGACCTACGATGGAACCGAGGCGCATCGCATCGGCCTTGTACACGAGCTGGCCGACGATCCCCTGGCGCGCGCACTGGAGATCGCCGCCGAGTGGGAGACCCGCGGCGCCGAGGGCCTCGCCTACGCCAAGCGGCTGACGCGTGCAGCCCTCGACCGGCCGGTCTGGGACGGCCTGTTCGACGAGCGCCGGAGCTTCTCGGAAGTCATGCGAACCGAGTCGGCTCGCAAGGCTCTCCGCCGCGGCCGCGCGCCGGCCGCCTTCGAGGCGCTCTAGAACCGCCCCTACTTCGTCAGCTTGCGCAGCGTCGGGCTGTCGAGGTCGAGGTCGCCGGCGGGGATCAGCTCCAGGTTCGGCCGCGCGGCCTTGAGCGAAGGCAGGAAGCTCTTGGCGTCGCCGACCACCAGGGCGCTGGCGCTTGCGGGGTCGTACATGCCGCGGGAGAAGGCCTGAACATCGGCGGCGCTCACCGCCTCGATCTTGCCGGTGTAGCGGGTCATCTCGTCGAGCGGCAGGCCGAAGAACGCATAGTCGCCCAGCGTGTCGGCCAGCCCGCCGGTGGTCGCCAGTTGGCGCCCGAAGCCGCCCACCAGCGCCGACTTGCGAGCCGTCAGCTCGGCGTCCGATGGCGGCGCGCTGACCAGGCTGGTCATCTGCACGCCGATCAACGACAGCACCTCGGTCGCCGACTCGTTCTTAGTCTGGGCGCTGGCGCGGAACAGCCCCGTCGTGCGCATCGCGGACAGGCCGGCCGAAGCCCCGTAGCTCAAGCCGCGCTTAAGGCGGATCTCCTGGTTCAACCGGGCCGAATAACCGCCGCCCAGCACGGTGTTGGCGACCAGGGCCGTGTAGTAGGCCGGGTCGGTGCGGGCGATCGCCGGCTTGATCATGTTGACAGAGGCCTGACCCGTGCCCGGCAGGTCGATCGCCACGTTGCGGACGCCCGCCTTGGCGGTGACGTTCGGCAGCGAAGGCAACGGCGCCGGCGGCTTGGCCCAGCCGCCGAAATAGTGCTCGGCGAAGGCGAAACCGTCCTCCGGCGAAATGTCGCCGGTCAGCACCAGGATGGCGTTGTCGGGCCTGAACCAGGTGCGATGCAGCGTCGCCAGGTCCGCCGGCTTCAGCTTTGCGATCGACGCCGGGGTGCCGCTGGCGACATGGCCAAACGGCGTGCCGGCGAAGACGATCGCCCCGGTCGCGAACCGCGCCAATTGTCCGGGCTCTTCGTAGGCCACGCGCAAGCCGTCGAGGGCCTGAGCCCGCTGACGCTCCAACTCCTCGGGCTGGAAGGCGGGATTCATGGCGACGTCGGCCATGATCGGCGCGGCCTCGGCCAGCTTGTCGGGCATGACGTTAAGGGTCACCGACGAGGCTTCGCCGCTGGCGCCGGTGTCGAGGCTCGCACCGAGCGCCTCGATTTCGCGAGCGATGTCCTGCGCCGAGCGGGTCTTGGTGCCTTCGGTCAGCATGCCCGCGGTCATCGCCGCGGCGCCGGCGAGCCCCGGCGGGTCAGCCCAAGCGCCGGTCTTGATGGTCAGATCGACGGTGACCAGCGGCAGGTCGGAGGACTTGGCGACGATCACCCGCAACCCGTTGGCGAGCGTCTTCTCGACGGGTTTGGCCAGCGTCGGCTGCACCGGCGCGGCCACCGGCGGCGGGGCCTGACGCTTGTCTGGCGGGGCGAGCGTGTAGACCGGGCCGGTATAGGTGGCGACGGTCTTCGGCGGGGCCGGCTCGGCAGCTGGCGCCGCCGCGGCCTGACGCTCGCTCTCGTTGCGATAGCGGATGGTCATTCGCCGGTCGGGCGACAGATATTTCTGCGCCACCCGCTGCACGTCCGCGGCGGTCACCGCCTGCAGGTCGGAAAGCTCGGTGTTGGCCTTTGCCGCGTCGCCCTGTACCCGCAGCGCATAGCCGAGCGCAAAGCCGCGGCCTTCGATGGTCTCGCGCTCGCGCAGCTTGCCGGCGACCAGCTCGTTCTTCGCCTCGGCGAGCTCCGCCTCGGTCGGCGGGTTGCTGCGGATCTTCTCGACCTCGGCCAGCAGCGCGTCCTCGCCCTCCTTGAGGTCGTGGCCGGACGCCATGATCGCGCCGACCATGAAGTTGCCCGGCTGTTGCGGCAGGTCGGCGATCGAGAACGCCTCGCCGGCGACCTGCTTCTGGTAGACGAGGCTGTCGTAGAGTCTCGATGACTTGCCACCCGACAGTATGGTGTCCAGCACCTTCAGCGCCGGCGCGTCGGGATCGGACGCCTTGGGCCCGAGCCAACTGATGGCCAACGCCGGCAGCGGCACGTTGGGTCCATAGCCGTCGAACACGCCCGGGCCGGTGCGCGCCGGCTCCACCGCGGTGACGCGGCGGATCGGCGTGGGCGGCGGCTTCAGCGGGCCGAAGTACTTGTCGATCCAGGCGCTGAGCTTCGCCTCATCATAGTTGCCGACGACGATCAGGGCGGCGTTGTCGGGGCGGTAGTAGGCTTGGTGGAAGGCGCGCACGTCATCGATGGTCGCAGCGTCGAGCTCGGCGATCGAGCCGATGCCCGGCCGGTGATAGGGGTGCACCTTGTAGGTGGCCTGCGGCACATAGAGCGTCGTCAGCCGCCCATACGGCTGGGCGAGCACGCGCTGGCGCAGCTCCTCCTTCACCACGTCGCGTTCGGACTTGAAGTTGGCCTCGTCGATGACGAGCGAGCCCATCCGCTCGGACTCCGCCCAGAGCAGACGCTCGAGGTGATTGGCCGGCACGACCTCGAAGTAATTGGTGAAGTCGTCGTAGGTCGAGGCGTTGTTGACGCCGCCGACGTCCTCGGTGAGCCGGTCCATGCTCTCCGGCGGCAAGTTGCGCGTCGCCTTGAACATCATGTGCTCGAAGAGGTGGGCGAATCCGGACCGCCCCTGTGGATCGTCCTTCGACCCCACCCCGTACCAGACCTGGATGCTGACGTTCGGCGTACCACGATCGAGTGAGGTGAAGACTTTCAGCCCGTTCGCCAGCGTGCGCTGCTTATAGGCGATCGGCGGCGCTTCGCTGCGCGGCTGCGACGGCGCCTGGGCGAACGCCGCTGCCGCCGTCGAGGTGGTGAGCACAAACGCCAGCCCGGCGGCGCGGAGGGTGCGGAACATGAAGCTTCCCGAGATGCTGAGGCGGCAAAGGCTTAGCATCCCAACGCACGAGCGAAAGCTTAAGGCGATGCAATGTTGCCGGCGTCGAACCGCGGAGAAGCCGCATCGAATGAACCACGGACCACACGGACGCGACTAGCTTGGCGACGCAGTGGGCGATGGGGCGCCCGTCCGTGGTTCCAGATTCTGAAATCACCACCCTACCGACGGCGATCCGCCTAGTGCATCCCGCTGCCGCCGGAGAGCGCCTTGACCATGCCGGCGACGAACTCCTTGGCGTCGCCGAACAGCATGTGGCTCTTGTCCAGGTAGTAGAGCTCGTTCTCGATGCCGGCGAAGCCCGGCTTCATCGAGCGCTTGATCACCATCACGGTCTTGGCCTTGTCGGCCTCGATGATCGGCATGCCGGCGATGGCGCTCTTCGGATCGTCGCGCGCGGCCGGATTGACCACGTCGTTGGCGCCGATGATCAGGGCGACGTCGGTCGTCGGCAGGTCGCCGTTGATCTCGTCCATCTCGATCAGTTTCTCGTAGGGGATGTTGGCCTCGGCGAGCAGCACGTTCATGTGGCCGGGCATACGGCCGGCGACGGGATGGATGGCGAAGCGCACGTCGACCCCCCTGGAGGTCAGCGACTGGTAGAGCTCGGCCACCTTGTGCTGCGCCTGGGCCACCGCCATGCCGTAGCCCGGCACGATCACCACCGAGGTCGCATTCTCCAGCATCAGGGCGGCGTCCTCTTGGGATGCCGAGCGCACCGGCTTGGCTTCGCCCGCGGCGGCGCCTTCGATCACCTGGCCGAAGCCGCCGAACATGACGTTGGCGAAGGAGCGGTTCATCGCCTTGCACATGATCACCGCCAGGATGAAGCCCGAGGCCCCGTCCAGCGCGCCGGTGATGATCAGGAGCTTGTTGCCGAGCGCAAAGCCCATGGCGCTGGCCGCCAGGCCGGCATAGGCGTTCAAGAGCGCGATCACGGTGGGCATGTCGGCGCCGCCGATCGGCGCCACCAGCATCACGCCGAACAGCGCCGCCAGCGCGACGAAGGCGATCAGCAGCGCCCCGCTCTGCGGATTGAGCGCCAGCGCCACCGCACAGCCGATGGTGGCCACGAACACCGCGAGGTTCACGAACTGCTGGCCCTTGAAGACCATCGGCCGGGTGGTGACCAACTCCTGCAGCTTGGCGAAGGCCAGCACCGAGGCTGTGCAAGTCAGGAAGCCCAGCGTCATCTCGAAGGCGAGCGCCGCGGATTCGAAGCTGAAGCCCTCGCCGTGGCCGGCGAGCTTGATCATCTCCACCACGCCGATCAGGCCGACCGCCAGCGCGCCCAGCGCGTGGCTGATCGCCGTCCGCTGCGGGATGGCGGTCATCGGCATCAGGTAGGCGAGCGGCGCGCCGATCGCGGCGCCCAGCAAGAGCGCCGCGGCGATCAACGGATAGTCGACGACCTCTTTGAGCAGCAGGGTGCCGACGATCGCCAGCAGCATGCCGAGCTCGCCCGCCATCACCCCGCGACGCGAGGTCGAGGGATGGCTCATCCACATCAGCGAGAGGATGAAGCAGACGGCCGCAACCAGATAGGCGACCTCGACGATGGGATTGCCGATGATCACTTCGAGCCGCCCTTCTTGAACATCTTCAGCATGCGGTCGGTGATCAGGAAGCCGGAGACCAGGTTCACCGTGGCGGCGGTCACCGCGATGAAGCCTAGGATCTTGGTCAGCGGGGTCGAGGGCTCTTCGCCCAGGATGATGATCGCGCCGACCACCGCCACGGCGGCGATGGCGTTGGTCAGGCTCATCAAGGGCGAGTGCAGCAGAGTCGAGACGCGCTTGATCAGCTGAAAGCCGAGGAAGGCGGCCAGGATGAAGACCGCGACGAGGTCAGGGTCGAAGCCGGTGTGCATAGGTTTCCTCCCGCGGCTCAGGCGGCGCCCGCGCCGAAGACGACCGCGTCGGCCCGCACGACGGCGGCGGGCTTGAGGATCTCGTCCTGGGCGGCGGCGTCCGCGTCGGCCTGGCTGAACAGGTGGGTGACGAAGGCGTGCAGGTTGCGGGCGTAGAGGGTGGAGGAGTCCACGGCGACGCGGCCGGGCAGGTTCTCGTAGCCGACGACATGAACGCCGCCCGGCGTGGTTTCGACCTTGCCGGCGACCACGCCTTCGATATTGCCGCCCTGCTCGACGGCCAGGTCGACCAGCACCGAGCCGGCGCGCATCGAGGCGACCTGGGCGGCGGACACCAGCCGGGGCGCCGGGCGGCCCGGGATCAGCGCCGTGGTGATGACGATGTCTTGCTTCTTGATGTGCTCGGAGACCAGCTCGGCCTGCTTGGCCTGATATTCTGCGCTCATCGCCTTGGCATAGCCGCCGGCCGACTCCGCGGCCAGAAACTCCTCGTCCTCCACCGCGACGAACTTGGCGCCCAGGCTCTGCACCTGCTCCTTGGCGGCGGGGCGCACGTCGGTGGCGGTGACCACGGCGCCGAGGCGGCGGGCGGTTGCGATCGCCTGCAGGCCGGCGACTCCCGCACCCATCACGAACACCCGCGCCGGCGTGATGGTGCCAGCCGCGGTGGTCATCATCGGCATCGCCCGGCCATAGACGGCGGTCGCCTCGATCACCGCGCGATAGCCGGCGAGGTTGGCCTGAGACGACAGCGCGTCCATCACCTGAGCCCGCGTGGTCCGCGGCAGCAGCTCCATGGCGTAGGCGGTGATCTTCTTGGCGGCGAGCGCGTCCAGCAGCGGGCGATGGCGCGACGGGTCGAGCAAGCCGACCACGGTGACGCCGGCGCCGAGCTGAGCGACGTCGCCCTGCGCCGGCGGCCGCACCGTCAGCAGCGCGTCCGCGCCCTTCAATACCGCGGCGCGATTGACGAGCTCCGCGCCCGCCGCTGCATAGGCGTCATCGATGAAGCTGGCGGTGGCGCCCGCGCCGCGTTCGATCAGGACCTTCACGCCGGCGGAAACGAACTTCTTCGCAATCTCGGGGCTCAGCGCGACGCGCGTCTCGCCCGGGTGCGTCTCCTTGACTACGCCGACGGCGCGCGATTGCGAACTCATGCAGGTCTCGCCCACTCCCTTGGAAGCCTCTCGCGGCTTCGTCCTGCACCTTTGCCGGGGGTCGGACGCTGCGCGCTGGGCCTGTTTCCACCGCGGACTAGGTCCGGGTTCGGCAACGAACCTGTTCGGTTTCGGCCGGCTGCGACCTAATGGGGTCATCTGCAGCCAGCGTCAACTCACGGCCGAGCCGTCTACTGCGAGATCGCCGCGCATATCATCGCAAAATTAAACGGCAGCCGGCCTCTATATGTATGTGCAGGCGACTAAACTCGCCGGGTCGGCGATTCGCCGGGAATAGGCTTTGCGAACGACCGTGATCTCGACGTCACTTCCGGGGGGTGCGGACGCCGCCAAGCAGCTCCGCGCGAGGGCTGCTCGGCTAGAGCGCGAGGGCGACCTCGCAGGCGCGTTCGAAGCCTACGAGCAGGCGGCCGCACTGGCGCCTGAAGATCCTGCGCTGCTATCGGCGTTGGCCGAGCTGGCGAGTCAGCTCGGCATGCACGACCAGGCAGCCGCCCTCTGGGGGCATTTGATGCGGGCCGACCCCGGCGGGGCTGCGCCGGCGCTCGGCTTCGCGCGCGCGCTCACCGCCGCCGGCCGGTTCACCGACGCCATGGAGTTGCTGAAGTCGACGTTGCAGGTCCATCCGCAAGCGGCGCCGCTCTGGTCGGCGCTGGGGCTCACCCTCACCTACGCCGGCCGATCCGCCGAGGCGCTGACCTTTTTCGACGAGGCGCTGCGGCTGGACCCGCGCTCCTCGACGGCCGCGCACAATCGCGGCCTCGCCTGGTGCGATCTGGGGCGAGCGGCGGAGGCTGAGGCCGACTTCCTGGCCGCTGGCAAGCTCACGCGCGACCCCTCTGACCGCGCCGCCATCGAATTTTCCCTCGCGCTCCTGGCGCTTGGCCGTGGCAACCTGGCCGAAGGCTGGCGGCTCTACGAACGTCGGTTGTCGCCGGATTGGCCTAAGCACGTGACGTTCCAGGCGCCTGGCCGACGGCTCCGCCCCGGCGATGCGCTTGCCGGCCGCAGCGTTCTGGTGCTCGCGGAACAGGGCGTCGGCGACGAGATCATGTTCGCCAGCCTGCTTCCCGACCTCGTGCAGGAGCTCGGTCCCAAGGGCCGCCTGACGCTGGCGGTCGACGCGCGACTTGGGGAGCTGTTCGTCCGAAGCTTTCCCACGGCTCAGGTCTGCGCCCACGCGACCGAGCGCGCGGGCGCCAGGTCTCGCCGCCGCCCCGCCGCGCCGCTGAGTGGGGCTGTCGAGTTGTGGATCCCGCTGGCGTCGCTCGGACAGCGTTACCGACGAGGGGCCGCTGACTTCCCGCGAACCGCCTACCTTCACCCTGCTCCCGAGCGCGTGCGGCGCTGGCGGGACTGGCTGGGCCCCCAGCCGGCAGTCGGCATTAGCTGGCGGAGCGGCAAGCTCACCGGCGAGCGGCGTCGCTTCTATCCGGCGCTCAGCGATTGGACGGGTCTGTTGCAGACGCCCGGCGCGCAGTTCGTCAATCTGCAATACGGCGACTGTGAGGAGGATCTGGCGGCGCTGGCTGAACTCAGCGGCGTCGAGATCCGCCGCCCGCCCGGGCTCGACATCAAGGACGACCTCGACGACCTCGCCGCTCTCTGCGTGGCCTTGGACGCCGTCGTCTCGGTGCAGAACGCCACTGCGCAGCTCGCCGGCGCGGTCGGCGCAAAGGTCGCCTTCGTCTCGGGTCCTGCTTCCTGGACGCTGCTCGGCTGGGATCGCCCGCCCTGGTACGCCAGCGGCCATCTGTGCACGACCGACAGCCTCGCCGACTGGAGGCCCGCGCTCATCGCCGCACAGCAGATGATCGCCGCGACGTGACGCCTGTTTGCAGCGTCGCCGCGCAGGCGCCAACGTGACCGCTGAAGGGGCGATTCGGGGCGGCATGCCGGATTTCTATGAGTTCTTCGCCGGGGGCGGCATGGCCCGGACGGGCCTGGGGCCGGGCTGGCGCTGCCTGTTCGCCAACGACTTCGATCCCAAGAAGGCCGCCGCCTACCGCGCCAACTTCGGCGCGAAGGAGATGCAGGCGGGCGACGTGCGTGATGTCGCGCCGGCTAACCTGCCCGGCAGGGCCGACCTCGCCTGGGCCTCCTTTCCTTGCCAGGACCTGTCGCTCGCCGGCTCGGGCGCTGGGCTGAAGGGCGAGCGGTCGGGCACATTCTTTCCGTTCTGGGGCGTGATGCGTAGCCTGGCGGCGGAGGCGCGCGCGCCCGCCATCGTCGCGTTGGAGAACGTCTGCGGCGCGCTTTCATCGCACGAGGGACGTGACTTCGAGGCGATCTGCCGAACGTATGCGGAGGCCGGCTATCGGGCGGGCGCGTTGGTGGTCAACGCCGAGCTGTTCGTACCGCAGTCTCGACCTCGACTGTTCTTCGTCGGCGTCCGCGCCGATCTGCCGATCCCGCGTGAACTCCTCGCCGAGGGACCCGTGGCGCCGTTCCACACGGCAGTCCTGCGGCGGGCGGTGGATCGATTGCCGCCGGACCTCGGTGCGCAAGCGCTCTGGTGGCGCCTGCCGGAACCCGCGCCGCGCACCCTGTCGCTGAGCGACTTGATCGAAACGGATCCGCAGGGCGTGACCTGGAAAAGCGACGCCGAAACCGCCGAACTGCTGGCGATGATGTCGGAGGTGAACCTCGCCAAGGTCGAGGCCGCCAAGCTGTCGGGTCGGCGCAGGGTCGGGACCGTCTATCGGCGGACGCGGCGCAATCACAACGGCGCGAAGGCGCAGCGCGCCGAGGTGCGCTTCGACGACGTCTCGGGCTGCTTGCGGACACCCGCCGGCGGATCCAGCCGCCAGACCATCCTGATCGTCGAAGGCGAGCGCGCGAGGGCGCGCCTGATCTCGGCGCGGGAGACCGCCCGATTGATGGGCCTGCCGGACAGCTACCGGCTGCCGGCCGGTTACAATGACGCCTATCACCTGACGGGCGATGGGGTAGCGGTGGATGTCGTACGCCACCTCGCGCGCCACATTTTCGAGCCCTTGCTCGGATGCGCGACACCCTTGCGCGACGCCGCCTGATCTAAGCGGGGCCGCCGGCCGCCTCGGCCAGGATCAGTTCGTGGTCGGCCTGATGCTTGCGGCGCCGCAAGGCCTGGATCGCCAGCGCGTCGGGCGCGTGACGCCCCAGCTCCTCGCGCAGACGCTCGTCTAGGCGCCGTCGCCGACTGCGCAGACGCCAGAGGTTCAACTCGTGAATCACGCGCTCCTCCTGAAGGAGGGTGCGCCCGGAGACCGGCAGGCGATTGGGGGGATGACGACCAGGCCCCAGAGCGCACCCGTGCGGTCCGACATCACGGCTGGCGATAGCCGTCAGAGGGGCCCGGTCCCGCCTCTCTGAAGTAATCCCGGACGAACGGCGGTCAACGGCTTGGCCGTATTAAAAATTTGTAAGAAGCCCGTCGCCTCGGCCGAGCCTGCGGGTGACGCCGTGAGCAGCCTTGTCGCGGCGCGCGACGAAGTGGGTTTCCAGGCCGGCGGGCGCGCAAAGCCGAAGCTCGATCCCGGCCTTGCCGGCGCGCGGCGTGCTGAGCACCCGCGCCGCCGCGCGCTCGCCCACGCCCGGCCGCGCCGCCAGGAGATAGGCGTACGGCTCATCTTCGAAGGGGACCTCGGCGCCCTTGGCCAGAAGGTGATCGCGGCTGCGCGGCAGGCGGACGCTGAAATGGCACCAGTCCTCACCCGCCATTGGGCAGGCGTCGTGGTGCGGGCATGGCGCGAGGATCTCCGCCCCCTCTGCGATCAGGTGTTGGCGCGCGTCACGTAGCCGGGCGAAACCGGCGGGCGTACCGGGCTCGACGATCGCCAGCAGGCCTTCGCATGCGGCCCACAGGTCGGACACGACGGCCGCCTGTCGATTGGGCGCGATCTCGGCCAGCGCATAGCTGCAGGCGACGAGGTCGGCGCGCGGCCAAGCGCTCCCGCCGGCGGTCAGATCCCCGCGCGTCCGCGAAGCCGCCGCCAGCGGCGCGGGGCCGTCGGTCGCGAGCCGGGTGGCGGCCTCGAGAAACACCGGGCTAGAGTCCAGCCAGCTGACCTGGGCGAGATCCGGCCAAAGATCAAGGGCCGCCCAGCTGGCGGCGGCGGGACCCGCGCCGGCGTCGAGCAGCCGCCGCGGCGCGAAGTCCGGCGCGCGCGCCGCCGCTTCCTCGAACACCGTGGCGCAAGCCGCGTAAGTCGCCGGAAGGCGCGCCAGGGCGTAGGCGAGCGCGTCCTCGGGCTCGCGGATCACGCCGGCCGAGGCCTTGCCGGCGCGATAGGCCGCGGTGGTGCGCGCCGCGCGCTCGGCCAAGCCCCGCCGCGACACGCCCTCGAGTTCGCGGGCGAGGGCCGCGCGCAGCGGCGAGGGCAGCTCCACGGTCAGCCGTTGGCGCGGTTCTTCACCAGGTCGTCGACGACCTGCGGGTCGGCGAGCGTCGAGGTGTCGCCCAGATTCGACAGGTCGTTCTCGGCGATCTTGCGCAGAATGCGGCGCATGATTTTGCCCGAGCGGGTCTTCGGCAGGCCCGGCGCGAACTGGATCAGGTCCGGCGCGGCGAACGGCCCGATCTCACGGCGCACCCAGCCCTTGAGTTCGGCGGCCAGCACGTCGGTCGGCGCGAGGTCGGCCATCAGGGTGACGTAGCAGTAGATGCCTTGACCCTTCACCGGGTGCGGATAACCGACCACGGCGGCCTCGGTGACGGCGGCGTGGGCCACCAGCGCGCTCTCGATCTCGGCCGTGCCCAGCCGGTGGCCGGAGACGTTGATCACGTCGTCCACCCGCCCGGTTATCCAGTAGTAGCCGTCCGCATCGCGCCGGCAGCCGTCGCCGGTGAAGTACTTGCCGGGATAGGTGGTGAAATAGGTGGTGATGAAGCGCTCGTGGTCGCCGTAGACCGTGCGCATCTGGCCGGGCCAGCTGTCGGTGATGCAGAGGTTCCCGCTGACCGCGCCCTCCAGCACCTTGCCGTCGGCGTCGACCAGCTGCGGCATGACGCCGGGCAGCGGTTTGGTGCACGAGCCGGGCTTCAGCGGCGTGGCTCCCGGCAGCGGGCTCATCAGCGTGCCGCCGGTCTCGGTCTGCCACCAGGTGTCGACCACCGGGCAGCGCTCCTCGCCGACGACGCGGTGATACCAGCGCCAGGCCTCGGGGTTGATCGGCTCGCCGACCGTGCCCAGCAGGCGCAGCGACTTGCGCGAGGTCTTGGTCACCCATTCGTCGCCCTCGCGCTCCAGCGCGCGGATAGCCGTCGGAGCGGTGTAGAAGATCTCCACCTTGTGCTTGTCGACCACCTCCCAAAAGCGCGAGGGGGTCGGATAGTTCGGCACGCCCTCGAAGATCAGGCTGGTGGCGCCGTTCGCGAGCGGGCCGTAGACGATGTAGGTGTGGCCGGTGACCCAGCCCACGTCCGCGGTGCACCAGAACACCTCGCCCGGGCGATAATCGAAGATCACCTCGTGGGTGTATGAGGCCCAGGCCAGATAGCCGCCGGTGGTGTGCAGCACGCCCTTGGGTTTACCGGTCGAGCCCGAGGTGTAGAGGATGAACAGCGGATCCTCGGCGTTCATCGGCTCGGGGTCGCAGTTGTCGTCGACCGTCGCCTTCAGGTCGGAATAGAACTCGTCGCGGCCCGCCGTCATTGGCACGTCGGCCTTGGTGCGCCGCACGACGATGACGCTGGTGACGCCGGGGCATTCCCTCACAGCCTCGTCGACGTTGCGCTTCAGCGGCACGATCTTGCCGCCCCGCAGTCCCTCGTCGGCGGTTATGACGACCTTGGAATCGCAGTCCTGGATGCGCCCGGCCAGACTGTCGGGCGAGAAGCCGCCGAACACCACCGAGTGCACCGCGCCGATCCGCGCGCAGGCCAGCATGGCGAACGCCGCCTGCGGGATCATCGGCAGGTAGATGGTGACGCGGTCGCCCTTCTTGACGCCCTTCGCTTTCAACACATTGGCCATGCGGCAGACTTCCGAGTGCAGCCGGCCGTAGGTGACGGTGTTGCCGTCGTTCGGATCGTCGCTCTCCCAGATGAAGGCGACGTCATCGGCGCGCTCGGGCAGGTGGCGGTCGATGCAGTTGACGGTGACGTTCAGCTCGCCGTCGGCGAACCAGCGGATGCGGAAATCCTCGCGATCGAAAGAGACGTCCTTCACCTGGGTGAAGGGCTTGCTCCAGGTCAGGCGATTGCCGATCTCGGTCCAGTAGCCCTCCGGGTCCGATTGTACGCGACGAACCGCCGCTTCGTACGCCTCGGCGTCGACGTGCGCCCGCGCGGCCCAGTCTGCAGGAACCGGAAAAACCTCGTCGCTCATCACCGTCTCCAACTGTCTCGACGCCACTATGCGAAAGGCGCGGCCCCGCGCAATCGTCTGCGACGCTTCAAAGGCCAAGCTCGCTGCGCCGCTGGTCGAGATGATCCACCGCCGCCTCGTAGACGGCGTATTCCAAGGCGAACGCCTGCGCATAGACGCGGCGCAGGTCCGGGCGGCTCTCGGCGGGATCGCCTGCGCGATAGTCTTCGGTGGCTTCGTTCATCCGCTGGACCTCCGCTGGCGGATCGCGGCCGAGGATCGCGGCGAACAGCTCGACGGACTGGGCGTAGCGCTCAGTCAACCCCACCGCCAGGTATTGCGGGCCGAACACGGACGCCGGCCCTGTCGGGTCCACCGGATCGGCCAGCTGCGCCAGGAAGGAGAATGGGTCCTCGCCGGTCTCCTCCACCGCGTGGCGCCGGCGATCCAGCCAGGTCCCCAGGTCAGGCGCGTCGACGAAGGCCGGGACCGACACCCCGCTGCGGATCTGGAAATGCAGATAGCGCCAGTTGGAGACGAACCGGTCGAAGGGCTCGCGCAGGAAGACGATGAACTGATCTGCACTCGGATAATACTCGCGCACGCCGATCCCGCGCAGCCGGTTGAAGTGGCCGTGCACGCAGAGGCCCGGCCGCAGCACGGCGCGCTCCGGCGGTTCGCCCTGGTCGCCGCGATAGTGAAAAGCCATGTTCGCGCGCCCGAACCAGGCTTCCAGGTCGTTGCGGAAACTGGTGCCTGCGGTCTTCGGAACGTGCAGCGAGAACAGCGCCCGGGACGGGTCATAGGCGGCGGCCTCAACCTTAGCTCGCGGCATCCCCGCGTTCCTCCCCCAGGTGCGTGAAAACCTGGGGACGAATAGCGGCCGAACGGCGCAGAGCGCAACCAGCCTCCACGGCCCAGCTTGCAGCGAGTCGGCCGTGTCGCCATGGTCCGGCCGATGGGTCGTAAGGTCGGGGTCGCGGCGGTCGCCGCCTTGGTGTTGGCCGCAGGAGCGTGCGCACGCAAGCCTGTGGACCGCGCGGAAAGCGTGGCGGCGCAAGAGCTGCTGGCTTCGGCTTGGTCGCAGGACGAGGTCAAGTTCGAAGCGGTCGTCGACCGTCCGGCAGTCCGCGCCGACCTGCGCCGTCAGTTGGCCCAGGTCGCCCAGGCCAACGCACTCTCCGTCGAGGGGGGCGCCTCCGACGCCGCGCTCGACCGGATGATCACACCGCACGCCTTCCAGCTGGTCGACCAAACGTCCGGCGAGCCGCTTACCCAGGCGCCGTCACGCGCCCAGGCCGCCGCCATTCTGAAGCCAGTTCGCGACGGCGAGGTCTGCGTGCACGATCAGTCGCCGGAACAGGCCTGCCTCCTGACGTTCGCCAAAGCTAAGGCCGGCTGGCGATTGGTCGGGATGGCGGCGCCAGGCTTCACCATCCCGATCGCGCCGGAGCCGCAGAGGACTCCCTCATAGGTCGGTCAGCCTGGCTGCTTGACCGTGCGCAGGTAGGGCTTGTGCTCGGTCCAGCCTGCGGGGAAGAGCTCACGCGCCTGCTCGTTGGTGACCGAGGGGACGATGATCACGTCCTCGCCGTGCTTCCAATTGCCCGGCGTCGCGACCTTGTGCTTGTCGGTGAGCTGTAGGCTGTCGATCACCCGAAGCAGCTCGTCGAAGTTGCGGCCGGTGGACGCCGGATAGGTCAGCGTCAGGCGCACCTTGTGGCTCGGGTCGAGCACGAAGACCGAGCGGACGGTCATGGTGTCCGAGGCGTTCGGATGGATCATGCCGTAGAGATCGGAGACCTTGCGGTCGTGGTCGGCGATCAGCGGGAAGTTCAGCGCCGCGCCTTGCGTCTCCTCGATGTCCTTGGCCCAGCCCTTGTGGCTATCCGATGGGTCGACGGAGAGGCCGATCACCTTGACCCCGCGCTTCTCGAACTCCGGCTTCAGCTTGGAGACCAGACCGAGCTCGGTGGTGCAGACCGGCGTGAAGTCCTTCGGGTGCGAGAACAGCACCACCCAGCTGTCGCCAGCCCATTTGTAGAAGCTCAGCGGACCCTCGGTGGAATCCTGCGTGAAGTCGGGGGCGATGTCGCCAAGTTGCAGCGCCATGAGCGGATCTCCTTCGGATTTTCGAACGGCCCTTCCCCTCTAGGATAGGAGCCTGACGCGACATTTGCACGCGGGCGCGGCAGAAAAGGCGCGAGTCGGCGAAGCCGCGATCACCTCTTATCGCCGCGCGCCGGAGCGTCTATTTCCTAGAGCTGAACGACGGGATTTCGCGATGCTGCTGCACAAGTCGACGTGGACCGAAGTCGAGGCGTTCCTGGCCCGCTCGAAGACGGTGGTGGTGCCGATCGGCTCCAACGAGCAGCACGGGCCGACGGGCCTCCTGGGCACCGACTGGATGTGCCCGGAGATCATCGCCCACGAAGCGCAGAAGACCGGCGACATCCTGGTCGCGCCGACATTCAACATCGGCATGGCGCAGCACCACCTGGGCTTCCCCGGCACCATCGCGCTGCGCCCCTCGACCTTCATGCTGGCGATCGGCGACTGGGTGCGCAGCCTGGCCGCGCACGGCTTCACCCGGATCTATTTCCTCAACGGCCACGGTGGGAACACCGCCACCATCGAGGCCGCCTTCTCCGAGATCTACGCCGAAGCGAGCTTCACAGGGCGCTCGCGCGGGTTCGCCTGCATGCTGAAGAACTGGTGGGAGCTGAAGGGCGTGATGCGGATCGCCACGCGCCAGTTCCCGACCGGCCACGGCAGCCATGCGACACCTTCGGAAATCGCCATCACCCAGTGGGCCTATCCCGACGTCATAAAGCCGTACCAGTATGAGCCGCAGATCGCGCCCAGCGGCCCGATCCGCGAGGCCGCCGACTTCCGCGCCCGCTATCCCGACGGCCGCATGGGCTCCGACCCCGGCCAGGCGACGGCGGAGAAGGGCGGCGAACTGGTCGCCGCCGCCGCTGCGGCGCTGGTCGAGGACGTAGGCGCCTTCAGCGCCGAGCATTCGCCAGCCTGAGCTTCGCGCACAGGTTGAGCCAGATTGCCAACCTTGACCATGACGTTCTAATCGCCGCTGAGTCGGATCGAAGGGAATGTCGATGCTTAGCAAGAAGGTGGCCGCGGCGGCGCTGAGCGCCGCGGCGCTCTGATGGTCTTGCGGAGCCGCGAACGCGGCCACGGTCTCGGCCCACGACCCGGACAGCGTCATCACCGCCCGGTAAGAAGCCGGCTATAAGGCGAAGCTCACGAAGGACGAGCGCGGCACGCGCTACGTCGAGAGCGCCTCTGGCGGGGCCGCCATCAGGCTGGTGTTCAGCGGATGCGACGCCGAAAAGACCTGCGATCAAATCGAGTTTATCGCGGCCTGAACCTTTATTGGCGATGTAAAAACCTGCACTCTCACCAATGCGAAATGGAACGAAGACGAGAACTTCTCCCATTCGATCATGACGGGTGAGGCGATCACCCTCTACTCCGTCTGCTCGCGAATAACGGCGGCGCCCCTCGGCGCTTTTCATCAGGAACTTCGAGTACTTCGCCCGTGACATGGACGGCCTCGACAGCATGTTCGATAGCCTGAAGAAGCCGTAACGCTCCCGTCGGAGATACTGCAACGCAGGATCGCAGTTCGGCGGTGCGTTTTCGGTCGACGCAGGTGGTCGACTGTGGTGAATGCGCGCTGATGACGCGTCATGTTGCAGCGCAACAAGTCGAGCGGCGCCTCGGCTTCGTCGAGTTCGTGGTGCTGATCGCGGCGCTGCAGGCGCTCGGCGCGCTCAGCATCGACTCCATGCTGCCCAACCTGCCGGCCATCGGCGCGTCGCTCGGCGTCATGGATGAGAACCGCCGCCAGCTGGTGATCACCGCCTACCTGCTGGCGCTGGGCGTGTCGCAGGTCGTATACGGCCCGCTGGCGGATCGCTTCGGGCGCCGCCCGGTGCTGCTGACGGGCCTGGTGATCTTCGTCGCCTTCAGCCTGCTGGCGACCCTGGCCCCGACTTTCGAGCTGCTGCTGCTCGCGCGCGCCCTGCAGGGGGTCGGCGCGGCGGCCTGCCGAACCATCACCGTCTCCGTCGTGCGCGACCGCTACGTCGGGCGCGAGATGGCGCGGGTCATCTCGTTGACCTCCATGGTGTTCATGGCGGTGCCGATCATGGCGCCCGCGCTCGGACAGCTGGTGCTGATGGTCGCCTCGTGGCGCTGGCTGTTCGGCCTGCTCGGCCTCGTCGGCGCAGCGTTGCTGGTCTGGACGTTGACGCGGCTGCCGGAGTCGCTGCACCCGGAGGATCGCTTGCCGATCCAGCCGCGACGCATCGCCAGAGCCTTCGCCACGGCGGCGCTCAACCGCACGTCGGTCGGCTACATCCTGGGCCAGGCCTTCCTGTTCGGCGGCCTATTGGGCTTCATCACCTCGGCGCAGCAGGTGGTGGCGGAGGCGCTCGGCGCCGGCGATCGGTTCCCGCTGATCTTCGCCATCTGCGCCAGCTTCATCGCCGTGGCGTCGTTGTTGAACGCCCGGCTGGTGATGCGCCTCGGCATGCGCCGGCTCTCGCACGCGGCGCTGCTGGGCTATGTCGCGGTCGCCGCCGTGCACCTCGCGGTCGTCCTGTCGGGCCATGAGACCCTGGCGGTCTTCGTCGTCTGCCAGGCGGCGACCATGTTCTGCTTTGGCCTCGCATCGGGCAATTTCGGAGCCATGGCGATGGAGCCGATGGGTCATATCGCCGGCGTCGCCTCGTCCTTCCAAGGCTTCGTCAGCATGGTCGGCGCCTCGCTGATCGGCTTCGCCGTCGGCCAGGCGTTCAACGGCACCATCGTTCCGCTGGAGGCCGGCTACCTGCTGTGCGGCCTCTGTGCGCTGGCCGCGGTGCTGACTGCCGAGGACGGGCGGCTGTTCCAGCCGCATGAGGTCGACGGCGCGCCTTGCGGATCGCCGGCGGAATAGGCGCGCGGATTCGCGTCAGGCGGTGAAGACCTCGCCGTCGCGCACCTCGATCGGCCACAGCTCGAGGCTCTGCCCATGACAGGGCCCCGCCACGCAGGCGCCATCGAGCTCGAACAAGGCGCCGTGGCCTGCGCAAAGGATGTGAGCGCCGTCGCGGGTCAGGTAACGGCCGTCGATGAAGGCCAACGGCCAGCCGGCGTGCGGGCAGCGGTCGACGTAGCCCACGATCTGATCGCCGCGGCGCACGACAAAGCCGGCGAACATCGCATTGTCCTGGCTGCGCCAGCGAAATCCTCGCGAGCCCGGGTCCTCGAGCTCGGACAGCGCGCAGAGCCTGCGGCCCGCCGCCGGCCGCGCAGGATTAGGCGAGGCCGCCAAGGGTGACCTTGAACGGCCGCACGTCGACGCTTTCGAACACGCCGGCCGTCAGATAGGGGTCGGCGGCGCTGAACGCTTTGGCGGCGGCGAGGTCGTCGGCTTCGATGATCAGCATCGAGCCCGCCATGCCGCCCGCTTCGTCCAGAAAGGGGCCGCCGAGCTTGGCGACGCCGGAGCCGCGCACATAGGCGAGATGCGCTTCGCGCGCCGCCATGCGCTGGTCGAGCGCGCCGGGCTTGTCGATGCAGGTCAGGACGAAAAGCGGCACGTCAAAGGTCTCCTATCTTTCGTCGCGCAGCGGGCGGGCGAGCAGGCCGCCGATCGCCTCGTCGACGCCGGCCTCGCCGGCCAGCAGCGCGGCGACCGCCTGACAGATCGGCATCTCCGCGCCCTTGGCGGCGGCCAGCGCGCGCACCGCCGGCGCCGAGGCAACGCCCTCGGCCACCGACAGCTTGCCGGACAGCGCCTGCTCCAGGGTCTCGCCGCGGCCGAGCGCCAGGCCGACGCTCATGTTGCGCGACTGCGGGCTGGAGCAGGTCAGCACCAGGTCGCCCAGGCCGCAGAGGCCGGCGAGCGTCTCAGGCATCGCGCCCAACGCCACCGCCAGCCGCGTCATCTCGGCGAAGCCACGGGTGATCAGGGCGGCATGGGCGCTACGGCCCAGGCCACGGCCCTCGACGATCCCGCAGGCGATGGCCAGCACGTTCTTCACCGCGCCTCCGGCCTCCGCTCCGATCATGTCCTGCGCCACGTAGGGGCGGAAGGTCGGCGTGGCGATCGCCTCAGCCAACGCCCAGCCCAGCGCTTCGTCGGGACAGGCCAGTGTCACGGCGGTCGGCAGGCCACGAGCCACCTCGCCGGCGAAGCTCGGCCCCGACAGCACGGCGGGCGCGGCCTCTGGCGCCGTCTCGGCCAGCACCTCGGTCATCAGCTTGAGCGAACCCTGCTCGACGCCCTTGGCGCACAGCACCACGGGCAGGCCCGCCGCGATGTGCGGCTTCAACCCCTCTAGGGTGGAGCGCAGGTGCTGCGCCGGCGACACCGCCAGCACCAGATCGCTGCGCGACAGGTCGACGTAGTCGGACGTGGCGCGGATCGTCGCGTCCAGCATCACGCCCGGCAGGAAGAGCGCGTTCTCGTGCGCCTGGTTGACGCCCTCGACCACCTCCCGCTCACGCGCCCAGAGCACGGTCTCGAGGCCCGCCCGGGCGCAGACCTGGGCCAAGGCGGTGCCCCAGGCGCCGCCCCCGATGACGCCCGCGCGCTTCATGCCTTGGCTCCCTTGCGACCCGCCGCGTGGGTCGGATTGGCCAGCGCCGCGGCCTCGTCCAGCGGCCAGCGCGGCCGGGCCGCGGCGTCCAACGAATGTGACTGGCCGAGCGCCAGCCGCTCGGCGCCGGCGAGCGCGATCATCGCGGCGTTGTCGGTGCAGTAGGCGAGCGGGGGGGCGTCAAAGGTAAAGCCGCGAGCCGCAGCCGTCGCCTCCAGGGTCGCCCGCACCGCCTTGTTCGCAGCGACCCCGCCGGCCACGACGAAGCGTAAGGCCCGCCCTTCGTGCGCTTTCGCATAGTCGGCCATGGCCCGGTCGCTCTTCTCCGCGAGCTGGCGGGCGATGGCGGCCTGGACCGCCGCGGCCAGGTCGCGCTTGTCGGCGGCGTCGCTCAGGCCCTCGGCGATGCGCGCCGCAGCCGTCTTCAGGCCGGAGAAGGAAAAGTCGCAATCCTTGCGGCCGAGCAGCATGCGCGGCAGGGCGAACCGGTCTGGATCGCCGCCCCGCGCCAGCGCCTCCAGCGCCGGCCCGCCCGGGTAGGGCAGGCCGAGCGTCTTGGCGATCTTGTCGAACGCCTCGCCGGCCGCGTCGTCGATGGTCGAGCCCAGCCGCCGCGCCTGGCCCACGCCCTCGACCGACAGCAACTGGCAGTGGCCGCCGGAGACCAGCAGCAGCAAAAAGGGGTAGGGAATGTCGGCCGCAAGCCGCGCCGAGACCGCATGGCCTTCCAGGTGGTTCACCGCGATCAGCGGCAGGCCCCTGGCCAGCGCCACCGCCTTTCCGAACGACAGGCCGACCATCACCCCGCCGACCAGGCCGGGGCCGGCGGTCGCGGCGACGCCGGTCAGCTCGCCATAGCCGAGGCCCGCCTGGGTCAGCGCCTCACCGGCGATCTCCTCGATGCGCTCGACGTGAGCGCGGGCGGCGATCTCCGGCACCACACCGCCGTAGGGCGCATGCGCCGCCACCTGGCTCGCCACTACCGAGGACAGCACCTCGACGCCGCCCGCATCGCCCAGGCGCACGACCGCCGCGGCGGTCTCGTCGCAACTGGTCTCGAGACCAAGCACGGTCAGGGAAGCGCGGGCGGGGCTCATCGGTTGCCGGGGGCGGCCTGCTCCTGTAGCAGCCTCAGTTCTCGTTCGCGCTTCGAGGTAGACTGCCCGCCGTGCCCACGCAACCGCTCGTCCGGATCGGCGCCCGCGGCTCGAAGCTGTCCCGCGCCCAGTCCGGCCACGTGCAGCGCCAGATCGCCGCCGCCCTCGGCGTCCCGCCGGAGGAAGCCGAGGCCGCCTGCCCGCTGGTGATCATCTCCACCACCGGCGACCGGGTGCAGGACCGCCGGCTGCAGGAGATCGGCGGCAAGGGCCTCTTCACCAAGGAGATCGAGGACGCCCTGCTGGACGGCCGCATCGATTGCGCCGTGCACTCGATGAAGGACATGCCGGCCGCGCTGCCGGCGGGCCTGCGCATCGCCGCCGTCCCCGAGCGCGAAGATCCGCGCGACGCCTTCCTCTGCATGACCGCCGAGCGGCTGGAGGATCTGGCGCACGGCGCGCGGCTCGGCACCGCCAGCCTGCGTCGCCAGGCGCAGTCGCTGCACCATCGCCCCGACCTCGCCGTCGAGCTGCTGCGCGGCAACGTCGACACCCGCATCGCCAAGCTCGAAGCCGGACAGGTCGACGCCATCCTGCTGGCCTACGCGGGCCTACGCCGGCTGGGCCTTGGCCATTTGCCCAAGAGCCTGATCGACCCGATCGAACGGCCGCCGGCGCCGGGACAGGGCGCGCTCGCCATCGAGACCCGCGAGACCGACCGCAACCTTCCCTGGGTGTGGGCGCTGCGGCACGAGCCGACCATGATCACCGTCGCCGCCGAGCGCGGCGCGCTGACCGCGCTGGAAGCCTCCTGCAAGACCGCCGTCGGCGCCCACGCCTGGCTGGACGGCGGCGTGCTGAAGCTGGTGGTCGAGGCGCTCAGCTCCGACGGGCGCCAGCGGTTCCGCCACGTCGGCGAGACCGAGGTCGCCCAACTTGCCGATCCGCACGCCTCGGCCCGCGACCTCGGCCTCTCGCTCGGCCTCGCGGTCAAGGACGCAGCCGGCGACGCGATCGCGAATTAAAGGCGCCGCTCCACCCAAGGTTTGTTAAGGACCTCAAGGCCTCCATTGGTGTTCAAGGCTCAACCCTCCCCCGCCTAACAGCATGCCCGGTCGCCGAAAGAAGATCTGGATTACGCGCGCCCAGCCGGCGGCCGACCTCACGGCCGAGCGGGTCCGCGCGCTCGGCCACGACCCGCTGCTGGCGCCGCTGCTTCAGGTCCACAACCTCGACGAGGTGACGATCGATCTCGTCGGCGTCGCCGCGCTCGCCTTCACCTCGGCCAATGGCGTGCGCGCCTTCGCCGAGCGGAGTGGGCATCGCGAGACGAAGGTGTTCGCAGTCGGCGCCGCCACCGCCCAGGCCGCACGCCTCGCCGGCTTCCGCTCGGTGCTGTCGAGCGAGGGCGACGTCAGCGCGCTCGCCCGCGGCATCGCCGCGCGCAAGAGCGAGCTGAAGGGCGCGGTGCTGCACGCCGGTGCGGCCGAACTGGCCGGCGACCTTCCCGGCGAGCTGGAGCGCGCTGGCATCGAGGCCAGGCGGCTGGTGCTCTACGAGACCCGGCCGGTGCGGCTCGCGGATGCCGAAATCAAGCTGCTGCTTCGCGCGAATGCGGTGCTGCTGCACTCGCCGCGCGCCGCGCGCGTGCTGGCGACCGTGCTGCGCAAGCACCCCGCGCCGGAGCTTAGGGCGCTGGGCCTCTCGCCCGCCGTGCTGAAGCCGCTCGCCCGCATCCAGCTCGCCGCCAGGACCGCACCGCCCTTCCCCCTCGAAGCGGCGTTGCTGCAGCTGATCGACCGCGAAGCCTAAGACGCGACGCCGCGCCGCTTGGCTAGCGGCGCAAGGTCCGCTAAATAGCGCCCTCCTTCGCCCAGGTGGCCTTCCACGAAGGCGACCGCGAAGTCGGAGTTACAACCAGCGTCCGCAGGGACACGCGCCGCTTTAGCTCAGCTGGTAGAGCACCTCATTCGTAATGAGGGGGTCACAGGTTCGAGTCCTGTAAGCGGCACCACTTCTTCGATAGTAATCGCCAAGTAAAAATTGGTGACTATGTTTCCGCCTTCGACGGCTTTCGCGCTCGTCAGCTGACATTCAACTTGTGTCCACTATTGAGGTTGCGTCGCGTTGCTGCGCGCCGCGGCTCGCGACTTTGCGTTTTCTCAATCTACGCGACCCCCCTCCCCGCCCCTTTCCCATAACGCTGCATAGCCGCGGCGAATGGAGTAGATCACCGGTAGAGATGTCACCGGCCTCACCGATTGAGATGACACAGTCGTCCCTTTTGGCTTCGGCGTTGAGGGTGACGGCTGATGACGGTGATTACGATGAGCCGCACAGAGCTCAGCCGGCTGCGTGTGATGATCGATCTGGCAGACGGCCGGACGCGCATTGAAGACGCCGCGGCGCTGATGGGATTGCAGCGCCGCCAGGTCTACCGACTGCTCGACGCCTTCCGCGCCCACGGTCCGGACGCCCTGATCTCCAAGCGCCGTGGCAAGCCCAGCAACCGCGCTCACGGCGCGGCTTTCCGCCAGACCTGTCTCGCCATCGTCCGCGAGCGCTACGAGGATTTCGGGCCGACGCTGGCGGCCGAGAAGCTGGCCGAGGTCCACGGCCTGCCGATCGGCGTCGAGACGCTGCGTCAGTGGATGATCGACGACGGCATCTGGGTCCGCCGACGCGACCGGATCAAGCGCGTCCACCAGCCCCGACATCGCCGCGACTGCCTCGGCGAGCTGGTCCAGGTCGATGGCTGCGAGCACTGGTGGTTCGAGGATCGCGGCCCGCAATGCACGCTGCTGGTGTTCGTGGACGACGCCACCAGCCGGCTAATGCACCTGAGCTTCGTCGCCAGCGAGAGCGCCTTCGCCTATTTCCAGGCCGCGCGGACCTATCTGGAACATCACGGCAAGCCCATCGCCCTCTACAGCGACAAGCACTCGGTCTTCCGCACCAACAAGCCCGAGCAGGCCGAAGGCGGCATGACCCAGTTCGGCCGCGCCCTGCACGAGCTCAACATTGACATCCTCTGCGCCAACGCGCCCCAGGCCAAGGGCCGGGTCGAGCGGGCCCACAAGACGCTGCAGGACCGCCTGGTGAAGGAGCTGCGCCTGGCCGGCGCCAACGACATCGAGGCCGGCAACGCCCTGCTCCCGGCCTTCATGGCCGACTACAACCGCCGCTTCGCCAAGCCGGCCCGCAACGACAAGGATCTGCATCGACCGCTCGCGCCGCACGACGATCTGGACGGCAGCTTCGCCTGGCGCGTCGAGCGCACGGTCACCAACTCGCTGACGGTCCAGTACGACCGCGTGATGTTCATCCTCGAGCCGAACGAGATCACTCGCGCCCTGCCCCGCAAGAAGGTCACCGTCTACGACTTCCCGGACGGCCGTATCGAGGTCCGCCACCAGGGCCTGGCCCTGCCCTACCGCACCTTCGACCGCATCACGCGCGTCGATCAGGGAGCTATCGTGGAGAACAAGCGGCTTAGCGAGGCGCTGGAGCTATGCCGGGCGATGCAGGCTGAGTTGCCGCCGAAGCTGAGGAGCCGGAAGGCTCCGGCCAGAACCGCACAGACAGATCACATGTTCGGGGCGCGATAACCAGTGGTCACGGGCTTATAGGCTGGTGGACGACGTACCTTGAATCGGGACTGGCGCGGCGCAACTCTTCGCACTGCTCCCATGCCGAAGCCCATTCGAGTTCTACAGTGACCGCGCCCCCAACTTTCCCAGTGTCGGTATCGATCCTAAAAACCTGCCAGATCGGCAACGGTATCGCGGTCTGAGAATCAAAGAACGCTTCGAGGAAAGTCGGGAACCAGCCAGAGTCCATACCCTTCGACATGGGTCGATCTGCCTCGCCGCTCGTGAACACTAAACCCCAGGGGCATCGTGGCCCAAAGCCTTGCTCACAATAGGCGATGCCTCCGACACCATCATCCAAGACTGTCCAGCATGGATATTCTTCACCGGGGCTGCCGTAGTCCCAACCGCGCATCGTAATGCTCGGTTCGACCAAAAGTCTGCGGACATAATCTGCGATCCGACGATCACGAACGCTCGCAATCTCGATATCGATCAGCTTCTTCAGCTCGATGGCATTGAGAGACACGCCCAAAGGTAGCGCATTTCACGGCCAACGGCAGCTTCGATCAGCCTGAGGGGGGTTACGTGCCTCGCGCGCCTGGCGGCGCACTCGGAAAACCAAGACGAAGCTGACCGGTCAGTGCGCCGGCGCGGCGTTCGGGCTCTGCGCGATGGCAGGGCTCCGCGCCCGCCCGCCGCCCCGACCCCGGGCGTTTGTGTCATCTCTAACGGTGACAGAAAGTGTCTTCTCTAACCGGCGTAGACAGAATGGCAACGGCGTCACTTCCGATCAGGTTTGCCCACTCAATCAACGATTATCTTTTCGCCGCACCGCATCCAGAACAACCATCAATATGGTCGCAGAAAACGTAACAATAAACGCTATATAGCATGAACGGAGTATTTGCGATTGATGCATGTCTAGAAAAACAATCTTGTTGTAGTTTAACACCGTTCTATAGATCTTTCCGTTCGCCGGATCAACAATCCTGGATGCAGTCCACGTATAATGTTGCCTATAATAAATCATTGAAAACAACGACAATACCGCAAGCCAAGCAAATAGCATCTTAATTCTACCTATCCAGCGCGCCATTACCATACTGGATGCACCCACGTGTTACTGTATCCCGCGGATGCTTCCGCACCTCCGCCAACGCCAACCGATACACCGACGCCCGAGACCGGCTGTTGCTGAGAACCTGGTCCGCCGAATGCTTCCACTGAAGCCGCGGCACCTGCGCCACCACCGACGCTTACATTCCCGAACCACCCGCCAACATCCTGGATACATTCGCCGTTCGAAACGGCCGCACTTACCCCCCCGCCCGCATCAGCTCCAATGCCCGCCCCTCCACCGACGGAATTATAGGTACCAACATGGCCGTGCCCGTCAGCCACAACACCCGCGCCTCCGTTGATGTTTATGGGGCCAATTTGGACGTTGATGCTAACTCCAACCTGCACTGTCCATAGGCCCGCAGCATCATTCCGATTGACTGGATCGCCCCCCGAATAGGCAAACAGATTTCCATCCGGATCACCCTGCTCCCCAATAGGGTCCCGCGACGACCACCTGCCGGAGGCCGGATCGTAGGATCGATAGGTCGCCAAATAGAGCCCGCTGTCCACATTGTAGAACAGGCCCGCGTATCCATAGTCAGTGAGCGCAGCCGTCGCTTGCAGCGCGTTGCCATAGGGGTCGTAGTCGTAGGCTGGCGCTTGGCTGGAAGCAAAAACCCGCCGCACCGATCCAATTCGGTCGGGGGCATAATAGTAACGGCTCGTGCCTCCGGTGTACTCGCCCTCCCAGTAGTAGGCGCGAACTACCGAGCCGGCGGCGTTGCGTGCCTGGCACGGCGTCAATCCGCACCAGATGTACGAGGTTGTGACCGCGCTGCCACCGCCGATTGGCGTGCTGCCGACGGCAACCCGCCGGCCGAGTCCATCGTAGCTGAAGGCGGTCGCCTTCCCTGGCTGGCTCGGATAGCTGATCCCTACCAGTCGATTCTCGGCGTCCCAGCTGTAAGTGCGGATTCCATCCGACAGCAGATTGCCATCGGCGTCCCAGGTGAGTGTTTGGCCCGAGAGATTGGTGAGCTGATTGAGGTTGTTGTAGCTCGTTGTCTGGGTCAGGCTCGGCGCCGGGTAGTTGATTGTGGCGTCGCTGGTCTGAATGCCGCCAACGGCCTCATTCTCTGAATTCGACGTATACAGGAATGTTGAGAACTGGCCCGCGGTCAGGCCCGTTGTGCTGACGCTGGCTAGCCTTCGGTCGCCGCTATTGGGCAGATATCCCCAGGTGCTTGCCAGGGTCGAGCTAGCCAACGTCCGGCTCGTGATTTGGCCTGTCTGGCCGAGATAGCCGAGCGTGAAAGCACCGAGATCGTTCGTATCGGTGGCTAGGCGGCCGATGGCGTCATAGGTGAGAGCCTGCGCCGCCGAGCCCTGGACCGTACGGCTGCTGATCCGGCCGAGCTTGTCGTAGGCGTAGGTGATGGTCCCGCTCGCGAGCGGCGTCGTCTCCTGCTGCAGCTGCAGTGCGCCAAGCGACCCTACGGCCACATAGGCGAACTGCGTCGTGCCGCCGCCGTCAATCCGCGACGTGGGCCGTGGGAAATAGGTGTCGTAAACGACGCTGACGTTCGGCGTAGGGTTCACCGCGCCAACGTAGGTGATTCCGGTCAGCCGATTGTCCTTGGCGTAGGCGTATTGCTTCGTCTGGCTCAGTGCATCCAGGACCGACTTCAGCCGGCTTGTCGTCGTCTCGTAAGTGAATGTTTGGGTGCTGGTGTCGGCATAGGTCTTGGTCGTGAGCCGACCTTCGAGGTCATATGCCCACTCGGTTGCGTGGGAGTTCGCGTCCGTGCGCGACGTCAGCTCATTGATGCCGTTGTAGCCGAAAAGCGTCTGTTTGCCCGCCGGGTCAGTAATTGAGGTCAACCGCCGATTGGCGTCGTGCGCATACGCCCAGCTGCGACCCAGCCGATCCCGATAGGAGGCCAGGTCCAGCTTGTCGTAGGCGTAGGTCTCCGACGTGCCGTCCGGGTAGGTCGCCTTCGTCAGGCGATCTGCGGCATCGTAGGTAAAACCCACCGTCCATCCCTCGGAATCGGTGAAGGTCGCGACGCGGTCATAGGCGTCGTAGGTGTAGGTCGCCGCCGTCTGGTTGTTCGCGTTGACCACCGACGTGAGGTCGCCGGAGGGGTTGTAGTTGTAGGTGGTGACCTGGCTCAGCGCATTGGTCACGGTCTTCAACTGCTGTGCGGCGTTGTAGGTGAGGAGCGTCACCTGCCCGGCGGCATCGGTGACTGACGTCGCCCGATGCTGCGTGTTGTAGACGAAGTGCGCCAGGCTCGCCTGGACCCCACCCGCGGTGAGCTGGGTGACGTCGGTCAGGTCGATGTGGTTTGCAGCGTAGGTATAGGTGGTGACGCGGCCGAGCGGATCCGTCGCCTGGGTCAGGTTGGCAAAACCGCTGGTGTCGTAGGCGTAGCGGTAGAGCTGGGTCGATCCGTCATCTAGGACGCGCCCGGCGGCGATTGGGGAGCCCAGAGTCCCGTCATAGATCGGGCTCGACTGGCCCGGATAGTTATACCAGATCCGATTTTCGAGCGGGTGTTTGACACTCTCGATCGTCGGCGACTTGATGCTGGCGTTGGGGACGTGAAGGAAGTGGGTGTCGACCGCCTTGCTGTAGTCGCACCCGCCGGTGGGCGTGCAACCGGCGAGGACGTAGGCGTTCTTGTCCCAATAGAAGCTGTCTCGGTACTCCAAGTATTGGTTGACGACGCCGTTGGGCATGCCCGTCGGGACTGAAGCCGCCGGATCGCTATCGGCGACGGGCGCGGGCTCCTGCCACTCAACCCGCTCGTGGTAGCCCATCGGGTCGGTGACGTCGACGAAGCGGGGCGCCACCGTGCCTGGGCCGGTGAAGCTGAAGTTCGTCGTCCCGTAGGGTGTCGTCAGCGTGTTCACCAGCGAGTTGGCATCGTAGCCGAAGCTGGAGGTGATCCCGATGACGTCGGTGATCGACGACAGCCGACCGTAGTAGTCGTAGGTCATGACTGCCGAGCGGCCGAACGGGTCGGTGATCCTCGTGATCAACAGCGGCCAGTACGGGTTCTCGTAGGCGAGCGTCGTCTGCCGTGCGGTGGCGTCCGTCAGGGACACCAGGCGCATCTGCCCGTCGTAGCTCAGGGTGACGGCGTTCCCCTGGGGATCGATCACCTGGGTCAGGAAAACCCGGCGCGGAAAGGAGGCCGATCCGTCCAGCGTGGAATAGATTTCCACGCTGCCGTCGCCCATCTGCCGCTGGTAGGAGACCGGCCCGGAAGTGGAGCGCACCAGGACCGATCCATCGTCGGGGTCGGCGGCGAACTGGCCGGTGCCGGCGTTGTAGCCTGAATAGTAGTAGGCGCCGCCGCCAACGAGATACCGAGACACGTTGGCGCCTGGATTAGTCGGGTCGTCGGTGATGTAGGTCAGCCAGTCCAGGCCCCACTTGGGGCTGACGTTGGAAAAGTTGAAGTTCGCGGGCTGGCTGTCCTCTCTCTGATTATACGTGAGGGAAAAGGTGAGGTTTGGGCCGAGAGCCGGTCTATAGCCGACCGGCGTGTCGTCGATCGTGACGCCCACGGTCGATAGCCGTAGGCCATACACGCACATGCCCCCGCAGTTGCCGCCATTGTCGCTGGGATCTCGCGAACCAGGCTTTGACCTTGGATCATTCGCGCCGCCATTGGCCTTCGGATCTCGCGCGCGGCCGTTCGCCTTCGGATCTCGCGCACCGCCGCTACCAGCCTGGGTTCCGTTGACGTTCCCCCTGCCCCAGACCTTGCTGGCTTCTGCGGCGGTCACGGTCCGCCACCCCGCATCGGCAGGCTGGTCGGCCGGCACGAGGAAGTAGCCGCTGGCTTCGGCGTCGAGGGCGGCTTGCGTCACCCAAAGTTCGCCGCCGGGGAAGATTGGGTCCTTCAGATGGTAACGGCCGTTCGCCTTGCCGACGATGACGGCGTAGTGCCCGACCTTCCAGTGGACCAGGCCCTCGGTCGGGACTGCCTGGCCCGGAGCGCGGAAGATCAGCCGGTGATCGAACTTGGCCTGGGTGGCGAGGCTGTCGAGGTCTGCGAGGCTCGCCCCGTTCGAGCCGACCTTGTGCCACTGCAGGAATTCGCCGCGCCGATCCTTCGGATCTCGCGCCAGCATGAGCAGCTTCAGCCCCATCGGCCCGCAATTGTAGAGATGCACTGGGCCGTTCTTCGTGGTCAGCGTCAGCTGCTCGCGCGCCTCCTGGACCAGTTCCGTGGCCGACCCCGTGATCGGCCGCTTGCCCATCTCCTTGAATAGAGCCGAGACCTGATCGAACTGACCGAGCGCAGCATTCAACCGAATAAGTTCGCCGAACGCGCGATCGACCATGGCTCTGGCGCGCGAATCTTTCGCGTCCTTGCCAAGCCGCCAAGCCCCGCGCCACGCCTCGATCGCTCGGGAGAAGTAGCCGTCGTGCAAGTAGCTCAGGCCGAGGTTGGTCAGGACCCCGGCCGTCCAGCCCGAGCGGGGATACGCGCCGGCGAACGCGCTGAGATTGCTGAGGTCGTCCGGCTGGGTGCGCCGCTCATAGCTCGCCACGGCTTGAACCAGCGCATCGTCCTCGGCCGGGCTCGTTGGCCCGGTGCGAACCAGGGGCTCGGCTAGGTGCGCCCTTCGGACGCCTTCGGGTATGGGATCCGCGGCGGGCGCCGCGATCGGAGCCTTCTCGACCGCCTTCGCCGCTTGGCTGGGCACGCCCGCCAATGCAAAGGAGGCGGCCGCGGCGACCGCGGCCAGCCGTCCAAAGAACGACGGATGCTTCATTGCCCGCTCCTGGCGACGCCCCTGGCCGCACCGCGCGGGACGGAAATCACTGCTGCAGCGTCGAAGACGATCTGCGCGACGTCCGGATCCCGCGCGCCAAGGGCCGCGAGCGCGCTCTCTGGCTGGCCGCCAGGATTGACTTGCGCGCCACCCAATGCGGCCCAGTGGAAGCAACCCCAGCTTCCCGTGCCCCAGGTCGGCGTTTGGGGTCCCGCCGATTGTGTGTTCGTCTGTGCGGTTCTATTGCCGACGGCGTCGTAGCTGTAGATGATGCAAGTGCCGTTGTCGTAGAGCGCCGCCGTGACGCGCCCAAGCTGGTCGTAAGCGTAACTGACAGACAGACTCGCGGCATGGGCGACGGACCCGGCAAGAAGGAACGCCAAAGCAGCACAAACTGTCCGCGCGTAGCGGGCGCTCATGGGCTCCCCTCCTCGGCTTTTTGACACCGGCGCAGACATTCAGACTTTATGCCGCACGTGCTGGTTATCACTCGTGGCACGCCTGCGTCGTCGGCGAAAAGATGGCACAATGAATAGACTATTCTGCATAATTACTCGTAATTTATAGGTACTATTGAAGTTCATCGCGAACGATCCCCCGCCATTGTTACCTTCCATCATCTGAAGATAGTGAAACCCAGGCGCGGGTTGTCCGTCCACATTTTTAATCGACATGTGCCATGTGCTGGCAGACGCGCTTAGTACCTGACAGTTTGGGATGGCCGCGCCACAATTGCCGCCGCCTCCAGCTATTGAGGCGGCGTCCTTGAGGATCACGGCGGTGTAATTGAAGCCGGAGCCAGCCACGTCCATCTCGAAAGAGGCGTCGACCGTCGATTGACCCAAACCGTCGACCCAACTGATCCGGTTCGCGGCGTTGTTGTTCATCAGCCGCCAAGCGTTGGCGACGTAACCCCAGGTAGATGTGCTGTCCCGTTCCGCGCTCAGCAGATTCACCCGGTTATATGCATTGGAAAGGCACAAGCAGTTGTTGGTGCCGCCCGCCATAGGGGTGGGCAGAAACGCCATGCCCGTCTGTCCGTTTGCGGTCGCATAGAAAGTACCCAAATAGGTCCACTGCCCTGAAGCGACTGTGACGGTGGTGGAGCCCCCCGACAGGTTGCAGGTCAGGCTGGCGGGATTGGTCCAGATGCCGTTGGTCGCGTCCCGCTGGATTGGCGCCGCGCGGACGGTCGAGCTCCCCCAGGCCGGCGCGGTGCAGAGCGTAATTGCGCCCGAGTTGTTGAAGGCGCCGATGTCGTAGAGCATGCCCGCAACATGCGCGGTCGTATTCAGCGCATACGAGAGCTGGCCCACCCGGTACATGACGTTGCCGACGGGCAGCAGCGTGCCGACGTAGGGCGCGTAGTAGATGGTGCTCTGCGCCGTTGCGTCGGCCGTCATCACCGGCGTGTTGCTGGTCAGCGTCAGCCGACCCTGTGGCGGCACGACAGGCAATGTCGCGGTGGGTGACCCGCCAATGCCGTACACGGTAATGACGGTGCCATCGACGAAGCCGGTGGGGACCGAGACCGTCAGCGAGGTGACGGCGGTGGTATTGTTCCACTGGCCGGCGTAGATGCTGGCCATGGTTTGCGGGTAGCCATTCTCCGCCAGCACCTGTTTGTTAAAGATCGAACCCGCGTAGTTGCCGACTGAGACCCTTAGCGTCCCCGCCTTGTTTGCGGCCGCGGACGCACCAGGAAGAAACAGAGCGGTCGTAAAGCCGGTGTCTCCGCTCGCATTGGCCGCTGTCGTGCCCGTTCCGTTGATCGTGCCGGCCCTGACGCGCGAGTAGTTAGCGCCTGAATCTCCATTGAGCCGCAAAGTAACGACGCTGTCGGTCACAGCCTCCAAGCTGCGGCCCGTGACCACGATCAGCAGATCGCGGTAGGTCTGCGGGATCGATGAGATCGTGACGGTCGATTGCGATCCCGACGTCACGACCTCTTGGATGACGGGCAGACCTGGCTGCGGGTTGACCGTGACATTTCCACCGCGCCCATAAAGCGTCAGGGTGGTGCCCGCGACAAAGTTGCCTGTATCGGGAAAGAGCTTGAGCGACGTTACCGCCGCCGTCGATCTCCAGTCGCCAGCGTAAACTACGGTTTCCAAAGCTCCTGAAGTGGTTCCAAAACGCGATCCGCCAGTCGAGTAGAAATGCTTCTGGATGCTTGTGTTGGCGTAGCCGATAATCTCTGTCGTCGTGGCGCTGACGGCTCCGGCTGGTGCGGACGCGCCGGGCATGTCGATGACCTTGGCGTTCGACAGCCCGGGGAGTTGTTGAGATGCCGCGATGTTGTTCACGCCGGCTAACAGGCTGACATCATAGTTTGCACCGGTGTCGCCATTCAATTGTACCCTGAGCGACACGCTTGTCGCAGCCACATCACCGCGAGCCGTAGTGACGAGTACGAGATCGGTGTAGCCGCTCGGGATAGAGTTGAAGGTGACGAACGGCGTCGCGCTGCTGATCGTCTGCGATTGGATCAACGAAAGCGCGCCCGCGTTGGAGCCCGAACCCCCTCCGCCGCTAGCGCCACAGCTGAAGCCCGTTCCAGTTGTGTAGTTGAGGTGCTGGCCGTTGGTGTCGGTGCAGTTCGGCATGGCCAACGCCTGCACGGGCGCGGTGGCGTTCGTCGGGTTGGCAAGCACCGTGTTCGCGCTTGAGGTGGCGTTCGTGACTGCCGTCGGACCCGAGAACCCCGCGATCGCACCTGTCGTCGGGCTTCCCGTCGTATTGACGGCGCAACCCCCAAGGGCATTGAGGTTGCCCATGACCTGGGTGGCGTCGGCCGTCTGCCCGTTTGTCAGCGTGTTCGGGACGGTGCATGCGGCCGAAGCCGAAGTGTGGCTGACCGCCGCCAGCGCAACGCCGATACAGACTCCAAGGAGGGCTCTGGCAGCTGCCGCCCCAAAAGCGCGAGCGCAGAAGTTGCGTAGGCGGCTGACCGCCTTTGAAGAATTGCCACGCACGGAAGTCCCCCACAGCAACTGCGCCGCTCAAGCGGCTTGGTTAAATTGCACTAGGAACACGACACGCCGCATCGCCTCACGGCGGAGGCGGGGAACAACCCAGAGTCTGCGGCAGGAAAAAATACGGCCCGCGGTTTTGTGCGACGGCTCAGGTATGAGCACAACTCAAGATTGGAACAAGCGTGATCACAAATCCGTGTTATGTGGGGTGGCGAAGCCGGCGTGCCGCGAGTTTGACCGACCACCTTTAAGAGGCATGGTGCAGGCATGAATGAACGCCCAGACATTGAGTTTTTTGACGACGTCTTCGAGCCTAGGTTCTGCCGGTATTTGCTAACTGATGCAGAGGACAAGCTTGCCGAGGACGCGAGTTCGCCAGAACAAGTCTGCAATGGCACCCCGCTGTTGTGCGATCGAGTCAACCGGTTCTTGTTAGAGACTACGATGAGAATATCTCCGCAATCATTCTCGGACAGCTCAGCAAGCGGGGTATAATCTCAGGGGACGCGTTTGACGTCATGAATTATGCCTGGCTGCGACTTAGCTATCTACCTTGGCATAACGACGAAATATATAGTGTGTCGGTAACAGTTTACCTAAACATTTACTGGGACAGTGATTGGGGAGGCCTATTCCTGTATGAGGACCAGAACGGTCTAATTCATGGGCGCGCCCCCAAATTTAACACTGCTGTGCGGAACAATTCGAAGGTGCGGCACTCAATATCTATGATAGCACCTGACGCCGTTACACCACGACTCACTCTGCAGATCTTCGGCCGCGGGCAAACTTAGCTAGCTTCCCACCCTCCCGGCCCAACCGCACGCAACGGCAAAGGTTCGCCACCCATCGTTGGCGCCTCCGCAATGAGCGCACGAGCGGACGTCTCGAGAGTCGCTTGCGGGTCGATGATCGCCATTTGCTCCGAGCCGGACAGCGGACGATCCCAATGCCCGCTCGTCGGACGCAGACGCCCGATACGAGACGCTGCAGGTATGGCGCAGGTCGCAATTTTGAATTCGTCCGACGTAAAGCGCGTTAGCTAGGGAGCGGTCAAAGCGCGCGTTCTGGCCAGGCTGGGAAGGGCTTGGGTGGCGGCGGCTTTCGTCGCCGCGATTTGCACTAAACCGATGGAAACATTCAGTTTTTGCCGATTTCGTGAGTTGAGTTCGTAATGAGGGGGTCACAGGTTCGAGTCCTGTAAGCGGCACCACCTTCTTTACAGCCTTCTATCTAGGAAACGCCCGGCCGATAGGCCCGGAGGCGCGAGTCCTCGGTCGCCGCTTGGGTCCCAGCTGGGTGTGGCTTCCGGCAGGGACAGGCATCGGACAAAGGCTCATAGCTGCCCTAAGACACGTCCGCTGCCAGACGCTGCGCCTCTAGCGCGGCACCTCGTTCAAATGAGGAGAGGCCCCAGCGTGACCAGGGCCTCTGCTCACGCTGCGCGCGCTCCGCCAGCCGATCGGCCTGAAGGAGCTTCTGGCAGGCGCTCGCCTCCTTGCGACCTTCGTCGCCCGCTCGGCGGCCACGGAGATCGAGCCATAGTCGCGTTCAGAGCGTCGCCGGCGAGGCTGGAGGACGCGATCCGCTGCACCTGCGGATCCAGGCGGGGTCGCCTCCGTATCGTGACGAGCGAAGCGTCGCCGACGCCGACGCCGGGCGCCCACCGCTGCTACCTTTTTCACGTCTGAGGCCCGGCGTGATCGAGCCCCGACGCCTCCGGCATCTCATCCGACGCCAAACCTGCCTGGCGGGCAACCTCCTCGACTTCGTGATCCGCACCGGCCCTCGCCGATGGGTCTAGGTGTTCAGGCCCGAAGCGGCGAGGAGCGCTCGATCATGAGCGGGACTAGGTCGCCGCGGCGGCCGATGACCATGGCGGACCTCGATCACATCCCAGGCTCCGGGGAGGTGAAGCTCGACGACCTTCGCCGCTGGCCTCTATCCCGCGTGGCGCTCTATTGCGCCGATTGTGGTTGGGCGCGGGACTACAATCCAGATGCCGAGGCGCGCAAATTTGCAGAGCGATCGATGTGAAGCGCGGAAGAGTCGACCCCGCAGGGAAATTCCGATCAGCGCACCGACCGGAACGTGTCGCGCATATCCTCGGTCAGCAGCTGCGGCTGCTCCCACGCCGCGAAATGCGTGCCCTTGTCGTGGCTTTTGTAGAAGACGAGGCGCGGATAGGCGGCGCGCGCCCAGGCTTCGGGCGCCTGGTAGATCTCGTAGCGGAAGGCGCTAACGCCGGTCGGCAGCGGAACGCCCCGCGGATCGAAGAAACCGCCTTTGCCGTTGCGGTTTTCCCAATACAGCCGCCCCGACGAAACAGCCGTATTGGTGAGCCAATAGAGCGTCACATTGTCGAGGATGTCGTCGCGCGTCAGGCCTTCGCGCGCGCCGTCGAACACGCGGGCGATCAGCTCGTAGCTCTGGATGTCATGGTCGAGCATCCAGGAGGCGAGGCCGATCGGTGAATCGGCGAGGCCGTAGAGCGTCTGCGGACGGTGGTTCATCTCGATCGCATAGCCGAGGCCGTTCACATAGAATTCCGTCAGCTGGGCCCAGGCGTGCTGCTCGTCGGGGGCGAGATTCGGGGGCGGCGGGCCGGCCGGGAGCGACTTGCGGATCGCTTCGGGCAGGGTCGCCGACATGTTGGTGTGGATCGCGAGCAGACCCGGCGGCTGTTGCAGCGCCATCGTTTCGCTGATCGCGTTGCCCCAATCGCCGCCCTGGGCGACGTAGCGCTTGTAGCCGAGCCGGGTCATCAGCGTTGGCCAGGCGCGGGCGATGCGCGGCACGTCCCAACCGGGCGCCGTCGGCTTGCCCGAGAAGCCGTAGCCCGGAAGGGATGGGATCACGACGTCGAACGCGTCGGCCGCCGTCCCACCGTGGGCCGTCGGATCCGTCAGCGGCCCGATGATCTTCAATTGCTCGATGATCGAGCCCGGCCAACCGTGCGTGATGATGACCGGCAGCGCATTGGGATGCTTGGACTTCACCTGGATGAAGTGGATGTCGAGCCCGTCAATGTTGGTGACGAAGTTCGGATAGGCGAAGAGCTGCGCCTCAGCGCGGCGCCAGTCGTGATGGTTGGCCCAATAATCGGCGAGCTTCTGCATCGTTGCGCGCCGGACGCCCGAGCTGGCGTCGTCGACCGTTTCCCGATCGGGCCATCGCGTCGCCGCGATCCGCCGCTTCAGCTCGGCGACCTCGGCGTCGGTCGCGTGATAGTGGAACGGCCGAATCGAGGGCTCGTTGGTCGGTTCACAACGCGCGGCGGCGGCCGTGATGGCGGGCTCGCCGCTCGCAGCCGCCGGCGTCGGAAACGGTTGCGCAGGCCCTAGCCTGGGTTCGTCCGGCGCCGAAGGGGGCATCGTCGCGGCCTGCGCGGCGGCTTGGGGGAGGCTCACCGCGATAGCGCCCACGATCGTGGAGGCGAGAAGCTGTCGTCTGCCAATCGGTGGGCGCGGCTCGAGCATGATCCTTCTCCTCGGTTGCCCAGGCCGACCGACGTTTGCCCCCAAGGCGATGGACGATCGGGCGCGCAGCCTTTCGCGCGGCGGCGGCGGCGGCCGGTGGCTGGAGCCGTCCGGTAGGGGGCGGCGGCTGCGCGTTTAGCTCGGCGACAGAGACAAGACACTCCGGTCTTTCACGGAGACGTCCGCTAAGGGGTGGATTGCGGACATATGGCTCAGGTAGCTCCGCTCGACTCTGCTCTAGACCTTGGCAGAACGGCGAAGCAGCGGGCAATGCGCCGCTCCTGAGGGCCTCGCAATGGGATTCAAATTCTGGCTCTGGTCCAAGCTCGGCATGGCCGAGTTCCGGGCGGAGCAGGTCAAGCGTCTCAAGAAGTGGGGGTACGCTCGAACAAATGATTGGGGCCTGCTCGATGCTGACCCATTGAAGGACGAGGCGACGGCGGCGCCCGTTTGATCGACGTGTCGCCGGGGGTGGCGTTTGCGCAGCTTCTGGCTCTTGCGGACCAGGGGTCGCTGTACGCCATGAACTTCGTGACCTAGTGCTACGCTGTCGGCAGCGGCGTGACGAGAGACATATACCAAGCGCAGGAGTGGTACCGTCGCGCTCTTCGGCCCCTCAATTTGACTTGTCAGCACCTGTTGGCCGGCTCAAGGTGCGCGCGCGTCGAGTTCAAGGACTGCAGAGACAACCTCACCCGGGGCCTCCTGTGGCGTGTTGTGTCCGACGCCGGGTAGCTCCCGATAGGCAAGTGAGCTTGTAAAGCGCTCGCAACCCAACTCTGAGCCAGGGGCAGACGGCTCCTCGGATCCGCGCAAGAGCGTTGCTGGGACCGTGATGTCGGGCCGTTGTTCGAGACGCCGCGCCAGCTGGGCCAGCTTCGGATCACCCTCCGCCAATCCGTTCCGATAGCGATAAAAATGCAGCACGACGTCCACGAAGTCGGCATTCTCATAATGGCGCGCAGTAGCGTCGAAGGTGGCGTCATCGAAGCGCCAAGTCGGTGACCAGAGCGTCCAGAGGTATCGACAGAAGCCGCGGCGGTTCGCCGTCAGCATTGCGCGTCCGCGCGGCGTCGTCAGGAAATGCTGATACCACACAAGGTGCTCAACGGCCGGATCCAGGGGAGTGGTGATCGGCGGCCCGAAAACGGGGTAGGCTCCGAACGTGAGAACGCCGCGCACGACCGCGGGCGCGACGATGGCTGCGATGCAAACCGCTCGACTTCCCCAGTCATAACCGACGACAAGCGGCCTCTTTAGGCCAAGCGCGGTGATCAGCTCGAGAACGTCGCAACCAAGCGCAGCTTGTTCTCCCGTCCGCATAGCATTGGGATCGCGAAAGCAGGTCGCGCCAAAGCCACGAAGATAAGGTGCGATGGTGCGAAAGCCGTGCGTCGCCAGCGGGGCGGCCACCGCCTCGTATGCGTGCGGCGAATAGGGAAAGCCGTGCACGAGAACGATCGGCTTACCGTCTGTGGGCCCGAGTTCCTCAAAACCTATGCACAACGTCGAGGTGCGAACCGTTCTCAGCATGTCATGCCTGATCGCTGCAACTGGTGCTGCCAAGCCGACGCTAACATTTCTCCGGTTCCGGTCTATGGGAGGCTGAGCCGGGGAGCATCAGTGTGGATCGCCATGGAATTTTGGCTCGGACTCAATTTTGATGGAGTAGAGGCGCCGGCTCACGTTGGTTTAACGAGGAGGAGAATCAACGGGATGGGTCGTCAGCTCCGCACGTCCGGGCTCGTGCCGCGCGGCTCAGGGTCGTGAGCGGAAGGAAGCATCAAGGCGGGATCCTGACCTGACGGAGCTGCTGAATGTCCTAATCCTGGAGCCGTCCTTGAGTCCGCTGGTGGCGCCATCGTGCCGATGCCGTGATCGGGCAGGGCCTCTGCTGCTCGTACCCTGCGAATGGACTATCATGGACCAGCCGAGCGCCGTCCGGCGCCGGCTTGTAGCCGATCGGAGCGCGGAGACGGTCATGCGCAAATACATCGATTGCCGAGATGTCCCGAGCGAGAGCCACTGCACGATCGCAATCTCAGCGGATTCCGAGGACGAACTGGTCGAGGCCGCTGTGCAGCACGCTGTCGCCGTGCATCACCACGATGACACACCTGAGCTTCGCGCCATGCTCAAGCGAGGCATACACGAGGGCCAGCCTGTCGCCTGATCGTCGCGAGCAGGCCTCCTGAGCGAGGCCGACGAGAGCGCAGCGCAATACGCGGCCGAGGGCCTGAACGACGACCCGAATTCGGGTCGGCGAACTTCGTTAGTGCTGTCCTTCAGCCGCTCCCCGGGACAGGACGCGAAGGTCAGGCATCTGGATGTGAGCCAATTTCGGCTCCTGGCGCATCTCCACGCCAACATGGTCCGCCTGGGCGGACGCGGCATAGCGGATCTGCTGTCGGCCTCGCCAGATCGGGCCGAGGGTCAGCCGCGCCCGTGTAGCTCCCTCGCGCCAATATTTGCGGCTCAGGCGTCGCCCATGTCGGTGTTTATTCCCACCATCCCGAGGAACTGGCCGTTAGGGGCGAACCTCGGCTCAGCTCGCGTCTTCAGCACCCGGGTCACACCATCGGCGCGCCGATAACGGGCCTCAACCTGGAAGGGCGTCTGCTCGGCCATCGCCTTCGAGAAGACTGCAAAGAGCGCCTTCGCGTCTTCCTCAATGAGGGTCGAGGCCCAGGTGAACCGCGGGATGTCCGAGGCCTGCAGACCCCAGAATTCACGCAGCTGCTTGTTCAGATAGACGCACTTCCCCTCGGTGTCCCCGATCCACAGCATGATCGGCAGAGACTCGGCGATGGGCACAAAAGGTCCAGCCGCGAACTCCGCCAACTTGAGCGGTTCGGTCTCTGAGGCGGGCACCGGTTTGGCGGTCATGATCGAGGCAATACCACTCTGTTGACGATGAACACAGACCTGCGGAAGCCGGGCGGCGTTCCGGACCTACGCCATTAAGCGTCATCGATCATCAGCTCGCTGGAGTTAGGCCGAAGTCCGCTTACGGCGCAGCCCGGAAGCTGTCTGGCCGCTGGCCGACGCCCCGGAAGCCGACGTTCGGAACGGGAGAGAATGGTTGAAATCGGACGTTAGCCACCGACCGCCTAGCCTTGCGCAACGCCGAGACGCGGGGCGGTGAGACATGACGCATATTTCGCGCAGATCGGCGCTCGGAGGGCTTTCGGCGGCCGCGCTCGCCCCGCCCAGCTTGGCGGCTGCGCCGCAGGCGCCAGGCATTGTGCTGAACGACGCGAGCCGCCTCGACGCGACCCGGGTGGCGCCTGCGGCTGGCGCCGGCCCGGTCCAACAGGGTCGACACGGAGCCCAAGAAACTGACGATCTGGAAATCTGCCGCGCAGCCCGCCCCGCTCAGCCGCCGGGGTCGACCCGCTGAATACCTTGGGGTGGCAGAGCACCCCACCCATTCCCGTTCCCGCGGGTCTGCCTCGGATCGCTAGCGGGACACTCTGGCCCCTCTCCGCCTCTCCGCCTCTCCGCCTCGCCAACCCCCGCCCTGCGGCGGCGGCTCGGGCTTAGCGTGGCTCTCCGAGTTGCTGACTTCGCTAGCCGTCGATGAGGCGCTCGCCGGCTCGCTCACCCGGGGCCGATGGCGGAGCCCGTTTTCCCGTAACGCTGCATCTGCGCAGCCCAATTGTACGGCGCGGCGCATCGCCGTCGTGACAGCCTGCGCTCGTAGGCGCCGCCCCAAAGCTGAGGTTCTCAGCCTTGGGGCCGGGGCCATCGATTGTCAGTAAACCGCGACCACGGTGTGCGTTTCGGCGTCGACCAGCACGCGATGACCGTCGAGGTAGGCCCAGCTGTACTTAGGATAGTTCGGCACGCTCAACCAGGCGACATCGCCGTCGATCGTGTGTCCTACGACGACCGGTTGGCCGTACGTGACCGGTGCGACCTGTTGGGTGGTCACGTAGGTCCGCACTTCCTTGGGCGGATCGGCCGAGTGTCCGACGACCGCGCCAGCCGCTGCGCCGACAGCCGCGCCGACCGGACCCGCAACGACAGCGCCCGTCGCCGCGCCGGTGACAGCGCCTGCGGCCGCGCCGGACCCAGACTTCTGTTTGACCACCGTTGTCTGTTCCTGAACGACCTGCGCCATGGCGGGCGCTGCGGCGAGGCAGAGAACCGACGCGCCGAGCATGATCATCTTCTTCATTGTTGTCTCCGTTAGCCCCTAGCGTGGCAAGAACACCCGCTCACGGCTCCGGTTCCAGGTCAGTTGTGCAAGCAAAAATCGTTCTACCTGGCAGCGCTGAGAGCCCGCACGGAACGAACCAGACGATCGGCGACTTAGGCGCTTACTAGAGATTTTCTCAAGGAGACCCATCTTGCTTTACACCATCGCTGTGATCTTGCTGGTGCTCTGGCTACTTGGCTTCTTCGCCTTCCATATCGGCGGAGGCCTGATCCACCTTCTGCTCGTCGTCGCCGTGGTTGTGGTCGTGTTCCAGCTGGTCACGGGCCGACGAGCACTTTAGTCGGCCGGACCGTTGGGGCGCCCGTTCGACTCGTCTCGGACGTGGCGCCGGGAGACCGTGCAGACGTGGTGGCCCGGCGATTCGCGGTCGAGGCGGTCCAGCACACGGAGTCCGGCGCCGCTGACTTATGGGAGCGCCCGCGAGAAACCCGCCACTTCGCCCATTGGCTCAAGACTTCGGCGACAAGCGAAGCGGAACAAACACGTCCGGAACCGAGCACCCACCGCAGAGCTTTGGCAAACATGCGAGTGCGTGTCTGGATACACGGCGCCGACGGCGCGTCCCGCGATTTCGAATTGGTCGAGGCTCCGCGCGTCGGCGAACGCATCAGTATCGCCCACGGAACTCAGACCGAAGATGGCGTTGTCGCAGCGGTGACTTGGAACCTGCAAGCGATCGAAGCGGCCGGATCGGAACTATCCCTTGAGGCTGAACCGGTAGGCGCGGTCAGCGTCGTCCATGTCCTCTGCCACCCTCAAGCTGAGGTGATCCGAGGCGCATTCGGCACCGCCAAGGCTGACGAGACGAGTAGCGGGTCGGTGATCAACTGAGGCCGGCGCCGATGCCGTGCGATCGATGAGAGCTTGACCATTGGAACCGCTCCGATGTCCGTGATCGCGAGCGGCGAAGGCGATCTCACCTTCAACGAAGCCTCGGTGAGGTGGGCGCCGCGTGGCGAACCTGAGGGCCTCTATGCAGCCGGAACGTTGTGCGCGGGCTGAACCAGACCACCGTGGCCACAGGTGAGGCCGCCATTGCGGCGGCGGCTAACTATCGGCGCCGTAGATGCCGGGCGCAGACGTGATGGCGTAACGCGCTCGCCGGACGCTAGACTAGGGGGTCGGCTCCTCGGGGCTGTCCGGTACTCCTCGGTTTGTAGAAGGGCACAGACACTCAACTGGCAGGCCGAGCATTGGTCCAGGCGCTCCGAAGTTCGCCTCGGCACCCAAAGGCCGCCTCGCCGTGCGGCTTTCGGTTGAAGCGCGACGCCGCAAGGTTGGCCCGGCTACAGTTGTGGCGTCGGTGACGAAGGACCCGCCTCATCATGGATGGATTGCACGCTGACATCGACAGTCATGCCGTCGAACGCATCAGCGCTGCCTATGTAGCCGCCGGACACCGGGACCACTTGGTGGATATCGCGGGCCACGGCGACTGGGATCAAGTTGGCTCCGCCGAGGCTGCGGTTCGTGGGGTCAAACGTGATCCACCCCGCGCCTGGTAGAAAGACCTCGGCCCATGCGTGTGTCGAGCCTGCTCCCGAGGAATTGGTTGGGTTCGGGCTGTGGAGATAGCCCGACACGATCCGCGCGCCGAAGCCGAGGCTGCGGGCCGCTTCGATGAACAGCAAGGCGACATCGCGACACGACCCCAAGCGACGCTTCAGCGTCTCGATGGGGGACTGCGTGCCTTCGACTTCTCGACTCTGATAGCCGATCTGCGCTGAAACGCCGGCGCTCAGATCCTTGAGCAGCGAGAGCGTGTCCGTCGCTGGACCCATCACGAAGCCGCGCGCCCAGGTCGCCAGTTGCCCGCCGTCGTCAAGGTATTGCTGCAGCAAAAACCCGCCAAGATCGGTCCATTCGTCGCGTGAGTACAGGAAGGGGAACTGCAGGGCGTAAGCAGCTATATCGAAGACCGGCCACGCCGGCGCTGACAGTTCCACCTCGTGATTGCCCACAATCGTCAGTTGCTCGGCTTCTTCTGCGAAACGCGCGGTCGCGACTGCGTTGCCGAACACATCCTGAGCCCAAGCGACACTGGCGGCGGGCGTGGCATCGATCAGGCTCGCGGTCAGGCGCAGTTCGCGGCTCTCGCGGGGCCGGATCATGAGGCGGTGCGGTAGAAAGGCGACTGGACGACGGTAGGCGTACGTCGTTGCATGGCGTATCCGCAATTTGGTCAGCGGCGATCTCCGAAAGAATGGCGGCCGAGTGCGACCAGTAGGAGTGCTTCCTTTCGAACGGTCACTAGTGCGTCGTCTCGATGCGGGGGCCCCCTGTTCGTAGGCGAAGGTGGAGCCTGGTGACGCGTAGTTCAACGAGCGGAGTCACCAGTTGCTGCGCAAATTCGCATTGTGCGGATAGGCAAAGCCGTGCTGCCAACTTGCTGTGCTCAGTCCACTCAGTCGAGCCTCTCAGGCGTATGCTGCGGCATGGATCAAGCTGAACAAGCCAAGATGGTCCACCGACATATCCTGCAAGGGGAGAGGCATGTCCCGTCCCAGCGCGCCATTGTGGACCGGCTGACTAAGGTTGGTGCCGACACGACGCTAGCTGAAGGCATGCTTGAAGAGCTCGAAACCACGCTGGCGGAGCACCAGCAGCACCTCGCTCGCGTCGAGAGCTGCGCGCCCTTAGGTTCGTAGTCCAGCACCGGATCGATGAACGCCGCGGCCTTGGTGGCCGGATCGAAAAAGGCCTGAACGGTGGGACGCATGGGCGGAGCTTCCTTTCGGCTCGCGATTACATAAGCGATTGCTAAATTAGCTTCAACGCATATATATGCGTCATGTTCGATCTCGCGAACTTTGATCTCAGCCTGTTCGAGGCCAGCGCCGCCGAAGCGGCGAAGCTGCTCAAGGCGCTGTCCAACGAACGGCGGCTGATGATCCTGTGCCAACTCGGCGATCAGGAGCTTGCGGTGGGTCAAATCCACGTCGGGCTCTCGCAATCGGCGCTGTCGCAGCACCTGGCGGTGCTGCGCGAGCAAGGCGTCGTGGCCACCCGCCGGGAGGGGCAGACCATCTTCTACCGGATCGCGGATCCCGCGGCCGTGAGGGTGGTGGCGACGCTCGCGGAGATCTTCTGCCCGACAGGAGCTGTGCCGAGCCATGAGCCAACTGATCCCCCTGAAACCCACCGAGGTCGCTGACCGCATCGCCGAATGCGGCGCGACCTTGGTCGACATCCGCGAGCCGGACGAATTCCGCCGCCGGCATGTGCCGGGCGCCCTGTCGCGCCCGCTGTCGGCTTTCGAGGCTGCAGGCCTGAAGGTCGAGCCCGCCCGCGAGGTGATCTTTACCTGCAAGAGCGGCATGCGCACGGCGGCCAATTGCGCGCTGCTCGCCAATGCTGTCGGTGGACCGGCGCTGGTGCTCGAGGGCGGTGTCGACGCCTGGGCGGCCGCCGGGTTGCCCGTGACGGACGACAAGACGCAGCCGATCGAGATCATGCGTCAGGTGCAGCTCGTCGTTGGAGGCCTCGTCTTGGCGGGCGTCGTCCTGGGATGGCTTGTGCACCCCGCCTTCTTCGGTCTGTCCGCGTTTGTCGGCGTGGGACTGGCTTACGCGGGAGCGACCGGCTTCTGCGGCATGGCGAGGCTCCTGGCGCTGGCGCCGTGGAACCGGGCTACGCGCGGCTGACATGCTCGAGCCCTGGTCCTACCTGGCTGCCGCGGCCGGCGGCGCTCTCATCGGCCTGCTGCTCGCCCTTTTCGGCGGCGGGGGATCGGTGCTAGCGACGCCGCTCTTGATCTACATCGTAGGCGTGCGCGACCCCCACGTGGCGATCGGCACCTCGGCGGCCGCGGTGAGCCTGAATGCGCTGGTGGCGCTCGCAGGCCAGGCGCGCGCAGGGCAGGTGAAATGGCCTTGCGCCTTGGTGTTCGGCGGGGTGGGGCTCACCGGTTCTATCCTCGGCGCTGAGCTCGCCAAGAGCCTCGACGGTCACCGGCTGCTGCTGTGGTTCGCAGCCGCCATGGCGCTGGTCGGCGCCTCGATGCTGTTGAGGAAGCAGGATGAAGGCGATCCAAACGTGCGCATCAACGGCGCGCTCGTTGCGCGGCTCGCCCCCTTGGGGCTGATGACCGGCCTCGCAGCAGGCTTCTTCGGGATCGGCGGAGGGTTTCTAATTGTACCGGGCTTGATGGCGGCGACCGGTATGACCTTGGCGCATGCGGCGGCCGCCTCTTTGGTGTCGGTCGTCCTGTTCGGCGCGGCGACCAGCGCGAGCTATGCCTTGGCGGGCTTGGTCAACTGGCCGGTCTTCGCTTCGCTCGCCCTTGGCGGCGCAGTCGGCGCCGTTGCGGGCCTGCCAATGGCGAAGCGATTGGATCGTCACGCGGCCGCGGCGCGGAAGGGCTTCGCCATAATGGTGATCCTTGCGGCGGCGTACGTGGCCTGGCGCGCCACTCACTAGCCGAAGGGGCGGCTCCAGACTGTCGGTTCCGTCGCCGCGGCGAGCCCTTCGGACGGTGCGCCGAGACAGACGCCCTGCCGGCTCGCTAAGCTAGGTCCGGATGTGGTCCCGGAGCTGAGCAGAGGCATGCGGCTGAAGAGTCATCCCGAACGCCATGCCGTGGCGCGGATCGGGTGGTTGCGCGCCGCAGTTCTCGGGGCCAACGACGGAATTGTGTCCACCGCGAGCCTGGTTGTCGGCGTCGCGGCGGCGGGAGCGGACCGCGGTGCGCTGATGCTGACCGGCCTGGCGGGTCTGGTGGCCGGAGCCATGTCCATGGCGGCTGGCGAATATGTTTCGGTCAGTTCGCAGGCCGACAGCGAGGCCGCGGATCTCGCGCGGGAGAAGCGCGAGCTGGTGACGCAGCCGAAGCAAGAACTCGAGGAGATGACCGCGATCTACGCTGCGCGCGGACTAAAGCCGCAGCTCGCGCGTCAGGTGGCCGAGCAATTGACCGCCCGGGACGCGTTGGGAGCCCACGCGCGCGACGAACTCGGCATATCTGAACACACGACTGCAAGGCCGGTGCAGGCGGCCTTGACCTCCGCAGCAACCTTTTCAGCCGGGGCGGCGCTGCCGCTTGCCGTGGTGTTGTTTGCGCCACTGCCTCTGATGATCAGCGCAGTCTCAGGCTCGGCGCTCGCCTTTCTTGCCGTTCTCGGCTGGATTGGGGCCAGCGCGGGAGGCGCGCGGCCGTTGCGTCCGACGCTGCGGGTGACCTTCTGGGGCGCACTGGCGCTGCTGGCGACCGCCGCGATCGGAAAGATGTTCGGAGCTGTGGTCTAACCATCGCCGCCTTGGCCTAGGTCAAGGCGGCCCCCGCCGACGTCACTAGGAAGGACAATTGGTAAGAATGCGCTCATGGCCGACGCCAGCAATATCACCGCGCCTCGCGGCCTTGAGGGGCTGAGCAGCGCTGAGGCCGCGCGCCGGCTCGCAGAATTCGGGCCCAACGAACTGCCCGCGCCAGCCGGCCGCGGCGTCTTGGCGATTCTGCGGGAGACGCTGCGCGAGCCGATGTTCCTGTTGATGTTCGGCGCCGCCGTCCTTTACCTGGTCCTGGGCGATGTCGGTGAAGGCGTGTTCCTGATCGCCGCCGCGGCCACCTCGATCGGGCTGGTGATCGCCCAAGAGGCGCGCAGCGAGCGCGCCCTGGCCGCCCTGCGCGAACTTGCTCAGCCTAATGCCAAGGTGGTCCGGGATGGCGCGCCAGGCCTCGTGCCGGCGCGAGAACTCGTCCCCAACGACGTCATATTGGTGGGGGAGGGGGACCGGCTTCCCGCGGACGGCGTGCTGATCGCGGGTGATCTGCTGAGTATTGACGAATCTGCTTTGACCGGTGAGTCGGCGCCTGTCCTCAAGCGGCTGGCCGATGGGGATCAGAGGTTCGATCTGGCGGCCCAGCCGCATGGCGAGGCACCGGCGCAGGTCTTCTCCGGGACTCTTGTGGTGCTTGGGCAGGGGGTGGTCCGTGTCGGCCAGACAGGACCGCAAACCGCAATCGGCCGGATTGGCGGCTCCCTTGCGGCCATTACTGCCGAGGCGACGCCGTTGCAGAAGTCCGCCGGCCGGCTGGTGACGCTGCTTGGCGCTGTCGCGATGGGCTTTTGCGGGCTGATCGCGGTCGTCTACGGGTTGCTGCGGCACGTTGGGTCGATGGCCTGCTCTATGGGGTCACGGTCGCCATCGCCCTGGTGCCGGAGGAATTTCCCATGGTGCTGGCGGTCTTCATGGCGCTTGGCGCATGGCGTCTTGCCAGGGGAAAGGTGCTCGTTCGCCGAAGTGCGGTCATCGAGGCGCTGGGCAGCGCCACGGTCCTCTGCGTCGACAAGACCGGAACCCTGACCGAAAATCGCATGCAAGTCGTCCGCCTTTGGGAGGAGGGGAGGGACATCGACCTCGTGGCCCTGATGTCGGGGCCGCCCGACCCTGCGGCCACGCGATTGCTGCAGATGGCCGCCCTCGCCTCGGCGGTGCGACCGGTGGATCCAATGGACCGAGCGATCCGCGAGCGCGTGGCCGCGCCGCTGGCGTTGACGCCGGCGGACCCGGATCCGGAACGGACTTGGCCTCTGCATCCCCAACTCCTGGCCGTGACCCAGCTTTGGCGCATGCCCGAGGGCGGCCGATTGGCCGCGGCCAAGGGCGCGCCAGAGGCGATCATCAAACTTTGTCGTCTGGATCAGGTGGAGGCGGTTCGGCTGACGGAGGCCGTCGCCGGCTTCGCTGAAGCGGGCTTGCGCGTGCTAGCCGTGGCCAGCTGCGCGACATCCGACGTCTTTCCGAACTCGCCGGAAGCCGCCGCTTTTCGGGTCGAAGGGCTAGTTGGATTTCTCGACCCTGTTCGACCGGAGGCGCCGCCGGCGTTGGCTGAAGCGCGGCGGGCCGGCGTGCGGGTGGTGATGATCACCGGCGACCATCCGGCTACCGCGCTGGCGGTCGCAAGGCAGGCGGGCCTGGACGTCAGCGGCGGGACGTTGCAGGGCGCAGCGCTCGCGTCGGCGCCGTTTGATGGCCAGCGCGAGCTGGTGCGTAAGGTCAACGTCTTCGCCCGGGTTGCACCGGAGCAGAAACTTCTGATCGTCCAGGCCCTTAAGGCGGATGGCGAGGTGGTGGCCATGACCGGCGACGGGGTCAATGACGCCCCGGCTCTGGAGGCCGCCCATATCGGCGTCGCTATGGGTCAGAAAGGCACGGACGTCGCACGCGAAGCCGCCGACCTGGTCCTGCTCGACGACAGCTTCCCCGCGATCGTCGCCGGGGTCCGGCTCGGCCGGCGGATCTTTGACAATCTGCAGCGCGCTCTGACCTATGTCGCCGCCATCCACGTGCCGATCGCTGGGGTGGCCCTCGTTCCGATCCTCTTTGGCCTGCCGCCGATCCTCTATCCGATGCACGTCGTCTTGCTCGAGCTCGCCATCGATCCGCTTTGCGCGCTCGCCTTCGAGGGCGAGCCCAGTGAGGCGAGCGCCATGACGCGGCCGCCGCGACGCGCGACGGATCCGTTGTTCGGGTCGCGCCAGCTCGCCGCGGCCCTGATCCAGGGCGTGAGCATCCTCGCGGGCGTGCTGGGGGTCTATATCTGGACGCTGCAGGCCGGCGCCGAAGCCCAGGCGCGGGGCGCCGGCTTCTTAACTTTGGTGGTGGGCAACCTCGCCCTGGCGCTCAACAACGCTGTGGCGCCCGGCGGCCAGATCTTCGCGCGCCACCGCCAAGCTTATTGGGCCATTGCGGCGATCGCCGTTGGCGCGGTCGTCTTGGCCCTCGAAGCGCCGCGGCTTGAAGCGATCTTCCGCATGGCGCAGCCGCCGATTCCGACCATGGCTGTCGTGCTTGCCGTCGCCGTCGTGAGCGGCGCATGGACACGCCTGCTGCACCCCGCTGCGCACCTGTCTGTCAAGCCCACCTAGGGCGCCCGACACTGGCAGGATCGAAAGCCTGCATCCAGTCGGCGTCGCCGGTGCGGCCCGACCTGTAATCATAGCTCTGCTCGCGAGGCGGCGCATGGGATGCGATGATGCGGCTCACATCAGGCCGAACAATGCAACTGGACGCCGCGCCCGAGCGCCGAGCAACTTCCTGGTAACCACTGATTAGCAATCCCCTGACAGGCGAACCTCGTTTCACGCGTTACGACTCTCTTGGCGCGTTTACTTGGGCGTTTGGGGATCAGGACATGCCATCGTGGCTGCAACTCGGCCTAGCGGTTGCGTTCGTTCTCGTGATGGTGGGCACGCAAAAGCTGCTCGATGCGATCTTCGATTTGCAGGATCGGCGGCGGACGCGCGCCATCCGGACGCGATCTCCCTGCACATGACGCGCGCGGCTATATTCAGTTGCTGAGGCAACAGTTGGACGCCGCTCCACTAAGTCAGAGAGCGGCATCAACGCCTTAGAGCATCGCGTTTCCAGCGAGGCATTTGCACATGCACTGGAGCCACGGTCATCCGCCCGGCTTCGACCCGATCGTCCTGGTCGTCGGCGTTCTGACCTTGAAGTTCGTGATCTTTGGCGGCTTGTGGCTGCTGGTTCGCAAGTGCTGCACCCACCTTCCGTGACGGGGCGGGCGTAGACCAGCAAATCGCTCGAAGGTCTTAGAAGGGTGGTGGAAGCCTGACGTTGTTCGGCCGAGTCTGTGCTGGCGCACGCTCAGCCCTAGCCCGCCTATAATAATCCTGAGCTTTGGGTGACACGCAATAAGGCATAGCTCGTTGGGCGAACCTTGTTGCACGGAGTAGCACGATGCCGGCCCGCGCTGTCCTCGCCGTTTTCTTCGCAGCTGCAGTCACGTTCGGTGCGCCGTCCGTAGCGTCGGCCCAGGCCGTGCAGCGTTCGGGCGCAACCTTCCACGTCCCGGTTTGCCCAGGTCCCGCGGCGGCCGGGACGGCGCGGTGTCACGCGCACCTCGTCACCGACAGTCGTGGAAGCCCCCTGAAGGGCCCGCCTGTCGCGGGTGTGAGCTACACCGCGAGCCAGCTTCGGAACGCCTATGGCGTCGTCTATAGCTCCACGACGCCGCAGGGGCCGCTGATCGCGGTCGTCGACGCTTACGACTATCCAACCGCAGAATCCGACTTGAAGGCGTATCGTTCGAAGATGGGGCTTCCATCGTGCACGAGCTCGACCGGTTGCTTCACCAAGATGGATCAAACCGGCGGCTCCAACTATCCGAAGTCCAACCTCGGGTGGTCACAGGAAGCCGCCCTTGATCTCGACATGGTCAGCGCCATGTGCCCGACGTGCCGGATCCTGTTGGTGGAGGCGAACTCGGCCAATTTCGTCGATCTGGCGACGGCAGTGCAGATGGCGGGCGCTTACGGCCCAGCCGCCATCAGCAACAGTTACGGCGGCGGCGAGACCGGCTCGGCGACCTATGCTCCGGCGTATGTGAATCCGACCGGCGTGGTGACCGCCAGCACGGGCGACAACGGCTATGGCGTGTCGTTCCCCGCCAGCGCGCCCACGGTCGTTGGGGTCGGCGGCACGAGCCTCAAGCAAGCCGGCGGCGGCTGGTCCGAGACCGCGTGGGCCGGCGCCGGCAGCGGCTGCAGCAGCGTTTACGCGCGCCCGAGCTTCCAGAATCCGGCGGTGTCCAACGCCGTGTCGAGCAGCACCTGCAGCAAGCGCGCCGTGGCCGATGTCTCGGCGGTGGCCGACCCGAACACCGGGGTGCAGGTTTACGGCCCCAGCCGGACCGGCTCGGGCTGGCTGGTGTTCGGCGGCACCAGCGTGGGCGCGCCGTTGATCGCAGGCGTCTTCGGCGCAGGCGCTATCGAGGGGGTCACCCCCGACGTCGGCAATCCCTATTCCGCTTGGGGATCAGACCCGACGGCGCTGAACGACGTGACATCGGGCAGCAACGGAAGCTGCGGCGGCACGGCCCTGTGCACGGCCAAGTCCGGCTGGGACGGTCCCACCGGCCTTGGCTCTCCCAACGGGCCCGGCGCGTTCTGAGGTCCGCAACGGGTCGCACTCCGCGGCTCAGCCCCAAGGGGCCCACAGAAACGTCCCGCGCTTCGCTACGCCAGTCGCGTTTAGGCGCTCCGCTACGCGCGGGTCGCTCCTATGCGCTCCGGGGATGAGCCGTCACCAACACCGCGAAGGGGTCCAGTTTAGCTGTCGCGGGGGGCTAGTTCCTGACCTCGTTTGACAGGGATCATGCCCCTCGCCTGAGCGAGTTCCCCTCCTCCGGCTCCGTATGGCTCTTCAGACTGGCGAAGCAGCAAGGCCGGTCGTCGACGAGGGTGAAGCGGTATCCGGCTTCGCCCAGGATTAGGCAGCGGCCGGATTTCGCCGCGTGTTCGACGCGGCCGGAGGTGTCCGCCGTCTCGCCCCTGGCGCGCGTGTCGGCGACGTCGAGCCGGCATCTCAGATATCGGCCCTCGGCGACCCTGATACCGCTATGCAGCAGCTGCGCGGTCGAGCTCGCTCGCCCGGCGTGCTCGACAATGTCACGCGCTCCGGCTCCGCGCTCGACCACCTGGCCCAAACCTTTCATCGTGGAATTCGCCGCGCAAAGCGGATCATCCGCAATCTCGGGCTGGCCAAGGGCATGCCAGGCCGCGTCACCAAGAGTTCCGCCAACGCCTTTCTCGGCGCCGCGTCGGCTCGGTGATCGGCGGTGGAGCGCTGACAACCGGTCATTCCGAGCGTCCCCGCCTAGGGGCTCGGCAAGCGCGCGGGCTGCAGTTTCCTTCATAGATCCCGCCTTGCACTGAAGGTTCGGCTAGCTATGCGGCGTGCTGCCCTATTATTAAACTGAGCCGCGCCGTCCTCCCTCCGCGTCGCCCGTAGGCTCGCGCCCTGGATCGATGGGCGCAGCCCCCGCTTCCGGATGATGGTGGAGGAAATGCCGTAACGTCTTGAGGAGTTCGGCGGCGTGATGCCGGTCGCCCTTGGCGAGCGCCGCGCGGAAATCGTCCACGATCAACTGCCGAATGGCTCCGGCGCCGCCGGGCCGATGCAGGAGGTCCCAGGCGATCTCGGTCGCCAAAATCTCGGCGACGCCCTCATGCTCCGCCACGGCTGCGACCTCGTCCGGGTCCAGCCCGCAGAGAGCGATACAATCTTCAAGTGAAATCATCGGCGGGCGTCCGGCTAGGCCTCGTAGAGCAAAGCTTGGTGCAGACAGCTCGCGCAAGTCGTACCGCCGCGGCGCCGCGACGCCGATAGGTAGTCGCCAGTTGCTTGATAGTCGACCTTGCCTGATCGCTGTAGCTCAGCCAGATCCGACTCTGCTCGTCGTGCATGGCGCGCTCCCTAGGTTGCTCCCTCACGATCCTATTGATCGGGCTTAGCGGCGGCGCGGCGTTGATTTGTGTCAGCTTGGCCAAGCAGCGCGGTCGCTAGAGTGTCGCAGGTGCGCGCTCGCTTGCCGACCGTCATGCGGCTGAGTTTCTCCTCGATGGCCCGCAGGGCGTCGGCGTCGATCGCCAAATGCATGTTACTGCCTGGCGCACGGAGGCGCCGGTTTCACGCCGCCGCTTTTTCGACGGCTTCATGAAACTGATCATGTCTGACCTGTGAGGCGGTCGAACTGCAGCTCCCGTAGCGCCCAAGTCTACGCCATCTCAAGGCTGCTCGCCGTCGAAAGGTCGATCGACGCGGTCGACGACCGCGTCTTGAGAGAGCGCATTGAGCTGTTCGGCGAGCTCACGCTGCTGCTTCGCGAGCTCAAGCAGGCGAGCGCGGACCAACGCGGGCCCCTGCGCAGCCTCCAATTGCTCGGCGCCGTGCCGCAGCATCTCGATCAGCTGCATGAGCCGCCAAAGCTCTGACCTGGCTCTCCCCGCGACAGGTCCAGCCAGATGCATCAACAGCACAGCCTCCGATAGCACGCGCGGCCTGGCACAGACTTAGCCTAAGTCGGGCTCCGTTCTGATCAGGCAAAATCCTGAATCGGATTGATGCTGCGGCAGCGGCTGTGGGCCGCGACAACGCATGGCCGCAGCGGCCGAAGAGTCGTAGTTCTACCTACGCAATAGACCGGAATTTTTTCGGGTCGGCCTCGGTGAGAAGGTTTGCGAAACGGTGGATCGCTCGTGTTCGCAATACACCCCTTCCTGCTGTTGGTGCTGGCCGGTTTCGCGACCTTTATGATCGTGCTGCTGGTCGTGAGTTTGCGCTGCTGGACCTCCGATGTCCCACGCGCATCTACAGATCGGGCCGTTGCGCCGCCTGCGAGCCGAGATACGGGCGCGAAGAAGGCCGCCTGAGGTTCCCCGTCGGAGCAGCCACTGCGCGCCTTAATACGTGTTGGGGCGCGACGCGGGTGATTGTCGCCGGTCCTGGGCGGTTCGAGTTCGTGGATCAGGCCGCTGGGCGCGGCGATTGCAGCTCGCAGTCTCTATTGGCGGTTTGTCTTCTTCAGCGCGGCGGCCAGACCCTGCGCCAGGTTGCGAGCGTCTCCGTTGGCCCAGAAGTGCATGAAGAAGATCCGCGGCTCGTCGTTGAGCATGTGGTTGTGCAGGGCGGTAACCTCGATTCCAGCTGCGCGCAGGGCGCGGATGACCGGATTGACCTCGGCGGCGATCAGCACGAAGTCGCCGGTGATTGCCGCCTTGCCCCCGCCGGTCGGCTGGAAGTTGATCGCCGTCGCCACGCCCATCGGCGGCGGCACGGCCATGCCGTCCGAGGTGATCTGATCCTTGCGCGGGATGCTGTACTGTAGGACCCCGCCGTTGACCTTGCCTTTGGCGCCGAGCGCCTGATCGATCTCAGCTGTATCCAGTCCGATGTCAGCTGGCGGCGTGGGTGCGGGCGCGGCGGTGAATGGCGTGCCACTGGCCGACAATGCTCCGTGAAGCGCGGCTGCGAGCTTCACCGGATCGCCGTGGGCCTCGATATGCATGTACATCGTCGCTGGCTGCGATCGCAGCAGGTGGTTGTGCAGGGCTGTTACCATGAAGCCTGCCTCCTCCAGCCTGCTCATGACGGGAGCCACCTCGGCGTGTGTGAGGACGAGGTCGCCCATGACCATGGCCTGCTCACCCATGGGTTCGAACGCGACCCACGATCCCAAGGCGAAGCCGGCCTTGAGCGGGACGCCGTCCAGGGTGACCTTGAGGTCGGTGCGCGGCAGCGAGACTTTGTAGATCTCGCCTGGCTGCATCACGCCGCCCTTGCCGATAGCCCTGCCCACCGCGGCCCAGTCTGGCGCCGCCTGCGCAGGCGCCGAAAGCATCAGGGCCGCCGCCGCGGCGATCGGCGACAGAATGGACGGACGCGCTATCATCAGGGTCTCCGATCCGTGGCGGGTTCAATCGTGCTTGCCGGCCCGACGCGTTGCGGTGCTTCGGCGGCGAAGGGACCGCAGCTGCGCATCTGGTAGACGCCGCGCAGGAAGCCGCGCCGCTCATGGCCGATGTCGATCGCCGTCTGCAGACGGCGCTCGGCCGGCGCGGCGCCGCTGACCTCACGGACGACCGTGCGAAATGGGATCAGCGAATTAACGACGGCGCGGCCGCCGGCCTCGGCCACCTTGCCGACACGGCTTTCTTTGCGCTCCGCCTCCAACATCGGGTCAGGACCCAGCGCATCGTCCAGCCGTGCGATCTCGCTGTCGATATCGGTGCAGCTCCAGGAGGCCGCTAGGCTGTAGGGATCGTGCCGCGCCCGTTGCAGCGGCTCGGGAACGGCGCGGCCGAACAGCCCGACATCGCGGACCGGTTGCGTGATGATGTCAGTGGCCTTGTGTTCAGCGTCGCTCAACCGCGCGCCGATCGCCGGTTCGGGCGCGGGACGCCCCTCCGATGGCTGGGCGAAGGCGGGCGCCGCGAAGGCGAGGACGGCCGCGAGGGCCGGCGCGGGGCTCAGGGCGGCAAGAGCGATTTGTCTCATCGCGCGTTCTCCAACCCCCCAATCTGTGACGCCGCCCTGCCGCCAGCGCCTCAAGGTGCGCGGCTGAGCATTGCATCACCGGTCTCTGATGACCGTTCGAGCGGCCTCGCTCAGCGATCGACCGTGGCGACCAGCGCCTTGACGCCGAAGGGAAGCGTGACGCTGTCCACGCGAACGCCCTTGGGTTCGAACGGCGGCCGCCCGACGTGGGTCTTCAGGGCGTCGGCGGTGAAGATCGCGTGCGTCTGCGGCCCGGCGAACCGCCACCCCCGCATCGTGGAGGCGTCGGTGACGTACACGGCGAGTCGCCCGCCTGGCCTCAGGACGCGCCCGATCTCCTGCAGCACCGCGTCGCTCTCGCCCCAGAAGTAGGCTACGTTCACGGCCAGCACCCGGTCGGCCGAGGCGTCGGGCAACGGAAGCTGTTCGAAAGCCCCCAAACAGAGCTTCACTTGGTTGCGCCGGATGGCCTCGGCGTTGCGTCGCGAAGCCTCGGCGAGCATCGCTTCAGAATGGTCGACACCCCATATCTCGCCGCGGGTGACCCGGTCGGAGAGCGCGCGCACGCCCTCTCCAGGCCCGAAACCCAACTCCAGCACACGATCCTGCGGCTCGACACCCAACGCCTCGATAGCGAGGCGATAGGGCCGCCGATTGATCCGGCGCATCGCCGTCGCCGCAAGCGGCGCGAGCGGACCCGAGGGACGGCGCAGCTGGGCGCCGAGGACTTGCGCGATACCCATGGCGCGCAACATCAGCTGTGCGACCGCGGCTTGCCGTTCACGCGCGCCAGCAATACGCGGATTTCGCTTCGGCGTCCGGCGTCCCAAACGGGCCGATCTGGATGCGGCGGGGCGGCCAGGGCGCGCTGCAGGGCCTTGGCGGCGGCGGCGTACTGCCCCTGGCTCGCGAGAAAGTCCCCGTAGAAATAGTTGGCGTCCATGCTGTCGGGCGACAGGCTCACCGCCTCCGATAGGTACTTCTGCGCCTTTGCCTTGTCGCCGAAGCCGATCGGGAAACCGGGGACTCGGTAGTAGAGAACGCCGAGGCTTGTTGGCGCGCCCGCCTCAAGGGCTCTGGGGTCCAGCCGGTAGGCCGTTTCGAATAGCTGGCGGGCAGCCTTCGCATCGGATAGCGCGCTGAAGCCGCTCGACATCGCCGCCTCCTCGCTCTTGGCGATGCCGTTCCAGATCAAGGGCTCGGCGCGGCCGGGAAAGCGGGACGCGAGCGTGGAAGCGTCCTTCGCCAACGTCTGGATCTGCCGATGCTGCGCCTTCGGGTCGCTCACCTTGTACTTGATGCGGGCCCATTCGTGCTCGACTTGGTTGACGGCCGCATCCATCGCGGGATCGTTCGACGCGAAAGCCGGTGCGGCGGCCAGGGACAGGCTTGCCAGGCAGGCGGCGAACGCAAATGTATTTTTCCGGCCCATGAGTTCCGAGGTCTCCAACTGCCCCCGGCCTGAGACGACGCGGGCGTCAGATCACCTCAAACTCGCGACGCCGTTTGCGGCGTCGGCGGCGTGGCGTCGTCTCATGGGAAAGCACGGCCATTCCCAGGAGAGACGCATGCGCAAGACCCTGATCCCATTCGCCGCCAGCACAGCTCTGCTGGCCGCGGCGTCGGGCGCCTTGGCGGCGCAGACCGCCCATGTGGACCTCGTTGGTTTGGGTGGAAAGCAGGTCGGGGCGGCGACGCTCACCGAAGCGCCGAACGGCGTGCTGATGCGCGTCGAGGCGAAGGGCCTGCCGCCCGGCTGGCACGGGCTGCATTTCCATGAGACGGGCGATTGCTCGAAGCCGGACTTCAGCTCGGCCGGCGCGCACATTCACGCCATGCCAGCGCATGTGCATGGCCTGCTCAATCCCGCTGCGAACGAGGCGGGCGACCTGCCCAACCTGTTCGTGTCCGCCGACGGTGCGGGCCAGGCGGAGTTCTTCACGGCACAGGTCTCCCTGACGGGTCAGGGGGCGCGCGCCAAGCTGCTGGACGCCGATGGCGCCGCGCTGGTTGTCCACGCCAGTGCCGACGACCACCAGAGCCAGCCGATCGGCGGGGCTGGCGGCCGCATCGCCTGCGGAGTCATTCGGTGAGGTGGACGAGCTTGCGCTGCGCGGCGGCCTTCGCTGTCGCGATCCTGGCGCTCAGCGCCGCCAGCGGGCGTTCCGCGGCGGCGCCGCTGTCCCTGCAGGTCAAGGATCTCAACGGGAGAAGCCTGAGCATCCCCGGCGGCTTGCCGGCCGACCGCACCTTGCTGCTTGTCGGGTTTCGTCACGCTGACCGCACGGCTCTCGATGGGTGGCGGAAGGGACTTGGGCTCTTAGCGTCGGACCCGGCTTGGCTGGAGACGCCGATCATCGGCGTCGGCAACGGCATGATCCAAGCCATGATCCTGGAGGGCATGCGACGCGGCGCCGACACCCCGCAAGCCCGCGCGCATCTGGCACCCGCCTTCGCGCCCGCCAAGGAGGTGGCCGTCGCCCTCGGTCTGGATCCGAGCCGCCCCGCGGCCGTGGTCGTAGATCGCGCCGGCCGCGTCCTCGCCCGGGCGAGCGGCGACTTCGATCCCGCGCAGGCACGCGTCCTGCTGGGCGCCCTTCACTAGTCCGGCCAGCCCTTGCGCTCATCCCTCGGCGAACAGCTGAGCGGCGCGTCGATCCCCTGGGGCCAGCGCTCTGTCCACAAGTGCGGGGAACAGCGCGTTCAGCCGCACATAGATCGCCTCGGGAAAGCCGATCTCGACGTTGCTGCGTCGCGCGACGACCGCCCGGACGATGCGCTCGGCCGTGCGGTCAGGATCATCCATGGTCATACTGGTCGCCCGGGCCAGCGCCTGTACGCGTTCCGAGTTGAACGCCGTACGCACGGCTCGAGGCGATATGTGTGTCACCGCCACACCCGAGCCCGCAAGTTCCCGGCGAAGCGCGTCGCTGAAGCCGCGCAATCCGGCCTTGGAACTGGAATAGGTCGCGAAATGGGCGAAGCTGATCGATCCCAGGATCGATCCAATGTTGACGATCTGGCCGTCACTGCGAGCCCGCATCGCAGGCAGGACCGCCTGGGTGAGGCGGATCGGCGCCAGCAGGTTGACGGCGAAGGTGCGCGCGAGGTGTTCGGGAGCCTCGCCCTGGACCGGGCCGCAATACTGCACCCCCGCCAGATTGATCAGCACGTCGCAGTCCGCCCCGGCGAGCGACACGGCGGCTTGTTCGATGCCTGACGCCGACGCCAGGTCGCAGGCGATGTAGTGCGCTCCCGAGGCCGGCGGCACACGATCGAGGACGATGATCTCCGCTCCGCTCCGCGCCAGCCTCTGGGCGATGCGCTGACCGAGGTCGCCCGATCCGCCGGTGATCGCAATGCGTTGGCCTTCAGTTCGCATGGGCGAGACCTTGTTCGTGGGGAATGCTGCGGAACAGATCGGCGAACAGCCGATAGATCTGGCGGGCCATATCGATGATGTCGGCCTGATCGTCCGGATCTTGGATTTGCTCGGTAAGCTGCGTGAAGTGCTGCAGGTGTTCCTGGTCGAGCTCGCCATGCGAGCTTAGGTAGGTGAAGCACTCGGGCCCCAGACCGAGCGAGGCCGCCAGCCCGGCGGCGCCCCGCGAGGCGATCGCGGCCGAGGTGTCCTCCAGCACGAAGATCATGCCGAACAGCGCCAGCGGATTACCCTGGCCGACTGCGCGATAGGCATGGCGGACCATGGCCGAAGTCGCCGCATTGGGCGCGCTGACCGCGACGTTGGATGCGTGGCCGCCGGACGCGGCGATGTCGTGAAGGATCCAGGCCTCATGGCCCATCTCCTCCTCGATATAGGTGTCGAGCGCCGCTGCGAGACCCGAGTACCCGGGCTTCATCCGGCTTCTCGCCAGTCTCATCAGCGGCACGGTGTGCCGGACATGGTGATAGGCTTGCGCCAAATAGGCGATGTAGGCCTCCCGGTTGATGCGTCCGTGGAGGCCGTCGACGATCTGGGGGACACAGAACAGCGCCTGGCGTTCCACTTCGGTGGCTTGGCGCAGTCGAAGGAAGAAGCTCATCGGGCGTCCTCGGCCTGAAGATCGATGAAGTCGCGGTGCGCCGCGTGCAGCGCCTCGCGGCGCAGCCGGCCGTTTGCGGTCAGCTCGCCGCGCGCGGCGTCGAACGGCGGCGAGCGCCGCCACCTGACGACATGGGCGTAGGCAGGCAGGCTGGCGTTGGCGCGGGCGACGGCGCGGGCAACCTCGGCGTCGGACACCTGCGGGGTGGTCGTCGTCAGGACGGCGCAAAGCTCCGCGGCGCCGTCGCCGAAGACGGCGGCCTGGCCGATCTCTGGCTGCGCCTGCAGCTCGCTTTCGACCCACTCGGGAGCGACGTTGCGGCCCAGGTCGGTGATGATCAGATTCGATTTGCGGCCGCGGATCTCGACGAAGCCCTCAAGGTCGACGGCGCCGAGATCGCCCGTCGGCAGAACGCCCTGTTGCGGGGGCCCGCCGACGTAGCCGAGAAAGCTGTCGCCATGAACGATGAGCTCGCCATCGCTCGCGACGGTGATCCGCTGATGCGGCAACGCGCGGCCGGCCGTGCCAACCTTATCGCCAGTCGGGGTGTTCAGCGTGACGACCGAGGCGCACTCGCTCAGCCCGTAACCCTCGTAGGCGGGGAGACCCGCGCCCCGCGCCGCCGCGATCAGCTGTGGCGAAATCCGCGCCCCGCCGACCGCGACGAACCGCAGCGATGGCAGGCGACGGCCCTGGGCGACAAGGCACGCCGTGAGCGCGCGCAGCATCTCCGGGGCGAGAATGAGACTGGTCACCCCGTGGCGTTCCACGAGATCGGCGAGGCGCGCCGGATCCGGCCGTAGTCCGGCGCTGTAGCCGAGACTGTCCAGGCCAGGCGCATGGTGGCGGCCCCCGGCGAGGATCGAGACGTAGAGGCCCGCGACGTTCTCCAGCAGCACGCCCAGCGGCAGAACCGCCATGTGAACGCCTGCGAGATCGCGCCCCAGCGACTCGACGACGGAGCTGGCGACGGTCTCCATCTGCTCCAGCGAAAGGCACACTCCCTTCGGCTTGCCCGTGGAACCGGAGGTGTAGGTGATCTTTGCGGTCCTGGCGTGGATCGGACGCGACGCCGACGCCGCCGGCGCCGCCAGGAGCCGTGCGCCGGCGATGCTGAGCGTCGGCTTATCGTTGGCGGTTGCGGGCAGCAGGACCGTCGTCGCGCCGCAATCTGCGACCGCATGGGCGAGCTGAGCGCGGGTGAAAAAGGGCGGCAGGGTCACGCTGGGCCGGCCGAGCGCGATCAAGGCGAGGTCGGCGATCGCCAGGGCGGTGCTGTTGTCCAGCGCGAGCGCCACCGGCGCGCCTTCTGGCCGCTCGCGCAACGCGGCGGCCAAAGCGTGCTGTGCTGAAGCGACTTCGCGGGCCAGATCGCCCCAGCTCAGCATCGACGCGCCATCGGAGAGCGCGATCTCGTCGGGACGGCAAGTCGCGAACTCCGCGATCGCGGCGAGAACGGCGCTCACGCGGGTTGCTCCGGGGCGTCGATCGCCGGCGTCGGCGTTCGGTGGGGCCTTGGCCGCTGACGCCCGCAGGGTCCTGGCGCGGGCGCGATTTCGCCGGCGAAGACGCGCGGGCCGGCTTCATAGTACGTGCCCCAGCTCGCCGCCTCCGCGCCCAGGCGCTCGGCGTCGGCGTCGGCCATGGGGCGCAGGCCGAAGCCGGTATGGCGCAACAGCCGCGCAAGTTCCGGCCGCACGGTCGCCACGGCGTAGCGGCGCCGCTGGGCGAACAGCCATCTCGCCATAGCGTCGAACAGCAAGATCGCGTTGCTGACGCTGGCTGCTGCGAAACCGCCGATCTCGACGATTGCAGCGCGCTCCACCGGCCGCTCGAAGGCGGCGGCCACCGTCTGCTCGACCGCATCTTCGAGATAGCGCTCGAGAAACAGCGGCGCTTGCTCGGCGAACCGCACGCCGGCGGCGGCGGCGATGCGCCCCTGCGTGTCGAAGACGGCCGCGATCGTTGGATAACAGGTGCTGGCGCGCGCGCCGAAGGTGGAGCGGAACCGGTCTGCGATGAAGCGCTCCGCCTCGTGGCGTGCGCCGTCGCCATGACCGATCAGCACCAGCTTGGCGGATCCATGGCCGGTGCCGTCGTCGACCATCGGTTCGAACTCACTCAACGGCTCACGCAATGGGCTTCTCCGGTCCGGGCTCCCCGACCTTGTGACGACGCGGGTCCGAAATCGCCTCAACCGCGGCTTTGCATTTTTGACGCCGCGCGTTGCACAGCCTCTGCGAATGACCGATGTGTCTGGACAGTGATGGCGAAGAGGGACGCGCCGCCGCCGATGGACCAACTCCAGACGCTCCTGGCGGCCTATCTGCGCAAACGGCAGGATCTCGTGCGCTTCTTCACGGCGCGCACCAGGTCCTCCGCCGCGGCGGAGGACCTGGTCCAGGACATCTATCTCAAGCTCAAGACCCGCGAAGCGCCGGCGGACCTGCAGAATCCCGAGGCCTATCTCTATCGGTTGGGCACCAACCTGATGCTCGACCGGCTCAAGGAGCAACGCCGCCGACAGCAGCGGGAGACCTCCTGGGTGCGAGAGAGCACCGGGGTCGGTGACGATGCGGAGCCGGTCGCCGACGAGACGCCGGCCGACGAGGCTCTGGCCTCGCGGCAGCGGTTGGCGCGTCTTGTCGGCGCTTTGGATCGACTGCCGGCGAAGACCAAACAGGCGTTTAAGCTGCACAAATTCGAGGGCCTCAGCCACAAGGAGGTGGCGGCGCAGATGGGCGTCTCCAGAAGCGCGGTGGAGAAATACCTGATGGCCGCGCTCAGAACGCTCGCCGCGGAGCTGGACGAATGAGCCGAACTCTTGCGGCGGACGGGCTTGGGCGTCGTCTATGATCGATAACCAGGCCTGCTTCGCATGAGCACCTCGCCGCTTGATCCCGCCGTCCTCCCCGCCCTGCGCGACCAGGCGGCCGATTGGCATGTCCGCCTCGCCTCCGATGTGGCGAGCGAGGGCGACTGGCTGGAATTCGAGCGGTGGCTGGCCGTGGCGCCGGAACATCTGCGCGCCTTCGAGGCCGTGGAGGCGCTCTGGCTTGAGCTGGACGCGGCGGAGCCCGGCCGGGAGAGGCCGATCGCGGGGGCTCCGCGCCGGCCGCGTCTACCTGCGCGATCCCGCGTCTGGCTGCCGATCGCGGCTGCGGCGGCGCTTGTGCTTGCCGTCGGTGTCGCCGTGCGCCCGCTCGGCCCACGAACCCAGGTCTACGAGACCGCGCGCGGCGAGCGCCAGACCGTGCGGCTTGCCGACGGCAGTCAGCTGACGCTGAACGGAGCCACGCGCATCCGCGTCCGGCTCGGGCGTCGGGAGCGTGACGTCGAGCTTGCCCGGGGCGAGGCGGTGTTCGACGTCGCCAAGGACGCCTCGCGTCCGTTCGTGATCGCTCTGGGCGATCGTCAGGTGCGCGTGGTCGGCACGGAGTTCGACATTCTGCGGCACGAGCGCGCCGTCGTCGTGACCGTGAGGCGCGGCGTCGTCGAGGTGCGTCCTGGCGCGGCTGCGGCGGGCGGCAAGGTCTCACGGATCAGCGCCGGCTGGCGGCTCGCGCATCGCGAGGGCGAGCGGGCGGACATCGTCGGACCGGCCGATCCGGACGCGGCGTTCGCCTGGACCCAAGGCCGGTTGATCTTCCGCGAAGCGCGGCTGGCGGATGTCGTGCAGGTCCTCAATCGCTATGTGCAGACGCCGTTGGTGGTCGATGATGACGCCCAGTCGATTCCGGTGACGGCGGTCATCGCGCTGGATCAGGAGGATGTGATGGTCCGGCAGCTGACCGAGTTCCTCCCCATCGAGGCTCGCCGCCAGGGCGGCGAGCTGCGCCTCGCCCGGCGATAGGCCGCCTCCTGCGCCGCGCCTCACCCGCCGCTCTGCTCGTCGTGGCCGTCGTCATCTGGGCGGGACGCGCCGCGGCGGCCGAGCGACTGTTCGACGTTCCGCGGCAGAGCCGTCGGGACGCCGTGATCGCCCTCGCCCAACAGGCCGGGCTGTCGCTGGGCTTCGCCCCCGACGCGCGCTGCGAGGGCCTCGCCGGCGTGCGTGGTCGCATGAGCGTCGATACGGCCGTGCAGCGCCTGCTCGAAGGTTCGGGCTGTATCGCCCGCCGGCTGGACGCCCGCTCGCTGGTCGTCCAGAGCGCCACGCCGCGATCACCGCCGCCGTCCACGGCCCCGCCGCAGCTGGCGCGTCCCCTCGCCTCCCCGGTGCAGCTCGCCGAGATCGTGGTCACCGCGGAAAAGCGCGAGGCGCTACTTTCATCGTCGTCGTCGGGACTGACGGCGGTATCCGGCGACGCGCTCGCGGTGCAGGGCCTCGGCGATGCGCAGGATCTGGCGCTGCTCGCCGCCGGCGTGATGGTCACCAATCTCGGGCCGGGCCGCAACAAGGTGCTCTTGCGCGGGCTCTCCGACGGGCCGCTCACCGGGCATACGCAATCGACCGTCGGCATCTACCTGGGCGAGATGCGGCTGACCTACAATGCCCCTGATCCGGACCTGCCGTTGATCGATCTCGACCGCGTGGAGGTTCTTCGTGGCCCGCAGGGTTCGCTCTACGGATCAGGGTCGATCGCCGGCGTCCTGCACATCGTCCCCACCCCGCCAGAGCTGGACGCCCGCTCCGGGCGCGTGGCTGTGGCGCTGGCCGCGACTGCGCACGGCCGGCCCTCGGCCGAGGGGGACGTCGTGCTCAACCAACCTGTGCTCAACGGCGATGCGGCGTTGCGTCTGGTGGCCTGGTGGCAGCAAAGCGGCGGTTACATCGACATCCCGACACAGGGCCGGCGGGACGTCGACCGTACTCGACGCAGCGGCGTTCGCATCACCGGCCGCTGGCGCGCGACCGAGAGTCTCGAGCTGGAGTCCGCGATCGTCCATCAGGGGATCTCCACGCGCGACGCCCATTACGCCGAGCCGGCGATTGGCCCCCTCGCCCGCTCGACCGCCGCTGCGGAGCCGCACGACAACGACTTCACCGCCTTGACGCTCACCGCGCGCTGGTCGCCCACGTGGGGACGGCTCACCTCCACCCTGAGCGTGCTCGACCATGATGTGGGCAACAGCTACGACGCCGCTCTGGCCCCGCCCAACCTGTTCGTTGCCAACGCGCGCCCAACGGTGTTCACCGACGAGAACGAGATCCGCGGCCTGGTCGTGGAATCGCGCTTCAGTTCCTATGGCGCCGGGCGGACCCAATGGACCGTCGGTCTCTTCAACGCCCTTGGCGAACAGCGCCTTGACGGCGAACTGTTGACGTCGCCCGGTGGCGGCGGCTACCGCGAACGCCGCAAGGACAGGCTGGTCGAGGCTGCGATCTTCGGCGAGGTCTCCTACGATCTGAACGAACGGCTGACCGTCACCACCGGGGGCCGGCTCTTCGCATCCAGCCTCAGGACGTCCTCCCGCGTCCAGTTGGACGCGGACACCCGGCCGTTCGCCGGCAAGACCAACTATGACGGCTTCGCCCCCAAGCTCCGCGTCGCCTATCGGCCCCTCCGGGGGGTGGCGCTCTACGCCAGCGCTTCAGAGGGTTACCGGACGGCGGGGTTCAACACCGCAGGTCCGCTCAGCCAGGCCTTCGGCGTCGGGTCGAACGCCGCCCAGCCGGCGAGGCGCTATGGCGGCGACGAGCTTTGGAGTCTTGAGATCGGCGCCCGCTGGCGTTCGCCCGACGGTCGCCTCGATGTGCGCACGGCGCTGAGCCAGGCGCGCTGGCGCAACGTGCAGGCCGACTTGCTGCTGCCCTCGGGTCTTCCGTTCACCGCGAATCTCGGCGAGGCGTCGAGCCGGACCTTCGAGCTGGAGGCGACCTTTCGCACACGCGCCTTGCGCGTAAGTGGAAACCTGGTCGCCCAGGAATCCGAACTGACCCGCCGCGCAGCCGGATTCCCAGCTGGCGCTGAAGAAGCGCTCTCCATCGCGCCCGAGCGAATGTTCGGCCTGAGTTTCGCGTATGACCTTCCGCCGAAGCAGGGCTGGCAGGCGCAGCTTGACGGTAGCTTCGCCTATATCGGCCGTTCGCGCCTAGCGGTTTTCTCGACGGGCGCCTCGCGGATGGGGGGCTACAGCGACGCACGGCTGGGAGCGAATGTCAGTTCCGGCCCGATGCGCTTGGGCCTGAGCATAGAGAACCTGCTGGATTCCCGGGGCGACACGTTGGCCTTCGGCAATCCGTTCTCGCTGCGCCTTGCACGCCAGACCACGCCTCAGCGGCCGCGCACGATCCGTCTCAGGCTTGAACGAAGTTTCTGAGAAGGCCCCCAAAGTGAGCTTCGAGTGGTCAGGTCCGCAGCGACAATCTAACCTCATCTAACCGCCGCCGCAGGTCGGTTCTCGGACGGAGAGTTCTGATGCGCGCGGCCGCCTTCAGCACGCGATCCTACGACCGGCGATCCTCGACGCCGCGAACGCCGTGGCGCATCACGATCTCCAGTTTTCGAGAGCCGGCTGTCCGCCGCGCCGTCCCCCTCAGCGCGGCGACGGCGTCTTGGCGCGCCTGAGGCTGCGTGAGTACGCGTCAATGTCGCGTAGCTCGTCCAAGCTGACCCCGGCTGGCGGCATCTTCACATGCCCCTGATGCAGCTGTTCCAGACGTCGGGCGTAGCTGATGGCGTTGTTGTCGATGCGAATGTCACGGAATGCGGGCGCGCCCTGCCAGGCGCTGTCCTCGGTGAGCCCCATCCCATGGCAGTCGGCGCAGTAGCGTCTGGCGATCGTCTCGCCGCGCAGGGCGGACGCGACGCTCTTGCCGCTCGCGGGCGCCGCGCAAGCTTCGCCTCCAGCCAAACTGACGCATAGCAAAGCAACGCCCATGGCCAAAAGGTTCTGGCAAGTCCTGGGGGCGCGTCGGCGCATGACGATGTGGTCTCCGGTCCGCAACCAAGCAGAGCCTGGTCCCGCGCCAGTTTCCTTGAGGTGGCTCAACCGGGCAAGCTGGCTCTAAACGGTTTCCACTTGGTGGGATGGTCGTGTGGCTCATCGCCCCCGCCAGGCCGCGGTCCGCCGTTGAGGCCGCCCTTGCGAGCGCCTCTCGGCCGCGCTGCGGAGCTGAGTTGTTTTCGCTCAATGCGTCGCCCGAGCGGCCGGATATCCTGTTCCATCGAGGAGAAGTCGATGTCTGGCAGGTTGTCTCTCGCCGAGCCGCTGCGCCTTGGACGGCGCATCAGAGTTCATCGCCGAGCGCTCTTGGGCATTGGAGGGAGCCTCGTCGTCGCCGGACTGGCCAGTGTCGCCTTTCCCTACGGCGCGACCCTTGTGATCGGCGCAGCGGCGGCTTGGCTGCTCTGGTTGGTGGGCGCCGTCATGGTCGGCGTCACCCTGCTTCTCGGTGTCCGAAGATCGCTCTGGATCTCGCTGCTGGCCTGCTCCGTCGCCATTGCTGCAGGCGCGTACATGCTTGTCCACCCTATCGTCGGGGCGGCTGCGGTCGCGGTCTTGTTGGCGGCCGTCCTGATCTGTGACGGCGCCTTCGAGCTGGCGCTCGCTTGCGATCTGCGGCCGCTGCGGGCGTGGCGCTGGCTGATCGCCTCGGCGGCGGCCAGCATGTTCGCGGGGGTCGCTCTCCTGAGGATCGGCGACTCGCCTACCGCCCTGGCCAGGATTTTGGGACCGGCCTTGGCCACCAGCGGCGCCGCCGTTCTGGCGATCGCTTCGGCACGCCGCGGCAAAGGACGCTATTCCGCCATGCGGCGGAGATCGCGCGCCGACGTCTGGGAGGGCGCTTCGCCGAGAACGCCCTCCACATAGACCGTCTTGACGATCACGTAAGCGACCAGGGCGAGCGGTGTGGCGAAAGCGACGCCCAGCGGACCGAGCAAGACGCCCATGGCGAGCACAGCGAACAAGCCCAGCGCCATTGGAAGCTGCGCAAGCTGGCGAAGGATCAGCGGCGTGATCACATTGGCCTCGAGCTGCGCTGCGCCGAGATAGACGGCGAGCGCCCAGAAGAAGGTCTCGGGTCCTTCCGACAGGCTCACCAGCAGGCCTGGAACCGCCGCGGCCATCGGTCCGATCACGGGGATGAACTGGCCAAGGCCCGCGATCACGCCCAGCGCCGCCGCCGACGGGACGCCCGCCAGCGCCAGACCCAGGCCGGCGGTGAATCCAACCAGGAGCATGGAAATCAGCTGGCCCAGCAGCCATCGCTTCAGCGCCAAGAATGTCGCGCCGAGAAGGTCGCGGGCTCGCGCGCGCGCCTCGCGCGGCAGCAGCAGCAAGGCGCCTTCGATGTAGGATCTTGGATGGAAGGCGAGGTACAGCCCGGCGAAGAGGACGATGACGGTTCCAGCCAAGGCGCTCGCCACTTGAGCGGCGAGCCGCGGCCCCATCGCCAGCAGCCAGCCGCCGCCATTCAACTCGCGAAGCTGACCAAGCAGGGTCTCGCCGGCCACGCTCTGACTTAGCCGCGCTTGAAACGCGCCCCACGCGCGCGGAAGAAGTCTCGACAGGGCGGCGAACTGCGCCTCGGCCTCGCGCCCGAACACCCACACGGTCAAGCCGAAGCTGGCGGCGACGATCAGGACCGCCATGGCGAGCGCGGCGGGGCGAGGAAGGCGGCCATAGCGTTGCAGCGGTTCGGAGAGCGCCTGAAGGAGCACGGCCGCCAGGACGGCGCCGAAGGCCATCAGGATCACGTCGGCCAGGCGGGCGAGGATGATCCCCGCGACGATCAGAGCCGCCGCGAGCAGGATCAGTTGTTCGTTGCGCCGACGCGGCGGCGGATCCTGATAGCTCGTCAGCATGCGCCAGAGTTTGTCGCTTCGGCGCTTCGCCGCCTTGAGCGCGATCAAGGCGCGGCGTGACTTCGATCAAAGCGCTCTGGCTGCGGCCTGCCACCCTGCACGTTCAGCCGGGAGCCCGCCATGAGCTTCAACGACATCCTCCTACAACTCGACACCTTTCCCGAGCCCACCCGCATGCAGGGCCTCGACCGGGCGATCGAACTGGCCAAATTAGCGAAGGGACGGATCACCGCCGTGGCGACCGCCGTTGACCTGCCGCTCCCGAGCAACCGTCTCGCGGACTTCCTCATCGGTCTGAGCAAGCTTGAAAAGGAAGTCGAGAAAGAGAGCTTTTGCGCCGGCCGCCGGTTGATCGACCACTTCACGACAGTCGCGAAGCAGGCCGATGTTTTTGCCGCCGCCGAGGTCTCCCGGTGTTCGCTGTACCTGATCCCGGAGATGATCGCCAAACGCGCGAGGACGCACGACATCTGTCTCGTTCCACTAGCCGGCGGCCTGGATGGGCAGACCGAGATCGCCATGGCGGCGATGTTCGGCGGGCATGCCCTCGCGGATACGGACAGCGTCCTGCGACAGGAAGTCGACGGCGGCTTCGAGGCCGGTCTGGTCACTGACTTCGATCAGCGGCGCGCCGCCGATCGGACCGCGCGAGACGACCGCAGAGTTGACAGGCGCCGGCCGTGGCGCGAACAGCAATCCGAGCGCCAGGGCGACCAAGTCGAGTGCGACGCCGCCGATCAGCCAGCGCGCCCATCGTATTCGATATTGAGCCGGTCCCGTCATCGCTATTCCCGCGTCTTCAGCACCGCCACGCGCTGCGCTCCTGCGCAAGCACGAGGAGACCGCCGTGCGTGGCTGAGACGCCCCCGGACGGCCGATGGCGGCCGTCGCTGCGGTCCCCGGGCGGTGAATTGAATGCTCGGCATGCGGCTCCTCGCGCCTCGCCAGCCGCTCGCGCCGATGCAATGCGACGATCCTGATCCAGGAGCGGGTGAGGTTCGGTTGCGGGTTCGGGCGTGCGGCGTTTGCCGTACGGATCTTCACCTCGTCGATGGCGAATTGCCGCCGTCGCGGGCAAATGTGATCCCCGGCCATCAGATCGTGGGCGTGGTCGATGCGCTGGGGCCGAACGTCGTCGATCTGGCGCTGGGTGAGCGCCTCGGCGTCCCCTGGCTGGGCGGCTCCTGCGGCGTCTGTCGCTTTTGCCGCCAAGGCCGCGAAAACTTGTGCGATAGGCCGACCTTCACCGGATGGACGCGCGATGGCGGATTTGCCGATACGGTGATCGCGCGCGCCGAGTTCTGCATCCGCCTTCCGGAGGATCTTTCCGATATCGAGGCGGCGCCTCTGCTCTGTGCAGGGCTGATCGGGTTTAGGGCCTGGCGCATGACCGGGGAGGCCCAGCCGGGCTTAAATCTGGGTCTCTATGGCTTTGGCGCGGCGGCCCACCTCCTGGCGCAACTTGCGCGCCATCACGGCCAGCAGGTTCACGCCTTCACGCGGCCCGGGGATATTGCGGCGCAGGCGCTTGCGCGCCAGCTTGGCTGTACGTGGGCGGGCGGTTCGGACGAGCGGCCCTCGCAGCCGCTCGACGCGGCGATCATTTTCGCCCCCGACGGCGCCCTTGTGCCGCGGGCGCTCGAGGCGGTCGTCAAGGGCGGGGTTGTCGTGTGCGGCGGCATTCACATGAGCGACATTCCCAGCTTTTCCTACGATCTGCTCTGGGGCGAACGCAGACTGGTGTCCGTCGCCAACCTGACCCGGCAAGACGCACTCGACTACTTCCCCCTCGCCGCCGCGGCGGGCGTGCGGAGTCAAGTTGCGGTCTACCCGCTGTTGCAGGCGAACCAAGCCCTGCTGGATCTCCGGCAGGGCGCCTTCACGGGCGCCGCCGTGCTCCTGCCCTGAGGTCGAGTGGCTCAGACCTCAGTCAATTTCTTCCGACCGCTCGAAATATTGCGCGCATATGGTCACGGATGAGAGGCCGAGTTTCGGCCAGCAACTCGCTCTGCGGCTATCGTGTCTGAAAGAAATCGTTGCGGAAGCTGCACGCGCCGCTCGATCCATCAGAGTTGGGAGCGCTAGAGCCTCGGCTCGCCATCGGCCCGCCGACCCCATTGAGTGCGGGCCAGGCGAGGGAACGGCGACAGCTTAGGCAGACCTGCCCCGACGCCCCTTCCTGAAGGGTTGGTCCGAGCCGCGCCGGAAATCCGATCCACGCGTGCGGATGGCAGAGGACGCCGCTCGGCGGCGCCCCCAACATGGTCTAGCCGCCAATCGACAGGTGATCTTCCACCTGCTGGACGCCCGGCGTGGACCAGGCGGCGCGTTCGATGATGTCGCGCTCGAACCAGGCGCGGATCCGCCCGTCCAGCTTCACTTTGCCGCCTTCGACGGAGATCGAAACCCGATCAGCTTCCACGTTGGCTTGCCGTTCCAGCGCCTGCTCGATGCGCCGTTTGATGTCGGTCGCGCGGACTTGCAGCTTCACCGTGATCAGGTTGATGATCCCGCGCACGCCGGGCAGCCGCCGCGCGCCCATTTCGGCGCCGCTTCGCTGATAAGCCCATTCGACCTCGCCGGTGAGGGTCACCAGTCCGTCGTCGACCTTCACCTTGATCTTCTCTTTCGGCAGCGTGACGTCCCAGTCGATGAGATTGGCGACCCGGTCGGCGATCGAATCGTCGCTCTGGATGTCCGCTTGGCGTCGCACCGCCAGATCGTCGACATAGCCGCGCACGCCCTTGATGCGCTTCACCGCCGCTTCGACCATGATCTTCTGAGCGAAGGTGCCCACGTGACCGGCCAGACGGGCGATGCCGTGTTCGACGCTGACGCCGATGCCGGCGGCCTAGATGCTCGGCTGGAATTGCAGCTCGTCTTCAACGAGCTTTTTGATCAGCTTGTCATCCATGATGGAATCCTCATGGAATCCTCGCGGCCCTGTTGGCCACAGCGGATGATTGCGGCGCGGCGTCGAAGCGCCTTGCGCTAGATCAATCACCCTTCAGCCTCGTGGCGCTCTCGCCCGGCCCCGCTTGACCCGCGTCAAGGCGCAGCGTGGGGCGGCTCGGTGAAGATCGCTCAGCGGATGGATGCGAGAGGACATTTGGTGAACGCTGTCGAGCGCGCCCCGCCCAAGGCCTCGGGGTGGCTTCACGCCGCCTGGACGCAGGTGTTTCGCCCATTGCTGGCGATCGCGTTCTTCGCCACGGCCGGCTGGTTCCTCTGGCGCCAGCTGGAGCATCTCTCATGGCGCGCCTTCCTGGGCGCGCTAACGCAGACCCGCCCGCAAGCGATCTTCGGCAGCATCCTGCTGACGATCGGCAGCTACGCCTGCCTGGCGGCGACCGAGACCGTCGCGCTACGCGCGCTGGGGCACAGGTTGAGTTACCTGAACGCCGCGCGCGTGGCCGTTCCGGCCTACGCGCTCACCAACAGCGCCGGATTCAGCCCCGCGACCGGCACCCTGTTTCGCGTCCAGATGTATCGCAGCTTCGGGCTGGACGCCCGCGCCAGCGCCGTTGTGGCGATGTTGGCCGGCGCCGCCGTGAGCCTGAGCGGCGTCGTCACGGCTGGGCTGGTCATGTTGGCCGATCCGTTGGGTCTTGGGCGAACGCTGCACCAGCCGGCCGGCCACGTGGTCCTCGCGGGCGTGACGCTGACGCTGCCGGCGCTGCTTTGGTTCTGCGCCTTCACGCGCTGGTCCCCCCAATGGTTGGGCGGCGGCCGGCCGCACGGTGGCGCGCGCGTCCGCATCCTGGGCCTTGGCGCGGGCGTCGGTGACTGGCTCTTTTCCAGCGCCGCCCTCTACATTCTCCTTCCGGATCACAGCCTGGCGGTGCTGCCCGCCTTCCTCTGCGCCTATATTGTCGGCGCGTTGCTCAGCGCTGCGACGGGCGTGCCCGGCGGAATCGGCGTGTTCGAGGCCATTGTGCTAGCCTTGACTGCATTGCTGGGGCAACTGCACGAAACTACGGCGGCGCTGCTTCTTTACCGCTGCATCTACAGCTTTGGCCCCCTCGGAATTTGGGGCGTGGTCAGCCTGGTCCGGGCCGTGCGCCGCCGCGGGCGCGATCGAGCCGAGACCCAGCCGACAGCCCGAAAGCCGTCGACGCCATACTGGTCGCGCCCGTTGGCGGAGCTTTTCGCCGAGCTGGGGACCTCGGTCGACGGGCTTGGCGCCGCCGAAGCCGAGCGGCGGCTGCACGAGGTCGGCCCCAACGTGGTGCGCGGCCATCAGGCCACCTCGGCTATGCGCTTGCTGCTCCGGCAGTTTCAAAGTCCACTGGTCCTGATCCTGATCTTCGCAGGCGTGGTCGCCGGGGCGCTGCAAAACTGGCTCGAGGCGGCGATCATCGTCGCCATGGTGCTGGGCAGCACGCTGTTGGGCTATGTGCAGGAGCATCGCGCCTCCCACGCGGTGGAACGTCTGCGTCGGCGTCTCACGCTAAAGACGCTCGTGCGTCGCGCAGGGCGTGCGCAGGAGATCGCGCTCGACGAGGTGGCCCCTGGCGACGTCGTGCTGCTGAGCGCTGGGGCCATCGTGCCCGCCGATGCGGTTCTGTCTGCGGCCACGAACCTGCTCGTCACGGAGGCGGCGCTGACGGGGGAATCCTTCCCGGTCGAGAAACGCCCCGGCGAAGTGGCCAGCGCGGCGAGCGCCGCCGAGCGCCTCAACTGCGTGTTCGCAGGCTCGTCGGTGCGCAGCGGCGCCGGCGAGGCGCGCTGGTCGTCGCCACCGGCCGTGACACCGAGTTCGGGCTGATCGCCCAGCAGCTGCTTCACCGCCCGGAACGCCGCGGGCGAAGTCGTTCTCGATCGGCAGGATATCCGGCAGGTGACTGGGCTTGTCCGGCGGGCGGTGCAGCACCAGGACGACCGCGGCCGGAAGACGGCGGGCAGCCGCTCGACGAGTTCCAGCATCTGACTGAAGCCGATCGCTCCGGAGGCGCCGACAAGCACCAGCCAGGAAGCGGGAATAGGCCAGGCCTCACGGTTACGGCCGGTCGTCCGCGCATGATGTTCGCCTCCCGCGCCGCCTAGTCTGCGTCTCTTCGTTTACGTGAGCAGATCGGTCACTGGCGCGCCTTGACGGCATGCGAGGCGCAATTCGCGAGCCGACACTTAACAAGTTAGCATCTGCGAGCCCGGCGAGAGCTTCCTCAGGGACGTTCAACCGCAAATTCCGCTGCACCCGCCAAGCCGCAAGCGTCCCCGGCTGCGGTCTTCGTCGGGGGCTTTGCGCGCAGTGGGCGCACCCATCCTTGGGGCGCATTCCTGTTGCCGGCGGTGCGCGCCGCTCGCGAAGACAGACCGCCGCCGGCTCGCAGTTCGCGACCCGGCTGAGCACGCGGCGGCGCGGTTGCGTCAATCAGCCATCTCCAGTTCGGTGCGGGCGCGAACCTTGAGCAGCACCGGCTGGGCGAACCCCTCGCTCTCGTCGACCAAACTGATGACCATCGGGTCGGCGCGCAGGACGGCGCAGGCTGCGGCGCGCGGCGCGAAGATGGCGGACTTGGGATATCGCACCTGCGCCAGAAGATTGATCCGTTCGATCTCCGCGGGATCGTCCACCTCCCGCACGTTCGCCGCCATCGATAGGCCTCGGACTGGCTCGCAGCCCGCCGAGGAGGCGCCCACCGCCAGGGAGACACGCCGCTCACGCTGAACATTCGCGAACTTCTGGCTCGTTCGCGCGACGACGAAATAAAGCGTCAGTTCCTCGTGCACGAAACCGACGATGGTGGCTTGTGGCCACCCATCCGGCCGCAGGGTGGCGATCGCCAAGGTGCGCTGAGAATCCAACACCCGCATCACCAGGTTCCGCAGCTTCTCCAGATCGACAGGTCCGCCGTCCATGGGAAATCCCTCCGCGCTGCCAAGCCCGCAGCATGGGCCGACCGTGCGGACGAGGGCTTGCGTCGCATCAAACGCGCAGCGGAAATTCTTTGCGCTTGACGCCGGTCAAAGCCGGCCGTCGGTGGCGGTCGCAGGTTTGCGGTTCATCCGATGGAGGTCGACATGACTTCAGGACTCGCCGTCTTTGACACGACCGTACAGGAGTCGAACACGTGGCGGTCCATGATCGACGCCCGTCTGCCGCCCTGTAGCCGCCAGGAAGCCTACGGCGCCTTCCGCGCGGTCGTGCACACCCTGCGCGATCGTCTACCGCTCGAGGCCGTGCTGAGCCTATCCGCACAGCTCCCGCTCCTGCTGCGGGGCGTCTTCTTCGAGGGCTGGCGACCAGCCGACGCGGCGTTCGACATCCATGATGCCGAAGCCTTTGGCGAGGCGGTCGCGCGCCGCTTGCCGCCGGGCTTCTCGCGTCACGGCAAGGACGCCGCCCAGGCGGTGTTCTCCGCCTTCGACCGGCTAGATTCGGGCGAAACCGCCAAGCTCGCGCGCCACCTGCCGCTCGCCATGCGCCGGCTTTTCCCGATTGAACACCGTGCAGCCTGAAAGGCAGAGCCATGCGGACCCCATCACGCCTTCTCTATTTGCTGACCGATGGCGGGCGAGCGCGTCTGGTCCGCCGCTCGTCGGAAACAGGTCATTTCTCCACCGTGGAGCAGATCGACGGCGCCGCTGAGTTGCGCACCCTGCGACGAGAATTGCGGGCCAGCCCGCCGACGCGAACCTTCGCCAGCGCTGCGCCCCGCCGCTCCGCCGTCGGGCAAGAGGATTTTGCTCGCCCTGTGAAAGAGGCGTTCGTGGCCAGGGTCGCCGACCGCGTGATCGAGGTGGCGCGCAGGGATCAACTCGACGGCGTGGTGCTGGCGGCTCCGCCGCGGCTCATCGGCCCGCTGCAGGCGTGCCTGGGTGACCGGATCGCCATCAGCGGGCAGCTACGCAAGGACCTCACCAAGGCTCCGGATCATGAACTCGGGTCTTGGCTGAACAAGTCGTTTATCGCCTCCTCGGGCGCCTGATTTCGGCTGGCGTCGTCCGCCGTCTTGGAGCGGCTTTATCGGGCTCGCCGACGTCTTCCCGAAACCCGCGGATGTTCCAGCCGCCTCCATTGCAGGACCGTCCAGCGGCATGACTGGCGCACGACGGGCGCTCGGCTCACGCAGCGGCTGGAACAATGCCGCGGCTCCACGCCGTGATTAGGATGGCGCGAGCGACTCGCGCACAACCCCGACCCCGTCAATGCAGCTCACCTCGAGCCAGGCGCCAGACCAGCTCGGCCCGGCGTCGTCGACGGCGCCGACCACCACCGGCACGCCGAGCTTGCGGGCCAGAAGGTCGACGCGACCGGTCGCGTCGCTGCTATTGACGATGATGCAAGCAGCCAAGGCGATGCGATTCTCCCAGTCCGGGCCGATATCCTCGGCCAGCAGGATCTCGCCGGGTTGCAGCTTGGCCAGGTCCGCCGCCGACCGCGCGAAGCGCGCGACCCCACACACCGTCCCCTCGCCCAGAGCTCGGCCCCGGCCGATGATCGGCGCCGGTTTAGGATCTTGCAACATAGCCATCCTCCTGATGGTTGCTAGCCAAGCTCCGGCTCGAGCGCCGCGTCGCGATGCGGCTCGGGGATCTCCGTCATCGTGGCTTCGGTGAGCAGCAGCGCGCTAGCGACGGACACGGCATTCTCCAGGGCCACCCGCACGACCTTCACCGGGTCGATGATGCCGGCTTCGACCAGATCAACGTATTGGTTCTTCGCCGCATCGTAGCCCAGCGCGCCCGCGGCCTCCCGCATCCGGGCCACCACCACCCCGGAGTTCTCGGCGATCTGTCGGGCCGGCGCCTCCAGCGCCCGCTTCAGGATCTCCATGCCCGTCCGCTCGTCGCCCTCGACGCCAACCTCGTCCTGCTCGACTGCCGGAATGCAGCGCAGCAGCGCACGGCCACTCCGCCCGACAGCTTGGCGATGCGTTCGTCGAGCTTCTCCCGATCGTAGTCGCTGCTCGAGTTCTCCCGTTCGCGCCGAAGCTGCTGGAGGCGCGCCTCGATCTGCGCCTTGCCGCCGGCCCCGCCGACGATCGTCGTATCGTCCTTGCCGACCACGACCCGCGCCGCACGGCCAAGCTGTGCGATCGCGACATTCTCCAACTTCATGCCGAGCGCTTCGGAGGTCACCTGGCCGCCGGTGAGCACGGCGATATCCTCGAGCAGCGCCTTGCGCCGATCGCCAAAGCCCGGCGCCTTGACGGCGCAAGACTTCAGCACGCCGCGATGACGCCAGCGTCGCCGACCTTCTCCATCGCCTCGGCGATCAGCTCGCCGACCTTCGGGTCGTTGTGCGCGGAGATCGCCGCGACCTGCGCCTTCTCCTTGCGGCTCTTCACCGGCTTGGCCATGTCGCCGAGCGCGGCCACCGCCGCGCGCGTCGCCGCGTCGAGGCCGCGCTTGACGTCGACTGCGCTGGCCCCGGCGACGACGTTGCGCACCCCCTGCACCAGAATCTCGTGCGCCAGAATCGTCGAGGTGCTGGTGCCGTCGCCGACCCGCTCTCCGGTCCGCTCGGCGGCCTGACGCAACACCTGGGCGCCAAGATTCTCCTCGGGGTCCTTAAGATCGACCACCTTGGCGATAGTCACGCCGTCGTTGCAGACGATCGGCGCGCCCCAGGACCTCTGGATCAGGACCGACTTCGATTTGGGCCCAAGCGTCACCCGCACCGCATCGGCCAGCTGCGTGGCGCCGCGCAGCACCTTCTCCCGCGCCGCTGCGTGGAACCGCATCTGCTTGTGCGCCATCGGCGGGCCTCCTGATCGACGAACGTCCCGCCACGGCGATCCGCAGCGGGGCTGGCGGGCCTCACCCGGCGGTGCTGACCGCGATCTTCTTGGCTTCGGGCTTGGCGGGCGTGGGCGCCAACACCTTGAGAACACCCTTGTTCAGGCTCGCCTTGATGTCCTCGGCCTTGACGCCGGGGGGCAGCTGGATGGAGCGCGAGAAGGAGCCATAGCCCCGTTCGATCATCCGGTAGGTCTTGTCCGTCTGCTCCTTCTCGAAACGCTTCTCGCCGCTGACGGTGAGCAGGCCGTCCGCCACCTTAACCTCGACATCCTTCTCGTCGAGCCCAGGCAGTTCAACGGTGATCTCCAGCCCCTCCTGGGTCTCCGCGAGATCCATCTTGCAACGCACCGGCGCGGCTTCGGCGTTGAACAGGGCGCTTGGGGCGAAATCATCGAAGATGCGGTCGATCTCGCGCTGCAGCGCGTTAAAGATCGAGTGCCTGGGCGCATCCGCAACCGCACCGCCCGTCTTGACTGGAACTTGCTCGATGGCGCCCATGGGAAGTCCTCCTGCTTGAGCCGTGGTGAAATCGTCACACTGCCGGACCTGCCGGGGATGGGCGTTGATCTTGCGCAAGACGATCCATTATTCGGGGAGCCGAAAATCAGCGCTCTCGGCGGCCGCGCTCTCCGGTTCGTGCGCCGCGCCCGCCATCACCCGCACGCCGGCATCGACCCAGGATCTGGCGCGCGCCATGAACCAACGTTGTTCGACCAGCCAGAGGTCGAGCGGCGTGCGGCACCGCTGGAGACCGTCTAGCGCCTGCGCGCCGTCCTTCGCCAAGTCGTCGACGAAAGCGCGGGTCTCGGCGCTCCAGGTCCGGACGGAGGCGACGAGCAGGTCGCGCCCATGCGCGGCGGCGGCGAAGACGTCGGGCCGAGGGAGGTCGGATTGGAGCTGAGCGTGGGATTGAGCCATGGCGAACCTCGCTTGTGCAGTTGACGAGCTTGCAGCCCGCCGCTCCGCCGCGCCTTGACGGCGGTCAAGGGCGAAGGCCGCTCTCAGCCTCGGCAGCCGCCCCCGGTTGCGGCCGGCGCCGTCGGCCGGCCGTCCAGCGCCGCATTGAGCGCGGCGTCCCAGCCGTAGGCGTCGCGGCGGAAGGCGACCACGCCTGAAGGATCGGCGGTCGCGGTCCAGTACATGACATAGAGCGGCGTTGGCCGGCGAAGCGCGATGCGCCGCGTCCGGCCGCTGGCGATCGCCGCGTCAAGGCCGCCCGCGCCGCGTTCGTCGTCGAGCAACAGGAGCGCCAGCTCGCGCGGCTTCTCGAGCCGCATGCACCCGTGGCTGAGTGCGCGATCGGCGCGCGCGAACAGGGCCTTCGAGGGCGTGTCGTGCAGATAGACGCCAAATGGACTCGTCAGGTCGAATTTCAGGACGCCCAGCGAATTCTTCGGTCCCGGCCGCTGCACGAGCCGTCGGGACGTGATGACGAAGCCGTTCCGAGCAAGATAGCCGGGATCTCGCCGGACGCGCGGCAGGATCTCCCTGGCCGCAATCGAAGTCGGCACGCGCCAGGGCGGATTGACGATGATCGCCTCGATGCGCGAGACGAACATTGGGGTCCGATGCCGCGGATCACCGACGATGGCCCGCATTTCCAGCGCGACCCGTCCCTGGCGATAAAGCGTCGCCTGCGCGGCGCCGACATCGACTTCCAACCGGTCGGCGGGCAGCGCGTGTGGCAGCCACCGCCAGCGCTCCAAATTGGCGTCGATCTGCGCCAGGCGTTCGCGCGCCGGGACGTTCAGCGCGGCGAGCGATTCCCGGCCGAGGACGCCGTCGGGCGCGAGGCCATGCGCGCGCTGAAACGCCGCGAGCGCCGCGGCGAGCTCCCGATCGGAGGCCGCCGCGGCCGCCCCCGCGAGGTAACCCTCCACGGCGAGGCGGTCCTGGAGCGTCTTCGCAGCCGCCCCCTCGCCTGCGGTGCTGGCCGCCGCGGGATCCAGGCGCGGCCATCCGCCGGCCGCCACGATTTGCGCGTAGCGACCGTGCGCAGCCGCGAGCCTCGGCATACGGCGGCGCCAGTCCGGCAAGCCAGGGGCCGAGCCGGCCCTGCGCCCGGGCGTCCTGCAGTTCTGCGGCGACGTCGTGTCGGACCGGCTGGATCGACCAGCGTCGATCGACCGCGGCCGGACGAAGGCGCTGGCCGAGTTCACGGGTGGCGTAGGCTCTCGCCGCGGCGAGCAAGTCGTCGGCGGAGGCGGCGGCGGCCTTCGGCCGCACGATCTGCAGGATCGCTTGGCGCTCCCCCGGCGTGAGCGGCGTCGACGCTGGCGCTGCGCCTGGACTGACGAGCGGAACCAGGAGCACGGAAGCAATGCAGCCAATCTGGTTCACCGCCGCCGGCTTGCGTCAGCTCGCTCAGCGCGCGGTGTAGCCGCCGTCGATAACCAGCTCGGAGCCGGTAACGAACTTGGCTTCGTCGGAGGCAAGGTAGACGCAGGCCCAGGCGATGTCGTCGGGTTCGCCCAGATGGCCCAGCGGGTGCAGCGCGGCGGTCGCTTCGCGGCCCTCGGCCACATCCCCCTGACCTTGCAGATAGCCCTCGACCATCGGCGTCCAGATGAAGCCGGGGTGGATCGAGTTCACCCGGATCTTCTCCGACGCGTATAGCAGGGCGTCGGTCTTGGTCATCAGTCGCACCGCCCCCTTGGAGGCGTGATAGGGCGGTACGTCCGGCGCGCTGATCAGGCCGTAGATTGACGATAGATTGATGATCGAACCGCCGCCGGCGCGCCGCAGGTGCGGGATCGCATGTTTGGTGCAGAAAAACACGCCCTTGACGTTGATCGCCTGGACAAAGTCCCACTCGGCCTCGGTGAGCTGGTCAGTGGGTTTGTTCGGCCCCGCCACTCCGGCGTTGTTCACCAGGACATTCAGCCCGCCGAAATGGGCGACGACCTCGCCGATGACGCGCGACGTCTCCGCCTCGCTGGCCACGTCATGACGCCAGAAGCGCGCCGCCAGGCCGCGGTCGGCGAGCGCACGCGCGAAGGCGTAACCCTCCTCCTCGCGGACGTCGGTCAAAGCCACCGACGCGCCCTCCTCCGCCATCCGCAGCGCAGTCGCCCGCCCAAGGCCGAGCGAGGCGCCGGTCACCAGCACGGTCTTGCCCGCCAGTCGGCGCACCACGACCTCCTTAAGCTTCAATGGCTGAGCAGAACGAAGCGGTCGCTACCGGTCAGCAGGTCGCGGGTGACGCCCCCGAAAAACCATTCTCCGAGCCGCGAGTGACCATAGCCCCCCGCCACGATCAGGTCCGCGCCGATCGCCTTGGCCGAGGCCTCGAGCTGCGTGGCGACGTTCTCGGACGGCGCTTCGACGATTTTCGCCTGGGCGATCACGTCGTGACGCGCGAGGCCTTTGAGGACGGCGGTCGTGCGCGCCTCGGCGTGCTCGACCTGATCGCGATGGCAGACATCCACCACCAGGACATTGTCCGCCGCGCGCAGGAACGGCAGGGCGTCGGCGAGCGCGCGCCGGGCTTCGCGCGTGTCCTTCCAGGCGACCACCACCGAGCGGGCGGTCAGCCTGCCGCCGCTCGGCGGCGCGACCAGCACCGGCCGGCCGGCGCGCAGCATGATGTCGCCGGCGTCCACCGATCGATAGCGCTCCATCCGGCGGGCGGTCGAGCCCCCGGCGACGATCAGGTCCGCGCCGCGCGACAGGCGAGCGATGGCATCCGATGGCAAATCCTCGAACTCGATCCAGTCCGTCTCGATGTCCTTGGCCTCGGCCTCGAAGAATTTCCGGGCGCGCTCGAGGTCAGTCCGCACGACCTCCTGCATGCCCAGGATCCACTGCGCTTCCATCATGCCCGTAGGATCGCCGGCTCCTAGCGGCGGCATCATCTCGCATCCCACGCCGACGAGCGTCGCATCGAGATCGCGCGCCAGCGCCACGGCGGCGCGCAGTCGCGGCGCTTCCTGCGGATCGCCGCTCACATGTGTGAGAAGGGTGCGGATCGCCTGCGCGCTTGCGCTGCGGCCGGAGGGCTCGGTGCGAACCTTGGGCGTGTCCTGGACGAGAGTGACCATCGTGCTGTCCTTGTTTCCCGCGCTCAGCGCTCTGCGCGGCGTCTCAACAGGCCCGCCGCCGACCCGATCTTGCTGCGCTCCGGCCCTGCGTCTGATGCAATTGGCCGCCGAAGACATCGCGCCAAAGGTGACCTAACGCTGAGCCGCTCGATATTCGGGATCATCCCCTACGTATCCGCCCGGAGGCGCGGCCCCAGGTCGAGCTCGAACCTGACTCTGCCCGGGTCCTCGTCGGGACGGATCTCGAAGCCGAGATTTCGCGCCAGGCGGATCATGCCGGCGTTGTCCAACTCGGCGTCGCCCCAGATCCGCGTCACGCCGCGGCTGCGCGCGTAGACGATCAGTTCAGCGAGCAGCAGCCTGCCAAGGCCCTGTCGCTGCAGATCGCTGCGGACCAGCAGCGCGAACTCGGCGGCCACGCCTTCAGGATCCGCGGAGAGGTGGGCGCAGCCTGCCAGCATGCCCGCTTCGGTCTCCGCCACGAGGGCAAGCTGTCGATCATAGTCGATCTGGGTGAGGCTCGCCGCCAGCTCCGGATGGAGCGTCCGCAGCGTGTCGCCGAACCTGAATCTGATGTCGACGGCGGTGCAGCCCGCGACGAGGCTGGCGAGCGCCGCAGCGTCGTCCGGCCGCACCGGCCGCAGCAGCACGGTTGCCTGTCCGAACGCGACAGAGCGCTCGAGGGCCGCCGGGTACGGTAGGATGGCGGGACGAACCGCGGCAGCCGGCGGCTGCAGGGCGATGCGCGCGTCTAGGCCCAGCACGCCGGAGGCGTCGCAGAGCAGCGGGTTGATGTCCAGCTCGGCGATCTCAGGTAGATCGCAGGCGATCCGGGCGATCGCCACCAGCACCTGGCTGAGCGCGGCGAGGTCGGCGCCGGGGCGGCCGCGAAAGCCCCCCAGCAAGCGCGCGACGCGTGTCCGAGCGATCATCTCCCGCGCCAGTTCGTCGTTCAGCGGCGGCAGCCCGAGCGCGCGGTCGGCGAGCAGTTCGACCGCCACGCCGCCGTGGCCCACCATCACCACCGGGCCGAAGGCGGGGTCCTGCGCCAAGCCGACCAGCAGCTCCTGCGCGTGCGTCCGCCGCACCATCGGTTCGACGACGAACCCGTCGATCGACGCGTCCGGCCGCCGTTGCGCCACCCCGGCCAGCATCGCTTTAGCGGCCTCGATCACAGCTTCGCGTCCGGTGAGGTCGAGGACCACCCCGCCGACATCGGTCTTATGCGTGAGCTGAGGCGAGACGATCTTCAGGGCGACCGCGCCGCCGAGACGCTCGGCGGCAGCGCCCGCCTCGGCGGGGGTGCGCGCCTCGCGGCTCTCCACCACCGGCACGCCGTAGGCGCGCAGCACCAGGCGGGCCTCCGGGTCCGAGAGGGTCCGGCGTCCGGAGCGCAGCGCCGCCATGACGATCCGTTGGGCGCCCGCGGGATCGGGCGGCGGCGGGGGCGGGCTGGGCGCATGCGCGAGCATGGCTCTCGTCCGCCTGGTTTTCGCCAACAGAGCAAACGCCGTGGCGACCGCCTCGGGCGTAGCGTAGGCCGGCAGGCCGGCCTCGGCGAGCCTGCGACGGCCCTCCGCCATCGACGTCCCGCCCAGCCAGGCGGCCAGCACGGCCTTGGCGCCGCGCTCCGCCGCGGCGTTCGCCACGGCGCTCGCCACTTCGTCGCTGTCGGCGACCGCCGTCGGGCAGTCGAGCACCAGGACCGCATCGACGTCTGAACTGTCGACCAGGGTCTCGAGCGCCGCCGAGAAGGCCTTCGGGCCGGCGTCGCCGAGGATGTCGACGGGATTGCTTCGCGACCAGCCCGCGGGCGCTGTCGCCTCAAGCGCCGCGATCGTCTGCGGCGACAGCGTCGCCAGGCGCTCGCCCAGGCGGTCCAGCGCATCGGCCGCCAAGACGCCCGCGCCGCCGCCATTGGTCAGCACCGCGACCCGCTCGCCGCTCCCTTCGAGCCCGGCCGCAAAGGCGGCGGCCGCCTCCAGCAGATCGCCGAGGCCCTCGACCTGCAGCAGGCCGGCGCGGCGAAACGCCGCCTCGTAGACGGCCGAGGCGCCGGCCAGGGCGCCTGTATGCGAGAACGCCGCCCGCGCGCCCGCAGCGCTCCGCCCCGATTTCAGCACCGCGACCGGCTTCAGCCGCGCCGCGGCCCGCGCCGCGCTCATGAATTTGCGCGCGTCGGCGACACCTTCCAGATAGAGCAGCACCGCGTCGGTGCCACGGTCGAGAGCCAGCCAGTCGAGCATGTCGCCCACGTCGACGTCTGCACAATCGCCGACGGTGACCACGTGCGAGAAGCCGAAACCGCGCTCGGCGGCGCTATCCATCAGCGCCGCCGCGATCGCTCCGGATTGCGCGACGAGCGCGATCCGGCCCGCAGGCGGCATGCGGGCTGCGAAGCTCGCGTTCACGCCCGCGGCCGGTGAGATCACGCCCAGGCAATTGGGCCCGACGATGCGCATGAGGCGGGGTCGTGCGGCGTCGAGCATCGCTTGCTTGAGCTCGGCCGCTCGGCCCGCCCCCTCGAAGCCGGCGCTGATCACCACCGCGGCGCGGCAGCCGCGCTCGGCAAGCTCGCGCACCAAGCCCGGCACCGTTTCCGCCGGGGTGGCGATCACCGCCAGATCCGGACAGGCCGGCAAGGACGCGACGTCCGACCACACGGGCTGGCCTGCGATCTCGCCGCCCTTGCGATCCAGCCACATCAATGCGCCGGGGAACCCCGCTTCGGCGAGGTTGCGCGCGACCAGGTCGCCGACCGATCCGGCCCGCCGGTTCGCGCCGATCAGCGCGATGGCGCGGGGCTTGAAGAGCGCATCGAGGTTGCGGATCGTCATAGCTGCGCCTCCGGGCTAAGCTCTGGCCGCGTCGGCGCCGAACCGCATACCGACCACCTCGCGCACGCGGACCAGGACCGTCTCGACGGCGTCGTCGCGCATGTTCGGCGCTATCCCGCCCGTGTGCACATGGTCGACGACCTGCAGCCCGCACATGCGGGCGAGATGGTTGTCGAACAGCGACGTCAGATCGCACAGCGCCCCGGTGTCCTGCACCCAGTAATCCGGAGCCCCTGAGAAGCTGAAGCTGATCAACTTGCGGCCGGTCAGCAGCGGCTCGGTTCCGCCGAGCACAGGGCCGAAGCCGAAGCCCATGCTGAACACCCGGTCGACATAGCCCTTCAGGATCGCCGGGGGGGCGTTGAACCAGAACGGATAGATGAAGGCGAAGACGTCGACCTGCTGCAGCCGCGCGCGTTCCTCGACCACGTCGGGACCGGGCGTCGGCATTCTCAGGTGCGGGATCTCCGGCCCTTTGAGGCACGGATCGAACCCCATGGCGTAAAGATCTCGCACGCACGCTTCATGGCCAAGCGCGCGCACCGCCTCCGCGTAGGTCTCGCCCGCCGAATGGGTGAGGCTGCGCGCGACGGGATGCGCGATGACCACGGCGTGCTTCATGTCGGGCCTCCATGGTCGCCAGTAAGAGCTAGATCCTGGTGCGGCGCTTTGATCAGGATCACGGTCCACCCTCGCGATCCGCCACAGCGTGGACCGCGACAGCAGGGGGAAGATCAAATGGGACCGAGGCTCACGTTTCACGGCGCGGCCGGCTGCGTCACCGGGTTCTGCGCGCGGCTCGAAACCGGTCGAGCGACGGTGCTTGTGGACTGCGGCATGTTTCAGGGCTCGAAGACCCTCAAGGCCCTCAACTACAGCGACTTCCCATTCGAGGTCAGCGGCGTCGACGCCGTGCTTCTGACCCACGCGCACATCGATCACTCCGGCCTGCTGCCGAAACTGATGCGGGCGGGCTATTCAGGGCCGATCTACGCCACGGCCGGCACACGCGACCTGTGCGCCGTCATGCTGCCGGACGCCGGCGACATTCAGGAGGGCGAGGTTCGGCACCTCAACCGCCGCAACCAGCGGCGCGGCCGCGCCCAGGTGCAGCCGATCTACACGGCCAGGGACGCGCAGCGGACGCTCGAACTGTTCCAAAAGGTCAAGCTGGGCGCGCCGTTCGCGCCCGCGCCGGGCCTCACGGCGACCTATTGGGAAGCGGGACACATTCTCGGATCCGCCTCGGTCGAGCTGACGGTCGCGACTGAAGACGGTCCGCTCGGCCTGCTGTTCTCCGGCGACCTGGGCGCCGGCGGGCGCGACTATGCGCCAGATCCGCAGGGACCCTCCGGGATCGATCACCTGATCATCGAGTCGACCTATGGCGATCGCGAGCGGCCGGCGATCGATGGCGACGCGCGGCGGGCCCTGCTGGCTGCCGAGCTTAACGCGGCGCACGCGGCCGGCGGTCCGCTGCTGATCCCGAGCTTCGCCGTCGAGCGCGCCCAGGAACTCCTGGCTGACATCCTCACCCTGATGGCTGCGCGCGAGGTCCCCGAGAGCGACATCTTCCTGGACTCGCCGCTGGCGATTGAAGCCACCGAGGTGTTCCGCCAGCGCGGCTGGAACCGCGCCACCGGTCGCAACCCCTTCCAGAGCCTGCACGCGGGCTCGCGGCTGAAGTTCACGCGCGCGCCAGCCGAGAGCGACGCGCTCGAGCGCCTGCGGGGCTGGCACGTGATCCTGGCGGCGAGCGGCATGTGCGACGCTGGCCGGGTGCGCAAGCACCTCAAGCGCCTGCTGTGGCGGCAGGACGCCACGGTGCTGATCTGCGGCTACCAGGCGCAAGGTACGCTGGGGCGATTCCTCGTCGAGGGCGCCAAGCGAGTGTCGATCCAGGGCGACGACATCCAGGTCCGCGCCCGGATCCGCACGCTCGACGTCTATTCCGGCCACGCCGACGCGACGGCGCTGACCCACTGGGCCGACGCGCGTCGCCCGGTTCAAGGTCAGATCTTCATGGTCCATGGTGAACCAGAGGGCGTCGAGGGACTGCGCGGGCGCCTGGCGGCGGCGGGCTTTCGCGAAGACCAGCTGGTCGCTCCGGAGCTGGACGAAAGTTTCGAGCTGCGCAAGACGGGCGCAGTGGGCTCGCCCGGCCAGGCGCGGATCGCGCCCGCCGCGGCGGGCCGCGCCGACTGGCACAATGCGCGGGTCAGGCTGCTCGCGGCCTTGAACGAGCGTCTCGAAGTCGCGGCGGACGACGAAGATCGGGAACGTGTGGTGGCGGCGCTGCAGCGCGCCCTGACCGGTGTCGAGGAACGCTAGCGCGCGCCGTGGCCCCCGCTCGCCGAGGATCGCGCGCCGGCGACGGCGGCAATCACGGAGAGGATGGCGCCGACCACGCCGCCGGCCAGAAGCGCCAGGGCCATTCCGCGCGCCAAGGGGTCGCCGCCACCGAGGATGTGCTGGGTCACAGACTTGAGGGCGCCGTGCGCGGCGGGGACGCCGGCTGCAACGCGAGAGATCGAGGTTAGGGCGAACAGCGTCCCGCTCAGCACTGAGCCGACTAGCGCACCTCGCCAGGTAATCGACAAGAAGTTGAACATCGCGCCGCTCCACAGACGCGGTCAGAAGATCGCCGCTCTCGACTCCGCGCCTTGATGCAGCGCAAGGGCGCGGCCCCAGGCGCTTTCCGGGTAAGGCGCTCCGGCTCGCCGAGCGCGGATGCGACTTGCTCGCCAGGCCCGCGCGCCAGGAGAAGGCCGTTGCGGGTCAGGCGACGGCGATATGGGCGCCGCAGATGGCGCGGCCGAGCCAAACAGCCGAGAGCCGCGCGTCTCGGACGAACCCGCTTAAGCCTTCCTGCGTGCGCTGCGGAAGGCCTGGGCTAGCGCCGCGACCGTGGCCAGCGCCACGGCGGCGGTCAGCCACGGACGGGCTTGGACCTTTCGCCGCGCCATCGCGACGACCTGCTTGGCGGAGTTGGCAGCCTCACGTCGCGCGTCGTCGATCCTGAGGCCGGCCCAGTCGACGAGGGCGGCGCCCGCCTCACGGGCTGTCTGCGCGGCGTTCGCCACGGCCTCGGCCGCGTCCTCGCCGACGTCGTCCGACCTGTGCTTGATCGTGCGGGCGACGTCATGGAGAGCGTCGTCGATTTCGTGACGGACCTGCCTGGCGAGGCGCTTAGACATCTCTCTTCCCATCGCGTTCGAGCTGAGCGGTGAACATGCCATGAGCCCAGCGCGCGGCTTTGACGGCGATCAAGGCGCCGCCGGCCGCCCCGCCGCGGCTTGACCTCCGGGCTGCTACGTAGGGGACGCTCCCGAATGTCCAGGCCTCCAGGCCACCCCTATCCCTGTGTTCACCGACACGGAGACCTGCGATGACCCTCGCCTACCCGCTCGAAGATGAACGCCGCGAACGTCCTGCCAGCATCCTGACCGACGCCCTGCACCAGCTTGGCGCGCGGAAGAGCTACGCGCGCAACGAGGAGGTCTACGCGCAAGACGACGAGGTCGAGCTGCTGTTCCAGGTGGTGCGAGGCGTGGTGCGCACCAGCCGCCTGACGGCGGATGGACGCCGGCAGGTCGGTGACTTCTACTACGCGGGCGACCTGTTCGGCCTCGAGCCCGGGCCGCTGCATCGCTTCGGCGCCGAGGCGCTGAGCGACTGCGAGATTCTCGTGGTGCGGCGCAGCGCCGTGCGCGCCTTCGCCGGCGACGCCGAATTGGATCGGGCCATCTTGGCGGCCACCCACCAGGAGATGGAGCGGCTGCAGGACCACGTGGTGATGCTCGGCCGCAAGTCGGCTCGCGAGCGGGTCGGCGCGTTCCTGATGGCGATCGCCAACCGCCAGTCCGACGAGGCCTGCAGTCTGCCGATGGGGCGTCAGGACATGGCCGACTATCTCGGCCTGACCATCGAGACGGTCTCGCGCATGCTCACTCAGCTGCAGGGCGAGGCCATCGTCGAGTTCCCCTCCACGCGCAGCTTCCAGATCCGCAGGTGGACGGCGCTCGAAGCGCTCGCCGCCTGACCCTGCGTCGCGCCGGACGGCGCCCTGACGTCTTGCAGAAACCCACGGCACAGCCGTCTTGTTTCCTCTTGGACTGAGGCCTACTGCTTGCGGCATGGCGGCTGAGAGCCCACGCGCCGGCGCGGCCGGCTGGCCCGGATGGGTGGCGGGCTACGCGCTCGCCGTGGCGGCCGTCGCGGTTTGCGCGGGCCTGGGCGCGCTTATCAGCCCCCTCTTCCAGGGCGGTCTGCCGCTGCTGGTCTTTGTGCCGGCGCTGTTCGCGACCGCGAGCCTGGGTGGGGTCGGCCCCACCGTGGCGGCCGGACTGTTCTCTCTAGTCCTCGTGGGTGTCTCCGGCCGCCTGACGATGCAACCCGACGACTTGGCGCTGGCCGCCATCTTCGTCGCCGTGACGGCGGCGGCCGCCTATCTCGGCTGGCGCACGGAACGCAGCCGAGCCGCCGTGCAGCGTTACGTCAACGAGCTGCGGGCGGATGAGGCGCACCTGCAGTCGATCCTCGACACCGTCCCCGACGCCATGATCGTCATCGACGAGCACGGAGTCGTGCAGTCCTTCTCCAGCGCCGCCGAGCGCCAGTTTGGTTGGCGATCCCATGAAATCGTCGGCCGGAACGTCTCGAGCCTCATGCCCGAGCCCTATCGGCGACAGCATGATGGCTATTTGGAGCGCTACGCCCACAGCGGCGAGAAGCGGATCATCGGCATCGGCCGCGTGGTGGTCGGCGAACGCAAGGACGGGTCGACCTTTCCAATGGAGCTGTCCGTCGGCGAGATGAGATCCGGCGCCCGGCGCTTCTTCACCGGCTTCGTGCGTGATCTCTCGGAGCGGCAGGCGGCGGAGCGGCGGCTGCAGGATGTGCAGGGCGAGCTGGTGCATGTCTCTCGCCTGAGCGCGCTCGGTGAAATGGCCTCGGCCTTGGCCCATGAGCTCAATCAGCCGCTGACCGCCGCCACCAACTTCATGCAAGGCTGCCTGGTGCTGATGAAGCGCGAGCCGCCCGATCTCCCGCGGCTCGAGAAGATGATTTCACAGGGCGCCGACCAGGCGCTGCGGGCCGGTCAGATCATCCGGCGGCTGCGCGACTTCGTCTCGAAGGGCGAGGCGGAACGCCGGATCGAAGACTTGCCGCAAATCCTTGAGGAAGCCGGCGCGCTGGCCATGGTGGGAGCGCGTGAACGCAGCGTGCGCCTGCGGTTTGAGTTCCACCCCTCGGCGAAGCTGGTGCTCGCCGACAAGGTGCAGATTCAGCAGGTGGCCCTCAACCTGATCCGCAACGCGGTCGAGGCGATGGAGGACTCGCCCCGCAAAGAGCTGGTGGTCGGGGCCAGAGCGTCTTCCGACGACCTGGTGGAGGTCTGGGTGAGCGACACCGGCCATGGAATCAGCGACGAGGCGGCGCAGCAGCTCTTTCAACCCTTCATGACGACCAAGTCTCAGGGAATGGGTATCGGCCTATCGATCTCGCGGACCATCATCGAAGCGCACGGCGGCCGCATCTGGGTTGAGCCGAATCCGCAAGGCGGAGCTATCTTTCATTTCACCTTACGCGCCGTATCCGAACAGGAGTTGGCCGAGCATGAGTGAAGTGATTCATGTCATCGACGATGACGAAGCTGTGCGGGAATCCGTCAGCTTCGTTCTCGAGATGAACGACCTGACGCCGAAGACCTACGGTTCCGCGACCGAATTCCTCGAAATCGCCGGCTCACTGGACCGCGGATGCGTGGTGACCGACGTCAGGATGCCTGATGTCAGCGGCATCGATCTGGTCCGCAGGCTTCAAGAGCGGAACATCACGCTGCCGGTCGTGATGATCACAGGCCATGGCGACGTTCCACTCGCGGTCGAAGCGATGCGCGCCGGCGTCGTGGACTTCATCGAAAAGCCCTTCGACAACCAGGTGCTGCTGAAGGCGATCCGCACGGCGCTGGACCTGCAGACCGCCAAGCTGGGACACGAGGATGCGGGCCGCCGCTTCGAGCAGATGCTCTCAGGCCTGTCGCCGCGCGAAACCGAGGTCCTGCGTGGCGTCGTTGCTGGGAAGATGAACAAGGTCATCGCCCACGAGCTCGGCATCAGTCCACGCACCGTGGAGGTCTACCGGGCCAACGTCATGAGCAAGACCCAGGCGAGCAATCTCTCCGAATTGGTTCGCATCGCGATGCTCGCTGGCTTCTGAATTTTGCGCAGCGTCAAGGCGCGAGATTCGAGGTCGGCCATGTTGGCGACATGGTCGTTTCAACCTCACCCGTCGCGACCCGCGTGCTGATCGTCGACGATGACGACGCCGTGCGTCGCGGCCTCGAATTCGCGCTCGACGTGGCGGGTTTCGCCGTCGAGACCTTCGCCTCCGGCGAGGCCCTGCTGGCGCGCGCGCCGCCGCGAGGACGGCTGTGCATGCTCATCGACGAGCGGCTCCCGGGCATCTCCGGCCTTGAGACCTTGCGGCAGGTACGGGCGCGTCATGGAATGATCCCGGCCGTCCTGGTCACGACCCATCCACCTTTGAGCCTCCGTGAAGCGGCCGCGGCGGCGCACGCGCCGATCCTCGAGAAGCCTTTGATCGCCGACCAGGTGATCGAAGCGATTAACGCGCAGCTGGACAGCTAGGACGAACGCCACCTTGCTCACTTTTGTGATGCAAGTCTGGATTCCCGGTTCTGCGATGATGGTGCGAGCCGCGTGGCCGAGCTGGAGGCTTTGACGCCGGCTGGGCGGGCCGCTGCCCAGTCGCGAGCGGACGCCGCCCCGCCACCGGACGATGAAACGTACACGCATATGTTAGATCTTTGCGATCCGGCCTGCACGTCAGAGCCAACCGTTTCGAGATCCTGCGCCCGTAACCACGGGCTGGGAGGCGCGACGTGGGAGATGAACCAGCCGGAATGGTGCTCGTCGCCGCTCTCGCTCGGCCCCGGACCAAAGGGACGTGAGCTTGCCAACCGCGCCAGGATGCGGCGGCCGGAGTTGCGTGTCGTTTATCTGACCGGCGATAGCACGCTTGAATGGCAAACGCGGGGTGTTCCGTTCAGCCGCCTGGTGTCGCAACCCTTTTGCATGGGCGAGGTCGCGGCGGCGCTTGCCGCCGCCGCAAGCAGGCCAGCGGCGTAGCTCCGGCCAACGATCGACGTCGTTTGCGAATAGCCAAGCTCGAAGTGAGTAGTTCACCAACGTCGTAGCACCCTGATCTCACCGACGATCTGCCGCACTTCGGAGGTGAGGCTCGGCGCGCTGCGCAGACGGGCCACTTCCGCTTCCGGTAGTTGCTCAGGGCTCTGGTTGGCAGCGCAGCGCGCGGCCGAACGCGTGACCTTGGCGCGGCGTTCGAACAGCGCGCGGCCTTAAGGGGAGCGCCAGAGACGTCCTTCCGACGCTAGCGCGAGACCCCTGGCGAACATCCGCGCCATGCTCTTGCGGTCGAAGCGCAGCATGCTGACGCCGTCGAACTCTGCCGGCACTGAGGCGGTGCGCAACGGCAAGGCGTTGATCTCGCAGAACGCTTCAACCGACCTCAGCGCATTGCGGTAGGAGGAGCGCAACATCAATTCAAAGCTGCGCAATAGGACCGGCAGCGCGCCTGGCGCCGTGCTGCTTGGCCGCGGTCGCAAGGTCGTGTTGACGAGGGCATAGACCTCGACGCCGCGGTCCGACCAGCGCTCCGCCCTCTGCGCCAACATCGGCTCGGGCACGATGAATAGCGGACTGGTCGCGCCGCCGTCCACGTGCATCTCCTCGAAGGTCTCGCCGTCGCAGGTCACCGGTATCATCTTCGGCGGGAAGACGCCGGGCAGGCTGGCCGAGGCGACCAGAACATCTTGGAACAGCTGCAGCGCAGGTGCGCCGCCCTGCGCTGCGATAGCGCCCAAGTCCCAGATGGATGTCGTCTGGGCGTCGAGGTTGGCTGTCGCCACGAGCAGCCGCCGGCCGTCGCGATGCGCCGCCACGACCCCTGCGAGGAGAGAATCGCTCAGGTGGCGTTTGACCAGTTGCGCCAGCCGCTCACCGGGATAGAGGCCCCGACCCAGGCGAACCGCGCTAAGGGCTAGGACTTCGGCGGCGTAGCCGCCGGTGTAGGCGTCCGTCAATTGAGCGTCCCAAGCGGAGCCCAGGAAGGCGAACGGCGCGATCAGCGCGCCGGTGCTGACGCCGGTGACGAGATCGAATTCCGGCCGCCGCCCGGCGCGTGAGAGGCCGACGAGGGCCCCAGCGCCGAACGCACCGCCGGCGCCTCCGCCGGACAGCGCCAGCACACGGTAGGGCCTTGCCGCCTGGCCGTGGGCGGGCGCTGGCCAAGCCAAACAGGCGCCGGCGGGCAGCGCGTCTGAAGCGTCATCGAGGGAGACCCGCACGTGCTGGAAGCCGGCTGGCTGCGCACGTTGGCTCGATGGAGGAGCCGCGCCGCGGCCGCGCAAGCGAACCGCCAGCCCAGTCGCACGATTGTTCGTCTGCACTTGCGTTCTCCCCGCCGCGCCCTGCGCCGACATCCGAGCACGACCGTCGACTCGGCGCGAGCGCCTCGCTGGAGCGCTGGCGCCATTATGGCGACTGCGCCCAAGACGCTGCACACGCTCGGCTCAGGACTGCCGACCAGATGTCGCCCGGTACGTGCATGATAAGCGGGTGAAGTGCGACTTCTGTCATTACGACTGCAGGTCGCTCGTCACGGGCGCGGCGTGACCCTTTGGCATCCTGCTCCGCGACGGGATGCGACTAAGCTTGATGAGCATCAAATCGCGATCGAGGGACTTGGCCGAACCTCTGACGTTCAACGTCGCGCGCCGAAGGCTCCGAAGTGCGTGTCGATGCTGGCGTCGCTCTTCGGCCGTGGCGTGACGGGCACGACGGCCGAGGGGCTCACGTCCATCGCCGCTCAGTGATTGCAGGTATACAGATGGCGGCCATAGTCGCCGCGGACGACTAGGTTCGGGGATGCCCATGCCACATCAATCTTCGCTTCCGACGCTCGTGGCGTGCGGAGCGCTGCTCGCCACAAGCGCCGTGGCCGCCGAACCGCAGAGCACGTCCGTCGCAGCCGGCCGTCTGGTCGCCGAGCAGCACTGTGCGACCTGCCATGCCATTGGGGATGGACAAAGCCCGCTGCAGGACGCGCCTCCTTTCTCGCGGCTTCACCTTCGCTATGGTGCAGGCGGACTGGGCGAACTGCTCGGGCGAGGGATGATCAAGGATTGGCCGACGCCCCTCGAAGAGGGAAGCCGTCAGCTTCATCAGCGCATGCCTGCCTTTCAGCTCAGCCTCGATGAGGTGGCCGCGCTTTCGGCCTATCTGGCGACATTCGAAGAGGGCGACCGAAAGGCTCCCTCGCGATCGAAGAGCAAGTGAGCCGACCTTGCATCGGCCTGCATTGCCCGTATTTGGTGCAGGTCGGGCGGCTGGCGCTGGCAAGCTCCCGGTCGGCACGGATGCGGACGTCGGGGGCCTGGCTCAAGCGTGCTCCGGGATGGCCTTGACCGCCTTCGATCTAGTCGGAAGGAGCCTGGCGGGCGACCCTGAAGACCGGATGGTCGGCGGCGACGCGCGCACAGGCCTCCAGGGCGGCAGAGGCGCCGAGGCCGATGTACGGGCGCGCGCCCGGCGCGACGCGAAGGTAGGCCTGGATGATCGCCGCCCGATCGGCGATCGGAACCAGCCGCACCGGATGGCGCCCGAACCTGACAACCGTGGCGTTGGGATTGGCTCGCGCATTGCTGACCCAGGCGCATTCACCCAGCATGGAGACGAGGTAGGCTTGACCGGCCACCTGCGCGACGCCAGACGGACCGGCTTGCCGCTCTTGCGGCCGGTCAGTTCCAACTCGACCATCCGGAAGGACGGCAGGCCAAGCGCCGACCAGGCCGCCCAGAAGCGAGAGAACATCCTGCCGAGCCTGGTCGCCTTGCCCCCGCGATAAAACCGACTGACCGGAACCAGGCCAAGAACCCTGTGCTCAGCGACGGACCCGCCGCCCTTCATCTGCCTGCTCCAAACCAACGCTGACTTGGCTGTGGCCCCGCGCGGCCTGGAGCGCCTTGACGCCGATCAAGGCGGCGGCGGACCTTTGGGTGTTATCAGCGGATCAGCGCCACCGGGACGAAAAGCCATGGACGCAGCGGCCGAGCGGACGATCCTCGAGGTGCTCGCCAAGCAGCGCGTCATGAGCCTTGCGACGGTGCGGCCCGACGGTTGGCCGCAGGCCACGACTGTCGGCTATGTGAGCGAGGGCCTCACCCTCTATTTCCTCTGCGGCCTTGATAGCCAGAAGGCGCAGAACCTGGCGCGCGACGACCGAGTTTCGCTGACGATCAACGACGATCCCCCAGACATCATGCGCATCACCGGGCTCTCGATGGCGGGGCGTGCTCAACAGGTGGAGGACCGCGCCGTGGCGGCCCGGGTATTGGCGCTGCTACCGCTGAAATATCCGGATTGCCCGCCGCCGCCGATTCCGATGCCGACCCCGGATCAGCTCCGCATCTTCCGCGTGACCCCGAGCGTCGTCTCAGTGCTCGACTACAGCAAAGGCTTCGCCCATACCGATCTCGTCACCTTGTAGGCTCAGATGGGCGCGACGTTTAGGTCCGGCGCCATCTATTTCGCCCATTTCGCCCGGCATCTTTGGCTTGCATGGGTGGGAGTTTGAGCCGTCTAGTCGAGGATGCGCAAAGCGTCCTATTACGAGCAGAATGCAGCCGAGTGCCGCACGCTCGCCGCCAAGATGCCGCCTGAGCACCGCGAACAGCTCCTGGCGATGGCGAAGGCGTGGGAAAAGATGGCGAGCGATCGGGTGAAGCTCGTTCGCAAGTATGCCGAATTGCTGCCGGGCGCCGAAGACTAGGCTACCCGCCACTCCACTCAGCGCCCTGGGAGTCGAGGCGCATAACGCTAGCCTCGACAGCTAGAGCGCGGTGACGAGGAAGACCAGCGAGGCCGCGGCCATGACAGCTGTCGCCATCCAGCCCAGGACGGTAGCGCGTCGCGACAGCGTCAGGCGTCCCATGGCTCGCGGGTTCCGAACGATCAACATCATCGCCGTCATCAGCGGCGCGGCGAGCACCCCGTTCACGATGGCCGCCCAATAGAGCCCTCGCGCCGGGTCGACGTGAAGGTAGTTCAAACAACTGCCGAGCAAGGTCGTCACAGCGATGGTGGCGTAGAACAAGCGAGCATTCAGCGGCTTGGCGTCAAGGCTGGCGGGCACGCCCACCATCTCGGCCACGGCGTAGGCGGCGGACCCGGCGAGCACGGGAACCGCGAGCATGCCAGTTCCGATGATCCCCAGCGCGAAGACCGCGAAAGCGAAGTCCCCCGCGATGGGCCGTAGCGCCTCGGCGGCCTGGGCGGAGGTGGCGATGTCGGTGATTCCATATGCGTTCAAGGTCGCGGCGGTTGCGTAAACGATGGCCACTGACACGAGGGAACTGAAGGCCATTCCCACCAGGGTGTCGACGCGGATCCGCGCCATCTCGGTGCGCGCCCTGCCTGGCGTCACACACAAGGGCTTGGCGTGATGGCGACGCTGCTCCTCGATCTCCTGCCCCGCCTGCCAGAAGAACAGGTAGGGGCTTATGGTGGTGCCGAGAATCGCGACGAACCCGGTGGCGTAGGCGGGTGTCCATTCGATCTCGGGCACGACGAGCGCCTTCAGAGCTCTCGCCCAGGGCACATCGGCCACGGCCACGACCGCCACATAAGAGAACAGCGAAAGCGTCGTCCATTTAAGGACTGCGGCATAGCGCTCGTAATTCAACGCCACCTCCAGCACGACGCACACAACGCCGAACAGCAGCGTATAGAGCCCGGCGCTTCCGCCGATGAGCAGCTTCATGGCCGCCCCCATGGCGCTGAGGTCCGCGCCCAGATTGACGACGTTGGCGACCAACAGCAGCAGAACCACCGTCCAAAGCACCGGTCGCGGATAATGCCGACGCAGGTTGCGTGCGATGCCGACGCCTGTGACGCACCCGATCTCGGCGGCGACCTCCTGGATCACGACCATCAGGGGAAAGCTGAAGACGAAGGTCCACGCCAGCCCGTACCCGAACTGCGCGCCGACCTGGCTGTGAGTGCCGATGCCGCTCGGGTCGTCGTCGGCGGCGCCTGTCACTAAGCCCGGGCCCAGTTTGCCGATGATGTCGCGGAGTCGCAGGGCGGCCTCGATCGCTAAAAGACGTCACCATGACAGCATCGATGTCTAAGCTGAAGCTAGCCGTTGGGCGCGTCGCGCGGTGCGCGCTCCCGGCCTCGTTCGAGACGAACGGCTCTGCGCCGCAAAACAGGCATCAGCGAATAACGGGAACCTGCGCAAATGCGGCTTCGTGCGTTTGGATCGTGCGTAGATAGTGGATCAGGTCGTTCACCTCCGCAGGTGAAAAGCGGAACTCGGGCATGGCGGGGTGCCCGGTGATGATCCCCTCCGCGAGCGCCTCGGCGAGATCGTCGACCGGGTAGCGCCGTCCAAGGTCGCGAAATGGCGGCGCGGCGGAATTGGGGCTGGCGCCGGCGCGACCGATAGCGTGGCACATGGCGCAGTTTCGCTCAGCCAACACGCGTCCCCGCAGCTCTACGTCGGAATGTGGACTGGCCGCCTGGGCCGGTGCGGCGATGAGAAACGCCGCGCTGAGCAGCCAGCGCTTAAGCTCGACGTGCAATCTGGAGCCCTTATGCCCGCCAAGATGTAGCACGGCCAGGATAAAGGTTCGATCCGACATTTCTGTCCATGCTGGCTCCGGCCCAGCTGGAGGAGGCTCGCTTTGCTTATCCCACCTGGCATTGTTTTGGGTCAGTTGCGCGTTGTTTCGACGTGCGCCAGCCGCCCGGCCCGGCGAAGGACGGGGGGTTACCGACCGGCGCGAATTCTGCCCAGATCGGGCTGTGCGCTGATGCGCGGACACGACTTCCGGACCGTGACCCTGAGGGTGATACACGAGCGGCGCTCCACGCGCGCGCGGTAGGCAACGCGCGGTAGGCAAAATATCGGAGCAAGATCAAGGCGCGACTAGAGTTTACGGACAAACTCCGCACGGAGCACGAGACCCTTGATGGTTTCGTGCCTGCAGTCGATCTCCTGTTCGTCCCCGGTGAGACGAATGGACTTGATGACCGTCCCGCGCTTGAGCGTCTGGTTGGCGCCCTTGACCTTCAAGTCCTTGGTGAGCGTCACGCTGTCACCATCCGCCAACATGTTGCCGACGGCGTCGCGAACCTCGAGCGGTATTGAGGCTGCGGCCTTGGTCGCGGCCTCCGCCGTGATCCACTCTCCGGTCTCTTCGTCGTAGACGAATTCCGGGTCTTCCTTTGACGACATATAACCTTTCCAGCGGCAAGGGGTCCCGTGGGTTTGCAGTGGGGCGACGGGAAGTTCGTTCGGCTCAGGACGCGCCGGTTCCGGGCCGATGGTCATGGCGAGCTTCGGCGGCGCGATGGAGAAATTGCAGGGCGATAAGCAAGCCCTTGAAGGGCCGTAGCGCCAACAGCGTCATGGCGGCGATGAGCGGGAGCCAGACGATGAGCTCGAGCCAGATCGGCCAATGGAGCGCGATCTCGCTGAACAGCAGGCCGCCGCAGCCGATGAGCCCCACGATCAGCAGAATGAAGACCACTGGGCCGTCCCCGGAATCCGCTTTCGACAGGTCTGCGCCGCAGGCTTCGCAACGGTCGGACACCTTCAGGTAGCCGCTGAACAGCGGCCCCTCCCCGCACCTCGGGCAGCGGCACCTCAGTCCAACCAGGACGGGATTGGCGGCGCCAGTCGTCGGCTCCGGCGATGCGCGCCCGCTCATGCCAGTCGCCTTTCCAGCTCAGCCAACTCGTCCCAAAACTCCGTGGGAAGCCGTTCTCCGTAACGCGCATAGTCGCTTCGAATTCTCAGGGCTTCCGCGCGCCATTCCTCCGGATCCACCGCCAGCAGCGCGGCGAGCGCTTCAGCGGTGAGATCCAGGCCAGCCAGGACCAGGTCGCCCGGCCGCGGCAGCAGCCCGATCGCGCTGCGTTCCGCCCCGACGCAGCCCTCGAGTCGGTCGACGACCCACTTCAGCACACGGACGTTATCGCCGAACCCGGGCCACAGGACGCGACCGGCGTGGTCCTTGCGGAACCAGTTGACGTAGAAAATACGCGGCAGCTGAGCCGGGGCGGCGGCCTGCGCTCCGATCTTGAGCCAATGGTCGAAGTAGTCGCCCATGTTGTAGCCGCAGAACGGCAGCATGGCGAATGGATCGCGCCGAACGTCGCCGATCTTCGTCTCGGCCGCGGCCGTGCCTTCGGAGGCGACGTTGGAGGCCAGGAACACCCCGTGTCGCCAGTCGAACGCCTCGGTCACCAGCGGCGCGGTCGTCGCCCGGCGACCGCCAAACAGGATGGCGGAGATCGGCACGCCCCTGGGGTCGTCCCACTCCGGCGCGATCGCCGGGCACTGGCCCGCAGGACAGGCGAAACGGGCGTTCGGGTGGGCAGCCGGCGTCCCCAGCTCCGGCGACCAAGCCTGGCCGCGCCAGTCGGTCAGTCCGGCCGGGGGCTCATCGGTCAGCCCCTCCCACCAGACGTCGCCATCCGCGGTCAGGGCCGTGTTCGTGAAGATCGTGTTGGCGCGAAGGCTCGCCAGCGCGTTGGCGTTGGTCTTGGCGCTGGTCCCTGGCGCCACGCCGAAGAACCCGGCCTCGGGATTAATGGCGCAGAGCCGGCCATCTCCGCCAAATCGCATCCAGCAGATGTCGTCGCCGATCGTCTCGGCCTTCCAGCCGGGGATGGCCGGCTGCAGCATGGCCAGGTTGGTCTTGCCGCAGGCGCTCGGGAAGGCCGCCGCCACGTAGCGCACCACGCCTTGGGGCGAGGTAAGCTTGAGGATCAGCATGTGCTCGGCCAGCCAGCCTTCGTCGCGCGCCATGACAGAAGCGATCCGCAGGGCGTAGCACTTCTTGCCAAGCAGGGCGTTGCCGCCATAACCGGAGCCGTAGGACCAGATCTCGCGCGTTTCGGGATAGTGGACGATGTATTTGGTCTCGTTGCAGGGCCAGGCAGTGTCCTGCTGGCCTGGCGCTAGCGGCGCGCCGACGGAATGGACCGAGGGGACGAAAAAGCCCTCCTCGCCCAGGGCGTCCAGGGCGGCCTGACCCATCCGGGTCATGATCCGCATCGACAGCACCACATAGGGGCTGTCGGTGATCTCGACGCCGAGCGCGCTGATCGGCGAGCCAATCGGGCCCATGGAGAAGGGCACGACATACATCGTGCGGCCGCGCATGCAGCCCTTGAAGAGATCGTGCAGCGTCCGCCGCATCTCCTGCGGGTCGCACCAGTTGTTGGTCGGCCCGGCGTCGATTTCGCGTTCCGAACAGATGAAGGTGCGCCCTTCCACGCGCGCCACGTCCCGCGGGTCCGAAGCCGCCCAGAAGGAGTTCGGGCGCTTGGCCGGATCGAGGCGGCGCAGACCTCCCCTGGCGACAAGGTGATCGGCCAGCCGGTTCCATTCCGCGTCGGAGCCGTCGCACCAGCATACCTCGTTAGGTTCGGTCAGCGCCGCGATCTCCGCGACCCAAGCCTGCAAATGAGCGTGGCGCGGGCGATCTGCGGACGCGTCGGCGCGAACTGATTGCGACAAGGACATCCTCCGGCCTTTCGAGATCGCGGCGAGCCCACGGGCGCTCGCTCGCATTCGAAGTGGCCACCTAGCAGCTCTGCATGCCTGAACGCAAACCTCGGATGGCTTATTTGATAGGCAGGACGGCATTATAACGCATATTGACACCCATACTGATGGTTCATACATCAGCCAAATGCTCACGCCAGCCCAGCTCCGCGCCGCGCGCGCACTTCTCGGCATCGACCAACGCACCCTCGCCGCCCTCGCCGGCGTCTCCTTGCCCACTATCCAGCGCATGGAAGCCGCCAGCAGCGGCTACGTGCGGGGGGTGGTCGAGAGCCTGACCAAGGTGGTCGAGGCGCTCGAGCGCGAAGGCATAGAACTGATCAAGGAGAATGCGGTCAGCTCGGGCGGCGGCCGAGGCGTTCGGCTGCGGGATCCGACAAGTCCTACGCTGCGCGAGCCAGCGCGCCGTTCGCCGGACAAGGCGTCGGTGGCCTAGCCATGACCAACGGCGCCGGCGCCGCGCATCGCTACAAGCCCAAGCTCGTCACGACGTTGAAGGAGGGCTACGGGCGCGACGCACTGCAGCGCGATCTCATGGCGGGCCTCACCGTCGCCATCGTCGCCCTGCCGCTCTCCATGGCCATCGCCGTGGCGTCCGGCGTCTCCCCTGACCGCGGGCTCTACACCGCGATCATCGGCGGCTTCCTGGTTTCGGCGCTCGGCGGCAGCCGCTTCCAGATCGGCGGGCCAGCGGGCGCCTTTATTGTCCTGGTGTCGGCCACCGTCGCGCGCTTCGGCGTGGAAGGGCTGTTGGTCGCAGTCCTGCTCTCCGGCCTGATGCTCGCCATCGTCGGTGCGCTGCGGCTGGGCTCCCTCATCCGCCATATTCCGCATCCTGTAACCGTCGGCTTCACCGCCGGCATCGCCGTCACCATTCTAACAAGCCAGCTGAAGGACCTGGGTGGATTGACGTTGCCCGGAGCCGAGCCCGGGCCCGTGGTCCCGAAATTCATTGCGCTCGGTCACGCCCTGCCCACACTGAACCCGGCTGCGCTCGCGATCGGCGCGGGGGTCGCGGCTCTGATCTTCACACTCCGGCGATGGAAGCCGTCGTGGCCCGGCATGCTGATCGCCGTGGCCGCGGCGTCGGTCCTGGCGTGGTTGGGTCACCTTGACGTCGCCACCATCGGCAGCCGCTTCGGCGGCATACCGCACGGGCTGCCCGCGCCGCGGTTGCCAGAGATCACGCCGCAGCTGCTGCGCCAGGTCTTCCCGACCGCGCTCTCCTTTACCCTCCTGGGCGGCATCGAAAGCCTGCTCTCGGCCAAGGTCGCCGACAGCATGACCGGCCGCATGCATCGCTCGAACATGGAGCTGGTCGCCCAGGGCTTCGCCAACGTCGCCTCGGCCCTGTTTGGCGGCATCAGCGTCACCGGAACTATCGCTCGGACCGCGACCAACATCCGCGCCGGCGCGGCGAGCCCGTTCTCCGGCATGCTCCACGCGGCCTTCCTGCTGCTCTTCATGCTTGTCGCCGCTCCGCTCGCCAGTTTCGTCCCGCTCGCGGCCTTGGCTGGCGTACTGGTGGTGGTTTCCTGGAACATGGCCGAAAAGGGCGAGTTCTGGCGGCTGCTCAAGAACTGGCGCACAGCCGCGGTGCTGCTCGCCACCTTCAGCCTGACGCTGCTCAAGGATTTGACCGCCGGAATCGTCGCCGGCTGCGCGCTGGCTGCGCTGTTTGCCCTCATCCATCGAGGTGTCCCGGAAGAGGGCGCATAAGGCTTCCCGACGTCTGCTGACGGCAAACCGCGATCGAAGCGGGACCGCCGCGCTCTGCCTCGCCGTTCATATAAGGCTCCAGCGTGTTGCCGCTCCTCTGTTCTGCGTCTCCGCCGCGGCGGTCGCAGTGGCGGCTTGCTCAGCCTATCGCGCGGCCCCGTAGGCATAAAGCTGTCGAACCTCGGGCGCTACCTCGGCCGCGGGCAACGAGATCGCCCGGTATGAGAGCTAATTTGAGCGCGAGCGCGAGGCCGCGACCGCTGAGTACCGATCTCGACGTGATCAACACTTGAAAGGCGTCCCGCCGCGCCGATCAAAGTCGCCAAGGGGAGAGAGAAGGTCGTCGCGGGCGGCGGGGACGCCAGGCTCAAGGCATCGTTTTTCGGTCCGTTCTCAGGGACGACTTGGTGCTCGACCATGCCGACGATTACGCCTGGTGCATCGTCGGCGAGCCCTCCGGGCGGTAGCCGCGCAAAACAACATCGGCGCACCCGAGATCGGCGATGCGGAAAGCCACGTCCTTACGATCAGTTTGGCGCGCATGAGACCTGTCGCTCCCGCTTAGAACTTCGGAGGTTCACGCTTTGCGAAGGTCAGCAGCGCGGCCCCGAGAATGGCTGACGCGAGCGATCCGATGAGCACGCCCACTTTCACTTCGTCGTGCATCTGAGTGCTCGGAAAGGCCAGCAACCCGATAAAGAGGCTCATAGTGAAGCCGACCCCGCAAAGCAAACTCACACCGTATAACTGGGCCCAAGAGGCGGCCATGGGGAGGTCCGCCCATCGGGCCTTGATTGCGAGCGCCGCGGCGGTGAAGACCCCAAGCTGCTTCCCCGCAAAAAGACCCAGGGCCACGCCCAAGGTGACCGGCTCAACGACCGCGCTCGGCGCCATCCCTGAGAAGGTCACCCCAGCGTTGGCGAAGCCGAAGATTGGAACAATGAGAAAACCCACCCAAGGGCTGAGCGCGTGTTCCAGTCGGTGGAGCGGCGAAGTCATGTCGTCCGGCGCGCCGCGCGATTTCCGCAGCGGAATCGTTGTCGCCAGCATCACGCCAGCGATTGTGGCGTGGACGCCAGAGCGCAGCACAAACCCCCAAAGCGCGACGCCCAGCACCACGTACGGGGCGAGCCTCACGACCTTCTGTCGATTGAGGACGATGAGGATCACGAAGATCGCGGCGGCGCCAGCGAGCGCGAGTAGATGAATTTGGGCGGTGTAGAAGACCGCGATCACTAAGACGGCGACAATGTCGTCAATGATTGCCAACGTCGCCAGGAATACCTTGAGGCTCGTCGGAACCCGCGAACCCAGCAGAGAGAGCACGCCAAGGGCGAAGGCGATGTCCGTCGCCGTAGGGACGGCCCACCCGCGGAGCGTCCCCGGCGATGCGCTGTTGATGACGGCGTAGATGATCGCGGGCGCGGCGATTCCGCCGGCGGCGGCGATCCCCGGCAGCGCCCGATTGGACCAACTCGCGAGCTGACCGTCGAGGAATTCGCGTTTGATCTCCAAGCCAACAAAAAAAGAAGATCGCCATCAAACCATCATTGATCCAATGCAGCAGGCTCAATGGGCCGACGTAGGTTTTCAGCCCCGCGAAATAGATTGAGGAGAGTGGCGAATTCGCGACGATCAGGGCGAGCGCTGCGCTGCCCATAAGGGCCAAGCCGGCGCTTGCCTCGCTGTCGAGGAACGCGCGCAGAACCGATTTTGGACGCGTATGCCGGGCCATAAGCGTGGGTCTCCCTCGCCAGCGGCCCGACTGGCGTGAACACCTGTCCGACAACAGATCGGCCGGAACACCCGGCGGATGTTTCGCATCGATACGGAGAGCGAGCAATCGGCCGCAGGCCGATGTTGGCCCGTCGCCTCGTCGGTTCACCTCGCCGCCGCCATCGGTCCTTGGACCGACGCCTACAACCTCGCCAGGTCCCACAGCGGCATCGCTGGCTCACATTTTGGAAGCGCGTGAAGCCTTCTTGGAAACGACACCTGGGCGAGAGCCCACGGGCGCTCAAGGCTCGCCGTTGGCCAGGACCGCGTCGAAGCTATCGATCCGCACTAGGCCGAGACGGGGATACTCGAGGTCGATGAGGAGGTATAAGACGCAAGTCACGACCGTCACGAAGGTCAGGATGCTCAGCCAACTGCGCGCTCCACTCGCCATTCGATGGCCGGCCACCAAATCTGCGGCCAGGGCGCTGAGCCAGAGGACGACGAACACTGCCTGGGGCGTGTGCATCCGCATCGCCATGGCGCGCGTCGTGGTGATGTCGATCATGGCGTTCAGGGCCGGCATGAGAAGCACATTGGCGCCGGGGGCCGCGTCGGGCTTGCGTCCGCCTTCCGCGGCCATCGCCCAGATCTCCTTCTGGATCACCGCCGATCTCTTAAGCGCTTCGCGAAACTCCCGCGGATCGTCGGATAGCCGGTATGCATCGTCCCGGGAGCGAACATAGCGATCGAAGGCTGCGGACATCGGCGCCCAATAGCTCTGCGGTAGGACATCGATGCGCAACCGTGCCGTCCCGATCGCGTTCGCCTCCTCGACGATCAGCGAGCGCCGCATCTCGAACCGGTTGGCGGCCGCGCTGAAGCTCAGCGCCAGAAGCAGCCCCAGCAGGGCAAAGAGCGAACCCTCGATCAACCCGACGCCGTCGTCGTTCGGACGTGCGGTCGGCTGGCGGCGGCCGAGAGCACGGCCGGCCTCCAACGACAGCAGAAGCGAGCAGAAGAGTAGCCCCGCCAGCAACCACGGATGGCGCAGCGCGAGGATGGGAAGGTCTTCCATGCACCAGGCTCCGACCGCGACGCGCCGTGGGCCGCCCGCAGGCGAACCTTCCCCGGACAATGCCTAAGGCGGCGGCTATTCCTATCGGGGCAACCCCGGGGGCGGGCCGCCGCGCCGCCGGCTCAGGGAGCCTCGACGCCACCCAAAGGAACTGAACGCACCTAAGCGGAAGTTTGGACGGGGCAGAGGAGGTTTCCGCCCTTCGGCTGCCCAGCGGAGGACGCGGCGGCCTTGGAAATCATCGGCACGCTGGATAGCGGCGTCATGGCGGGGTCGCGGCGGTGGCTTCGGCCGAGGGCAGGCCGGCGGCGCCGACGCTACGGCAAGGAATTCGAACGCCACAAGGGCGGGGTGGGCTGGGAGAGCAAGGCAAGCGTGGGGCGCCGCGGAATCGCACTCGTGACGCTGGCGGCCATGCCACGGCGGCGTAAGCCAACCGCATGACCCGTCCGCACCCTCAATCGTCGCCTCGCCTACACCTGGGCGCTCTGGCTGTCTTGCTGGCGATGTGCACCCTCGTGGCCTGCGTGAGCGGCGCAGTGACTGCGGAGAGTGTCGGCGTTTGGTACACAGGCCTGGTCATGCCCAGCTTCAACCCGGCGGGCGCCGATGACGACCTCGGCGGCGCGACTACAACGGGACGCGGCCACACTTGAAGCTCGGCTGGATGGGGCCCTCCGACTACGCCCGCGGCCTCTGCGGAGAGACCGGCCGGCACGCTGCGAACCCTGACCACTCCGCGCGCCGGCCTCTTGCAACCCACGTCAAGGAAGGCTCAGATCCCCCCAGGACTCTCTCCCGCTGGATGAGAAACGGGGGTCACGTCGCGATCCCGACGACCGGAGACGCATCATGCGTGAGGTGAAATCGTTCTGTCGCCTTTGTCTTGGTCGCTGCGGCGTCAAGGTCACGCTGGACGACGACGACCGCATCATTGCGGTGCGCGGTGATCGGGAGAACCCGGGGACCCAGGGGTATATCTGCAGCAAGGGCGCCGAATCGCACGTTCTGCATGAGGTCAGCGGCCGCCTGCTGCAGCCCATGAAGCGCGTCGGCGACGAGATGCGGCCCATCGGGCTCGAGCAGGCATTGGACGAGATCGGCGAACGGATGGCGCAGATCATCGACGAAGATGGTGCGCAGTCCCTGGGCTTCTATCGTGGAACCGGGAGCATGAGCTCCTCAGTCGCCAGCATGGCGCTTCCCGGCCTGGCGTCCACGATCGGCGGGAAGATGTACTCGTCGATGACGGTGGATCAGTCGGCGAAGTGGTTGGCCGAGGAGCGCCTCGGCGTCTGGCTCGGCGGCAAGACCCCGTTCGAACGCTCCGACGTCTGGGTCTTTGCGGGCTCGAACCCCCTGGTTTCGCTGTGGAGCTGGGACACGCCGGTCCTCAACCCGCTGAAGGCTCTGAAGGCCGCCAAGGCGCGCGGCCTGAAGTTGATCGTCATCGATCCCCGCAAGTCCGAGATCGCCAATTATGCGGACATCCACCTGCAGATCTATCCGGGCGAGGACGCCACGATCGCCGCGGGCATGCTGCACATCATCCTGCGCGAAGGCTGGGAGGATCGGGCCTTCTGCGCGGCTCACGTCGAAGGGCTGGAAGCGTTGCGCAGCGCCGTGGCGCCCTTCACGCCCGAGCTGGTGGCGAGTCGGGCCGGCGTATCTGAGGCCCAGCTTCTGGCGGGTACACGGCTTTTCGCGCATCAGTCCCGCCATGGCGGGATCACGACCGGCACGGGGCCTGACATGGCGGCGCACGCCAATGTCGCCGAGCACCTCTATCAGGTGATCGAAGTGGTCTGCGGGCGGTTCCTGCGCGAAGGCGAGACGCTGCCGAACCCGGGCGTCCTGGCGAAAAGCCGGCCGCGTCGCGCCGAGGTGGTGGGGCCGAGCCGCCAGTTCGACAGCGCGCCGCGGTCGCGCGTGCGCGGCGCCGTCAGCCTGAAGGGCGAATTCGCCAGCCCGACCATCCCGGAAGAAATTCTAACGCCGGGTCCTGGCCGGCTGCGTGGGCTGATGGTCGCCGGAGGCAATCCGGCCACGGCCATTCCCGATGTCCACAAGGTCGCCAAAGCCCTGCGCGCGCTTGACCTGTTGGTCGTGGTGGATCCGCGGATGAGCGAGACGGCGCGCCTTGCGCACTATGTCCTGCCGTCCAAGCAGATATTCGAACATGCTGACCACACCTTCGGCCTGGAGATGATCAACCTGACGATCCCCTTTGGGCAGTACACCGACGCGGTGGCGCCGCCGCCGGCGGGATCGGAGCTGTGCGACGAGGGTTACGTCTGCTGGGCGATCGCCAAACGCCTGGGCAAGCCGCTGAACTTCGGCGCCGTCACCCTCGACATGGAGCGCGCCCCCAGCCACGACGAGCTGCTCGCGATCATGGCAGCCGATTGCGTCGTGCCCTTCGAGGCGTTCAAGGCCGAGGCCGCGGGCGGAAAGATCTTCGACCTGCCGCCGCGCCACGTCGAGCCGCCGGGACCCGACGCCGGGCGTTTTCGGGTCATGGGGCCGGACGTCGCGGCGGAACTGGACAAGGTTCTCGAACGGCCCCCGTTCGCCGCCGGAAGCGACGAGCGGTTCGATTTCCGCCTGATCTCGCGGCGCGCGCGCGAGGTGATCAACAGCGTCATGCAGGACTCTCCCAGCGCCCGGCGACGCCTGCCGTTCAACCCGTTGTCGGTGCATCCCGACGACCTCGACAAGCTCGGCTTCGATGCCGGCGACGCCGTCGAGGTGATCTCCCGCCATGGGCGCATCCCGGCCATCGTCGCGGCCGATCCCACGCTCAAATCCGGCGTGGTGAGCATGGTCCACAGCTACGGCGGGCTGCCGGAGGAAGGCAATGCTTACGAAGCGCGCGGCGCCTCGACAGGCGCGCTCATCAGCCTGGACGAAGACTATGAACCCCTGCAATCCATGCCGCGGATGTCCGGCGTTCCGATACGCATCGAACGCCGGGTGAACTGAACTCGTCGGGCTGTTCGGCTCCGGACGGCGGTCGGTATGCTCCCAAACCCGCCTTCTCTGTCCGGACGCGCTTACGGCGGAAGCTCAGAGGCGTCTCGAGCCTGGCGGACGGCTCCGGCCCGCTCGTCCACGCGCTTCGCGCTCGCTGCTCCCGCAGCGACGCCTCCATCCGCTGTACACGCGACGGGCGGGACGGTGGGCTAGCCGTAGCCAGGCGTGCATACGGGGACATGTTAGCGCTGCCGGATGATCCAAGCGCCCAAGAAGGGCGGACGGAGCAAGCGGCCCTATTCAGGATTGAGGCGAGTCCCGCAGCCACCCTTGCGGCTGAACGCCAGGCTCTTGCACCCGGGTTTCGGTTTGACGAACGAGCCGCCGTCCGACGTCCTGTTGCGCGAGAAAATCTCGCATCATCTCTTCCACTTCATCGGCCGGACCCAGTGGGACAAAGGACCTGCCACCATACCAGCTTACGCAAGCTTGGCCTTCCCTCTGGCTAAAGACGAGACCTCTGCGCGAGGCGTTTGGGACGTGTAGCCAAAGTGGGTCGGCGATCGCTTTGCGGAACGCCTGCGCAAAAGCAATAGTCAGGACCGACCCGATAGCGAAGTAGATGATGCCGGCGCTCGCGCAGGGCATCGCCATGACAGGCAAGCGCGCTCCATCGAAGACATAGGCGGCAAGAAAGCTGGAACCCAAGGCGACCGCTGCGGCTGCGTGCCAATCCAGCATGATGGCGGCAATGATCATGAACGGGATGTAGGGGCAGAGATCGCTTCCGCCGCGCTCCGTCACGGCCCGAAAGACCGTCGGCAGCGCCACCGCCGCCACAGAAGCAATTAGCATGGCGTGACCCCTGAGGGGCGGCGCTGAGAGCAACCTCTCCACAGGAACACTGACGTTCATCTCGCTCCCCCATGACGGCGGACGTGGATCGACCCCGGCACAAAAGAACAACGTTCGACAAATGTCCAATCATCAGGTGAGGTCAAAGTTCCCCCAACGAAGAGCTAATACGGACCATTGCGGCGCACAAAATCACAATAAGCAACCAGAGGGCGAGACTGCTTGAGAGGATCAGGAGAGGGCCGAGCCGATACGCGGTGCTCATTCTTCTACACAGGTTGGGTACTGGCCTAAGGTGTCGCATGGCGCCCCTTCGCTTCTCGCGTGGCGAACAAGCGTAACTGCTGGGCGGGAAACCGCTTTGCATTTCATGACAAAACGTTGCCGTTTCATGACAGGACGTTTCCAGCGTTCGCTTGTCCGTTCCATGGCCGGAACCTCCGCACGCCCCGGAAATTCGGCAAGCTGAACGGAGGCGTCACGCACACGCGCCATCGCTCGCGCAGGTCCCGGTCGCCCCACGTGGCCGGGCGCCGTTGCGGACTGAGGGGCTGTCGGTAAGCCTGGCTGTTATCCGCACCCCTTCGGCACGGCGCACGCGGTGGCAATGTTTTCTGCCAGACAGACACCTACCGATGTTTGGCGTAACAACGGTTTCCTCGCCTGACCGTGGAGACTGTTGTGGCTTCATTCCAGCCCTATGACGGACGTTATCTGGACGGTTGCGAAGCAGTGCGCTGGAGCTGTTACGCGACCTCCCACGTGTACGAATTGCGCCGCTTTGACGACCGTCTCGCTGAGCCGCCACCGACGCGCCGCTGGATAATGGCCGCAGATGGACGAGGCGGACGCAGGTTCGCCTTCCTGGTCGATGACGACGCTGCGGACTTCTCGCAAATCCTGCCGCAGATCAGGAGCGTCACAGCGGCACTGGCGGCGTAGCCGTCGCGGTGGTCACCGCCCACCTCGGCAGCTTGGCTCAAGTCACTCACTACCGAGCAGATCAGGCGAGAGGGCAGGGCTAGGTGCGGCGTTGAGGGCTCGAGTTCGTTGATCCTCGTTTGCTCTTAGAAGCTCGGCTAGGCGCAGGGGCGAGGCTTCTCGTCTTTTCGATGCCGGATCTGGAAATAGTTAAGCTTGCCCGCGCCAAGTTCATTGGCAAGTCGATCCTGTTCGTCTGCGGCCTCCCCATACTTCTCGGCGGAAAGCATCAAGAGACGATGTTTCGGGTCATGCGGCTCGACCTCGGCTAAACGCCTATAGGCATCGGCCTGAGCGCGATATTCGCGTGCGCGCTCCACCGCGTCTTCTTGCGCCGTGTTCCGCGTCATCGCGCCGCCTCCACGAATAATGGAATCATGACTATGAAATCATATATTGTGAGGAGTCAATTCGCGCTGGGTTACGCAGCCGAGAAGCGCCCAGGTTGCTCTCCATGAACATCATATGAGCCCAGCGGGGCTGGCGTAATACACCAGGCGACGCAGCCTTCGAGGCGCCTTACTTCTGGTGGCCTAACCGTTGTTCAGCGGCATAGGACGGCACGGTAAAACTATTCCGCGCCACCCAAGGAACTGCTGCGGCAGCCTGATCGGCAAATGTATTCCGTAAGACAGACGGAAAATGCGATTTGTGAACATTGTTCGTCAAGGCCAAAGGCCAGGGTGAGGAAGCGTCGGCTGAAGAAGCGTCCCCAGGCCGCCGGGAAGGCCTGGGCGACGACAGATCGCGAGGTTCGATGACGTTCGCCACGTACCGACAGATTGCCGAGCACTGCGCCAGCCTGAGAGATTCGGCTGGTAGCGCCCCCGCCCGCTCGCGGCTCGAGAACGAGCGCAATGATTGGCAACAACTTGCGCAAAGCGCCGGGTTGGCGCGAAACTGGGCGTTCGTCCGCACGCTGCTTGGCGGACAGATCATCCCCGTGCCGCGGCCCTGAAGGTCCACGTCCCAAGTGGCGGCAGGTGCACGCAGCACCCACCGCTTCAAACCCACACTGCACCCAACCGCGCGGCGTCTACGCCGCGCTCGAGCTCGGCCGGCCCAAGGCCAGGCTGGCGCGCTTGCGATCTGGAGACTTTAGATGGACGAGCCCCCGTTCGGTGAAGACCTTTTGTCTGACCCGGCTGCCCTGGTGGAGTTCGGCGCAAATCTGACGAAGGCCTCGTTGATCGGGCAGCAGGCGATCCTGCAATCCGTCGGCGGCATCGATCCGACAACCCTCATGTCCTTCGACCCGCTCGCGCAATCCAACCCGCTACTGGACGCCGTCAGGACCGGCATCGCCAGTCCGGAAAGCCTAGCGCAGACGCAGGCCAAGCTTGCGCAGCGGACTTTCGACGTCTGGCAGGACGCCTGCAGCGCCTTTTTCGAAGGCCTGTTCGATGTTCCGTCGGCCGATCGCAGGTTCGCCGGCGAGGCCTGGCGACAGCCCTATTTCGACGCCATTCGCCGCGCCTACGACGTGAACGCAAAGCTGCTGAGTGCGCTCTCGAGTCGGACGGACCTGGGCGACGCCAAGGCGAACCGCCGGCTGCAGTTCCTGACCAAGCTGCTGACCGATCTCTTTTCGCCCTCGAACTTCCTGGCCTCAAACCCCGACGCTCTTGCCGAGGCGCTCCGCACGCGCGGTGAAAGCCTGGTGCGCGGCATGGAGAACTTCGCGGCGGACCTGAAGCGCGGCGGCGGAGAACTGGCGATCAGCCAGACCGACATGTCGAAGTTCGCGATCGGCGAGAACCTGGCGACGACGCCCGGCAAGGTGGTCTTTCAAAACGAGCTGTTGCAGCTGATCCAGTACGCGCCGGCGACCGACCAGGTCCGCGAGATTCCGCTGCTGATCGTGACCGCGCTGATCAACAAGTACTACATCCTCGACCTGCAGCCCGGGAATTCGCTCGTGCGCTGGCTGACCGAGCAGGGGTTCACGGTCTTCATCACCTCCTGGGCCAATCCGGACGTCCAGCACGCCTCGAAGACATTCGAGGACTACATGGCGGCCGGGCTACTGACGGCCATGGACAAGGTGATCGATCAGTGCGGCGTCGAGCACATCAATGTGCTCGGCTACTGCATCTCCGGGACGCTGCTCGGCTGCACGCTCGCCTACCTGGCGGCCAAGAAGATCGAATCGCCGGTCAGTTCCGCGACCTTCCTGGCGGCGCAGCACGACTTCAGCGACGCCGGCGATCTTGGCCTGTTCATTGACGACGGCATTCTCCACGAAGCCGAGCGGCGCATGGACAAGGCGGGCGGCGTCCTGCCGGGGCAGTCGATGAGCGAGGCGTTCAACCTGCTTCGCGCCAACGACCTGATCTTCTCGTTCCTGGTGAACAACTATCTGCTTGGAAAGACCCCGAAGGCTTTCGACCTGCTCTACTGGAATGCAGATCAGACGCGGATCCCGAAGGCGCTGGGGCTCTGGTACCTGCGCGCCTTCTATCAGGAAAACAGGCTCGCCAACGGATCCCTGGAGCTGGCCGGCGCGCGGCTCGATCTTTCGGCGGTCACAACCCCGGTGTTCGTTCAGTCGGCCGTGGACGATCACATCGCGCCGCCGGAAAGTGTCTACCGGGGGGCGCGGCTGTTTGGCGGCCCGGTCACCTTCGTGCTGGCCGGCTCAGGGCATATCGCCGGCGTCGTGAACCCGCCGTCGGCGCAGAAGTACCAGCATTGGACCAACCGGCAGTTTCCCGAGACCCTGCGCGACTGGAAGGCGGGTGCGCAGGAGGCGAAGGGGTCGTGGTGGCCTGCCTGGGCGGAATGGCTGCACGAGCGCTCCGGCCGCACGATCGCGGCGCGAGATCCTTCCGCGGGACCGCTGCCGCCGATCGAGGACGCCCCTGGCGCCTACGTCAAGGTCAGGTCGTCTTCCTAACCTACCGTAGTTCGAGCTCCCGCGAACGATCGGTCGATCTGATCGCCTTCAACCTCCGCTATGGGGCCATCGGAGAGTCGTGACGGTGATCGCGATGGGAGCCGTTGTCGGCGTGGTCCAGCTTGATGCGGTCACAATAAATGCCAGCGCCGTTGATGAACCGATCGTCCGATCGTATCCGGCCCCGCACTTCGGCTGCAGAAACAGCGGGCGTCCTTCACCGGGCTGGGCGTTCTCGCCCAGACGCCTGCTGCACCAACAGTTCGAAAATGTCTTCGTTGTCCTTCCTAAGGATGCAGACCTGAATGCGATGCGGTCCCGCACGAGGCCGCATTGACGCAGTTGCTCGCCCTCCTGGTGGGCGTCGCCCCAAACATGGCCGTCAAGGATCTTGGCTCGACTAGGGTCCCGCTCCAGCAACTCGTCGCTATGCAGATCACTCACGTCCGACCGTAGATAAGCGGCTACACGGCAGTCGTTTGGCTTGGGACGGACCCAGACCAGCGAAGACGGGGTATCGGTGTGACGTGCTGCATCCGACCGCCTATCAAAAGATCATGTTGGACGCGTGATGTGCAGGACAAGCCTCTGCGCGGAAGCCCCAGACATGGAGGCCGTCCGGCTGTACTGCGACCCGACATGGAAGCCGGACTCGGGTTGCCGGCGGGGTCGCTGCAAGCCACCATGGCCACCAACCTGCGCCGCCGTCGCCGAAGGCCGGTGGCATCTGGATGAGATGGTGACCTGCCCACGGCCAAGGCAATGGAGAGACAGTTGGAGATCTCAGGCGACGTCGTTCTGATCACCGGGGCTGCAGGCAATCTCGGCTGCGCGCTCTCCCGCGTCTTCGCCCGCGCGGGATGCAAAGTCGCCGGGCTGGACATTTCCGCCCCGCGGCTCGAGCGGTTCAGCGCGGCTGTCGCCGAGGTCGGCGGCGAAAGCCTGGCGCTGGCCTGCGACCTGCGCGACTGGGAGGCCAGCCGACGCGCCGTCGACGAGGCCGCCCACGTGTTCGGCGGCGTCGACATCCTCGTCAACAATGCGACCGCGCGCACCAACCCCGTGCTCAAACCGCTGCACGAGTGCACCGCAGAAGAGATGACCTTGGTCGCCGAGGTCGGCCCGCATGCCGCGTTGGGCATGATGCGCGCGGCCCTGCCCTATCTAAAAAAGCGCCCCGGCACGGTGATCAACCTCGGCTCCGGCGCCGGGCTTGAGCCGACCGGCGGGATGGCCCCCTACGCTATGAGCAAAGGGGCCATGCACACCCTCACCCGCGCCGCCGCGCGCGAGTGGGGCCAGCACGGAATCACCGTCAACGCCGTGCTGCCGATCGTCATGACCGAACAACTTGCGCGGACGATCCAGGACAATCCGGAGAAGATCCCCATGCCGCCGATCGGCCGCTACGGCGATCCGGAACGCGACCTTGGTCCCGTCGTGCAGTTCCTCGCCAGCCGCGCAGCGAGCTACGTTACAGGCCAATGCCTACCGGTGGACGGGGGCATGGACATGATGCGATGAGCGGTCGATTGCGGACCATCGAACCTATAGCTCGCCCTCGGCGCGCGAGCGGAGCTGAACGACCCGACGGGTCTACTGATCGGTACACAGGCCGCGGACTTGAGGTGGTTCGACGCGGTTAGGCAATGACGCCAAATCAATTTGGCCCGCCACCGGCGATGTGCTCGGCCGCGGCCAGACCGGTGACGGTCGCCTTCACCAAGCCGCCCGCATAGCCGACGTCCTCGCCGCCATCGAAGCCGGCGGAGGCGCTGCCAACCGCGTAGAGGCCGGGGATGGGCCGTCCGGCGCGATGCAGCACGCGGGCATGCGCGTCGATCCGCGGCCCGCCCATGGTGAAGGTGATCCCCGGAACTGTCGGAATGGCCATGAACGGCGCCTTGACGAGCCCGGCGGGCGCGTTGTCGCCGGCGTAGATCGTCTTGCGCGGCGGCGAACGGCGCACCGGGAGGTTCTCGAGCCCGCCTTGGGCGCTGGCCTGGTTGAACGCCGCGACAGTCTCCATCAAAGCCGCAGGCGGCAGGCCCGCCGCCACGGCCAGCGCCTCGATCGTGTCGGCCCGAAACACCGCCCCGCCCTGCGTCTCCAGATGCGGATTGGGCGGCGGCGGCATCCGCGAGCTTGAGCCCTGCTCCCAGACCGCCGCGTCGCAGATGATTACCGCGTAGGGGTCGTCGCGCCGCGCCAGCTTGTTGGCGGAATCGACGCCGCCCAGGCCCTCGTCGCAGAACCGCCGTCCGTGGCGGTCGACCAGGATGCCGGTGTTGGCCAGAAGGTCGAGCAGCGGATAGGGCCAGAGGTCGTCGTTGTGGAGGGCGTCCGCGCTCAACAGGTGGCCATAGAAGCTGTCGAGGTGGATCAGCTCGGCGCCGGCCGCCTCACACACCTGAAGCGTGATCCCCGAGCCGGTGCCCGCGCCGCGCTGCACCACGCCCTCGGGCTTGGGCGCGATATGCCGCCGGACCAGCTCGCGATTTCCCTGAAAGCCGCCGTCGGCCAGCACCACCGCGTCCGCATCGATCTGCTGTTCGTGGTCGTTTTCTGCAAGCGCCACCCTGACGCCGCGCACCACCTCGCCCTCCCGCACCAGGTCGACGACGCGGCAGCCCAGCCTGATCTCGCCCCCCAGCGCAACGATCCGCGCGTCCATCGCCTGAAGCAGCAGGTCGGGACCCTGGCCGCTCTGCGCATGGGTGGTCTGGGCGCCGGGCGGGCTCAGCGCGTGGGTATTGTAGACGCCGGGAGTCAGTTCTATCTGGGCGAACACCGCGCCGTTGGCTTCGAGCCAGTCGACGGCCCTAAGCGCCCCCTGCGACAGCATCCGCCCGAGCTCGGGGATCGCCTGGCCGAACGTGCCCTGGGCCAGCGCCTCGAACAGCACCGCGGGATCGAGCGTCACGTCCTGATAGGCGACGTGCATGACGCCCCCGGTGATCCGGCTGTTGCACGGATAGAGCGGGTCGCGCCCCTGCTCCAGCAGGGTCACCTGCTGTCCCAGTTCGAGCGCCCGCAGCGCTGCGGCGTGCCCCGCCAGCCCGCCGCCCACGACCACCACGTGCTTCATGCCAGCGCTCCGCTCCCGTAGATGTCGCCGCGGAATGGGCACCGTTTCACCGCGCCTTGCCCGGATTCACCGGCAAGCCGTCATTGACCATGCCTTTCGCCAGCTCCGCAAGGCGCAGGAGAGGAAGGCTGCCGTCACCTTTCCGCTGCCGCCCCTGCCTCAGGGCCTGGCAAACGCTCGAAGCCGGCTCGCCCACTTTTCCGATGTTCGGAACGTCGGCTGCTCGGGGCGGTGGCGAACGCGGCACTGAGGCCCGAACCGTTTACCGGCAGCAAGATCTCAGCCCCGAGACCTTCAGTCCGGAAAGCCCTCTTGATCGTCCCACCTGCCGCGTGGATCAGGCGGTGCAGCATCTCTGAACCATAACCTGACGTTTGCGGCGAGGTGACTGGGGGTCCGCCGTCCTCGTTCCAACTTAGCTTGATGGTTTCTTGATCTATGCGCCACTTGAGGGTGACTCGTCCGTCGCCATTCGAAAACGCGCCGTACTTGGCTGCGTTGGTCGCGAGTTCGTGGGCCGCGAGCGCGACAACAGGACGAAGCCTGGCAGGCAGCAGTGGCCGTTTGACCCCATACAGTGCGATCCGATCAAGCCCGAAGGGCGCTAGTTCGTTTGCGAGCAGCGCGCGCACGGCGATCGGCTTTGTCGCCGCACGGCCGTGAATTTCGAGCCCGGCCAGCCCCGCGCGAATCCGCTGGTTGATGATACTGGCTCGGACCGGGTCATCCTGCATGCTTTCGCGGACGATGAGTTCGACGACATGCCTTGCATTCAGCAGCCGGTGATTCAGCTCATTTGCGAGCAACTCGTGGTGTGCCTCGGCCTGCTCGATTTCCACCTGCCGCGTGCGATCGTCGTACACCGCGACGATCTCCCCGCTGGTCAGCCGGAAGACCCGGTTCTCACGCCAGCCGCGGATCCGATGGTCGCTGTATTCGCTCACTGGGTGGTGCTGGGGGGTTCCCGACTCCCAGACGCTCTTGAAAACGCCAAGAAGACCAAACGCAGCAACGCCAGGGAACACATGGGTCACGCGTCGGCCTGCTACCTGCTCCCTAGTGACCTGCTCGATCATCTCGGCAGCCCGGTTCAGGTCCACGATCACAAAATCGTCCCCATTGTCCACCGCGCGATAGACGACAACACCGCTGCTCATCTCTCTGAGAAGCTTTCGATGGAGGTCCGACGAGCCAATCGGCGTCGTGTCGTTCGACGAGCCGCTAAAGTCAGTCGCCGTTGAATGCAGCGGGTCCTGCCGCTGGTGTTTTAGGCGGGCAGCCTTGATGTGCTCGTCACGCGTATCCATCCGCGACGCTCCTCAGCGTTGTGCGCTAGCCACGATGCCCGGCCGCTGAAGATGGCGAGAATCCAGTGGGCGTTCTCGTCAGCGATTTTGGGGAAGGGTGGCGATACGGTTAGAATGGGAAAGCGACCTCGGGTGTCACCGTCGCCGCCATCAGGCGCCGCGTCGTTGAGGCTTATCAATCCTCGTCCCTCGCCCTCGGTATCATCGCGGACGAACCGGCCTACTCCCGCGGGGTGTGAAGGCCGACGCCGGCCAAGCGTTCAACCGGCTGGCCGTTGCGGCGTGGCCTGGAAGAGTTGCACTCGATGCGACGCGCGCCGGGTGGGCAGTAAGCTCCGCAGAAGCGCATCAGGGTGCGATTGAGGTCCATCCAGTCTGCGGTCGACATTCTCTCCTATCTAGCGGGTAGCCTTGCTCGACCTCGACGGGGCCATCGTCGCGGTCAACAAGGTTTGGCGCGATTTCTCGGCCGGCAACGGTGGGCCCCGCGACTTCGTCCTATTCGGACGCGCCAGTCATCTCGCTGATCTTGGCCGCTAGGTCGTCGAGCCGGAAGGGCTTGGTGACCATGGACATGTTCGTGCCGAGGAAGCCCGCTCGAATGGCCGCGTTTTCGGCGTAACCGGTGATGAAGAGGATAGGTAGCTTGGGCCGATGGGTTCTCGCGATCTCTGCCACCTCGCGTCCATTCATGCCCGGCAGGCCGACATCCGAGATCAGCAGGTCCAAGCGCGTCGAGGAGGCGAGGATTTCGACGGCTGCGTGCGGTTCGGCGGCTTCGACAGCCCGGTAGCCCAATTCCTCCAGGACCTCGCGGACCAGAAGGCGAACGGATGGGTCGTCCTCGACCACGAGGACGCGCTGGCCGCCCCCGCGAGGGGCGCTGGCTTCGGACGGAGACTCGACGACGGCTTCCGCCCCCGTCGCCGGCAGGAAGACCTTCGCCGAGGTTCCAGCGCCCGGCTGGCTGTGTATACGAACCTGGCCGCCGCTCTGCCGGGCGAAACCATAGACCATGGAGAGGCCAAGGCCTGTCCCCTGACCCAGCGGCTTGGTGGTGAAGAACGGATCGAAGACCTTCTCCAACACGTCGGGAGGCATGCCGACACCAGTGTCAGAGACGGCGATGACCACGTAGGCGCCGACCTCAACGCCCGGCCGCTGTTCAACGTAGACGTCGTCAAGCTCGATGGCGCTCGTCTCGATCGTGAGCTGTCCCCCTTCGGGCATGGCGTCGCGGGCGTTGATCGCCAGGTTGAGCAGGGCGCTTTCGAGCTGGTTCGCGTCCACGATGGCCCGCGGCAGATGCGGATCGAGGACGAACTGAAGCTGCACGCGCTCATTGATGGATCCGCGGATAAGTGTCTCCAGCGACGCCACCAGGTTGTTGATGTCGGTCGGCTTGGCGTCCAGCGACTGGCGACGCGAGAAGGCGAGGAGGCGCTGGGTCAGCGCTGCGGCGCGATTGGCCGAGGCCGTGGCGGCATCCATGAATCGGTCGAGATCCTCCAGATGGTGCGACGCGATCCGGCGGCGCATCATGTCGAGCGAGCCGATGACGCCCGTGAGCATGTTGTTGAAGTCGTGCGCGATGCCGCCGGTGAGTTGGCCTACGGCTTCCATTTTCTGGCTTTGGTGCAAAGACGCTTCGGCGCGCAGCCGCTGCGCCACCTCCTGCTGCAGCTCGGCGGTCCGCTCCTGCACCCTGACCTCAAGCAACTCCATCTGATCGCGCAGCACGAACTGCCGTTGGCGACTACGCAGCGCGACGGCGACGGCGCTCAGCAGCGAGCGCGTTCCGAGGGGCCGTTCAAGCAGGACGACATTCGTGATTTCGGCGAGGTACCGGCCAGCGAGCCCGTCGGCAGGAAAGCGGGCGCTCTTCTGGCGGGAGGTCAGAAGGAGGACGGGGATGTCGGACCACGCAGGCTGCCGGGCGAGCGCACCGCGGAGCGTTCCCGATGCCGTCAATGCCTCCTCGGTGAGGAGCACGGCCCCGGCGCGCTCATCGACCGCCGCGACCAGCATCTTCAGGTCCGGATAGACGCGGGCTGTGTAGCCGGCCCCGTGCAACAGCTCGGCCACAGCCTCGCCGTCACGGCCGAAGGGTGCGCAGACCAGGACCGGATTCTGCTTGCTCTGCTCTCTAAGCTCCAACGTCCCGCGGTTCCATCAAGGGGCCGGCGACGCCGGAATATTCCGGCGTCCCGGTCATCACACCCTTGAACGCCGTCAACGGCTCGCCGACCCGGACGCCTTCTCCATCAATGCGCAGCTCACGAATTGTGTCCTCATGAGCCCCGCCGCGGTTCTTGATGATCGAAATCGCCTTGCGGATGCGGCCTTCGGCTTCGAAGAAGCGGATCAGGATGACCGCATCGGCCAGGTACGAGATGTTGAGGGACGCGGTCGCCATGCTCCCCACGAGTCCCGACTGCGGATTGATCAGGAAGGTTACCGCGCCTTGCTGGTTCAGGTAGGAGAGCAGTTCGTGCATCTGCAGGATCAGCAGCTCTTCCTGCGGCATGGAGGCGACGTAGCCAACGAGGCTGTCGATCACCAACACGCGCGCCGACCGGTCTTCGACCTGGCGGCGGATTGTCCAGGCGAACTCCCCCGGCGAAATCTCGGCGGGGTCGATCTGCATGATCGTCAAGAGGCCACTGTCGACATGCTTCTGTAGATCGAGGCCCATCGCCCGGGCGCGGATGCGCATGGTGCCGACGCGCTCGTCAAACTCGAACAGGCCGGCCGCCTCGCCGCGCTCGCAGGCCGCACAGAGGTACTGCAGCGCCACGGTCGTCTTGCCGGACCCCGCGGGACCCGTGATCAGCGTGGTGGTGCCGCGCAGGGGGCCGCCGGCGAGCAGACTGTCGAGTTCGGCGACCCCACTTGGAGTCGGATCGCCGGCAAAGGGTGAATGGTGCTCGGCGGCGTTCATGCGGGGATAAATTTCGAGCCCGCCCGTCCGAACGGTGAAATCGTGGAAGCCGGCAATGAAATCGACCCCCCGCATCTTCTGGACTTCCAGGCGCCGCCGCGCCGCCCCGAAGTCGAGGGTCAGCCGCTCCAGGCTGATCACCCCATGGCAGAGGCTATGCAGATGGGCGTCGCGTTGGCCGTTCTCGCCCGTGAGGTCGTCGACCAGGACAACGGTTATGTTCCGCCCGGCAAAGAACTGCTTCAGCGCCAGCACCTGGCGCCGGTAGCGAAGCGGGTCCTGCGCCAGCAGACGCATTTCCGACAGGCTGTCGAAGACGATGCGGGAGGGTTTGACCTCTTCGACCTTCTCCTGGATCAGGCGTAGGGTGCCGCCCAGCTCTATCTCCCAAGAGTGGAGGATCGATTGTTCCCGCCCTTCGCCCAGCACTTCGTTGGCCGAGGCCAACTCGAACAGGTCGACGCCCTCCAGGCTCCAGCCATGGGACGCCGCCACCACCTCCAGCTCTTCGGACGTCTCCGAGAGAGTGACATAGAGCACCCGTTCTCCGCCGCGGACGCCCTCCAGCAGGTATCGCAGCGCCAGGGTGGTCTTGCCCGAACCCGGTGCGCCTTCCAGGAGATAGATGCGGTTGGGCGGCAGTCCGCCGCGCAGGATCGTGTCCAGGCCCGTGCTTCCGGTGGAAATCCGCGCCGAATTCTCTGGTTTCCCCGCGGTCATATGGCCCCTGGATTGCCAGCACATGACTGGCTCGAATTCGCATCGAGCGCCCTGTCCGAGTTGAACGACATCAAGCCCCCACAGCGGCTCATGTACCGAGGTCGAAGAATGGCGAATACCTGACGGCGAAGGCGCCCATTTGGCGGAACGCCAAGGGAGGAGGTCGGGTTGCTCGGGGTTGGATGTCAGCGGCCCATTCGGTCAGGCATTCATCCAACCACGCCGTCCATAGCAGGCTGCATCTTCGCGCAGCTGCCCCCTCCTCCCCTTTCAGCCGTACCCGTACTCAGGATGTCCCCGGGGCGGCAAAAATCGAGATGAATCCCCTATGGGCGGCGTGGCGTAGTAGGGATGAGTAGGGCGCGCAAATCCAGCCGGGAGCAGCAGGGTCCACGGACGGCAGACGACCGCCTCCTATCCACCGCCGCGAATTCACGCCTGTCAAACAAGGTGAAAGCGCGTCAAATTCATCCGGGTAAAAATCGTAATGTGTAGGTCGGGTGTTCGAGTCACGCTGGCGGCGCCACCTTCTCCCTGGCCCGGAAATCCAGAGCGACAGGTGGGCGCTGCAGGGTCCCGCCGTGAACCGTGGCGATCGAACCGGCGTTGCGGGGCATCCCCACGCGGAGAAGACTATGACCGGCAAGATGACCAACGTCCTGTGGTTCGACCACGGCGAGGCGCGTAAGGCGGCCGAGTTCTATGCGAGCGTCTTTCCCGACAGCGCCGTGGGCGCGGCGATGACGGCGCCGGGCGAGTTTCCAGGCGGCAAGGGCGGCGTCGAGTTGACGCTGGAGTTCACCGTGCTCGGGGTAGCCTTTATGGGCCTGAACGGCGGTCCCGAGTTCAAGCCCAGCGAGTCCGTCTCGTTCATGGTCCAGACCGAGGATCAGGCCGAGACCGACAAGTACTGGAACGCGATCGTCGGCAATGGCGGCGCCGAGAGCGCCTGCGGCTGGTGCAAGGATCGCTGGGGCTTCTCCTGGCAGATTACGCCGCGGGTGCTGAACGAGGGGGTCACCGACGCCGACCCCGCCGTCGCCAAGCGGGTGTTCGAGGCGATGATGACCATGGCCAAGATCGACGTGGCGGCGATCGAGGCCGCCCGCCGCGGGACGGGTTGATCGCTCAATCGCGCCTGAACATCGGCTTGGAAAGCGTGCGGCCAAGCCCGCCGGCGATGCGTTCGGTCAGCGCCTGCAAGGTGTCGATGATCGGCGGGATGGCCGCGACCTGCCTTGCCTGCTCGCGAACGCCAACCGGGAAGATCTCTCCGCCGTCGCGGATCGCCGTGGCCAACCCGGATATCAGCGACTTCGTGGCGCGGATGGAGACTCCGCTCAGGCGGAGCCCGCCTGAGAGGCTTCCGCCGCCAGGCGCCAGAAGCGTTCGGCGGCGCGAGCGTGGAAACCGCTGCGGCGGCGGATCAGGGTCATACGCAACGGCTCGGCGTCGATAATCTCCCGACGCACGACGCCGTGGCGCAGAACGGCGTCGGCCGGAGCCGGAACGATGGTGGTGACGATCAACCCGGGAGAATCGCGCAGCAGCGAGCGGCGCAGTTCGGGCGTTTCCCACGCCTGAGCCCCGGCGCGCAGCATCGCGCCGTAGATCCGCTCGAAATGGGCCGGCGCGCGGCGACGCGGAAAGACCGCCAGGCGCCGTCCCGCCAGATCGGCGACGCGGACGTCATCGCGGTTCGCCAGCGGGTCGTCGGCGTGCATCATCACCGACAGGGCCACGCGGTGCAGCGGCAGGCATTCCCAGGCGGCGCCGCGCAGCTCTTCCAGCGAGAGGAACATGTCGAGCAAGCCGCGCTGCGCCTTCTCGATGTGCGTTGCGGCGGAGCCCGCCTCTACATCGACGATCACGTCCGGATAGCGTCCGGCGAAGGTGCGTAGAAGGTCCGCCTGTCGGGCGTCCGGCTCTCCCAGGATCGGGCAACCCAGGCGCACCACGCCCTCCGCCTCGGCCCGCAACGCCTCGATCGCGGTCGAGGCCTGAGCGAACGCCGCGGCGAACGGACCCAGCTGCCGGTGCAGCTGCTCACCGATGGCGGTCAGGGTGACGCGTCGGGTGCTGCGTTCGAACAGGGCCGTTCCCATCTGATCTTCGAGCCGACGGATGCGGGCCGAGAGCCAGGGTTGCGCCACGCCCAACCGGCGGGCCGCCGCGGTGAACGAGAGCTCCTCGGCCACGGCGGCGAACTGGAGCAGCAGGCGAGGATCGATGGTCACGAACGCCAACTTAGCTCAAAATCGTCTGAATGTCGTTCAGCTTCGTATTGGACGCGATAGCCGGCCACTGGAAAAAGACCTGCAAAATCCGTCAGGAGACGCCGATGCCCTTTGCCATGACGCAGCTTGTCGGCTGCGAATTCCCGCTCTTCGCCTTCAGCCATTGCCGCGACGTGGTGGCTGCCGTTAGCCGCGCCGGCGGCTTCGGCGTCTTGGGCGGTTCGAGTTTCACGCCCGAGCAGCTCGAGCAGGAACTGGCCTGGATCGACGATCACGTCGACGGCAAGCCCTACGGGGTCGACATCCTGATCCCGGAGAACCAGCCGGTCAGCCGCGAAGCCAGCCTGGAGGAGCTCGCCAACCTGATCCCCGCCCAGCACCGCGACTTCGTGCGCGAGTTGCTCGCGCACAACGACGTCGAGATCGCGAACGAGCAGCTCACGGTTCGCCGACGGCCGACGACCATGCCCGACGTGGGCGAGGCGCTGATGGAGGTCGCCTTCAAGCACCCGATCCGCCTGATCGCCAATGCGCTGGGGATCGCGCCGCCTTCGATGATCGAGCGCGGCAAGCAGCACGGCGTGCCGGTGGGCGCTTTGGTCGGCGCCAAGGAGCATGCGCTGCGTCAGGTGAAGGCCGGCGTCGACATCCTGGTGGCGCAAGGCGGCGAGGCCGGCGGCCACTGCGGCGAGGTCTCCACCCTGGTGCTGGTTCCTGAAGTGATCCGCGCCATCAAACCGGTACGTGAGGTTCCGGTTCTCGCCGCCGGTGGCATCATGACCGGCCGGCAGATGGCCGGCTGCATGGCGATGGGCGCGGCGGGCGTCTGGACCGGCTCGGTCTGGCTCGCCACCACCGAGTCGGAAACGAGCGAGATCTTCCGCGAAAAGATGGTGGCGGCGACCTCGCGCGACACCGTCCGCTCGAAGGCGCGCACCGGCAAGCCCAGCCGTCAGCTGCGCTCGACCTGGCACGATGCCTGGGAGGGCCCGCAAACGCCCGGCGCGCTGGCGCTGCCAATGATGGGCATGCTGAGCCAGCCGGCGTTCCAGGCCATCGACAAGGCGGCAGCCGCCGGCAACCCGAAGGCGCGCGAGCTGGTCAGCTACTTCGTGGGCCAGGGCGTCGGGTTGGTGGATCAGGTGCGCTCGGCCACCGCCGTGGTGCAGTCGTTCAAGGAAGAGTTCGCCGAGGCGCTCGGCGACATGATCTCGCTGGCCGAGTAGCCTTGCCCCGGCCGTCCGCGGGAACGAGGGTGCGAACCATCGTTCCCGTGGAGACCGCCTCATGAGCCGGCAACGCGTCCTCGTCTCCGGCAAAGCGGCCGGCCCGTTCGGCGACGCGCTGTCGGAGTACGAGATCGTGCGGCTCTGGGAGCTCGACCACGCCGGCGTGCTGGCGCTCGGCGACCATGTCCGAGCGATCGTCGCGGCCGGCGACTTCGCCATCCCGCGCGCCGTGCTGGAGTCTCTGCCCAAGCTCGGTCTCGTGGCCTGCCTCGGCACCGGCTACGAGCGTATGGATCTCGACTATCTGCATGGCCGCGGGATCGCATTGACCCACGCGCCGGGGCTGAACAGACGCGACGTCGCAGACAGTCGGCGCCGCTAGCACACCTATTCCGCATCGACGCCTACGACCGGTTCGTCCGCAGCGGCCCCTGGGCGCGCCGCGAGGCGATCCCGCGTCGCCGCGCGCTCCACGCCCTGCGCGCGGGCGCGGTCGGGATGGGCACGATCGCCGCGACCTGGCGCAGACTGCGGCGGCCGCTCCGGTCGCGCCGAGCGACGCCTCGGCCGTTCCGAAACCGATCGGCTGAAGCCGCTCCCTGCGGCGCCCAAGTTGCAGCAAACGCCCCGTCGGCGCAGTCAATGCGCCATCGGGGCACAGTATGGACCTGCTCTTCCAACGCTTTGAGACGCTCGGCCGCATCACCGGCGCAGCCGCGATGACCTATGCGGCTTGGGTCGGTTGCCTGGCGATGGCCGTCGGCTTCGCGAGCTGCCTGCAGGAAATCGGCGTCGCGCCGGTCCAGCTGGCCTGGGTGCAGCAACTGCTGGGCTGACGCCCCTCCATTGTGCGCAGCCGCCGGCGCGGCTACCACCGGCTGCATGGGCGCAGCGAACATCTATCTGGCGACACCGTGTTACGGCGGGCTGGCTACGATCCGCTACATGCGCGCGGTGCTCGACCTGCAGGCCGCCTGCGTAGAGCGAGGGATCGCGCTGACGATCGATCTCACCGCCGGCGACGCCCTGATCACCCGGGCGCGCTCGATCTTCGCCGCCAAGTTCCTGGCCAGCGACGCCACCCATCTGTTCTTCGTCGACGCCGATATCGGCTTCACGCCGGATCAGGTGTTCCGCCTGCTCGACACGGATCGCGACGTGGCCGGCGGGATCTATCCAACCAAGGGCGTCGACTGGGACAAGGCCCGCGCCGCGGCCCAGGCCGGCCGCGCAGACCTGATGGCGGCGTCGGTCGGTTACGTAGTTCGGTTCATCCCAAGCCCGGACAACTCCGTCGAAGTTGACGAGGAGGGCTTCGCGCCGGTCGCCTATGTCGGCAACGGCTTCATGCTGTTGAAACGCTGCGCTGTGCAACGGGTCGCCGACGCGCATCCGGAGCTTCGCGCCAGCCTGCGTGACTTCGCCGGCTGCGGCGTCGAGGAAGCCGTGATGATCTTCGAGAGCATGATCGAGCCCGAGACCGGCCGCCACCTGTCGGAGGATTATGCGTTCTGCCGACGTTGGCGTGACCTGGGCGGCGAGATCTTCGCCGACTTTCACAGCCGACTGACCCACGTCGGCCCCTTCGCCTTCACCGGCAGCCTGATCGACGCCGTCAGAGATTAAGTAATGCGCTCAAGGCCTTGCGAATTCGTCGAGAAAGTCTCGGCGACAAGCGGAACTATGGCAAATCTACAGGCGTTGTCGTACCAGCTTCGCCGCGGCGTAGGTGCCTTGGCGTGGTCGAGTCCAGGTGTTCACCTAGTAGGCATACGGGCAGAGCGGTGCGACCCCTTAGCCCGGCAAGCAAAGGAACGTAGAATCATGCCACAGGCGACCTTTCGCAGCTCAGCCATTAAAATCGCTGCGGTTCTGATATTGGGCGGTGTCGGCCTCAGCGGCTGCGCCACCGAAAAATACGTTAATGAACAGATCGCTACGGTGAACAGTCGTGTCGACGGTGTCGATGCGAAGGCGACGGCCGCGCAACAACGTGCGGACGCCGCGGCGGCGGCGGCCCAACAGGCCCAAAGCGCCGCCGACGCCGCAGCAGCCTCGGCGAACAACGCCAACCAACGGCTCGACGCCCTCACCCCCCGGGTGGACAGCATCGAGCAAAAGATGGTCAAGCGGCGTCCCCGCGGCTAGCACCCGTTTGAGCGGAGGTTCGGCACGGCTTGCCGGTCCGACCTCCGCCATAATTCCCGTTCATCTCTCAGGGCCAGGCTTGTTCCTGCGACCCATGGAGCGATGGTTGTGCGCGTGATTTCAATGCGGGCGTCCGCGGCGCTGTGCGCAGCACTGGCTTTGGCCGGAGCTTGTGCAGCGTCGCCGGCGAGCGCGCTCGAGAAGAAGCCTGTCGCGGCGGCCGCCAAGAAACCCGGCGCGAAAGCCTCGCTTGGCAAGACCACGGCGAAGAAGACCGCGGTCAAGGTTGTAGCGGCGAAGAAGCCCGCTGCGGTCGAGCCGCCGAGCCCGAGCTCCGCGGCGATGGAAGTCGCCAACTGGGCGATCGGCGTGGGCGACAACCGCGGCCTGCCCTTCATGGTCATCGACAAGGTCGCAGCTCAGGTCGCCGTTTACGAAGCGGACGGGAGCCTGCGCGGCGTCACGCCGGCCCTCCTGGGGCTCGCGCACGGAGACAGCTCGGCGCCGGGCGTCGGCAGCCGCAAGCTCTCCGCCATTCCACCGAAGGATCGCACCACCCCGGCCGGACGCTTCGTCGCCGCCTACGGTTACGCCGCCGGCGAAGGCAAGGTGCTGTGGGTCGATTACGCGACCGCGATTTCCATCCACCCGGTGATCACCACCAATCCGAAGGAGCATCGCCTCCAGCGGCTGAAGTCGCCGTCCGTGAAGGACAATCGCATCACCTTTGGCTGCATCAACGTCTCGGGCGGCTTCTACGAGACCGTGGTCCGCCGCACCTTCACCGGCACGCGCGGGGTGGTCTACATCCTGCCGGAGAGCGAGCCGCTCGACGCGGTCTTCCCGATCCCCCGCCTGCGCCAGGCCAACGCCGAGGATCAGGGCGCAGCGGCCGCGGCCGTGGCGGAAGAGTCCGCGCCGGAGGGCGGCGATCCGTCGGATGGAATCATTCGCATTCGCAGCGCCGAGGCGGTTGACGCGCCGGTGGCGGCCACAGCCGACCGCTCGACCGGCCCTGCCGGCTGGGCCTCCAGGGCCGGCGCCGACAACGCCGCCGACCACGGCGCGCCGATTTCGACCCATGCGGAAGTGACAGGCTGGGAGGCGAGCGAACCGCTGAACGCGGCCATCCTGCCGCCAAAGGCGCAGCGGGATTATCCCGCAGATCCTGCTGAGGCCGGTGCGGACCCAGAAGACGCTGAGGCCGCCAACTCAAGCGCGGTCGCGGTCAACCTGCGCTGAGCCGCGGACTCAGCGGCGGGTCGCCGCGCGGTCCCAGGCCAGGACAGCGCGCTGAACCGGGAATTGGATGCTGAGCAGCATCACGGCTCCGGCCATCCGCAACGGATCGCTGGCGCTGAACAGCAGCGCCACGAGCGCCAACCGAAGCACCCAGACCAGCGAGGCGCCAAGCATAGGCATGCCTCAGCCCAGGTCCGTGCAGGCGCCGGCGGCCGGCTCGATCACCGTCGAGACCTTGGCCGGCCTCGCCTTGCTACGGCGATGGGCGAACCAGACGTCTTCGCCGGCCGGAGCGATATGGGCGCACGCCGGGGTCGCCGGTTGCGCGGTAAGCACCGCCTGACCCGACCAGACTCCGAGGGAGCGCCGCGGCGGCGGAGCGTCGATCAGCGTATGGCGCGACACGGGAACCTTCGCCGGCACATGCACGATCTGCGGTTCGTTGGGCGGAGAAGGCGCCGCCTCGCCGGTCAGGGCGAGCACAACGGCGCAGCGGATTGGCCGCCCGTCCGCAAGATCGCCTGATCCCATCCGCGCGCAGCTCACTTCGGCCGGAGCCGGCTGCATCGGCGCGGCCTGCGCCTGTGCGCTCAGCCCAAGGGCCGCTACACCCGCCGCCGCAATCCACTTCATGGCTCAGCTCCCGCGCCGGCCGCGCGCGAATCGCCATGGGCCAGCCTGGGCTTAACGGTAGCTTCACCCTATAGGGCGGCGAAGCGCATACGCCTGACAGGCGTGCGCCACCTGGGGCCTAGCCTACGCGCCGAGGGTCTGACGCGGCGTCAGGCGCCGCCGATCCTCATGCCCGGCCAGCGCGCCGCGGGGCGATGGCGCAGCGCCGAGCCGCCGGCGTTCGCCACGTTCCTGCCGGCCGCCAGCAGCAGATAGGCGGGCGCATAGAGGAAGAGGGCGATAAGCAGGCCCAGAGCGACGCTCAGATCGTAGAGCAGGCTGCGATCTTGCTCGAGCATAGACGACCTCCGCTGCACAAACGGCGTTGGGACGAGGACACCGCGCGCCTCATGCGGCGAAGCGGCTGATCCGAATCCTCGTCGGCTGCAGATCACCACATAGGCGCAACAGAATTATGTCGTGCTTGGTTCCCGGGCAGACTCTTCGGCGCCGCTTGGCGGCCGCTGAATTGTCACTTGTCCGTCACTGCGGTCGGGGATGCTGTCACTTCCAGCGCGCTTGTGGCGTGGAATGGCGTGAGCAGATCTAGAGATGCGCAACATCGACAACCGGCCCGATCCCACGAATCGCGTCGCTCTCGAGTGGCTGGTGGACAGCTTCATCCACCAGGAGCTTCCCTCGTCGGAAGCCGCCTCGATCGCTTATGCGGCCAGAGAGTTCGAGCGCCGCGCCGACGCCCTGCCGGTGTCGCAGCAGCAGCTGGTGCGCCGGTTCGCGGCCGCCCTGCACGAACGCGTGGCCAGGCTGCGCGGCCGCGGCGGGTCCGCCGACGGCCTCACATACCCATACGTCTGAGCACGAACAGCGCAGCGGCGACCACCATCGCGCAGAGGCCGATCACCGCCGCAAAGCCGCCGCTGGAATCGCCGAACGGTATGCCCTTGAGGTTCATGCCGAACGCGCCGGTGACCAGGGTCGGCGGGATCAGCAGCGTCGAGACGATGGTCAGCGCCCGCATGCTGCGGTTGGTGGCGCTGTTGATCAGGGTGTCGATCTCCTCGTGCAGCAGACGGCCGCGCTCCTGCGGCACGCCGGTGTCGCGGTCGGCGTCCTCGACCGCGGCGATCAGCTCGGCCAACGCGTCGGAAAGCCCCTGAGCGCGCTTGACCAAACGACCGCGGGCCAGGGTGCCGGCGAGCGTCGTGCGCAGCGCCTGCAGCTCACGGCGCAGCCGGGCGATCTGCCGGCGAAGCGCGCTCAAGCCGGTGTCGCGCGGGTTCTGCGGTTCGGTGAGGACATAATCCTCAATGCTGGCGAGCTGCTGGGCCAGGTCGTCCAGCAGCTGTTCGACGCGATCGATGAAGAACCGCACATGGGCGACCATCGCCGGCGCGGGACCAGAGAGCGTCCCGGCGCCGGTCTGGGCCGCGCGCCGCAGGTCGTCGATGGCGAGCAGCGGATGCAGCCGGCCGGTCAGCAGGCGCCGGCCTTCCAGCGCAAACACTAGGCGGCCAGAACCCTGCGGGCGGCCTGAAAGGTCACGCTCCAGGTCCGGCAGCACGCCGAACACCCAGCCATCCTCCTCGGCGATCTGGATGCGCGTCTCACCCGAGACGAACAGGTCCAGCGCTTCGGCCGGCAGCCCGGGCAGATGACGCAGCAGCGCGACCGCCCGCACGTCGCCGAGGCCAAGGTGGGTCCAGGTCCAGCTTCCGCGGCCCTCGGGCGCGAGGCCGGGCTCGGCGAGCTCGCGCGCGCCGCCGGCGTCGAAACGGAAGCTGCAAAGCACGCCCGACGCGCGGCCGTCCCACGGATCGATCGGCCTGTCATTCACCTGCGCATCACCACCGCATCTCAGAGGTCCCCTATCGGGCCGCTGCATGACGGATCGATGACGGCAGCCTGCCGCGACGCTCCCGCAACGGAAGCGTCGCCGCGCCGTGGCTTCACCCCGCCGGCGCCAGGGTCTTCATCACCGACAGCACGCGCTGAGCCACGTCCTTGGGCGCGATCAGCAGGTCGGGCAGGTAGGTGTCGGCGTTGTTGTAGACCAGCGGCGAGCCGTCGGCGCGGCTGACATGCAGCCCCGCCGCCAGCGCCACCGCAGCCGGGGCGCAGTTGTCCCACTCGTACTGGCCGCCGGTGTGCAGGTAGATGTCCGCCTCGCCACGGACCACCGCCATAGCCTTGGCGCCGGCCGAGCCCATCGGAACGAGCTCGGCGTCCAGCGCCTCGGCCACCGCCACCGCCTCGGCCGCAGGACGCGTGCGGCTGACCAGCATGCGCAGCTTGCCCGGGTTGGCGGGCACCTGCGGAGGCTGGCCGCTGCACAGCGTGAGCGGGAAGCCCGGCAAGGCGACCGCGCCCAGGGTGGGCTGGCCGTCGATGGCGAGCGCCACGTGGACCGCCCAGTCGGTTCGGCACTCGCCATACTCGCGGGTGCCGTCCAGCGGATCGACGATCCACACCCGGCTCGCCTTCAGCCGCTCAGCGCTGTCCTTCTCCTCTTCGGAGAGGATGGCGTCGTCCGGCCGATTGGTCTTCAGCGCCTCGACGATGAAGGCGTTGGCCGTGCGGTCGCCCGCCTTGCCCAGCGCCTTGCCTTCGAAAAGGCCGCAGCGCTGCAGGTCGACCAGCAACCGCCCTGCCGTTTCGGCGATGTGCCGGGCGAGTTCGATGTCGGACAGACTCACGGGATCAGCCTTTCAATGATCAGGTCTGCGGCCTGCTCGGGCGTCATCTTCGTCGTATCGATGCGAAGCTCGGGGTCCTCCGGCGGCTCGTACGGGCTGTCGATGCCGGTGAAGTTGGCCAGCTCGCCAGCACGGGCCTTCTTGTAGAGACCCTTCACGTCGCGCGCCTCCGCCTCGGAGAGCGGGGTGTCGATGAAGATCTCGATGAACTCGCCACCCTTCATCATCTCGCGCACCATCTGACGCTCCGAACGGAACGGCGAGATGAAGGCGGTGAGCACGATGAGCCCGGCGTCCGTCATCAGCTTGGCCACCTCGCCTACCCGGCGGATGTTCTCCACCCGGTCGGCTTCGGTGAAGCCGAGGTCCTTGTTCATGCCGTGCCGCACGTTGTCGCCGTCGAGCAGGAAGGTGTGGCGGTTCATCCGCACCAGCTTCTTTTCGACCAGGTTGGCGATGGTCGACTTGCCGGCGCCCGAGAGGCCGGTAAACCACAGCACCGCCGGCTTCTGGTTCTTCAGATCGGCGTGCTTCTCGCGGGTGACATCGAGCGCCTGCCAGTGCACGTTCTGGCTGCGGCGCAGCGAGAAGTGCAGCATGCCGGCCGCGACAGTCGCGTTGGTCAGCTTGTCGATCAGGATGAAGCCGCCGAGATCGCGGCTCTGCGCATAGGGCTCGAAGACGATCGGCTTGTCGGTGGAAAGGTTCGCTACCCCGATCGCGTTCAGCTCCAGCGTCTTGGCCGCCAGCTGTTCCATGGTGTTGACGTTCACCTGGTACTTCGGCGGCTGCACCTGGGCGCTGACCGTCTGCGCGCCCAGCTTCAGCCAGTAGGGCCGGCTGGGGACCAGCGCTTCGTCGGCCATCCAGACGATGGTGGCTTCGAACTGGTCGGCGGCCTGGGGCGGGTTGTCGGCGACGGCGATCACGTCGCCGCGCGAGCAGTCGACCTCGTCCGCCAGGCACAGCGTCACGGCCTGGCCCGCAACCGCCTTGTCGAGATCACCGTCGAAGGTGACCACGCGGGTGATGGTCGAGGTCTTGCCCGACGGCAGCACGCGCACCGCGTCGCCCGGCTGCACCTGGCCGGTGGCGATCAGGCCGGAGAAGCCCCGGAAGTCGAGGTTCGGCCGGTTGACCCACTGCACAGGCATGCGGAACGGCTTGGCCTGGTCGCTCTCCTGGTCGATCTCCACCGTCTCAAGGTGATCGACCAGCGAGGGCCCCTTGTACCAGGGCGTGTTCGTCGAGGGCGCCAGTGTGATGTTGTCGCCCTTGAAGCCGGAGATCGGCATCGCCACGAACTTCTCGATGCCGATGCTCGCCGCGAAGGCGGTGTACTCGGTGACGATCTCGTCGAAGCGGGCCTGGCTGTAGTCGACCAGGTCCATCTTGTTGACCGCCAGCACGATGTTCCGGATGCCAATCAGGTGCGCCAGATAGGAGTGGCGGCGCGTCTGGGTCAGCACGCCCTTGCGGGCGTCGATCAGGATCACTGCCAGGTCGGCGGTCGAGGCGCCGGTGACCATGTTGCGCGTGTACTGCTCGTGGCCGGGAGTGTCGGCGACGATGAACTTGCGCTTCTCGGTGGCGAAGAAGCGGTACGCCACATCGATCGTGATGCCTTGCTCACGCTCGGCGGCGAGGCCGTCGACCAGCAAGGCGAAGTCGATCTCCTGGCCCTGCGTGCCGACCTTCTTCGAATCCGCCTCGAGGGCCGCGAGCTGGTCCTCGAAGATCATCTTGGAGTCGTAGAGCAGCCGACCGATCAGGGTGGACTTGCCGTCGTCGACCGAGCCGCAGGTGATGAAGCGCAACAGGCTCTTGTGCTGGTGCTGCTCGAGATAGGCGTCGATGTCCTGAGCGATCAGATCGTCCGCCTTGTAGGCGTAGCTCGGATCCTGCAGGCCAGAATTTGGGAGGGTGGTGTCGCTCATCAGAAATATCCCTCCTGCTTCTTCTTCTCCATGCTAGCCGCGCCGGCGTCCTTGTCGATGATCCGGCCCTGGCGCTCGGACGTCGTGGTCAGCAGGGTTTCTTGGATGACCTCCGGAAGCGTCGAGGCTTCGCTCTCGACGGCGCCGGTCAGCGGGTAGCAGCCGAGCGTGCGGAACCGTACCGAGCGTTCCTCGGGCACTTCGCCCGCGTTCAACGGGAAGCGATCGTCGTCGACCATCAAGAGCAGCCCATCGCGCTCGACCACCGGCCGCTTGGCCGCGAAGTACAGCGGAACGATCGGGATGTTCTCCAGGTGGATGTATTGCCAGATGTCGAGCTCGGTCCAGTTCGAGATCGGGAACACCCGGATCGATTCACCTTTCGACTTGCGGGCGTTGTACAGCCGCCAGAGCTCGGGGCGCTGGTTCTTGGGATCCCAGCGGTGGTTGGCCGAGCGGAATGAGAAGATGCGCTCCTTGGCGCGGCTCTTCTCCTCATCGCGGCGCGCGCCACCGAAGGCCACGTCGAAGTTGTAGAGATCGAGCGCCTGCTTCAGGCCCTCGGTCTTCCACATGTCGGTATGCAGGGGGCCGTGATCGAACGGGTTGATCCCGCGCTCCTTGGCCTCCGGGTTCTGGTAGACCAGCAGCTCCATGCCGCTCTCGCGCGCCATCCGGTCGCGCAGCTCATACATGGCCTTGAACTTCCAGGTCGTGTCGACGTGCAGCAGCGGGAACGGCGGCGGCGACGGATAGAACGCCTTCCGCGCCAGGTGCAGCATGCAGGCCGAGTCCTTGCCGACCGAGTAGAGCATGACCGGGCGCTCGGCCTCGGCAACCACCTCGCGGAGGATATGAATGCTCTCCGCTTCGAGACGCTGAAGGTGCGTCAGCCTGTTGGGCGCAACCGACATCAGGTTCCTTTCCTTCCCTGACGCCCATTTAAGTGCGCACTGGTTCTGTTTCCCCTCCCAGATGGGAGGTATAAGATCCGACGGCATGCAGATTTCCAGAACCGACGAATTAGATTTGCTCACAGTGCTGCATGACGGCATGCACGAGCAGCCGGCGTGGGGTGTTTTTCTGGGACGCCTCCTCCGGCGCGTCGGCGCTGAGAGCGTGCGGCTTTTGCTGGCCCGCGGCGATGTCGGAATCGAGATGTCCGTCCGCTTGAACAGGCGCCACGTTCAGACGCGGGCGCGTTCGATGTCAGAGGCGGACGACCCCACGCCCTACGGCAGCCTGCGGCCGCAAAGAGTGTATGATTTCTCGGAGTTCCAGACCCCGCCGGGCATCGCCGGCCGCGTGGTGCGCGCGACCGAGGGGGATCTGGACGCATGGCTTGCGATCGAAAGCGATGACGAGTTTTCCGCCAGCGCCAGCTCATTGCTCAGCGCGCTGGCGCTGCATTTTCGCATCGCTCTGCGCAACTATGTCGCCGTCGAGCACGAGCGGCTGCAGCGGCGGGTCGGTGACTGGGCGCTGGGCCGCTTGGGGCGCGGCTGGATGGCGCTGACAGCGACCGGACGGGTGATGGCGACCGACGATCTGGCCGAGCGGCTGCTGCGCGACGGCAGCCAATTGCGCCTGTCGCCTGAGCGGCGCCTGCTGGCGGCCTCGCCCCCGGCGCACCAGCGGCTGGCGCGCGCCATCGAGGCGGCTTCGGCGGACGCCTCGCCTCGCTATGTGCGGATTTCCGACGAACCACAGCTCGAGCTATTGATCGCAGGCCTGGCGCCCGAGCCAGAAACCGGCGATGCGATCGTCGGCGCCTCGGTCGCCGTGCACATCCAGGCGGCGCCGCCGGACGCCGCCCATCCGGCCGAGGCGTTGAGCGAGCTTTTCGATCTTTCCCCGGCCATCGCCCGCTTCGCCTGGTCGCTGGGTCACGACGGCGGCATCGCCGCCGCCGCCGCAGAGCTCGGCCTGACCATCGAGACCGCGCGCTTCTACTCCAAGACGCTGTACGCCAAGCTCGGCGTCAGCGGCCAGGCCGAGCTGGCCAGGCGCATTCTGACCAGCGCGGCGGCGCTGGCCTAGGCTCTCAGGGCGACGGCGGCAACGCGCCGTCACGCACGTGGATGACGGCGTAACGGTCGGCGTAAAGTCGTCGCCACCCCGGCCTGCGATCCATCATCTCGGTCACTGGGTCGCCGAACGACAGCAGGGTCCAGCTCACCTGCCACTGCGTCAGAAGCCGATCCAGCGCCGCCGGATCTGGTCTCTCCGCACGGAAAAAGGCGCTGGAGAAGGCTTCGCCGTACATGTCGCTGCGGCCATCGATGAAAGGGCGGACGCCTTCGAAGATGAGGTAGCCGCCGAAGCCGTAGTCGTTGAACACCGGCTGCGCGCGAAGGGCCGCCGGCGCATGCATCAACGCCTGGATCGGCGCGCGCGGCCCGTTGAGCCGTTCGACTGGGAAGGCCAGACGCACTCCGGCGAGCAGCAGGGCGAGGGCCGCGCAAGCAGCTATCCAGCCCTGGCCGGCTACCGCTTGGCGCGCTCGAGGCGCGTCCGGCGCGACAGCCCGTCCGATCGGCTCGGCGAGAAGCATGAGAGCCAGCGGCCCCAGCAGGAACTGGTGTCGACTCTGATGCAGCGCCATGTCAACCAGCCCCAGCAGAATTGCGAGGCGCAGGGTCGGAATGCGGACGCCTCGCTGCAGCATGACGAACAAGCTCGCCATCAGCGCGATCTCGAACGTCCCGATCTTGCTGAAGTCCTGGGGCCGCCATTCGACGATCTCCGGCAGAAACTTCAGCCGCACGAGCTCGATTGGATAGAGCAGGCCTGCGACGCCGAACGGCGTCGCCAGGCTGGCGGCGAGGCTTGCGAGGGCGAACGCCGCCCAGCCTCGGAAAACGGCGAGCCGTCGCTCAGGAGGGGCCGCGGAAACGGCTTCCAGGGCGAACGGAGCGATCAGGCCCAGTCCCAGAACGTGACCGCCATGCATGTTGGCCCACAGCGCCATGACGCCCGACAGGAGTAATGGCGGCGCGCGGTCGGCTTCGCGCGCCGCCAGCAACGCATCCATCCAGATGACCACGACGGGCAGGGCGAGCAGATGCGGACGCGCCAAGAGGCCGGGCGCCATGCAGGCGACCATCAGCGCGAGCGCGACGGTGAGCGTAAGCGGCGGAAGTTGGCGCGCCGCCCGGCGTGTGACCAAAGCCATGGCGGCGGCGGCCGCGCATCCGAACAGCAGCACGACGCCGGTCCAGCCCGCCGCCCGGTAGGCCAGCGCCATCGCCACCTCCGACAGCCACTCATGGGCGTGCCAGGGCTTCCCGGCGTGAGTGTAGGAGAAGACGTCGACGCGCAGGATTCCGCGATGATCGAGCATCCACCGGCCGGCGGCGAGGTGCCACCAAGTGTCTGCGTCGTTCAGCACCTGCGGCGCGAACACGACGACCGCGTAGATCAGCAAGGCCGCGAGCGCCGGCGCCGCCCACCCAGCGTCGACGGCGCTCGGTGAAAAGGCGGAACGGTCCTGGGCAGGCAGCGAGACCATGGCCCCGCCAGCCTTACCTCTACAGGCTTAATAAGCCCTCAGCGGGGGCGTCAGGACAGCCCGCGGAGCTGGTCGACCAGGTCGGTCTTCTCCCAGGAGAACCCGCCTTCGTTGTCAGGCTGACGGCCGAAGTGACCGTAGGCCGAGGTGCGGGCGTAGATCGGGCGGTTGAGGCCCAGGTGCTCGCGGATCGCGCGGGGCGTGGCGCCGCCGATCATTTCCGGCAGAGCGGTCTCCAGCTTCGCCGGGTCGACCTCGCCGGTGTCGTGCAGATCGACATAGAAGGAAAGCGGCTTGGCCACGCCGATCGCATAGCTGATCTGGATGGTGCAGCGCTTCGCCAGGCCCGCGGCGACGACGTTCTTGGCCAGGTATCGGCACGCATATGCGGCCGAGCGGTCGACCTTGGTCGGGTCCTTGCCGGAGAAGGCGCCGCCGCCGTGCGGCGAGGCGCCGCCGTAGGTGTCGACGATGATCTTGCGGCCGGTCAGGCCGGCGTCGCCGTCGGGCCCGCCGATTTCGAATCGGCCGGTCGGGTTGACGTGCCACTTGGTCTTCTTGGTCAGCAGGCCGGCCGGGAAGATGCTCTCGACATAGGGCCGGATCAGCGCCTCCACGCGCCTGGGCGTCGCGGAGTGCAGGCCGATGCGCTTCTTGTGCTGCGTCGAGACGACGATCTGCAGCACCTCGACCGGGCGGCCGTCCTCGTAGCGCAGGGTGACCTGGCTCTTGGCGTCGGGCTCCAGGGCTTCGCACTCGCCCGAGTGGCGCACTTCGGCCAGGCGCTTGAGGATGTTGTGGCTGAACTGCAGCGTCGCCGGCATCAGCTCCGGCGTCTCGTCGCAGGCGTAGCCGAACATGATGCCCTGGTCGCCAGCGCCTTCGTCCTTCTTGTCGCTGGCGTCGACGCCCTGGGCGATGTGGGCGGATTGTTCGTGCAGATGGCAGGCGAACTTGGCCTTGGCCCAGTGAAAGCCCTTCTGCTCGTAGCCGATGTCCTTCACCGCGGCGCGGACCTTGGGCTCCAGGCTCTTCACGATGTCCTTGGTGAGCGCCTTGTTCTCGGCTTTGGAGCCGCCGGGGCGGCCGGCGCGCACTTCGCCCGCCAGCACGATGCGGTTGGTGGTGACGAGGGTTTCGCAGGCCACGCGGGCCTCGGGCTCGACGCTCAGGAAGGCGTCCACCACCGTATCGGAGATGCGGTCGGCCACCTTGTCGGGGTGACCCTCGGACACGCTCTCGCTGGTGAAGATGTAGCTGGAACGGCTCACGCTGCAGGCTCCCGATTGGACGCGATCGGCAAGCCTATAAAGAAATCCTTATGTCCCGCCAAGCGGGAAGGCATAAAGAAAGCCTTATGTCCCTAGCGACACATCACGAGTCCGCGTCGGCCGCCATGCTGCGAACCAACTCGAGGATCTGCCGCCGCACGCCAGACTGCTGGATTTGCGGGAAGTAGCGGGCCAGCTCGAGGCCCTCGGCGGTCAGCGCGAAATCCTCCAGCGTCGGCGCGGCCGCGCGGGGCAGGTCGGTGTCGATGTTCAGGCCTTCGTAGAAGTAGGCGACCGAGGTCTGCAGAGCGCGCGCGACCTCCCACAGCTTCGACGCGCTGACGCGGTTGGCGGCCCGCTCGTACTTCTGAACCTGCTGGAAAGTCAGTCCGATGGATTCGGCCAACTTCTCCTGGCTGATCCCGAGCTCCTTGCGCCTGAAACGGATCCGCAGGCCGACGTGCCGGTCGATAGGGTTCGGCCCCAACTCGCCGTCTTCAAGCTTCTGCATGCGTTCCGAATTCTTCAAGGCCCTGTTAACCTTGAGACATCTCCGACAAATGCCGTCAAGAATTGAAATTCGGCGAACGTCGTTTCGTCGATGCGACAAATGTGGACGCCAGCAACATGAGGGCGAAGGCGACGTCGCCCCAGCGACCGTAAGGCGTGGGCGCAAGCGCCGGCGGGAGGCGCGCATCGATCACCCCGAAGGCGCCTAACCCAAGTTGTGCGCCAGGCTGCACGCGGCCGTAGGCGTCGATCACCGCCGAAACGCCGGTCGGGGTCGCACGCACCATCGGCAGGCCAGCCTCGATCGCCCGATAGCTGGCCATGTTCAGATGCTGCAGCGGCCCGCTGGTCTGGCCGAACCAGGCGTCGTTCGAGACATTCAGGATCCAGACCGGGCGCGGCTCGCCGGCCGGGACGCGGGACAGCTCGGGAAACAGCGCCTCATAGCAGATCAGCGCCATCACCGGCGGCAAGCCGTCGACGCGCATCGGCCGTGGCGAGGGGCCGGCGGTGAAGTCTTCAGGCATGTGCACCAGGCTGCGGAAGCCGACCTTCGTGGCGAAGTCGGCCAGCGGCATAAACTCGCCGAACGGGACCAGGTGATGCTTGTCGTAGAAGCCGCTCACTCGCAGGCCGTCGGCGCCGCGGTGGAAGGCGACCAGGCTGTTGAAATAGCGGGGCTCGCCGTTGGGGCCGGCCGCCACGCGGTTGGCGCCCATGAACAGCGTCTGGCCAGGCGCGAGCGCCGCAGCCATCGCCGGGCCATAGGGGCGCTCGGGCGCCAGCAGGTCGTCGATGATCGCCGGCAGCGCGCCTTCAGGCCAGACCACTGCGTCGGGGCGAGCTACGCCGGCGCGTGACGAGAGCTCGAGGTAGGTGCGGAAGATCTGGTCGAGGTTCTCGGGCCGCCACTTTTCCTTCTGATCGATATTGGCCTGCACCACGCGGATCATCGGCGCGTTGACGGCGACCGGCGCCGCCCTGGCGAGACGGATCGCGCCGAAGGCATAGAGGCCGACGAGCGCCAGCACGCCAGCCCCAACCGCAACCGCGCGCGCGCGCCGGTCGCGGGCGTCGAACAGCAGCGCCGGACTGGCGGCGATCGCGACAGTGAGCCAGCTCAGGCCGTAGGCGCCGACCAGGGCGGCCATCTGCGAAGGGGCGGAGCCGGCGCGCCAGCTCTCACCCGGCAGATCCCAGGGAAAACCGCTGAGCACGTGGCCGCGCAGCCATTCGGCGCCGGCCAGGCAGCCCGCGAACACCAGCACGCGGCCTAAACCGCCCGGCCGAAGCACCCGGTAAAGCAGCGCGGCCGCGCCCCAGAACAGCGCCAGGCCGCCCGCCAGGAAGGTCAGTCCGAAGGGCGCCATCCATCCCTGGTTGGCGGCGTCGACCATGAATGGCTCGACGATCCACCAGACCCCCACGGCGAAGTAGCCGAGGCCCGACAGCCAGCCGCGGAAGAAGGCCTGGCGCAAGGGACGCTCGGCCGGCGCTTCGGCCAGCCGCATCATCAGCCCGTAGCCGAGCAGGCCCGGCAGGAATCCGAACGGCGGATGGGCCAGGCCGGCGGCCAGGCCGGCCAGCAGCGCCAGCCCGCGCACGCGCCAAGCCTGCTTCGGCGTCACGGCCAGCAAGGCTCAGGCAGGCTCGCCGGCGGCGGATTGCGGCAGGCGCCGCACGCGGACACGCTTGACGCGCCGCGGATCGGCGGCCAGCACCTCGATGGCGAAGCCGCCCGGATGCTCGATCTCCTCGCCACGCTGCGGCACGCGACCCGCCAGCGCGTTGACCAGGCCGGCCACCGTGTCGATCTCCTCATCGAGGTCGGGCGGCGCGAGGTCGACGCCGTCCATCGCCGCCTCCAGCTCCTCGATCGGCGCGCGACCGTCCGCGATCCAGCCCAGCGCATCCTCGGCGATCGGCGAGAAGCCCTGATCTTCCTCGAGGTCGTGCTCGTCGGAAATGTCGCCGACCAGCCGCTCGAGCAGATCCTCCAGGGTGACGAGGCCGTCGGTGCCGCCGAATTCGTCGATCACCAGCGCCATGTGGGTGCGCCGGCCGCGCATCAAACCCAGAAGCTCGGAGGCCGGCATCGAGCCTGGCACGAACAGCACCTTGCGCAGGATCCGCCGCCCGTCCTGCAGGATCGGATCGGCGGAAGCCGGGCCGCCGTTCTTGCGCGCCAGGAGCTTGAAGACGTCCTTGACGTGCACCAGGCCCACCGGCTCGTCGAGCGTCTCCTTGTAGACCGGCATCCGCGAATGCTCGGCCTCGACGAAGCGGGCCACCACCTCGGCGAAGCCGGCGCTCTGCTCGATGCCGACGATGTCCGCGCGCGGCGTCATCACGTCGTCGACGCTCAGTTCCTGGAACTCGCGGGCGTGACTGACGAGCTCGCCGGTCTCCGGCGTCTCGTGCTCCTCCGCCTGGGCGGCGGCGTCGGCCAGCCTATTCTTGCGGAACAGGTCGAATATCGCCATGACCCCGCGGCCCTTGGTCCGGGGGTCGGAGCTACTTGATGGGTCGGGGTCAGTCATGGTCCCTTCGGTCCGCCTGGTAGGGGTCTGGCGCCCCAAGCCCGGCCAGGACGATGCGTTCGAGGCCTTCCATAGCTTCGGCCTCATCATCGCTCATGTGATCGTATCCTAAAAGGTGCAGCACGCCGTGCACCACCAGATGCTGCAGATGGTGCTCGAGCGCCTTGTGCTGCTCGGCAGCTTCGCGCGCGCAGACGCCATAAGCCAGCGCCACGTCGCCAAGATGACCCTCCGGATTGGGCGGCGCTGGAAACGACAGCACGTTGGTGGGCGCGTCTTTCTCGCGGAAGCGGGCGTTCAGCGCCTGTACGGCCGCGTCGTCGGTGAGCAGAACGACCAGGTCCGCGGCGCCGTCGTCCACCGGCGCGCAAGGCGGCGGACCCTCCCGAAGCGCCGCCTCGGCCGCGGCGGCCACCAGGCCCCCCGCGTTCGGCAGCACCGCGGTCCAGGCCGGATCCTCGATGACGACCTCGATCACACCGTGCGTCCACGCCGGGCCGCGTCTGCGTCATAGGCCCGGACGATCCGCTCGACGAGCGGGTGTCGGACCACGTCCTCGGCGCTGAAACGGACCACGCCGATTCCCTTCACACCCTCCAGCAGGCCGACGGCGTGGGCCAGGCCGGAGTCCTGCGGGTTCGGCAGGTCGATCTGAGTGGGGTCGCCGGTCACCGCCATCCGCGAGCCCTCGCCGATCCGCGTGAGCACCATCTTCATCTGCGCCCGCGACGCGTTCTGCGCCTCGTCGACGATGACGAAGGCGTGGCTCAGCGTGCGGCCACGCAGAAAGGCGATCGGCGCGACCTCGATCTCGCCCTTCTCGCGGCGCCGGCGCAGTTGATCGGCGCCCAGGATGTCGGTCAGCGCCTCCCAGACGGGCGCCATGTAGGGGTCAACCTTCTCGTTCATGTCGCCCGGCAGGAAACCCAGCCGCTCGCCCGCCTCGACGGCGGGGCGCGAGACGATCAGCCGGTCGACGTCGCCGCGCAGAAGCAGGCCCGCGCCGTGCGCCACCGCCAGGAAAGTCTTGCCGGTGCCGGCAGGGCCCAGGCCGAAGACCAGGTCGTCCTCGCCGAGCGCCTTCAGATACTCCGCCTGGGTCGCCGTTTTCGGCGCAACTTGGCCGCGACGGCCCACGGGCAGCGCGCCCGGCGCGGCGCGTCCGGTGCGGGCGGCGCCGATGGCGACGCGAACGTCGGCCTCGGCCACTTCGATACCCTGATCGGCGCGCTCGGCGATCGCCTCGACCGCCTTCTTCGCCTGAGCTCGCGCGCGTGCGTCACCGCTCAACGAGACACCCCCGCCGGGAGTCTCGACCAGCACCCCGAAAGCGTCCTCGATCAGCGCCGCATGGCGGCTGTTGGCGCCGGCGACGGCTCGGACGGCCGCGTCGGAGAGCGGAAGGAATTCGGGCGCGCGGCTCAAGCCGTCTCCAACTCCAGGACTCCGGCCAGGCTGTTCCTGGCCGAGCTTTCCATGCGGACAGGAACGATCTGGCCGATCAGGCGATCCGGAGCGACCGCGTGCACCGCCTGCAAATAGGGGCTGCGGCCGACGATCTGGCCGTCGTGGCGTCCAACCTTCTCGAAAAGCACCGGCAGGACGCGGCCGACCTGGCGGGCGTTGAACGCCATCGCCTGTTCGTCCAGCAGGGCCAGCAGGCGGGCGAGCCGCTCGTCCTTGACCTCTTCGGCGACCTGACCGGGCATCGTCGCGGCCGGCGTGCCGGGGCGGCGCGAGTACTTGAACGAGAAGGCGCTGGCGTAACCCACCTCGCGCACGAGCTGCAGGGTAGCCTCAAAATCAGCCTCGCGCTCGCCCGGAAAGCCGACGATGAAGTCGCCGGAGATGGCGATATCGGGCCGCGCGCGTCGGATCTTCTCGACCAGCCGGACATAGCTCTCGGCGGTGTGGGCGCGGTTCATGGCACTGAGCACCCGATCTGCGCCAGACTGCACCGGCAGGTGCAGATAGGGCATCAGGGCCTCGACCTCGGCATGGGCGGCGATCAGCTCGTCGTCCATGTCGCGCGGGTGACTGGTGGTGTAGCGGATGCGGTCCAGGCCGGGAATTTTCGCCAGCCGCCGGACCAGGCCCGCGAGGCCACCCCCCGCTTGCTGGTCGGGGCCGGCGTAGGCGTTGACGTTCTGGCCGAGCATGGTGACCTCGCGCACGCCCTTTTCGGCGAGCGCCCGCGCCTCCGCCTCGATATCCGCAGCGGGCCGCGACCATTCTCCGCCGCGTGTATAGGGCACCACGCAGAAGGTGCAGAACTTGTCGCAGCCCTCCTGCACCGTGAGGAAAGCCGACACCCCTGTCGGGCGACGCTCGGCCGCCAGGGCGTCGAACTTGGCCTCGGGGGCGAAGTCGGCCGCCAGCCGCTCGCCGCGGGCGCGGTGAGTGCGGGCAATCAGCTCGGGGAGCTGGTGATAGGCCTGCGGGCCGACGACCAGATCGACGGCCGGCTGGCGACGCATGATCTCCTCGCCCTCGGCCTGGGCGACGCAGCCGGCCACCGCGATCATCATCGCCCCACCGCCGTCGGCCTTTTGCTGCTTCAGCAGCTTGATCTGGCCGAGCTCGGAATAGACCTTCTCCGTCGCCTTCTCGCGGATGTGGCAGGTGTTCAACACCACCAAGTCCGCGCCTTCCGGCCGATCGGTCACGGCATAGCCCAGCGGCGCCAGCACGTCGGCCATGCGCTCGCTGTCGTAGACGTTCATCTGACAGCCGTAGGTCTTGATGTAGAGCCGCTTCAGCGGCTTGGCGTCGGACATGGCGGGGTTATGGCGGTGGGACGCCGGCGCTGCAAGGTTAACCCCTGCGGCGCCCTGGCGGACCTATTCCTCCAGCGGCACCGCATAGAGCTCAAGGCGATGCTCGACGAGCCGATAGCCGAGGCGCCGGGCGATGGCTTCCTGCAGCTCCTCGATCTCCTTGTCGACGAACTCGATGACCTGGCCGGTCTTCACATTGATCAGGTGATCGTGGTGCGCCTCGGTCTGCTCTTCGTAGCGCGAGCGGCCGTCGCGGAAGTCGTGACGGGTGATGATGCCGCTTTCTTCGAGCAGCCGCACAGTGCGGTAGACGGTGGCGATCGAAATGTGCGGGTCGACGGCGTGCGCGCGCCGGTGCAGCTCTTCGACGTCGGGGTGGTCCGCAGCTTCCGAAAGCACGCGGGCGATGACCCGGCGCTGCTCGGTCATGCGCATGCCCTTTTCGATGCAGAGCTTTTCGATGCGGTCCGGCACGGGACTGGGCTCCATGGTCATGCGCGGAAGATAGGTCTAAGCGCTTTTTAGGTCGAGACGCATGACGAGAGCATCGACGCGACCGCACGTTCCGCGGTCATAGTAGCCGCGCCGAAGGCCCGCGCGCCGAAATCCAAGGCCCGCGTAGAGCGCTGCGGCGGGCGCATTGTCGTCGGCGACCTCCAGGAAGGCGGCCTCGGCGCCCGATTCGAACGCGGCGGCGAGCGCGCCCGCCATCAGCGCGCGGGCCACGCCCTGGCGGCGCGCGGCGGGCGAGACGCCGATCGTCAGCACCTCCATCTCGCCGACCACCACCCGGCAGAGGATCACCCCCAGGGCGGGTTCTTCGCCGGCGAGCAGACCGAACACGCCAGGCCCGTCCATCAGGTCGACGAAGGCCTGCGCGCTCCACGGGTCCTCGAACGCCTCGGCATGCACTGAGGCCATGGCGTCGGCGTCGGCGGCGGTCGTCCAGGCAAGCTTCACGCCGGCAGCCGGGCGTCGGGTGCGCGCAGGTAGAGCGGCCGCACCGGCGCCGGCGCGCGCGCCGCGGCGAGGCGCGCGACGCAGCGCGCGTCGGCGCCCTCCGGCGTCAGCACCTGCGCGGCCGCGGCCAGCGCCGCCAACAGCGGCGCGCCCGTGCCGACCAGCACCGGCGTACGTCCGGCGGCCAGCTCGGCCACCCGGGCGGCCGCGGTTCCGATCTCCAGCGCATCCGGGGCCATGATCGATCGGCCGCCGTCGAACCCCTGAAGGTAGAGCTGGTCGCGGCGCGCATCGACCGCGGCAAACACCAGTCCGTCGCCAACCTCGGCCGCCAAGGCTTCGAGAACCCCGACGCCGATCAAAGGGACGCCGAGCGCGGCGGACAGCCCCTTGGCGAAAGCCACGCCGACGCGCAGGCCGGTGAAGGAGCCCGGCCCGATGGTGACGCCGACGCGCTCGAGCTCATCGAAGCCAAGGCCCGCATCGGCCATCACGGCCTGAGCCATCGGCGCCAACCGCTCCTGGTGGCCGCGCGCCATGGCTTCGGAGCGATGCGCGAGCACCCGCGCGCCGTCGATCACCGCCACCGAGCAGGCGGCCAGGCAGGTGTCGAGCCCCAGGACGATCATCGGCTGATCAGAGGAGGGTCTGCTCGACCCCGGTCACTTCCGGCACGTAGTGCTTGAGCATGTTCTCGACGCCCGACTTCAGCGTCGCCGTCGACGATGGGCAGCCGGAGCAGGCGCCGCGCATGTTGAGCCAGACGACGCCGGTGTTGACGTCGAAGCGGTCGAACAGGATGTCGCCGCCGTCCTGGGCCACCGCCGGGCGGATGCGGGTGTCGAGCAGGTCCTTGATCTCGGCCACGATCTGCGCGGTCTCGCCCTCGTATTCCTCTTCGGAATGCCCGCCGGCCGCGCCCGCATCCTCGTTGGCGAACAGCGGCGCGCCGGAGGTGAAGTGATCCATGATCGCCGCCAGGATCGGCGCCTTCAGCACCGCCCAGTCGGCGCCGGCCGCCTTCTCCACGGTCAGGAAGTCCGGCCCGAAGTAGACGCGCTGCACGCCCTCGACGCCGAACACCTCGCGCGCCAGAGGCGAAGCCAGCGCATCGTCGGCGCCGCGGAAGTCGCGCGCGCCCTCCCCCATGACCTCGCGGCCGGGCAGGAACTTCAGCACCTCGGGATTGGGCGTGGCTTCGGTCTGGATGAACATGCCCAAGATGTGGCCCGTCAGGGGCGCGGGTGCAAGCGTATGCCCGACCTCCCGCGCTACGCGGGATAGGTAGATCCTTCAGTACCGGTCGATCACCTCGCGCTTGAAGTCGGCGTAGACCTCGCGCGACGCCGCGGTGGGCGCCAACATGATCAGCTCGGTGAGGCCGCCGGCCTCCAGCCGCTCGAGGTAGGTGATCAGCTCCTCGGGCGGCCCGATCATCCGGCTGCCATGCCTGAGGAGCTCCGGCGTGACGAACCGGCGCTCGGCGGGATTCAGCCAGGTGCAGTGACCGCGATGGATCTCGCGCCGCAACGCTTCGCGCGGCAGACCCAGGCTCTTGGCGTAAGCTTTGTACTGCTCCCAGACGTCGCGGCACGCGTCGGGCACGTGGGGCTCGTCGCCGGTCAGCTCCCAGTCTTCCCACCAGTTGTGCAGCGTGGCGGTCACCTCGGCTCCCACGGCGTCGATCACCCGCTCGCTGGCCAGGGTCTCGCCGGACCGCAGCACCAGGGCGGCAGTCAGGAAGGCTTGCGGGAAGGGCGTCGGCAGCGCCCGCCCGATCTCCGCCGCGCCCTCGGCGACCTTGGCGGTGCTGCGCGCCAGCGTCGTCGGCCCCTCCGCCGAGGCCACCCGCCCGTCGCCGTAGGCTCCCGCCGTCTTGCAGGCCAGCGGACCATTGGCGGCGACGTAGAGCGGTATCTTGTGTTCGAAGTCGTAAAAGCCCTCGCCGCGGTGCATGTGGGCGATCTCGTGCGTCTCGCCCTGCCAGGTGAGCTCCACGGCCTCGCCGTCGAGCAGCGCGCGCAGCACCCGGACGTAGTCGCGGAAGGCCGCGGCCTTCAGCGGGTCGAAGCCCATGGTCCGGACGGCGGTGTGGCCGACGCCGATCGCCAGGTGCGTGCGGCCGGGTGCGATCTGGTTGATCGTACCGATCGCGCTGGCCGTGACCGGCGCGATGCGCGGCCCGGCGATGCTCACCCCCGAGCCGATGCGGATCCTGGAGGTATGGTGCGCCGCCAGCGCCATGGTCGCGTAGACGTCCGACCAGATCATCTGGCTGTCGCCGAACCAGACGCTGTCGTAGCCGAGTTGCTCGGCGAAGATGGCGATCTCCCAATCGCTGATCGAAGTGTTGGCGAGCACACCGAACTTCATCTTTTCGCCTCCCGAGGCGCCCAGGCTGGATCAGGTCGGGCCAAGACGGAAGCGCAATTGGCGCCGAGGTCGGCCCAAACTACTTTGGCGAGCGCTACCGGCTTTCGGTGCGCGACCTACCTGCGAAAGGACCGAACCTTGAGTGATTCATTCGGGCTATCGCGCAGGCAAATGCTGGGTGCGGCGATCGCGGCGCCTATGGTTTCCACCGTGCCGGCGGCCGCCGCGGCGGCGTCGCGGATCGACCGCATCATGGTGCAGGGCCGGCCGCAAGACAGCGCCTCGCTCTACAAGGTGCGCAACATCATGCTCGCGCTCGATCGGCTGGGCGGGGTGCGCAAGATGCGTTGCCGCGAGCCCTACAGTGGGACGCCCGGCTGGAAGACCTACGTCGGCCTCGCGCAGTTGGGCGTGCGGTTCTGTTTCACACTCAGCATCCGCGACGTCGAAAAGATCGTCGGCGACCTCAAGGCGTTCCTGGCGGTCGCGCCGAATTCGGTCTGGGCGATTGAGTATCCCAACGAGCCCGATCTGAACCCCGTCAAGTACAAGGCGCAAGCGGATCGGCGGCTGGGCTTCCGCACCGGGGAGGCGCCCGCATTGATGGCGTTCATCGCCGACGCCCACGCGGCGCTGCGGGCCGATCCGGCGCTGAAGAGAATCCCAATCGTCGCCAGCAACGACTTCATGCAGCCCGAGCAAAAGCCGTTCGCCGACTTCGCCAACACCCACATCTATCCGAAAGGCGCCTCCGATATCGGACGCCGGATCGACGGGTTCGAGCGCCGGGGCCGCGCCGCGGGCTATGCGTCCGGCGTCATCACGGAATGGGGGCGCACGACCGGCGGCGGCGTAAAGAACGCGACCGCCCCGCCGGTGAGCCTGGACGAGCAAGGCGCCCTGCTGGCTTCCGACGTCGCTGCGGCGCTGCAACGCCCGTTCGTTCGCGTCATCAATCTCTACGAGCTGTTCGCCTGGGGCGGCGCGAGCGAGCAGAACAACTTCGGCCTGTTCTCCGCCGACCTCTCACCGCGTCCCGCCGTGGAGGCGATCCGGTCGGTGATCCGCTGAGGGCGTGCGAGGAAGCTCACTGCCGCGCCGTTCAGGAGATGTCCGGCTCGGGGTTGCGGGCGCCGCGTTCGGCAAGCACGCCCAGCAGAGCCGCCGCCGGGCGCGGAGGAGCGGGCTGCGGCGGGGCGACCCACAGCTCGATCACCAATCCTTCGCGCCGCCACTCCGTCGCGATCCGGCCCCCGAGCTCGACCGCCAGCCGTTGAATCAGCCGCGTGCCGAAACCACTCGTCTGCGGTGCGCGAACAGCAGGACCACCCTGCTCGGTCCAGCGCAGGCGCCAGCCTTCCTGGCCGGCGTCCCATTTCACGATCACCTTGCCGCCTGCGGCCGATAGCGCCCCGTACTTGGTGGCGTTGGTGCCCAGCTCATGAAGGATCATGCTCAGCGGCTGGACCTGCTCGGGGGTCAGCCGGATCTCACGGCCTTCCGCCCGCCAGCAAGTTGGGTCCGCGAGAGAACGGGCCTCCTGAGAAACGACCTCCTCGACCGTCGAGCCGCTCCAGTTGGAGCGCGACAACGAAGACTGCGCCCGCGCCAAGGCGTCGACCCGACCCAGCACCTTCTCACGGAAATGCGCCGGTTCGTCGGCCGAGGTGAGCCGCACGACGGACTGGACGACCATCAACGCATTGCGCGCCCGGTGGTCGACTTCGCGCATTAACAGGTCGCGCGTCTCCTGCGTGCGCTTCTGCTGGGTGATGTCGTCGATGATCGCCACGAAGTGGTCCGGCCGGTCGGCCGCGTCCCGCACGAGGCACACGGTCAAGCGCACCCAGACCGAGGCGCCGTCCTGACGAACATAGCGCTTTTCCATGACGTAGGTGTCGGAGTCGCCGCTGAGCAGCGCCGCCACGTGGGCGAGGTCCGCGTCCAGGTCTTCGGGGTGGGTGATCTGCTGGAACCCGCCCGCCAGAAGCGCGTCGCGGGGCCAGCCCGCGATCTCGATGAAACGGTCGTTGACCTCCAGGAAGCACCCGTCGACGGCGACCCGGGCGATGCCCACCGCCGCGTGCTCGAAAATCGAGCGAAGCCGCGCCTCGCTCCGGTGCAGTTCCTCGAGCAGGCGCGCCTGATGGCGCTCGTGCTCCTCCATCCGCACCATGGCGGCCATAACCGTCCTCAGCTCGCTCAGCGCGTTCTCACGCTCTTCGACGCGGGCCTGCAGGGCTTGGGCGGAAGGTATGGCGATGGCCTTCGGCAGCAGCGGCCAGAGCGCGATTGCGGTCACCACCGAGGCGATCGCCGTGGCGGCCTTGATCAGCGCCTCCACGCCGTAGTCCGGCCGCCATAGCGTCCAGACCATCATGAAGTGGGTCACGCCGCACAGCATGATGAAGACGACGAACAGCCAGACGACCCATTCGAACCGCACGTCGCGGCGATGATAGAGGAAGACGCCCAGCGCCAGCGGAATGGAGAAATAGGCCAGCCCGATCAGCACGTCCGAGACGGCGTGCGTCCAGATCAGCTCCGGCCGCCAGAGCAGGCAGATCCCGTGAGGACTGAGAGTCGTCACGTCGAAGAAGCGCGCAAGCCAGTCGAACATCGCGATCACGCCCCCTGCCGCGGACAAGCGGCCGAGCGTCGCTCGAAAAGCGCTGGCTGGGAACCCGGCGGTCTATCTCGGCTGCTTCGGCCGCTCGGCTCCCTGATTGGCGTCACGCCTGGCGCCGGAAAGCGACGATTCACCCAGGGCGGGTATGCTTCGCGTCTTCGGTGACGCTGCGAGGCGGGGGGATCGTCGATAGAAGCCAGAGAGATCGTTGCTGCGCGCTGGAAGACCGGCCTAGGCCTGGCGGCATGCCTCGTCGTCGTCCTTGGCGTCCTGTCGCATGGGTCTCACGGCGCAGGCGCGGCGAAGCTGCAGTTCGCCGAAGTGCTCTTCGGCAGTTGCGCGCCGTTCCTCCTGTGGTTGCTGATCCGACCACAGCGACTGCGGCTGGACTCCGAAGGCTTCGCCTTGGAAGGCGGCTTCGTCTGGTCGCCGAAGAAGGTTCGGTGGAACGACGTGGACGAGTTCTTCGTCTATCGCCCTCCCCCGAGGCGGGAAGTTGATCGGCTACAACTACAGGCCAGGTGCCCGCCAAGGGTCGCCGCTCTCCTGGCTGATCCGACGATTCGGCGCAGACGCAGCGCTGCCCAAGGGCTGGCCGCGATCGCCGGAGAAGATGACCGAGGAACTGAACGCCTATCGCCGATCCGTCCTTGGCGCTGAAGGCGGCTTTCGAACCCGCCCCACCCAAACCGCCGTCGTCGGAAAGCCCATCGTCAGCGAGGCTCGTCGGCCCTTCTGGATGCGCTGACGAGCACGCACTCGGCCGGCGGGGGCCAGGGCTTGGCGCCTTCTACCCCGCCCAATAGCCCACCAGCTTGCGAACCTCGGCCATGGTGGGCGCGGCCACCGCATTCGCCCGTTCGGCTCCGGCGGCCAGGATGCGGTCGATCTCGGCCGGGTCGGCGAGCAGGCGGCGCATTTCCGATCCGATGGGGCCGAGCTTCTCCACCGCCAGATCGGCGAGCTTCGGCTTCAAGGCGCCGAAGCCCTGTCCGGCGAACTCGCCTAGAACTTGCGCCTCGGTGACGCCGGAGAGCGCCGCGTAGATGCCGACGAGGTTCTTGGCCTCGGGCCGGCCTTCCAGCCCTTCGGCGGTCTCGGGCAGCAGATCCGGATCGGACTTCGCCTTGCGCACCTTCTGGGCGATGACGTCGGCGTCGTCGGTCAGGTTGAGGCGCGAGTTGTCCGAGGGGTCGGACTTGCTCATCTTCGCCGTTCCGTCGCGCAAGCTCATCACCCGCGCGCCCGGCCCCTGCGTCACCGGCTCCGGCAGCGGGAAGAAGCCCGGCGCGGAGAAGTCGTTGTTGAACTTCTGGGCGATGTCGCGGGTCAGCTCCAGGTGCTGCTTCTGGTCCTCGCCCACCGGCACGTGAGTCGCCTTGTAGGCCAGGATGTCGGCGGCCTGCAGCACCGGGTAGGTGTAGAGCCCGACGCTCTCGCGCTCCTTGTGCTTGCCGGCCTTGTCCTTGAATTGGGTCATGCGGTCGAGCCAGCCGAGCCGGCCGACGCAGTTGAACACCCAGGCGAGCTCGGCATGGGTCGGCACGGCGGACTGAGCGAAGATGGTCGCAACCTTCGGGTCGAGCCCGGTCGCTAGATAGGCGGCGGCGATCTCGCGGACCTGATCCTTCAGCTTCGCCGGCTCCTGCCACACGGTGATGGCGTGCATGTCGGCGACGAAGATGAGGGTTTCGGTCTCGTGCTGCAGGCGCGTGAACTTCACGAGCGCGCCGAGATAATTGCCAAGGTGCAAGGCGCCGGAAGGCTGCACGCCGGAAAGGACGCGCTTGGGACCCGCGTAGGGGGCGGGGGGCTGGTCGGTCATGGATCTGGCTTCAGTCTGAAAGGAGAAGTGAACGCAAGGCGCGCGCGAGCGCAGCCGGGTAACGGTTGAGGCGCCTCAGCGCCATCGCCAGCTGTTGCGTCCGGGAAAAGCCATGCCGAGCGAATAGGCGCTCAGGGCGCCCAGGGCAAGCCCGCTCAGAGCTCCGCGGACGCCACCGCCTTGTCGCCCTTGCGCCGCCTGAGCGCCGCGCGCGCCTCGGCCGGCGTCACGCCGCCGAATGCGAACAGCAGGCCGGCATATGCGCCGGCCCCGATTACGCAGGCCAAAAGGACGGTGATCTCCTTGGCGCCCAGCTTCAGCAGATGCGAGCCGGCCAGCAGCCCCTCCAGCGCGTGGCGGTAGTGCGAGGCGAGCGCCATCAGCGCGCCCATGCCAAGCGAAGCCGCCGCGACGCGGGCGATCTTGCCCCAGGCGCGCGCGCTCGGCCGGTAGATGTCGTCGCGCCCGAGCTTTACCGCCATTTGCAGCACGGTGACCCAGGAGGCGATGGTGGTGGAGAGCGCGATCCCCTCGAAGCCCAGGCTGTAGAACAGGCTCACTCCCAGCACGATGTTCACCGCCACCGAAATCAGCGAGAACTTCATCGGCGTCTTGGTGTCGCCGCGAGCGAAAAAGGCCGGCTGCAGGATCTTGATCAGCACGAAGGCCGGCACGCCCCAGCCGTAGTGGAACAGCAGGCGCCCGGAATTGGCGGCGTCGGCGGCGGTGAAGTGGCCGCGAGCGAACAGCCCCTCCACGAGATAGCCGGGCATCGCCATCAGCGCCGCGGCGGCGGGCAGGCTGAGCGCCAGGCCGAAGACGATCGCCTGGTCCATCGAGGCCTGGGCGTCGTCGTGCTCACGGTTCTGCAGGGCGGTCGCCAGGCGCGGCAGCAGCGCAACCCCGATCGCCACGCCCACCAGGCTGAGCGGCAACTGGTAGAAGCGTTCGGCGACGTTCAGCCAGACCCGCATGCCGGCGACCTTCGAGGCGAGGATCGCGGAAATGAACAGGTTGATCTGGGTGGCGCTGGAAGCGATGGCGCCCGGCACCGCGCGGCGGACCAGCAGCTTCACGTCAGGGGTCAGCCTGAGGTGGCGCGGGTGGATCCGCGCGCCCGTGCGGTGCGCGCCCCACCAGCAGAGCGCCGCCTGCGAGATCCCGGCGACAACCACCCCGACGGAAGCCGCGTAGGCGGCGCGCGTCGGATCCTTCTGCGGCAGCACCGCGACCAGCATCACCACGTTCAGGAGCGCCGGGTAGAAGCCGTAGATGATGAAGCGGCCGCGCGCCGTCAGCACGCCGGCGAACAGCGCCGCGATCGCCATGCACGGCAGGTAGGGCATGGTGATCTGGGTCAGGACCACCGCCAGCTTGAACTTGGCCGGATCCGCCACGTAGCCGTAGCTATAGGCCATCATCAGCCAGGGCATTGCGATCTGGCAGATCACCGTCAGCACGACGGTGGCGACCGCCACGGTGGCAAGCGCATCGGCGGCGAAGCGGTCGGCGGCCTCCTTGCCGTCGGCGGCGAGCTTCTTCGAATAGTCGGGCACGAACGCAGCGGCGAAGGCGCCCTCGGCGAAGATCCGGCGGAACAGGTTCGGAAAGGTCAGCGCCGTGTAATAGGCGTCCGCCGCGATGGTCTGGCTGGCGCCCAGCCTGGCAGTGATCACCAGGTCGCGGGCGAGGCCCAGAAACCGGCTTACTAGAGTCAGCCCGGAGTAGATCATCGACGAACGCAGCAGGCCGCCCTTCGCCGACGCCTTGGCGGGCGGCGGCTCGGACTCGGTTGCGGAAACACGCGTCTCGCTAGCCGGCAGCGGCGTCGTCTCGGTCACGAGCGAAGGGTCCTGAACATCTTGAGCGCCATCCCGGTTTTCGCTTCAGCGAAAGACCGGGACCCATGAACACCGGGTTGCGCGACTAGCCGCACCGCTGGAGCCGGCCTCGATCGCCGTGTTCATGGATCCCGGACAGCCGCTACGCGGCTTCCGGGATGACAGGAAGGAGATAACTAGCGCGCGACGCTCGCCCGCGCGCGCTGCAAATTGGCGCGCCTGCCCTGCGTGTCGCTTTCGTCCACCAGGGCGGCTTCGAGCGCGGACTTCAGGCTGGACTTGCTGCGCGTCTCGGTGAGCTTCCGCCCCTCGCGATCGGCCACGTAGAAGGCGTCGACGGCGCGCTCGCCGTAGCTGTCGATGTGCGCCGAGGCGATCGACAGGCCGGCCTCGGAGATCGCCTTGGCGAGATCGGCCAACAGGCCGGGCCGGTCGCGGCCCGAGGCCTCGACCACGGTGGCGAATTCCGACGCCTCGTTGTCCAGCGTGACGGTGGGCGTGATGGCGAAGGCCGCGGCCCGGCCGAGGTCTCCAGCCTTGCGCGCTTCGCGCTTCTGCGGTTCGCCGCGAGCCGCCGCCTCCAGGCTGCGGGCCAGCCGGTCGAGCGCCTTGTCGGTGTCCGCGCCGAACGGATAGCCGGTGGCGTCCTGGACGTAGAAGACGTCGAGCGCCTGGCCGCTGCGCGAAGTGAACACCCGCGCGCCCAGCACGTTGGCGCCGGCCGCGGTGATCGCCGCGGCGAGATCGGCGAACAGGCGCGGCCGGTCGGCGGCGGCGACGACCACCTCCGACGCGTTGCGCGCCGCGTCGATCCGGGCTTCCGCCGCCGCGCCGTCGGAGCCCGTCGCGCGCTTGGCGAGCCTGGCGTGGGTGACCACCTCGAGCGGCGCAAATGCGCTGAGGTAGGCGTCCTCCATGGCGTCCGCCCAGGGCTCGGCCGTGGGATCGGCCTTGGCCACCTGCACGCGCGCATCGTACGCGGCGTTCTCGTAGTAGCGCTTGAGAGCGGCCGCCGCGTCGGAGCCCCGGCCGCCGCGGAACACCGCCTCGGTGGCCATGTAGAGCTCGCGCATCAGCTGGCCCTTCCAGCCGTTCCAGACGCCCGGCCCGACGGCGCGGATGTCGGCGGTGGTCAGCACCAGGAGCAGCCGCAGCCGCTCCGGCGACTGCACGATTTTGGCGAAGTCGCCGACCGTGCGCGGGTCGGAGACGTCGCGCTTCTGGGCGTAGTCGCTCATCACCAGATGATGTTCGACGAGCCAGGCGACCAGCTCGATCTTCGAGCGCTCCAGGCCCAGCCGCTCGCAGGCCTGCCGCGCGGCCCGCGCCCCGGCCTTCTCCTGGCCGCCCGCGCCGCCCTTGCCGGTGTCGTGCAGCAGCATCGCCAGGAACAGCCCCTCGCGGTCGTCGATCAGCGGCATGATCTGGGTCGACAACGGATGGTCCTGGCTCAGCCGCCCCGCGGCGATGTCCGAGATCACGCCCACCGCGCGCAGGGTGTGCTCGTCCACCGTGTACGAGTGGTACATGTTGAACTGCATCTGGGCGACGATGCGGCCCCACTCCGGGATGAAGCGGCCCAGCACGCCGGCCTCGTTCATCAGGGTCAGGGTGCGTTGCGGGTCGCGCCCGCGCGCCAGGACGTCGAGGAACACCTTGGCCGCGTGCCGGTCCCGCCGCACCGCCGAGGTGATCAAAGGGGCCGCCCGGGTCGCCAAAGTGAAGGCGTCGGGGTGCAGGTCGAGGTTGCGGCGGTCGGCGATGCGGAACAGCCGCAGCAAGTTGATCGGATCGGCCTCGAAGGTTTCCGGCCCGTCGACGTTGAGCCGCCCGCCCACCTCGTGGAAACCGGGCTCGTCGAGCGGCTTGGCCTTGGGCGACTTGCGGCCGGGCAGCAACCGGGAAATGCCGCGCGGTGCGCTCTTCACCTGCTCGGCCTCGAGCTTGGCGGCGAAAACGCGGGTCAGGGTGCCGACCTCCTTGGCCACCAGGAAGTAGCGGCGCATGAAGCGCTCCACCGCCGGCGCATCGCCGCGGTCGCCATAGCCCATCCGCCGGGCGATTTCCGGCTGCAGGTCGAAGGAGAGCCGCTCCTCAGGCCGGCCGGTGGCGAAATGCAGATGGGAGCGCACCGCCCAGAGGAAGTCGAACGCCTTCAGGAAGGCGCGAACCTCGCGCCGCTCGAACATCTCCAGCTGCATGACCTTCTCGATCGGCTCGCCGGGATGCAGATACTGGGCGATCCAGAAGAGGGTGTTCAGGTCGCGCAGGCCTCCCTTGCCCTCCTTGACGTTGGGCTCGACCAGATAGCGGCTGGAGCCGGCGCGAGCGTGGCGGTCGTCGCGCTCCTTCAGCTTGGCGGCGACGAACTCCGTGCCGGTCCCCTTGACCACGTCGGCTTGGAAACGGCGGATCAGGTCGCTGGCCAACGCCTCGTCGCCCGTGAGGCGTCGGGCCTCCAGGATCGAGGTGCGAATGGTGAAGTCCTCGCGCGAGAGGCGGACGCACTCTTCCACGGTCCGCGAGGCATGGCCGACCTTGAAGCCCAGGTCCCACAGCGCATAGAGCATGTACTCGATGACGCTCTCGGCGTGGGCCGTCTGCTTGTAGGGCCGCACGAACAACAGATCGATGTCGGAGAAGGGCGCCAGCGTGCCACGCCCATAGCCGCCCACCGCCATCACCGCCAGGCGCTCGCCCTCGCTGGGATTTCGGGCGCGGTAGACGTGGACATTCACGAAGTCATAGAGGGCGGTGATCACCTCGTCGGTGACGCCGCTGATCAGGGCCGCGGTCTCGATGCCGCCGGCGCCGTTCTCGAGCCGCTCCTTGGCGATCATCCGGCCGCGGAACAGGGCGGCCTTGAGGATCTCGATCACCGCTTTTCGCTGCTCGGCCTCGCTCCGCAGGTTCTCCAGCGCTGCGGCCGTCAACTGGCTACGCAGCTTCACGCCGTCCACGACGTATTCCAGGCGGGTCGGGCGAAGGCGCGGCGGCATGACGGGGATATAGTCACGTTCGGTTAAGAGTTCAGCGGTTGTTCGCTAGAATGCCCCTTCTGGCGGGAGGCTCCTATGACCGTCGAGCTCAATCACACCATCGTCCACGCCGTCGACCCGCCGGCCTCGGCGCGGTTCATGAGCGAGATGTTCGGCCTGGCCGAGGCAGACAGGTTCGGTCCCTTCCTGGTGATCCGCACCGGCAACGGCGTCAGCCTCGACTACATCAAGGGCGACGCGCCGATCGACCCGCAGCACTACGCCTTCCTCGTGTCGGACGCCGAGTTCGACCAGATTTTCAGCCGGGTGAAGGCGCGCGGCCTGACCTACTGGGCCGATCCCTCGAAGCGTCAGCCTGGCCAGATCAACACCCACTTCGGCGGCAGGGGCGTCTATTTCGAAGATCCGTCCGGGCACTTCCTGGAGATCATCACCCGGCCGTATGGCGCGTCCCTCCCTTGATGGGAAGGGAGGGAAGTCACAGCATCCCCCGCAGCCGATAGAGTGCGTCCATCGCCTCGCGCGGGCTCATGCCGTCGAGGTCCATGATCTTCAGGGCTTCCTCGACGGGCCTGGGGCCGGTCGACACCTCCTCGGTGGCCGCGGCGGCGGCGAACAGCGGCAGGTCTTCCAGGTGCGCCGGCGCGCCGGCTTCGCGCTCCAACCGCTCAAGCACCGACTTGGCGCGCGCCACCACCTGCGGCGGCACGCCGGCCAGCTTGGCGACCTGCACGCCGTAGGATCGATCGGCCGGACCGGAGCCCGCCTCGTGCAGGAAGATCAGGTCGCCGTTCCACTCCTTGGCCTTGAGGCTGAGATTGCCGCAGAACGCCAGCCGGTCCTCCAGCACCGCCAGCTCGTGGTAGTGGGTGGCGAACAGCGCCCGGCAGCGGTTGGTCTCGTGCAGCGCCTCGGCGCAGGCCCACGCGATGGCCAGGCCGTCGTAGGTGGCGGTGCCGCGGCCGATCTCGTCGAGGATCACAAGCGAGCGCGGCGTAGCCTGGGTGAGGATCGCCGCGGTCTCGACCATCTCCAGCATGAAGGTGGAGCGGCCGCGCGCCAGGTCGTCGCCGGCGCCCACGCGGCTGAACAGCCGGTCGACGACGCCGAGCCGCAGCCGCTTCGCCGGCACGAAGCAGCCCGCCTGGGCGAGCACGGCCAGAAGTGCGTTCTGGCGCAGGAAGGTCGACTTACCGGCCATGTTCGGACCGGTGACGATGGCGAGCCGCGCGCCCCCAGCCCCAGCCCCGTCCAGCCGGCAGTCGTTGGGCGTGAAGGCGGCGCCGGCGCGCTTGACCGCGGCCTCGACCACCGGGTGGCGCGCAGCCTCGGCTTCGAAGGCCGCGGAGCGGTCGACCACCGGCCGCACGGCCCCCACGTCCTCGGCCCATTCGGCGAGGCCCGAGGCCACGTCGAGCCGCGCGGCGGCCTCCGCGGCGCCTTGCAGGCTATGGGCGACCTCGACGGCGGCGGCGCGCCAGGCCTCGAAGGTCTCGATCTCCATGGCCAGCGCGCGCTCAGCGGCCTGGGCGATCTTGGCGTCCAGCTCGGCGAGCTCGACCGTGGTGAAGCGGACCTGGTTGGCCAGCGTCTGGCGGTGGATGAAGGTCGCGTTGAGCGGCGCCGTCATCAGCGGCTCAGCGGCCTTGGCGCTGGTCTCCACGAAATAGCCCAGCACCGCGTTGTGGCGGATCTTCAGGGCGACGCCGCTCTCCTGGGCGAGCCTGGCCTCCAGGGCGGCGACCACGCGGCGGCTGTCGTCGCGCAAGGCGCGCGCCCGATCGAGCTCGGGCCGCACCCCGTCGGCGACGAAGCCGCCGTCCCGGGCCAGCGCCGGCAGCTCGCTCCCCAATCCCGTCGCCAGCAGGTCACGGAACGCCAGCAGGTCGGCGTGCAGGTCGAGGTTGAGCGCCCGAAGCGCCTGGGCGATCTCCGCTGGCGGCTCGATGAGCGGGTCGTGCGTCTGAGCGAAGAGGCCGACGATGCCTTCCGCGGCGCCCAGGCCGTCGCGCAAGGTCCCGAGGTCGCGTGGCCCGCCGCGGCCGAGCGCGAGACGGGAGAGCGCACGCGCCATGTCGCCCAGGCCCTTCAGCTGCTCGCGCAGCCGTTGGCGCTGGGCGCGGTGCTCGCAGAACCAGGCCACGGCGTCGAGCCGCGCGTCGATGGCGGCCGGGTCGAGTAGCGGCCGCGCCAGCCGAGCGGCCAGCAGGCGCGCCCCGGGCGCCGTCACCGTGCGGTCGATGGCGGCCAGCAACGAGCCGTCTCTCGCGCCCGAAGTCGACTTCTCGATCTCCAAGCTCGCGCGGGTGGCCGGATCGATGGCCATGACGTCGGCTTCGTCCGCGCGGCGCGGGGCTGAGAGCGCCGGCAGCTTGCCGGCCTGGGTGGTCTCCAGGTGAGCGGCGATCAGGCCGAGCGCCGCGATCTCCGCGCCGGAGAGTTGGCCGAAAGCATCGAGCGTCTCGACACCGTAAAGTCGCTTCAGCCGCGCTTCCGACGCCGAGGGCTCGGCCAGCGCCTGCGGCAGCGGCTGCACGAAGCCGCCGGCGGCCTTCAGCGCATCGTTCACCGCCGCGTCGGAGAACAGCCGGTCCGGAACCAGCACCTCGGAGGGGCCAAGCGCCGCCAGCGCCGAGGCGAGCCCCGCCACGCCGGTCGCGAGACATTCGACCTCGCCGGTGGAAAGCTCGAGCGACGCCACGGCCGCCTGGCCAGCGCGGACCGCCACCGCGGCCAGGCGGTTGGCCCCGCGGGCGTCCAGCAGGCCGTCCTCGGTCAGCGTGCCGGGCGTGACCACGCGCACCAGGTCGCGGCGCACCACCGACTTGGAGCCGCGCTTCTTCGCCTCGGCCGGATCCTCCATCTGCTCGCAGACGGCGACCTTGAAACCCGCACGGATCAGCTTGGCGAGATAGGCCTCGGCGGCATGCACCGGCACTCCGGCCATCGGGATCGGCTCGCCGCCGTGCTGGCCGCGGGCGGTCAGCGTGATGCCGAGCGCCGCGGCGGCCTTCTGCGCGTCCTCAAAGAACAGCTCGTAGAAGTCGCCCATGCGGAAGAAGATCAGCGCGTCGGGCTGGCGGGCCTTGGCGTCGAAGTACTGCGCCATGACCGGCGAGACACTGGCGGCGGTCACGCCGGGCGAGGCGGCGTCGGCGGGGGCGGAGGGGGCGTTCATGGAACGGCGAACGTTAAAGGCGTCGCCTGTTCGCGTCAGCCCCTTGAACCAAGCTGCACGGGCGCCAAGCTGTGGGTAGATGACGCAGCCCCGTGGAGCGTCCTTTTCGTACCTGATCCTGCCGGCCGGTCCCGCCGACGCAGACGCGCTCGCACAGGTGCACGTGACCTCCTGGCGTGAAACCTACCGGGGCTTGCTGCCCGACGCCTTCCTGGCCCGGATGTCGGAGATCGGCGCCGCGCGCCGCTTCCGCCGCGAGCTGGAGCGGCCAGGCCCGCACGACGTAGTGCTGGCGGCGCTGAACCCGCAGGGCGTGTTCGGCTACGTCGCGGGCGGCCCGTCACGCGCCGGCGTCGAAGGCGAGGCGGAGATTGCCACCCTCTACATCCTGCGTAGAGGCCAGGGACGCGGCGTCGGCCCGCGGCTGCTCACCGATTGCGTGCGGGCGCTTGCTGCGCAGGGCGCCCGGTCTCTGGTGATCTCGGTGCTGGCCAGCAACGAAAAAGCCTGCCGCTTCTACGAACGGCTCGGCGGCGTGGCGGACCCGCCCCGCCAGGAGCACGGCCCCGGCGGCGCGAACTGGGAGGTGGCGTATCGGTGGCGGGATATCGGGGAGCTGCTCTGAACCCAGAGACCGCATCGATCCGTTTGGGAGGGACGCTACGCGGCTTCTTGGGTCGTCAGCGCCACGAAGACATCCTCGAGGTCGGGATCTTCGGTAGCGATGTCCTTGATGTGCAGGCCGGCTGCGCGGATCGCGGCCAGCACCTGCTCGACGCTGGAGTGACCGGTGCGGTAGCCGACCGAAAAGCCACCCGCCTTGATGAGCCTGGTCTCGAAGCCGGGCAGCACGGGCGCGGCGCTCACCGGCTCCAGCGGCGTCACCAGCACGTGGCGGGTGTCCATGCGGCCCAGAAGGGTCGCGGTCGGCTCGCAGGCCACCACCTCGCCGCGGTTGACGATGGCGATCTGGTCGCAGAGCTCCTGCGCCTCTTCCAGGTAGTGGGTGGTCAGCACGATCGTCACGCCCCGGCGGTTCAGCTCGACCACGTAAGCCCAGAGCTGGCGGCGCAGCTCGACGTCCACCCCGGCGGTCGGCTCGTCGAGGATCAGCACCGGCGGATTGTGCACCATCGCCTTGGCCACCATCAGCCGGCGCTTCATGCCGCCGGAAAGCTGACGGACATAGGCGTCGGCTTTGTCGGCGAGGCCCAAGGCCGTGAGAAGCTCCATGGTGCGCCGCTCGGCGGCCGGCACCGCGTACATGCCGGCCGTCACCTCCATCGCTTCCCTCGGCGTGAAGAACGGGTCGGCGGCGATCTCCTGCGGCACCACCCCGATGGCCGCGCGCGCATCCCTCGGCCGCTCGTCGATGTCGCGGCCCCAGATCTTCACCTCCCCCGCGGTCTTCTTGCAGAGGCCGGCGAGGATGTTGATGAAGGTCGACTTGCCTGCCCCGTTGGGTCCCAAGAGGCCGAAGATCGAGCCGCGCGGGATCGCCAGGTCGATCCCCTTGATCGCGTGCATGGCCGGCGTCGTCTTGGTCGCCGGGTAGGTTTTGACGAGGCCCTTGGCCTCGATGGCGTAGTCAGGAAGGGTCATGTGGGTCCGCGGCGTGCAGTCTCGATTTGGCGGTCTCGATTGACGGAGAAAGCCACGCTCGCATACCTAGGCGCGCTTTGGGTCCGCGCCAAGCGGCGCCCGATGATGGGGATTGCACGAATGGCCCGCCGAGCTCGCACCAAAGCCGCCGAAGCGCCCACCGCCGCGGTCGTCGCGCTGAACGCGCCCGAGGTCATCGTGGTCCGCTCTCACCGCGTCGCCTGCGACGGCGTCGGCGGCGCGCTCGGCCATCCGCGCGTCTGGCTGGAGATGGGCGGCGCGGACTTCGTCGAGTGCCCCTACTGCGACCGCCGCTTCGTGTTGCCGGCCGGCGAAGAAGGCCCCGAGGACGAACGCCTGGCCCCCGGCGTCTACGAAGGCCCCCACGGGCACTGAAATAGATCCTTCCCAACTGGGCAGGCGGCCGAAGGCCGGAGGGAGTTTTCGCCCCAGAAGCTTCTCGAAACCGCCTAGCTCGACATGCTGAGTGGAAGCCCCCTCAGTCGCGTCGCGACAGCTCCCCCACAGGGGGAGCATCCGCGCATCACACCCGCAGCGGCATCAGGATGTACTGCACGTCCGCGTCGCCGGGATCGAGCACCAGCGCCGGGTCGTTGGGGCCGCCGAAGCGTAGCTCGGCCTGGCCGCCGGAGATCTGGTCGGTGATGTCCATCAGGTAGCGGGCGTTGAAGGAAAGCTCGAAGGCGTCGCCGTCGTAGTCGATCTCCAGCTCCTCGACCGCCTGGCCGGCCTCCATGTTGCGAACCGTCAGGACGACGCGGCCGCTTTCGATGGCCATCCGCACCGAGCGGCTCTTTTCCGCCGAGATGGTGGCGACGCGGTCGACCGCCTGGGCGAACAACTTGGCGTCGACGCGGACGATGCGATTGTTGTCCTTCGGAATCACCCGGCTGTAGTCGGGGAAATTGCCGTCGATCACCTTGGAGGTGAGCGCCGCGCCGGCCAGGTCGAAACGGACCTTCTGCGGGCTGACGGCCAGTTCGACGCTCTCGCCGGCGTCTTCGAGCAGGCGGCGCGCCTCGCCGATGGTCTTGCGTGGCACAATCACGCCCGGCGCGCCGGCGGCGCCTTCCGGCGCCGGCATCTCGGCCAAGGCGAGGCGGCTGCCGTCGGTGGCGACGGCGCGCAGCTTCTGCACCCCGCCCTCGCTCACGGTGTGGAGGTAGAGGCCGTTCAGGTAGTAGCGGGTCTCCTCCGCCGAGATGGCGAAGCGTGTCTTGTCGATCAGCCGGATCAGTTCGGTGACGTCGACGGACATTTTCCCGCCCAGCCCTTCGGACGACATCACCGGGAAATCGCCGGCCGGGAGCACCGGCAGGCTGAAGCGCGAGCGCCCCGCCTGCACGGTCAGCCGCGGATCCTCGCCGTTGAAGGTCAGCGAGACGTCGGCCCCGTCCGGCAGCTTGCGGACGATTTCGTAGAGGGTGTGCGCCGGCGCGGTGATTTGGCCGGGCTGGTCGACCTGGGCGAACGCCTCGTCGATGATCTCCATGTCGAGATCGGTGGCCGAGAAGGTCAGCCGGTCGCGATCGGCCGACAGCAGCACGTTCGATAGGATCGGAATGGTGTTGCGCCGCTCCACGGCGCTCTGCACGTGACCCAGCGCTTTCAACAGCGCCGCCCGTTCGATCGTCAGCTTCATGCCTCGGTCCCGCTCGCGCATGCGCGGGCGCGAATCAGCCGCCCACGCCCCCCGATTGGAGGGGACTTGCGACATTAGACAAATTCATCGCCCGGGGAAGAGGGAGGATCTCAGGCCCGCGTGTCGACCGAACCGCCGCCGGCGTCGCCATCGTTGGCGGCGTAGGGGTTCTGACCGCCGCCGCCTTCCGAGGGCGCGCCGGCCGCCTTGGCGGCGACAACGACCATCGCCGGGCGGACGAGACGTCCGAGCAGCTCGTAGCCGGGCTGCAGCACCTGGATCACGCCGCCGGCTTCCACCTCGCCGGCCGGCTGCTCCATCATCGCCTGATGCTTATGCGGATCGAACTTCTCGCCCTTGGCGGGGTCGACCTTCTTCAGACCGTTGCGGTCGAAAGCGCCCTGCAGTTCCTTCTCCGTCATCTCCACCCCGACGATGAAGTTTTTCACCGTTGCGTCGCCATGGTCAGGCGGCACGTGGGCGATGGCGCGGGAGAGGTTGTCGGCCACGCCCAGCAGGTCGCGGGCGAACTTTGTGATCGCATAGGCGCGGGCGTCGTTGGCTTCACGCTCGGCGCGGCGCTTGGTGTTCTCGGCGTCCGCGGCGAAGCGGAGCACCTGCTCCTTCAGCGCGGCCACCTCGGCGCGCAGGGCGTCGACGTCGTTCTGGTCGACCTCGGCGGTCTGCGCCTGGTCCTCGGGGGCGGGCGTCTGCTCTTCGGACATGTCTATTCGGACTCGCGAGGTTTAAGCGTTCAGCACCTGACCAAGTACGCGGGCGGTGTAGTCCACCAACGGAATGATCCGAGCGTAGTTCAACCGGGTCGGGCCGATCACGCCGATCGCTCCCAACACCCGTTGCGACCCGGACATATAGGGCGCCGCGATCACAGCGGAACCCGAAAGCGAGAAAAGCCGGGTTTCCGCGCCGATGAAGATGCGCACGCCTTCGCCGTCGCGGACCCCGTCGAGTAGCTGAATCAGCTGCTCCTTCTGCTCCAGATCCTCGAACAGCGAGCGCACGCGCTCGAGGTCTTCCCGCGTTTCGCGGGTCTCCAGCAGATTGGCCCGGCCGCGGACGATCAGGGCGCGATCCTCCCCCTCCCCGCCCCAGGCGGCCAGCCCATCCTCGACCAGCCGCGCGGCGGTCTCGTCGAGCTCGCGGCGGGCGCGGTCCAGCTCCGAGCGCAAGTCGACCTTAGCTTCCACCAGGGTGCGGCCGCGCAGCCGCGCGTTGAGGAAGTTCGACGCTTCCTGCAGCGCCGAGGGCGTGACCCCGGCCGGCAGGCGGATCAGCCGGTTCTCCACCGTGCCGTCCTCGAACACCATGATCGCGAGGTTGCGGTCGCCGCCGAGCGCAACGAACTCGACGTGCTTGACGCCGGCGTCCCGCGTCGGCGTCACCACAACCGCCGCTCCGCCGGCCAGGCCGGAAAGGATGCTGCTGGCCTCGTTCATGGCGTCTTCGTAGTTGCGGCCGTGGGCGCGCAGCCGCGCCTCGATCGAGCGCCGCTCCTCCTCGGCCACGTCGCCGACCTCCAGCAGGCCGTCGATGAACAGCCGCAGGCCCGCGTGCGTCGGCAGCCGTCCGGCGCTGACGTGCGGCGCCCCCAGCAGGCCCAGGTGCGTGAGGTCCTGCATGGTGTTGCGGATCGAGGCCGGCGAAAGCGAAAGGCCGGAGCGGGACAGCGTCCGCGAGCCGACCGGCTCTCCGGTTTCCAGATAGCCGTCGACAATGCGTCTAAAGATGTCGCGCGCTCGCTCGTCGAGCTCGGCCAACGAGGGCCCGCGGGCAAAGATCGGCGTGCTCACGTCAGCTAGCGGCGTCCGTCTGACTGCGCCCATGGACTGGACCTGTCCGATCTAGGATAAGCACGGCCCTTCAGCTTGCAAGACGCGTCGAATGACAAGGAGGTCTCCCATGCGCCCATCCGAACGCCCCGCCGACGCGCTCCGCCTGGTGACGCTGGAGACCGGCGTCAACCGCTACGCCGAGGGTTCCTGCCTGGTCAGCTTCGGCCACACCAAAGTGCTGGTGACCGCCAGCCTGGAGGAAGGCGTGCCGCCGTTCATGCGCGGCCGGGGCCAGGGCTGGGTCACGGCCGAGTACGGCATGCTGCCGCGCGCGACCCACACCCGAGGCCGGCGCGAGGCCGCCCAGGGCAAGCAGTCGGGCCGCACCCAGGAGATCCAGCGCCTGATCGGCCGCTCGATGCGCGCGATCGTCGACCCTAAGGCGCTGGGCGAGCGGCAGATCACGCTCGACTGCGACGTGATCCAGGCCGACGGCGGCACCCGCACCGCGGCGATCACCGGCGGCTGGGTCGCGCTCCGGCTCGCCACCCGCTACCTGCTGGACGAGGGGCTGATCACCAAGGACCCGATCCTCGACCAGGTGGCGGCGATCAGCTGCGGGGTGTTCTCCGGCACGCCGGTGCTCGACCTGGAGTACGAAGAGGACTCCAACGCCGAAGCCGACGCCAATTTCGTACTGACGGGCAAGGGCGAGATCGTCGAAATCCAGGCGACCGGCGAGAAGCGCGGCTTCAGCGAAGGCGAGTTCGAGTCGCTGTTTTCGCTGGCCCGCAAGGGCATCCGCGAGCTCTGCGAACTGCAGCGGGTCGCGGCCGGGGGCTAAGCTTCAGGTTCTGTTTCGTACGTCAGCAGCTCGCCCGGCCCGCAGCCCAGCTCGCGGCACAGCGCTTCCAGCGTGGTGAAGCGGATCGCGCGGGCTTCGCCGGTCTTCAGCACGGTCAGGTTGGCCGCGCTGACGCCGGTGCGGTCGGCGAGCTCGGCCAGCGACATGCGCCGAGCCATCAGAAGCTCGTCGAGGCGGATGCGGATCGCCATGGCCCCTCCCGCGCCCTAGATCGTCAGTTCGGCTTCGCGGCGGAGGCGAGCGCCTTCGCGGAACACTTCCGCGAGCACCAGCACCACCAGCACCGAGAACCACGCAGTCAGGCCAAACGTCGGCCGCACATGGTGCACGTCCGGCAGCCAGACGCTGATCGACCAGAGCGCATAGCGCCCCAGTTCCAGGATACCCAGCATTAGCGCGATCATCCGCAGCCGGCCGACGTTGTCCGGCCGGAACGGGTCGCCGACGATCAGCGTGGCGAAGATGCGCCGAAGCGCGCCGATGATCGCAAGGACGCCCGCCATGTAGAAGCCGGCCGCCAGTAGGCCCATCAGCATCACCGGCCCGCGCTCGATCAGCTGGCCGCGATCGGCAATCTCGACGCTGTCGAGCAAGGCCGGATTGACGGTGAACAAGAGGTCGGCGAACGCCAGCAGGGCCACGCCGATGACGCCGGCGATCAGAGCGAAGTGAACGATGTCGAGCACCATCTTCAGGAAACTCGACACAGAGCCCGGACCCAAGGCGCGCATTCGCGTCGCTCCCCCTGATCGCAAAGTGCGTCATCGCGCTATATGTCCGGCGCAACCGCGATGGAAGGATGAGCTCATGGCGCTGACCCTGGAGCCCGGCGCAAAGCTGGTGGTGGCGACGCACAACCCCGGCAAGGCGCGCGAGCTGGCGGAGATCCTGGAGAACCGCTTCCAGCTGGTCACGGCCGGCGAGCTCGGGCTGCCCGAGCCCGAGGAGACGGAGACCACCTTCGTCGGCAACGCCCTCCTGAAGGCGCGCGCGGCGGCGGAGGCGAGCGGCCTGCCAGCGCTGGCCGACGACTCCGGGCTGTCGGTGGCGGCGTTGGGGGGCGCGCCCGGCGTCTATTCCGCCCGCTGGGCCGGCCCCGGCCGCGACTTCACCGTCGCCATGGCCAAGGTCGAGGAGCGCATCGCCGAGACCGGCCGCGAGGACCTGGGCGCCTGGTTCACCTGCGCGCTGGCCATCGCCTGGCCGGACGGGCCCGCGGTGGTGGTGGAGGGGCGCGTCGACGGAACGCTGACCTTCCCGCCGCGCGGCGACCGCGGCTTCGGCTACGACCCGATCTTCGTTCCGCAGGGCCGCGCCCAAACCTTCGGCGAGATGGATCCCGCGGAGAAGGATGCCATCAGCCACCGCGCCCGCGCCTTCGCCAAGCTGAAGGCGGCGATCTGGTGACCCCGCCGCTGGGCGTCTACGTCCACTGGCCGTACTGCGTGCGCATCTGCCCCTACTGCGACTTCAACGTCCACCGCGTACGCCGGGCCGACGAGCCCGTGGCGCTGGCCCGCGCCATGGTCGCCGACCTGGAGGCGCAGCGCGCGCTGACCGGCCCGCGCGAGCTGGTCTCGATCTTTTTCGGCGGCGGCACGCCCTCGATGATGGATCCCGCCTGGACCGCAGAGATCGTCGGGGTGGCGCGCCGGCTCTGGACGCCCGCAGCCGATCTGGAAGTCAGCCTGGAGGCCAACCCGACCGACGCCGAGGCGGCGCGGTTCGACGCCTTCGCCCAGGCGGGGGTGAACCGGCTGTCGCTCGGCCTGCAGGCGCTGAACGACGCCTCACTTCGATTTCTCGGCCGCAATCACGACGCGGCCGAAGGGCTCCGCGCAGCGAAGGTCGCAGCCCGCGCGTTTCCGCGCCTGTCGCTCGACCTGATCTACGCCCTGCCCGGACAGACGCTGCAGAGCTGGGCGGCGGAGCTGAACGAGGCCGTGGACCTGGGCGCCGAGCACCTGTCGCCCTACCAGCTGACCATCGAGGCGGGGACAGCCTTCGACCGCGCGGTGCGGCGCGGCAGCTTCACGCCGGCGGATGCCGATCTCAGCGCCGACCTCTACGACACCACCCAGGCGACGCTGGAGGCTGCGGGCTTCGAGGCTTACGAGGTCTCCAACCACGCCCGCGGAGATGCGGCGCGCTCGCGGCACAACCTGGTCTACTGGCGCGGCTGGGATTACGTTGGCGCTGGTCCCGGTGCGCATGGCCGAATCACCCGAGACGGCGCACGCCACGCCACCGTCGCCGAGCACCGCCCAGCCGACTACATCGCCCGCGTCGGCGAGCGCGGGGTTGGATTTCCCGAGCTGGAGGCCCTGCCCCCACAGGCCGCCGCCGAGGAGCGGGTGCTCAGCGGGCTGCGGATCAGGGAAGGTGTTCCGTGGGCGGAGCTTTCTGCGCTTCGCCTCGATGCGCGGCCGCTGATCGAGCTCGGATTGCTCGCCGACGACCCGCTGCGCCTGCGCGCCACCGACGACGGCCGGCTGGTGCTCGACCGCCTGACGCGCGAGCTGCTGACTTAAGGCGCCTTGCCATCGCACGCTGAAGCGGCGAATCCAGGGCGATGGCGCGCCACCTGCCCCCGCCGATGCTCGACGATGCGCCGCTGGCGCCTGGCCTCTACGTCGTGGCCACGCCGATCGGCAACTTGCGCGACATCACGCTGCGTGCGCTCGATGTGCTGGCCGCCTGCGATCTGGTGCTGGCGGAGGACACCCGCGTCGCCGCCAAGCTGCTCTCCGCCTACGGCCTGTCGAAGCCGCTCGATCGCTACGACGAGCACGGCGCGGAACGTACGCGGCCCAAGGCCATGGCGGCGCTGGCCGAGGGCGCGCGGGTGGCGCTGGTCTCCGACGCCGGCACGCCGCTGGTCTCCGACCCTGGCTATCGGCTGGTCCGCGAAGTCGCCGCCGCAGGCCATGCCGTCTTCCCCATCCCCGGCGCATCGGCGCTGTTGGCCGCGCTGTCGGCCGCCGGCCTGCCGACCGACCGCTTCCTGTTCGCAGGGTTTCCACCGCCGAAAAGCGCAGGCCGCCGCGCCTTCCTCGCGGAACTGGCCGGCATTCGCGCCACCCTGGCCTTCTTCGAGGGCGGATCGCGGCTGGCCGACAGTCTGGCCGACATGGCCGCAGTGCTCGGCGAGCGCGAAGCTGTGGTCTGCCGCGAGCTGACCAAGCTTTACGAGACCATCTATCGCGGATCACTGAGCGAGCTCGCCGCCGACCCGCGCTTCGAGGCGCCCAAAGGCGAGATCGTCGTGTTGGTCGGCCCTGGCCGCGAGACCGAGGCCACGGCGGAAGACGCCGACGCAGCGCTGCGCGACGCACTCTCACGCTTGAAGCCCGCCGACGCCGCCGCCGAGGTCGCCAAGGCGCTGGGGCTCCCCCGGCGTGACCTCTACAAGCGCGCGCTCGCGCTGAAGAACGGCGGATGACGCCGGGGCTGAAGCCAGCCCGGGTGCTGCGCGGCCTGGCCGCCCGCCGCTCGGGCCGGCGCGGCGAGGTGCTGGCGGCGCTTTGGCTGATGGCCAAGGGCTACCGAATCCTGGGCTTTCGCCTGCGCACCCCGCAGGGCGAGATCGACCTCCTGGCGCTGCGCGGCCGAACGCTGGCGGTGGTCGAGGTCAAGCGGCGAGCCGACCTATTGGCCGCGCTGGAGGCGGTGAGCGTCGAACAGCGGGAGCGGCTGCGGCGGGCAGGAGCTGCGCTTGCGGCGCGCAGGCCGTCTCTGGCGGGTGCGTCGGTTCGTCTCGACCTGATGGCCCTCGCGCCGGGGCGGCTTCCTATGCATATTCCCGACGCTTGGAAAGGCGCTTGAGGGGATGACGCGAGAAGACGCCGAGGACGTGCTGTCAGGTGCCGGCTCCATAGCGGACGGAGAATTCCCGCTGCTGGAGGCCGCGATCGCCTGCGCCATTCACGAGGATCCGGCGCGCGACCCCCAGGCGGCGCGCGACCTGGGCGTGATCGGCGTCGACCGGCTGACCCTGCGGCTGAAGCGCGAGAGCGCCGAGGAAGCGTTGGCCGAAGCCATGGCCGGCGATCTGCGGCTAGCCGGCGACCTGTTCACCCACGATGATCCCGACAACGCCGACATCATCTCGGTCAGCCAGCGCCGCAAGGGCTTGGCTGTCAGCCTGGGCGTCTTCTACCTGCACGTCGCGCGTAGCTGCAGCCTGACCGTCCAGGGCGTCGACTTCCCGGGCCACTTCCTTCTGCGCATCGAGACCGAGGAAGGTCCGTTGGCGCTCGATCCGTTCAGCGAGGGCCGTGTGGTGCTGCCCTCCGAGTTGACCCGCCGCGCGCTGCACGCCGGGCTGACCCCCAACGTCGCCGACCGGCTCGACCGGCTGATGGCGCCGGTCAGCGACCGCGCCGTGCTGATGCGGCTGCAGAACACCATCTACGCCCGCGCCTGGGCGGTGCGGGACTTCGCCCGGGCCGAGCGCGCGGCCATGCGGCGCGCCTTGCTCGATCCGAACGACCACCGGCCGTGGCTCGACGTGGCCGCGGCCCGCGAAGGTCAGGGCGCACTGGCCGGCGCGCTAGAGGCCCTGGCGCGCGCCACCGAGCTCGACGGCGGCGCCGCTCTGGCGGCCCGCGCCCAACGCGAACGTGTGCGTCTGCGCCTGAATTAGTAGCGCGAGGCGTCCCCCTCCCCTATCTGGCAAGGTCAAGCCCGAGCGCGTTCCGCAAAACTGGATCCGGTTTTGCGAGAAGGACGCGCTCCACTTTGAATTGGAGCACAATTCAACGATCAGGTTCGCCTGATTGCATCGTGCTCCTCGGGAGCGCGTCATGTCATTGAAGGTCGCCGTACAGATGGATCCCATCGAGGGGATCAACATCGAAGGCGATACGACCTTCCTGATGATGGAGCAGGCCCAGGCGCGCGACCACGACCTCTTCGTCTACACCACCGACACGCTGGCCCTGGAGGACGGCCGCGCCTTCGCCCGCGGCCGCGATGTGCGAGTGCAGCGGGTCAAGGGCGAGCACGCGTCGCTCGGTGCGATGCGGAAGGTCGAGCTCGCCGACTTCGACGTCGTGCTGCTGCGGCAGGATCCGCCGTTCGACATGCACTACATCGACACCACCTTCGTGCTGGAGGCGATCCATCCGCGCACCCTGGTGGTGAACAACCCGGTGGAAGTGCGCAATGCGCCGGAGAAGCTGTTCGTCACCCGGTTCCCCGACCTGCAGCCGCCTACCCTGATCACCTTCGACCGCGAGCAGATCTACGATTTCCGCGCTCGCCACGGCGACGTGGTGCTCAAGCCTCTGAACGGCCGGGGCGGCTCGGGCGTCACCCGCCTGCTGGCGGATGACCCGAACCTCGACGCGCTCCTGGAACTGCACGCCCAGATCGGCCGCGAGCCGGTGATCCTGCAGAAGTTCCTGCCGGCCGTGACCAAGGGCGACAAGCGCATCATCCTGGTCGACGGCGAGGCCGTCGGCGCGATCAACCGCGTACCGGAGAAGGGCCAGATCCGCTCCAACATGGCGGTCGGCGGAAAGCCCGAGCCGATCGAACTGTCGGCCCGGGACCTGGAGATCTGCCGCACCATCGGCCCGGAACTGAAGCGCCGTGGCCTGCTGTTCGTCGGCATCGACGTGATCGGCGACTACCTGACCGAGATCAACGTCACCTCCCCCACCGGCGCCGTCGCCCTTAAGCGGTTCAGCGGCGTCGACGCTGCCGAGATCCTCTGGGAGAGAATCGAAGCGATCCGCGCCAGGAGCGCAAGCTGAGCAAGCTTGGGCTTGCAACCTTCCCTATATGTTCTAGGTTTGTTCGCGGCTTGGCGGCGCGCTAGCGCGTACGCTGTGGATAAAGACCTTATACGGGCAAAATAAATGAGCATGGCGGCTCGCGTCGTGACTGTGGCCTTCCAAGGCGTCGACGCCGTGCGCGTGGACGTGGAAGTGCAGTTCACCCGCGGCGAAGCCAAGTTCATCCTGGTGGGCCTTGGCGACAAGGCGGTGGCCGAGAGCCGCGAGCGGGTGCGCGCGGCGTTCAGCGGGGTCGGCCTCGCCTGGCCGGGTAAACGGATCATCGCCAACCTCGCTCCCGCCGATCTCCCCAAGGTGGGCAGCCACTATGACCTGCCGATCGCGCTCGCCATCATGGCCGGCATGGGGATCATTCCGGCCGATGCGCTCGAGGGCTGGGCGGCGCTGGGCGAGCTGTCCCTCGACGGACGCATCATGCCGGTGGCCGGCGCGCTGCCCGCCGCTGTGGCGGTCGGCGGGATGGGGCTCGGCCTGATCTGCCCGCAGGCCTGCGGGTCGGAAGCCGCCTGGGCCGGCGACACCCGAGTGCTCGCCGCAGCCTCCTTGATCGGGCTGGTCAACCACTTCCGCGGCGTGCAGGTGCTCGCCCCGCCCCAGCCCGGCGCCATGATCGAGGGCGAGCGCGTCCCCGACCTGCGCGAGGTGAAGGGCCAGGAGAACGCCAAGCGCGCGCTGGAGATAGCGGCGGCCGGCGGACACAACCTGCTGTTCGTCGGGCCGCCTGGCTCGGGCAAGTCGATGATGGCGCAGCGGTTGCCTGGACTGCTTCCGCCATTGACTGCTGGAGAGCTGCTCGAAACTTCGATGATCCACTCGATGGCCGGGCTGATCGCGCGGGGCGAGCTGCGCCGCGACCGGCCGTTCCGCAGCCCGCACCATTCGGCGAGCATGGCGGCGCTCACCGGCGGCGGTCTCAAGGCTAAGCCCGGCGAGGTGAGCTTGGCGCACAACGGCGTGCTGTTCCTCGACGAGCTGCCGGAGTTCGGGGTGCAGGCGCTGGACAGCCTGCGCCAACCATTGGAGACCGGCGAGGTGGTGGTGGCCCGCGCCAACGCCCACGTCCGCTATCCCGCCCGCGTACAGCTCGTCGCGGCGATGAATCCCTGCCGCTGCGGCCTGGGCGGGGCGGGGAAGGGGGCCTGCGGACGCGCGCCGCGCTGCCAGACCGACTACCAGGGCCGCATTTCCGGCCCGCTGATGGACCGCATCGATCTGCAGGTCGAGGTGCCGCCGGTCACCGCTGCGGATCTCGCGCTGCCCGCCCCCGCCGAGGGCACGGCGCAGGCCGCGGCCCGCGTAACCACCGCGCGGGCGTTGCAGGCGGACCGGGCTGCTGCGGGCGGGGAGGGCGCGGTCACGCTCAACGCCCAGGCCGACGGCGAGTGGTTGGAGACCATCTGCGCGCTCGACGCTTCCGCGCGAGCCTTGCTCACCCAAGCGGCGGAAGCCGGCGGCCTGACCGCCCGCGGCTGGACGCGAACGCTGCGGCTCGCCCGCACCATCGCCGACCTCGAAGGGTCGGAGACGGTTCGCCGCATCCATGCCGCCGAAGCGCTGATCTATCGGCGGGTGAGGGCAGGGGCCGCTCCGCCGGCCCCCGCGCTCTCGACCCGCTGACGCCTCGCCTACAACACCAAGCCGCCCGACAACAGGCTGTAGGTCCCGGTCAACGTCAGGCGCAGGTCGGCGACGCCGTCCTCGTTGACGTCGCCTTCGATCACCGTGGAGCCGCCGTCCGCGTAGGCCCGAAGCTGCCCGGCGACGTGGGTGACGCCGCCCGACCCGATGAAGCTGAAGGCGTCGTCGGCGCCGCCCGCCATGGCGTCGATGCCGCTCAAGTCGTTGTGATCGTTGCCGCGGGCCCTGTCATACGCAGGCCACACCGGCGGGCTGCATCGTGGCTAGCTACGTCTTTGCTCGACGTCTTTGCGCCAGGTGTTCCAGACGCCGACGCCCAGCGCGCCGATCATCAAGTAGGTGAAGATGACGATCGCGGTGATGTAGGCCCAATCCTGCACGCTAGGATCGATCATCTTGGCGACGTGGATCAACACTGCCAGCAGCTGGAAACCTGCTGCGGCCATAGGCCAGTACTTGGGGCTCTTTAGCGAGATCGCCACGAGAACGACCAGGACTAGGACGTCCATGACGAATCCTGCGACCTGCAGATGCGACCACGAACGGTCGCGGAGCAGCACCGTGACGCCAACGCTCAGGAGCAGCGCCGCAGCCGTCACGCGCTCCTCGATCCCGCCTTTGAAGAAGGCGGCGCCGCAAACCACGATCAGAACGAGGATGCCCAGCCAGGGGGGGAGCTCGACAGTCAAAAACGAAAGACCCCTCGTTTGCGGCGAGGGGTCCAACTTAGACTAGATCGGTCGTTCGGTAAGGGTCAGGCCGCCGCGACGGTGCGCAGCGAGCGGCCGCCACGCCGAACTTCGCCCTCTTCCAGCGTCATCGGCGGGATCGGCGGCTTGCCGGTGCCGGTGTCGTTCATGGTGATGGCGCCCAGCCCGACCTGGTGCTGCGCCACCGTCAGCTCCTTGTGCGCTTCGACCAGCGCGCGACGGGCTTCAGCCAGGGCCATGACGGCCTGGCTGGCGCGTTCCATCGCTTCCTGGCCGATCAGCGCCGAGGCGCCGGCCTGCCTGCGCAGGGCGGGGATCGCGCCGGTGAAGGTGGCGGTCTTGGTAAGGGCCACGTCGATCGCGGATTCGGCGTCCCACAGGGCGGCGGCGATCTGTTCAGCGGCCATACGGCGTTCTTTGAGCATGCGAGCCTCCATCACGCGGAACGGAGTCCGCGCGCTTGTTCGAGTGTCGGTGATCAGGATTTCGGCTTGGTTCAGAGCCAGACTAAACTGTGCGCTAACTCTTGCAGCGCACGGAGCCCCGCAAGCATCGCCCCGAAGGCAAGGGCCGTAACGGCCGCGACACCCACGATCACTCCAAGACGAGCGAATGGGCCTAGGGTGTTTGAAGCGAACCGTGCTCCGGGTCGGCCTTGAAGTTCTCGTCCAGCAAGACCCAGGTCATGCAAAGGATCTCGCGCAAGACCATTTCGGACGGCTTGAATGGCGCCATCTTGCGGGTCGCCGAGACCAAATGCCTGGCCATGGAAGCCTGGGCGGGCGTCGCCGCCAAGTCCACGAGCTGGCGCTCGAGTTGTTCCCAGGAAAAGCCCGGGATCAATTCCTCCCGGCGTTCCTGGTTCGGCCAGCGGGCTTCGAAAGCTTCGATCTCCCGCTTCAGTCTGAGGGCTCGCCCAATCACTGCGCGATCCTCGAAATTGTGGCGCCACTCGCCCATTTGGTGCCTCCCTGCTGGCCCCTTCATCGAGCCAGGAAACAGGGGCTGCGTCTGTCCTGATCGCGTCGTGTCCTGATCCGATCAGGACACCATGGTTGCGCAGCAAACGGGCGGCTTCGTAGCGGTCGTCGACGCCAAGTTTGCGACGGGCGCGGTCGCAGTAGGTGTCGACCGACGTCTTGGACATGCCGAGCTCGCGGGCGATTTCCTTCGAGCTGAGATGCTGGTCGACGAGGCGCAAGCATTCGCGTTCGCGCTGGGTCAGCAGCTCGACAGGATCACTCGGAAGGTCCGGACGCGACGGCATGCGGCTCAGTTAAGCCTTACATGGCGATTTCGTCTACTTCGCCGAACAACCCTCGCGCGGGATTAGTGGCCGCACACGGCGCCAAGCTGTTGCGCTTGACCCGTTGTTAAACCCGCGTGGCTAGCTTCTGCGCATGCGAAAACCGCCTCGCCCGCTGTCCGAACGACGGCCTGTCCGCGGCCACATCACGGCCGATCAGCTCGCCACCATGAGCCACGAACTTCGGACGCCGCTGAACGGCGTGCTGGGCATGGCGCGGCTGCTGGAAGGCACTCCGCTCACTGCGGAGCAGCGATCTTATGCGAGTGCGCTGCGGGAAAGCGGCGAGCACCTGCTCGGTCTGGTCAACGACCTGCTGGATTTCGCCAAGCTGGGCGGCGGCCACCTCGAGCTCAGCTACGCTCAGGTCGACGTCGAGGAGATGCTGCGCTCGGTTTGCGAACTGCTCGCGCCGCGCGCCGCCGAAAAGGGGATCGAGCTCGGCTGGTCCGCATCGACGGAGCTGGGCCTGATTCGCGCCGACGAAGGCCGCTTGCGGCAGATCCTCCTCAACTTCGCCGGCAACGCCGTCAAGTTCACCGAGGACGGCGGCGTTCTGGTGGGCGCCGAAATTCGGCGCGACGGCAAGCTGCGCTTCACCGTCGAGGACACCGGGCCGGGCGTGGCGGAGGAAGAGCGCGAGCGAATCTTCGAGCCGTTCGCCCAGGCCGACATGGCGCACGCAGCGCTCGGCGGCGCGGGCCTGGGGTTGGCGATCGCCAGACGGCTGGCGCGCTCCATGGGCGGCGAGGTCGCCGTCGGAGAGGGCCGACACGGCGGCGCGATGTTCTGGTTCGAGGCGCGCTTCGAGCAGGCGAAATCCGCCCGAGCCGCGGCGCCGCTGGCGGGCCGCACAGTAGGGGTCGCCTCGACCAATCCGATCACGCGCGAGGCGGCCATCCGGCAGATCCGCGCCTGCGGCGGCCGAGCCGTCGCCGCTGCAGATCTCGAGACCTTGGTCGCCAAGACCCGCCCGGGCGACGTTGTCCTGGTCGATCATGCGCTCCTGATCGATGGCCCGCTGGACGTCGAGCGCCCCTGCATCGTGCTGCTCAACAGCGGCGAGCGGCAAAGGCTGGCGGCCTATCGTGGCCCGAACTTCGCCGGCTACCTCATCAAGCCGCTGCGCCGGGCGTCGCTTATCGAGCGCGTGCTGATCGCGGCCGGAGCCGCATCGGAAGCTGTCGACGAGCCCGAGGACGAGCGCGGAGCCGTCGCCGCGACGCCAGGCGTCCGCGTGCTGCTGGTCGAGGACAACCCGGTCAATGCTCTGCTCGCCCGCGCGTTATTGGCGCGGGAGGGCTGCGTGGTCGATCACGCGCGCGCCGGGGAAGAGGCGCTCGCCGCGGTCAAGGTCGGTATCTACGACATCATTCTGATGGACATGCGGATGCCCGGGCTGTCGGGAGAACAGACGGCCCGGCTGTTGCGTTCGATCGGCGTCCGCACCCCGATCGTAGCGGTCACCGCGAACATGTTCGAAGAGGACCGCCAGGCCTGCCTGGCGGCCGGCATGAACGACTTCCTGGTCAAGCCGCTTTCGCCTGAGACGCTCCGCGCCGTGCTGTCGCGGTGGAGCGCCGGCGGCTGGACGCAAGAGGCGGCGCGCGCCAAGGTCGGCTGACAGAGGCGCGGGGCGCCAGACTTCAGCCGAGGACGTTAGGTGGCCGACAGCCAGAGCGCATCGAAGCCGCGCAAACGCACCGCCATGGAGGTCGTCCGCTCGCTGCGTCAACCCAAGGTGGGCGTGACGCTGGCGCTGGGCTTCGCCTCCGGCCTGCCGTTCCTCCTGACCCAGAACACGCTCGGCTACTGGCTGCGCGACGAGGGCACCAGCCTCAAGCTGATCGGCTTCATCTCCTGGGTGGGCATGGCCTATGTGCTGAAGCCCTTCTGGGCGCCGATCATCGATCGGCTCGACGTGCCCCTGCTGGGCCGCCTCGGCCGGCGTCGGGGCTGGATGCTGCTGTCGCAAATCGTCATCGCCCTGGGCCTGATCGGCATGGCCGCGGTCGGGCCGAGCGGGGGTTTGACGGCGCTCGGGGCCTTCGCCCTGGTGGTCGCCTTCGCCTCGGCGACCCAGGACATCGTCATCGACGCCTGGCGGATCGAAGCCTCCAGCGACTCCGACGAAATGGGGCTTCTATCCTCGGCCGCGCAGCTTGGGTACCGGGTGGCCATTCTGGTCGCCGACGCCGCGATCATCGCCGGCGCGGCCCACTACGGCTGGCCCCACTCCTACGTCGCCATGGCGGTGCTGATGGGAATAGGCGTCGCCGGCAGCTTCTTCGCCTTCGAGCCCAAGCGTGCGGACGAGGTGATGCACGCCAAGGCTCCTCTGTGGACGCCCCGCGGCTTCTTCGACGCCATTGTCGGTCCGTTCCTGGACTTCTTCGCCAAGCACAAGGCGCTCGGCTTCCTGATGTTGGCCGCGATCGCCGCCTACCGGTTGCCGGACTTCCTAATGGGGCCGATGTACAACCCGTACTATCACGACCTCGGCTTCTCCAAGGATGCAGTGGCCGTCGTCCGCGCCGCCACGGGCCTGCCGGGCGCGTTCGCAGGCATCGCGATTTCGGGACTTTGCGCCGTCCGCTTCGGCCTGTTTCCGACCCTCATTGCCGGATCGGTGCTGCAGGGTCTGGGCACCGCGGCCTTCGCCCTTCTGGGCGTGCACAACGACGCGACCACGTTCACCGCGGTCATGGCGCTCGACAACTTCGCCCAGGCCTTCGCCGGCGTCGCGCTCGTCGCCTACATGTCGAGCCTGACCAGCCTGGGCTACACCGCCACGCAATACGCGCTGCTCTCCTCGACCTACGCCTTCCTCGGCAAATTCCTGAAAGGCTTCTCCGGCGCGTTCGTCGATGGACTGACGCCGACGCATGGTCTGATCGGCGCCTACCAGGTGGCTTGGATCGGCACCGGGCTGACCGCCGTCCCGCCGATCCTGCTGTTCCTGTGGCTGGCGCGCATTCACGAAACCCGGCGGCGGCGTGAAGCAGCGCTGAGACCCGCAGAGGCCTAAGTCAGGCACACCACCTGGGCCACACGCAGATCGTGGCGCAGCGTCTCGGCGACCTTGCCGTAGGTGTCCGGCGTGATCACCCCGGCCGAAGCCGGCGTAGCCGGGAGTGCGGTTCGGCTTTCCGTGATCAGATGCAGCACCGTCTCCGGCGTGGTGGTGTAGATCCGGCCGCGGCGGGGGCTCTCGGCGATGGTCACGCCCAGCACCCGGCCCTGCGCGTCCAGTGCGGGCGCGCCTGAAAGTCCGCCCAGGCTGCCGCTCAGGCCCTCGGTGCGGCCGACCTCGGCCCAGACCAGCACCGGCTCGGTGCGAGCGCCGCGACCGCGCACCACGAGGTTCTCTCGGCCCAGCAGGCGCGAAGCCGCCTCGCCGGGCCGGCCTTGCGGAAAGCCTGGGTGGTAGGCGAGCTCGCCCTCGTGCAGCAGCGTCTCGAGATCCAGCGGCAAAGCCGGGGCGCCGCCCTCGGTGCGCAGCAGCGCCGCCTCGCCCGCCGGGTCGATGTGTGTGGCCGCTGCGACGCCCAAGCCGTCGCCGACGACCACAGCCGCCTGCTTGCAACCATCGACCACGTGGCGGGCGGTGATCCAGACGCCCGAGGAGGCCACCGAGAATGCGGTGCCCGTCGAGGGGCCTGCGCGCGTCGGAACGTCGACCGTCACCGAGGGATCGAAAGGCGAGGACGGCGCGAGCAGGCCATCGCCGGGCTTCGCAGGCGCTTCCGCCTGTCCGCGCGGGGCAGGGGGCGCAGGCGGGACGTCGGCGTGTTCGCGCCGATTGATGGCGACGAACAGCAGCCCCGCGACCACCGCGCCGTAGACCAGCCAGTCGGGAGGCCGGGGCAGACTCATGGTCTAGGCGGCGACCGCCGCGGCGACGATCAGGGCTGTGGCCAGTTTCGCGCCGACCAGCAGCGCGGCGGCGGCCATCTCGCCTTCCTGGATGCGCTTAGGAAGTCCATGCAGCACAAGGTCGACAAGCCGGAAGACCAGCAACTGCACCGCGACCGTCGCCACGCCCCACAGCGCGACGTCGACGATGCTGGTCGATCCCTTCAGAGAAAAGGCGAGCGGGATGGCCAGGCCGACCAGCACGCCGCCCAGGTCGACGGCAGCGGCGACATTGCCGGAACGCACCAGGCTGATCTCCTTGTGCGGGGTCAGCCAGATGTAGAGGGCGGCGGCGGCCAGCAGCATCGCCACGCTGATCGAGACATGCAGCAGGGTGATCGGAAACCCGCTGGCGAAGGCCTGCAACTCAGGCGAAAACGGCATGGCGATCCCCTCGACTCACACCGTGATTAGCATGGAAAATCGGGGTTCGGGGACGCCGGCTACTCGGCGGCGAGGCGACGCCGTTCGCTGGCGCGCATCTTCTCGCTTTCGCTCTTGAGCTGACCGCAGGCGGCGAGGATGTCGCGGCCGCGGGGCGTGCGGATCGGCGAGGCGTAGCCGGCGCGGTTCAGCACCGCGGCGAAGGCTTCGATCGTCTTCCAGTCCGAGCACTCGTACTCCGAGCCTGGCCATTTGTTGAACGGGATCAGATTGATCTTCGCAGGAATGCCCTTGAGCAGCTTGAGCAGCGCCTTGGCCTCGGCCGGGCTGTCGTTGACGCCCTTCAGCATGACGTACTCGAAGGTCACCCGCCTGGCGTTGGAAAGGCCCGGATAGGCGCGGATCCCCGCAATCAGCTCTTCGATCGGGTACTTCTTGTTGAGCGGCACAAGCGTGTCGCGCAGCTCGTCGTTGGTCGCGTGCAGCGAGATCGCCAGCATCGCCTGGGTCTTCTCGCCGAGCGCCGGCAGCTCCGGGACCACGCCCGAGGTCGAGACGGTGATCCGCCGGCGCGAGATGGCTATGCCTTCATTGTCGGCGATGATGTCGATCGCGGCGGCGACGTGGTCGAGATTGTAGAGCGGCTCGCCCATGCCCATGAAGACGATGTTGGAGAGCCGGCGGTCCTCCTTCGGCGAGGGCCATTCGCCCAGGTCGTCGCGCGCCACCTGCACCTGGGCCACGATCTCGGCGGCGGTCAGGTTGCGCACGAGCGCCTGGGTGCCGGTGTGGCAGAAGGTGCAGTTCAGCGTACAGCCGACCTGGCTGGAGACGCACAACGCGCCCGCTCGGCCGACGTCGGGGATGTAGACGGTCTCGACCTCGATCCCGGGCGCCATGCGGATCAGCCACTTGCGGGTGCCGTCGCGGCTCACTTGGCGCTCGATCACCTCGGGACGCGCGACGGTGAACTTCTCGGCGAGCGCGGCGCGAGTTTCCTTGGCGACGTCGGTCATCGCCGCGAAGTCGGTCACTCCGTAGTGGTGCATCCAGCGCCAGAGCTGCGAGGCTCTCATCTTCGCCTTGTCGGGCCGCACCACCTGGGCCTCGACCAGCGCCTGGACGAGCTCCGCCCGGGTCAGCCCCGCGAGGTTCTTGAGCGGCGGCGCAGCGTCGGTCACCGGCGCGCGCGAAAGGTCGAGGGTCACACCCAAGGCTCGGAATTCCTGTTCGAAGTCGCGAGAATATAGGGGAGGCGGCGATTAGCGCCAAATCAGGCGCTTCGGCGCACCCCGCGGGTATCAGATCCCGCCAAGCGCTAAGCGAACACCTCGGACATCTCCGAGCCAGCGCCCTTGGGATCTGCGCCAAATCGGTTCGTTCCTCGCGTTCCTGGCATCAACGAGAGGACGAGAAGCACCAAGGCGCCGATGATCGGCAGCAAGCCGATGAAAATCCAGAACCCTGATCGGTTGATGTCATGAAGCCTGCGGACTCGGAGGGCCAGGGCGGGAATGAACGATCCAAGGACGAAGAGGCCAAAAGCCGCCTCGGCGACAAACTGCAGCCCAGATCCGAGCTTTGAGATCAAAGCTCCAACGATCACCACGACCATAAAGAAGGCGACGAAGGTCCAGTATTCCGCCCGCCGGGCGCGCCCGTCGAACGTCGCGTAGTTCCGGTAGACATATTTGATGTAGTGCATTGACGACCCCCCGGCCTTAAGGGTCCATCTTAAGTCGAACTAAGCGTCGCTTTGCAAGCCGGCAGCGCGGGGCGTCAGAGTCCGAACTTGCCCCACAGCTCCTCGCTCTTGATCACGCCGCGGATGAAGCTGGCGTGCAGCTCGCGCTCGGCGTCGGTGCTGCGCGGCGCGAGCGGGCGCGGGCGGACACCGTATTCGTTCTGCGTGGCCGCGGCGACCGCGGTCACCATGGCCGCCGAGGTCAGCTCAAGGCGGCGCTCACGGCCGCCCTTCAGTTCCAGATAGACCGCGGCCAGCAGCTTGGCGTCGATCAGCGCCCCGTGCTTCTCGCGCTCCGACAGCGAGATCTTGAAGCGCTTGCAGAGCGCGTCGAGGGAGTTGTGCATCCCCGGGAAGCGCTGCTTGGCGAGCGCCAGGGTGTCGACCCAGCGGTCCTCCGGGATCGCGGCGCGGCTGATGACGCTGAGCTCCCAGTTGACGAAGGCGCGGTCGAAGCCGGCGTTGTGGGCGACGATCGGCGCGTCGCCGACAAAATCGAGGAAGGCGTCGACGACCTCGGTCGCCTCGAACTTCGGCTTGCCGCGCAGGAAGGCCTCCGACAGGCCGTGCACCCGCTCGGCCTCGACCGGCATGTCGCGGCACGGGTCGATATAGACGTGGAAGCTGCGCCCGGTCGGGATGAAGTCCTCGATCTCGAGGCAGGCGAGTTCGACCAGGCGGTGACCGAGATGGGGCTCGAAGCCGGTGGTTTCGGTGTCGAGTACGATCTCACGCGCCATGACTTAGTCTTCGCCCGGTTCGTGCGCGTCGATCAAGCGGTCGTCCTGTCGCGTGTAGGCCTTCGCTGTGGATCGCGCATGATCTCGACGATCTCCGCGACCTGACGGCGAACCGGCTCCAGCCCCTGGCTGGTGTCGATGACGAAATCGGCGCGCGCGCGCTTCTCGGCGTCCGGGGTTTGCCGGGCGAGGATGGCGTCGAGCCGTTCGGGCGTCATGCCCTCTCGCTGCAGCACGCGCTCACGCTGCAATTCAGCTGGTGCGGTCACCACCACCACCGCGTCCACGCCCTTCTCGCCGCCGCCTTCGAACAGCAAGGGAATGTCGAGTACGACCAGGTCTGACCCGCTGGCCTTGGCGTCGTCGAAGAAGCCGGTGCGCTCGCGGGCGATGATCGGATGGACGATGCCGTTCAGACGCTCCAGCGCCAGCGGATCGTTCAGCACGATCTGGCGCAGCGCTTCACGGTCGACGGCGCCGTTCTTTACCACGCCCGGAAAGGCGTCGCCCACGGGGCCGACGCAGGCGCCGCCCAGGCTGTAGGCGGCGTGTACCTCGGCGTCGGCGTCATAGACCGGGACGTCCAGCTCGCGGAACATGGCGGCGGTGGTGGACTTACCCATGCCGATCGAGCCGGTCAGGCCGAGCAAGATCACGCCGCGGGTCCCAGTACGCTCAGGCAAAGGCCGCGGACGTCGACCGCCGTCGGCGGCGCTTGACCGAAGAAGGCCTCGAACGAGGGAACCGCCTGGCGGACCAGCATCTCCAGGCCATCGACAGTGCGTCGCTGAAGGGTGCGCGCGCGGGCGAGGAGCTGCGTCTCGAGCGGCTTGTAGGTCATATCCATGATTATGGCGGACGCAGGCGTGGCCTCGAGCGGCAGGTCGAGCGCCTCGCCCACCAGCCCGGCGGAGGTGGCGTTGATCACCGCCGCAGCGTCGGTGAAGGCTCGGGCGGCGTCGTCCAATCCACAGCCGCTGACGGGCGGGCCCAGGGCGGTGGCGACCAGCTCGGCCTTGGCGAGGGTCCGGTTGACGATGCGGACCTCCGGCGCGCCCGCAAGGACGAAAGCGGCCGCCGCGCCTCGCGCCGCACCACCTGCGCCGACGATGACCACCGGACCCGACTTGGGATCGTAGTCGGGGGCCTGAGCAGCAAAGGCCGCCAGCAACCCCAGACCATCGGTATTGTCGCCGGTGGTCGAACCATCCTCGTTGAAGATCAATAGGTTGACGGCCCCCGCAAGCGTGGCGCGTTCGCTCACCTCGTCGGAAACGCTGAGCGCCGCCTCCTTGAAGGGCACGGTGACGTTGAGCCCACGGATGGCGCCGCCGCGCAGGCCATCGGCGAAGCGCGGGAAATTGTCGCCGCGCGGCGCAAACGGCACATAGACTGCGTCGATCCCAGCGGCTTCGATCCAGGCGTTATGGATCGGCGGCGACAGCGAATGGCGCACCGGCGCGCCGGCCACGCCAGCCACGAGCGTGGCGCCTGTGATCTTGCGGCTCATGCGTTCAGCACCCCGCGCCCGCGCAGCAGCTCCAACAGGCCCATCAGCGGCAGTCCTAGAATGGTGAAGTAGTCGCCCTCGATGGCGGCGAACAGCTGAGCCCCCAGCCCTTCCAGCCTGTAGCACCCGACCGAGCCCAGCGCCGATTCGCCCTCGACCGAAAGGTAGGTGTCGAGAAAGGCGTCGGAGAACTCGCGCATGGTCAGCTTGGCGCTGGCGGTCTCGCGCCAGACGATCTCACCGTCGACCGCAGCGGCCACCGCCGAGTGCAGCAGGTGCGGCTTGCCGCGCAGCAGCTTCAGCCGCTCGGCGGCGTCGGCGAGGCTCTCGACCTTGTCGTAGAGCACGCCCTCCAGATCCAGCGTCTGGTCCGCGCCGACCACCACGCCGGCGCGGTTGCGGGATACGGCGAGCGCCTTTTCCTCGGCCAAGGCTTCTGCGATCGCCTTCGGCCCAGCGCCTTTGGCCAGCATCGCCATCTTGAGCACATCCTCGTCGACGCCAGACACCGCGATCTCGAAAGGCACGCCGGCGCCCTGCAGCACCGCGCGCCTGGCCGTGCTCTTCGACGCCAAGATGACCGGCAGGCTCAACCAAGCACCTCGACCTGGCCATGGCCGCCATGCATGAGGTTGAGGATCGCCGCGGCGGTCTCCTCGACCGAGCGGCGAGTGACGTCGATGGTCGGCCAGCCGTGCCGCTCGTACATGCGCCGTGCGTGGATGATCTCGTTCCGCACCATGTCGGTGTCGATGTAGGCGCTCTCGCGGTTTTCGTTCAGCGACAGCAGGCGGTTCCGGCGGATCTGGATCAGCCGATCCGGCGAAATGGTCAGCCCCACGACCAGCGCACGCTTGAGCTGGGTCAGCTTGTCGGGGATCGGTCGGCCAGGCACCAGCGGGACGTTGGCCGCGCGGACGCCGCGATGGGCGAGATAGATGCACGTCGGCGTCTTCGACGTGCGCGAGACGCCGACCAGCACGACGTCGGCCTCGTCGAGATCCTGGCCGCCTTGGCCGTCGTCATGGCCGATCGCGTAATTCAGCGCGTCCATGCGGTTGAAATAGTCGTTGTCCAGCCGAAGGTGCGCGCCGACCCGGCTGGTGGTCGAGGCGCCCAGGTAGCGCGACAAGGCCGAGACCAGCGGGTCGAGCGCCGCGATGCAAGTCATGTCGAGCTTGCGGCAGCCTTCCTCCAGCTCATGCCGCAGCTTGTCGTCGACGATGGTGTGAATGACGACGCCCGGCGCTTCCTCGATGTCGCCGAGCGCTCGGTCGAGCTGCCGCTGCGAACGGACCAGGGCGTAGATGTGCTCGATCGGCAGCACATTGTCGAAGCGCGCGCAGACCGCGCGAGCCATGGCGTTCAGCGTCTCGCCCGTGGAGTCGGAGACGAGATGTACGTGGAAGTAGGTGGCCAGCCGGCCGGACGCGGTGGTCGCCAATTGTCGCGGGCCTCAAAAAGCCTGGGGACGGTTCCTGTGAATTTCTCTTAGCGAACGGCGGCGCGATTGGGGATAGCCGACGTGCCGAACCGCCCGGTCACGAACCATAGTGAATGAGCGGGATGAAATGGTTCGTTTACGGGTCGTTAATCCACTTCGCCGCCGCGGCCGGGAAAATCCGTCCCAAGACGCCGGCAGCCACCGGATTGGTAAACAAAAGGTTTACGACGTCCCCCGGTTCGTTAATAGAACCTTAAGGCCGACAAGGGCTTGGCGCGGATTCCCGCAATCCACAGCCGTAGACAAGGCTGGACCGAGCGGGTCCTGCAATCTGGGGAAAACGACGCGATCGTCGCAGGGATGGCCGAGTTTTCCCCGGCCTCGACAGGCCCTACGACTTCCTTCCGCAATCTATTTTTCAAATCTTGAATGTTAGAAGGCGGACGGTTTGAAACCGGCGTCGACGGTGGGCTTGAGGCTTGCTCGCCGACGGGGTTTAACGGCGCTGATGACGCCGAGTTCCTCAACCACGCCCCGCCTGTTGCGAGCCCTCGCCGGTGAGACGCTGGACCGTCCCCCGGTATGGTTCATGCGCCAAGCTGGTCGGTCGCTTCCAGAGTATCGCGAGCTGAGGTCCCGAGCGGCGGACTTCATCGCCTTCTGCCACGATCCGCAGATGGCGGCGGAAGCCACCCTGCAGCCGATGCGCCGTTTCGCCTTCGACGCCGCCATCGTCTTCGCCGACATCCTGCTGATCCCGCGCGCGCTTGGGCAGGATGTCTGGTTCGAAGCCGAAGAGGGGCCGAGGCTCGCGCCCGTGCCGCCGATCGACGCCCTGGCCCGGGAGGTGGACGCCTCGACGGGACGTCTGGCGTCCATCGGCGATACGCTTCGCCTGGTGCGGGGGGAGCTCGAGCCGGAGCGGGCGCTCATCGGTTTCGCGGGAGCGCCGTGGACGGTGGCGACCTATATGATCGAGGGCCGAGGATCCGAACGAGAGGCGGCGCGCGCCTTCGCCTACGCTGACCCGGGCCGGCTGGATGCGCTACTGGAGGTGCTGGTCGAGGCCACGGCGCGGTACCTCGTGATGCAGGCGCAAGCGGGCGCGCAGGCGCTGAAGCTTTTCGAAAGCTGGGCTGAAGGCCTTGCAGAGGACGTCTTCGAGCGCGTGGTGGTGGCGCCGCACACGGCGATCGTCGAGAAAGTGCGGGCTGCAGGCGTGACGGCGCCCGTCATCGGCTTCCCGCGCGGCGCGGGCGCGCTGGTCGAGGCCTATGCGGAGGCCGTGCCGGTCGAAGGCGTGGCGCTCGACACCCAGGCGCCGGCGTCGCTCGGACGCAGGCTGCAGGCGCAGGGCAAGACTATCCAGGGGGCGCTGGACAACCTTTTGCTGCGACAGGGCGGCGCGGCGTTGGACGCGCGGGTCGAGCAGCTGCTGGAGCAGTGGAACGGTGGCCCCTATATCTTCAACCTCGGCCATGGCGTCCTGCCCGACACGCCGATCGCACACATCGCGCGGGTGGTCGAACGGATCACCGGTCGGCCGTCGCAGGTTGCTTCGTGAAGCTCGCCGTCGTCCTCTTCAATCTGGGCGGCCCGGATGGCCCCGCGGCCGTTCGGCCGTTCCTGGCCAATCTGTTCAGCGATCCGGCGATTATCAATTTGCCAGCGCCGCTGCGCTTGCCGCTCGCCAGCTTGATCTCGCGCCGGCGGGAGAAGGCGGCACAGGCCAACTATGACCTGATGGGCGGCGCCTCGCCGCTGCTGCCGGAGACCGAAGCGCAAGCCCAGGCGCTGGAAGCACGGCTGCAGGCGCTGGCGCCGGACACCGAGGTGCGGGTGTTCATCACCATGCGCTATTGGCGGCCGTTCGCGGCGGACACGGCACGTGAGGTCATGGCTTTCGCACCTGACGAACTGGTGTTGTTGCCGCTCTACCCACAGTATTCCACCACGACCACGGCCTCGTCCCTGAAGGATTGGTACGGTGCCTACAGGGGGCCCGGCCGCTCGCGAGCGATCTGTTGTTATCCGACGGGCGACGGGCTGGTGCAGGCGCACGCCGAGGCGGTGCGCCTGATCTGGCAAGCGGCGGGCTCGCCCGAAGGCCTGCGGCTGCTATTCTCCGCCCATGGGCTGCCGCAAAAGGTCGTCGATGCGGGTGACCCCTATGCGGCGCAGGTAGAGGCGACGGCGGAGCGGATCGCGGCACGGCTGCCGGAGTTCGCTGATTGGCGTGTCTCGTTCCAGAGCCGGGTCGGGCCGATGAAGTGGCTCACGCCGGCGACGGACGACGAGATCAAGCGCGCAGGCGCCGAGGGCAAGGGTGTCATCATCTGCCCGGTGGCCTTCGTCTCCGAGCACGTCGAGACGCTCGTCGAACTGGATCACGACTACGCCCGCGTGGCCCACGTGGCGGGGGCGCGACCCTATCTGCGCGCGCCGGCGCCAGGCGTGCGGGAAGCTTTCATAGACGACATGGCGCATGCCGCGCTGATCGCGCTCGGCCGCTTCGACGACACGCGGCCGCATGGCCCATGGCTGTGTCCGCTCGGGCTGGCTAAGTGCGCCTGCCACCGCGGGGAGCAGCAATGAGCGACTGGCTGGTCGACCACTACGATCTGCTGCGCGGGCTGCATATCCTGGCGGTCATCGCCTGGATGGCGGGCCTGCTCTATCTGCCGCGGCTCTTTGCCTATCATGCGAACGCGCAGGCAGGTTCGGAGCTCGACGCCACCTTTCAGACCATGGAAGCTAAGCTTCTCAGAATCATCATGAATCCGGCGTTCGGCCTGGCCTGGGTGTTCGGTCTGACGCTGATTTGGGTCGACGGGCATATCCGCGGCTGGGGCTTCCTTGGCCAGCCATGGATGATCACAAAGCTCGCCGGGGTGCTGTTCCTCAGCGGCTGGCATCACTATCTGGCGAAGGCGCGCAAGGCGTTCGCCGAGGGCCGCAACAAGCGGTCCAATCGATTCTGGCGCATGACCAACGAACTGCCATTCCTCGCGGCGATCGTCATGGTTCTCGCGGTCACCACGGAGTTCGGTCAGTAACCCGTCGCCCCGCTTGACGCCGGCTGCGGGGTGTGGTTCCGATCAGGGTACGCGTCGGCGCATAGCTAGGCGCGCCCCGCCTTTTCCGGCGGCCCGCGCTAAGGCGGAGCAGGCCGGCCCCCACGAGATGAACACATCGGCGCTGAACGCGCTTCCAGCTATCTGACCGTCCCGACGGCTGCGTTCCGTCCGGTGCGCTGTCGCAACTGAGTTATAATCCCATGCAAGACGATATCCCCAGCGCCATCGAGACCTTGGAACCGCAGGTCGGCGCCTCCCAGCCCAGCGAAGAGGCCGACAACGCGCCCGAGGCGGCGGACGAGCCGTCCGAAGTCGCTCAGGCGATCGCGGCGATGGGGCTTACGCGGATGAGCTTGCAGGAGCTCAAGGACAAGTCGCCCGCCGACCTTCTGGCCTTCGCGGAGACGCTCGAAATCGAAAACGCGAACTCCATGCGCAAGCAGGACATGATGTTCGCGATCCTGAAGACTCTCGCCGAAGAGGGCGTGGAGATCTCCGGCTCGGGTACGCTCGAGGTGGTGCAAGACGGGTTTGGCTTCCTGCGCAGTCCCGAGGCCAACTATCTCCCAGGCCCGGACGACATCTATGTCAGCCCCTCGCAGATCCGGAAGTTCGGTCTGCGCACCGGGGACTCGGTGGTGGGCGCGGTTCGCGCCCCGCGCGAGGGCGAGCGCTACTTTGCTCTGGTCACCGTCGGTCAGATCAATTTCGAGACGCCGGAGAACGTCCGGCACAAGGTGCTGTTCGACAACCTGACGCCGCTTTATCCCGACGAGCGTCTGCGGATGGAGATCGACGACCCCACGCTAAAGGATCGTTCGGGCCGGGTGATCGACATCGTGGCGCCGCTTGGCAAGGGCCAGCGCTGCCTGATCGTCGCGCCGCCCCGGGTCGGCAAGACGGTGATGCTACAAAACATCGCCAAGTCGATCGAGAAGAACCACCCCGAGAGCTACCTGATCGTGCTGCTGATCGACGAGCGGCCGGAAGAAGTGACGGACATGCAGCGCACGGTGAAGGGCGAAGTGATCTCCTCGACCTTCGACGAGCCGGCGACGCGTCACGTGCAGGTGGCGGAGATGGTGATCGAGAAGGCCAAACGCTTGGTCGAGCACAAACGCGACGTTGTGATCCTACTGGACTCGGTGACCCGCCTTGGCCGGGCCTACAACACCGTCGTGCCGTCCTCCGGCAAGGTGCTCACTGGCGGCGTCGACGCCAATGCGCTGCAGCGCCCGAAGCGCTTCTTCGGCGCGGCGCGTAACGTCGAGGAAGGCGGCTCGCTGACGATCATCGCCACCGCCCTGATCGACACCGGCAGCCGAATGGACGAAGTCATCTTCGAAGAGTTCAAGGGCACCGGTAACTCGGAAATCGTCCTCGACCGGAAGGTCGCCGATAAGCGGATCTTCCCGGCTATCGACGTGCTGAAGTCCGGTACGCGGAAAGAAGAGCTGATCACCCCGAAGGACCAGCTTCAGAAGACCTACATCCTGCGGCGGATCCTCAACCCGATGGGGGCCCAGGACGCGATCGAGTTCCTGCTCGACAAGCTTCGTCAGTCGAAGAACAACGACGAATTCTTCCAGTCGATGAACACCTGATCCGGCGCTCCGCGGAGCGCTTCGACAGCGATTCGGCAAGGGTTAACGCGCGGCTCCCTACGCGAGTGGGGAGCCGCTTCGTTTCCGAGGGCGGATGCCTGCGACATCGCGTGCCCGTGACGTTAACGAATGCGGGTGTTTCACGTGAAACACTACCCAGTCTGACGCGCAGTTCGACGGGGATTACCCGGGCAGAAGAATGGTCGAACCGACGGTTCGTCGAGCCTCCAACGCCTCATGCGCGCGGGCCGCGTCGCACAACGGAAACGTCTGGCCGATCTCGATCTTCAGCCTGCCGGATACGGCTTGCTCAAAGACCGCGCCAGCGCTTGCATCAAGCTCAGCCGTCGTGCCGACATAGTCGGCTAACCCAGGCCGCGTGAAGAACAGCGAGCCGGATGTCGACAGCCGCCGCGCTTCCACCGGCGGCGGGGGACCGGAGGCGTTGCCGAAGCTTACGAACATCCCGCGGCGGGCCAGGCTCGCGAGCGTGCCTTCAAACGTGTCCTTGCCGACCGAGTCGTAGGCTACCGACACGCCATCACCGCCCGTGATCCGCCGTACTTCCGTAGCGACCTCCTGTGACCGGTAGAGGATCACATGATCGGCGCCTAGGCTCGCGACCTTGGCGGCCTTGGCCTCGTCGCCGACGGTCGCGATGACGACGCACCCCAACGCCTTCGCCCACTGCACCAGGAGTTGGCCCACGCCGCCCGCCGCTGCGTGGATAAGCACCGATTGGCCGGCTTGGACGGGGTACACGCGCCGCAGCAGCGCTTGTGCGGTCATCCCCTTGAGCAGCACAGCTGCGGCGGTGCGGGCGTCAACGCCGTCAGGTACATGCACCGCGCGGCCGGCGGAGACGACCTTAAACTCGGCGTAGGCGCCGGCGGCGCCCATCGCATAGGCCGCACGATCGCCGACCTTAAACCGGTCGACGCCTTCACCGATCGCGTTGACCACACCGGCGCCCTCTTGGCCCAGACCCGAGGGCAGGGTGAGGGGGTAGAGCCCCGTGCGGTGGTAGGTGTCGATGAAGTTGACGCCAATGGCGTCCTGGCGGATCCGGATCTGGCCCGGACCCGGCTCAGGGGTTGGCAGGTCGGCCAGGTAGAGAACCTCCGGCCCGCCCGTCCGATCGAACCTGACCGCCCGCATCAGCCGAGATTCCTCCTGAAGAAGTCGAGCGTGCGCTGGCCGGCGAGGTTGGCGCCGGCGTCGTCGTAGTGCTGGCCGCCGCGGCGGGCGAAGGCGTGATCCAGGCCCGGATAGCTGTGGATCTCGACCAGGCTTTGACCGTTCAGGGCCGCCTTGATCGTCGCCTGCGCTTCCTTGGAGACGAAGCCGTCTTCCTCGGCGATGTGCATCATCAGGGGGCGGGTCATCTTGTCAGCCTCGCCGACGCGGCCATCGATGCCGACGCCGTAATAGGACACCGCGGCATCGACGTCGGTGCGTGTCGCGCTGAGGAAGGCGAGCAGGCCGCCCAGACAGAAGCCGACCGAGCCGACCTTTCCGTTGCATCTCGGGTCCTGCCGCGCCGCGGCGATGGTGGCGGCGATGTCCTTCACCCCGGCGTCGACATCGAAGGCGTTGAACAGCTCGAACGCCCGCTTCCACTCGGCTTCGCTTTGGTCGGTGATGTCGATGCCGGGCTCGATCCGCCAGAACAGATCGGGGCAGATCGCCAGGTAGCCCTGAGCAGCGAGGCCGTCGGTGATCTCGCGCATCACAGCATTCACGCCGAAGATCTCCTGAATGACGACGACCGCCGCGCTCGGCGACTTCGCAGGTCGCGCCACATAGGCGGAGAAGGAACCGTCTGGGGTGGTGATGGTCTTTTGCTCAGCCATGGCGATCTCCCGTTCGTATTGGCGTCGAAGCTACTAGCGCGAGGGGGCATAGGCCCGCCATAAGGAATGCAAAGGAGCCCATGACATGAAGATTAGCGTCGAGGTGGACTGCACGCCGGAAGAGGCTCGGCGCTTCATGGGATTGCCGGATGTGAGCGTGCTCAACGACCACATCATCGACGAAATGAAGAAGCGGATGGACGCCAATATGGCGATTCTGTCGCCGGACGAGTTGGTGAAAAACTGGATGACCCTGGGCGCCGGCGCGCAGGAGCAGTTCCGCAAGCTGATGGAAGTTGGGATGGCCGCCGCCGCCCCGAGGAAATGACGGACACCATCTTCGCGCCGGCCACCGCCGCGGGCCGCGCGGCGGTGGCGATCGTGCGGCTATCGGGCCCGCAGACGGCGATGGCGGTGCGTGCGTTGGCGGGAGAGCTGCCGCCGCCGAGGCACGCCAGCCTGCGCCGCCTGTTCGCGCCCGATGGGGCCGAGATCGATCAAGCCCTGGTGCTCTGGTTCCCCGCGCCGGCGAGCTACACGGGCGAGGATGCCGCCGAACTGCACCTGCACGGCGGTCGTGCAGTAACGACGGCGACGATTGAGGCGCTGTCAGCGCTCGGCTTGCGTCTCGCCGAACCCGGTGAGTTTACGCGCCGGGCGTTCGAGCGGGGGCGGCTGGACCTGACCCAGGCGGAAGCGATCGCGGACCTGGTCGACGCCGAGACCCAGGCGCAACGTCGCCAGGCGCTGGCGCAGTTGGAAGGCCGTCTGTCACACGCCCAGGAGAGGTGGCGTGAGGCGCTGCTCAAGGTCCTGGCGCTGCTCGAAGCCGCCGTCGACTTTCCCGACGAGGAGGTGCCGGCGGACGTGGCCGACCGGGCGCGGCCAGTGCTCGAGGGTCTGATCACCGAGCTCGACGCGGCGGCGGCGGACGTGCGCCGTGGCGAGCGGGTGAGGGAAGGCTATCGGATCGCTCTGATCGGCGCGCCCAACGCCGGCAAGAGCACACTGCTCAATGCGCTGGCGAAGCGGGACGCGGCGATCGTCACCGAGATCCCCGGCACTACCCGCGACATCATCGAGGTCCCGCTGGAGCTCGCCGGCTTCAAGACGATCCTCGCCGACACCGCCGGGTTGCGGGAGACCACCGACGTGGTCGAGGCCGAGGGAGTGCGTCGGGCGGAAAGTTGGGCGGCCGCGGCAGACCTGCGGATCTGGCTGGTCGACGGCGCCGCGGGCGCTGCGCCGCAAACACCGTCGGTGATGGAGCCGGACGATGTCATCCTCAGGACCAAGCGTGACCTGGGCGAGGGAGAGGCTGACCTGCCGGGCACAGCGTTCACCGCCCGTAGCCCAAACGACGTCGCCTGGCTGGAACGCACCCTCGCCGAGCGCGTGGTGCAGGCGCTCGCCGGCGCGGAGCCGGCGGCGGCTACACGATTGCGTCATCGGCTGCTGCTGGAGGAAGCGTCCGCGCGGTTGCGGCGGTCGGTCGGTCATACCGATGCGCTAGAGCTCGCTGCTGAAGACGTCCGGCTGGCGTCCCGAGCGCTTGACGGTATTACCGGCCGGTTAGACCCGGAAACAGTATTGGGCAAGATATTCGCCAGCTTCTGCATCGGGAAATGACAATATTTCGCCCAAATGTTTCACGTGAAACACGAAGCAGGCTCGCGCATGAGGCGAGCTCGGCCGAGCGACCTTGCTTCGCGTGAAAACGATGCGCCGTGGCGCGTGAATTTCCGCACGCCTTCCGCTATATAGCCGTAGCTCGCCCCCGCTCGTCGGGGGCGTCTGCGCTTGGAGGCGCACGGTCTTGAGCTGGGACGTGATCATCATCGGCGGTGGGCACGCCGGCTGTGAAGCGGCGGCGGCGGCGGCGCGGTTCGGCGCGCGCACCCTGTTGCTGACCCACAAGATTGAGACGCTTGGCGAGATGAGCTGCAACCCGGCGATCGGCGGACTCGGCAAGGGTCACCTGGTTCGGGAGATCGATGCGCTCGACGGCCTGATGGGCCGGCTGGCCGACGGCGCGGGCATCCAGTTCCGCCTGCTCAATCGCTCGAAGGGTGCAGCGGTGCGCGGGCCGCGCTCACAGATCGACCGGCGGCTGTATCGCGACGCCATGCAAGCCGAGCTGCTGGCGACGCCGAACCTGACGGTCAAGGCGGAGGCGGTCGAGGATCTGATGATCGACAACGGTCGCGTCGTGGGCGTGGTCGGGGCCGCTGGCGAGCAGTATCCCGCCGGGCGTGTCGTGCTGACCACCGGCACCTTCCTCAAGGGGGTCATCCACCGCGGCGACGAACGGATCCCCGCGGGGCGCGTCGGGGATGCACCCGCGATCGGACTTTCCGACCGACTCTATGCGATCGGCCTGCGCATGGGGCGTCTGAAGACCGGCACACCGGCCAGGCTCGACGGCAGGACCATCGCCTGGGAAAGCCTGGAGATGCAGGCCGCGGACGACGAGCCCTTGCCGTTCTCCTTCCTCACCGACACGATCACCACGCCGCAGATCCAGTGCGGCATCACCTATACGACGGCCGAGACCCATCGGATCATCGCCGAGCGGCTGACCGAATCCGCCGTCTATGGCGGCCGGGTTTCGGGAAAGGGTCCGCGTTACTGCCCCTCGATCGAGGACAAGGTAGTTCGCTTCGCCGACAAGACCAGCCACCAGATTTTCCTGGAGCCGGAGGGCCTGGACGACGACACCGTCTATCCGAACGGCGTCTCGACGTCGGTCTCCGCCGAGACCCAGGACCTGTTCCTGCGCACCATCCCCGGCCTCGAAGCGGTGCAGGTGAAGCGGCACGGCTACGCGATCGAGTACGATTACGTCGATCCGCGCGAGCTCTTCCCTACGCTCGAAGCTAAAGCGCTTCCGGGCCTCTACCTCGCCGGCCAGATCAACGGCACGACCGGGTACGAAGAGGCCGGCGCGCAGGGTCTGGTCGCCGGGCTGAATGCGGCGCGCGCAGCGTCGGGCGCTGAGCCTGTCCAGTTCGCCCGCGACGAAGCCTACATCGGCGTGATGATCGATGACCTCGTAACCCAAGGCGTCAGCGAGCCGTATCGCATGTTCACCAGCCGTGCGGAGTTCCGCCTGACGCTGCGCGCAGACAATGCCGACCAGCGCCTGACCGCCCGTGGCGTCGAGCTGGGCGTGGTCGGATCGCATCGAGCTGAGATTTTTGCGCGTAAGGCGGCAGCGCTGGCGGAGGCTCGCACCCAGGCCAGCGCCTTGACCCTGACGCCTGCAGCGGCGGCGCGCGCGGGTTTGCCGGTGAAGGCCGACGGACAACGTCGCGACCTGCTGCAACTGCTCGCCTACCCCTCGATCGATTTCGCGGCGCTCGGTGAGATCTGGCCGCAGATCTGCGACTGGTCGCCGGCCGTGCGGGAGCAGCTGGAGATCGACGCCTCCTACGCCGGCTACCTCGACCGCCAGGCCGCAGACGCCGAGGCGCTCCGCAGAGACGAAGCGCTGCGACTTCCGGCCGATCTTGACTATGCGGGGGTCGGTGGCCTCTCTAACGAGGTGCGCGAGAAACTCGCAGCCGTTCGCCCCCTGACCCTCGGTCAGGCTGCGCGCATAGAGGGCGTGACGCCCGGCGCACTAACCGCACTGCTGGCGCATGTCCGTCGACGCGCCGCCTGACCTCCCGGCCGTGGAGGTCACGGACGCGGAGAGCTTTGTGCACGCGAGCGGCGCCACGCCAGCGCAGGTCGCCGACCTGACGAGCTATCGCGAGCTGCTTGCCGACTGGAACGAACGGATGAACCTTGTCGGCCCGGCGACGCTCGAGGTGTTCTGGAACCGTCACGCCTGGGACTCCGCTCAGCTGCTGCGATGGGCGCCCGAGGCCAGGACCTGGGCGGATCTGGGCGCTGGGGCGGGGCTGCCGGGCCTGGTGCTCGCCGTGCTGGGGAAAGGCCAGTCAGGTGTCCACGTTCACCTCGTCGAAAGCATGGCCAAGCGGTGCCGCTTCCTCACCGAGGTGGTGCAGGCGCTGGACCTTCCGGCCACCGTCCACAATTCGCGCGCGGAAGACCTGGACCTTGCTGTGGACATCGTCACCGCTCGCGCTTGCGCTCCGCTCCCGCGCCTGCTCGGGTACGCTCGGCCCTACTTGAAGGCTGGAGCGCAGGGCCTGTTCCTCAAGGGACAAGATGTAGCGTCTGAGCTTTCAGACGCCTCTAAATCTTGGGAATTTGAGGCGGATACGGTACAGTCGCTCAGTGACCCCCGCGGTCGGATCGTGCGCGTGAGGAGGCTGGGACGTGCCCGCAAAGTCTGACCGACCGCTGCGTGTGCTGGTTGTCGCCAATCAGAAGGGCGGCGTCGGCAAGACGACGACGGCGATCAATCTCGGCACCGCCCTGGCGGCCGTCGGCGAGCGGGTGCTGCTGGTCGACTCCGACCCGCAGGGCAACGCCTCCACCGGGCTGGGCGTCGGCCGGGCGCTGCGCAAGAGCACCCTCTACGATGTGCTGATGGGCGAGAAGCCGATCCTTGGCTCTGTGGTGAAGACCGACCTGCCCGGGCTCGACCTGGTGCCCGCCGATCCGGACCTTTCCGGCGTCGAGCTGGAGCTTGGCCAGCAGGCGCGGCGTTCGTTCAAGCTGCGCGACGCCTTGGAGCCGGTGCGTGCGAGCCGCGAATACACCTACGTGCTGATCGACTGCCCGCCATCCTTGAACCTGCTGACGGTCAACGCGATGGCGGCGGCCGACGCCGTGCTGGTGCCGCTTCAGTGTGAGTTCTTCGCTCTGGAGGGCCTGACGCAGCTGATGCGGACCATCGACCTGGTGCGCGGGAGCCTCAACCCCCGCCTGGAGATCCAAGGCGTGGTGCTGACTATGTACGATCGCCGCAACAGCCTGTCCGAGCAGGTGGCACGCGACGTCCGCGGCCATTTCGGCAAGACGGTCTACGAGACAGTGATCCCCCGCAACGTTCGGGTCTCCGAGGCGCCGTCGTTCGGCAAGCCGGCGCTAGTCTACGATCTGAAGTGCGCGGGCAGCCAAGCCTATCTGAAACTCGCACGAGAGGTTGTGCTGCGCGAGCGCGCGCGCCATCAGAAGCTCGCGGCGGGGGTCGCTTAAGGGAGATGTCGATGGCAGCCGAAAGCCGCAGGGGCCTGGGCCGGGGCCTGTCCGCTCTGCTGGGCGAGGCCGAGGAGGACGCGCCGGTCTACGGTGAAGGCCGTTCCATCAGCGCGGGTCCGACCCTGGAAGGCGCGCGAGAGATCCCCGTCGAGCTGATTCACAACAATCCGAACCAGCCGCGGCAGCACTTTTCCGAGACCGAGATCGCCGAGCTGGAGGAGTCCATCCGCACCTCCGGCGTGCTGCAGCCGATCCTGGTGCGGCCGGACCCGACCCGGCCGGGCGAGTTCGAGATCGTCGCAGGTGAGCGCCGTTGGCGAGCGGCTCAGCGTGCGGGCATCGCCGTCATCCCGGCGCTGGTGCGCGATCTGGGCGATGACCGCGCCTACGAGATCGCGATCGTCGAGAACGTCCAACGCGAGGACCTCAACGCGATGGAGGAAGCGCGAGCCTACGAGAAGCTCATGACGCGCATGGGGTACACGCAGGAGCTGGCGGCCAAGGCGGTCGGCAAGAGCCGCAGTCACCTGGCCAATACGCTTCGCCTGCTGCAGCTTCCCAGCCCGGTGCAGGATCATGTGCTGCATGGTCGGCTGTCGGCCGGCCACGCCCGGGCGATCCTGACCTGCGACGAACAGGAAGCCGTGGCCGAGCAGGTGCTGAGCAAGAACCTGTCGGTGCGCGACACCGAAGCTCTGGTGCGCGCCAAGGCGGCCGGTCCGAAAAAGGCTTCGGGCCCGCGTCGCGCGGTGAAGGACGCCGACACAGCCTCGTTGGAGTCCGACCTCGAGGATGCCCTCGGCATGGTCGTCGACATCGCCGATCGCGGCGGCGCGGGCGAGGTGAAGATCCGCTACGCCAGCCTCGAACAGCTTGACGAGATCTGCCGCCGCCTGACGCGCGCCTGAGCTTAGCCGAACAGGTCGCCCTGGGCCGCCGCCTTGGCGCCCTCGAGCGCGAGCAGCTTTAGCTTGGTCGCCGCGCCGCCCGGTGCGGAGAAACCGCCGAGCTTGCCGTCGGCCGCCGTGACCCGGTGGCACGGCACCACGATCGGCCATGGGTTCTCGCCCAGCGCCTTGCCGACATCCCGCGCCAGCAATTTGTCGCCCAGCCGCTCGGCGACCTCGCCGTAGGTCAGGGTCTCGCCGGGCGGGATGTTTTGCGCCACGGCGTAGACGCGGGCGTTGAACTCCGGCGCGCGGGCGAGGTCGATCGGCGCGCTGGCGAAGTCCGGCCGGCCGCCGGCCAGCAGGGCGCGAATGTCGACGATCACACCGGCGATCGATGGGGGAGGCTCGGCCTCCTCACTTCCGGGCCACCGGCGCTCGAGCGCGGTGGCGACGCGGTTGCGATCGGACTCCGGGATGCGCACGCCGATGAGCTGGTCGCCCGACCAGGCGACGGCCGCCCAGCCGAGGTCGGTGTCGAAAATGGCGAACTGGGTCATGCCCGAAAGATAGGGAATCCGCCGCCCGATCGCTGGCGGTTATCGGACATCATTGCGCGAATCAGAAGTCGACGGCGATCCCCTTGCGTTCCCAATCGCCGAAGCGGGTGGGCTCGGGGCCGCGAGGGCCGCCCTGTTCGGCGGCCTTGGCCTGGGCTTCGGCCTGGGCGGCGTGGCGCGCGGCGGCTTCCTCGAGCGCGCGGCGTGCGGCGGGCGGAAGCTCCTTGCCAGGCGCGGCGTTGGGCGGATTGGCGTCGTCCATGCGGCTCATCTAGGCCTCTCGGCGTCGAAACGCCAGCGCAGGGGGCTTGCGCCCCGGCGTCCGATGGCGCAACCCGCTCGCCGTGACCGCACCCGAAACGCCCGAGGCCGCTGGCCTGCCCGCCCGCACCGCCGCGCTCGACCTCCTGACTGCGGCGCTCTCGCGCCGCGCGGGGCTGGAGGAGGGCTTGAGCCACCCAGCCTTGAGCACCCTGTCACCGCGTGACCGCGCCTTCGCCCGCGCCGTCGTCATGGCGACGCTGCGTCACCTGGGACCGATCGACCAGGCGCTGCAGTCGCGACTTCAGAAGCCGCCGCCCGAGCGGGTCGTGCAGATTCTGCGGCTCGCCGTGGCGCAGCTCTTCGTGCTGGAGACCCCGCCCCATGCGGCTGTTTCCAGCGCCGTCGACCTCGCACAGGCGCATAAACAGAGCCAGGCATTCAAGGGCCTGGTGAACGGGGTGCTGCGCGCCCTGTTGCGCGAGCCGCCGGAAGTCTCGGATCCCGAGCGGCTCGCGCCGCCTTGGCTCTTCGCCCGTTGGACGGCGGCCTACGGCGTAGAGACCGCGCGAGCGATCGCCGAACTGATCCCGCAAGAGCCGGCGACCGACCTCTCGCTTGTCGATCCATCGGCGGCGGAGGCGGTGGCATCCGCGCTCGAAGGCGAGGTCTTGCCCGCTGGTTCGGTGCGGACCCGGCGCCGGGGCGACATCGCCGCCTGGCCGGGTTTCGACGAGGGCGCATGGTGGGTGCAGGACGCCGCCGCGGCGATCCCCGCAAGGCTGTTGCGCCTCCAGGGCGGCCAGACCGCGCTGGACCTCTGCGCCGCGCCTGGCGGCAAGACGCTGCAGCTGGCCGCTGCCGGCGCGAGGGTCACGGCGGTGGACAGGTCCGCGCCGCGCCTTGAGCGGTTGAAGGAGAACCTCCACCGCATGCAGCTCTCAGCTGAGGTCGTGGTCGCTGACGGCGCCGCGTGGAACGACGCACGCGCCTTCGACGCCGTACTGCTCGACGCGCCCTGTTCGGCGACCGGCACCTTCCGGCGCCACCCGGACGTGCTCTGGGCGGCCGGACCTGGCGATATCGTCAGCCTCGCCGGTGTCCAGAGCCGGCTGCTCGACGCCGCGGCGCGCCGGGTCTCCCCGGGCGGCGCGCTTGTCTATTGCGTCTGCTCGCTCGAGGCGGAGGAGGGCGAGGCCCAGGTTCAGGCTTTCCTGCAGCGGACGGGGGAGTTCGCGCTCGATTCGATCGCGGCGGGGGAGGGTGGATCGCCCGAAGGCAGCCTGCGTCCGGACGGAACGCTGCGAATCCTGCCGCACCACCTCCCAGGCGGCCTCGACGGCTTCTACGTCGCTCGGCTGCGCCGCACTTGATGCTCACACTGGCTTCGGAGAACGACAACCTCTGGCCGTGAGGCGCGCATCGGATTATGCCGTGCGCATGCCGAAATCGCCGATCATCGCGCCGTCCATCCTCGCGTCGGATTTCTCGCGTCTCGGCGAGGAAGCGCGCGCGGTCGAGGCGGCGGGCGCGGACTGGCTGCATGTCGATGTGATGGACGGCCACTTCGTGCCGAACATCACCATCGGCCCAGATGTCGTGAAGGCGCTCAAGCCGCACGTGAAGATCCCCTTCGACGTGCACCTGATGATCGCGCCGGTCGATCCGTTCCTGGAAGCCTTCGCCGTGGCAGGAGCCGACATCCTCAGTGTCCACCCGGAGTCAGGACCGCACCTGCACCGCACCCTACGGCGCATCCGAGAGCTGGGCGCCAAGGCGGGGGTCGTGTTCAACCCCTCGACGGACCCCTCGGCGATCGACTGGATCGTCGAGGACGTCGACCTTGTGCTGGTGATGTCGGTGAACCCCGGGTTCGGCGGCCAGAGCTTCATCACCTCCCAGCTGCGCAAGATCGAACGGCTGCGCAAGATGATCGACGCCAGCGGCTGCGACATCATCCTCGAGGTGGATGGCGGGGTGACGGCGGAGACAGCGCCGCAGTGCCTGTCGGCTGGTGCGATGGCGCTGGTCGCCGGCAGCGCCGTCTTCAAGGGCGGGCCGACCAAATACGCCGACAACATCCGCGCCTTGCGCGGCGATTGAGCCGGAGTCGATGGCGGGGGGTTCTGTCATCGACCGATTGCCGGGCCGGCAGGCCGCGATCGCGGCGCTGGTCGCGGCACGCCGCCGGCCGGGCGAGGAGTGGGTAGGGAGCCTGCTGCATCGCCTGTGGCTGGCGCGGGGCCGGCCCGAAGGGCTCGCCGCCCAGCCGCGCGACCTGCGACCCGCCGACGCCAGCGCCGGCCGTCAGATCCTCGCCGGCGCCTTCGTGCTCGGCGGCGAGACGCTGGCGCCCGGCCAGCGTGGCGACCCTTGGAACCGTCCCAGCCCTAGCCGCCGCTTCGCCGTCCTGCTGCACCGGTTTGGCTGGATGCCCGATCTGCTGGCGCTCGGGTCGGAAGGCGCTGCCGAAGGGCTTCGGCTGACGCTCGAATGGTCGCGGACATTCGGCCGTTGGAACGCCTTTTCCTGGGGCTCGGAGGTGCTGGAGCGGCGGGTGTTCAACCAGGCCTGCGCGGCGCGAGCGCTTTGTGCGCGCGCTTCGGACGCCGAATTCGCCAGCATCATTCACGACCTCTCGCGACAGGCGCGGCGGCTGCTCGAAATCGACGAGGGGCCTGCGCGCGCGGCGGAACGTGCGACGGCGGCTGCGGTCGCCGGAGCGGCGCTCGCCGGCGGCGGCGGCGAGCGGCTCCTGGCCGAAGCGCTCCGCCGGCTCCGCCGCGTGCTGCCGGCGAGCGTCACGCCGGACGGAGGTCACGCCTCTCGCAACCCACAGGCCGCGGTGGAGTTGGCTTTCGACCTCGCCACGCTCGACGGCGCATTGGCGCAGCGAGGCCTTACGTCGCCGGACGAGCTGCTTGGCGCGCTCGACCGCCTGTCCGGCGCCGTTCGCTTCTTCACCTTGGGCGATGGCCGGCTCGCGGCGTTCCAGGGCGGAGAGTCTCTGGACCGCGCCTATGTGGCCGCCGCGCGCCTGCAGGACAGCGCCGACGACCGGCCTTCGCCGGCAACCCGCAATGGATATCACCGCCTGGAATCGCGCAGCCTGCAGGTCGTGGCCGACGCCGCCGCGCCGGCGCCAGGTCCGTGGAGCGTTTCGGCTTGCGCCCAGCCGCTCGCCATCGAAGTGCTGGCGCAGGGACGCAGGCTTATCGTCGGCGGTGGTTGGTCGCCGGACGCCGCAGCCGCTCAGGCCATGCGGCTGGTCGACGCCGCATCGACCGCGTCCATCGGCGACGCGGCTTGCGGCGAGCCCTTACGTGGCTTTGCCGCCCGGGCGCTTGGGCCGCGCTTGGACGACATCGCCTATCGCGTGGAATCGGCGCGGCGCGAAGCTGCGGACGGCCTGTGGTTGGAGATGGCGCACGATGGCTGGGCTGAGAGGTTCGGCCTGCGCCACGAACGCAAACTCTACCTCGGCGTCGAGGCCGACGAGCTGCGCGGCGAGGACCGCTTCGCGCCCGTTCGGGAGACGGCTGATCCCGCCGGGCGACGCTTCGTGCCCTTCACCGTGCGCTTCCACCTGCACGACGAGGTGCAGGCGCAGGTGGCGCGCGATCGCAAGAGCGTGCTGCTGAGGTTTGGTGGCGACGATCACGGCTGGTGGCTGCGCAGCGATGCGCTGGAGGTCACGCTCGAGCCGTCGGTGCATTACAGGCTCGGCCAGCCCAGGCGCACACAGCAGGTCCTGCTGCGTGGGCAGGTGCGCCTGTCCGAAGGCGCCCGCGTGCGCTGGAAGCTCTCCTCGGCCGCCCGCGCCGACGCACCAAGTTGACGCCAGAGGGGGTGCGGCTTAAGTCGAGCCCATCCTGCGTGACTGGCGATTGAAGGTGGGCGACCACCGGGGAGCGCGGGAGATCCAACACACCGCCGCTCGCCTGGGCATTTTCCTTCTGACCGATGAGGAGAACGCCGTGCCCGCCGCTCCCGACTTCCCCGCCGCCCCCGACCGCGCCCCCATTCGGCGAGCGCTGATTTCGGTTTCCGACAAGACCGGCCTGATCGCCGCCGCCCGCACCCTGGCGGAGCTGGGCGTCGAGCTCGTCTCGACCGGCGGCACGCGGAGAGCCATCGCCGACGCCGGCCTGGCGGTGAAGGACATTTCCGAGCTCACCAGCTTTCCCGAGATGATGGACGGACGGGTGAAGACACTGCATCCCATCGTCCACGGCGGCCTGCTGGGCGTGCGCGACGCGCCCGAGCACAAGAAGGCGATGGAGGCGCACGGGATCGGCGGGATCGATCTCGTCTACGTCAACCTCTACCCATTCGAGCAGACGGTCGCGTCCGGCGCGAACTACGAGACCGCGGTCGAGAATATCGACATCGGCGGTCCGGCGATGATCCGCTCGGCGGCCAAGAACCACGGCTACGTCTCCGTCTGCACCGAGATCGCCGATGTCGAGGAGGTGCTGGCGGAGCTGAAGGCGCAGGGCTCGACTGGGCTGGAGCTGCGCAAGCGTCTCGCGGCGCGGGCGTATGCGCGGACGGCGGCCTATGACGCGGCGATCTCCGGCTGGTTCGCCCAGGCGCTGGGCGAGACGGCGCCGAAGCGGCGCGCCTTCGCCGGCGAACTGGTGCAGACGATGCGCTATGGCGAGAACCCGCACCAGGCGGCCGCCTTCTATCGCTTCGCCAACCCCCGAACCGGCGTCGCAACCGCGCGCCAGCTCCAAGGCAAGGAGCTGAGCTACAACAACATCAACGATACCGATGCGGCTTATGAACTGATCGCCGAATTCGACCCGGGTAAATCTCCGGCTTGTGCGATCATCAAGCACGCCAACCCCTGCGGCGTCGCCACGGGCGGCTCGCTGGCGGAGGCGTATGAGCGGGCGCTGGCCTGCGACCCGACGAGCGCGTTCGGCGGCATCGTCGCGCTGAACACGCGGCTGGATGCGGCGACGGCGGCCAAGGTGCTGGAGATCTTCACCGAGGTGGTGATCGCCCCCGACGCCGACGAAGACGCCGTCGCCCTGTTCCGCAAGAAGAAGAACGTGCGCCTGCTGGTGACAGGCGGTCTGCCGGATCCGCATGCGCCGGGTGAAGTGTTCCGCTCGGTCTCGGGCGGTTTCCTGGTGCAGGACCGCGATACCGCCAATCTGACGCCGGCCGACCTGAAGGTGGTCACCAAGCGTGCGCCGACCGACGAGGAGGTGCGCGACATGCTGTTCGCCTTCACCATCGCCAAGCACGTGAAGTCGAACGCCATCGTCTACGCCAAGGTAGGGCAAACGCTGGGCGTCGGCGCGGGCCAGATGAACCGCAAGGATTCCGCGCGGATCGCCGCCCTTCGCGCCGCCGACTTCGGCCTCGATCTGAAGGGCTCGGCGTGCGCCTCCGAAGCCTTCTTCCCGTTCCCGGACGGCCTGCTCCAGGCGGCGGACGCCGGCTGTACGGCGGTGATCCAGCCTGGCGGCTCGATTGGCGACGATAAGGTCATCGAAGCCGCCGACGCGCGCGGGATCGCCATGGTCTTCACCGGCGTGCGGGTGTTCCGGCACTGAGCGCTCGCTCCCCCTCGTGGGAGGGAAGCTACTTCCGCCGCCGCTTTGTCTCGCTCGCCAACGCAAGCTCGCGCAGGGCGGCATTGGCGATGGTGAGCTTGGCGAAGGTCCAGGGACCGCCAGACGCTTCGATTTCCATGAGCGTTCGGCGTGCCGCGTCGGCCTGGTTGCGGCGTGGCTCGGTCCAGGATCGCACCGCGTGGCGGGCGTCGTTGACGTCGCGCGGCCTGCGGGCGTCGGCCGAGTTCATCACGGCGCGCGCCAGCGAGGCCTGCTCGGTCAACAGCTCCTCGATCAGCCGCCGCAGCGCCGTGCGTTCGAAACTGTCGCCCACCGCATAGGCGGCCGCCGCATAGCGCAGCCGGTCGAAGGCGAAGGCCTCGCCGGCGGCGTGATAGATCAGCGCCGCGTCGCGTAGCGGCCAGCTCGCGTGGGCGGCGAGGTCGACGAGGTCGGCCGCGCTGCTGACCGACTGCAGCACCGAGGCCTGCAGCGCGAGGTCGGCCGGCGCGCCCGCCTCGACGAGCTTGTCGGCGCGGGCGCGGATCGCCTCGCGCTCGACCGGCGAGGAGATCTCGTCGGTCAGCTCGCGCAGCTTGCGGAAGCCGTCGCCATAGCGGGCGGTCAGGGCATGGACTCCGGACCCCCCGCGCGCGGCCCGCCTGGCAAGCCAGAAGCTCGCGCCGCGCAACGCCGAGACCATCTGCCGATAGAGCGCCATCTGGCCGGCGGCGGCGATCTTGCCGTCGAGCGCCGAGACGGCGGTCCAGAGCGCGTCGAAATCGAGCACCGCCTTGGCCGCATCATAGGCGGTGACGAAGGCGTCGACGTCGCAGTTGGCGGCGCGCATCAGGCGGCTAGGGAAGCTCGGCCCGCAACGGTCGACGATGTCGTTGGCGACGACGGTGGCGATGATGTCCGGCCGTAGGCGGTGGCGGTGGATCACCTCGTCGTACTTGCGAAGCGGCTTGGGGAAATAGGCGGTGAGCGCGGTCTCGAACCACGGGCCCTCGTGCCCTTCTGCCGTGGTCATCCGGCGCTTCAGCTCGAGTTTGCCGTAGGCCAGCAGCACCGCCAGCTCCGGTCGCAGCAGGCCCTGACCGGCCTCCGCGCGCGCGGCGATCTCGACGCGCGTCGGCAGGCCCTCGACCTTACGATCGAGCCGGCCCGCGGCCTCCAGCTCGGCCATGAACTCCGCGTGCGGCCCAAGTTCGCCGGCGGCGTCCAGCTCCAGCAGCGAGAGCGCCAGCGTCTGGGCGTAGTTGTCCTGCAGCACGTGAGCGGCCACGTCCGCCGTCATCGACTTCAGCAGTGTGTCGCGGCGTTTGCGATTGAGCTTGCCCGAGCGCTCCAGCGCCCCGGTGACGATCTTGATGTTGACCTCGTGGTCGGAGGAATCGACCCCGGCCGAATTGTCGATCGCGTCGGTGTCGATGCGCCCGCCGGCCCGCGCAAATTCGATCCGCGCGGCCTGGGTGACGCCGAGGTTGGCGCCTTCGCCGACCACCTTGACCTTCAGATCGCCGGCGTCGACCCGCACCGCGTCGTTGGCCTTGTCGCCGACGTCGAGATTGGTTTCACGTGACGCCTTCACATATGTGCCGATGCCGCCGAGGTAGAGGAGCTCCGCCGGCGCCTTGAGGATGGCGTTGATCAGCTCCGCCGGGGCGAGTTCTTCGGCGGTGACGCCAAGCGCCGCGCGGACCTGGCGCGACAGCGGGATCGATTTCTGGGTGCGCGGAAATACGCCGCCGCCCTCGGAGATGGCGGTGCGGTCGTAGTCGTCCCAGGACGAACGGGGCAGGGCGAACAGCCGTTGGCGTTCGGCGAACGATCGCGCCGGATCGGGATCCGGATCGAGGAAGACGTGGCGGTGGTCGAAGGCGGCGACCAGGCGGATCTGCTCTGACAACAGCATGCCGTTGCCGAACACGTCGCCCGACATGTCGCCGACGCCGATGACGCTGAAGGGATCGGCCTGGATGTCCTTGCCGAGCTCGCGGAAGTGCCGCTTCACCGCCTCCCAGGCGCCGCGGGCGGTGATGCCCATTTCCTTGTGGTCGTAACCGGCCGAGCCGCCGGACGCGAAGGCGTCGCCCAGCCAGAAGCCGTAGTCGGCGGCGACCCCATTGGCGATGTCGGAGAAGGTGGCGGTTCCCTTGTCGGCGGCGACCACCAGGTAGGGATCGTCGCCGTCGTGTACGACGACGCCTTGCGGATGCTGCACACGGCCGCCTGGCGTCAGGTTGTCGGTGATGTCCAGCAGGCCGAACAGGAAGGTCCTGTACGCCGCGACGGCCTCGGCGCGGGTCGCCTCGGGCGCTGCCCCGCGTGGGAGGGTCTTGGGATAGAAGCCGCCCTTCGATCCCACCGGCACGATCACCGCGTTCTTGACCTGCTGCGCCTTGGCGAGGCCTAACACTTCGGTGCGGAAGTCGTCGCGCCGGTCGCTCCAGCGCAGGCCGCCACGCGCCACCGGGCCGAAGCGCAGGTGTACGCCCTCGACGTTCACAGCCCAGACGAAGATCTCGCGGAACGGCTTGGGCGCCGGCAGGTCGGCGAGCTCTCCGCTGGCGATCTTGAAGGAAATGTAGGGCTTGGGTCGGCCGTCCGGGCCGTCGAGGTAGTAGTTGGTGCGCTGGATTGCCTGCACCAGCAGGGCGAGACGCCGCAACACCCGGTCCTCGTCGAGGCTCGGCACATGGTCGAGCGCGTCCAGGATCTCGCCCATCACCGCCTCGCCTTGCTCGCGGCGGGCCTCGACCGGAGCGCGGATCGCCGGGTCGAAGCGGGTGCGGAAGAGGTCCAGTATCAACCTCGCGACCTCGGGATTATTCGACAGCGCCTCCTCCTGGGCGCGCTGTAGCGGGTCGAGCCCGGACTGTTGGCGATAGCGCGCAAGGGCCCGGACCAGCGCCGCCTCGCGCCAGGAGACCGACAGCTCGAGCACCAGCCGGTTGAAGCCGTCGTTCTCGGTCTCGCCGGTCCAGACCGCGACGACGGCCTCCTCGAAGGCGGCCTTCACATCGGAAAAGACCAGCCGCTCGCCGCGGACATCCTCGATCTCGAAGTCGTGGATCCAGACCGTCGGCTGGCCGGGGCGCGTGATGTCAAAACCCGCCTCGGCCAGCGCGCGCAGGCCCATGCCTTCGAGGATCGGCATGGCGTCCGCCAGCGGGATGGGCTCGCCGGTGCGGTACAGCTTGAAGCGGAAACGGGTGGGACCATCCCCAGGCGGACGATAGGCGCGGGCGCGTACTGGCGTATCGCCCAGCGCTTCGATCACGGCGATGTCGGCCAGCGCCTCCTGGGCGTCGAAGCGGTCCTGATAGCCGGGCGGGAAGGCGTCGCGGTACGCAGCCAGCGTCGCGGCGACCTGCGCCGCAGGTCCGTCGCCGGCGCGCACGGCGGCCTCGAAACGCTCGCCCCAGCCGCGGGCGAGATCGGCGATACGGGCTTCCAGCACCTTGACGTCGGGCCAGGCATGCCGGCCGGGTGCGAAGCCGATGATGTAATGGACCCAGGCGAGCGGCGCGGCGAGCAGCGTGGGATAGGCGGCCGACACCCGGCCGCCATAGGCCTGGGCCAGCATCTCGCCGGCCCGGCGCTGTAGTTCGGAATCGTACTGGTCGCGCGGCGTGAACATCAGCACTGAGGCGAACCGGTCGAGCGGATCGCGCCGCTCGAACAGCGCCGTGCGGGGCCGGTCGGAGAGGTGCAGCACGCCCACGGCCAGCGTCAGCAGCTCATCCTCGCCGATCTGGAAAAGCTCGTCGCGCGGCAGGTTCTCGAGAATGTTCTTGAGCCGCTTCTCGTTGTGGCTGCCGGGCAGGGCGTCCGCGCGCTCGACCACCCGCGCCGCCTTCTCGCGCAGCAGCGGGACTTCTGCGATCGGCTGGTCGTAGGCCTCGGCGGTGAACAGGCCGACGAAGCGCGTCTCGCCGCTCGGCCGGCCGGCGACGTCGTAGCGCTTGATGCTGACGTAATCGAGGTAGCCGCGGCGGTGCACCCGGCTCTTGATGTTAGCCTTGGCGACCAGCACTGCGGGCTCGCCGAAGATGCGGTCCTTGGCCTTCTTTACCAGCACCGCCGGCTCGTTAGCGCGCCTCAGGATGTTGCGCTCTGGATCGCGCAGGATGCCGAGGCCGTCCTTGGCCTGGTACAGCGGCTCCTCCGGCGCGTAGTCGCCGTTCGGCAGCTTGGGATATTCGTAGATCCGCGCGCCCAGGAACACGAAGTGCTGGGATTCCAGCCAGGCGAGGAAGGCCAGCATCTCCGGCGTGGCCTTGTCCGGGTGCGCCGCGGCCTCCTCTCGCGTGCTGCGCATCAGCGCCAGCATGGCCTGGAAGTCGTCGACCGCGGCATGGGAGTCCGCAAGCGTCGCAGCGATCCCGGCGCGCAGCTCGGCCATGCGATCCGCGCCCACGGCCTGCAAGATCACCTGGATCATGGATTCCCGGCGCGGCGTTCCGCTCACGCCGCGCTCGCCGGCCCGGTCGCGCCGCACTTCCACGATCGGGTGGAACATGGCGCGCACGGTCAGGCCCTGATCGGCAATCTCGCCCATGATGCTGTCAACCAGGAAGGGGCGGTCGTCCTGGATAATCTCCAGGCGATCGAGGCCCACGGCGTCGCCCAGCACCGGCGCGATCCGCACCAGCGGTACGCGACCTCGACGCTTTTCACCGAATCGCCAGAAGTCGGCCAGGTTGGCGGCGAGGTCGTTGGCGGACAGCTCCGGCAGCTCGTCGCGAACGGTGTCGGCGGCGACCTGCTCGGCGAACGAATTCGTCGCACACTTGTCGGCTGGTCGACCGACGTTCTTGATAATTGAGCGTATCAAAGAGGGCGGGGCGCGTCGCAGTGCTCTCATCGACGCGCCTCCGCACCCTGAGCGAGGACGCCGCCGGAGGAGAGTTTCCGGCGGCGTGCGGTCCCGCCGTGGGGGGGCGGCGGTTTGCTCAGGGCTCGCTGCACCCGCGGGCTCTTGGGGCGGGCGCACCTGTCGCGGCCGGGGCGACCGCGACAACGGTTAGATAGGTAAACGGCGGGCAACGAAAAGTTCCCCCTGGCCATACATTATCGTGATCGGCGCTTGACAGGCTGATCGGGCGGTCGGTCCGGCTTGACCTCGTTAAGCTGCTGGGGCGCGCCGTCGGCGGAGAGCAGCACGGCGATCCAACGCGTGCCGTCGAACTGCGCCAGGATCACCATCATCATCACGGTGAGCGGCGTGGACAGGAACGCGCCCACCACGCCCCAGATCGAACTCCAGAAGGCGAGCGCGAGCAGCACGGCCACCGGATCGATGTTCAGGCTGCGGCCCTGCATCCGCGGATAGATCACATTGCCGACCACGGTGGTGATGGCGTTCAGCACGACGAGCAGCACGATCGCCTGCCAGTAACCGTCGAACTGCAGCAACGCGAACAGCGGCGGCGCGGCGCCGGCCAGGATCCCGCCGATCACCGGGATGTAGGAGGCGATGAAGATCAGGAAGGCCCAGAAGGCGGCGTCGTTCAGCCCCACCGCCAGCATGACGAAGTAGCAGGCGACCGCGATCATGCCGCCGGTGACCGTCTGCACCCAGAGATACTGCTCGACTCCGTCGCGGATGCGCAAAAAGCCGGTCACCGCGTCCTGCCGCTCCTCTCGCGTGCGGAACAGCGAGACCATCTTGCGCTCGAAGCTGCGCCGCGAGGCCATGATAAAGGCGGCGTAGACGATCACGAAGCCGGCGGTGGAGGTGAAGTTCTGCAGCCCCTTGGCGATGATGCCGATGTAGCGCGTCGGATCGAGCTGTTGGGCAAGCGTGCTGATGCTCACCGGGGCGACGACGCCCAGCATATGGGCGATCTCGGCGATCAGGTGATTGAGCTTCGGCGTGTAGCCGATCAGCTGGGTCCCGAAGCTGGTGGCGTTCTCGGCGACGAAGAAGGCGCTGCCGCCGAACATCAACAGGGTAAGCAACACCGCAAGCGGCAGCGCTGCGCGCCGCGACACGCCCGGCAGGCGATGCTCCAGCACCCGGGCGAAGCCGTCGATCATGATGGCAAGGAACACCGCCAGCGCCAGCGGCGTGAGAATGCTGGAAAGCCAGTAAAGCGTGGCGCCGGTCGCGATCACCGCGAGCACCACCAGGGCGTTGCGGGATACGGCGGAAGACTCGGCGGCCGTCATGTGTCCCTTTCGTTTCACGCAGAGCGAACTGTCTGCGGCGCGGGGGCTTGCGTCAATCGCGCCAATGCGGAGAGCTTGAGCGGATGAAAGACCGGCGCGTTCCACCGGGCGCCCGAACCAGAAAAGGACCGGCCATGGCCGACGACGGCGTTCTGATTGGCGTTTCCGATCTTCCGCAGCAGCTGCGACTCGACCGGGCGAACCGGCACGGCATCGTCGCCGGCGCGACCGGCACCGGTAAGACCGTGACGCTGCAGGTGCTGGCGCAGGGCTTCTCGGACGCCGGCGTGCCGGTGTTCGCCGCCGACGTGAAGGGCGACCTCTCAGGCGTTTCGATCGCCTGCCAGCCCAACGACAAGCTGCTAGCGCGCGCGGAGAAGCTGGGCGTGACGCTGCAGCCGGCCGCGGCGCCGGTGATCTTCTGGGACCTGTTCGGCCAGAGCGGCCATCCGATCCGCGCCACGGTCTCCGAGATGGGGCCGCTGATGCTGTCGCGGCTGCTGGACCTGAACGACGTGCAGGAGGGCGTGCTGAACGTCGTCTTCCGCGCGGCGGACGAGGAAGGCCTGCTGCTGCTCGACCTGAAGGACCTGCAGGCGGCGCTGACCTACGCCTCGGACAACGCCAAGGCGCTGAGCGCCAAGTACGGCAACATCGCCGTGGCGACGGTGGCCTCGGTGCAGCGCAAACTGCTGGTGCTGGAGAACCAGGGCGCCGCCAAGCTGTTCGGCGAGCCGGCGCTCGACCTCTCCGACCTGATGCGCAAGGACGCCCAGGGGCGCGGCGTGGTGAGCTTGCTCGCAGCCGACAAGCTGATCGGCTCGCCCCAGCTCTACGCCACCTTCCTGCTGTGGCTGATGAGCGAGCTGTTCGAGCAGCTTCCGGAGGTCGGCGACCCCGAAAAGCCCAAGCTGGTGTTCTTCTTCGACGAGGCTCACCTGCTGTTCAACGACGCCCCCAAGGCGCTGCTGGAAAAGATAGAGCAGGTGGTGCGGCTGATCCGCTCGAAGGGGGTCGGCATCTATTTCATCACCCAGAACCCGGCCGACGTGCCCGACACCGTGCTGGGCCAGCTCGGCAACCGGGTGCAGCACGGCCTGCGCGCCTACACGCCCGCCGACCAGAAGGGCCTGCGCGCCGCGGCGCAGAGCTTCCGCACCAACCCGAAGTTCGACACCGCCGAGGCGATCCAGGCGCTGGGCGTGGGCGAGGCGTTGGTCTCCGTGCTCGATGAGAAGGGCGCGCCGACGATGGTCGAGAAGACCTCGATCCGGCCGCCGAACTCGCGCATCGGTCCGGCGACCCTGGACGAGCGCAAGCAGCTCCTGGCTTCCAGCCCGGTGCGCGGGATCTACGACCAGGTGCAAGATCGCGAATCGGCCTTCGAGATGCTCAAGGAGCGCGCCGAGCAGAAGGCCGCCGCAGCCGAAGCGCCGCCGGCTGCCGCCGCGCCTCAGCCGCCAGCTCGGGAGCGGCCGTCGGAGAGCGCGCAGATGGTCGACGCCTTCGCAAAGTCGATGCTGCGCACGCTGGGGTCCCAAGTCGGCCGCCAGCTGATCCGCGGCGTGCTCGGCGGCCTGATGGGCGGCGCGACAGGAAGCCGAAGGCGCTGAGGGGGGCGGCCCAAGGCGCTGGCGCCAGGGCTGCCTCACCGATATGATAGCTCAAGAAAACCAATGCTTAAGCTAGATGAGCGCCGCCGAAAACGCCGCCCCGGACCTGGATGACGCCGTCGGCGCCTTCGACCCTCGAAGGCCGATCGATCCGTCGCGCTCGCTCATCCCGGCCGTGCGCCGCCTCAATGAGCACCGGGTCGCTCGCGGCTTCTGGCCGAAGATCCGCCGCGTCGCCGCGCACGTGCCGTTCGCGGCCGATGCGCTCGCCGTCTGGTACTGCGCCCGCGACGACGAGACGCCGACCGCCGCCAAGGGCATGATGCTGGCCGGCCTCGCCTACTTCGTGCTGCCGACCGACGCCCTGCCGGATTTCCTGCCGTTGCTGGGCTACACCGACGACGCGGCGGTGTTCGCGGCGTTGCTGAGCCTGGTCGGGCGCAACCTCAAACCGCGCCATCGGCAGGCCGCGCGCGAAGCGATCGTCCGCATCCGCGCCGAGGCCTGAGGTCAGCCTGCACTGATCCCGCCGTCGATCTTCAGCTCGGCGCCGGTGACGAAGCGGCTCTCGTCCGAAGCCAGGTAGAGCACCGCGTCGGCCACGTCTCGCGGCTCGCCGATCCGGCCGAGCGGGACCTGGCGGCCGAGCTTGGCGTCGGTCTCCTCCTTGCCGAGGCGGGCGCGCAGCGGGTCGAGCAGCGGCGTGTCGATGAAGGCCGGGTGGACGGAGTTACAGCGAACGTCGGAACCATCCCGGGCGCAGTGCAGAGCGATGCTTTTGCTCAGCAGCCAGACCGCCGCCTTTGAGGCGTTGTAGCCGGACATGTTGTGCCCGGCGACCAGCCCGGAGATCGAGGCGATGTTGACGATCGAGCCGGGGGCGTTGCGCCGCATGTATTTCAAGGCGTGCTTGGCGCCGAGGAAGACGGAGTCGACGTTGATGCTCATCGACCGCTTCCAGTCGTCGAAGCTGAGCTGCTCGACGTCGCCGATCAGAAACACCCCGGCGTTGTTGACCAGGACTGAAATGCCGCCCATGGCCGCGTCGGCCTCTTCCAGGGCGTAGATCCACTGATCCTCCTTGGTCACGTCGAGAGGCACGGCGAAAGCTTGGCCCGGAAAATCCGCCGCGATCTCGACCGCCATGGCATCCGCGCCCGACGCATTGATGTCCGCGAGCGTCACGACCGCGCCTTCCTCGGCCAGCCGGCGTGCGATCGCTGCGCCCAGCCCCCGGGCGGCGCCGGTGACGAACGCCTTCTTGCCAGCGACCCGGCCCGCCATGACTGCTTCCTCCAGACTGCGGGCCGGACGCTAGAGAGCGACCCTGCTGTGCGCAAGCGCGGGGCTGGCTTGCACGCCGTCCAGGGGAGCGATAAGCCCGGAGGGTCGCTCGACATGGATCCATCGTGAGTGGGGGGCTCCGACGTGACCGAGCCCTATCGCCATCGCGGCATCGTCACCTTCGCGGTCATGATGGCGACGCTGATGAACACGCTGGACAGCACCATCGCCAACGTGGCGCTGCCGCACATCCAGGGCTCGCTCTCCGCCGCGCCGGACGAGATTGGATGGGTGCTGACCTCCTACATCGTGGCCGGCGCCATGGTCACGCCGGCCTCCGGGTGGATCTCCAATCGCTTGGGCTACAAGAACACGCTGCTGTTCAGCCTGATCGGCTTCACCGTCGCCTCGATGCTCTGCGGCGTCGCCTCGAACCTGCCGGAACTGGTGATGTTCCGGATGGTGCAGGGCGCGTTTGGCGCCTTCAGCGTGCCGCTGTCGCAGGCGGTGTTGCTCGACGTCAATCCGCCCGAGCGCCATGCGCAGGCGATGGCGACCTGGGCGATGGGAACCCTGATCGGCCCGATCTTCGGCCCGGTGATCGGCGGCTATCTGACGGAGCAGGCATCCTGGCGGTGGTGCTTCTACATCAACCTGCCGCTGGGCGCCCTGACGATCGCCTTGATCTGGCTGTTCATGGGCTCCGATCGCCAGCACCAGAAGCGCCGGTTCGATGCGCTTGGCTTCCCCACCCTGATCACCACCGTCGCCTGCGTGCAACTCGTGATAGATCGCGGCCCAGGCCGGGACTGGTTTTCCTCGTCGGAGATCTGGGCCGAGGCCCTGATCGGGCTCGCGGCGTTCTGGGTGTTCGTCGTGCATACGATGACCACCAGGAACCCGTTCATCGACCCATCGCTGCTGCGCGATCGCAATCTCGTGGGCTCGACCGTGTTCGGCTTCTTCGGGAGCGCGCTGATCTTCGGTTCGCTGGTGCTGATGCCGATCTTCATGCAGACGCTGTTGGGCTTTCCGGTGCTCACCGCCGGCGTCATCAGCATTCCTCGGGGGTTGGGGTCGCTGGTGAGCATGGCGCTGCTTCCGCACTTGGCCAGTCGGTTCGGAATGCGCTCGCTCCTCCTGACCGGGCTTTTTCTGACCGGGGTCAGTTACTGGCAGGCGATGCAGTTCGACCTGACCGTGGGGGCGGGTCCGTTGATCGTGGCCGGCGTCTTCCAGGGACTGGGGCAGGGTCTGTTCTTCGTGCCGATGACGGCGCTGGCCTTCGCGACCGTGCCGCCCGAGCAGCGCGCGGAAGCTTCGTCGCTGTTCAACGTGATCCGCACGCTCGGGACCAGCGTGGGGATCTCCACCATGCAGGCGCTAATCGTTCGCAATTCGCAGGTGGCGCACGCCTCGCTGACCGCCGGCGTCACGCCGAGCGATCCTGTGGTGCACGCGGCCTTGTCGGGGGGTCTAGGGTCAGGCGGCGGGGCAGGGCTGCAGGCGCTCGAGCAGGAAATCTCGCGCCAAGCCAACATGATCGCCTATCTCGACGATTTCCGGGCGCTGTTCCTGCTCACCGTCATCTGCGTGCCCATGGTCTTCCTGCTGCAGGAGAACCGGCGCAAGGCCGCCGACGTCGTGCACGTTGCAGCGGACTAGCCGTCGAAGCTAGGAAGGCTGTCGCCGGGCGAATGGCTGGGCCGTAGAGGGGAGCGTGATGCTCGCACCGACCGAAGGTGGGGCCGCCGGGCGCCGCGGCGTCGTGCGCGCGAGAGACGGCGTTTGACCGATCAGCCCTATCCCAACCGCGGCCTGGTCACGGCCGCCGTCATGCTGGCGGCGCTGATGAACACGCTGGACAGCACGATCGCCAACGTGGCGCTGCCGCACATCCAGGGTTCGCTGTCGGCCTCGCCGGACGAGATCGGCTGGGTGCTGACCTCCTACATCGTGGCCGGCGCCATGATGACGCCGGTCTCGGGCTGGATCACCACCGTGATCGGGGCGAAGAAGACGCTTCTGCTCTCGGTCGCCGGCTTCACCCTGGCCTCGATGCTGTGCGGCGTGGCCTCAAGTCTTCCAGAGCTCGTGCTGGCGCGCATTGCGCAGGGCGCGTTCGGGGCCTTCGCCATTCCGCTGTCGCAGTCGGTCCTGTTGAACATCAATCCGCCGGAGAGGCACGCCCAGGCCATGGCGTTATGGGCCACGGGGACCGTGCTGGGGCCGATCTTCGGCCCGGTGGTCGGCGGCTATCTGACCGAGCAGGCGTCTTGGCGCTGGTGCTTCTACATCAACGTGCCGCTTGGGATCCTAACGCTGGCGTTAGCGTGGCTGTTCATGAGCTCGGACGGCCGCGCCCAGCCGCGCCGCTTCGACGGCCTCGGCTTCTCCGCCTTGATCATCGCGGTCGCGTGCGTCCAACTCGTCGTCGACCGCGGGCCCGGCCAGGACTGGTACTCTTCCGCCGAGATCTGGACGGAGACCATCATCGGCCTCGCGGCGGTCTGGGTGTTCATCATCCACACCCTGACAACCGAGCATCCCTTCATCGATCGATCGCTGATGCGCGATTCCAACCTCGTGGGCGCCACGCTGTTCGGGTTCTTCGCTGGAACCCTGATGTTCGGCTCGATGGCGATCCTGCCGATCATGATGCAGTCGTTGATGGGCTATCCGGTGATGACGGCCGGCATCATCAGCATGCCGCGAGGCCTCGGCACCCTTGCGAGCCTGGTGCTGCTGCCGCACCTGGCCGCGCGGTTGGGCATGCGGGCGATGCTGCTGCTGGGATTGCTGACGACCGGATGCGCCTATTGGCAGATGATGCACTTCGACCTGTCGATGGGGCCGCAGCCACTGATCGTGTCCGGCATCGTCCAGGGGCTCGGGCAGGCGTTGTTCTTCGTGCCGCTCACGACTCTCGGCTTTGCCACTGTGGATCCGCGCATGCGGGCGGAAGCGTCCGCAATGTTCAACCTGGTGCGCATGCTGGGCATGAGCATCGGCATCTCACTCATGCAGGCGCTGGCCGTGCGCAATTCGCAGCTGGCTCACGCCTCTATGGCCGGCCAAGTGACCCCGAGCGACGCGGTGGTTCACGCCACGGCGTCGCACCTCTTCCGCGGAGACGGCGCGGCGCTCGCGGCTTTCGACGCCGAGATCTCACGCCAGGCGAGCATGATCGGCTTCCTCGACGACTTCCGCGTGCTGTTCGTGCTCACGGTGGCGTGCGTGCCGATGGCGTTTCTGCTGCGCAGCCAGAAGCGGGCGAAGGTCGACCTCGCCCATATCGGCGCAGACTAGCGAGGCTTCAGGCGTGGCCGACGACCTGCTGGGCCTGCTCCTTGCGCGCGGCGTAAACGCCGGCGAAGTCGATCGGGTCGAGCAGGAAGGGCGGATAGCCGCCCTCGGCGGTGATATCGGCGATGATCCGGCGCGCGAACGGGAACAGGTAGCGCGGGCATTCGATCAGCAGGACGGGCTCGATGTCTTCGGCGCCGACGCCGCTGATCTGGAAGACGCCGCCGTAGAGCAGCTCGACCACGAACAGCGGGCCGTCGTCGCGGCTGGCGCGCGCCGAAAGCTTTAGTTCGACTTCGAACAGGCCGTCTTCCCGCCCGCGGGCGTTCATCTCGACGCCAAGGTCGATCTGCGGCTGGGCGGCGTCGCCGCGCAGCGAGTCGGGCGCACGGGGATTCTCGAACGAGAAGTCGCGGACGAATTGGGCGAGGATCCGGATGCCGGGGGGCTCGGCGGCCTGCTCAGGCGCGCCCGCGCCGGCGTCGATATCGGTCATTGTGAAGGTTCAGATCCTGCTGGCGATGCGCGACGTTTACGCATCAGTTGCGCGGGCGGGCTATCATGGCGCCATGGCCGATGCAACGTCGCCCCTGACGGGAACGTTCCACCGTCCTATATAGGGTTGCTGAGGTCCTAACCGCTGGCCTGAAGAGACGTCTTTGCAAGTTCTTGAACTCATCATTTTCGCCGGCCTGGCGGCCGTCGTGCTTTATCAGCTCTATTCGGTGCTGGGCCGCAGGGTCGGCCGGCAACCGGAAGAGCACGCCGCGCCGGAGCCGGCGGGTCCCGTCGTGCGCCCGGCCGACCGTCCATTGGAGGCGCCCGACGAGGGAATCAGCCTGACCGGCCTCGCCGCCGTCCGGGCGCGCGACCCGTCCTTCGACGTGGGCCGCTTCCTCGGCGGGGCGAAGGGCGCCTACGAAATGATCGTCAAGGCGTTCGCCGCAGGCGATCGGACCATGCTGCGCAATCTTCTCGCGCCCAATGTGATGGCGAGCTTCGACACTGCGATCGCTGGGCGTGAGTCCGACGGCGTCACCGAGACGGTGGAGTTCCTTCACGCGCCGCGGGCCGACCTGGAGAAGGCGGAAATGGTCGGGGCGGGCGATCTTGCCCGCCTGACGGTGCGCTTCCTCGCCGAGTTCCGAAGCCGCTCGCACGGACCTGAGGGCGAAGCCGTCGAGGATCGCCGCACGGCCGAGCTCTGGACCTTCGAGCGCAACTTGCGCAGCCGAGACCCGAACTGGACCCTGGTCCACGTCGACGCCGCAGAGGCCTGATCCTGCCGTGAAGTTCGGTCGGGTCGCGGCGCTGCTCGCCGTTCTGAGCCTCGCCGCCTGCGCCACGCCGCCTGGACCTGCGCCCGTCCCATCGCCCTTTCCGCCGACGCCCGCGCCGCCGCCTCCGGCGCCCGAGCGTATCGTGCCCGTGGCCAGTTTGCCGGGCTGGTCGTCGGACGACCACGCCGCCGCCTTCGCCGCGTTCCGAGCCACCTGCGGTGTCGCGCGTGACCCCGAGATGGCGCGCATCTGCCGTGAGGCCGAGGCTGACGGACTCCTCGATCCGGTCAGCGCGCGCAGCTTCTTCGAGACCGAATTCGAGGCTGAACGGCTGGACGGCGAGGGCGTGCTGACCGGCTATTACGCGCCAGTGTACGACGCCCGCCGCGTTCCGGACGAGATCTTCAGCGCCCCGGTGCGCGCCAAGCCGGCGGACCTCAAGGTCGTCGACGCCGGCCTGTTCGACGCGGCCCAGGCCGGCCGTCCGGGCGCCGCCATCGACCCCGGCTTCGGGCCGCTGCTCCCCTACCCTGACCGCGCGAACATCGAGACCGCTCCGCCGGTAGAGACGCCGCTCGCGTGGATGCGGCCGGAGGACCTCTTCTTCCTGCAGATCCAGGGCTCGGGCCTACTGACCTTCGAGGACGGGGCGCGGTCGAAGGTCCTCTACGCCGCCAACAACGGCCGACCGTTCGTCGGCATCGCCAACACCATGCGCGACCGCGGCCTGCTGACGGCGAACGACACCTCGGCGGAGTCGATCCATCGCTGGCTGGCCGATCACCGCGGGCCTGACGCCAACGCGTTGATGCAGCTCAATCCGCGCTACGCCTTCTTCACGCTCGCGCCGGACGACGGTCGCGAGCCTGTCGGCGCGGCCAACATTCCGCTGCCGGCCGGCCGCGCCGTAGCGGTAGACCGTGGCCACCACGCCATGGGCGAGGTCCTGTGGGTCGACGCTGAGGCGCCACTGCTGAAGGGCGCCTTCCCGGCCTATCAGCGCTTGGTCGTGGCGCTCGATACAGGCGGGGCGATCCAGGGGAACATCCGCGCTGATCTCTACTTCGGTCAGGGCTATGCGGCGGGCGCCGAGGCGGGCCGGGTACGTCACACGCTGAAGCTCTATCGCCTCGTGCCGAAGAAGGACGCGCTGCCGTGAAGCGCCCGCTGCGGCCGGAGGAGCTGCGGGTCTGGAGCGTTGTCGCCGGCACTGTCCATCCGCTGCCAGGCCGGGCGGCTCCGGCGCTGGAGCCTGCGGCGGCCGCGCCGACGGTGAACGGCGACCCGGCGCTGCGGCTTCCGCCGCCGAAGACCGAAAAGAACGCGATCTCGACCGCACGTACGGGGCTGGAGGGGATCGAGCCCAATCGTCGCCACCGCATCGCCAAGGAACGCGATCCCATCGGCGCGCGCCTCGACCTGCACGGCTATGATCAGGATCGGGCGCGGGCCGCCTTGGAATCTTTTCTCCAGCGGGCCTGGGACGATGGCTATCGCTCCGTCCTGGTGATCACCGGCAAGGGAGTGCAGGGCGACGGCGTGCTGCGCCGCTATGCGCCGGAATGGCTCGCCGCGCCCGGGCTGGCGCCGATCGTCGCCGGGATATCCGAGGCTCACCGCCGCCATGGCGGAGCGGGCGCGCTTTACGTGGCGTTGAAACGCAAGCCTCGGGGGGCGTGAGCGAACGCATCGCTCGGCCCTGGCGCTTCTCGCCTCGGCGTGCGCGAGCTGCGCTCCAGAAGGCGGCGTCGACGAGAACATCGCGACGCGCTGGGAATCGGAATGCGCCTGACGGTGGTGACCGGAGCGGCCTCGGGCATGGGCGCGGCGGTCAAGGCCCGAATGGGCCGGGAGCGGCATCCTGCTGAACGCGGTGGCGCCGGGAGTCGTCGCGACGCCGATGATCCAGGCCACGCTCGATAGCGCGGATGGTCGCGCCATGATCTACAGCTCGACGCCGATGCGGATCGGTCGTCTCGGTCGTCCGGAGGAGCTTGCCCGCCTGCTCGCCTTCCTGGCCAGCCCGGACAACGGCTTCACGGTGGGACAGACCGTCTACTGTGACGGCGGCGCCGAAGCGACGCTTCGCCCCGAGAAGGTCTGACCGCTCGCTCTATGTCCGGAGCCGCCAGCCGGTGGCGAAGATTCGCGCGACGATCACCACGCAGAGCAGCATGAAGCCGGCGGTGGCGGCGAGGCTGACGCCGACACCCACATCGGAGACGTCGTAGAAGGCCCAGCGGAAGCCGCTGACCAAGTAGACCACCGGGTTGAACAGCGCGACCGTCTGCCAGAGCTCGGGCAGCATGCGGATCGAATAGAAGCTGCCGCCCAGGAAGGTCAGCGGCGTGATCACGAGCATCGGGATGATCGATAGCTTCTCGAAGCCGTCGGCCCAGATGCCTGTGATGAAGCCGAACAGGCTGAAGGTCGCGGAGGTCAGCACCAGGAACACCGCCATCCAAACCGGATGCGCGATCTCGAATGGCACGAACAGCCGCGCCGTGGCCAAAATGATCAGTCCCAGCATCACAGACTTGGTGGCGGCGGCGCCGACATAGCCGGTCAGGATCTCGGCCACCGAGATCGGCGCCGACAGCACCTCGTAGATCGTACCTGTGAACTTCGGCATGTAGATGCCAAACGAGCCGTTGGAGATGCTCTCGGTCAGGATCGACAGCATGATCAGCCCGGGCACGATGAAGGCGCCGTAGCTCACCCCATCGATGCTCTGCATCCGGCCGCCGATCGCGGCGCCGAAGACGATGAAATAGAGCGAGGTGGTCAGCACCGGGGCGGCGATCGACTGGATCAGGGTGCGGAACGTCCGCGCCATCTCGAATTTGTAGATGGCCGCGACGGCGTGGAGGTTCATGCGCGGCTCCTCACCAGGCTGACGAAGATCTCCTCCAGCGAGCTCTGCTCGGTCTGCAGGTCCTTGAAGTCGACGCCGCGCTTGGAGAGCTCGCGCAGCAATTCGGCGATGCCGGTGTGCTCGGCCTGGGCGTCGAAGGTGAAGACGAGCTGGGTTCCGTCTCCGGCCAGCGCCAGCTGGTAGGCCTCCAGCCCGGCCGGGATCTCGGCAAGCGGCTCCTGCAGGTGCAGGGTCAGCTGCTTCTTGCCGAGCTTGCGCATCAGCGCCGCCTTCTCCTCGACGAGCACCAGCTCACCCTTGGAGATGACGCCGATGCGGTCGGCCATATCCTCGGCTTCTTCGATGTAGTGGGTGGTGAGGATGATGGTGACGCCGCTCTCGCGCAGCAGCCGGACCATCTCCCACATCTCCCGGCGCAGCTCGACGTCGACGCCGGCGGTGGGCTCGTCGAGGAACAGGATGCGGGGCTCGTGGCTCAGCGCCTTGGCGATCATCACCCGGCGCTTCATGCCGCCCGACAGGGTGCGGCACTGCGCGTCCTTCTTGTCCCAGAGCGAGAGGTCCTTCAGCACCTTCTCGATGTGCGCCGGATTGGGCGCCTTGCCGAACAGGCCGCGCGAGAACGACACCGTCGACCACACGGTCTCGAAGGCGTCGGTGGAGAGCTCCTGCGGCACCAGGCCGATCTTCGACCGCGCCGCGCGGAAGTCGCGCTTGATGTCGTGGCCGTCGGCGACCACCCGGCCGGTCGTCGGCCTAACCAGACCGCAGACGACGCCGATCAACGTGGTCTTGCCCGCGCCATTCGGACCCAGCAGCGCGAAGATTTCGCCCTGGCGGATCTTTAGGTCGACGCCTTTCAGCGCCTGAAACCCGCCTGCATAGGTCTTGGTCAGGCCCTCGATGGTGATGATCGGCTGCACGCGCTCCCCCTGCTACCGGTCAAGGTAGGCGCCGGCCGGCTGCGTCGCTAGAGCAGATCCAGCAGCGCTTCCGCCCAAGGACGTTCGAGGCTACGCGGCGCCGACAGCACGGGAATTTCGCCGGCGAAGGCGCCCACCAGCTCGACCGTCTCGACGAAGTCGGGCGCCTCCGGGCTCGCGTCTTCGCTGACGACCAGCGCCAGCACGGGAAGGCTGCGCGTGCGCATGACCTCGAGCGCCGTGAGCAGGTGGCTGACCGCACCGAGGTAGCTTCCGCCGACCAGGATGGAGGGCAGCGCGAGCTGTTCGGCGAGGTCGAGCGCCAGGCCGTCTTCGGCGATCGGCGACATCAGACCGCCAGCGCCTTCGAGCAGGCGCAGGTCGGCGGCGGCGGCGGCGTCGAGCCAGGCGTGGCAGCGGGCGAGGATGTCGGCAAGCTCCAGCCGCACGCCTTCCCGCCGCGCGGCGAGCGGCGGGGCGAGGGCGGCGGCGAACCGCAACGGCGACATGGCGTCGAGGGCTTCCTCGCCGCGACCGAGCGCGCCGAGCAGTCGGCCGGCGTCGCTCGCCGCCCAATCGGCCACGGCGAACCCGCTCAGCACCGGTTTGAAGGCGTCGCAGGTCAGGCCCCGCGCGCGGGCGGCGCGGATCAGGGCGGCTGCGACATGGGTCTTGCCGACGTCGGTGTGCGCGCCGCCGACGAAGAGGCTCAGCGGGCGCGCCACGGCCGCACCGCCTCGATCAGCTGGTCGACCTGGGCCTCGGTGTGCGCGGCGGAGAAGGCGAGCCGCAGCCGCGCGGTGCCGGCAGGCACCGTCGGCGGGCGGATCGGCGCGGCAAGCAGCCCCTTGTCTTCGAGGTCGCGCGCAGCGGCGAGCGCGGTCTCGGCCTCGCCCAGCACGATTGGCACCACGGCGCTCTCGGCCGGCGGCAGGTTCAGCGCGGTGGTGAGTCTGCGGGCTCGCGCGATCGGCGCGGCCACGCGCTCGGGCTCACGGGCGATGACGTCGAGCGCGGCGATGGCCGCAGCGGCGTTCGCCGGCGGAAGGCCGGTGGAGTAGACCACGGTGCGGCAGCGGGTCTTGAGGAAGTCGATCACCGGCTGGGTCGCACAGACATAGGCCCCATAACCGCCGATCGCCTTCGAAAGCGTGCCCATCTGCAGGTCGACGCGGGCATCCGGGAACATCCGCGCCGAGCCCGAGCCGTCGTCGCCCACCACGCCCAGGCCATGCGCGTCGTCGACCAGCAGCCAGGCCTCGTGCGCCCGACAGACCCGGCTGATCGCGTCGAGCGGGGCCAGATCGCCGTCCATCGAGAAGACGCCGTCGGTGGCCACCAGCGCCTTGCCCGCGGACCCGCGATGCTCGGCCAGCTTGGCGGCGAGGTCCTCCACGTCGTTGTGGCGGAATGCGACGACCTTGGCGCCGGACAGCTTGGATCCGCTCCAGATGCAGGCGTGGGCCAGTTCGTCGACGATCACGAGATCTTCGGAGCCGACGAAGGTCGGGATGATGCCGGCGTTGGCCAGGTAGCCGGAGCCGAAGATGCAGGCGGCCTCTGTTCCCTTCAGCGCGGCCAGCCGGGCCTCCAGCTCGCTGAACAGCGGATGGTCGCCGGTGATGAGGCGCGAGGCGCCCGCGCCGGTCCCGTGCTCGTCGATGGCGGCCTGGGCGGCGGCCTTGACCTGCGGGTGATGCGACAGGGCGAGATAGTCGTTGCAGGAGAACGATATAAGTCGCCTGCCGCCGCGCTCGACGAAGACGCCGTCGAGCCGGTGCGTGGGCTTCAGCGTGCGCATCAGGCTAACCGCCGACAGCTGGTCGATCTTGCCTTGCGCGAATTCGGTCAGGGTGTCCTTCACCGGCTCGCTATGCCTCAGCGCGCGCGCATGCGAAAGAGCCGCGATTTCAAAGTGAAGGGAGCGGGCATGACCGACCCCCGTTGGCTGACGGACGGGGCGCGCCACGTCTGGCGGCCCTATTGCCAAATGAAGACCTCGCCGCCGCCGCTCGCCGTGGCGCGAACCGAGGGCGCGCGGCTGATCCTGGAGGATGGTCGAGAGCTGGTCGACGGCATCGCCGCCTGGTGGACCGCTTGCCACGGCTACAACCATCCGCACATCCGCGCGGCGGTGGAGGCGCAGCTCGCCCGCGCGCCGCACATGATGTTCGGTGGCCTGGCGCATGAGCCGGCCTACCGGCTGGCGACCCGCCTTGCGGCGCTGCTGCCGGGCGACCTCGATCACGTTTTCTTCGCCGAATCCGGCTCGGTCTCCGTCGAGATCGCGATGAAGATGGCGTTGCAGTACTGGATCAACCGCGGCGTCCACGGCCGGACGCGGTTCATCTCCTTCCTAGGCGGCTATCACGGCGACACCCTGGCGACGATGACGGTCTGCGACCCGGAGGAGGGGATGCACAGCCTGTTCGCCGGTGTTCTGCCCGAGCAGCACGTCAGTGCTCTGCCGACGGACGATGCGGCCGAGGCGGCGCTGGACGGCTTCCTGCGGGAGCGCGGGCGCGAGATCGCAGCCATCCTGCTCGAGCCACGGGTGCAGGGCGCCGGTGGCATGATCTTCCATAATGACGAGACGCTGAGGCGTTTGCGGCGCCTGGCCGACGCGCACGAAGTGCTACTGATCTTCGACGAGATCTTCGTCGGCTTCGGCCGCACCGGCGACCTGTTCGCCTGCGAAGGCGCCGGCGTCACGCCCGACATCATCACGCTCTCCAAAGCTCTGACCGGCGGCACCCTGCCGCTCTCGGCCGCCGTCGCCAGCCGCCGCGTGTTCGACGCTTTTTGGTCGGATGACCCGGGCGCGGCCCTGATGCACGGGCCGACCTACATGGGAAATCCGCTGGCCTGCGCCGCGGCCAATGCCTCGCTCGACCTGTTCGAGACGGGAGCCTGGCGCGCCGACGTGGCCAGGATCGAGGCGGCTTTGCAGGAAGGGCTTGCGCCTTGCCGCGCCGCCAAGGGTGTCGTCGACGTCCGCGCCAAGGGCGCGATCGGGGTGGTGGACTTCGAACGGCCGGTGGACGTCGGCGCGCTTTCACAACGCTTCGCCGCAGAAGGGGTGTGGATCCGCCCGATGGGCAGGGTGGTCTACCTCACCCCGCCCTACGTCGTTAGCGACGCCGAGCTGGAGAAACTCACCGGGGCGATCCGGAAGGTGTTGATCTGAGCTCCTCCCACGACGGGGAAGAAGGTCCTCAGGCCTTCATCGTCATCGGCCGCATCTTCAGGTCGGCGAGCAGCGCCGCATCCTCGTCCTCGCCGGGATTCGACGTCGTGAGCAGCTTGCCGCCGACGAAGATCGAATTGGCGCCGGCAAGGAAGCAGAGCGCTTGCAGCTCCTTGGACATGTGCTCGCGGCCGGCGGAGAGGCGCACGACCGACTTCGGGCAGACCAGCCGGGCGACGGCGATCATGCGCACGAACTCGAGCGGATCGACCGGGGCGGCGTCGCCCAGCGGCGTGCCCGGGATAGGCATCAGGTCGTTGATCGGCAGGCTGTCGGGGTGCGCGGGAAGCGCCGCGAGCTGTTGCAGGAGCCCGGCGCGGTCGCGGCGCGTCTCGCCCATGCCGACGATGCCGCCGCAGCAGGTGGACATGCCGGCGTCACGCACGGCGGCCAGGGTTTCCAGGCGGTCCTGGTAGGTGCGGGTGGTGACGACCTTGCCGTAATACTCGGGCCCGGTGTCGAGGTTGTGGTTGTAGTAGTCGAGGCCGGCTGCTTTCAGCGCCACCGCCTGCTCGGGCTTCAGCATGCCCAGCGTCGCGCAGGTCTCCAGCCCCAGCGCCTTAACGCCGGAGATCATCGCCGCCACCTTCGGCAAGTCGCGGTCCTTTAGGTCGCGCCATGCCGCGCCCATGCAGAAGCGCTGCGCGCCGCCTTCCTTCGCCTGCTTGGCCGCGGCGATCACGGCGTCGGCGCCCATTAGCTTGGAGGCGGCCGTGCCGGTCTCGAAGTGCGCCGACTGGCTGCAGTAGCCGCAGTTCTCCGCACAGCCGCCGGTCTTCACCGACAACAGCTGCGACAGTTGGACTTCGGTCGGGTCGAACCAGCGGCGGTGCACGTCGGCGGCGCGGAAGACGAGCTCGGTGAACGGCAGCTCGAACAGCGCCTCGACCTCTTCCACCATCCAGTCGTGGCGCGGCTGGGCGGGATCGATAGCGTTCACGGGCAGAATGGGCGCGTTCATGCCGGCTCCTCGGGGGAGGTGGAGACTGATTTCTTCCCGCACCTATACGCCAACGGCCCTGCGGGCAACCGCGGCGAACTTGCGCGCTCTCCGGTCGTTGAGTCTTATGAATAGTTGATCTGGCGCATGTCGAACGACCTGCGCCGGTGTAGTCTGCCTTCGGCGGAGACCCCTTAGATGCCGCAGCCTCAAGAGATTGAGCTGAAATTTCAGTGCGCGCCGGAGGATCTGGGACGGGTCCTGGCCGCCGCGCCGGATGGCGAGGACGACACCGCCGAGCTGATCAGCGTCTACTTCGACACCCCTGGCGGCGACCTGCGAAAGGCGGGGGCGTCCTTGCGAGTACGCGAGAGCCGCGGCCGCAGGGTGCAGACCTTGAAGCGCGGCGACGGGCTTGCCCGCGAAGAGCATGAGTCGCCGATCGCCGGCGACGCGCCCGATCCCACCCTTGGGCCCTTGTCCGAGCTGCTCCCCAAGGCGGCGGAGCTGAAGCCGGCATTCCATGTCCGCATCACGCGACGCCAGCGACTGGTGCGCTTCGCCGACGCCGAGATCGAGCTAGCGCTTGACCAGGGCGAAGTCCGCGGTGGCCAGCGGTCGAGCCCGATCAGCGAAGTGGAGCTGGAGCTGAAGTCCGGCGCCCCCGCGGCGCTGTTCGATCTGGCGCGTGAGCTCAGTCACGCCGCGCCCATCTACCTTTCCTTCGCCAGCAAGGCGTCCCGCGGTCAGGCGCTGATGTCGGGCGAACCGTTGCACGTGCAGAAGTCCGCTCGCCCGGCGCCCGAGCAGGGCGCGACCGTCGCCGCCGTCTTTCAGGGCATCGGCCGCAGCACGCTCAAAGCCATCGCCGGCAACGCGGAGGTGCTGCGCGAACGCGCGGACCCGGCGGCGCTACATCAGCTGCGGGTCGCGGCCCGCACTCTTCGCAGCGCGCTCTCGACCTTCAAGGTGGTGGTGGCCGACGGCGAATTCAAGCGGATCAAGGGCGAACTGCGCTGGTTGGCGAAAGCCTGCGATCAGGCGCGCAACCTCGACGTTTTTTCCGAGGAGGCGGAGGGGGCGGCCAAGCTCGATCCGGCGCCCGGCGCTCTTGCGGAACTGACGACAGCGCTGGAGGCGGCGCGCGCGCACGCGTATGCCGATGTCGCCCAGACGGTGGGCTCGACGCGTTTCCGCGATCTATTGATCGAAGTGACCGGTTGGGTGGACACCGGCGCATGGCTGGAGCGGCCGGAGGCGCGCAAACCGGCGAAGCCGTTCGCCTTTCATATGCTCCACAAGCGCCGCAAGAAGGTGGTCAAGGACGGTCAGCGCCTGGAGGCTCAGTCCGACGACGGCCGCCACCAGGTCCGGATCGACGCGAAGAAGTTGCGCTATGCGGCCGAGGGATTTCAGGGCCTGTTTCCCGCAAAGCCGGCCCGCCGCTTCATCGAAAAGCTGAAGGCGCTGCAGGACGAGTTGGGCGCGCTCAACGACCTCGCCACCCAGGAGCCGATGCTCGTGCACCTGACGCTGAGGCCCGAGGCCGCCTTCGCTGCGGGCGAGATCGTCGGACGCAAGGCCGCTGATAAGCCGAAACTCTTGGCCAAGGCCTCCAAGGCATTGAAACGACTTGAGGAATCCAAGCCGTTCTGGTGTTAGGCGAATTTTGTTGCAGGCTTGAAAGATTTAACGCTCTGCTAGCGAAACGCCGTCGATGCGGCGGCGTTGCCACAGAGCTCCACCTCGATGGGGCCGGAGGAAGCGACAGCGAAGGGAGGGCGGCATGAAGCTGGCCTTGTTGATCGCCTTGGGCCTGGCGTTGGCGACCGCGAATGTGCAAGCCGCACCGAGCCACGCCAAGTGGATGGGCGAGGCCACCTGTTCCGCGTGGCCCGCCGACCGACCCTACGACGACTTCGACAAAGCCCTGCTGCTCAACTGGGTGCTGGGTTGGCTGTCGCGCAGCAGCAAGGACGGCGCCGACGTGCTCGCCCGCGTCGACCAGCCGACGGTAAGCCGATGGGTCGACCGATATTGCGCCGCCAATCCGAGCGACACCCTGATCTCCGCCGCGGCGCGGCTGGAGACGGAGCTCGTCGGCGTCTCCAGCAGGGCGCACCTGTAACGCCCAAATCAACACATAAAGATTTCTTTATGTCCGCCTTGCTGCTTGACCCGGCCGCCGCTATAGAGCCGCGACCGGGCAACGCGCGCGCAAGGACGAAAGCATGACCGACTATCTCGTGAAGGACATCGGCCTCGCCGACTGGGGCCGCAAGGAAATCGAGATCGCCGAGACCGAGATGCCGGGGCTGATGGCCGTGCGCGCCGAGTTCGGCAAGGATCAGCCGCTGAAGGGCGCGAAGATCGCCGGCTCGCTGCACATGACGATCCAGACGGCGGTGCTGATCGAGACCTTGCAGGCGCTGGGCGCCGAAGTGCGCTGGGCTTCGTGCAACATCTTCTCGACCCAGGACCACGCCGCCGCCGCGATCGCCGCCAAGGGCACGCCGGTGTTCGCGGTGAAGGGTGAGACGCTGGAAGAGTACTGGGACTACGCGCACCGCATCTTCGAATGGTCCGACGGCGGCTATCCGAACATGATCCTCGACGACGGCGGCGACGCGACCCTGCTCTGCGTCCTGGGCCCGAAGGCCGAGAAGGACGCCTCCATCCTCGACAAGCCGACCAACGAGGAGGAGGAGGCGCTTTACAAGGTGATGAAGCGCTACCTGAAGGAGAAGCCGGGCTTCTATTCGGCGATCCGCGACTCCGTCAAAGGTGTCTCCGAAGAGACCACTACGGGCGTCCACCGCCTCTACCAAATGGCTGAGCGCGGCGAGCTGCCGTTCCCGGCGATCAACGTCAACGACAGCGTCACCAAGTCGAAGTTCGACAACCTCTATGGCTGCCGCGAGAGCCTGGTCGACGGCATCCGCCGCGCCACCGACGTCATGCTGGCGGGCAAGGTGGCGGTGGTCTGCGGCTACGGCGACGTGGGCAAGGGCTCGGCCGCCTCGCTGCGCAGCGGCGGCGCGCGCGTCGTGGTCACCGAGATCGATCCGATCTGCGCCCTGCAGGCGGCGATGGAAGGCTATGAGGTCAACACCCTCGAAGACGTGCTGGACCGCGCCGACATCTACGTCACCGCCACCGGCAACAAGGACGTCATCACCGTTGATCACATGCGACGGATGAAGAACAACGCGATCGTCTGCAACATCGGCCACTTCGATTCCGAGATCCAGATCGCCGGCCTGAAGAACTTCAAGTGGGACAAGATCAAGGATCAGGTCCACCACGTGGAGTTCCCGGACGGCCGCAAGATCATCGTGCTGTCGGAAGGCCGCCTGGTGAACCTGGGCAACGCCACCGGCCACCCCAGCTTCGTGATGAGCGCGTCCTTCACAAACCAGACGCTGGCCCAGATCGAGCTTTGGCTGCACGGCAAGAAGTACGAGACGAAAGTCTACACCTTGCCCAAGCACCTGGACGAGAAGGTCGCCATGCTGCACCTGGAAAAGCTTGGCGCGAAGCTGACCGAGCTTTCCAGCGATCAGGCTTCCTACATCGGAGTGCCTGAGCAGGGTCCGTACAAGCCTGACCACTACCGGTACTGACTCATAAGTTGTAAAGGACGACGCCATGTCGGTGGCGTTGATCCTTTCCTCCTTCGTTGCGGCCTCGCGCATCGGCGGAGGCGCGCAACAGTATGTCCTGGCCGCGCACCGCATCGACCCGGTGCTGGCCCCCACGGTGCTCTTCGGCCGCAGCCCTGCGCTCGGCTCGAAGGGCGACGTGACCGAGCCGCACGTGTTGCGGCGGATGCTCGCCGACATCGAGGCCGACGCCATTTTCGGCGAGGTCGATCTGGTGATCACTGGTCACTTCTCGCTGACCGAGCAGGTGGAGATCGCCACAGGCCTGATCGAGCGGGTACGGGCGCAGGCTGTGCGCCCGCCCATCGTCCTGGTCGATCCGATCATGGGCGACACGCCCGACGGCCTCTACGTGAAGCCGGAGGTCGCCGACGCGGTGGCGGAGCGGCTGGTTCCGCTCGCGGACTGGATCACCCCCAACCTCTGGGAGCTCGGAAAGCTCTCGGGCGCCGAAATCGTCGACGCGGGCGGCGCGGTCGCGGCTTGCAGCAGGCTTGGCCGACGCGCTCTGGTCACCTCCGTGCCTTCGGGCGAAGCCGAGATCGGCCTGCTGCTGTGCGATGGCGAGGAGGCGGTGCTGTTCAGCCACCAGAAGCTTGCCGACGTGCCCAAGGGCTCGGGCGATCTGGTGACCGCGAGCTTTGGCGCCGGGCTGATCGAAGGCCTGCCGCCGCGCGCGGCGGCCGAGCGGGCGGCTCGCGCGGTCGCCGAGATGGTGCGTGCCCCCTCGGGCGGGAACGAACTGCCGATCGTGGCGCTTGCCGAACGCATAGTCCGCCCGACAGCCGCCGTGCGCATCCAACAACTCGCCCCGTGACCCGCATCGCCGCCAACCTTCGTATCGAGGGCCACGTTCAGGGCGTCGGCTATCGGTGGTGGGCGGTAAACGAGGCCGGCCGGCTCGGCCTAGACGGTTGGGCCCGCAACCGCGCCGACGGCTCGGTGGAGATCCTGGCGATCGGCGAGGCCTGGGCGGTCGACGCTCTGCAGCAGGCCTGCGCCTCAGGTCCCCCGGCCGCGCGGGCGACCGAAGTGCGCCGCGCGCCGGCCGAGGACGACGGCAGCCGCGGCTTCAGCCAGCAACCGACGCTCTGACGAATTGACGGTGGCGCCCGCTGCGCCCGCACGCTAGGCCCTGCGCATGGTCGAGATCGAAGGCTTCGCCGCCCCCCGTTTCGGCGCCGTCAAGGACGCCTTCGCCGCCAATTTCGAGGAAGGGCTCGAGCTCGGGGCCCGTTTCTCGGTCGTGCAGGCGGGGGAGCTGGTCGTCGACCTGTGGGCCGGCCATGCCGACCGCACACGCAAGACGCCGTTCAGCGCCCGTACGCTGACGCCGATCTTCTCCACGACCAAGGCGATCGCCGCGATCCTCATCGCCCGCGCCGTCCAGGACGGCCGCCTCGCCTACGGCCAGCGGGTCGCGGAGCTGTGGCCGGAGTTCGCCCAGGGCGGCAAATCCGAGGTGACGGTCGAGCAGGCGATCTCCCACCAGGCGGGATTGTGCGGCTTCACGGAGGCCATGGAGCCGTCACTGTGGTTCGATTGGGACGCGATCTGCGACCGGCTCGCGGCGATGACGCCGCTCTGGCCGCCTGGAACCGCCAGCGGCTACCACCCGGTCACCTTCGGCTTCCTCGCCGGCGAGATCTACCGCCGCGCATGCGGCCGGACCATCGGGACGGCGCTGCGGGAGGACCTCGGCCAACCCTTCGGCCTCGACATCTGGATCGGCCTGCCGGACTCCGAGCTGGCTCGGGTCTCGGGCGTGCAGCGGCCGTCCTCGCTACCGGACTTCGGCGAGATCAACGCGGCCACGCGCGCGGCTTTCCTGGAGCCGTGGTCCTCGCCGGGGGGCCGTCCGCACGCCGACTGGCAGCGGGCCGAGCTGCCGTCGGTCAACGGCCACGCCACCGGCGAGTCGCTCGCCCGGCTGATGGGCGCGCTGGCCAACGGCGGCGGGCTGGACGGCGGCGAGGTGTTGACGCCCGCCCTGATCGCGGAGGTCTCGCGCGAGCGGATCCACGGCCAGGACCTGGTGCTGCCCTTCGTCATGAGCTGGGGCGCTGGCGTCATGCGCAACGGGACCGAGAAGCCGTGGGGTCCGGCGCGCGAGAGCTTCGGCCACAGCGGCTGGGGCGGCTCCTGCGCGGTGGCCGACCCGGAGACGAAACTCGGCTTCGGCTACGTCATGAACAAGCAGGGCGTGAAGCTGATGGGCGACGACCGGCCGAGGCGGCTGATCGAGGCGGTCTACGCCGCCCTCTGACTTTCCTCGGCCGCGGATTCAATCGCGGCCTTCATCGCTGACCGGCTGCTGCGCCAAGCGGCGTAGCCGAATACCGCCACGCCTGCCCAGATCAGCCCGAACGAGATCCCCCGCAGCAGGCTGAACGGCTCGCCCTGGCTGACGCCCAGGAAGAAGGTCATGGTCGGGGTGATGAACTGCATGAACGCCACGGCCGAAAGGGCGATGCGGCGCGTGCTGTAGGTGAACAGCACCAGCGGGACCGCGGTCAGCGGGCCGCTGGCGATCAGCCAGGCGGTGACCGGCAGGTTCTGACCGAAGTGGCCGTGACCGGTCGACTGCAGCCAAAAGACATAGGCCGCACCGGGAATCGCCAGCAGCGCGCACTCCACCAGCAGGCCGATCTGCGCCTCCGCCGCGACGCGCTTGCGAACCACGCCGTAGCCGCCGAACGTCACCGCCAGCACCAGCGATATAAGCGGCAGGTGGCCGAGCGCGGCGGTCTGCAAGGCCACGCCGACGGCGGCGAGCGCGATGGCGGCCTTGCCCAGCGGATCGAGGCGCTCGCCGAACAGCAGAGCGCCGGCCGCCATATTCATCAGCGGCAGGATGTAATAGCCGAGGCTGGTTTCCAGCACGCGGCCGGAGTTCACCGCCCAGATGAAGACCGACCAGTTGCCGGCGACGAAGGCGGCGGAGAGCGCCAGCCAGGCGACGGTCTTCGGCTGGCGCAGGATCGCCAACGCTTCACGGCCCTGCCTGGCCAGCAGCACGAAGCCGAGCGCGGCGACAGCGCCCCACATAGTGCGCTGGGCCATGATCTCCCAGGGATCCGCGCCCAGCCGGGCCATGGCCTGGAACATCAGGGGGACCAGCCCCCAGAACACATAACAGGAGATGCCCGCCGCCAGCGCCAGCCGGTGCTCCCCGCCCGGCGCCGACGACGTCGTCATCGGGCCGTTTAGGCGATCGCCTTCTGGCGGATCAGGCCGCGCTCGTGCAGCAGCTGGGCGATCTGCACGGCGTTGAGGGCCGCGCCCTTGCGCAGGTTGTCGGCGACGACCCACATCGACAGGCCGTTCTCGATCGTCGGGTCGTTGCGGATGCGGCTGACGAACACCGGGAACTCGCCCTGGGCTTCCTTCGGCGTGATGTAGCCCTTGTCGTTACGCTGATCGATGACGATCAAGCCGGGCGCCTCGCGCAGGATCTCGCGCGCTTCGTCCTCGTCGAGCGGCTCGTGGAACTCGATGTTCACCGCTTCCGAGTGGCCGACCATCACCGGCACGCGCACGCAGGTGACGGTGAGCGCGATCTCTGGGTCGATCATCTTGTGGGTTTCGTCCCACATCTTGGCTTCCTCGTCGGTGTAGCCGTCGTCGCGGAACGACCCGATGAACGGGATGACGTTGAAGGCGATCTGCTTGGGGAACTTCTTCGGCTCCCCAGCGCCCAGGACGAAGACGCCCTTGGTCTGATCCCAGAGCTCGTCCATGCCTTCCTTGCCGGCGCCGGAGACCGACTGATAGGTCGCCACCACCACGCGCTTGATGCGCGCACGGTCATGCAGCGGCTTCAGCGCGACCACCAGCTGCGCCGTCGAGCAGTTCGGGTTGGCGATGATGTTCTTGCGGTCGGCCCACTCGACGTCGTCCGGGTTCACTTCCGGGACGATCAGCGGCACGTCCGGGTCCATCCGCCAGGCCGACGAGTTGTCGATGACGATCGGCCCGGCGGCGCCGATCTTCGGCGACCATTCCTTCGAGAAGGAACCGGAGACGCTCATCAGCACGATGTCGACGTTCGAGAAGTCGAACTGCTCGATGTCCTCGCAGGCGATATTCGCCTCGCCGAAGGAGACTTGCACGCCGATGGATTTGCGGGACGCCAGCGCATGAATCTTGTCCACGGGGAAGTTCACTTCCTCGAGGATGTTCATCATCTCGCGGCCCACATTGCCCGTGGCGCCGACGACGGCCACCCGGTAACCCATCGCAAAGTCTCCAGAACTGGATTTGGGGAGCGCTCCGTTACGCGTTTCCACCTGCCAAGGCAAGGACCGCAGATGGCCAGGCTGTCGCCGGAGTGCAAGGCGCGCCGGCTGCGTTTCAGCCTTCATCGCCTTTCGGCACGCCGTACTTGGCGCTGACCTTGTTCAGCCCGGCCAGCACCTGTTGAGCGCCCTCCTGGGGCAGCTCGGTGCTGATCAGCAGCCGCCAGGCGCGCAGGTGCACGCCCACCGCTTCGGCCTCGTAGATCTCCTGCGTCTGCAGGTGGTCCAAGAGATCGCAGAGGCTGTGCAGCGCCACGTCTACACTGCCTGCGCCGCACAAATCGCCTAGGCCGATGCCGCGCACGGAGGCGTCGTAGAGTTCGGCGAGGCCCTGCTCGTCATAGCCGGTCAGCCGCGCATAGACGGCCTCCGCGGCCGCCAGCAGCTTGTCGAGCTCGCCGATGCATTGCGGCTTCAGGACCACGAGGTTGGATTGCGCTGCGGCCAGCGCCTCGGCCGCGGGCGGGCCGCCCGGCGTGCGCAGCAGCTGCGCCAGGCGCTGCTTGGGAACGGTGAAACGTGCGGTGTTCATACTACGCCTCGCCAGCTTCCTGCGCGCTCGCCGCTTCGCTGCCGGCCTCGCCCTGCGGCAGCGGGGTGGCGGTGAAATCCTCGCGCCGCCGGCCCTTCACGCCTTTCGGCGGGCCGATGTTGCGGAAGCGGCGGTCGGGTCCGACGTAGGTGTCGGAAAACAGGAACTTTCGGTCCTCCTTGGACGACCAGATGATCCGCTCCAGCACGGTGATCGGCGGGAACGGCTTCCTGATGATGATGTTCGCCCCGCAGTCGCGCGCCTGGGAGATCTGACTGCGCGGCGTATGCGAGGTGGTCATGATGATCGGCGTGTAGCAGTTCGGCTCACCCGCCTCGCGCCGCATCCAGCGCACGAAGTCGTAGCCGGCGCCCTCAGGCGGGAGGCTGTCGATGATGGCGAGGTCGATCTGATTGCCTTCGACAGCCTCGCGCGCGCTCTCCACGTCGGCGCAGCGGTGCAGGTTCTTGGCTCCAAGGCCGGTGACGATCTGCACAAGGATGGTCATGCCGAGCGGCGTTGCGTCGAGCAACAGGACCGAGGCGTCCTTGAGGTTGAATCGCGCGCGTGAATTGGGGTCTAGGCCCATGGATCAGCCAACCGCCTCCGCTGCCGCAGCTCGCCTCACGCTCAACCCCCGGTTCGTGCGGGTGCAGTGCACCGCGATACGGTTAACAGCCTCTTTCCGGCTAAAGCGCGGCGAGCACCGCGTCGCCCATCTGCGCGGTGGTCAGCTTGCCGCCGATGTCCAGCGTGCGGGCGCCGCTTTCCAAGGCGCCTACGACCGCGGCGAACAGGCGGTCGGCGAGGGCGGTGCGATCCAGCGACCAGCGCAGCGCCATCTCGAACGACAGGATGGCGGCCAACGGGTTGGCGATCCCCTTGCCGGCGATATCGGGCGCGGAGCCATGGATCGGCTCGTAGAGTCCGGGCGCGCCGGGAACGCCAAGCGCGGCGGAGGGCAGCAGGCCCAGTCCGCCGGTCAGCTGCGACGCCTCGTCCGAGAGAATGTCGCCGAACAGGTTGTCGGTGACGATGACGTCGAACTGCCGCGGCGCGCGCACCAGCTGCATGGCGGCGTTGTCGGCCAGCATGTGCTCCAGTTCGACATCGGCGAACTCGCGTTTGTGCAGGTCGGTCACCACCTCGCGCCACAACAGGCCGCTGTCCATCACGTTGGACTTCTCGCAGCTGGTCACCTTGTTGCGGCGGCCGCGGGCCAGCTCGAAGGCGACGCGGGAGACGCGCTCGATCTCGGCGGTGGTGTAGACCTGGGTGTCGACGGCGCGCTTGCCGCCCTGCGGCAGCTCCTCGATGAAGCGCGGGCTGCCGAAATAGATGCCGCCCACCAGCTCGCGCACGATCATGAGGTCGAGACCCTCGATCAGTTCGCGCTTCAGGCTGGAGGCGTCGGCCAGGGCCGAGAAGCACAGCGCAGGCCGCAGGTTGGCGAACACGTTCATGCCGGCGCGCAGCGCTAGCAACCCCGCCTCGGGCCGCTTGTCGCGAGGCGCGCTCGCCCACTTGGGGCCGCCGACCGCGCCCATCAGCACAGCCTTTGAAGCCTTGGCCGCCGCCAGGGCTTCGTCCGTGAGCGGGCTGCCGAACTGGTCGAAGCTGCAGCCGCCGAAAGCGCGCTCGTCGATCGCCAGGTCGGGCGTGAGCTTGGCGGCGACCCGGCGCACCTGCGCGATCACTTCCGGGCCGATGCCGTCGCCCGGCAGCAGTAGCAGGTCGGTCATGATCGATAGGCCTTCTTGCGCAGAAACTCGTTCGGTTGCGCGTGGTCCTAGAAGAAGCGGACGGGTTCGCAAAGAGCCAACCGCATCGCTTGCCGCGCCTGGCGCCGGACCTTAAGGCATTGGCCATGGGTACTTTGCATCGCCGGATCGAGGTCGTGGTCCGGCCCGCCGGAGACGATCTGGCCGAAGCGCGCGCCGTCGTCGAGGACGACTTCCACCATTTCCGCGTGACGCTGCGGGCGCGTGACGGTCGGCTGGTCGAAGCCGTTTCCGAGGCGCCGCGCTATCCGACGTCGCTCTGCCCCGCGGCCGGCGATCGGCTTTCCGAGCTCGTCGGCCTGGAACTGACGCCCGCCGCCGCGGCGGTGAACGAGGCGGTCGACCCGCGCCAGCAGTGCACCCACGTCTTCGACATCGCCGCCCTGGCCGTGGCGGCGCTCGCCCAGAAGCGCCCGCACCGGATCTACGAGGCCGCGGTGTCGGATCCGGAGGACGAGCACATCAGCGCTGAATTGAAGCGCGACGGCGAGACCGTGCTGGCCTGGAAATTGAAGCGCGCGCGGATCTTGGCGCCTGAGCCCTACGCCGGCCGCACCGTCGGCTCCGGCTTCACGCCCTTCGCGCGGACCCTGCCACCGGAGGAAACCGAAGCTGCTCTCGTGCTGCGCCGCGCGGTGTTCGTGGCCGGCGGGCGCAGGGTGGCCGACAGCGGGCAGGGTGGTCCGCCGGTGGGCGGCTGCTGGGTGTTCCAGCCGGAACGCGTCAACCTGTTCGAGCGCCGGCAGGGCGTGAGGTTCGACTTCACCGGCCGCCCGCAAGACCTCGCCGTCGACGACCAGGACTGGCTGAAGTTCGCGGAGTAAAGCCTTGCTCTCCGGCCTCGCAGGGAGAGGGGAGCCTTACGCCCCTTCCAGCCAGGGCTGATCGAGCGCGCGCTTCATCTCATAGACGTCGATGGACTTGGCGCGCTGCAGGGTCTCGCCGATGGCGTCGAGGCCCTTCAGCATCTTCTCCTTGCGCGTCGGATCGATGTCGAAATGGAAGCTCTTGCCCGATGGCGCGGCGACCGTCTGGGTCGCCAGGTCCACGCTCATTACGTGGTTGCCGCCCCGGGCCTCCTCCATCAGCGCCTGGACCTCGTCGGCCTTCAACACCACCGGCAGCAGGCCGTTCTGGAAGCAGTTGTTGTAGAAGATGTCGGCGAAGCTGGTGGAGATTACGCAGCGCACGCCGAAGTCCATCAGCGCCCAGGGAGCATGCTCACGGCTGGAGCCGCAGCCGAAGTTGTCGCCGGCCACCAGTATGCCTGCGCCCTTGTACTCCGGCCGGTTTAGCACGAAGTCCGGCCGCTCCCTGCCCTGCTCGTCGAAGCGGAAGTCGAAGAACAGGCCTCTGCCCAGGCCTTCGCGCTCGACGGTCTTGAGGAACTGCTTGGGGATGATCTGGTCGGTGTCGATGTTGGCCAGCGGCAGCGGCGCGGCCTTGGCGTCGAGCCGGACGAAAGCTTCCATCAGAGGTAATCCCGAACGTCGGCGATGTGGCCGGCGATGGCGGCGGCGGCGGCCATCGGCGGGCTCATTAGATGGGTGCGGCCGCCGCGGCCCTGACGGCCTTCGAAGTTGCGGTTGGAGGTCGAGGCGCTGCGCTGGCCGGGCTCCAGGCGATCCGGATTCATGCCCAAGCACATCGAGCAGCCGGGCTCGCGCCATTCGAAGCCGGCGGCCTTGAAGATCTCGTCGAGGCCTTCTTCCTCGGCCTGAATCTTCACTAGGCCCGAGCCCGGCACCACCATGGCGCGGACGTGGCTCGCCACCTTGCGGCCTCCTTCTAGCGCCTTGGCCGCGATCTTGGCGGCGGCGCGCAGGTCTTCGATGCGGCTGTTGGTGCAGGAGCCGATGAACACCACGTCGATCCTAGCCTTGGAGATCGGCTGGCCGGCCGTCAGCCCCATGTAGTCCAGCGCCCGCTCGGCTGAGGCGCGCTTGTCCGGCGTCCCGAAGCTGGTGGGATCGGGCGTGGCGTCGGTCACCGCGATGACGTCCTCGGGGCTGGTGCCCCAGGTCACCAACGGGGCGATCGCTGCGGCGTCCAGGTGGATCTCGCGGTCGAATGCGGCGTCGGCGTCGGAGAAGAAGGTCTTCCAATAGGAGAGCGCCATCTCCCAGGCGCCGCCCTTGGGCGCCGCGGGCCGGCCGCGCAGGTAGTCGAACGTCGCTGCGTCCGGGGCGACCAGGCCGGCGCGCGCGCCGGCCTCGATGGTCAGGTTGCACAGCGTCATGCGGCCTTCCATCGAAAGGCCGCGGATCGCCGAGCCGGCGTATTCGATGACGTAGCCGGTGCCGCCGGCGGTGCCGATCTCGCGGATGATGGCCAGCGCGATGTCTTTGGCGCCGACGCCGGGCGTAAGCTCGCCGTCGACGACAACCCGCATGTTCTTTGACTTCTTGGCCCGCAGCGTCTGGGTCGCCAGCACGTGCTCGACCTCGGAGGTGCCGATGCCGTGCGCCAGCGCGCCGAAAGCGCCATGGGTCGAGGTGTGGCTGTCGCCGCAGACTATGGTCATGCCGGGCTGGGTACGGCCCTGCTCGGGTCCGACCACGTGGACGATGCCGTTGCGCACGTCGCCCATCGGGAAGAACTCGATGCCGTTGTCGGCGACGTTGCGCTCCAGCGTCTGCAGCTGCAGACGCGCCTCGTCGTCGGCGACCTTGGCGACGCCTAGCGACTGGCCCTCGGTCGGCACGTTGTGGTCGGCGACGGCCAGCGTGCGGTCGGGGCGGCGCACCTTGCGCCCGTTGGCGCGGAGGCCCGCGAAGGCCTGCGGCGTCGTCACCTCGTGGATCAGGTGCAGGTCGATGTAGAGGATCGACTCGCCGTCCTGTTGGTCGACGACGTGCGCATCCCAGATCTTGTCGTAAAGGGTCTTGCCGGACATGGCCTGCATCTAGGGTCTCGTCCCCGGGGTCGTCTAGTGCCGCGGGATCGCAAGGCGTTGATTTCTCTCGCCCGGCTACGTCGTCTCGCGCAGGCGGATCAGCCCCTCCTGGGCGCAGGAGGCGACCAGCACCCCGTCATGGCGGTAGATGGAGCCCAGGTTGAAGCCGCGCGCGCCGGAGGCCGAGGGGCTCTCCATCACATAGAGATGCCATTCCTGGAAGTCCGTCGGCCGGTGGAACCACATGGCGTGGTCCAGGCTGGCGCCCTGGAAGCCCGGGATGTGCCAAGTCAGCCCGTGCGGCCGCGTGCTGGCGCCCAGGAGGCCCATGTCGGAGGCGAACGCCATCGCCGCCTGATGCCAGCGGATGTCGGGGCCTAGGTCCTCGCGCGCCCGGAACCAGATGCGCTGAAAAGGCTCCAGCTTCTCGCCGGGGATGCCGCTGTCGCGCCGGTCGACGACGCGAAACTCCAGCGGCCGCTGGCGGACCGCCCGGCGCTGGTCCTCCGGAAGCTCGGCGACAATGGCGGCCTCGACCTCGGTGATGTCGGGGAAACCTTCCGGCCCGGGCGCGTCAGGCATCGGCGCCTGATGCTCGAATCCCTCCTCTTCGACCTGGAAAGAAGCGGCCAGGTTGAAGATCTGCTTGCCGTGCTGGACGGCGATCACCCGGCGAGTGGTGAAGCTCGAGCCGTCGCGGGCGCGATCGACCTCGAAGATGATCGGGATGCTGGGGTCGCCCGGGCGGATGAAATAGCAGTGCAGCGAGTGGCAGACGCGGGCCTCGACCGTCTCGTAGGCCGCCAGCAGCGCCTGGGCGATCACCTGGCCGCCGAAGATGCGGGTGCGGTCTTCGGCGGGGCTGCGCCCGCGGAACAGGTTCACCTCAAGCGGTTCGAGGGCCAGCGTCTCGCGGAAGTGGGGTGTGGCCATCCGTACCGATCATGTTGCAACTGCGAAGACGCCAGCGTTACGCGCCGGCGCCATTCGCCGCAAGGTCGGGTGCAGGCGCTATTTGACCTCGCGCCAGCGGATCAACCCTTCCTGCGCGGCCGAGGCGACGAGCCGCCCGTCGGCGCTGAAGATTGAGCCGCGATTCATCCCCCGCGCGCCGGAGGCCGAGGGGCTGTCCATGTCGTAAAGGTGCCACTGGGAGAAGTCGCTCGGGCGGTGGAACCACATGGCGTGATCGAGGCTGGCGGGCTGCAGCTCCGGCGGATTCCAGCCCTCGAAGTGCGGGCGAAGCGAGGTGCCCAGCAGGCCGAAGTCCGACGCGTAGGCCATCACCGCCTGTTGCAGGGCGGGATCGTCGCCGATCTGGTGGCGCGCTCGGAACCAGACTCGCTGGCGCGGCGGCGCGCGTCCGTTCTCGGGCGCCTGGGCGATGTAGCGGACCTCGATCGGGCTCATGAAACTGAGGTTTTCCGGCTTCTCACAGAGCCGATCGACGTTCGTACGCAGGTCGATGAGGTCGGGGTAGCTCTCCGGGGCGCCCTCGTCCGGCGGCATCGGCGCCTGATGTTCGAAACCCTGCTCGTCGACCTGGAAGGAGGCGGCGAGGTTGAAGATCTGTTTGCCGTGCTGCACGGCGATCACTCGGCGGGTGGTGAAGCTGGACCCGTCGCGGGCGCGGTCGACCTCGAACACGATGGGGATCGCCGGGTCGCCTGGGCGGATGAAGTAGCAGTGCAGCGAGTGGCAGAGGCGTTTCTCGATGGTCGCGTATGCGGCCAAGAGCGACTGTGCGATCACCAGCCCGCCGAAGATGCGGCCGCTCTCGCGATCCGGCGCCACGCCGCGGAACAGATTGACCTCCAGCTGCTCGAGCTTGAGGGCCTCGCGGAGGTCGAATTGCATGGCGCGCACGCGTCCTTTACCAGCGGATCAAGACCGCTTACGCGTGAAGCGGCGTCGGCGGCAAGGCTTGACGCCGAGGCGGCGCCGAGGGCCATGAAGGCGCCATGCCTTTCGACGTTTCCGTCCTGACGATGTTCCCCGAGGCCTTCCCTGGGCCGCTCGGCGTGTCGCTGATCGGGACGGCCTGGCGCGAGCAGGCCCTGTGGACTCTGGAAACGGTGGACATTCGAGGGTTTTCCAAGGATAAGCGCGGCTTCCTCGACGACACACCTGCGGGTGGCGGTCCGGGGCAGGTCATGCGGGCGGACGTCATCGCCTCGGCGCTGGACAGCGTGGAGGGGCGGGGGCGGCCGCTTTTGTACATGAGCGCCCGGGGTCGTCCGCTCACTCAGGAGCGGGTGAAGACGTGGTCGCAAGGGCCCGGTCTGATCGTGCTTTGCGGTCGCTTCGAGGGGATCGACCAACGGGTGCTCGACGCCCGCGGGTTCGAGGAGATCGCGGTGGGCGATGCGGTGTTGGCCGGAGGCGAGGCCGCCGCGCTCGTGACGATCGAGGCGTGTGTCAGGCTGGTTCCCGGCGTATTGGGTCAGCCCGAGAGTTTGAGTGAAGAGAGTTTCGAGGACGGGCTCCTCGAGCATCCGCAGTACACCAGGCCGCGGACGTTCGAAGGGCGCGAAATCCCCGATGTGCTGTTGAGCGGCCATCACGCCCAAGTGCGGAAGTGGCGGCAGGCGCAGCGGGAAGTCACCACGCGGGAGCGGCGGCCGGATCTCTGGGCGCAGCGTCTCGCCAATCAACAGGCAAAGGGCGAGTAAAGCCCGGTAAGGATGACGAATATGAACGTGATCGAACAACTCCGTAAGGAAGAGGCCGAGCGCCTCCTCGCCGCCCGCAAGATCCCCGAGTTCCGTCCGGGCGACACGCTGCGCGTCAACGTGCGCATCAAGGAAGGCGAGCGCGAACGTGTCCAGGCCTACGAAGGCGTCTGCATCGCCCGCGCCGGCGAGGGCGTCGACGAGAACTTCACGGTCCGCAAGATTTCTTTCGGCGAAGGCGTGGAGCGTCTGTTCCCGCTGCTCTCGCCGAACATCGAATCCATCGAGGTGAAACGCCGCGGCGTCGTCCGCCGCGCCAAGCTCTACTATCTGCGCGATCGCCGCGGTAAGTCGGCCCGCATCGCCGAGCGCCAGATGAGCACGCAGAAGGAAAGCGCCGCTCCGACGGAGAGCTCGGAAGGCTGAGGTCTTCCGCCCTAAGAGGTTTCAGAAGCGGCGGTTGCAGCGATGCAGCCGCCGTTTTTGTTGATCCTCCCCCGCAGGGGGAGGTGGCGCGCAGCGCCGGAGGGGGCTTCCACTCCGCAGCTGCTGAAATCAGCCAAGCCGAACCGTCTCAGCGGCGTCGCCTTCAGTCGGCTTTGCCGACAGCTCCCCCTGTGGGGGAGCAGCTTGGGAACTCTCCGTGGTTAATGTGGTTCTGCTGTCATGCAGAGCATCCACGCCCTGGCCATGCGTCGACGTCGCCTGCCCGATCCGGTGGGTGGAGCGTTGGCGCTCTATAGCCTGATCGCCGCCAGCGGGTTCGCGACCGGCTGGGCGGTTCACGCCCTAGGCCTTTAGCGCCTATTCGACCTCTTCGGGCCGCACGGCGATGATCAGTCGCTCGGCGATGCGCACGTCCGGCACCGTCTCGCGGGTGAATGGCAGCCACCAGCTGGCCCCGACTTCGGGTTGGATCTCCAGCAGGTCGCCGGCCCCGAAGTCCCGCACTTCCCGCACCACGCCGAGGTGTTCGCCCTGCGGCGTACAGACCGCCAGGCCGATCAAGTCGACTAGGTAGTACTCGTCCTCGCCGGGGTCGGGGAACGCGTCGCGGGGGACGTAGAGGCGAAGTCCGCGTAAGCCCTCGGCCTGCTCGCGGGTCTCGACCTCCTTGACGCGGACCACCAGCCCGCCCTTGTGCGGCCGGCCGCTGGTGAGCGTGAGCTCGGCGGTTCCGTCTTCGCGCTGCAGGTTGCGGTAGTCGAGAAGAGCCATCGGCTCGGCCGTGTAGGCCGTGAGCCGCACCTCGCCCTTCACGCCGAATGCGCCGGCGACCCGGGCCACGAGGATGAGATCGCTCATGCGCAAACCTGAGCTGTCATCCCGGCCGAAGCGCAGCGTGGAGCCGGGACCCAGTGCGGCGCGCGCCAGCCCTGGGTCCCGGATCGGCCGGTCGCCGTCCGGGATGACAGAGAGATCAGTCGCTTACGCCTGTTCTTCGCCAGCCGGAGCTTCTTCGCCGGCCGGGGCTTCCTCGGCGGCGGGGGTTTCCTCAGCCGCGGGAGCTTCGGCGGCGGCCTCTTCGGCAGGCGCTTCGGCCACGGCTTCCTCGACGACAGGCTCTTCGACCGGCGACGGGGCGGCGGCGGCTTCAGCCGCGGCGGCGGCGCGATCGGCTTCGCGCTGGGTGCGTTCCGCGGCGCGTTCCTTGGCCTTCTGGCCAGGCTCGCCCTTCTTCGGGTTGTTGCTGGCTTGCCATTGGGCGAGGCCCTGCTTGGACAGCTCGCGCGCCACGCGGTCGGTCGGCTGGGCGCCCTTCTTGATCCACTCCTGGATGCGCTCGACCTTCAGGACGACGCGGTTCGGGTCGTCCTTCTTAAGCAGCGGGTTATAGGAGCCGACCTTCTCGATGAAGCGGCCGTCGCGGGGCGAGTGGCTGTCGGCGACGACGATCGAGTAGTAGGGGCGCTTCTTGGCGCCGCCACGGGCGAGACGGATCTTCAGCATTGTCTTAGGTCCTTGTGGATTTCGCTATTTCTTGAAGGGGTTGAAGCCGGGCGGCAGGCCGCCGCCCAGGCCGGGTAGCTTGAGGCCGCCGCCGGGGCCCTGGAGCTTGGCGGCGAGCTGTTCGATCTCTTCGGGCGAGGGCGTCTTGCCGGCCCCCAGCGCCTTGAGCTTGGACATGTCCATGCCGCCCGGCGCGCCGCCGCCCAGCATGGAGGCCATCTGGGCGAACCCCTTGCCGCCGTTCTTGCTCATCGACTTGAAGGCGTCGGCCATCTGCCGGTGCTGTTTCAGCAGGCGGTTGACCTCGGACACCTCGACGCCGGCGCCGGACGCGATGCGGCGCTTGCGCGAGGCCTGCAGGATGTCGGGCTTCTTGCGCTCGCCCTTGGTCATCGAACCGATGATCGCGATCTGCCGGTCGATGGTCTTGTCGCTGATCCCCGACTCGGAGATCTGTCGCTTCACCTTCTGCACGCCGGGCAGCAGACCCATCAGGCCTTCCATGCCGCCCATACGCTTCATCTGGCGGAATTGCTCGGCCAGCATGTCCAGGTCGAACTGACCCTTGGCCATCTTTCGGGCCATGGCCTCGGCCTTGGCCATGTCGAGGTCCTGAGCGGCCTTCTCGACCAGCGCCACGACGTCGCCTTGGCCCAGGATCCGGCCGGCCACGCGGCGGGCGTCGAAAGCGTCGAGCCCGTCGATCTTTTCCGAGACGCCGAGGAACTTGATCGGCAGGCCGGTCACTGCGCGCATCGACAGCGCAGCCCCGCCGCGGCCGTCGCCGTCGGCGCGCGTCAGCACCAGGCCGGTCAGCGGCAGGCGTTCGTGGAACGCCTTGGCGGTGCGCACCGCGTCCTGGCCGGTCAGGCTGTCGGCGACCAGCAGCGTTTCCGAGGGCGAGGAGATCTTCGCGATCTCCGCCGCCTCGCTCATCATCGCCTCGTCCAGCGTCGTGCGGCCGGCGGTGTCGAGGATCAGGACGTCGTAGCCCTGCAGCTTGGCGGCGGAGATCGCCCGCCGGGTGATGTCGGGGGCCGACTGGCCGACGACGATCGGCAGGCTCTCGACCTCGGCCTGCTTGGCCAGCATCGCCAGCTGCTCCATGGCGGCCGGGCGGCGAGTGTCGAGCGAGGCGACGAGTACTTTCTTGCGCTCTTTCGAGAGCTTGAGCGCGAGCTTACCGGCGGTGGTGGTCTTGCCCGAGCCCTGCAGGCCGGCCATCAGGATCACCGTCGGCGGGTTGAGCGAAAGCTTGAGCCCCTCCGGCTCGCCCTCGCCGCCCAGCATCTCCACCAGGCCGTCGTAGGTGATCTTCACCACCTGATCGGCGGGCCGCACGGAGCGGATCACCGCCTCGCCGGTCGCCGCCTCGGTCGCCTTGGCGATGAAGTCGCGCACCACCGGCAGCGCCACATCGGCCTCGAGCAGGGCCACGCGGATCTCGCGCATGACCTCGGCGACGTCCTTCTCGGACAGCACGCCGCGCCCGCCGAGACGGTCGAAGACGCCGGATAGCCGCTCTGTGAGTGCGTCGAACATTCGAAACCCTTTAGCCCAAACGCGATCGACCCCCGTGGACGATCACGTCGACGGGGGGCCTCGCCGCCCTCGTCCCATATGGTGATGGGGGTCGTGGCGGTGGAGGGCGCTGACCGAGGCTGCGCCAGAAGGGCGCGCTTATGCGCCTGTGGAGAACTCAGGTCAAGGAGAGGGGAGGGGGCGTCAGAGCCTCGCCATCTCCGCGGCGATCGCCAAGGCCGCCGCGCGGGGATCGTCCGCCGCGGTGATCGGGCGGCCGACGACCAGATGCGAGGCGCCGGCGCGGAGCGCGTCGGCGGGCGTGGCGGCGCGGGCCTGGTCGTTCATCGCCGCGCCTGCGGGCCGGACGCCGGGCGTCACCACCAGGAAGCCAGGGCCGCCGATCCGCCGCGCCACCGCCGCTTCGTGCGGGCTGGAGATCACCCCTTGGGCGCCGGCGGCGATCGCCTGGCGCACGCGGCGCTCGACCAGGGCCGCGGCGGTCTCGCCGTAACCGATCTCGGCCAGATCCGCGTCCGACAGGCTGGTCAGCACCGTCACCGCCAGGATGCGAAGGCCCGCGCCCGCAGCGCCCTTGACCGCGGAGGCCATCACCTGCGGCTCGCCGTGCACGGTGAGGAAGTCGCAGCCCGAGCCGGCGAGCGCACGGGCGGCTTTTTCCACAGTCGCGCCGATGTCGTGCAGCTTCCAATCGATGAAAACCTGCTTGCCCTGCGCCTTCAGCTCGCGGGCGAGCGTCATGCCCTCGGTGGCGAACAGCTCGAGGCCGACCTTGTAGAAGGAGACGGCGTCGTCGATCCGAGCCACCAGAGCGCGGGCTTCCGCGGCGGTCGGGACGTCCAGGGCTACGATCAGGCGCGGGTCGGCGAGCATGGCCGCTGCATGAGCCAGACGGCCTTCACGGTCAACGGCGCGCGCTCAGAGATCGCGGAACCGCGGCCCCTGCCAGCGCATCACCGCCAGGGCGAGCGACTCTGGGATCAGGCTCGCCGCGCCCACGATCAGCTTGTAGGTCAGGCCCGGCACGCACATCGCCCGGTTCGCCTCTACCGCGCGCCAGCCGGCCTCGGCGACCTCGGCGGCCGACATCCAGGCGAACCGCGGCGTCGCCGCGGTCACCCGGGCGCGCATGCCGTTGACGTCGTGGAACTCGCTCAACGTGAACCCAGGGCACAGCGCGGTGACATGCACGCCCGCGGCGGCGGTCTCCAGGTGCAGGCTCTGCGAGGCCTTGATCATCAGGCTCTTGGCGCCGGCGTAGAGCGTGTGGCCGGCGGCGCCCGGCAACAGGCCCGCGACGGAGGCGACGTTGACGATCCGGCCGAAGCCGCGCTCGGCCATGCCCGGCGCCAGCTTGTGCGCGAACTCCGCCGGCGCCGTCACCATCACCTGCAGGAAGGCCTGCTGGTCGGCCCAGCTGGTGTGGCCGAAGGCGCCGGTCAGGCCGTAGCCGGCGTTGTTGATGAGGGCGTCGACGGTACGCCGGCGCGCGCTGATGGCGTCGAGCACAGCCTGGGGCGCCTCTGGATCCGCGAGATCGGCCGGCGCGACGATCGTCTCGACGCCGTGGCGTGCGCGAAGCTCGGCGGCGAGCGCGTCCAGTCGATCTTGCCGCCGTGCGGTCAGCGCCAGGTCGTAGCCGCGCGCCGCCAGCAGGCGGGCGAAGGCGTCGCCAATTCCGGCCGAAGCCCCGGTGACCAGCGCCAGCTTGCGCGCCATCGCCACTTTTCCCTTCCCTTCCAGACCCACGCGCCGGAACCTGCGCTTCTACGGGCGATTGAACCGCATCGGGAAGTTCTGTATCGCGCCCCGACAGCCGCACGCCTTCACCGTGGGTGGGGCGACGCGGTTCGGAGACTTTTATGGCTGAATCGGCCAGCGTGGCGCCGTCCCTGCCGGATGATCCGCACGGCGGAGCCCAGAAAGAAGGCTTCTGGGCGCTTGCGCTGGGTTCGATGGGCGTCGTGTTCGGTGACATTGGCACCAGCCCGCTCTACGCGATGCGCGAGGCGCTGCATCACACCCGCGCCACTGTCTCGCCCGAACTCGCCGTCCTGGGAGTCGTGTCGCTCGTGACCTGGGCGCTGATCCTGATCGTCACGGTGAAGTACGTCGTCTTCCTGATGCGCGCTGACAACAAGGGCGAAGGCGGCACGTTGGCGCTGATGGCGCTCGCCCAGCGCTCGCTGCCGACCCGATCCGTCGGCGTGTTCTTCCTCGGCGTCGTCGGCGCCGCCTTGTTCTATGGCGACGGCATCATCACGCCGGCGGTCTCGGTGCTCAGCGCCGTCGAGGGCCTTCGCGACGCGCCCGGCGCGCCCAAAGGGGTGAGCGAACTCGTGCTGCCGATCTCGGGCGGCATCCTGATCGCCCTGTTTCTGGTGCAGTCGCGCGGCACAGCCAGCGTGGCCAAGTTCTTCGGCCCGATCATGGCCCTCTGGTTCCTGGTGCTCGCGGGACTCGGCGTGATTCACATCGTCGACGATCTCTCGGTGTTTCGGGCGCTCTCGCCGCACTACGGCGTGCTGTTCCTGATCGACAATGGCTTCATCGGCTTCGTCATCCTAGGCAGCGTCTTCCTGGCGGTGACCGGGGCCGAGGCGCTCTACGCCGACATGGGGCACTTCGGGAAGAAGCCGATCCAGTCGGCGTGGCTGTTCCTGGCCCTGCCCTGCCTGTTGCTCAATTACCTGGGGCAGGGCGCGCTGGTGCTCGACCATCCGGGCGCGCGCAACAATCCGTTCTTCGAGATGATCCCCCACGGCATCTATTGGCCGGTGCTGCTGATGGCCACCGTCGCCACCATCATCGCCAGCCAGGCGGTGATCACCGGCGCCTTCTCGATGACTCAACAGGCGGTGCAGCTGGGCCTGTTCCCGCGCATCGACATCCGCCGCACTTCGGAGACCCAGGCCGGCCAGATCTTCGTGCCGCAGGTCAACACGCTCCTGTTGGTCGGCGTTCTGGTGCTGCTGGTCATGTTCCAGACATCATCGAACCTGGCCGCGGCCTACGGAATCGCCGTGACCGGGGCGATGTTCGTCGACACCCTGCTGTTCTTCGTCATCGTCCGACACTTCTGGAAGAAACCGCTGTGGGTCGCCGTGTGCGCCAGCGGCGCCTTCGGCGTGCTGGACCTGGTGTTCATCACCTCCAACCTCCTGAAGTTCTTCCACGGCGCCTGGCTGCCGCTGGCGCTGGGCGGTTGCCTGGTGGTGATCATGTGGACCTGGACGCGGGGCGCGCAGATCCTGGCCGACAAGACCCGCCGGGACAGCGTGCCGCTCGTCGAGCTGTCGGAGATCCTGCGTGCGCGGGCGCCCTACCGCGCGCCCGGCACAGCCATCTTCCTGACCTCGGATCCGGACACCGCGCCCGTCGCGCTGATGCACAACCTCAAGCACAACAAGGTGCTGCACGAGAAGAACATCATCCTGACGGTGGAGACCGCGGAGACGCCGCGCGTGCGCGAGGAGGACCGCATCCGCATCGAGCCGGTGAACGCCGACTTCAAGAAGGTGATCGCCGCCTACGGCTTCATGGAGAGCCCGAACCTGCCCAAGGCGCTGGGGCTCTGCCGCAAGATGGGGCTGAAGTTCGACATCATGGCCACCAGCTTCTTCTTAGGAAGGCGCTCGGTGGTGCCCTCGGCGCAATCGGGCATGCCGCTCTGGCAGGACAAGCTGTTCATCTTCCTGATGAAGAACGCCGCCAACCCGACCGACTTCTACAAGATTCCCCCCGGCCGGGTGGTCGAGATGGGGACCCAGGTGACCGTCTAGGCGGCCTCCCGCCGCTTAAGCCTTGAACCTGTCATCCAGGCGCCCTTTAAGGCGCGCCAGATCAACTTTCGCCGCTTCAGGACTTCCGCCCCATGGCCGACAAGCCCGTCAAGAAGGTCGTGCTCGCCTACTCCGGCGGTCTCGACACCTCTATCATCCTGAAGTGGCTGCAGACCGAGTACGGGGCGGAGGTGGTCACCTTCACCGCCGACCTCGGCCAGGGCGAGGAGCTGGAGCCGGCGCGCAAGAAAGCGCTGATGCTGGGCATCAAGCCCGAGAACATCTTCATCGAGGACCTGCGCGAGGAGTTCGTCCGCGACTACGTGTTCCCGATGTTCCGGGCGAACACGGTCTATGAGGGCCAGTATCTGCTGGGCACCTCGATCGCCCGGCCGCTGATCGCGAAAACGCAGATCGACATCGCGCGCAAGGTCGGCGCGGACGCCGTCTGCCATGGCGCCACCGGCAAGGGAAACGACCAGGTCCGCTTCGAGCTCGGCTACTACGCGCTGGAGCCCGACATCCGCGTGATCGCGCCCTGGCGTGAGTGGGAGTTCCGCAGCCGCGAGGCGCTGATCGATTTCGCCGAGAAGCACCAGATTCCGATCGCCAAGGACAAGCGCGGCGAGAGCCCGTTCAGCGTCGACGCCAACCTGCTGCACTCCTCCTCCGAGGGTAAGGTGCTCGAGGACCCGGCGAACGAGGCCCCCGAGTTCGTGCACATGCGGACCATCGCGCCGGAGGACGCGCCGGACAAAGCCACCGTCATCACCATCGACTACGAGAAGGGCGATCCGGTCGCTATCGACGGGGTGAACCTGTCGCCTGCCGCCCTGTTGACCAAGCTCAACGAACTCGGACACGACAACGGCGTCGGCCGGCTGGACCTGGTCGAGAACCGTTTCGTCGGCATGAAGTCGCGGGGAGTCTATGAGACGCCCGGCGGGACCATCCTGCTCGCCGCGCACCGCGGCATGGAGAGTATCACGCTGGACCGGGGGGCCATGCACCTCAAGGACGAGCTGATGCCGAAGTATGCGTCGCTGATCTACAACGGCTTCTGGTTCTCACCCGAGCGCGAGATGCTGCAGGCGGCGATCGACCACAGCCAGGCCCAGGTCTCGGGTCAGGTGCGGGTGAAGCTCTACAGGGGCAACGTCACCGTTATCGGCCGCACCAGCCCCTATTCGCTCTACGACCAGGAGCTAGTCACCTTCGAAGAGGGCGCGGTCGCCTACGACCACCGCGACGCGGCGGGCTTCATCAAGCTCAACGCGCTGCGTCTGCGGGTGCTGGCCAACCGCGACCGCCGGGTGAAGTAGGGCGCTTCCGCCGCGCGGCGGCGATCAGCTCAGCTTCGTGAAGGGATATCGGTCGCGGATCTCGGCCTGGAAGAATCGCCCCTTCGACTCCGCCACGAGGAAGGCGCGGTGTGCTCGCGCCGGGACTTCCTCGTAGGCGTAGAGGTCGCCGCTGACGAAGGTCACGTGAAGGCGCCGCCGGACGCGGTCGTATTCGATGTCGAGGATCGCTGATGATTCCACGTGCACGGGGTAGAAACACGCCTTGGTAGGCCGCCGGTTCCCTTACGCCTCGCCTTGCGCCAAGCTCAGCCGTGTCAAGAAAGGGAAACCAACATGCAAGCCTATGCGTGGGTGGCGCTCGTCACCCTGGCGGCGCTGGTGGTCTATCTGGGCCTGGGCATCAACGTGGGCCGCACGCGCTACAAATGCGGGATTATGGCGCCGGCCATGATTGGAGACGACCGGCTCGAACGCGCCATTCGCGTGCACTACAACACGTTGGAATGGCTGCCGGTGTTCCTGCCGGCCATGTGGCTGTTCGCCATATATTGGAGCCCTTTGGTCGCAGCTGGGCTTGGCGTCATCTGGATCGTCGGGCGACTGATCTATGCAGCGGGTTATCTGACCGCGCCGCAGAAGCGAGCGCCGGGCTTCCTGATCCAGGCGCTCGCGACCATGATCCTGCTGCTCTGCGGCGTTGGGCGGCTGATCTGGCTGCTGGCGACGGGCGCGACGGCCTGACACCTGGACGCGGCGGAGGGGTCGCGCCAGGAGAGGCGGCCTCATGGACCTTCCCGTCGATCCCGCCCGCTATGTGGCCTATCTCAGCGTCACGGCGGTGATGGTGGTGACGCCGGGTCCCGCCAACCTGTTCGCGGTGGCGGTCGGCGCGCGCCGCGGTCACGCGGCGGTGCCGGCGGCGGTGGCGGGGATGAACCTCGCCAATGTGCTCTGGTTCCTGGCCGCCGGCCTGGGAGTTGGGGCGATGGCGCTGGCGTTTCCCTTTGCCTTTCACGTCCTGGCCTGGCTGGGCGCCGCCTATCTGGCCTGGCTCGGCTTTAAGGCGCTCTGGGCGGCGTTTCGTCCGACGGCGCATGCCGAGGCCCACGCCCCGAAGCGCGCCGGTCGCTCGGCGCTGGTGGATGGGTTGCTCGTCCAGCTTTCCAATCCCAAGGCGCTGCTCTTCACCACGGCTATCCTGCCGCCGTTCATGGACATGGGTCGGCCCGTGGCGCCGCAGATCCTGGTGTTCGCCGCCACCGGCATGGCCGGCGACATCGTGGTGATGACGGCCTACGGCTTCGGCGGGGCCAGCCTCGCCCGCCGGATGTCCGAGCCGGCCTTCCGACGCGGCTTCGACGTCGTCACCGGGGCGCTCTTGATCTGCGCCGCCGTTCTGGTGGCGCTGCACGGATGAAGCGCCACTGTGGCGAAGCAACCACAATCGACGCCGGGTGTTTGTGGCAATAGCTTAGCGACGAGGGACACTCTCGTTAGTTCGGAACAGCAGATGTCTAAGAGATCCGCCGCGTTGGCCCTTTCGCTGGCCCTGGCGGCCACGCTCGCGGGCTGCGCAACGCCCACTCCCTATCAGCCGAATGTTCCTGGCCAGAAGACGTCCGGCGGCTTCTCCGAGCTTCGCATCGAGCAGAACCGTTGGCGCGTGACCTTCGCCGGCAACAGCCTCACGTCTCGCGAGACGGTGGAAGGCTATCTGCTCTATCGCGCGGCGGAGCTGACCACCCAGCAGGGCTTCGACTGGTTCTCGATCGTCGACCGCGACACCCAGCGCACGACGCGCACCTATATCGACCCCGATCCCTTCTATCACCCGTGGTATGGCCCCGGGTATGGCTACTGGCGGCCGTCCTGGCGCTATTGGGGCGGCGGCTATGGCTGGCGTAGCTGGGATCCGTTCTGGGGCGACCCCTTCTGGGCCGACCGTGTGGACGTGCGCACGGTCGACAAGTTCGAAGCGATCGCCGAAGTCTATATGGGCAAGGGTCCCAAGCGCGCCGACGATCCTCGCGCCTTCGACGCGCGGCAGGTGATCTCCAACCTGCAGCCGCGAATTCAGTACCCGGCGCCGCCTAAGCCTTGAGCAGGGCCTGATTGCTCGGGCTCGGACGCGGCCGGCTGCCGCGCCCGAGCGGGGCCTGTGCGAAACCGCCGCATACAACAAGGTGAAGTTTTGGTAATACTTCCGCTCTACCCGGTGTGACCGGATGGGAGCGCGCGATGACGATCATGCTGTTGGTCCTGGGCCTGATGCTTGCCGCCCTCGTCGGCTATGCGTTCGGCGGCCGGCGATCCGCGCCGGCGCAGGCTGCGCCGATGTTGTTCGCGCCTATGGACACCCCCATAGCGCCGCTGGCGTTGCGCCCGAGCCCGCGCGTGACCGTCCAAACCAGCGCCGCCCTGCTGGCCCTCGCCCTCGCCCTCGACGTCTCCAGCCCGCCCCAGACCTTCGCCGCGCCCGCGGCGGACGGCGTCTATGTCGCCCAGGCGTACGACAACTATGTGCTGCCGGAGCCTGAAGCCCAGCCGTGGACCGCCGTCGAGCTCGCGCCGGACTGGTCCTACAAGGCGTTTTCCGCCACGGACGGCTGGGTGATCTAAAGCGCGGCGCTCAGACGCCCGCGTCCTCGCCCGCCTGAGCGAGCAGGCCCGCGCCCGCCATCTCCTTGTCGAAGTAGTCGCGCACGCGAAACACGCCCACCACCGGCAACGCAATGGGCTGTCCGGCGAGGCTGTAGCGGTCGACCCGCTCGGTGAACAGCAGGTCGCCGGCGGACGCCACCTGACGGACTTCGTAGGCGTGAGATCCGGTCGTGGCGATCAGGCCTGCGAGCAGGGCGCGCAGCTCGCTCTGCCCGTGCGTCGCACGCATCGGAATGTTGTCGTAGACGATATCGTCGGTGAAGAAGCTGGCGATCTCGTCCGGGTCGAGCCGCGACCACGCGGCCAGCATCGCTCGAACCGTTGGAGCCAGCGCCACGACGCGCCTCCCGTTTCCAAGCCCCGAGCCCAGTTGAACGATTGTGCAAGCGCCCTGGGGCCGCTGGAAAACGAAAAGGGCCAGCGCAAGGCCGGCCCTTCATCATCGTTCCCGAATTTTGGAGCGGGCGAGGCGATTCGAACGCCCGACCCCAACCTTGGCAAGGTTGTGCTCTACCCCTGAGCTACGCCCGCACTCCTCGAAGTGGCCTTGAGGGCCGCCCCGAAATTCGAGAGGCCGGCTTATGGCAGAGGGCCTGCGGGTTGGCAAGCGCTTCAGCCGCCGAATTTTGGGGCTTTCAGCCGGCGCTTGTTGACGTGGCCTTCCGGGGCCGGCGCGACCTCTTCCGGGTACTCGCCTTTGAAGTAGTAGCGCTGCCACGCCTCCTTGGTCGCCTCGGGGTCTTGGCGGAAGATCCGGCGGTTGAAGTCGGTGCGGTGCTTCTCCCAGACGTCGTACTGGTGGCGCAGCTCCGGATTGCGATCGAGCGGGCGGATCACCGGCTGGATCTCGTGCAGCGGGTGGTCCTGCAGCAGCGTCAGGAAGCAGAACGGCTCGCCCTTGTCGAAGTGCACGCGGCCCGGCCTCGTGAACACCCAGTTCATGGTGAAAGGGAACGGCAGCCAGTCGGTCTCCACCACGCCGGTCAGCGGCTGAATGCCGTCCTTGAGGTGGTTCGGCGGCCCCATCACCCACATCGACCAGCCGGGCGGGGTGCGGAACATGTAGCCGGCGTGGAAGGTCAGCACCGCGTGGCTGAAATGGCTGGTGGCGAAGTTGTGGAAGTCGGGGTGCGGGTAGTCGGGCTTGAGCGTGATGTCCTGCTGGTGATTGCCGCCGTTCCATTCCGCGGTGAAGCCTACCGGGCAGAGCAGCTCCCAGCCGGAGGTGTTGGCCATGCTGAGGGGCAGGCAGCGGTAGGGGTGACGATCGGCGAAATGATCCATCCAACCGCGCTGCGGCCGGCCGGCGACCATCTCCGGCGGCCGTTCGACAAGGGGATAGCACTCGAGTTCCATGGGGCTCGTCACATCTGGAGGTCCCTCGACCTCTAGGCGCTGATGCGGCGGCTAAGCAAGGTTTTGAACCACGGACCACGCTGACCACACGGACTCCTTGCCGCGGGCACTCGCGAGGATCGACCGGCCGGCGGCAGGTCCATCCGCCTGCGCCACATCCGAAACCGTCCGTGTGGTCCGTGTGGTCCGCGGTTCGACTTCTTAATATCGCTCGGCGCCGTCGATCTCCGCTATGAAGCCGGCCCATGACCAAGGACGAGCTGCTGGCGTTTCTGGGCGAGATCGGCGTCGAGGCCCGCACCCACGAGCACGAGGCGGTGTTCCGGGTCGGCGAGGGCGAGGAAATCAAGGCTGGGATCGATGGCGCTCACACCAAGAACCTGTTTCTGAAGGACGCCAAGGGCCAGCTCTGGCTGATCTCAGCCGAAGACAAGAGCGTGATCGACTTGAAGCGCCTGCCGCCGGTGATCGGTTCGGCGCGGCTGTCGTTCGGCAATGCGGAGCTTATGGTCGAGACGCTGGGCGTGACGCCGGGCTCGGTGACCGCCTTCGCCCTGATCAACGACCCCGAGCGGCGCGTGCGCTTTGTCCTCGACCGCGCGCTGGCCGAGGCGGAGCGGGTCAATTTTCACCCGCTGACCAACACAGCGACCACCAGCGTCGACCGAGCCGGGCTACAGCGCTTCTTCCGCGCTGTCGGCGTCGATCCGCTGGTGGTCGATTTCACGACACTGACGCGCGCGGAAGGCTAGAGACGCGTTGAACAGAAGCCGCGCTGAGACCATGTTGGCCGCGACACGTTGTCCGTTAGGAATTCGAGGGCGAAGCGATGAGCTTGATCGGGGAGACCACCGGCAAGCCGGCCGGCGACATCATCAAGGACGGGACCGACGCCAGCTTTGTCGCCGACGTGCTTGAGGCGAGCCGGATCACCCCGGTGATCGTCGACTTCTGGGCGACCTGGTGCGGCCCTTGCCGGCAACTCGGACCCGCCCTGGAGAAGGCCGTCACCGCCGCCAAGGGCGCGGTGAAGCTGGTGAAGATCGACATCGACAAGCACCCGTCTTTCGCCGGTCAGCTGCGCGTGCAGTCGATCCCGGCGGTCTTCGCCTTCGTCGACGGCCGGCCGGTGGACGGCTTCATGGGCGCGCTGCCCGACAGCCAGGTGAAGGCGTTCGTCGACAAGCTCGCGCAGGCCGGCGGCGGCGACGGCGGGGTCGAGGAGGCGCTCGGGATAGGGCGCGAGTCGCTCGAGCTGGGCGACCTCGGCGGCGCCGCCCAGGCCTACGCCCAGGTGCTGCAGCACGACCCCGGGAACGTGAAGGCGCTGGGCGGCCTGGCCAAGGTCTACCTCGCCAGCGGCGAGCCCGACCGCGCCCGCGAAATCCTGGAAATGGCGCCGGCGGACGCCAAGGACGCCGACCTGGACAGCGTTCGCGCGGCGCTTGCGCTGGCCGCCGACGCGCCTTCCGACGTCAAGCAGTTCCAGGACCGGCTGGCCAAGGACGCCGCCGATCACGAGGCTCGCTTCGAACTCGCCAAGGCGTTGTCCGCGCACGGACAAATGGAGCAGGCGGTCGACGAGTTGCTCACCATCATCGCCGCCGACGTCGAATGGAACGAACAGGCGGCGCGCAAGCAGTTGCTCACCATCTTCGAGGCGGCGGGGCCGACGTCGGAGCTGGCCAAGCAGGGCCGACGGCGGCTTTCGTCAATTCTGTTCAGCTGAACCCCGCGGAGGGAGAGCGTCATGGCCGGCTACCGACGAACGGCGGACCTGCCGCAGGTGATCCCGGTCTTTCCGCTCGACGGAGCCTTGCTGCTGCCTGGCGGAGACCTGCCGTTGCAGATCTTCGAGCCGCGCTACCTCAACATGGTCGACGACGTGATGGGCGGCGACCGGATCATCGGCATGATCCAGACGCGGCCCGGCGGCGACCGCGCCCGGCCCAGGCTGGCGGCCGTGGGCTGTGCGGGCCGTATCACCAGCTTCGCCGAGACATCCGACGGCCGCTACCTGATCACCCTGACCGGCGTCTGTCGCTTCGCACCCGGCGACGAGTTGGCGCTGCGCATGCCGTACCGGCAGGTGAGGGCCGATTACGGCGCGTTCGAGGGCGACCTGTCGCGTGACGAAGACGCGGTCGCGGCCAAGGGTGAGCGCGAGCGCTTCGCCCGGGCGCTGAAGGCCTACCTGAACCGGCGGGAGCTCGACATCGATTGGGAGACCGCCAGCTCGGCGCCGTTGGAATCCTTGGTCAACAGCCTGTCCATGGGCTTGCCGTTCGACCCGCAGGAGAAGCAGGCGCTGCTTCAAGCGGCCGATCTGCCCGCCCGCTTCGACGTGCTGACGACCCTGCTCGAGATCGACTCCGTCGACGACGGCGATGACGAACACCATTCGGTGCAGTAAGCGGATCGCATGAGCGAACTCGCCCCCTTTGACGTCGACGTCGACCCGCGCCTGCTCGAAGTCCTGGTTTGCCCGGTGACCCGTGGGCAGCTGGAACTGGACCGCACCAAGGGCGAGCTGATCAGCCGTGGGGCCAGGCTGGCCTATCCGATCCGCGACGGCGTGCCGATCATGCTGCCGGAAGAAGCCCGCGAGTTGGGCGACGGGGAGTAGGCCTACAGGGCTTCGCCCCGCAGGAGCCGCGGAAGCTGTCCCACGGCGCCGCCGGCCTCCTGCATGAAGAAGCGCCGCGCGGGGCCGATGCGGTTGACCGCGGCCATGCCGAGGCCGCGGGCGAGGCGCATGGGGGTGATATCGTTGGAGAAAAGGCGGACGAAGGCGTCCATGCCGGCCGACAGCGTCGCGGTGTCGAAGCGCCGCCAGGCGGCGTAGCGCTCCAGAACCACTTCGGAACCGATGTCCTCGCCAAGCCGGATGGCGTCGACGATCACTTCCGCAAGCGCCGCTGCGCCCTTCAGACCGAGGTTTAGGCCCTGGCCGGCGATCGGATGGACGCCGTGGGCGGCGTCGCCCAGCAGCGCGACGCGCGGGCCAGTGAGCCGCTGGGCGAGCTGCAGCGCCAGCGGATAGCTGAACACCTCGCCTTCAACCTTGGCGCCGCCGATGTGGTCGCCGACGCGCCGCTGCAGGTGGGCGTGGAACACCTCGGGGCGGGCCGACCTTAGCGCCGCGGCGCGGCGTTCGCTCTCGGTCCATACCAGACTGGCGCGGTCGTCGGTCAGCGGCAGGATGGCGAACGGACCGGACGGAAGAAAGTACTCATGCGCCACGCCGTTGTGCGGCCGCTCCAGCTTCACGGTGGCGACGACGCCGGCCTGGCGGTACGGCCAGCCGAGCGCGCCGATCCCGGCCGCTTCGCGGATCACCGAACCGCGACCCTCGGCGCCCACCACCAGCGGCGCGCTGAGTGTGCGGCCGTCGGCAAGAGCGACCTCCGCCGCACGAGCGTCGAAGCGGGCCGACGTCACCCGGGCCGGCGCCAGCACCTCGACGCCGGCGGTTTCCAGCGCCTGGGCGAGGGCTGCGCGGGTGTGGCGGTTTTCCAGCATGTAGCCGAGCGGCTCGCCGCCCGAACGGTCGGCGATCTCCTCGGAGTCAAAGCGCAGGAAGAACGGGCCCGGCCCGCGCGCCAGCGGCCCCGGCGCGCGGCCGTCGGTGACCAGGATCTGCTCGATCCGCTGGCTGAGAGGCTCCAGCGCCGGCGCCAGGCCCAGGCTGCGCCACTGGCGGAAGGCGGCGAAGGCGATGGCGGACGAGCGGCCGTCGAAGCTGGGCGCAGTCTGGGCGCTGAGCACGACCGGGTCGATCAGGATCGGCTTCAGGCCCGCGCGGGCCAGCGCCAGCCCCAGCGTGGCGCCGGCCATGCCCGCGCCCGCTATGATCACGTCGGCGTCGTAGGGGGTGGTCATCGGCCTCAGATACGCCCCCCGCCTAATGCCCGTCCAGCGCGGCGCGGACCTGCGTCAGGACGCTCTCCCAGTCGCCCGGCGCCGGTTGCCGGAACAGACGGGCGGACGCGTACCAGGGGCTGTCCGTGCGATCGCGCATCCAGCGCCAGTCGGTTCCCTGCGCCGGTATCAGCACCCAGACCGGGCGGCCGAGCGCGCCGGCCAGGTGGGCTACCGCGGTGTCCACCGTGATCACCAGGTCAAGGCCGGCGATCACCTGGGCGGTGTCCCAGAAGTCGCGCACGCCTAGGTCGCCGGGGTGTAGGCGCGCCGCGCCCGGCAAGCCAAGCAAGGCGTCGGCCGCCCAGTCCGGCAGCGAGCGGTTGGCGTCGTTGCGATGGCGCGGGTCGCCGCGCGTCACCACGCCGATCGAGACGCCGGGAATGCGCCGCGGCGGCGCGCTGAGATAGGGGCGGCCCGACAACGTCTCGAGCCGCACGCCCAGGCGGAGCGGCAGCGAGCCATAGAAGACCCAGCCGTCGACGTCCGGCAGTTCGACGGCGCCGCTGGCGGAGATGATGGGCGCGGTGAAGTTTTGCTGGAACAGCCGCACCAGCCCGGGCTCGGCCAGCACGCTGACGTGGGCGCCGGCGGCCTGCAGCGCCGGGATGAACCGCGACCAGCCGATCTTGTCGCCGAAGCCCTGCTCCGGCCAGACCAGCAGCCGCTTGCCGGCTACGGGCCCGCCGCGCCATTCGGCAAAGGGCAGCGCGGGCCTCGGCGAAGGCGCGCCCGCGATCTCCGAGCGGGCCTCGTACAGCGTCAGGCCCTCGGCGTAGCGCCCTTCCGCCAGCAACTGCAGCGCCGCGGAATACGCGAACGCCGCCGCCTGCGCATCGAGGCCGCTCAGCCTTCGCCCTCGTCGTCCGAGAAGCCCATGATGTGGAAACCGGCGTCGACGTGGATCACTTCACCGGTGGTCGAGCGGCCGAGGTCGGAGAGCAGCCAGAGCGCGGCGCCCGCGACGCCCTCCATCGAGGTGTCCTCCTTCATCGCGGAGAGCGAGCGGCCCTTGGCCAGCATGCCGCGGCCGCCCTGAATTCCGGCGAGCGAGAGGGTGCGCATGGCGCCGGGCGAGAGCGCATTGACCCGGATGCCCTTCGGCCCCAAGTCGCGCGCGGCGTAGCGGGTGGCGCTTTCCAGCGCCGCCTTGGCGACGCCCATGGTGTTGTAGTTCGGGATCGCCCGCTCCGAGCCCATGTAGGTCAGGGTCACGATCGAGCCGCCGTTCGGCATGATCGCCGCGGCCCGCCGGGCGCAGTCGACGAAGCTGAACGCGGAGATGTTCAGTGCACGGAGGAAGCCTTCGCGCGTCGTGTTCTCGACGAACGAGCCCTTAAGTTCGTCCTTGTTGGCGAAGGCGATGGCGTGGACGAAGAAATCGATCGTGCCGAACGCCTGCTCCACCGCGGCGAAGGCGGCGTCCATCGAGGCGTCGTCGGTGACGTCCATCGGCGCAAGGGTCTTCACGCGCGCGCTGTCGGCCAGCGGCTGGACCCGGCGCTCCATGCCCGGCAGGTGCAGGAAGGCCATCTCGGCGCCCTGAGCGGCCAGCTGCGAGGCGATGCCCCAGGCGATCGACTGGTGGTTGGCGACGCCGGTCACCACGCCCCGCTTGCCCGTCATCAGCTCGCCCTTGGGCATCTGGTAGTCGTCGGCCACGCCTCGCTCTCCCTCGCGGTCGGATATGCGCGGGTTGTGGACGATATGCCTACCCCTGTCATCCCGGTTTTCGCGTAGCGAAAGACTGGCACCCATGAACATGACGCCGCCTGTAGCCCTGGAGATTTTGGGTGTGCATGGGTCTCGGATAAGCCGCTTCGCGGCCTTCCGGGATGATATGCGAAAGCTAGACCTTGCTCATCACCAGGGTGGCGTAGGTGCCGCCGAAGCCGAAGCTGTTGGACATCACGGTGGTCAGCTCGCGGTCGGCGCGCTGACGTAGGATCGGCAGGCCTTCGAACTCGGGGTCGAGGGTCTCGATATTGGCGCTTTCCGCAGCGAAGCCGTTGTTCAGCATCAGCAGGCTGTAGATCGCCTCCTGTACGCCCGCCGCGCCCAGGCTGTGGCCGGTCAGCGACTTGGTGGAGGAGATCAGCGGGATCCGGTCGCCGAACACCTCGCGGACGGCGCCCATTTCCTTGGAGTCGCCGACCGGGGTCGAGGTGCCGTGCGGGTTGAGGTAGTCCACCGTCCGGCCGCCGGCCTGCTCCAGCGCCAGCCGCATGCAGCGCGCGGCGCCTTCGCCGGAGGGCGCGACCATGTCATGACCGTCGGAATTGGCGGCGTAGCCGGTGATCTCGCCATAGATCTTGGCCCCGCGGGCCTTGGCGCGTTCCAGCTCCTCAAGCACCACGATCCCGGCGCCCCCGGCGATGACGAAGCCGTCGCGGTCCTTGTCGTAGGCGCGGCTGGCGACCGCCGGCCGGTCGTTGAAGTTGGTGCTCATCGCGCCCATGGCGTCGAATAGCGCCGAGAGCGTCCAGTCGAGCTCTTCGCAGCCGCCGGCGAACACGACGTCCTGCCTGCCCCAGGCGATCTGCTCGAAGCCCGAGCCGATGCAATGGGCCGAGGTCGCGCAGGCCGAGGAGATCGAGAAGTTGAGGCCGCGGATCTTGAACCAAGTGGCGAGCGTGGCCGAGGGGCCGGAGCTCATCGCCTTAGGCACCGCAAACGGCCCGATCCGCTTGGGGCCCTTGGTCTTGGTGGTCTCCGCCGCCTCGACGATGGTGCGGGTCGACGGGCCGCCGGCGCCGACGATCAGGCCGGTTCGCTCGTGGGAGACCTCGCTCTCAGCCAGGCCGGAATCGGCGATCGCCTGCTCCATGGCGATGTGCGCATAGGCCGTGCCCTGCGCCAGGAAGCGCGCCGCGCGACGGTCGACCATCGCCTCCCAATCGAGCTTCGGCGCCGCCTCCACCTGGCAGCGGAAGCCGAGCTCGGCGTACTCGGGCGCGAAGGACACGCCGCTCTTGGCCTCGCGCAGGGAGGCGACCACCTCGTCGGCGGTGACGCCGATCGAAGAGACGATGCCCAGTCCCGTGACGACTACGCGGCGCATGCTTTCTCCTCGTTCTCCCAGACTCAACGCTGATACAGGCCGACCCGAAGGTCCTCTGTCCAATAGATGGGGGTTCCGTCGGCTTCGAGAATGCCGTCTCCGATGCCCATGACAAGGCGGCGATTGATGACGCGCTTCATGTCGACCTTGTAGGTCACCTTCTTGATGTTCGGTGTGACCTCGCCGCCAAACTTGACGCTGCCGCAGCCGAGCGCGCGTCCGCGCCCCTTGCCGCCGATCCAGCCGAGATAGAAACCGACCAGCTGCCAGAGCGCGTCCAGGCCGAGGCTTCCCGGCATGACGGGGTCCCCGATGAAGTGGCAGTCGAAGAACCAGAGGCTCGGGTCGATGTCGAACTCCGCCTCCATATAACCCTTGCCGTGCGCGCCGCCGGTTTCGTTGATGACCGTCATACGGTCGAACAGCAGCATCGGCGGCGCGGGCAACTGCGCATTGCCCGGTCCGAACATCTCGCCGCGGGCGCAGGCCAACAAGTCGTCTTTGGTAAAGCTCGAGGGCCTGTTTTCGTTGCTCATCTTGTTGGCCTTAGAATTGAGCGTCAGGCCCTAACATGAGCCGCCGCGCCGGCTCAACGTTTGGCTGATCTTCGCCCCTGGCCAGCGCGGCACTGGACGGCGTCGGATGTTCCCCACAGTTCGCCCTCGGGAACCCAGCCGGAGGTGTCGTCGACTTTGACGCGGCACCAGCCGTCCTCGCACCGGTCCACAGCCCCCAACGCCCGCGGCTTCAGATAGGCGACGACATGAGAACTGTCCCTCGGCCGCCGCCGGAGCGCCGCCGGCGCCGGCCGCACGTTCATCACCGTGCGGCGGCCATCGGTGGTGCGCTTGTGCACCCAGACCAGTTCGCCGTCGGGATCGCACACGCGCCGCCACTCCGCCGTCTCTGCGACCACCTGCATCGGCAGGCCGCGGACGCGATAGACCCACAGCAGCCGGTGGTCGTCGCCAGGGCCGGAGCGGGCGTTGACCTTGTCGAACTTCAACGAAACGTAGCGAGGGACCGGAAGGCCCGATGGCGTCGGCCGATCCTGGGCGCGCGCGGCGCCGGTGATCATCGCCGCGCCAAGCGCTGCAGTCGAAAGCAGCGCTCGCAAGTTGTTGCTCATCAGCTCGCCTCGCCTTGGCCGTCGTAAGCCCCTTTGCTAGAGGTGCTTGGTAGAGCCCCAACCCGTCGCCGAAGCGGCGGCGCCCCTGGTCCCCTTTTCAGTTCGCACATGGCCGCCCGCAAGCCGAAAGTCATCGTCACGCGCAAACTGCCGGACCCGGTGGAAACCCGGATGCGCGAGCTGTTCGACGCCGATATCAACCTGACCGACCAGCCGATGAGCCGCAAGGAGCTGGAGGCCGCGGTTGCGCGCGCCGACGTCATCGCGCCGACCATCACGGACAAGATCGACGCGAGCCTGATCGAGGCGGCTGGGCCGCAGCTGAAGTTGATCGCCAACTTCGGCGCGGGCGTCGACCATATCGACGTCGCCGCGGCCAACGCGCGAGGGATCACGGTCACCAACACGCCTGGCGTCCTGACCGACGACACCGCCGACCTGACCATGGCGCTGATCATGGCGGTGGCGCGCCGCCTCGTCGAAGGCGCCAACGTGGTCCAGGCGGGCGACTTCCGGGGCTGGTCGCCGACCTGGATGACGGGGCGGCGGATCACCGGCAAGCGGCTCGGCATCATCGGCATGGGCCGGATCGGCCAGGCGGTGGCGCGCCGGGCCAAGGCGTTCGGCCTGCAGATCCACTACCACAACCGCAAGCCCGTCTCGGCGCGCATCGCCGAGGAGCTGGAGGCGACCTACTGGGAAAGCCTCGACCAGATGCTGGCGCGGATGGACATCATCTCGGTCCACTCGCCGCACACGCCGGCGACCTATCATCTGCTGTCGGCGAGGCGGCTGAAGCTGCTGCAGCCGCACGCCATCGTCGTCAACACCGCCCGCGGCGAGATCATCGACGAGAATGCGCTGGGCGAGCTGTTGGCGGCGGGGAAGATCGCCGGCGCGGGGCTCGACGTCTTCGAGTTCGAGCCGGCCATCAATCCCAAGCTGCTCAATCAGCCGAATATCGTGCTGCTGCCGCACATGGGCTCGGCCACCATCGAGGCCCGGATCGACATGGGCGAGAAGGTGATCATCAACATCCGCACCTGGATGGATGGCCACCGCCCGCCCGACCGGGTGATCCCGGCGATGCTGTAGCGGTTCTTACCGCTCAACCCGCGCCAGCAAGAAGCCGTCCCAGCCCTTCGTGCCGACAGTCTGGATCGCGGTGGCGGTGACGCGGGGTTCGGCGGCCACCACGTCGTAGAAGCGGCGCGTTCCGTGATCGTCGGCGTTGTCACCCGGATTCAGCACGCGTCCGCCGCGCACGGTGTTGTCGCCGACGATCACCGTTCCGGGCCGAGAAAGCCGTATCGCTTGCTCGAAATAGGCCGGATAGCTCGCCTTATCGGCGTCGATGAAGATCAGGTCGAATGTCCCCTGGAGCGTCGGCAGCGTGTCGATCGCCGCGCCGACCTTGATCTCCACCTTGTCGGCGAGGCCCGCGCGCTCGACATTTTTGGCGGCGACCGCGGCGTTGTGCGGCTCGTACTCCAGGCTGATCAGCTTGCCGCCCTCGGGCAGAGCGCGCGCCATCCAGATCGCCGAATAGCCGCCCAGCGTGCCGATCTCCAGGATTCGCGAGGCGCCGGCGATCTGCGCCAGCAGCATCAGGAACTTGCCCTGCGGGGGCGCGACGTTGATGGCCCGAAGTCCGGCGGCCATGGTGTCGGCCAACGTGGCCTCCAGCAACGGGTCCGGCCCCAAAAGAGCGTCGCAGATGAAATGGTCGATCGCGCTCCAGTTTTCCTGGCTCATGGCTTGGCGGCTCCACAGATCGGACATTGGGGGTCGGCGGATACGCGCACCGTGCGGGTCTCCCCCGACAGCGCATCGTAGATCGTCAAACGGCTTTCGAGCGGATCTCCGGCGCCGGCGATCAGCTTGACCGCCTCCAACGCCATCATCGAGCCGATCACCCCGGCCAGCGCGCCGACCACGCCTACCGCAGCGCAGGTCTCCGTCTCGGGCGGGATCTCCGGCACCAGGCACTGGTAGCAGGGCCGGCCGCGGAACACGCCGATCTGCCCGGTCCAGCGGCCGATGGCGCCCGAGACCAGGGTCTTGCCGTGCCGAACGCAGGCCGCGTTGACGCAGAAGCGGGTGGCGAAGTCGTCGGTGCCGTCGAGCACGAGGTCGACGTCAGACACCAGCTCGTCGGCGCTCTGCGCGTCGAAAGGGCCTTGGTAGCCGGCGACGAAGACATGCGGATTGAGCGCCGCCAGCCGGTCGGCGGCCGCCTCGACCTTGGGTTGGCCGATGTCGCTATCGGCGTAGATGATTTGCCGCTGCAGGTTGGAGCGGTCGACCACGTCGGGGTCGGCCAGCATCAAGCCGCCCACGCCGGCCGCGGCCAGATAAAGCGCCGCGGGGGAGCCCAGGCCGCCGGCGCCGACGATCAGCACGCTGGCGCCTTTCAGCTTCTGCTGACCGGGCCCGCCCACCTCACGCAGGATCAGGTGGCGGGCGTAACGTTCGACTTCTTCGTCGGTGAAGCTCATCGGGGTGAACGCTCGCCTTGACCTCGCCACGCGCCCTGGCCACATGCGCCTCTATGGGCCAACCCGCAGCGCCGTTCCCAGATTGGCATGGGACCACCATTCTAGCCGTCCGCAAGGGCGGCTCCACCGTCATCGCCGGCGATGGACAGGTGTCGATGGGCCAGACCATCGTCAAGGGCAATGCGCGCAAGGTGCGCAAGCTGGCCGGCGGCCGGGTGGTGGCGGGCTTCGCCGGCGCTACCGCCGACGCCTTCACCCTGATCGAGCGGCTGGAAGCCAAGCTCGAGCAGTATCCCGAGCAACTCGCCCGTGCCTGCGTCGACCTCGCCAAGGACTGGCGCACCGACCGCTACCTTCGCCGGCTAGAGGCGATGCTGATTGTGGCCGACGCCACCACCGTACTGACCGTCACCGGCGTGGGCGACGTGCTGGAGCCGGAAAGCGGTGTCGCGGCCATTGGCTCCGGCGGCAACTATGCGTTGGCCGCCGCGCGCGCGCTGCTGGACACCGACCTCGACGCCGAAGCGATCGCCCGCAAGGCGATGGCCATCGCCGCCGACATCTGTGTCTACACCAACGGCGAGCTGACGATCGAAAAGCTGTAGGCGCGCGATCATGACCGAATTTTCCCCCCGCGAGATCGTCTCCGAGCTCGACCGCTTCATCGTCGGCCATCCGGAAGCCAAGCGCGCCGTGGCCGTGGCCCTGCGCAATCGCTGGCGCCGCCGGCGCGTGCCGGCGGACTTGCGCGACGAGGTGACGCCGAAGAACATCCTGCTGATCGGCCCGACCGGCGTCGGCAAAACCGAGATCGCCAGGCGCCTGGCGAAGTTGGCCCAGGCGCCGTTCCTGAAGGTCGAGGCCACCAAGTTCACCGAGGTCGGCTATGTCGGGCGCGACGTCGACCAGATCGTCCGCGACCTCGTCGAATCCGCCATCGGCATGGTGCGCGAGAAGCGCCGAGCGGGCGTGCGCGCCCGCGCCGAGGCCGCGGCCGAGGAGCGCATCCTCGACGCCCTGACCGGCCCCGGCTCGACGGCGGCGCGTGAATCCTTCCGCAGGAAGCTGCGCGCCGGCGAGCTGGACGACAAGGAGGTCGAGTTGCAGGTGGCCGACACCGGCCAGACCTTCCCGACCTTCGAGGTTCCCGGCCAGCCCGGCGCCTCGATGGGCATGCTCAACATCGGCGACATGTTCGGCAAGGCGTTCGGCGGGCGCACCAAGACGCACAAGACCACGGTGGTCGGCGCCTGGGCGCCGCTGATCGCCGAGGAGAGCGACAAGCTGGTCGACCAGGAGGCGCTGACCCAGGAGGCGCTGGAGCTGGCCGAGAACCAGGGCATCGTCTTCCTCGACGAGATCGACAAGGTGGCGAGCCGGGCCGAGCGGGCCGGCGCCGACGTCAGCCGCGAAGGCGTTCAGCGCGACCTGCTGCCGCTGATCGAGGGCACCACGGTCTCGACCAAGTATGGGCCGGTGAAGACCGACCACATCCTGTTCATCGCATCAGGCGCCTTCCACGTCGCCAAGCCCTCGGATCTGCTGCCCGAGCTGCAGGGTCGGCTGCCGATCCGGGTGGAGCTGAAGGCGCTGACCCGCGACGACTTCCGTCGCATCCTTACCGAGCCCGAGGCCAACCTGATCCGACAGAACCAGGCGCTCCTGGCCACCGAAGGCGTGACGCTGAGCTTCACCGAAGAAGCGATCGACGCGCTCGCCGACGCCGCGGTGACGGTCAACGGCGCAGTCGAGAACATCGGCGCGCGCCGTCTGCAGACAGTGATGGAGAAGGTGCTGGAGGAGATCAGCTTCACGGCCGCCGACCGCAATGGCGAGACGATCAAGATCGACGCCGACTACGTCCACAAACGCGTCGGCGAACTGGCGCAGAACACCGACCTATCGCGGTTCATCCTCTAACGCTCCGCGGGGAATGACGCGCTAGATCCGCTCGCGCTTCGCCTGCCAGATCGCGCGCTCGAGCGCCTGGGCGAAGTCAGCGCGTTCGCGGGGGCTGAGCGCCGCGGCCACCTCGGCCTCGCGGCCCGAGAGCGCGAGCTTGAGCGCGACGGTGCGCTCCTCCTCCTTCTCGACGTGCAGGCGGGTGAAGGCGGTGGGGGATTCCCACACCAGCCGCGTCCACCTCGGCGTCTCGTGGGTCACGCGGATCTCGCTGGCGGTGACTTGGACGCGCTCGATCCGCTTGGCGGCGCGGAAGCTGACCAGGAAGGCCACCACCACGGCCAGCAGGTCGAGGCCCAGGAAAAAAGGCACGAAGGTCGCGCCGACCGCCAGGAACACCGCCGCCGAGGCGCAGTTGGCGACGGTGACCACGGTGATCAGGACAATGAAGCCGCGTTCCGACAGCGATCGGTTCGGCCGGATTTCCGCGTCCATGTAGAGCAGCGGGCTCATCGCCGAGACGATACCCCTCTCCAGCGTGACGCTCCAGAGCGCGCCCCGACAGGTGACAACGGCCGCCGCGCACGCCATCTTCCGCCGCCCATGGCCAAGCCCGCCGTCAAGCCCCGCAGAGCCAAGCGCCTCGCTCCCGCCGAGCAGGCGCGCGTCGCCGAGATCTTCGAACGGTTCGAGCGCGAGGAGGGCGATCCCCGCACCGAGCTCGATTACGACAGCCCCTACACCCTGGTGGTGGCCGTGGCGCTGTCGGCTCAGGCGACCGACGTCTCGGTCAACAAGGCGACCGCCAGGCTGTTCGAAGTCGCCGACACGCCGCAGAAGATGCTGGCGCTGGGGGAGGAAGGGCTCAAACGCTTCATCTCCTCGATCGGCCTGTTCAACACCAAGGCCAAGAACGTCATCGCGCTGTCGCGCATCCTCATCGAGCAGTACGGCGGCGAGGTGCCGCTCGATCGCGAGAAGCTGCAGGCGCTGCCGGGCGTGGGGCGCAAGACCGCCTCGGTGGTGCTGAACGAGTTGCGTATCGAGCCGGCGATCGCCGTCGACACCCACGTCTTTCGCGTCTCGCACCGGCTGGGACTGGCGGACGGCAAGACGCCCGATCAGGTTGAAGCGCAGCTGATGGCGCTGGTCCCCGAGCCCTGTCTGACACGTGCGCACCACTGGCTGATCCTGCATGGCCGCTACACCTGCGTGGCGCGCCGGCCGAAGTGCGAGGACTGTCTCGTCGCTGACCTTTGCCCATCGCGGCATCTGTTCGTCAGGTGAGGGCGCGGTGAACCCGATCGGGCGGCTTCCGCTGAATGCGCTCCGCGCCTTCGAGGCGGCCGCCCGCCACCAGAGCTTCCTGAAGGCCGCCGACGAGCTGGCGGTGACGCCGGGCGCGGTCAGCCGGCATATCAAGGCGCTGGAGATCGAGCTCGGCCTGCGTCTCTTCGAGCGCTTCAACCGCGCGGTGCGCCTCACGCCCGAGGGTGAGCAATTGGCCGAGGGCGTGCGCCGCGGCCTGGCGGCGATGCAGGACGCGGTGGCGGAGGTCCAGGGCCGCCGCGCCGGGCCGCTGGCGGTTAGCGTCATGCACTCGCTGGCGGCGCGCTGGCTGGTGCCGCGGATCACCGACTTCCAGCAGCGCTATCCCGATATCCAGGTGATGGTCTCGGCCTCGGACTTCGCCGCCGACCTGGTGCGCGACCCCATCGACATCGCCATCCGCTTCGGGACCGGGCCCTACCCCGGCTATGCGGTGACGCAGCTGATCGCGACGCGGATGTTCCCGGTCTGTAGCCCGCGCTTGCTGGAGACGCAGGTGTTGCGCGAACCGCGCGATCTCGCCCACGCCCTGCTATTGGCCGACGTGCACGTCACGCCGGACGAGACGACCTGGCGGCACTGGCTGGAGGCGGCGGGCGTGCCGGAAATCGACGCCAACCGCGGCCTGCAGTTCAGCAATACCTACCTGGCGATAGAGGCGGCGCTGGCCGGGCGCGGCGTGGCGCTGGCGCAGGAGGCGATGGTGGTGGACGAGCTGGCGGCCGGCCGCCTGGTGCGGCTGTTCGACCTGGCCATCCCCGGCACTCACGGCCACTCGATCCTAACGCTGCCGGAAAAGGCCGAGCTGCCGGCGATCCGCCGCTTCCGCGCTTGGCTGATCGAGCAGGCGAAGCGGGATGGCCTCTACCCCGAGTGATTTAAACTCACTCGAAAGCCATTCTTCTCCTTTGTGCTGTAAGCCTGGCGGGCGCATTCAGCTGCTCTGGAAGCAACTGGACCCCTGCCATGACCTGCCTAGCCGCCGAATCCCAGCTTAGCTTGGCGACGCCCAGCAAATGGGATGTCGCGCGCGCCGTCGTGTTCTGGGCGTTCGTCTTGCTGGTGATCGTTTCGCCAGCCGCGTTGGGCGCTCTCATTCTGGCCCAGGGTTAGGCGATCAGAGGACGGTTAAGCCGCCGCGTTGCCCCGGCCGGGCTTTCCCTGTAAGTCGCGCACGCGATTTTCCCGGAAAGCCCAGACATGCCAGAGCTCTACGACGTCGCCGCCATCGGCAACGCCATCGTTGATGTCATCGCCCCGGCTGACGACGCCTTTCTGCAGACGAACGGCCTCCCCAAGGGCGGCATGATGCTAGTCGATGAGGCCCAGTCGCAGGCGCTCTACGCCAAGATGGCGGCGGGCGTGGAAGCGTCGGGCGGCTCGGCGGCCAACACCGTGGCGGGCCTCGCCAGCTTCGGCGGTCGTGGCGCTTTCCTCGGCAAGGTCGCCGATGACCAGCTCGGCCGCGTCTTCGCACACGACATGAAGGCGATCGGCGCGCGGTTCGAGAACGCGCCGCTGGTCGGCGGCCCGGCCACCGCCGCCTGCATGATCAACGTCACGCCCGATGGCCAGCGCACCATGAGCACCTATCTCGGCGCCTCGACCCAGTTCGCCGAGGACGACGTCGACGCCGCGACCATCGAGGCGGCGAAGATCGTATACCTCGAAGGCTATCTGTTCGACGCCGATGCGGCGCGCCGCGCCTTCGCCAAGGCCGCGGCGCTGGCGCGCGGCTCGGGCCGCATGCTGGCGCTAACCCTCTCCGACGGCTTCGTCGTCGAGCGGCACCGCGAGGCGCTGCTGGGCTTCATCGAGAGCCAAGTGGACCTTTTGTTCGCCAATGAGGTCGAGGCGACTGCGCTCTTCCAGACCTCCAGCTTCGACGAAGCGGTCGCAGGACTGCGCAATCGGGTGAAGCTCGCGGCGGTAACGCGTGGTGAACACGGTTCTGTCATTCTCTCGGAAGGGGAGCGGCTGACGGTCGCGACGGAAGCCGTGGAGAAAGTCGTGGACACGACCGGGGCTGGCGACCAATACGCAGCCGGATTCATGTTCGGCCTCGCACGCGGCCGGCCATTGCACGATTGTGGGCGGCTGGCGTCGCTGGCGGCCGCCGAGGTGATCTCGCACTACGGCCCACGCCCCCAGGTCGTGCTCAAGGACCTCGCGGCGGCGAAAGGATATTAACCCGATGAGCCGCCAGGCGGAGGTGGTCCGCAACACCAAGGAGACGCAGATCCGCGTGCGCGTGGATCTCGACGGGACCGGCGCATCCAAGATCGCGACCGGGATCGGCTTCTACGACCACATGCTCGAGAGCTTCGCGCGTCACGGCGGCATCGACGTCGAGATCGAGACCAAGGGCGATCTGCACATCGACATGCACCACACCGTCGAGGACACCGGCATCGTGCTGGGCCAGGCGGTCGCCAAGGCGCTCGATGGCTTCAAGGGCATCCGCCGTTTCGGCCACGCCTACATCCCGATGGACGAGACGCTGACGCGTTGCGCCCTCGACCTTTCCAACCGCCCCTACCTGATCTGGCGGGTCGCCTTCGCGCGGCCGAAGGTCGGCGAGATGGACACCGAGCTCTTCAAGGAGTTCCACCACGCCTTCGCCATGAACCTGGGCGCCTGCGTGCACCTGGAGACCCTGTACGGCGACAACTCCCACCACATCGCCGAGAGCGGCTTCAAGGCATTGGCCCGGGCGGTGCGCCAGGCGGTGGAGCTGGATCCGAAGACCGAAGGCCAGGCCCCTTCGACGAAGGGCGTGCTTTAGGTCCCGACGATGCAGACTGTCGCCCTGATCAATTATGGGTCGGGCAACCTTCGCTCGGCCGAGAAGGCGCTGGTGAAGGCGGCCGACGGATCCGCGCGCATCCTCGTCACCGACGATCCGTCGGCGGTGGCCAAGGCTGACCGCGTGGTGCTGCCGGGCGTGGGCGCCTTCGCCGCCTGCATGGACGCGCTGGAGGCCCGGCCCGGCCTGATCGACGCCATGACCGAGGCTGTATGTGAGCGCGGCGCGCCGTTTCTCGGCGTCTGCGTGGGCATGCAGCTTCTGGCCTCGCGCGGCCTGGAGTTCGGCGTCACCGAGGGCCTGGGCTGGATCGAAGGCGAGGTGCGCAAGCTCGAGCCCGCCGATCCGCACGCCAAGGTCCCGCACATGGGCTGGAACGCGCTGACCGGCGTCTCCGACCTTCCCGTGCTCGCCGACCTCCGGGACGGGCGCGCGGTCTATTTCACGCACTCCTTCGCGATCCATCCGAAGGACGAGCGCGACGTGGCGGCCTTCGTCGACCACGGCGGCCGCTTCCCGGCGGCCGTGGCGCGCGGCAACGTCGCCGGCGTTCAATTTCACCCCGAGAAGTCGCAAGACGCCGGGCTTTCCCTGTTGGCGCGCTTCCTGGAGTGGCGACCTTGATCCTCTACCCGGCCATCGACCTGAAGAACGGCCAGTGCGTGCGCGTCATCCGCGGCGACCTGGACCAGGCCACCGTGTTCAACTCCGATCCCGGCGCCCAGGCGCGCGCCTGGGCCGACGCCGGATTCCATTGGGTCCACGTGGTGGACCTGAACGGCGCCGTGGAGGGCAAGGCCGCCAATGCGCCGGCCGTCGAGGCGATCCTCGAATCGGTCTCGGTGCCGGTGCAACTCGGCGGCGGCATCCGCAGCCTGCCGGACATCGAGCGCTGGATCGAAGCCGGCGTCAGCCGGGTGATCCTCGGCACCGTGGCCGTGCGCGAGCCGCAGGTGGTGCGCGAGGCCGCCGGCCTGTGGCCCGAGCAGATCGCCGTCAGCGTCGACGTGCGCGCCGGCAAGGTCGCCGTGCAGGGCTGGACTGAGGACAGCGACCTCGCCGCCATCACCGTCGCCAGGCGCTTCGAGGACGTGGGCGTCGGCGCGCTGATCATCACCGACATCGACCGCGACGGCACCACCATGGGCTTCAACGTGGACGTCTTCGGCGCCATCGCCGACGCCGTGGCGATCCCGGTCATTGCCGCCGGCGGGCTGGCTTCGGTCGAGGACATCGTCAAGGTGAGGGCCCGCAAGGGCACGCCGATCGCCGGCGCCGTGCTGGGCCGGGCGCTCTACAACGGCGACATCGTGCCGGCCGAAGCGCTGAAGGCTGCCGGCTGATGCTGAAAGTCCGGGTCATTCCCTGCCTGGACGTCAAGGACGGCCGCGTCGTCAAAGGCGTGCAATTCGTCTCGCTGCGCGATGCCGGCGACCCGGTCGAACAGGCCCGCGCCTATGACGCCGCCGGCGCCGACGAGCTGATGTTCCTCGACATCACCGCCAGCCACGAGAACCGCGGCACCATCCTAGATGTGGTGGCCCGTACGGCGGACGTCTGCTTCATGCCGCTCTCGGTCGGCGGCGGCATCCGCGCCGTTGACGATGCCCGCCGCCTGTTGCTGGCTGGCGCCGACAAGATCTCGATCAACACCGCCGCGGTCGAGAACCGCGACCTGGTCAGCGCCTGCGCCGACGCCTTCGGCAGCCAGGCGACGGTGGTGGCGATCGACGCCAAGCGCACCGACGACGGCGGCTGGCGGGTGTTCACTTACGGGGGACGCAAGGACGCCGGGCTCGACGTCGTCGACTATGCCGTCGAGGTGGTGAGCCGCGGCGCGGGCGAGATCCTGCTGACCTCGATGGACCGCGACGGCGCCAAGATCGGCTACGACCTGCAGCTTCTGAAAGCGGTGACCTCGGCGGTCGGCGTCCCGGTGATCGCCTCGGGCGGCGCGGGCAACGCTCAGCACATGGTCGATGCCGTGGTGCAGGGCGGCGCGGACGCCGTGTTGGCCGCCTCGATCTTTCACTTCGGCGAGGTGTCGATTGCGCAGGTGAAGCAGGCGATGGGCGCGGCTGGCATTCCCGTGCGCCTGACGGAGCGGGCCACATGAGCCGTTTTTCCGACGTCCTGGAGCGGCTGGCCGCCACCATCGACGCCCGTAAGGGCGCCGACCCCTCCAGCTCCTACACCGCCCAATTGCTCGCCGACTCCGCGCGTGCGGCCAAAAAGCTGGGTGAAGAGGCGATCGAGACCGTCATCGCCGCGGCCGAGGGCGACAAGGCCGCGCTCGCGGCCGAGAGCGCGGACCTGATCTACCACTGGCTGGCGGTGCTGGCCGCCAGCGGGGTCAGTCTCGACGAGGTCGCCGCCAGGCTAGAAGCCCGCGAGGGGACCTCGGGGCTCGCCGAGAAAGCCTCGCGAAAGGGCTGAGGTCCGGCGCGACCCCGGTCAGGCGCCTTAAATTCAAGCGGTCCAAGGCGGCGTTTAGCGGGCGCCCCGAGATCACAATCCCGAGAACAAATTTTCGCCCTAACCGATCGACTAGCAATCGAGCTTCGTGGCCGGAGAAGCGGCCTCGACCGTGGGTGGAGTTCAGAATGACCTTGAGTAGAGAGTTGATGGACCCGAGTCTGGTCCTGACCGCCGGACTCGCATTCATCTCGGCGATCCTCCTGATAGTCACCGTTCCCCGGCCACACGTCGTGCGACCGCTTCGCGTCCCGGATGGCTTGCTGATCGGCGCCGCCATAGGCTGCGCCGCACTGTTGTCCGCCCTCATCACGATGCACCTGGCGGGCGCACTCGTTGCAGCGGCCCTCGCGGGCGCTGTCTGCGCGTTGGTCCGCAAAGGCATGCCGCGGCTGACGGCTGTGGGCGTGATCCACACCGCACTCGCGCCGATCGCTTTGATCAGCGGCGCCGCCTGGGCGTACATGTTCGTGACGGAACAGGATCTGCCGGGCTGGACCTCGGGGCTCGTGATCGCCGGCGCGAGCGTCGCGCTCCTGGCGTTTGGCTTCCGCTTCGCCGCCAGCCTGGTCGAGGACGCCGTCTACACCCACGCCCGCTGGACGCGCCCGACCCACGCCCTTCCGCCGCGCGGCATCGGTGAGTACGCGCCTAAGGTCTCAATCCACGTGCCCTGCTACGCCGAGCCGCCTGAAGTGGTGCTGCAGACGCTGCAGCGCCTGGCCGACCTGCGCTACCCGAACTACGAAGTCATCGTCTGCGACAACAACACGCCGGACGAGGAGCTGTGGCGGCCGCTGCAGCGGTTCTGCATGGCGCAGAACATCCGTGCGCCCGGCCGTTTCCGTTTCTACCACGTGGCGCCGCTGCAAGGCGCCAAGGCCGGCGCGCTCAACTACTGCCTGGAGCGCACCGCCGCAGACGTCGAACTGGTGGCGGTGGTCGACGCCGACTATCTCGCCGAGCCGGACTTCCTGTCCCGCCTTTCCGGCTTCTTCGCCAACCCGAAGATCGGCTTCATCCAGACGCCGCACGACTACCGCCGTGACGGCAGCGCCTATCAGGCGATGTGCTACTGGGAGTACATGCCGCCGAACAAGATCGGCCTGGCGGCGCTCAACGAATACGACTGCGCCTATACAATCGGTACGATGTGCATCCTGCGGAAGGACGCCATCGCCGAGGCCGGCGGCTGGGCCGAGTGGTGCCTGACCGAAGACTCCGAGATCTCAATCCGCATCCGCGCGCTCGGCTACGAGGGGATCTACGTCAACGAGACGTTCGGCCGGGGCCTGATCCCCGAGACCTACGAGGACCTGAAGAAGCAGCGCTTCCGCTGGACCGCGGGCCCGGTGCAGCAGCTGCTGGCCCACTGGCGGCTATTCCTGCCCAAGGCGATGGGCGGCAGCCCGATCCTGCACCGCTGGGTCAAACTGCTGGAGGTGAACCGCAGCGTCGCGCCGCTGCTGGAAGCTGCGGGCTTCCTGTCGAGCTTCGCCACCTTGGCGCTGGTGTTCGCCGTCAGCGTCAGCGGGATCGCGCCGCAAATGAACCTGCCGGCCGCCTTCTGGGTCGCCGCGGGCCTGGGCTCCGGCGCGGGCGTCGCCCGGCTATGGCGCCAGTACAGCATGAGCGGATGCACCTCGCCGCTGCAGATCCTGGGCGCCGAGGCGGCCAAGGCTTCGCTCGCCTACATCCGCACCGTCGCCGTAGTGGCCGCGCTCACCGGCCGGCCGCTGAAGTGGCGCCGCACGCCGAAGTTCGCCGCCTCGAGCTCGACCGCACGCGCCCTCTACGCCTGCGCGCCGGAAATCGCCCTGGCGCTGGCCTTCGCATTCCTGATGCAGGCGCCGCTGCACAATGTCGCCGCGCTTGGCGGACATGCCGCGACGCTGGCCATCCTGGGGTGCGCTGCGTCCGCGCTCACCTTCCTGGCCTCGCCGCTGATGGCGCTGCTCAGCGAAGTGCGGCTGCGGGCGTTGGGCGCCGCCGATGGCGCAGAGAAGTCGGCGGAGGAGATCGTCGAGCCGGCGCTGCCGCGCGCAGCCTGACCTACTCGTCTTCGCAGAAGCGGTCAGAGACGAGCGCGGCGAGGGCTTCGACGGCCCTCGCCGCTTCCGGCCCTTCGGCCTCGATCTCGATGCAGCTGCCCGGCCCTGCGGCGAGCATCATCAGGCCCATGATCGAGCGGGCGTCGACCTGCGTTCCCTCGCGGCTGACGCGGACCTCGGCGTCGAACTCGGTGGCCAGCTTGACGAACTTCGCCGAGGCGCGGGCGTGAAGCCCGCGCTTGTTGACGATCTCGACGGTGCGCGTCGTGGTCTCGCTCATTTCTCGCCGGCGAGCACGTACGAGGCGACGGAAATGTACTTGCGGCCTGCCTCCTGAGCGCAGGCGACCGCCTCCTCCAGGGTCTGGCGGCCGCGCACGCTGGCGAGCTTGATCAGCATCGGCAGGTTCAGCCCTGCGATCACCTCCGTCTTGGTCTGCTCCATCACCGAAATGGCGAGGTTGGACGGGGTGCCGCCGAACATGTCGGTGAGAAGGATCACGCCAGCGCCGGAATCGACGCGCTTGCAGGCGCCCAGGATGTCCTGTCGGCGCCGCTCCATGTCGTCCTCAGGTCCGATGCAGATGCCCTCGACGGCGGACTGCGGACCGACCACATGCTCCATCGCCAGAACGAACTCCTCGGCGAGTCGCCCGTGGGTCACGATCACGAGCCCGATCATGCCAGTTCTCTCAAGGGCTTCCCCGAAGACCGCACGCATCCGCGCCCGCGAGCCGTGCTACATACGCCTCTGGTTGGCGACGTAAAGAGCGGTGAGGGCGCGGCTCAGTTTCGCAGGCGCCGAGGCTTCGCGATAGGGCAGTATCAAGCTGGGCAGCGTGACACCCAGGCGATCGCACGGCGCAGGATCGGGCATGCGCTCCGGCGCGCCGGGCTGGATCACCATAACGACCTCGCAGAACGGCAGCGCCCTGGCGGCCAGCACGCCCAAGCCCCGCGCCTCGAGCAGCCCGGCCAATGGACCGGGCGCACGCCCGAACAGCCGCCCGGCGCTGGTCCAGAGGATGACGCGGTCGTCGGCTGCCAGTTGGAAACCCTGGTCGAGCAGTCGCAGCGCCAAGTCGCTTTTGCCGCATCCGGAAGGCCCCTCGATCAACGCGCCGCGCCAACGGCCGTCCAGCCGCGTCGCCACAAGGCCGGCGTGGACGATCACGGCTTCGCCTCCGGCAGGGTGAGGATGAAGATGGCGCCGGCCACCTGGCCATCCTCCATCAGCTTGTTCTTGGCGATGAGCGTGCCGCCATGCGCCTCGGCGATCTGCCGGGCGATCGAGAGGCCGAGACCGGAGTTGCCCCCGAACGCCTGACCCTTGGGCCTGGAGGTGTAGAAGCGCTGGAAGACGGTCTCGATGTTCTCCGGCGGGATGCCAGGACCCTGGTCGCTGACCGCCACTAGCGCGCGGTCGCGCACGCGCGTCAGCGCCACCGCAACTTCGGCGCCCGGCGGGCTGAAGGAGCGGGCGTTGTCGATCAGGTTGCGGAAGATTTGCCCCAACGGCCCCTCGCGGCCGCGCACCGTCATCTGGCCGGCGGGCGCGGAGGGGCGGTAGTAGCGGACGACCGGCTCGCCCGCGCGAGTCCGGGCTTCGTAGGTGAAGACGATGTCGCCGATCAGTCGGTCGAGGTCGATCAGCTTGGGCTGGTCGCGCGACAGCTCGGCGTCCAGGCGTGAGGCGTTGGAGATGTCGGTCACCAGCCGGTCCAGCCGCTGAACGTCGTTCTTCAAAATGCCCAGCAGGCGCGCGCGGGGAGCCGGGTCGCTGACCAGCTCCAGGGTCTCGACCGCCGAGCGTAGCGAGGTCAGCGGGTTGCGGATCTCGTGCGCGACATCGGCGGCGAAGGTCTCGATGGCGTCCATCCGCTCCGACAGCGAATGCGTCATCGCCTCCAGCGAACGGGTGAGGTCGCCGAGCTCGTTGTCGCGCTCCGCCAAGTCCGGCAGCGAGATCGCCCGCGCGCCGGCCAGGCGCACGCGGTCGGCGGCGCGCGCCAGCCTGAGCACCGGCTGGGCGATCAGGCTGTTGAGCAGCAGCGACGACAGCAGGGCCACGCAGATGGCGATCAGGATGAAGGGGATCAGCGCCATGCGTTCGCGGGCGATGATCTCGTCGACGTCGCTGGCCTCCAGCGTCAGCACGCCAAGGATCGCGCGCACGTGTTGGATCGGGATCGACACCGAGACGACGCGCTGGCCGTTCTCGCCGACGCGTACCTGAGCGAGGTGCCGGCCGGCGAGCGCGCCGTCGACCTCGTTGCGCAGCGCCGCCGCGCCTTCCGGCGTGGCGGCCTTCCGCTGAGGCACGAAGTCGAGGTTGAAGCCTTCCGGCGAGCCGCGGGAGCGCGCGGGCGGCAACTGGCGCCATTCCACCCGATCCGCCACCAGGTCGGAGTCGGCGATCAGCTTGCCCTGGGCGTCGAACAGCCGCGCGCGCTGGGCCTTGGGATTGGAAAGCAGCTGCAGCACACGGCCGGCGTACTCGCCGTCCATCGCCGGCACCGGCTCGCCGACGGTGGCGGCCTGGTCGATGATGGTCGCCATCAGCTCGCCCTGGGTGGTCAGGCTGTCGATGCGCGCATTGACCAGGCCTCGCCGGAGCTCGTTGAGCACCAGCGCGCCGCCGATCAGGATCGCCAGGCCGAACAGGTTGAGCGCGATGATCAGCCGGCCGAGCTTGGAGCCCGGCAGCCAACGGGAGCGGTAGCTGCGCCGCTTCCGTTTAGGTCTCGCGGTACCGGTAGCCGACGCCATACAGGGTTTCGATCGCGTCAAACTCCGGATCCACGTCGCGGAACTTCTTGCGCATGCGCTTGATGTGGCTGTCGATCGTGCGGTCGTCGACGTAGACCTGATCGTCGTAGGCCGCGTCCATCAGGTTGTCACGGCTCTTCACGAAGCCCGGCCTTTGCGCCAGCGACTGCAGCAGCAGGAACTCGGTGACCGTCAGCTTCACCGGCCGGCCGTCCCACAGGCAGTCGTGTCGGGCAGGGTCGAGCGTCAGCTTGCCACGCTTGATCGCGCGCGCGCCGTTCTCGGCATTCGCGGCGGGGACCACGCCGCCGGGCTCCTCCATGTCGATGCCGGCGCGGCGCAGAACGGCCTTCACGCGCTCGATCAGCAGGCGCTGGCTGAACGGCTTGTGCATGTAGTCGTCGGCGCCGAGGTTGAAGCCGAGGATCTCGTCGATCTCCTCGTCCTTCGACGTGAGGATGATCACCGGCAGATCGGACGTGCGGCGCAGGCGGCGCAGCACTTCCATCCCGTCCATGCGGGGCATCTTCACGTCGAGAATGGCGAGGTCCGGCGGATCGTTCTCCAGGGCCGCGAGGCCGGCCGCGCCGTCATAGTAGGCCTTGACGGCGTGGCCGTGGCTTTCCAGCGCGAGACTAACCGAAGCGACGATGTTTTCGTCGTCGTCCACCAGGGTGATTTTGGCCATCTGAGTTTGCTGTCTCCTTTGGCGTTCGCGAAGCTAGTCTTAGCCCGATGTGGCCTCAATGGGGCGGAAGCATCGTGATCAACGCGCTCTTAAGGCTAATGGCCCAATTTCGACGGCCAGAGGAGCCAGATGGTCGGCGCGCGCGTACATTACGAGGTCTTCGGCCGCAAGAATCCAGCCGCGAGCTGGGTTCTTGAGATGGCCACAGAAGACAGAGCCGCGGCGATTCGCGCCGCGCAAGAGCTCATTTCCGAACAAGGCTTCGTTTCGGCCAAGGTCAGCAAGGAAACGCTCGACGAGGAGACGCGCGAGTTCGCCTCCATCTCCATCCTGCACCTGGGCGCGCCGGACAGGCCTGAGAAGAAGGAAGTCAAGAAGGGCTTCGAACCGCTGTGCGTGCAGCCGCAGGACCTCTACACCCTGCATGCGCGTGAGCGGATCGGCCGGCTGCTGGAGGACTGGCTGCAACGCAACCGCGCGACCGCCTTCGAATTGCTGCATCGGCCTGATCTGGTCGAGACGCTGGAGGCGTCCGGCGGCGACCTGCAGCACGCCGTCCAGAAGCTGGCCGTGCCCGAGGCCACGGAGCGCGGCTACTCGGTGCATGAGCTGATCCGCGTCTACAACGGCCTGATCGAGCGCGCCATCGAACGGCTTAATCGCGACCACAAGCGCGGCGCCCTGATCGACCTCAAGCGCGAGCCGTTCGCGAAGGCGGCCGAACGGGCGCTGAAGGATCCCGATCCCAGTTACCTGCTGGGCTCCGGCGTCGCCGGCGCCCTCGCCGAGGCGACCAGCTGGAGCGACAAGGTCGTCCGCTTGCTGGACATGGCCGACGCCGCGCCGGCGTCGGGCCCGGCGCGAACGCTCGCATTGTCGGTGATCGAGAAGCCGATCGCCGAGATCCTCACCGGCAAGGCCGGCCTCGCGGACCTGATCGGACGGGATCTCGACGTGGGCGGCGAGCTTGCCGCACTGACCCGCCTGGTGGCGGCCGACGCCGTGGAGCTGCTGACCCGACACGACCCCAAGGTCGGACAGGTCATGCCGCCGCTCGGCGACGCCGCGCTGCGGCTCGGAAAATGGCTGGGCGCCGAGGCCTTCGAGGAGGTGCGGACGGGGCTGGGCAAGCGGATCCTGCGCGAGCTCAACGGGCCGCGCCGGCTGCGGCCCAGCGATGCGATCGCCGAAATCGACATTCTGCGGGCGCTGGCCATGTCGCTCACCGCGGCGGCCGGGCGCCTTTTGCCGTTGGAGGAGGTGCAGTCCGCCTTCTCAGCGCGCTCCCGCATGCTGGTAACCGGCGACTTCGTCGGCGCCTATCTCGGGACCGGGCGCACGGCGTTCGAAGAGGCCAAGGCGCTGGTCTGGCTCACCGAGAACGTCATCGGCGCGGCCAACAAGCGCAACGCCAGCAAATGGCTGTCCGGCTGCGTCAGCGCGCTGCGCTTCGAGACCGAGATGAAGAGCGGCGCGGAAACGCCCGCCGCGCGGCTCGGCCTGCTCGCGGCTCTGCAGCGCCAGGTGGGCCGTTGCGGACTTGCGGCGGAAGACTCCACGACCATCCAGAGCCGGCTGGGCGATCTCGGCGGCGCGCTGGAGGCGGACACCCGGCTGACCGCATCCCTCGCTCAGGCCAAAGCGCCGCCCGTGCATCGCCTGACTCTGCTGCTGCGCCTCGCCGCCGGCGAGGCCGCGCCCCTCGGACCGGCCGCCGACCGCGCCCGCGCGGAGGCGCTCAAGCTGGTCCGCCTGCCGGAGACGCGCACCGCGCTCGCCCAATCGCCGGAGCAGGTCGAAGCGGTTCGCGCGCTGTTGCAGAACGCCGGGCTGGCTGCGTAAGCCCTACCCCTGAGCCGTGCCGGCGATGGGACGCGGCTTCAGCGCCAAGCCGTGCAGCGCCAGTGCGGAGGCGATCAGGCAGGCCAGGATGACGAGCGCCATCGGCCGCGGCGTTCCGTCGTGCAACGCCCCGACCGCCCAAGCCGCGACTGCGCCGGCCGTCAACGCCATTCCTCCCGCGAGCGCGGAGATCGATCCGGCGCGGCGCGGATCGACGCCCAGGGCGCCGGCGATAGCGTTGCCCTGGATGAAGCTGTAGCTCGCCAGAACCGCGAACAGCAGCGGCAGCACGCTGAAGGGGCCCCCGACACCGGTGACAGCCGCCGTCGCAAGCAGCAACGCCGCCGCCAACGCCGCCAACGCCGCCACGCTGGCGCGAGCTAGGATTTCGTCGAGCGGCCGATGGCGCAGGAGCCGGCCGTTGACCTGGCTGGCGATGACGATGCCGATCCCGTTCGTGCCGAACACCCAGCCGAAGTGAGCCGGCGCTATCCCGTAGGTGCGGATCAACAGGTCCGGCGAAGCGGCGATGTAGGAGAACAGGGCCGCTCCGTTGAACGCCGCGGCGAGGATGTAGCCGACAAGGCGTGGAGACGACGTCAGGCTGAGGTAGGAGCGGATCGGGTGTTCCAGGCGCGCGTGCGCCGCTGTCTCTGCGGAGCGGGTCTCGTTCAAGCGGAGAGCAGCGGCGACGCCGAGTACGGCGCCGATCGCCGCCATCACCCAGAATATCGCCCGCCAGCCGACGACACCCAGCATCGCGCCGCCGGCGAGCGGGGCCAGAACGGGGGCGAGGCCCATGATCAGCATCATCAGCGAGAGCATCCGAGCCGTTTCGTTCTGGTCGAAGCGATCGCGCACGACGGCGCGGCCGATCACCGCTCCGGCGGTCGCGCCGATAGCCTGAATGAATCGGGCGGCCACCAGCAACTCGATCGAGCTCGCCAGCGCACACGCGGCGGAAGCCATCACGAAGACGGTGACGCCCAGGAGAATGAGCGGCCGTCGGCCGATGCGGTCCGAAGCCGGGCCGTACAGGAGCTGTCCGACCGCCATGCCGGCCAGGAAGGCCGCCATGGTAGCCTGGGTGGCCGCAGCCGACGCGCGAAGATCGGCCCCGATCGTCGGCAGGCTCGGCAGATACATGTCGATCGCCAGCGGGCCGAGCGCTGTCAGCGAACCGAGCAGCACCACCATGCCCCAGGGCGTGGGGCCGACGACCTGGGGCGCGCGCTCAACCTTCGACGTCATCCGCCTGTTTAGACATCGATTGGCTCAGCACTGTCGCGCACAATCCCTCGCCGCCGCGCAGGCTGGAGCGACTGCGCGCTTGAGCGCCGCCTCGCCCTGCTTGCGGACCTGATTGGCCTCGGCGCGGGAAATCAGGCCGTTGTGGTCGGCGTCGTACGCCGCAAACTTGGCCGTGGTCAGCGTGTCGATCTCTGCGCGAGTCACCACCCATCCTTGTTCGCGTCGAGGTCGTTCCACCACCTTCTCTGGCCGCTCAGCTCCGCGCCTTTGACTTCGTTGAGCTCGAGGTCCCGGCGCAAGGACTTGGCGAAGGCGTCCCGCCTGGCCCTGGAGGCTTTGCCGTCAGGGTTGGTGTCGGCCTTCATGATGAAATCCCGACGCGAGGATATTCCTGCAGGGTGACATTGCCGGTCACATTCTTGTCGGCGCGCGGCGCCGAGGTGCTGTGAGTTTGCGCCTGCGCCTGCGCCAGGCCGGCGCCGACCACAATGGCGAAACCGCAGCAAGCGGCGATGCTGAGCGATTTCATGAGAGCTCCGGTGCAATGCGGCCTTCACAAAGGCTTCTTCCGCGGCGCGCAATATCAGGCGATCCCCAACGCAGGACGGCCGCGAAGCCAATTGCGCCGGCGGTGTTTCCGTCCGTCAGGCGTTCGCGCTAGGGTCATGCGGTGGGCGGGGGCAGAAGGAGCCAGCGTCATGGACATCCAGGAAATCGTCTCGGGAATTGGGGCGAGCAGCGCGTTGCGGGATGTGGCCGCCAAAGCAGGAATCTCGCCGGACCAGGCCCAGTCCGCTGTCCAGGGCCTGCTCGAGCACGTCTCGACCGGGCAGCCTCTCGAGAGCATGGTCGAGACGCTGGCGGCGCGCGTGGGCATGGACCCCTCGCAGGTGCAGCAATTGCTGCCGAACGTGCTGGGGCTGCTCGGCGACCATGCCCAGAACGCCAACGAAGGCGTGCAGCAGGCGCTGGGCGGTATCCTGGGCGGTCTGCAAGGCTCGCCGCTCGGCGGCTTGCTGGCAGGGATCGGCGGCGGCGAGGACGGTTCGGCGCCCAGCATCCTCGGCGGTCTGGGCGGCCTGTTCGGCGGCAAGGGCTAGGCTGCGACCCGAGGTTCGCGCCGACGCCGCACCTCGCGCGCGTTAAGCATGCCTTATCCGATGCTCCGCAGCCTGTCGCCATGACTGCGATTCGTCAGAGTTCTGCGCGCTGGTCGCCCGCCGCGGGCGGCCGCGAGCGCTTCGGGTTCGGCAAGTCCGAACGCTGCATCGAGGGTCCCTGGGCCGAGGGCTGGCTTGAGGCTCGTCACGACATCCTCGACGTCGGCTTCGCGCTCTCCGATCTTGGCTGGTTGCGCACCCTGCTGGGCGTGCGCGCCCGCGGCGCGGCGCTCAGCGCGGTCGACATCATCGCGCCGGAGCGGGTCGCCAACCGTTACCCCGATGACCTGCGGGAGGCGGCGCTCGCCGTGCCGGTGATCCACGGCGACGCGCGCACCGCGCCGGTTCCGCAGTCCAGCTTCGATGCGGTCACCTGCATTTCGACCATCGAGCACATCGGCTTCGACGCTGCAGGGTCGACGGCGGACTCGGCCTTTGCCCGTTGGCGCACGCTGGAGGAGACGCCGACCACGCGTGATCCGAAGGTCACCGTCGACGTGCTGGCCGCCTTCGCACGCGCGCTGAAGCCCGGCGGCGTCGCGTTGATCAGCGTGCCGATGGGCAAGGGCGGCGCGGCGCCTATCCAGGACAGCCTGGGCTATTTCACGCGTCAGCTCGAATATGACGCCGAGACCTGGCGGGATATCGCCGAAGCGCCCGGCTTCCGCCTGTTGGAGCAGCGGTTCTTCACCCACATTGCAGAGGGCGAGGGCTGCTGGATCGAGGCCGACGACCCCGCCGCGCTGGCGCACCAGACCGCCTGGCTGACCCGGCACGCGACCGGCGTGGCGCTCGCCGCCCTGGAGCGCCTCTGATGGACAAGCGCCCCTCCACCAGCATCGTCGTCGCCGCCCGCAACGAGTCGATGCGGCTGTCGGCCTGCCTGGCCGCCGTCGCCCGGCTCGGGGCGGACGAGGTGATCGTCGTCGACGGCGGTTCGAGCGACGACACCATCGCGATCGCCGAGGCGGCCGGCGTCTGCGTGATCCGCTCCGGCGGACGCGGCCTCGCCTTCGACCGCCAGCTCGGCGTCGACGCCGCCAAGGGGGAGCTGGTGGCCATGATCGACGCCGACCACCGCCCGGAGCCCGAGTTGCTCGACCGGCTATGGGAAGACATGCAGACCATGGGCATGGTCGTCGTTCAGGCCGGGGTGGACATCGCGCCCACCTCCTTCTGGACGCGTGCGGAAGGCGAGGCGATGGCCACCTTCCACCATCAGCCGGGCCCGCGCAGCATGATCGGCGTGGCGCCCGCGCTCTATCGCCGCTCGCTGTTCGAGGCCGTGCGCTTCGACGTCGACGACCGCGAGATGAGCGACGACGCCGACTTCTGCTACCGGCTGGCGCAGGTTCCCGGCGCGCGCTTCGGCATCGGCCGTGAACGGGTCATGCAGGAGCATTTCGCGACCATGGCTGACTACATCGAGAAGTTCCGCTGGTACGGGCGCCGCGACGCCGCCTTCTGCCGCAAGCATCCTGAGCGGGCGGCCGGCATGTGGTTCCACCTGGCGATCCGCTATCCGATCCTGCGCCCGCTGAAGGCCATCGCCTCCGGGCGGCCGCGGGCCTGCGCCTGGTTCTGGCTGGCGGCGGCCGTCCGGCTAAGCGCCGCCCTGGGATCGATGCGACAGCATGCCGAAGCCGAGCTGCTCGGGGCGCCTGCCGCCGCTCCGTCATGAGCCCGCGGCGCCTGCTGGTGCTGGGCGACACCGGCCTCGCCGGCCGCGCGATCATGCGGGAAGCCCGCGCCCGGGGGCTAACGGTGGTCGGCGCTTCGCGACGAGGCGAGCGTCCGGTGGACATCTGCGACGCTGGTGCGCTCCGCGCGCTGATGGGCGAGGTCGCGCCCAGCCTGATGATCAACGCGGCGGCCCTGGTCTCGGTGGCCGACTGCGAAAAGGACCCAGGGCGCGCCTGGATGGTCAACGCCCGCGCCGTCGCCCTGATCGCCCAGGCGGCGGGCGACCTCGGCGTCCGCCTGCTCCACATCTCGACCGATCATTTCTATTCCGGCGACGGCCGGCGTGCGCATCGCGAGGACGAGCCCGTCGTGCTGCTCAACGACTATGCCCGCACCAAGTATGCGGCTGAAGCGTTCGCCCTCACCGCGCCAGACGCCCTGGTGGTGCGCACCAATCTGCTGGGCCTGAAGTCGGCCACCGGCGGCTCGTTCGGCGAATGGGCGCGCGGCGTGATTGAAGAGGACGCCGAGGCGACCCTGTTCGAGGACCAGTTCGTCTCCATCCTCGACATCTGGAGCGTCGCCGAGGGCCTCTTGGACCTTGCCGTCAGCAACGCGAAGGGCGTCGTCAACCTGGCGAGCTCGGAAGTGTTCTCCAAGGCCGAGCTGGTCGAGGCGCTGGCTGTCGCGTCGGGCCGGACGCTGACCCGCGCGCGGAGAGGCTCGGTCGGCCGGCTGGACGTGCGCCGCCCGGACAGCCTGGGCCTGGACGTCTCGCGCGCCGAGGCCGTTCTCGGCCGGCGATTGCCCGGACTCGCGGCGGTGGCGGCGCGCTGGGCGGGCGAAGCGAAGAAGGCGAGGGCGTGATGCGCTGGGACGCGGAAATCCGGATCGGCGAGCGGGCGGTGGCGCTGGGCGAGCCCTGCTACTTCGTCGCCGACATCGCGGCCAACCACGACGGCGACCTGCAGCGGGCGCGCGACCTGATCTGGCGGGCGAAGGAGGCCGGGGCCGACTGCGCCAAGTTCCAGCACTTCCTCGCCGGGAAGATCGTCAGCGGGCCGGGGTTCGACGAGCTGGGCGCGCAGGTGGCGCACCAGTCCAGCTGGAAGCAGTCGGTGGTGCAGGTCTACGACCAGTACCACACCCGCCGTGACTGGACGCAGGCGCTGGTCGAGGCCGCCCGCGCGGCCGACATCGACTACATGACCACGCCCTATGACGCCGAAGCGCTGGATAGCCAGTTGCCGCACGTGCCGGCGATCAAGATCGGCTCCGGCGACATTACTTTCGATGCGCTGGTGGAGCGGGCGGCGGCGTCGGGTAAGCCGCTGCTGCTGGCGACCGGGGCGGCGGACATGGCCGACGTCGAACATGCTGTCGACCTGGTCCTGGGCCGGACGCGCCAGATCGTGCTCATGCAGTGCAACACCAACTATTCGGGTTCGCTGGAGAATTTCGCCTCCGTGAACCTGCGCGTCCTGCAGAGCTTCGCCGCGCGCTGGCCGGGCATGGTGCTGGGCTTCTCCGACCACACGCCGGGTCACGCGGCGGTATTGGGTTCCGTCACCCTGGGCGCCCGCGTGATCGAAAAGCACTTCACCGACGACAATGCGCGCATCGGCCCCGACCACGGCTTTGCGATGAACCCGACCACCTGGCGCGAGATGGTCGAGGCGACGCGGCAGCTGGAAGCGGCGCTGGGCGACGGGGTGAAGCGGGTGGAGGCCAATGAGCTCGAGACCGTGGTAGTGCAGCGACGGGCGCTGCGGCTGACGCGCGAAGTCCCGGCCGGCCACCGGCTGGAGGAGAGCGACCTGGAGGCGCTGCGGCCCTGTCCCGCCGAGGCCGTGGATCCTCGGCGTGCGACGGAGATGCCGGGCCGAACGATGAAAGTCGCCAAGGCGGCGGGAGAGGCGTTGCGGTGGATCGATCTCGACTAGCCGTGGTGATCCCTTGCCACAACGAGGCGGCGACGCTGCGCGGGGTCGTGGAAGGCGCGCGCGCCTTCGGCCACGTGCTGGTGGTCGACGACCGATCGACGGACACCTCGCGGGAGGTGGCGACGGCCGCCGGCGCCGAGGTGATCGCCGCCGCCGTCCCCGGCTACGACGGCGCGCTGACGACCGGCCTGAAGGCCGCGCGGGACCGCGGCTTCGACTATGTGGCGACGATCGACGCCGACGGAGAGCATGATCCGGCCGTGCTGGCGCGAGTCGCCGAGGCGTTCGACGCCGGCGCGCCGCTGGTCTGCGGCATCCGGCCATCGCCGCAACGGTTCGCCGAGCACGTGGCGGCTGTCCTCGGCCGGCTGCGCTTCGGGGTGTCCGACCTGTTCTGCGGCATGAAGGGCTATGCGGCGCCGGTGCTCGACGCCTGGATGGCGTCCGGCGCCCCGCTCACCGTCAACATGGCCCCTGCCGTCATGTGGCGGAAGGCGAACGGCAGGTTCGCGCAGGTGCGGGTGACCGGCGAGCGGCGCACCGGCCAGCCGCGCTTCGGCCGGGCGGTGGCGGCCAACCTCGCCCTGCTGCGGGCGCTGCGCGCCGCCTGGGGTCTGCCGGCGGCGGAGGCGCGGCCATGAGGATCCTGACCATCCTGCAGGCGCGGATTAGCTCCACGCGCCTTCCCGGCAAGGTGATGAAGCCGCTGCTCGGCGAACCGATGATGGCGCGCCAGATCGAGCGCTTGCGGCGCGCCGGGCGGATCGGCGACCTGGTCGTGGCGACCAGCCTCGAGCCGGGCGACGACGTCGTGGCCGCGTGCGCCGAGCAACTCGGCTGCCTGGCGTTTCGCGGATCGCTGACCGACGTGCTCGCCCGTTACGCCGGGGCGCTGGAGCGGCACGGTCCCGCCGACCACGTCGTGCGCGTCACCGCCGACTGTCCGCTGGCCGACTGGCGGGTGATCGATCAGGTGATCGAGCGCCATCTGGCGGAGGGCGCGGACTACACTTCCAACACCGTCGAGCGAACCTATGCCAAGGGCCTCGACGTCGAGATCGTCCGCGCGCCGCTGCTGCTTGAGGCCGCCTGCGAGGCCCAGGACCCCTACGAGCGCGAGCACGTCACGCCGTTCTTCTACTTCCGGCCGGAGCGGTTCCGCATCGTCCAGGTGACCCAATCCGTCGATCAGAACCTGTGGCGCTGGACGGTGGACACGCCTGCGGACTTCGAGTTCACGCGCGCGGTCTATGAGGCGCTTTATCCGCTGCGCCCGGATTTCCTCAGCGAGGAGATCGCGGCGCGGCCAGGCGCCACGCGCACCGATCCCGACGATCCGGGGGTTTGATCAGCACTCCGCCAGCATCGCCTTGAGATCGGCGTCGTTCAGCCATTCGGTGTTGGTGTCGCTGGCGTAGGAGAAGCCCTCGGGCGGCACGGCCTCGGTCGTCGCGCCGGTGCGCACGAAGTCGCTGAACGCCGGCTCGATGGCGTAGCGATCGCCAAGGTCGACGGTGGTGCGCGCGTCGTCCTGCGAGATCATCATCTCGTGCAGCTTTTCGCCGGGGCGAATTCCGATGGTCCGCGTGGGAATCTCCGGGGCGACGACCCGGGCGAGGTCGGTCACCCGCATCGAGGGGATCTTCGGCACGAAGATCTCGCCGCCGCGCATGATCGACAACGACGAGAGGACGAAGTCCACGCCCTCGTTCAGCGTGATCCAGAAGCGGGTCATGCGCGGATCGGTGATCGGCAGCTCGCGCGCGCCGTTCGCGACGAGCCGCCGGAACAGCGGCACGACCGAGCCGCGCGAGCCCACGACATTGCCGTAGCGCACCACCGAGAAGCGCGTGCCGATGTCGCCCGAGAGATTGTTGGCCGCGACGAAGGTCTTGTCCGAGGCCAGCTTGGTCGCGCCGTAGAGGTTGGCCGGGTTGCAGGCCTTGTCGGTGGAAAGCGCCACCACCTTCTTCACCCGGTTGGACAGCGCCGCCCAGACGACGTTCTCGGCGCCCAGCACGTTGGTGTGGATGCACTCGGACGGATTGTACTCGGCGGCGGGCACCTGCTTCAGCGCAGCGGCGTGGATAATGATGTCGACGCCGCGGAAGGCCAGCGTCATGCGCTCACGGTCGCGCACGTCGCCCAGGAAGAAGCGCATCGGCGTCAGCTGTTCGGGCGTGAAGCGGTCGGCCAGGTCGAGCTGCATCTCGCTCTGCTTCAGCTCGTCGCGCGAATAGACGATCATCTTGCGTGGTCGGCAGCGGGTCAGCATGCTCTCGATGAAGCGGCGGCCGAACGAGCCGGTCCCGCCTGTGACCAGGATGACCTTGCCGTCGAGGTCGAGATCGGTCGGCGCAAAGCGGCCCAAGCGTGGCTCCGGAAGTTGTCGAATCGTTTCCGAGGCCAGTCTCCGGGCGCGCTCGTAAAGAGACCGCTAACCATAATCGGCGACCTTCGCGGCGTGATGAGACGCCGTCAGCTGCTTGCGCTCGCCGCCTTCGCCGCGCTCAGCCCCGCGGTCGCCGCCGCGTCCGGCGGCGTGGAGAAGAAGAAGACCGGCGGCGAGAGCTATCTCCCGATCCAGACGCTCACCGCCTATACCACGCGGCCCGGAGGCTCGCGGCGCGGCGTGCTGACGGTGGACTGCGGCCTGGACATCCCCGATGCCGGCTTGCGCGAACGCGCCGAGCTCGTGCTGCCGCGGATTCGCGCGGCCTTCGTCCAGGTGGTGCAGGTTTACGCGGGCGGGCTGCCGGGCGGGGCGCCGCCCAATCCGGACTTCATCGCACTCAACCTGCAGCGCTCAGCCGACCAGGTGCTCGGTCGCAAGGGTGCGCGGGTGCTGATCGGCGCGGTGATCGTCAACTAGAGCGGGGAGCAAAGTGGATACGGTTTTGCGCCCTCACCCGCTCAACCACTCTAGTGAGCGCCGAGCGCGCCCGCCACGTCGTCCATGAAGGCGGCCAGTTTCACGTCGAGCTCGGTCACGCCGTCGGCGTCGTGCGTCGCCAGCGTCACGTCGACCCGGTTGTAGACGTTGAACCACTCCGGATGGTGGTCGAGCTTCTCCGCCATCAGCGCGGCGCGCGCCATGAATCCGAACGCTGCGCTGAAGTCACGGAAGCGATAGGAGCGCTTGATCGCGTCGCGATCGTCAACCGCCGCCCATCCCGGCAGCGTCTCAAGTGCGGCGGCGGCGCCGATCTTTGCGGGCCGGGTCATCGCTTGGCCTCCACTTTGAACCGGACGGGAAGAAGGCTAGAGACCGCGCCATCCTGGCGCAAGCGCCTGCGCGAAACAGAAGGCCTGCCATGCTGACGCTTCCCAAGGTGCTGCAGCCGCACCGGCAACCGCTCGCGCTCCGGCTGGCGGCCTATTCCGTCGCCGTCTCGGTGTTGTTCTACCTCACGCTCGCGCCCTCCGAGGACCTGCCGCAGGAGAACATCTGGGACAAGGCCCAGCACGGTATCGCCTGGATGGTGCTGGCCGGCGTCGGCCTGCTGTTCTGGCCGCGGCGCCCCTGGCGCATCGTCGCCTTCTCGATGTTCATCGGCGCTCTGGTGGAGGTGCTGCAGTCCGCGATGCCGTTCGGCCGCGACGGCGACGTGCGCGATCTTGTCGGTGACGGTGTCGGCGTGGCGGCCGCTCTGCTGGTCTGGGCGCTGATCCGGGCGATCGGCCGGAAGCTCTATCCTCAGGCGGCCGCGGCCAATCCTTCCGGCATCACGTGATCGAGGCGCAGCAGGGTGACGATGCCCTGCTCGGTGGTCATCACCCCGGCCACGAAGTCGCGAACCCGATCGCCGACGCTCGGCGGCTCCTGCAGCATGTTCTCGCCGACCATGAGGATGTCGCACACCGCGTCGACCAGCAGGCCGACCTGATGCTCGCCGATCTGCGCCACCATCACCACCGACGAGGCTGAGACGGCGGTCTCGCCGACGCCCAGCAGCGAGCCGAGATCGATCACCGGCAGGATCGAGCCGCGCAGATTGATCATCCCCAGCACGTGCGGCGGCGCGTGCGGGAGCGGGGTGGAGGCCGTCCAGCCGCGGATCTCGCGCACCTGCATGATGTCGATGGCGTAGAGGTGCACGCCGATCGAGACGCAGATCAGTTCGGCCCCGACCGCCGGCAGCTTGTGCGCGCCTGACATCCGCTTGTCTCTCCTGGTTCGAGCGCCGCGGCCCGGAACGGCGCGGTCTACTCGCATGGCGCGAGTTCCGCACGATCCGGTAAAGCCGCCCTTAAGAGCGCGGCCGCCGAGGTCAGAACACGCCCAGCGCCAGGCCTGCCCCCAAGGCCTGGCCGAGCTCGGCGCAGGGGGCCAGCGCCTGCTTCGTCAGTCGCTTTTCCGCCTGGATGGCGTCCGGCGTCTGGGCGCGGACGCAGACGATGACCGGCTCGGCGACGGCCCGCAGCCGCCAGCCGGTGGCGATCCGCGCAATCTGCCGCGCGGCGCCGGAGCCGTCGCTGCCGGCGCAGATCATGGCGGCGTAGGGTCGGCCCTGGATGCGGTCCAGCGCCGGATAGTAGGTGCGGTCGAAGAACTCCTTCATCGCCCCCGACAGTGCGGCGAGGTTCTCCGGTGCGACGAAAAGGTAGCCGTCCGCGTTCAGCACGTCCGCCGACGTTGCATCGGCCGCGGCCACGAGCCGGGTGCAGACGTCGGGCTCTTGCCCCGCGGCTTCAGCCGCGGCCTCAGCCATTTGACGGGCGCCGCCGGTGCGGGAGTGCCAGACGATGAGCAGGGTTTTCATGCCCCGCCAACGTAGCCTCACCGGGACGGCCTGCGCCACGGTCTGCACACGCGGCAGGCGCCGGTAGCTGATCGCCGGTTCGTCAAATGTGCAGATGGCCCGGGCGCGCTCAGGCGAGGTCGAATGCGCAGGCGCTCGCCCGCAAAGCACGCCTCAGTCGCGAAAAATCCAGGGAGGTTTCTTCATGGACAAGGTTCAAGAGTATCGCGAGCACGCGAGGCGCTGCGAGCTCCTTCTCGACAAGGCCGATGATCCGCGCATCCGTCAGCGCCTGCGGCAGGAGCGCCAGGAATGGCTCGAGCTCGCCGCCAGCCGCGAGGCGGTGCTGCGCGGCGAGCGCTGGTCCGGCGAGCGCGCCCTCGACCAGGAGATGAGCTTGAGTTCCCTTCGCGCCTTCGAGGCTGCCCGCCGGGGACCCGACACCCCGCCCTAAGCGCCGTTGGCGGGCAGCCAGGAGCGTTCAGGCCGAAGCGGCTTCGACTCAGCCGCCTCGGTCGCCAGGGCGATCCAGTCGGCGCATTCGCGGGCGAGCCGCGCGCGGCCCAACTCGGTCTTGGCCTGGTCGCGAAGGGTGGCGCATTCCTGCGCCCGGCGCTGATACAGCGCGGACGTATCCAACATGGCGTCCCTCTCCTATGCCGCCGCGCGGCGGCGTTGTTTTTCTGTGCGACGCGGAGCGACGCGGAGTTTGGCCGCCGTCGCCAGGAGATCATGGCGCCTGAACGCGAAGGTCGTATGTCCATCCGCGGACAGTGTCGCGGAAGTTTCATCAGCACCCCTCGCCCGTGCCGTTCTGAGCCGCGCCGATTGGCGCCGAGCTTGCGGGAATCTCGCGGCGGATTGGCGCAACCGCGCGTCTTCCGTCCCGATTGCTCCGTCGTGACACGAAATCGGCCAGAGTCGCTGGCTGCTTGACGTAACGGCCCAAGGGATGCAGGCGAGTTAATAATGCCTAACGTTGCGTTCATCAGTCCGAAAGGCGGCGCCGGCAAGACCACCGCGGCCCTGGCGCTCGCGCTGGGCCTGGCCGAGCGCGGCCAGCGTGTGGCGATGATCGACTCCGACCCGAACAAGCCGCTGGTCTACTGGGCGGCGCTGCCCAACCGGGCGAAGGAAATCAGCGTCCATCCTGCACCGACCATTCAGGACATCCGCGACGCCGTGCGCGAAGCGCAGCGCCGCTCGCCCGACTGGTTCATTGTCGACACCGAGGGTTCGGAGCGCGGCGCCATGGTGTTCGCCGCCCTGCGCTTCGACCTTGTGCTGACGCCGGTCGCCGGCTCGCAGCTCGACTTGCGCGAGGCGATCAAGGCGGCCGAACTGGTGCGCGCCTTCGGCCGCCGCGCGGGCAAGCCGCTCAATCATCGCGCCTTGCTGACCCGTGTGCCCGCGGCCCTGAAGCCGCGCATGCTGCGCACGGTCGTCGATCAGCTGCGCGACGCCGGCGTTCAGATCCTCCCCACACCGCTGCTGGAGAAGGAGGCGTTTCGCGCGCTCTTTCATATCGGCGGCGGCTTCAAGGCTCTGGAGCTAAACGGGGTGTGGGGCGCCGAGGCGGCGCGCCAGAACATCTCCAGCTACACCGCCGACATCATCGACGTCGTCGGTGGCGGCCCCGCGGAGCGTCCAGCCGGCAGCGTCTCGGCGACGGTCCAGGCTGGCCAGACCATCTAGGCGGCCGCAACCGACCCGGCTGCAGGTCGCCGGCCGGTCACACTCCGCCGGCATGGTGGATCCGCGCGTGGCGATCCGGGCGTTGAAGGGTAGCCTGCGCGCGCCCGCAGGCTACGGAGCATCGCCATGAAAGTCGGCCTTCAGGTTCCCAGCTTCACTTGGCCGGAGGGACCGTCAGGACTCGGCCCGACGCTGGCGCAGATCGCCCGCACCGCGGAGGACGCCGGGTTCCACAGCCTGTGGCTGATGGATCACTACTTCCAGATTCCCGGGGTCGGCTCGTACGACGAGGACATGCTCGAAGGCTATGCCGGCCTCAGCTACTGCGCGGCGGTGACCCGTCGCCTGAAGCTCGGAACCATGGCGAGCGGCGTCACTTACCGCCATCCCGGCCTGCTGGTGAAGATCGCGACCACGCTCGACGTGCTGTCGGGCGGCCGCGCCTATCTCGGCGTCGGCGCGGCTTGGTACGAGCGCGAGCATCGCGGGCTGGGCGTGCCGTTTCCACCGCTGGCGATCCGGTTCGAGATGCTCGAGGAGACGCTGCAGATCGCCAAGCAGATGTGGTCCGGGGGAGCCGCGCCTTATCGCGGCAAGCATTTCAGTCTGGACGAGACCCTGTGCCGGCCGATGCCGCTCAGCAGGCCGCACCCGCCGATCCTGGTCGCCGGTGGCGGCGAGACCAAGACCCTGCGGCTGGTCGCCCGCTACGCCGACGCCTGCAACCTCTATGGCGACCTCGCCGCCGTGCGCCACAAGCTCGAAGTGCTTCGGCGCCATTGTGACGAGGTCGGGCGGGACTTTACGGAGATCGAGCGGACCACTCTGGGCACAGTGCGGCTGGGTGCGCCGAAGGCCGAGATCGTCGCGCAATTCGAGGCGCTGGCGGCCGCGGGCGTACAGCAGGCGATCTTCAACACGCCCGACGTCAGCGACCTGAGCCTGCTCGAAGCTTTCGGCCGGGAGATCATTCCGCACGTCGAAGGCCTCTGAACCGCCCATCGGCCCTGGCCCGGGCCGCGCTTCGCACCTAGAAGGCGTGCATCGCCCGGCGCAGCGATTCTCGGCTGGCGTACACGGAATGAGAGCTTCCCATGCGACATGCGCAGTCGGCTGACGAAATTCGCGCCCCTGCCCCCACCGGCGTCGACGCGTCCGGCGATGCGCGTGGGCTGCGTGTGGCGCTGTTCTCCGGGAACTACAACTACACCCGCGACGGTGCGAACCAGGCTCTCAATCGACTGACCGGGTTCCTGCTGGGGCGCGGCGCGGCTGTGCGGGTCTATTCGCCGACCACGCCGACGCCGGCGTTTGAGCCGGTGGGCGAGCTGGTGTCGGTACCCTCGATCGCGATCCCCGGGCGCGGCGAATATCGCCTGGGCCTGGGCCTCCCGCGGCGGCTGCGCGACGACGTCCGCGCGTTCGCGCCGACCGTGGTCCATCTGTCGGCGCCGGATCTACTGGGCCGCCAGGCGCAGCGCTTCGCCCGCGAGCTCGGGGCGCCCGTGATCAGCAGCGTCCACACCCGCTTCGAGACCTATCTGACCTACTACGGCCTGGGGTGGTTGCAGGCGAAAGCCGTCGCTTATCTGCGCAGCTTCTATAGCGGCTGCGACGCTCTGCTGGCGCCCAACGCGCCGATGGCGGAGCTGATGGCCGACCAGGCGCCGAATGTGCCGATCCGCCTTTGGCCGCGGGGCGTCGAACACGATCGTTTCGCGCCCGCCCGCCGTTCGGCCGCTTGGCGCGCGGCGATCGGCCTGCAGCCGGACGAGGTCGCTGTGCTGTTCCTCGGCAGGCTCGTGCAGGAGAAGGGCCTGGGCCAGCTGGCGCAGACCTTCGCCAGGCTGCAGGGGCGCGTCCGCCCGCTGATCGTCGGCGACGGCCCGGCGCGCGCCTGGCTGGAGAGCCGGCTGCCGGGGGCGATCTTCACCGGCTTCCTGATGGGTGACGACCTCGCCCGGGCGGTGGCCAGCGCCGACTTGATGTTCAATCCGAGCCGCACCGAGACGTTCGGCAACGCCACGCTGGAGTCGATGGCCGCGGGGCTGCCAATCGTCGCGCCGCCGGCGCCCAGTACGCGCGAGCTGATCCGCCACGGTCACGAAGGCCTGGTGGTCGAAAAGCCGGAGGCGGCGGACTACGCTGCCGCGATCCTTCAGCTCGCCGAGGACGCCGACCTGCGCGCGAGGCTCGGCCGCGGAGCCTACGAAGCCAGCCTGCGCTACGACTGGGCCGCCTGCTGCGGCCGAGTGCTCGACGCCTATCGCGAGTTCGGCGCGCTCGACCCCGTCGCGGCCAGGGCGGGGGCGCATGCCGGCGGCTGATCCGCAGGCCGAACCGAACGCCAAGGCTCGGCCGAGCGGGCGCGGCTGGCTGCTGGCGTTGGGCGCCGCCCTGCTGATCGCCATCATCGCGGCTAATGACGTGCATGCGATCGTCGAGGCGCTCCTGGAGGCGCGCTTCGCCATCTTGGGCGTGCTCGCCGCGCACCTCCTGGTGACGCTGACCGCGGCCGAGGCCTGGCGCGTGCTGCTGCCGCGTGCGGATCGGCCTGGGCTCTGGATCAGCTTTCGGCTGCGGCTGATCAAGGAATCCATCAACAGCTTGCTCCCTGTCGCCCAGGTCGGCGGCGATGTGGTCCGCGCCCGGCTTGCGGTCGGGCCTGCCCTCTCCCTCAAGACCTCGGCGGCGAGCTGTCTGATCGATGCGGTGATCTCGCTGGTCGGGCTGGCGCTGTTCATCCTGAGCGGCCTGCTCGCCGCCTCTGCGGTGGTCACCGATCCGCGCCTCGATCGCCTGGCCCTGCAACTGGCGATCGCCGGCGGGTTGTTCACCGCGGGCGTGGTCGCCGCCGAGCGGCTGGGCGCGCTGCGCCTGCTCGATCGGGTCACCGCCCGCTCCGAGGGCGTGCTCGGCCGCCTGTCGGGCCTGGGCGCGGAGGTCGCCGCTCTGAGCGCCCGCAAGCTGGGGACGGTCGGTTGCGTTCTCTGGCACCTCGCCGCCTGGGGGCTGGGCGTCTTCGAGACCTGGGTCGCGCTGCATGCCCTCGGCATCGAGGCGAGCGTCGGCGAAGCCTTCGTGCTGGAAAGCCTGGCCCAGGGCGCCCGCGCGATCGGCTTCGCGGTGCCCGGCGCGCTCGGCATCCAGGAGGGCGGCTATCTGCTGATCTGCTCGATGCTGGGAATCCCACCCGACAAGGCGGTCGCCCTTTCGCTGATCCGGCGGTTGCGCGAGCTCGTGCTTGGCCTGACCGGCCTCGCCATCTGGCGCTTCAAGACCCCGCCTCTGCCGCTGGATCCGGCGGAGGAGGCGCTGCAGGCCGAGGCGGGACGGAGCGGCACGCCTCTCTAGTGCTGGGAGATCCAGGCCGCGACGCCGTCCAACGCCGTCTCCAGCACTTCGGCGTCCTTGCGCCCGGTCCGCGCCGGGACGTGAAAGGCGTGGTCGGCGTCGTCGATCAGTTGCAGAGCGGCGCGCTCGCCCAGGTCGCTGGTCACCCCGCGCAACAGGTCGAGGTCGGCCAGCGTGTCCTTGGTCCCCTGGACGAACAGCATCGGGATCGAGATAACCGAAAGGTGCGCTGCGCGCTCGACACCGGGCTTGCCCGCGAGATGCAGCGGGAAGGCGAAGAAGATCAGCCCGCGCACGCCCTGCAGCGGCTCGGCGGCCTGTGCGGCGGACGTCATGCGCCCGCCAAATGATCGGCCGCCAGCGAACAGCGGTAAGTCTCCCGCCAGCCCGCGCGCAGCCGCAACGGCGGCGCGGACAGCCGCTTGTGCGACCGCCGGGGCGTCCGGGCGTTTGCCGCCCTTTTCCATGTAGGGGAACTGAAAGCGCAGCGTGGCGATCCCGTGCGCGGCGAGGCCCTCGGCGAGTGCGGTCATCGCGCGATGCGTCATGCCGGCTCCGGCGCCGTGCGCCAGCACCATGGCCCCGCGGGCGTTGTCGGGCGCCAGCCAGAGGCCGGACACGGCCGCGCCTGAGGAAAGGGGGATGTTGATGGTCTGGGGCTGCATGGCCGCGCTTGTGCCGCCCGGCGGGGCGTCATGCAAGATGGCGCGCCAGTCTTGGCGCGGCCCAGACCAGCCAGCCGGCGAGACCGGCGCCGGCCATGTCGTAGGCGATGTCCATCAGGGTGTCGCTGATCGGGAAGCGAACGAAGATCGCCTCCAATCCCTCCCAGGCAAGGCCAATCGGCAGCCCCGCCGCAGCGCCGAGCGCAGCGGCTCGCACCGCCGTTTGCGGGCGTCGCAGCCAGCCCCGCCGCAGCGCCGCGGCCTGCAAACCGCCGACCAGGGCGAAGGGCGTCATGAGGTGCAGGATGTCGTCGAACCAATCGTAGCGGTCGAACAGCCGCCACAGCCAGCCGGCGGCGTTCAAGGTCGAGGCGGCGGCGAACAGGAAGGCGAACAGCGCCGGAAAGGGCGGGCTGCGCCGCAGGCCTGCCGCCGAGATCAGGGCGAACAGCACGAGCGCCGGCGCGCCGCTCCATCCCTGGACCTGCACCAGCGCGACACAGGCCGACGCCTGCACCGCGACCAGCACCCAGCCCAGGTGCAGCCACAGACGCGCATCCCAAGGCGCTTTTCCGGGGGCCGCCGGATCAACGGTCGAAGCTCGAGAGAGCGCGCGCCGCAATTGCGGCGATGGCACCCAAGCTTCGCGGTGGAAGAGTTCGTCGCTCATCTGGACTCCGCTCTATGCTAAGTAGAACGGCCCATTCGTCACGTCGTTGCCGTCAGCCGTCGGCGGCGTCTCCGGCGAGGCTCGGCTCCAGTTCCGCCGGTTGCAGCTGCAACTGGGCGGAGACGTGATCCCACAGCGCGGCGATTTCCTTGGCGGCGGTCAGGTCCGGCGTTTCCTCGACCGACCGGCCGCGCTCCAGCGCGGTCTGATAGATGGCGCGAGAGCGCACGATGACGGGCGCCACCGGGGCCTGCATGTACTCGAGCGCACGCAGGGCCCGTTTGACCAGCGGCGCCTCGATGCTCTCGCGCGCCACCGGCGCCTGGTTGATGACGACGATGGAGGGCTTTCCCAGTCGCCGCACGATGCTCAGCGTTCGGGCAAGGCCGGCGAGGTCGAGCAGCGTCGGCCGCACCACCATGATCGAGAGGTCGGCGAGCACCAGGGCCTCGCTGACGTCCTCGACGGCGCCGGCGGGGGTGTCGATGATCAGCAGGCGCTTCTTGAGGCCCGCCGCAGCGATCTGCGCCGAAAGCAGCTTGCGGCCGGAGGTGGTGACGCACGCCGGACCCGTCGCCTCGCGCGCGCCCAGCACGTCGTGTGACGAGCGCTGCGGATCGATGTCCGCGACGAGGGTGTCGTGACCGCGCAGATGGGCGGCCAGCGCCAGGTGCGTGGCCACCGTGGTCTTGCCGGAGCCTCCCTTCAGCGCAATGACGGCCAACGTCCGCAAGATCACCTCGGCTGGGTGGATAGCGTCGCGCGGCCGACGCCAAGGCGGCCAGGACGCGTGAGCGCTGCATCTGACGTTCGCCGCCAGAACAGCGGAGCGCTGGCGGAAACGTTAACTCGTTAATCCAGCCAAAAGGTAAACGCTAGCCGGCAAACCTTATTGTCGGCATGAGTTCGCAGGCTACGGCTCGCGCAGGCCTTGAATGCGAGGCTTGGCCACCTGCGGCGGCAGGCTTATTCACCTGGGAAACGGCCCGCCGGGAGGATCAATGCTGCGTCATTTCCGCATCGGGCTCGGAGCGGCCCTGGCGCTGGGCGCTGGACTGGCCGCGCGGGCCGAGCCTGCCGTCACGCCGCCTGAAGTCCTTCGCCCTCATCTCGTCGAAGTCGAGCCGGGCCGAAGCCTGCACATGGCCTGCGTCGGCAAGGGTTCGCCGACCGTGGTCTTCGAGCAGGGCGAGGAAGGGTCGATCGCCAGCTGGCGCAAGGTGCTGCCGCAGGTCGCCGCCGTCACCCAGGCCTGCGTCTACGACCGTGCGGGATTTGGCCTCAGCGACCCGTCCAAGATTCCGATCAGCGGCATCGCCGTCGGCGACGATCTGCGGCGGCTGTTGCGCGCCGCGGACGTCCGCGGCCCGGTCGTCCTGGTCGGTCAATCGATCGGCGGCTTCTACGCCACCCTGTTCGCTCACCGCTTCCCGCAGCAGGTCGCGGGGCTGGTGCTCGTCGATCCCGACTTCCCGGGTCAGGTGGTTCTGTCCAGCGCGTCGCGGCAGCGGCGGCGCGAGGTTCAGGCGATGGGCAAGGAGCGCGAGCGCCTGGGGACCTGCGCCGACCTGGCGCGCCAGGGCAAGCTCAGCCGCGAGGCGCCGCAAGGCTGCTTCCAGCTGCCACCCGAGCTGAGCGAGGCCGAGGCCGGCTATGTGCTCGCCATGGCGACCCGGCCGGCCTGGTACGAGGCTCAGCTGGCGCAGTTCGACAGCTGGTATCCGACGGACAAGGAGGCCGACAGCCTGGACTGGCGGCAGGAGCGGCTGGCGCGCCGCGATTTCGGCGATACGCCGCTGGTGGTGCTCACCTCGCAAACGCCGCCCCGCATGCCCGCGCAAACCGACAAGGCTTATGCGGACTACGTCTCGCGCTGGGCCGAGGCGCACCGCAGCCTGGCCGCCCGATCCAAGCACGGCGAGCAGGTGGTGGTCACCGAAGCCGGCCACGACGTCCAGCTCGATCAGCCGCAGGCCGTGGTCGATGCGGTGAAGCGGGTGCTGGCCCAGGCGGGTCCGCCGCCCGCCGAGGCGCCGAAAGCAGTCAAGGCGCGCGGCAGGAAGGCCGGCGCGAAGGGGACGGCGCCGAAGAAGGCTGCGCCGAAAAGGCGCTGATCCTCGCCATTAACCGACTGGAGCCTTGCGCCCGGTAGAAGAGGGCGCGCGTGCGTTGGGGCGCGGCTGTCGGAGGCATCGCCGGTGAAGTGGCTTGGCGCAGGCGTGGCGATCGCGGCGGTCGCAGCGCTGCTGCTCGTCCTTGCCCTGCGGCCTGGGGCGCAATCGCAGGCAACACACGCCGTTGCGCCGCCGTCGGCGCCGCCGGCGCACCTGCTGGTGCTCTACCAGGACGAGCCGAAAGGCCCCGGCACAGAGTTCGCCGCGCTGATGACGGCGAACTTGCTCGGGCGCTTCGGCGTCGCCAAGATCGCCAACCTTGACGCGTTCAGGCCCGCCGACGCCGCCGGTCAGACCGCGGTGTTCGTGCTGCCGGCGTTCGGTGGCGCGCGACCGCCCCAGGCGCTGCTCGACGAAGCCCGCGCCGGGCGCGTTCCGATCGTCTGGATCCAACACGGCGCGAAATGGCTTGCCGAGACGCCCGCCGACGCAAATCGGCTTGGCTGGCGGCCTTTGTCGCCCGCGCCGAGCGACGTCGCGCAGGTCCGCTACAAGGGCCAGGTTTTCATCCGCGACCGGCGCAATCGCACCGCAGTGGCCAGGGCTGAGGTCGCCGACGCTTCGCGCGTCGAGGTGTTCGCCACAGCCGTAGCCACGGACGGAAGCGAGACGCCCTGGGCGTTGCGCTCGCGCCGCCTCACCTACGTCACCGAAGCGCCCTTCGCCTACGCCGTGGAGGACGACCGCTACGTGGTGTTCGGCGACATGCTGTACCGCATCCTCGGGCCCACGACGCCAGAGCGTCACCGGGCGATGGTGCGGATCGAGGACGTCGGGCCGGAGGCCGACCCCGCGCGTATCCGCAAGATCGCCGAGGTGCTGCACGACGAGGGCGTGCCGTTCTCGATCGCCGTCTACGACAGCTACCTCGACCCTAACGGCCATTACCATCAGGGCCGGCCGGTGGCGTTCGACCTGGGCGATCGCCCGGCGCTGGTGCGGGCGCTGACGGCGGCGCAGGCCCGCGGCGCCCTGTTGGTGGCGCACGGGCACACCCATCAGTACACCAACCAGCCCAACCCCTACGCAGGGGTCAGCGGCGGCGACTACGAATTCTTCCGCGCCTCGCTCGCGCCAGACGCCTCGTTCCGGCTGGAGGGGCCGCTGCCGCACGACAGCCGTGCGCACTGGCGCGCTCGCCTCAGCGACCTGGAGGCCATGTGGCGGACGGCGGGGCTCGCGCCGCCACAGGTGTTCACAACGCCGCACTACGCCGCCTCGCTGAACGCCTATGCGGCGATGGGCGAGCGCTTCAAGGTCCGCTACGAGCGCGTCACCTACTTCCCTGGCGAAAGCCCCGGCCACACGCCCGATCAGCGCCGCGCCATGGACCAGTACTATCCGTTCGAAACCGTCGATCAGCGCGGGGACTTCATCGTTCCCGAGAACATGGGCTTTGGCGCGCCACGGCGCGGGGCCGGCGATTTTGGCCGCACGCCGGAGGAACTGGTGGCCACCGCGCGCCGCAACCTGGTCGTTCAGGACGGCTTCGCCAGCTTCTTCTACCACTGGTACGAAGACCCCGAGCGCCTGCGCCAGACAGTGCGAGGGATCAAGGCCCTCGGCTACACCTTCGTCACGCCGCGAGAAGTGGTGGCCGCGGCCCCGGCCTATATGCGCCAGCGCCGTGACCTGCGGCCGCCGGAGACGGGGGTCGTCGAGGGGCTGCGGGCGAAGCTCGGTCGCTAGGCCTTCGACGCCGTGCGCGACGGCTCACCGTTGGCCGATCAGCTGGCGCGATATGACCATCTTCATGACGTCCGACGTTCCGGCGAAGATGCGGAAAATCCGAGCGTCGGCGTAGAGCCGACAGATCGGGTATTCCTCCAGGTAGCCGGCGGAGCCGTGCAACTACACGCACTCGTCGACGACCCGGCCCTGCACGTCTGTAGCCCTTAGCTTCAGCCGCGCCGAGCGCGGGATCGAGCCTGCCGGCGTTGAACAGCCGGACGCAGTGATCCATGAACGCCTGCACCGATTGGACTTCGGCCAGCAGCTCCGCGAGCTTGAACTTGTTGTTCTGGAAGTCCGCCAGCCGCTGGCCAAAGGCGCGGCGTTGTTTGACGAACTCGGTCGTCAGCTCGATCGCCTTTCACGACCACGGCAGCGACTGGCCTGCCGTGGTCAGCCGCTCCTCGGCCAGGCCGCGCTCATGTAATTGAGGCCCTTGGCGGGATCGCCGATCACATGGATCGGTTCCAGGCAGACGTTTTCGAAGAAGATCTCGGCGGTGTCCTGCGTGTGGAAGCCCAGCTTCTTGAGCAGCCGCCCCCGCCGGAACCCGTCCATCCTCTCCTCGACCAGGAAGAGGCCGATGTCGCGCGGATTGGCGGGGTTCGCCTTCGCCGCCACGACGAAGAGGTCGCCGATGACGCCCTAGGAGATGTAGGTCTTCGCGCCCCGCCTCACGTGGCGAAGTATGGCTCCCAGGCGCAGAAGCGCCGTTATCCCGCTCCTCCGACTTTTGGCTTGAGCTTCGAATGATAGCCATCGATCCATACAGGCGTTCGACTGAGATCAAATCGGATGCATGCCGACACACCTGAGGCCTTCGGGCTCGATCAAGACTCGCTTGGCCGCGCGCTCGAGCGGATCGTATCTGCACGACGTTCCGTGCGGGCGTTCCTCCCGGACCCGCTTCCGCGGCCGCTCCTCGAGCGCCTGCTGACCATCGCCGGCAAGGCGCCGTCGAACTGCAACGCGCAGCCCTGGGTCACCCACGTCGTCTCCGGCGAGACGCTTGCGCGTCTGAGAGCGGCGATCGTCCGCGAGGCGGAAGCCGGGCGGCAAGGCGCGGACGTTCCGCCGACCAGCCACTACGTCGATCAGTACCGCGCGCGTCGCATCGAGGCGGCGGTTACGCTGTTCGAAGCGACCGGCGTCGGCCGCGACGATGCCGAAGCCCGCCGACGCTCCTACTTGCGCAATCACCATTTCTTCGACGCGCCACACGCCGCCTTCTTCTTCATGCCGCGCTATTTCGGCCTGCGCGAGGCCGCCGATGTCGGCATGTACCTGCAGACGCTGATGCTGGCGGTGACCGCCCACGGCCTGGCGAGTTGCCCGCAGACGTCGCTCAGTTATTTCGCCTCGACGGTGAAGCGCGAACTCGGCGTTTCCGACGATCTGATCTGCCTGTTTGGCCTAAGCTTCGGCCGGGCCGACGAAACCGACCCGTCGACCGCAGCAATCACCTCGCGCGCGCCGCTCGCCGAAACGGTTCGCTTCCACAACTGACAACGGCGGGCCTTTAAGCCCGATTCCGGAGTGCTGACATGGCTGAGCCATTGGTCGAGATCGATCGTTCGGAGAGCGGCGTCGCGGTGCTTTCGCTCAATCGGCCGGACGATCTCAATGCGCTCACCTGGGATCTGATGTCGGCGCTGCGAGCGGCCCTGACAGAAAACGAGCGCGATCCGAGCTGCCGGGTCGTGGTGCTCACCGGCAAGGGCCGCGCGTTCTGCGCCGGGCTCGATCTGAAGGCCATCATCCAGGACGGGGAGATGGCTTGGTCCGACCCTGTTCAGGCGATGGCCTTCCAGGAGCTGTTCGGTGGAACGACGCCGCTGATGCGGCGCATCCGCCAGCCGATCGTCGCAGCGGTGAACGGTGCGGCCGTGGGCGCGGGGTTCGCCTTGGCGCTGGCGGCTGACGTCCGCATCGCCAGCACCTCCGCGCGCTTCCTGAATGGCGCGGTGAAGATCGGGCTGACTGCGGGCGAAACCGGCATCAGCTATCACCTGCCGCGACTCGTCGGCGCCGGGCGCGCTTTCGAGATCATGCTGACCGGCCGTGAGGTGAGGGCGGACGAGGCGTTGTCGATCGGGCTCGTCAGCGGGGTCACCGAACCCGCCGATCTACTTGCGGCCGCGCTCGAAACTGCGCGGGCCATCGCCGCCAACAGCCCCTATTCCATCAAGCACACCAAGCAGCTGATGTGGTCCAACCTCGATGCGCCCAGCCTGCAAGCCGCCCTCGAGCTGGAAAACCACGCCCAGGTCGTGGCCATGCTGAGCGGCGACTTCGCTGAAGGCATCGCCGCCTTCAAGGAAAAGCGCCCGCCCGTGTTCAAGGGCGGGTGAGGGGGTCGTAGGCGCGTTGGGGCCGAAGTCGAGCTTGCAACGCATTGCGCGTCGGAAGCTTCAGCTTCCGCGGAAAAGCCGCTGGCGCACCCGACACGATTCGAACGTGTGACCTTTGCCTTCGGAGGGCAACGCTCTATCCAGCTGAGCTACGGGTGCGGGCCGAGCGGAACGCTCTCCTAGCCGAAAGGCGGTGGAGAGGGAAGGGCGGGCTTTAGGCCCCCGTCACCTCGTTCCAGAAGCGCTTGGCCTTGCCGATGAAGCTGGCCGACTTCGGGTGCTGCTGCTCGCCGCAGATCTGGGCGAACTCCGCCAGCAGCTCCTGCTGGCGCGGGGTGAGCCTGGTCGGGGTTTCGACGAACAGCTCGACCACAAGGTCGCCGCGCTCGCGCGAGCGCAGCGAGGGCATGCCGCGCGCCTTCAGGCGCACCGTGCGGCCGGTCTGGGCGCCTTCCGGCACGCGGACCTTCAGCTTGGATTCGCCGTCGCAGTTCTCGCCGCCGAGGAGGCAGGGCGCGTCGATCTCGCCGCCCAGCGCGGCGATCGCCATTGGCACCGGCACGGTGCACAAAAGGTCCAGGCCGTCGCGCTCGAACAGCTCGTGTGGCTTCACCGACAGGAAGATGTAGAGGTCGCCGCGCGGGCCGCCGCGGCCGCCCGCGTCGCCTTCGCCTGCCAGGCGGATGCGCGAGCCGTCGTCGACGCCGGCGGGAATGCGAACCGAAAGCACCCGCTCCTTCCGCAGCATGCCCTGGCCGTGGCATTCGCCGCAGGGGTCCAGGATCATCTGGCCGGAGCCGCCGCAGCGGGGGCAGGCGCGCTCGATGGAGAAGAAGCCTTGGCTCGCCCGCACGCGGCCGGCGCCGCCGCAGGTGGTGCAGGTGGTCGGGCTGGTGCCGGGCTTGGCGCCGGTGGCGTCGCACGCCTCGCAGGACATAGCCGCCGGCACGGTGATCTCGACCTCGGCGCCGGCGTAGGCCTGCTCAAGGCTGATCTCCAGGTCGTAGCGCAGGTCCTGGCCGCGTGCGGGGCCGGAGCGCTGGCGCTGACGGCCGCCGCCGCCGAACATGTCGCCGAAGACGTCGCCGAACACCTCGTTGAAGATGTCGCTGACGTCGTGGAACTGGCCGCCGCCGGGCCCGCCCGCGCCCATGCCGTTCACGCCGGCGTGGCCGAAACGATCGTAAGCGGCGCGCTTCTGAGGATCGGACAGGACCGAATAGGCCTCGTTCAGTTCCTTGAAGCGGCCGGCCGCTTCCTCGCAACCGCCGTTGCGGTCGGGGTGGTGTTCCATCGCCAGCTTGCGGAAGGCCGACTTCAGCGCCGGCCCGTCGCAGCCGCGGGTAACGCCCAGGATCTCGTAATAGTCCCGCATCAGACCGTCAGGCGCTCATCGAACTGTTCTTAGGGAAGGTGGGTTGGCCCTCGCGCCGCTGCAAGGCTTGTGCCTCAGCGCGCGAGGGCCGCTGTCCCGCGGAGGCGGCGGCGACGTCCCCATGGCGACTTTATGGCGCTGAGCGCCATGAGCCGCCATGGGGCGCGATGTCACGCCGACTTCTTCTCGTCGCCGTCGACTTCCTCGAACTCAGCGTCGACCACGTCGTCCGAGCCGTGGGCTTCGGCCGGGCCCGCGTCGCCGTCGCCGCCGCCCGCCTGGCCCTGCTGGGCGTTGTACATCGCCTCGCCCAGCTTCATCGACGCCTGGATCAGCGTCTGGGTCTTGGCGGCGATGACCTCGCCGTCGCCGCCCTCGACCACGCCCTTCAGGTCGTCGAGCGCGCTCTGGATGGCGTCGCGCTCGGCCTGGCCGACCTTGTCGCCGTGCTCGGCAAGCGCCTTCTCGGTCGAGTGGATGACCGCATCGGCCTGGTTCTTGGCTTCGACGGCCGCCTTGCGCTTGTCGTCGTCCGCCTTGTGCGACTCGGCGTCCTTGACCATGGCGTCGATGTCCGAGTCCGAAAGGCCGCCGTTGGCCTGGATGCGGATCGACTGCTCCTTGTTGGTCGCCTTGTCGCGGGCGGTGACGTGGACGATGCCGTTGGCGTCGATGTCGAAGGTGACCTCGACCTGCGGCACGCCGCGCGGCGCCGGAGGGATGCCCACCAGATCGAACTGGCCCAACATCTTGTTGTCCGCCGCCATCGGCCGCTCGCCCTGGAAGACCCGGATCGTCACGGCCGACTGGTTGTCGTCCGCGGTCGAGAAGGTCTGCGAGCGCTTGGTCGGGATGGTGGTGTTGCGCTCGATCAGCGGGGTGAACACCCCGCCCAGCGTCTCGATGCCCAGCGTCAGCGGGGTGACGTCGAGCAGCAGCACGTCCTTGACGTCGCCCTGCAGCACGCCGGCCTGCACCGCGGCGCCCAGCGCCACGACTTCGTCCGGGTTGACGCCCTTGTGTGGCTCGCGGCCGAAGAACTCCTTCACGGTGTCGACGACCTTGGGCATGCGGGTCATGCCGCCGACCAGGATCACCTCGTCGATGTCGGACTTTTTCAGGCCGGCATCCTTCAGCGCCTGCTCGCAGGGGCCGATGGTCTTGGCCACCAGATCCTCGACCAGCGCTTCCAGCTTGGCGCGGGAGAGCTTCACGTTGAGGTGCAGCGGTCCGTTCGCGTTCATCGAGATGAAGGGCAGGTTCACCTCATACTGGGTGACGCTCGACAGCTCCTTCTTGGCCTTCTCGGCCTCTTCCTTCAGGCGCTGAAGGGCGAGCTTGTCCTTCCGCAGGTCGACGCCCTGTTCCTTCTTGAACTCGTCGGCCAGGTAGTCGACGATGCGCAGGTCGAAGTCCTCGCCGCCAAGGAAGGTGTCGCCGTTGGTCGACTTCACTTCGAAGACGCCGTCGCCGATCTCCAGGATGGAGACGTCGAAGGTTCCGCCGCCGAGGTCGTAGACCGCGATCTTTTTGCCGTCGTTCTTCTCGAGGCCGTAGGCCAGCGCCGCCGCCGTCGGCTCGTTGATGATCCGCAGCACTTCGAGCCCGGCGATCTTGCCCGCGTCCTTGGTCGCCTGGCGCTGGGCGTCGTTGAAGTAGGCCGGGACGGTGATGACCGCCTTCTCGACCTTTTCGCCGAGGTGCTGCTCGGCGGCTTCCTTCATCTTCTGCAGGATGAAGGCGGAGACCTGCTGGGGCGAATAGTCCTTGCCGTGGGCGCGCACCCAGGCGTCGCCATTCGGGCCCTTGACGATCTCGTAGGGCACCATGCCCTTGTCCTTCTCGACCAGCGGATCGCCATACTGGCGACCGATCAGACGCTTGATCGCGAAGAGGGTGTTGGACGGGTTGGTGACCGCCTGGCGCTTGGCCGGCTGACCGACGAGGCGCTCGTTGTCGTCCATGAAGCCGACCACGGAAGGCGTGGTGCGGGCTCCTTCGGCGTTCTCGATCACCTTCGGCTGCTTGCCGTCCATGATGGCGACGCACGAATTCGTGGTGCCGAGGTCGATGCCGATAATCTTGCTCATGGAGAGTCTTTCTCGCTCCTTCTTGGCGGACGCCGCGGGGATAGCCTTCTAATGAAGCGCCGTAAGTGTGCGGTCGTCCCCGGTTCGATTAAGTCTCGGCCGGGCGTAAGGAAAGTCTCCTTTAAGCGTCCGGCGTCGCAGCGGGATATGGGAAGGCTTGGGCGCCCTGCAAGGGAGAAAGTCCCCAAACGCCACAAGGGATTTCACGCACGACCGCGCCAGGCCGGGCTCAGGGCCGCGTAGTCCGCGGCCGGACGGGGCGCCAAGGCGCCGCGCGAGGCCAGGAAGGCGTGCTCCACCACCATCGCCTGCTGCTCGATGTTGAGCGCGAGAAAGTCGAGATCGGCGGTCAGGTCGTAGGCGTAGGCGGCGGGGCTGTCGCCGGCCTGCAGCTTGGCGATCAGCAGTCCGACCCCGTGCTGAGCCTGCCAGACGTGCGCGAGTTCGTGGACGAAGGCCGCCTGGATATGCAGCGGCGCAGCCACAAAGTCCGCCGGCAGAGCGCGCGCCGGCCAGACAATGACGCGAGGCCCCGCCACGAACGGCCGGTTCCAGGCCGGAATGGCCAGGATGCGCACGCGCCTCAGGTTCAGGTCATCGCCGAACATCTCGCGCCCGAGCGCCTGTTCGCCTGGGGTGAGGCGGCGCAGGAGCTCAGGCATCGTGTGGGGCTCCGCTACATCGGCTTGTCGCCGGTCTCGCGGCGCGCGCGCTCCAGTTCCTCGCCTTCGGGGCGGTCGAGGGCGTCCTCGGCCTCGGGGGCCTTCTGGTCGACCTTGCCGCTCTTGGCGAACTCGTGCTGCTCTTTCTGATACCGGCGGCCGGCGTCGTAATTGCCTTCGCCTTGGATGCGATTGTCTCCAGCCATAGCGTCCTCCTTGCGTCTTGCGCGGAGAACCCGGGCTGGAAAAGTCCGGTTCCCATCAAAGGGGCATAGAGCGTCTCGATCCGTCCCATAGATTAAAGCAATTGTCCCTATCCGGTCTGGGCGATCAGAGTGGTTTCCGACGCTAGGAGCTTGCGCGCCAGACGCTGGCCCAGCGCAAGGGAGACGATCATGAGCCTCGCGAGCAGCAAGACCATCGAAAACCTCAAGGCCGCCTTCGCCGGCGAGAGCCAGGCGAACCGGCGGTATCTGTACTTCGCTCAGAAAGCCGATGTCGAAGGCTACAACGACGTCGCGGCGGTGTTCCGCTCCACGGCGGAAGGCGAGACCGGTCACGCGCACGGTCACCTCGAGTTCATGGAAGGCGTGGGCGATCCCGCCACCGGCCTGCCGATCGGCGGCACCGCGCTGAACCTGAAGGCGGCGATCGCCGGCGAGACCCACGAGTACACCGACATGTACCCGGGCATGGCGCGCACCGCCCGCGAAGAAAACTTCGACGAGATCGCGGACTGGTTCGAGACCCTGGCCAAGGCCGAGAAGTCCCACGCCGGCCGCTTCCAGAAGGCGCTGGACGCGCTGGACTGAGGCAGACCGCGCGGCGGTCCATCCGCTGCGCGGCTCCCTGAAGCCGCGGAGTCCCGATGAGCGAAGAAAAGCCCCCCGCGTCGCGCGAGGGCAGCCTCGACGCGCCGTTTCGGCGCGAGATCGCCTGGCGCGACGACGACTACTATGACCTCGACAAAGTCCACGCCGAGATGGAGCGGGTATTCGACATCTGTCACGGGTGTCGGCGCTGCTTCAATCTGTGCGACAGCTTCCCGCGGCTGTTCGACGCCATCGACGAGAGCCCGACCGGCGAGATCGACGGCATCGGCCACAAGGAATACGCCCAGGTCGCCGAAGCCTGCACGCTCTGCGACATGTGCTTCCTGACCAAGTGCCCCTACGTCCCGCCGCACCCGTTCGACCTCGATTTCCCGCACCTGATCCTGCGCTACCGGGCCGCCAAGCGCCGCGCCGGCGAAAAGGACGTCGTGCGCGAGGAGCTCGGCAAGACCGACCGCAATGGGAAGCTCGCCCAGCCCGTTGCGGCACTGGCCAACTGGGCGACGGCGAAAGCGAACACGCCGCTGCGGCAGCTGATGGAGGCGATCACCAAGATCGACGCCGAGGCGGAGCTGCCGAAGTACCACACGCGCACCGCCGAGGTGCGGCTGCGCCAGGCGGGTTTCCAGCCGAACCCCGACGGGCCGGCGTTCGGCCGGCGCAAGGTCGCGCTCTATGCGACCTGCTTCGTCGACTACAACCAGCCGGACACCGCAGTGGCTGCTGCCCGTGTGCTTTCCCTGCAGGGCTGCGAGGTGCAGTTCGTCTATCCGGAATGCTGCGGCATGCCGCAATTGGAAGCAGGCGACCTGGCCGACGTCGCGCGCCGCGCCGATAGCGTGGCCAAGGTGTTCGAGCCGCTGATCGAGGATGGCTGGGACGTGGTTTCGCTGACCGCCTCCTGCGGGCTGATGATGAAGTTCGAGTGGCCGCTGATCGTGCCGGAGAACCATCAGGTCGGCCGGCTGTCGCGCGCCACCCGCGACATCAGCGAATATGTGGTCGAGCTGTGTCGCGCCTACGGGCTGACGCCGGGGCTCGCGCCCGTGCCGGGCGGAGTGACGGTGCACCACGCCTGCCACGCCCGCGCGCAGAACATGGGCGCGAAGTCGGCCGAGATGCTGCGTCTGATCCCCGAGACCACTGTCAACCTGGTCGAGCGGTGCTCGGGCCACGGCGGCACCTTCGGAGTGATGAAGGAGACGCACGCGGTCGCGCGCAAGGTGGGCAAGGCCGCCGCTCGGCAGGTTGCGGCCAAGGGCGACGAGACGCTGTGCTCGGACTGCCCGCTGGCCTGCAAGCACTTAGGTCAGCTGCTGGTCGCCGAAGCCCCGGCGGGCGCGGCGAAACCGCCCGTCCAGGCGCACCCGATCGAGGTCTTCGCCCGAGCCTACGGAGCCTTCTGATGCCGGCCGATGCGCGCAAAATCACGCTGCAGGATCTGATCCCCGACGCCGAGTACGCCAAGGTGCGCAAGGAGCGGCGGGCGGCGCTGCTGCCGCTCAAGCGGTTGCGGCGGCTATCGCTGGGCCCGTTCTGCACAGTGCTGTTCGAGAGCTACGAGAGCATGCTCTTTCAGGTCCAGGAGATGCTGCTGACCGAGCGCGGCGGGGCCGCCCAGGCGCCCGACGAGCTGGACGCCTACAATCCGCTGATCCCGCAGGGCCGCGAGCTCGTCGCCACGGTGATGTTCGAGATCGACGACCCGGTCCGCCGCGAGCAGGCCTTGGCCCGGCTGGGCGGGGTGGAGGACCGCTTCTTCCTGCAGGTCGGTTCGGATCGGATCGCGGGCGCGCCGGAAGGCGACATCGAGCGCACTCGCGACGACGGCAAGACCGCCGCCGTCCATTTTTTGCACTTTCGCCTGACGCCGGAGCAGATCGCGGTGTTCCGCGATCCGGCGGTCAGCATCCTGGCGGGTTGCGACCACGAGGGCTACAGCCATTTGGCGGGTCTCTCGCCGGCCAGCCGCGCGGAGCTCGCGCGCGACTTCGCTTAATTAAGCCCCACGCTGGACCAAAGCCGTCCGTCGCCGCAGGATCGCGCTGGGGCGGGCTTTTCGGAGGAGGGAAGGCTCGATGGTCACGCTGACACGGCCGTTCGGCAACTGGGCCGGCGACCTGGACGTCTCACGCCGCAGTATCGCCCTGGCGCTGGCCGGCGGCTATGCGGTCGCAGCGTTTTCCGCACAAGCGGAGCCGATCAAGACTGACGCCAAGGGGCTGGTCGAAGGCGCGGTCGAGGTCCCCACGGCCGATCGCAAGATACCGGCCTATCTGGCGCGGCCCGCCGGCGCCGGCCGTCACCCGACGGTGCTGGTCTACAGCGAGGTGTTCGGCGTCCACGAGTGGGTGAAGGATATCGCCCGTCGGCTCGCTCACGCCGGCTATGTAGCGATCGTGCCGGACTTCTTCGTCCGCCACGGCGACCCTTCCAAGCTGACCGACTTCGGCGAGATCCGGAAAATCGTCGCCCAGGCGAGCGACGGCCAAGTCACCTCCGACACGGCCGCGACGCTCAAGTATCTGAAGGCGCAGCCGTTCGTGGACGCCAAGAAGCTGGCTGTCACCGGCTTCTGCTGGGGCGGCGGCAAGACCTGGCTGGCGGTTGAGCGCTGCCCCGATTTCAAGGCCGGCGCGGCCTGGTATGGCCCGCTCAAGGCCAATCCGCAGATGGGGAATGCGGCGGCGCCGCTGCAGCTGGTGAAGGACCTCCACGCCCCGGTGCTTGGCCTATACGGCGGCAAGGACCAGGGCATTCCGCTCGGAGACATCGAGGAGATGCGCGCGGCGCTCAAGGCTGCCGGCAAGAGGGGCTCGGAGATCGTCGTCTACCCCGAAGCCCAGCACGGCTTCCTGGCCGACTACCGGCCGAGCTACGACGCGGCTGCCGGCCAGGACGGCTGGAAACGCATGCTCGCCCATTTCGCCGCGCACGGGGTGAAGTAGAGGGCGCGCGCCCGCTTACCGCCTGGTCAGGGAGACGGCTGCCCTAGTGCGGGGGCTCGTCCGCGGCGGGCGGGCCGCCGAGGGTCTGCTCGGGGGACGCCGCATTGCCGGCCGGCGCGGTTGGCGCGGGCTTGGGAACCGTCAGCACCGGCGCATTCCCAGCCGCCGCGACCTGGGCGGCCTCTTCCGCCTCGGCTTGCGCTTTCGCCTTGGCTTCCGCTTCGGCCTTGGCCTTGGCTTCCAGCTCTTCGGGCGTCGGTGGCGGCGGGCCTTCGATTCGCTCGTCGATCAGCGGCGTGGCGTCGGTGGCGTTGACCGGGGCGGCGCCGCCCGCCGCGGCGGCTTTCTCGCCCGGCAGCCGGCCGCCGCGCTGAGGCGCGTTGATCGCGCCCAGCACGAAGGCGGTGACGGCGCTCAGCACGATCAGCGTGGCGACGATCTGCAAGACGCGGGGCGGCATGGTCCACTGCATGGGCGCGACCCTAATGCCCGGCGCAGGCGAGCGAAAGCGGCAAGCGGCCGCGCCCTATGCGGCCGCAAAGTAAACGGCTCTTAACGATCCTGCGGGCAAACAGGATCTTCGACGGAGTATGGAGCGATTGCACATGGCCCGCGCCGCGCGGAAGACTGGCCTCGAGCTCGTCTGGCACATCGCCGGCCTCGCCTGGGCGCATCCCAGCGCGGCCCGCCTGCGCGGCGGCGCCACGGCCGCGCTCGGCGTGGCGCTGGCGGTGGCCTTCGCCACCTACAACGCGGCCGACCCGAGCCTGAATTCCGCAAGCATCGCCGCACCGAGCAACGCGCTCGGCGGCGCGGGCGCGCTGCTCGCCGATCTCGGCGTGCAGTCGCTGGGCCTGGCGGCCGGCGTCGCCGCTCTGGTGATGGTCGTGCTGGGGCTCTCCCGCGCCGCCGCGACAGATCCGGACGCCTGTCGTCGGCATCTGCGCCTGCGCGCCGCGGCGGGCCTCGGCGGGGTGATCTGCTTGGGGGCCGTGCTGGCGGCGCCGACTCCGCCGGTCGCCTGGCCGCTAGCGCGCGGCCTGGGCGGCTTCTGGGGCGATCAGGTGCTGCATGCGCTGGGCGGCGTGCTCGCCTTCGCCCATCTGCCGTTCGCCAACGTTCTTGCGGCCCTGATCCTGCTGCCACCGGCTGTGCTGGGCGTGGGCTACGCGCTCGGCCTGTCGCGCGGTGAAGTCACCGCCTTCGCCGCCTGGGTCGCCCAGCGCCTGGAGCGGCGGGCCGAGCCTGCGCCGCCGCCGGAGAACTCTGCGCGCGCGGCCCGCGTCGCCAAGCGAAAGGCCGCCGAAGAGGCGGCTGCCGGCGCTGGGCCCGAGCTGGCCGCGACCGCTCTGGCCGAAGGCCCTGCGCCGCAGCTCAAGGTCAAGCCGCCCAAGGCGCCGCCGAAGGAAAGCCCGCGTGAACAGCGCGAAGCCCAATCCACCTTCGAGTTCGTCAAGCCGGAGTCGATCAACGGCTTCGTGCTGCCGGAACTCAGCATGCTCGCCAAGCCGAAGCCGCGGGCGGCGGCGTTCGACGAGGCGGCGCTCCGCCAGAACGCCCAGCTCCTGGAGAACGTACTGGCCGAGTTCGGCGTTCGCGGCTCGGTGGACCAGATCCGCCCAGGCCCGGTGGTCACGCTGTACGAACTGGTGCCCGCCGCCGGCGTGAAGTCCGCCCGCGTGGTGGCGCTGTCCGACGACATCGCGCGTTCGATGAGCGTCGCCGCCTGCCGCGTCTCGGTGGTGCAGGGCCGCAACGCCATCGGCATCGAGCTGCCAAACCAGACCCGCGAGACCGTCTATCTGCGAGACCTCTTGAACTCGCCGGAGTACGAGCGCGGCTCCCAGACCCTGCCCATGGCGCTCGGCGAGACGATCGGCGGCGAGAGCTACATCGCCGACCTCGCCAAGATGCCTCACCTGCTGATCGCCGGCACCACCGGCTCGGGCAAGTCGGTCGGCGTCAACGCCATGATCCTGTCGATCCTCTATCGCCTGCCGCCCGAGCAGTGCCGGATGATCATGATCGACCCGAAGATGCTGGAGCTGTCGGTCTACGACGGCATCCCGCATTTGCTGGCGCCCGTCGTCACCGATCCGAAGAAGGCGATCGTGGCGCTGAAGTGGGCGGTGCGCGAGATGGAGGACCGCTATCGGCGGATGTCCAAGATCGGCGTGCGCAACATCGCCTCCTACAACGAGCGCGCCAAGGAGGCGGCCGACAAGGGCGAGCACTTCGAGCGCACCGTGCAGACCGGCTTCGACGACGCTGGCCGGCCGATCTACGAGAGCGAGAAGATCAAGCCCGAGGCGATGCCTTATCTGGTCGTCGTCATCGACGAGGTCGCCGACCTGATGATGGTCGCCGGCAAGGACATCGAAGGCGCCGTGCAGCGGCTGGCGCAGATGGCGCGCGCCGCCGGCATCCACGTGATCATGGCCACCCAGCGGCCGTCGGTCGACGTCATCACCGGCACCATCAAGGCCAACTTCCCGACCCGGATCTCCTTCCAGGTCACTTCCAAGATCGACAGCCGCACCATCCTGGGCGAACAGGGCGGCGAGCAGCTGCTCGGCCAGGGCGACATGCTCTATATGGCCGGCGGCGGCCGCGTGACCCGCCTGCACGGCCCGTTCGTCTCCGACGGCGAGGTCGAGGCGGTGGCCAAGTTCCTGCGCGACCAGGGCACGCCGCAGTACCTTGAGGAGGTCACCGCCGGCGGCGACGAGGACGGCGAGGGCGGCGACTTCGGCATGGGCGGCGGCGACGGGGAGAGCAACGACCTCTACGACCGCGCGGTCGCCGTGGTGACCCGTGACGGCAAGGCCTCGACCAGCTACATCCAGCGCCGGCTGCAGATAGGCTACAACCGCGCCGCCTCGCTGATCGAACGGATGGAGCAGGAGGGCGTGGTCGGCCCCGCCAACCATGCCGGCAAGCGTGAAATCCTGGTCAGCGCCGCGCCTTGATTCTGATGCTCCCCATCGGGGGAGCTGTCGCCACCCCGCCGCTTGCGGCGGGGCGCGCCCAATCGAATCACCGGGTCGCTTTGCGACTCGGTGGGCCGACTGAGGGGGCTTCCACTCAGAAGGTTCGGCTCGGCGACCGTTCGCAGCGTTTGAGTGGAAGGCCCCTGCGGCCTTTCGGCCACCTCGCCCTGTGGGGGAGGACCGAGGCTCTACGCCTCCGCCTTGTCCTGACAGGGCATGGCGGCGAAGACGTCGGGGATAGTCTTGCCGGTCTCCAGCAGAGTCTTGAGGTTGGAGAGCACCGCCGGCCAGCCGCGGGAGATGTCGCGCAGGCCTTCTTCGGTTAGCTCGGTGTGGCTGACGGTCAGGCGCACCTTCTCACCGACCTGGTCGATCTCGTAGGTTACGCGCGACAGCCGCGTCGGGTCGCCCACCTTGCTCGCAGGGGACCAGCTGGTCACCAGCCGGCGCGGCGGATCGCTTTCCAGCACCTCACCGATCACGTCCTTCACCCCGTCCAGCCGTTGATGGCTCCAGGGCGAGCCGACCTTCCAGTCGGAGACGTTGGCGTGCACCCAGTACTGGCGGGTCAGCTCCGGGTCGGTCAGGGCGGCCCAGACCTTCTCGGGCGTGGTCAGGATGTAGGTGACATAGACGAACTGCGGCTTGGTCATGTCTCGCCTCCTTCCAGGCGGCTTTTCAGAGCGGCCAGGGCGTCCAGCCGCGGCTGCTCGAACTTGGCGATCCAGCGGGCCTGCACCGCGTGGATCGGTACGGGGTTGAGGTAGTGCAGCTTCTCCCGCCCGCGCCGCACCGTGGTCACCAGATTGGCGCCCTCGAGCACGGCCAGATGCTGACTGACGGCTTGGCGGGTCATCTCCAGACCGTCGGTCAGTGCGCCCAACGTCTGACCCGGCTCGGCGTGCAGCACATCCAGCAGCTTCCTGCGGCTGGCGTCGGCGAGCGCTTTGAACACCGGGTCCATGTCGTCGGTCACGGTGTGA